>Ga0209375_1000002_pt1 | contig 205601 bp, 213 predicted proteins | sample GraSoiAngelo_131_FD_185888 | JGI IMG/M metagenome (GOLD analysis project Ga0209375, IMG submission 185888) | Grasslands soil microbial communities from the Angelo Coastal Reserve, California, USA - 14_0929_02_30cm (SPAdes) (version 2) | ecosystem: Environmental > Terrestrial > Soil >...
CTGGTCGAGCCCGCGAGGGACGGCAAGCCGGGCAAGGTGCGCCACGTGCGCGCGTATCCGCTGAAGCCGGGGATGGCGAAGCTCTACAACGAGGGCGACATCCACTCGCCGCGGCGCGACGGCGCCACGCGGCTCATCCGCCTCGAAGGGCGCAACATGGAGGGCCAGCCGCGAGGCACGTTCGAGCGCGTGTGAGCGCGCGTCGCACCGGATGACGCCGGGCTGGTTCTGGACGACGCTGCTGGCGGTGACGATCGCCGCCGCCGTGCTCGGCGTCGTCCTGGGCCACTTCTGGCTGCGCGCGCCCATCGCGGCGCTCGCGCTCTATCGCCGCCACTTTCCCGAGGCGCGTCACGAACGGCTCTTCCTGGCCTCGGTGGCGTTCTTCACCACCTTTCTCCTTGCCCGCAGCATGGCGTACGCCATCGCGGCCGGCATCGGGCCGTTCCGCAACGTCCGCGTGGGCAGCGTCCACGTCCACCATCTCGTCTGGGGAATTCTCGTGCTGCTCGGCGTCGGGCTCGCGTGGCTCGGGCAGGTCGGCATCGGGGCGGGCGACGGCTCGCGGGCGGCCTCGCGCGTCACCGCCGTGCTCTACGGCGCCGCCGCCGCGCTCACGCTCGACGAGTTCGCGCTCTGGCTGCACCTCGCCGACGTCTACTGGTCGCCCCAGGGACGCCTCAGCGTGGAGGTCGCGCTGCTCTTCGGCAGCCTGCTGGCCGTGCTCACGGGCGGCGGCCGGTTCTTCCACGCGATGGCGCGCGAGTCGCTGCTGCTGCTGCGCCGCCGTGGCGTCTGATTCGCGCCGCCTCGACGGCATCGGGATTGCGGGCTCCACCCCGCGTCCCTTCACATTCCGCCTGAGCCCCCGCCGCCCATCTCCCTGCTGCAGAACGTCGCGCGCCAGACCCCGCCGGATCGCACACACTCCTCCTGCACACTGACCGAGGGGCCGGATCGGGTCAGCGCGCCGCACCCGGTCAGCGCCAGGAGCATGAGCCCCACGACGACGACATACGGCGGCCTCACTGCCGCAGCCGCGGGTCGAGCAGATCGCGCAGGCCGTCGCCGAGCAGGTTGGCGCCGAGCACGACGAGCGAGATCGCGATCCCGGGCACGGTCGCGAGCCACCACGCGTTCGACAGGTAGTCGCGGCCCTCGGCCAGCATCAGGCCCCACGACGGCTGGGGCGGCTGCAGGCCGAGGCCGAGGAACGACAGCCCGGACTCCAGCAGAACCATCGTCGCGAACTGGCTCGAGCCCAGCACGAGGATCGGCGCCAGCGTGTTGGGCAGGATGTGCACGGCGACCACGCGTAGATCGCCGGCGCCCAGCGTGCGCGCCGCCTCCACGTAATCGAGCCGGCGGATCGTCAGTACGGCCGCCCGCACCGTGCGCGCGTACAGCACCCAGCCGGACAGCGCCAGGACCGAGACGAGCGCCGCCGGGCTCGTCCCCACCACCGCCACGATGGCGATCGCGAGCATGATCACGGGAAACGCGAGCTGCACGTCGGCCAGCCGCATGACGAGCGCATCGAGCCGGCCGCCGACCAGGCCGGCCGCGAGTCCGATGACGACGCCGGCGCCGGCCGCCAGCGCCACCGCGCTGGCGGCGAGCACCAGCGAGATGCGGCCGCCGTAGAGAAGCCGCGCGAGGATGTCGCGCCCGAGGTTGTCGGTGCCGAGCGGATGACCGGCGGCGCCGCCCAGCCCCCGCGGCGGCTGCAGTCGTTGGCCGAAGACCGGCTTGATCGGATCGGCGGCGACCAGCCACGGCGCCGCGGCGCTGGCCACGATCACCGCGACGAGAAGCACACCGCCGGCGACGATCATCGGCTGCCGGAGCAGGCGGCTCATCCGTAGCGGATCCGGGGGTCGATGACCGTGTAGAGCAGGTCGACGAACAGGTTGATGACGACGAAGATCGTCGCCGACAGGATCAGGATCGTCTGCACCACCGGAAAGTCGCGGAAGAAGATCGCGTCCACCACGAGCTTGCCCATGCCCGGCCACGCGAAGATCGACTCGGTGATCACCGCGCCGCCGAGCAGCGTGCCGATCTGCAGCCCGAGCACCGTCAGCAGCGGGATCGTGGCGTTCTTGAGCGCGTGGCGCAGGACGACGCGCGGCTCGCCCAGGCCCTTGGCGCGCCCGGTGCGGATGTATTCCTGGCCCAGGATCTCGAGCAGGCTCGAGCGCGTGAGCCGCGCCACGAGCGCCGTGGGAAACGCGGCCAACGTCACGCTGGGCAGCACGAGGGACTGCCAGCCGTGGAACCCGGAGGTCGGCAGCCAGCGCAGGGTGACGCCGAAGAGCAGCATCAGCATGATCCCCAGCCAGAAGTTCGGCAGCGACTGGCCGAGCACCGCGAGCACGGTGCCGGCATAGTCGTAGGCGCTTCCCTGCCGGACGGCGGCCACGATGCCGATCGAGACGCCGACGAGCACCGTCAGCGCCATGGCGGTCAGGGCGAGCTGGATCGTGGCCGGCACGCGCTCGACGACCACGCGGAGCGCCGGCGACCGGTACTGGAAGGACTGGCCGAAATCGCCGCGCACCACGCTACGCAGAAAGATTCCGTACTGCACCCAGAGCGGCTCGCGCAGGCCGAGGTGGCGGTTGAGCTCGTCGACGGCCGACTGCGGCGCGCCCTCGGGCAGGAGCATCTTGGCGGGGTCGCCCGGGACGACGCGCAGGATGACGAAGACCAGGATCGAGACGCCGACGAGCGTGACCGCCGACTGCCAGATCCGCGTCACCAGATAGGAGCGCATCACGGTGCGCGGCGCTAGGCGATACCGACCTCGTGGAGGAGCACGTAATAGTCGCGCCGCGCCTCGAAGTTGCGCAGCTTGTCGCTGATCGCGTAGATCGCGACGCTGTAGTACGGCCAGATCTCCGGCTCCTCCTCCCAGAGGATCTTCTCGATCTCCTCGTACTTCTGCTGGCGCACCTTCGGATCGGGCACGCGCCCCTCGGCGATGAGCTGCTCGACGCGCGGATCGGAAAAGCGCGTGAGCTTCTCCGCGCCCGCCCTGGTGAACCACTGGCCGAAGTACCAGTCGGGGTCGTGCGGCATGTGCGCCCAGCCCGAGAAGAAGAGGTCGTAGTTGCCCGCGGTGCGCTGCTCGCGCGCGGTGGCGATCTCGAGATTGCGGATGCTCACCTTGATCCCCACCTCGGAGAGCATCGCCGCCACCGCCTGCGCGATCTCGAGCTGCTTGGGATAGAGATCCTTCATGAGGACGAAGTCGAGCGTGAGGGTCTGGTAGCCCGCCTGCTTGAGGATCGCGCGCGCCTTGTCCGGGTCGTACGGCTTCTGGCCGAGGTTGGTGTGGCCGATGAGCCCCGGAGGAATCGGGCTCACCACCGGGCGCGCGTAGCCGAGCAGCAGCTCCTTGATGATGGTGTTCCGGTCGATGGCGAGCGAGACCGCCTTGCGGATGCGCGGGTCCTTCCCCGCCTCGCGCGCGAGCTGGAAATGCCAGCGCTGGGCCTCGACCGCCGGCGTGTCGAGCACCTTGATGCCCGGCGTCGCCCGGAGCGTCGACACCATGTCCGGCCAGACGCGGTCGATGACGTGGATCTCGGCGGCGCGCAGGGCGGCGGCGCGGGTGGAGAGCTCGGGAATGAAGCGGACGGTCAGCTTCTCGACCTTCGGGAGCGCGGGCTTCCAGTACTTCGCGTTCGCCTCGAGGTCGACGTGATCGCCGTGCGTCCAGGAGACGAAGCGGAACGGACCGGTGCCCACGGGTTTGCCGAAGAACGCGTCCTCGTTGCCGGCCGCGCCGGGCGGCAGCATGCCCAGCATCGTGAGGTGCGCGGGCAGCGAGCCGAACGGCCGCTTCGTCGTCACCGTGACCGTGTAGTCGTCGTCCTTCCGGACGTCCTCGAGATCCTGGTAGACGAACGACTTGATCAGCTTGGTGTTGTCGCGCACGCGCTTGAGCGTGAACAGCACGCTGTCCGCGGTGAACGGCGTGCCGTCGTGGAAGCGGACCCCCTTGCGGAGCGTGAAGCGCCACGTCGTGTTGTTCACGGGCTTCCACGACTCGGCCAGCGCCGGCACGAACTTGTCGTCGTTGGTGACGTCCAGCAGCGGGTCGTACACGTGGCGCAGGACGGATGTGCTCGAGATCGAGTAGTGGTTCGCGGGGTCCAGCGTCAGCATCCGCTCGGACAGGCCCGCGATGATGTGGCCCCGACGGGCCTGGGCACGGGCGGCGCGGGGGCCGGCCGCGACGCCGAGGACGGCGCCGCTGCCGAGGAGGAACCGTCGGCGACTCAGGCGTGGTTTTTCCATGGCGGGATGCTACACCTAGCGCGCCCGGAGAGCGTCGAGAGCCTTCCAGTCGAACTCGATGCCGTGACCGGGGCGATCGGGCGCCAGCGCCGCGCCCGCCTCCAGGCGCAGCGGCTCGGCGATGAACCGATCGAGCCCGAAGCCGTGCGCCTCGAGGTAGGAGCGATTCGGCGCCGCCGCCAGCAGGTGCACGGTGACGTCGTGCGCGCCGTGCGACGTGACCGGAAGACTGAAGGCCTCGGCCAGGTGGCAGACTTTCATGAACGTGGTGACGCCGCCGCAGTTCGTGACGTCGGGCTCGGGGAACGTCACGCCGCCCGCGGCGATGAGGTGCCGGAACTCGTGGAGGGTGTGGAGATTCTCGCCGGCGGCGATCGGCACGCCTCCGTCGCGCACGATGCGCACGTGGCCCGGCACGTCGTCGGGGCTCGTCGGCTCTTCGAGCCACACGGGGTCGAACTCGCGCAGCGCCCGCGCGGCGCGGATCGCCTCGTCGACGCTCCAGCGCATGTTGGCGTCCACCATCAGCGGGAACTCGGCGCCCAGGTGCGCCCGCATCGCTCGCACCCGCTCGACGTCCTGCCGCAGCGAGGGGCGGCCGACTTTCATTTTGATGGCGCGGAAGCCGGCCTTGAGATTTTCCTCGGTCTGGCGCAAGAGCGCGTCCACGGAGAGATCGAGGTCGATCCCGCCCGCGTAGCACGGCACGCGCGGATCGAAGCCGCCCAGCACGCGCCAGAGGGGCACGCCCTGGCGCCGCGCGCGGAGATCCCACAGGGCGATGTCGACGGCCGACATCGCGAGCATCTGCGCGCCGCCGCGGCCACCGTAGTGGAGCGCCCACCACATGGCCTGCCAGATCTCCTCGATGCGCTCGGCCTCGCGGCCGGCCAGCAGCGGGGCCAGGTCGCGTGCGACGAGGGCGTGCACGGCCGCGCCGCCCGTCCCGACCGTATAGGTATAGCCGACGCCCACCGCGCCCTCCGCGTCGTGCAGGCGGACCGTGAGCAGCTCGAAGCCTCTGATGGTCCCGTGGGTGCTGTCGGACAGAACGGTCGGCAGCGGGATGAAGTAATGGTCGGCCTGCACCTCGCGGATCCGCATGGCCCGGTATTCTATGACCTTCCGCTCCGTAGTAACGTATTTCACCGCGACAGCGTTGACGCGTGTGGATAATCCGATCATGCCACCGATTCGGCTCCACAAGCTGGACCGCGTCTCCCCAGGGGGGGGCAGACTGTGATCGTCACGCGCGCGCTCGGCGGGGCGGCCGCGCTCGCCTTCGTGCTCGTCGTTGCCACCGGCGAGGGCGTGGCGCAGGCCCCGGACAATACCCGCGCCCCCGACGTCTACCGCATCGGTCCTGAGGACACCCTCCTCATCTCCGTGTGGAAGAACGAGGCGATCACGAAGACGGTCCCGGTGCGGCCCGATGGCATGATCTCGCTGCCGCTCGTGCAAGACGTGCAGGCGGCCGGCCTGACGCCCATGGAGCTTCGGGACGCGTTGACGAAGAAGCTGTCAGAGTTCATGCCCTCACCCGAGGTGTCGGTCATTGTCACCGAGGTGCGGAGCTTCAAGGTCTCGGTGATCGGCGAGGTCGTGAAACCGGCACGCTACGAGCTGAAGAGCCGGACGACGGTCCTCGACGTCCTGGCCATCGCCGGGGGCTTCAACGAGTTCGCCAAGCGGAAGGGCGTCGTGATTCTCCGGCCCGACGGCAACGTGATGAAGCGCATCCCCTTCGACTACAGCAAAGTCATCACGCCCGGGGGTGAACACCTGAACTTCTATCTGATGCCCGGCGACATCATCCTGGTGCCATGAACGGCGCGGGACGCCCCGCGTCCCGAGGTATGCTATCTCCTATGACGACACCCCCCTTCGACGCGCTGCTCTCCACCCGTGCCCGCTACGCGGTGCCGCTCACCACGCCGCGCCAGTCCATGAGCCCGCTGTTCGAGTTCGGCGGCGGCTATCCGGATCCGGTCTCGTTCCCTTACGAGGGAATGATCGAGGCCACCGCGAAGATGATGGCGGCCGAGGGCGCCCAGGCGATGACGTACGGCGACCCCCAGGGCTACATCGGGCTGCGGGAGCTGATCTGCCACAAGTATCAGCTCTTCGAGATGATGAAGACGAGGCCGGAAAACATCGTGGTCGCCAACGGCTCGGGCCAGGCGCTGTCGCTGGCCTTCAGCGCGTTCGTGGACCCGGGCGACGCGATCATCATCGAGGCACCCACCTTCTCGGGCTCCCTCAACACGATCCGGCGCCACGGGCCGCGCATCCTCGACGTGCCGGTGGATGACGAGGGGATCGTCACCGACGCAGTACGGGAGCGACTCCAGACGTTGCGGCGCGAGGGTCGCAGATGCAAGCTCATCTACACGATCGTGAACTTCCAGAACCCGGCGGGGCCCAGCCAGTCGCTGCGCCGCCGCCAGGAGCTCATCGCGCTGGCCCACGAGTACGACACGCTCATCCTGGAAGACGACGCTTACGGCGAGCTGCGCTTCGAAGGCGAGACGCTGCCGCCGCTCTACGCGCTGGATCGCGGCGGCCGGGTGATCCGCGCCGGCACGCTCTCCAAGATCCTGGGCGCGGGCGTGCGGCTGGGCTGGCTCTGCGCGCCCAAAGACATGGTCCCGGTCCTGCAATCGTTCCTGTTCGGCGGCGGCACCAACCCGTTCATGTCGCGGGTGGCCACGTACTACATGAAGGACAACATGGCGGCGCACGTTCAGCGCCTGATCGGCGTCTACCGCGCCAAGCGCGACGCCATGCTGAAAGGCCTCGACGAGGTGCTCAGGGACACCGACGCCACGATCAGCCGGCCCGAGGGCGGCTTCTTCCTGTGGATCAAGCTGCCGAGCGGCACCGACAAGAAGCGGCTGGCCGAGCGCGCGGTCGAGGCGCGCATCCAGTACACGCCAGGCCCCGTCTTCTACGCCAACGGTGGCGGCGAGGACTACATCCGCCTGGCCTTCAGCTATGAGCAGCCGGACAAGTGCTACGAGGGCGCGCGGATGCTCGCGAAGGCTATGCTGAGCGCCTGAGCGGCTCCGCCTCTTCGCCGGCGGATGCTTGGGCAGGGCGGCGCGGGCGCGCGCCCCGTGCCGCCGGGCGCGGCTGGACAGGAGTAGGATGGCAGCATGACGGCGGCGGTCCGGGCGGCGGCGGTCGGTGCGGCCCTGGTCTTCCTGGGCCTCCCGCCGGCGACCGCGGGCGCGCAGCAGCGCGGCCACGGCCATCATCGCTTCCACCACCGTCCGGTCGGCTCGCGTCTGATCGTCGTCGCGCCGTTCGTCCCGTTCGGCTTTTACTCGGCGCCGCCGGTCGTGTACTCCTCGCCCGTGGTGTATTACGCGCCGCCGCCCGTGTACTACTCCCCGCCGCCGCCGAGCTATTACGGTCCGCCGCCCGCGTACGCGGCGCCGCCGCCCGCGCCCGCGTACGCGCCCCCGGTGCAGCAGGACGTGCAGCCGATCCAGCGCGAGGTCGTCTTCCCGACCGGCCGCTACGTCCTGCAGGGCGACGGCGTGAGCACCCCCTATCGCTGGGTGTGGATCCCGAACCCGCCGACGGCGCCGCCACCTGCGCCCGGCACGCCATCCGGCGCGATCGAGAAGGCGCGTCCGATCTACGCATGGACTGACGCCAACGGCGTGACGACCTGGACCGATCGCGCGTCGAAAGTGCCGCCCGAGCATCGCGCCAACGCGCGGCGCGAGCCCTGATCCCGTCCCGGCCAGGAGGAGCCCAATGACCCGCCGCGTTCTCGTGATGGTGCTGGGACTGGTGTGCCTGCTCGCCGGCGTGGCGAGCGCCGGGGTGCAGCGCCTCTACGTGCTCGACTGCGGGCGCAACATCGGCAAGGACCAGGCGCGCTGGTCGCCCGGCGTCAACGAGGGCAAGCCGATCGAGTTCTCGGACAACTGCTACCTGATCCGCCATGACCGGGGCCTGCTGCTGTGGGACACCGGCGTGCCGGACGCGGTGGCGGCGATGCCCGACGGGATGGTCGTGGCCAACGGCGCGATCACCTACCGGCGCGCCAGGACGCTCGCGGGCCAGCTGACCGAGCTCGGCGTCAAGCCGGCGGACGTCACGTACCTGGCCGTGTCACACACGCACGGCGATCACGTCGGCAACGTCGCGCTGTTCGCGTCCTCCACCGTGCTGATCCAGGGCGCGGAGTACGACTGGGCGATGGCCGGGCCCAACAAGCCGGCGTTCGGGCCGTCGGCAACGATCACCAGGCTCGCGGGCGACCACGACGTGTTCGGCGACGGCAGCGTGACCATCCTGTCGACGCCGGGCCACACGCCGGGGCACCAGTCGCTGCTCGTCCGCCTGCCGAAGACCGGTTACGTCGTGCTCTCGGGCGACGCCGTGCACTTCCGTGACAACTGGGACCACAAGCGCGTTCCCGCGATGAACGTCAACCGCGAGCAGACGCTGGCCTCGCTGCAGCGGATCCAGGGCGTGCTGGACGAGCGCCGCGCCCAGCTGTGGATCAACCACGACAAGCCGCAGAGCGACGGCCTGCGCTACGCGCCCGCGTACTACGAATAGTCGTCGCGCGTCGCGGAGCGCTTCGCAGCTTGACCGGGCATCTAAGTTCTTGTATACCAGGTTATGGTCGACAAGCCAGTCATCTGGCTTGGTGATTCTCGCGAAACGATCAGCAGCTTCGCCGATGATGCCCGCCAGATCGCAGGCCGATGTGGATCGCGCCAAGCATCGTCTGAGCGCTTTGCTCGCCCAACGTGCGAGGCGGAAGCGATAGGTGCTCCGTGGCAAAGGTCAAGATGACCCGTTCGACCGGTAACGTGTTTCGAGATCTCGGCTTCTCGACCGACGAGGCCGAGTCTCTCAGGGTTCGTGCCGACCTACTGCTGAATCTCCAGAAGGCGATGGCGGCGCGCAAGCTCAAGCAAGGCGAGGCCGCCGAACTGTTGGGTGTCAGTCAGCCGCGAGTCAGCGATCTGATGCGTGGCCGGATCGACCTCTTCAACAGCGAGACTCTGATCGACATGCTGGCCAAGCTCGGAGTCCGCACCAGGCTCGTCCTTCAGTTCTCACGCCGACCCTTGGGCGTGGCATGGTCCGCGCCGCACCGAGCGCCTAGCGCAGCGCCTGGCGCAGCGACCCCGCGATCAAGGTGACGCCGCGGAACGCCGTGTCGATGAGCCGGCCCATCGGCACGAAGCCGTGGATCATCCCGCCGAAGCAGATGGCGTCCACGCTCACGCCGGCCTCGCGCAGCTTCCGCGCGTAGGCCTCGCCCTCGTCGCGCAGCGGATCGAAGCCCGCGGTGATCACCAGCGCCGGCGCGACACCGGCCAGCGACGTCGCGCGGATCGGCGAGACGCGCCAGTCGAGCGCCTCTTCTTCCTTGGTGAGGTACTGCGCGCGGAACCAGCGCATGCTGTCTCGCGTGAGCATGTAGCCGTCCGCGAGATCGGCGTACGACTTCGTCTCCGCACCAAGATCAGTCACCGGGTAGACCAGCACCTGCAGCGAGATCTTCGGCGCGCCCGCGTCCCTCGCCAGCAGCGCCACGACAGCGGCGAGGTTGCCCCCGGCGCTGTCGCCGCCGACCGAGAGACGTCCGCCGTCCACGCCCAGCTCGGCAGCGTGGGCGACGATCCAGCGCGTGGCCGCCCACGCGTCGTTCACCGCGGCGGGGAACTTGTGCTCCGGCGCCAGCCGGTAGTCGACCGAGATGACGCTGACACCCGCCTCGGCCGTCAGTTGGCGGCAGACCACGTCGTGGGTCTCGATGTCGCCGATGACCCAGCCCCCGCCGTGGAAGAAGACGTGCACGGGCAGCCGCGTCGAGTCCGGCACGCCGGCCGGCCGGTACACGCGCAGCGGAATGGCCCCGAGCGGGCCCTCCGCGCTGACGTCGCGCACGGCGCCGAGCTGCGGCGCCGGCGGCGTCGAGGCCGGCCGGGTCTCGAGAAAGAGCCGGCGCGCCTCCTTGGGCGACAGCGTGTGATACGCCGGGCGCCCCGATTTGATGATCAGGTCGATGACGTTCGCGGCCTGGGGATCAAGCGCCATTGCGCAGCACCTCGCCGGCCTGCTTGTCGACCACCGTGCCGCGGAAGAAGTCCGGGTTCACCTCGCCCCAGAAGCGCACGGCGTTGGTGAACATGAAGTCCTTGAAGTCGTGGTCGTCGATGAGGCCGTGCTCGACCAGCTCGTACGCCTCCGGCACCACCTCGGCCATGTCGGGCACGTCGAAGTGGCCGATGTCCGAAGAGAAGATCGCGTTGAGCCGCGCGCCCATCGGGTTGGCCTTCTTGTTGAAGGCCCACGCGTTGACCGGGTCGTCGGCCTCGCAGCCGAAGTAAAACCGCGGCACGAAGAGCGACTTCAGATCCTGTTTCGCCTCGATCTTGCAGCGGAAGTAGTCGTCGACGTCCTCGACGCCGCCGGTCATGGCGTGCGTCTCGTCCAACCCGTCGCCGCGGCCAACCGCCTCCGCGACCTCCTCGCGCCCGTACTTGCGCGCGAACTCGAGCAGCCGCGCGCGGTCGAGCTTGGAGGGATGGGTGGACTTGATCGCCTCACCGTTGCGCTTCTCCCAGTGGCCGACGAGGTCCGCGTAGAGCATGCACGCCCAGCCCACGCCGCCCTCGAGGAACGCGAAGTTCAGGTCGGGGAAGCGCCGCGTGACGCCGCCGAAGAAGAGCCCCTTGCAGACGGCGTGGCCGGCGGAAGCGAAGTGGCCGATGTGGTTGAAGCAGAAGTTCGAGGGCGAGTTCCTGAGTAATATCGAGCGGGCGCCGTTGTGGAACGACGGCGCGAGCTTCAGCTCGCGGCACTTCTGCCACACGAGATCGTAGTCGTAGTCGCTGTCGATCCCGATGACGTCGAACCACTCGGCGAACTTCGCAGCCTCGGGCTGCTCCTCGGCGACCGCGGGCACCGGCCGGCGCATGAGACCGCCGACCATGATGACCTTGAAGCCGAGCTGCGTGGCCGCGAACTCCAGCTCCTCGATCGCCTCCTCCGGCGTGTACATCGGGATGATCGCGGCCGGGATGATGCGGTCGGCGTACGGCTTGAACTGCTCGGCCGTGAACACGTTGTACGCGCGGCAGATGGCGCGGCGCATCTTCGTGTCTTGCAGCCGGTGGAACGAGAGCCCGGCCGTCGGGTAGACGACCGAGAAGTCGATGCCGAGGTCGTCGAGGCGCTCGTAGAAGAGGCGGGGGAACATCGCGGTCGCCCGGTCCAGCACGTTCTCGCTCGGCGAGGACCAGAACCCCTCCATGCCCACGCGCTTGCGGCGCCGCTCGGCCAGCGACAGCTTGAGCGCGTTGGGGATGCGCGAGCTGGCCAGCGCCAGCCCCTCGACCGCCGCGTCGCCGGCGATCTTCTTGAACTGCTCGCGCATCACCGGCAGGTACTCCAGCCAGTGACCGTCGGCGTCGACGACGGGGTGGCTCAGGCGGGAGCGGAGCTTGCGGGCCTCGGTCTGTCCGTTGAGGGCCATGGCGACCTCCAGGCGTTCGGGCTCACGGGACTGGGTTCAGCGTGCCCGGATTCTACCTGACCTATCCCGCGCCCCGCCACTTCACCTCAGAGAGCGATCGTCCGCCGCTCCGTCGCGCGCTCCCACTTGCTCGCCGCGTCGTCGTCGAAGATCAGCGCCTCGTCGGCGGTGACCACGAACCAGGAGCCGCCCTGGATCTCGCCCTCGAGCTGGCCCGGCGCCCAGCCCGCGTAGCCGGCCGCGAACATCGCGCGGCGCGGCCCGGTGCCCCGAGCGATGGCCTCGAAGATCGCGGGATCGCTGGTGACCGCTACCCCCCCGTGCACGACCCGGCTGTCGCCGCCCGTCCACTCGGGCGTGTGCAGCACGAAGCCGCGCCCCGGCTCGACCGGGCCCCCGTAGTAGACGCGGATGTCACCGCTCGCGCCGCCGGGCTCGCGCCCGAGCGATTCCAGCACGCGCGCGAGCGGCAACGCGCCGACGGGACGATTCACGATGAGACCGAGCGCGCCGGCGGCGTCGTGGCGGAGCATGTAGACAACGGTGCGCGCGAAGCGCGGGTCGCGGAGATCTTCGGTGGCGACGAGGAGCTGGCCGGCCGTGCTGCGCGCGGGGAACGGCTCGGCGGGCCGCGCCGGCTGGCCGCCTCCCGTGGCTGCCGCCAGGAGGATCAGCAGCGCGGCGGGCGACAGCCACGTCACGGGGCTACTTCTTGGATCCCAGCCAGTACTTCGGATCGCTCGGGAACACGGTCTTGCACCGCGTCGGCTGCGACGGGCCGTCCAGCGTGTCGGCCGCCGCGCGCCACTTCGCGTAGTGCGGCGCCGCCCGGTGCGCCTCCAGCGCCGCTTCGTCCTTGTAGACCTCGTAGAAGTAGTACGTGTTCGGGTCGGCGTCGTCCTGCAGCACGTTGAAACGGCAGCAGCCGGGCTCGTCGCGCTCGGAGCCGAGCGCGTCCTGCTCGATGGCGGCAAGAAACCGCGCGCGCTCCGCCGGCTGGACGCGAACCTTCACCCAGACCGCGAGCACGGCTCAGCCCCGGCGGGCGAGCGGACCGCGGAGGAGCTGCCCGGGCCGCGCGCCGGTCGGCTTGCCGTCACGCAGGATCGTCTCGCCGTTGACCACCGTGGCCGCGACGCCCCGGCAGCGCTGGACGAGCCGCTTGGCGCCGGCCGGGAGGTCCGCCACCAGCTCCGGCATCTCGGCCCCGATGCTCTCGGGGTCGAAGACGACGAAGTCGGCGGCCATACCCTCGCGGACGAGGCCGCGGTCCGCGAAGCCCCAGAGCGTGGCGGGCACGAGCGTGAGCATGCGCACGGCCTGCGGCAGCGTGAACGCCTGCTTCTTGCGCACCCAGTGGGCGAGCAGGTGCGTCTGCAGCGAGGAGTCCATCAGCTGCGTGACGTGCGCGCCGGAGTCCGAGAACGTCACGCACGCGCGCGGGTGCTTCATGATCTCGAGCGCGTCGTCCTGGTCCTCGTTGGCCACCGGCATCAGGAAGAAGAGGTCGAGATCCTTCTCCAGCGCCAGGTCGATCATGGCCTGGGCGGGATGGACGCCGCGCTCGGCCGCGACCTCGGCCACCGAGCGGTGCGGGCCCTCGACGGTGTCGAACACGAAGAGCCACTCGTACGGCTGCGGCCGCGCCTCGGTGCCGAGCGCCTTCTTGTCGGGCGTCTCGTTCGTGGCCTCGACGAGCTTCTTCTTGAACTCCGGATCGCGCAGCTTCGCGATCTTCTCGGCCAGCGGCAGCTTGCGAAGCTCCTTCCAGAGCGGCAGCCGGTCGAACGGCATCTGGGTCTTGAACGACAGCAGCGCGGAGAGCGAGCGGCTGTGCGCCTGGGCGAACATGCGCCCGCCCTCGGCGGCCGTCTCGTCGAGCAGCGCCATGTACTTGCGCCAGACGCCGGGCACGCCGCGGCGGCCGAAGACGCCGAACGTGATCGGGCGGCCGCTCTCGACGGCCAGCGCCTTGAGCCGGCGGTGATAGTCGGGCAGGCCCGGATTGCCGGCCTCGCGATCGACGTTCTCACCCGCGATCTCGAAGATGCCCGCGTTCAGCTCGCCCATCGTGTTGACGAGCCGCCGCACTTCCGCCCAGTCGGCCACGCGGCTGGCCACCGGGCGGTGGTCGGGCGTCTCGTGGCTCGGCGAGCGCGAGGTGGTGAAGCCCATGGCGCCGGCGCGCAGCGCGTCGCGCAGCTCGCGCTCCATCGCGCGCAGGTCATCCTCGGTGGCGGGCTTCTCGAAGGCGCGCTCGCCCATCACGTAGGTGCGCAGCGCCGAGTGCCCGATGTAGCCCGCGTAGTTGATGCCCTTGGGCAGGCTCTCGAGCGTGTCGAGGAACTCGGGGAAGGTCGTCCAGCGCCAGTCGATCCCCGCCTCCATCGCCTCCGGCGGGATGTCCTCGGCTCTTTGAAGATTGCGGACGACGAAGTGCTTGTCCTCGGCCGCGCACGGCGCCAGCGTGAAGCCGCAGTTGCCCATCACGACCGTCGTGATCCCGTGGTAGCAGGACGAGGTCCCCATCGGATCCCAGAAGACCTGCGCGTCCATGTGGGTGTGGCCGTCCACGAAGCCGGGCGCGACCACGTGGCCTTCGGCGTCGAGCGTCTCGCGGCCGCGCTCGCGGATGCGTCCGATCGAGACGATGCGTCCGTGCCGCACGCCCACGTCCGCCCGGAACCCGGGCAGGCCGGAGCCATCGATCACCGTTCCGTTCTTGATCACGAGGTCGTACGGCATGTGGGTCGTCCTCCCTGGTGTGGTGACCGTATCCTACTCCAGCCAGGGTTGGTCGGCGAACTACGAGCGACTGTCCTCGCGCAGATCGCGATCGTCTGCTCCGGTCGCGCGATCGTCGTCGCAGCGCAGCTCGAGGCGACTCTGCTGCGCGGCAGGTGTCGCGGTGTGCGGGGCGCATATGAGTCGAGCGCATGCTTGTCCGCGAGTCTCATGACATGGGGGGCCCCGAAATGGCCCCCCCAATCCGACCAGCGCTCGGACCGCCCCGGGGAACCCGTGGCGGTCCTCGATGTCGGACTACGGTCTATGACTTTGCGCCGGGCGGCGGGGGCGGCGGCGTGCCGGGAGGCGGCGGCGGAGTATTCGGCGGCGTGGTCGTCGAGGGCCGCCCAGGCGTGGCAGGCGCCGCAGGCGCGGTAGGCGCTGAGCCCGGCGGCGGTGTCAGCATCGGCGGCGGGGGCGGTGGCGTGCTCACGCGGTTGGACGAGTACGGCACGGAGCCGCGCGACACCGGGATCTGGTTGCCCTTGGCGTACATGCACTGCATGTAGCCGACGTCGTAGCGGCGCTGCACCGAGTGCACGTTGGTGTCGGCGTACCCCCCGCCGACCGCGCTGCCGCCGAGCAGTCCCACGCCCGCGCCGGCGGCGGCGCCGATCGCCGGATTGCCGGCGGCTGCGCCGAGGGCCGCGCCAGCGGCCGCGCCGATCGCGGTCCCGACGGCGGCGCCGGTCACCAAGCTGTCGGTCGCCGCCTTTTTGGTGGTGATGCCGGCCGACTGGAGCGCCCACTGGCGGCAGGCGGCGTCGTCAGCCTGGAACTGCTCGAAGGGCTTCCCGGTGCCGGGCAGGACCATCACGCTGGGGCCCGTTGGAATGGTCGCGCAAGCGCCGAGCAGCACCGCCAGCGGCGCAGCGAGGAGGAGCGACTTCATTGCGTCCTCGCGGGGACCTTGACCCAGGGCTCCGTGCAGGTCGACACGTTCGGGTAGTAGGCGCCGGAGGGCTGGCAGTAATACCAGAACTGCTGCGACGCGGGAGCCGAGCCCGCGGGAGGCGCCGGCGCGACTGTCGCCTGCTGCTCGACGTAGACCGGCGGCTGCTGGACGACCACCGTCGGGGGCGGCGCGTATACGTAGTACGGAGGCGGCGGGTAGTACCAGTAGGGATAGCCCCAGAACGGGCCGACGCCGAAGCCGACAAAAACCCGGGGACCGCCGTGCCAATGGTGGCCGCGCCAAGCGTAACTTGGGACCGCAGTGAGCAGAAGCAGGGCGACCACGAGGGGGGTAGCCAACCACCACTTCTTCATTGTCAACCCTCCATTGCCCGTCGGACGGACAACCCGTCCTTGTTATTCATGTCCATAATACTCTTGTGCTCGCCCGGCGCGTCGCGCTGCTGACACTCGCAGGCGTCGGCCTGGCCTTCGCGGCCTCGAGCGCCGGTCGCCTGTCAGTCGACCTGATCACCCTGCCCCCGGGCTTCGCGCTCGAGGTCTTTGCCGATGACGTTCCCGGGGCGCGGTCGATGACCCTCTCCCCCGCGGGCACGCTCTTCGTCGGCACGCGCGACAAGGGCGTCGTCTACGCGATTCCGGGCGCCGGCAGATCGACGCACGCGGCCAAGGCGCGGACCCTGGCGCGCGGGCTCAACAGCCCCAACGGCGTCGCCGTCCGCAACGGCGCGCTCTACGTCGCGGAGATCTCCAGGATCTTGCGGTTCGACGAGATCGAGCCGCGGCTCGACCGCCCTCCCGCGCCGGTCGTGGTCACCGACCGCTACCCCCGTGACCGCCACCACGGCTGGAAGTTCATCGCGTTCGGTCCCGACGGCTGGCTCTACGTGCCGGTGGGCGCGCCGTGCAACGTCTGCATGCCGCCGGGGCCGCTGCACGAGACGATCACGCGCATGAAGCCGGACGGCAGTGCGATCGAGGTCTTCGCGCGCGGCGTGCGCAACAGCGTCGGCTTCGACTGGCGGCCCGGCTCCCACGATCTATGGTTCACCGACAACGGCCGCGACTGGATGGGCGACGACCGGCCGCCCGACGAGCTGAACCACGCGCCGAAGCCCGGGCTGCACTTCGGCTTTCCGCACTGCCATGGCCGCGCGCTCGCCGATCCCCAGTTCGGACGCGACAAGTCCTGCGCCGACTTCACGCCCCCGGCCGCGGAGCTGGGGCCCCACGTCGCCGCGCTCGGCATGCGCTTCTACACGGGCGCGATGTTCCCGCCGGAGTATGGCGGCCGGATCTTCATCGCCGAGCACGGCTCGTGGAACCGCAGCACACCGATCGGCTACCGGGTGACGACGGTGCGGCTGGAGGGCGACCGCGTGGTGGGCTACGAGCCGTTCGCCACCGGCTGGCTGGCCGACAACGGCCACGTGGCGGGCCGTCCGGTCGACGTGCTCGTCATGCCGGACGGCGCGCTGCTGGTCTCCGACGACCACGCCGGCGCGATCTACCGCATCACGTACCGCGCCGCGCGTTAGCCGCCGCTACTTCGACCGCACCGACTTCAGAAAGCGCACCAGGACGCGGTTGAACTGGTCGGCGTGCTCGAGGAAAAAGCCGTGGCCGCCGGGCATGATCACGAGCCGCGCGCGCCGGATGGCGCTGGCGACCTGGCGCGAGAAAGCGGGCGGCGTGATGATGTCGTCCTTGCCGACCAGCACGAGCGTGGGCGCGCGGATGCCGCCGAGCTTGTTCAGCCGCGTGCCGTTCCACGCCATGATCCCCTTGCCCTGCCGCTCGATGGCCTCGGCCTTCGTCTGGTGCGGGTAGGCCATCGAGCGCTGGAAGGCCTGCTCGACGTTCTCCTTCTTCGCGAAGAAGTCGGGCGTGAACAACCATGGATAGAGCACGTGGCGATAGCGCTCCTCGATCGGCACACGATAGGCGAGCGAGATCCACGACTCGAGCGTGTGCAGGAAGCGCGCGTCACCCTCCACCCACGTGCACGCCAGCGTGAGCGAGCGTACGAGCCGCGGCTGGCGCAGCGCCAGCTCCATGCCGATGGCGCCGCCCATGGAGGCGCCGACCACGTGGGCGCGCGAGATCTTCAGGTGCTTGAGGATCGCCGCCGCGTCGTCGGCGAGCTGGCCGATGGAGTACATGGGCTCGCCGGGCAGATCGGTCTCGCCCACCCCGCGGTTGTCGAAGGTCACCACCATGAAGCGCGGCGCGAGCGCCTTGGCCTGGAGCGCCCAGCTGGCCGCGGGCGCCGACAGGTCGTTGATCAGCAGCACGGGATCGCCCTTGCCACTGACCTCGAAGTGCATCCGGATGTTGTTGATGATGGCGTAGGGCATCGTCGCTCCCTAGAGGATCACCGCCACCTTGATGGACGCCGGCTCGCGGTGCACGGCGAACGCGCGCTCGATCTCGTCCAGCGCGAAGCGATGCGTGATGAGCGGCCCCGTGCGAACGTGGCCCGCGGCGACCAGCCGCATGGCCTCGGCGAACTCGTCCTGGTAGATCATCGAGCCCACGATCGTCACTTCGCGGCGGACGACGGAGAAGAACCGGACGGACGTCGGATCGTGGGGCAGGCCGGTCAGCACGACGCGACCGCCCGGACGCACGAGCGCCAGCGCGTGGGCCACGGCCTCCGGCGTGCCGGCCGTCTCGACCACGCAGTCGACGCCCTCGCGGCGTGAGAAGCCGCGCGCGACCTCCTCCAGCGGTCCGTCGGCCACGGCATGCGTGGCCTCGGCGCCCAGCTCCCGGGCCAGCGTAAAGCGCCGCGCGCTGCGGGAGACCGCGAGCACGCGCGCGCCGCGGGCGCGCAGCACCTGGAGCGCCAGCAGCCCGAGCGTCCCCGCGCCGACCACCGCGGCCGTCTCGCCGGCGCGCACCTGCCCGCGCGCCACCGCGCGGACGACCACGGCGAGCGGCTCGGTCACCATGAGGTCTTCGTCGGCGACGCCGGCCGGGGCCGCCCAGCAGCAGCGCGCGGGTACGCGGACCAGCTCGGCGAAGCAGCCATCGACGTCGATGCCGACGGCGGTGCGGGACAGACAGAGGTTGCGGTTGCCCTCGCGGCAGAGGGGGCAGGCGCCGCACGAGTAGTTCGGCTCGATGGCGACGCGATCACCCACCCGTGGCGTCGTGACGCCCGGGCCGACCGCCTCGACACGGCCGACGAACTCGTGGCCCATCACGCGGGGATAGGTCACCGGACGGTCGCCGGAAAAGATGCTGTAGTCGGTGCCGCACAGCCCGGCCACCGCCACGCGGACGAGCGCCTGATCCGCGCCCGGCTCGGGAACCCGGGCCGCCTCGACGCGCAGCTCGCGCGGTCCGTGCAGGATGGCGGCCTTCATCGCGCTGCAATGTATCTCACCGACCGGGGGCTTGGCGACGATTACGCAGCGCCGGGCCGCACGCCGTAGATCGATAAGCGCCGCCGACGAACTATGGGTAGATTTCCCGGGAGCTTACGGCGCGGGAATTAACGGGCGGCTCGAATGCTCAGCGCGGGTCTCCCGCGAGCCCGAACGCGGCCCAGTAGAACGGGTGCGGCTCCTCGGCGAGGCTCGCGCGCTGCGCCCGGCGCAATGCCTCCGCCGGCCCGTTCGAGGCGAGCGCGTCGTAGAACCGGCGCATCAGGACGAAGGAGGCGCGATCGTCCACCTTCCAGAGCGTCGTGACGACGGCGGGAGTGCCTGCGTCGAGGAACGCGCGCTGCAGCCCGACCAGCTCGTCGCCACGCGAGAGCTGGCCCAGGCCCGTCTCGCACGCCGAGAGCACGACCCACGCTGGCGGTCGGGCCGAGCGCCTTCGCCTCGTGCTCGGGTGCCTGCCCGCGCACGTAGACGCGCGCGCCGGGCAACGCGTCCGCCACCGCCCGCACCTCACGCTCGGCGAAGCGCAGCGCGAGCTCCGGCCCGAGCTCCGGGTTGCCGAGCGCCACCGCCGGCCCGCTCGCGGCCGTGCCCTTGCTGGGCAGGTACTTCAGTACGCTGGCGCTCGGCACGGTGGACAGGCGCCAGTCCTCCACGAGCCAGCGGCCCTCCGGGCTGCGCAGCGCGGCGAACGGCAGATAGTGCAGCACGTCATGAGGAACGATCACCACGCGTTCGCCGCGCACGTGCGCGCGCAGCGGCGCGACGAGGCGCTGATGCAGTGCCGCCGCGCGGCGCTCGACCTCCGCCGCCGGGGCCCGGTCGGCGATCGCGCGGCGGAAGTCGCGCACCTCGGTCACGAGCGCGTCGCGGCGCACCCGCACGCGCACGACCTCGGCGTGCGTGCGGTCCACCACCCACACCACGACCTCGCCTCGCGTGACGAGGTACTCGAGCAGCGTCGTCCCCTCGTCGAGCAGCGCCTGGACCTCGGCCAGCGTGACCGGCTCCACGCTCATCAACGAGGCCTGCTCGCCGCTCGCCGCGCGCACCGTTTTTAGAAATTCCGCGTAGTCGCGCTCGGCCGCCGCCACGCCCGCGTCCCCACCGCGCTCCCCCTCATCGTCGGGCTCCGCCCCCGCCCGCGCCGCGGCCAACCGGGCGCGCAGACGCAGCTCCTCCGCCGCGAGCGCCTCGGTCCGGCCCTTGGAGAGCGCGGTATGCGTGCCGAGCAGGTCGAGGAAGGCGCGCGCTCGGCTGCGCTCGGCGAACGCGAAGCCCTCCGCGAGCTGGTTCAACGACAGCGCGAGACGGATCTGGTAGAGCTCCTGCTTGCCCTCGAAGAACGAGGAGCGCATCTCCGCCTCCTGCAGCTGCCCCCGGACCGACTCCGTCAGCTCGATCGCCTGCCGCGCGCTGTCGAGCGCCTGGGGGGGTGTGCCCCTGCGTCGCCTGGAACTGCGCGAGCCCCGCATGCGGGGAGGTGAGGAGCCACACCTGGTTGGTCCGCCGCGCGCCGGCGATCGCCTCCTCGTACAGAGCGACGGTGCGCGGATCGTGCCTCCGCGCGGCGACGTGAGCGAGCAGCGCGCGCGCCTTGACCTGGAAATCGGGCGCGCTGACCGCCCGCGCGTTGGCGAAGGCGGCGGCGGCGGCTCGTCCGGCGTCGTCCACCCGCCCGGCCCCGAAGTAGATCGTGGCGAGGTCGACCTGCGCGGAGGCGAGCTGGCGCTGCAAGCGCATGCGGCGTTGCGGATGCCTCGCCGAGGCGCCGTCCCGCATCCCGCTCTCCGTCATCCTCACCGCGTCCTCTGCGTAGCGCACGGCGGCGTCATGGTCGCCGCGGCGGGCAGCGAGCAAGGCAAGCGAGCCGTTGATGCTGCTCACCGTCCCGATGTGTGGCTGGCCGAGCGAGGCCACCTGCGCCACCGCCAGCGCGGCCAGAAGCTCTCGCTCCGCATCGCCGGGGCGCCCGATCTGGGCGAGCGCGAGGCCGGCGAATCGCCGCGCACGCGCCACGAAGGTCCCGGTGAACGGCCAGTCGCGCGCCTTGTCCCCGGCCGCGACCGCCGCCTCGGCCTCGCGCAGGACCGTGTCGAGCCGGCTGAGCCGGAGCGCCGCATACGCGGCCGCGGTGTGCGCGATCAGGGCGCTGCCCGCGTCGCCGGCCGTCGTGGCGGCGGCGGCGAGGCGCTGCGTGTCGGCGAGGACGGCCGCGGCCTCGCCGCGGCGCACGCGCGTCTGCACCGTCTCCCACGTGGCCACCGGGTCCGTGTCGCGCGCGACGGACGATGCCGCGCGCGCCTCGCGCATCCCGCGGTGCCCCTCGCCGCGTCGGCCGGGCGCCGGGCCCGGGCCGGGCGCCGGCGCCGAGCTATCGATGCCGGCGCAGCCGCCGAGGGCGAGCGCCAGCGCCAGGACGAGCCATCGCCTCACCCCCTGGGGGGACGCGCGGCGCCCCAGCCAGTCGGCCACGCGCGCCGTGACGGGCCGCACGTCGCTCGGCAGGCGGTGGGCGAACTTGCGGGCGAACCGCTCGGTGGCCGCGCGGCGGTCGGCGAGATCGCGGTGCTCCAGCTCCGGACGCGCGGCGAACTCTCGCGTGCGCGTGCCGCCGCCGGCGTGGCGGAACGGCGCGTGGACGACGACGCAGCGCCGGCCGGTCTCACGCACGGCGAACGACAGGTCGCGGTCGTAGCCGTGGAAGAACCCGTAGCCCTCGTCGATCCCGCCCACCGCCTCGAGCGTCGCGCGGCGCAGGCAGAGGCAGACGCCATCGACGACCGCGACCTCCTCCCACGGCGCGCGCACGGTCGGGCCCTCGGCGAGACTGTGGACGATCGTGCGGCCGGCGTAGCGGCCGTCGCGGCGGACCCGCTTGACCCCGTACAGTCCCGAGAGCCCGACGTCCGGCGTGGCGAGCGGCGCCAGCAGGCGCGCCAGCCACGCCGGCTCGAGCATGGTGGTGTCGTTGTGCAGGAGACAGACGAACTCGGTGGCGGCCAGCCGCCAGGCCTGGTTGTAGGCAGCCAGCACCGAGGCGTTGGACTCGTTGCGCGCGTAGCGCAGCGGCCACGGAGAGGCGAGGTCGCGGAACAGGCGCGGCGTGTCGTCGGTGGAGCCGTTGTCGACAACGACGAGCGCGAACGGCTCGTCGGTCGCGCGCAGGCTCTCGAGGCAGGTGCGCGTCGTCGCCGCCCCGTCGTGCACGACCATCACGACGCTGGCGCGCGGCTGCGCCGCGCCGCCGCTCACCGGCGCCGGCTCGGTGGGCCCGGCGACTGATGCAGCGCGGGGTTCTCGCGCTCGCTGCAGTGGTGCGTCTCGACGAGGCGCCGCCGCTGACCGTCCTCGAGGTTCTTCATGAAGCGGCGCGCCTGCTCGCAGTCGGTGAAGTTCGGATAGAGGCGCCACTCGCGCCAGTCCTCGGTACCGACGACCTTGTACTGGAAGGTCCACACGCGCGCGGGCGGGCGGCTCGCGAAGCCGATCAGGATGCCCGCGCCGAGGAGCACCACCACGACCGCCGCCACCAGGCCCCAGAGGCCACGCATGTCAGGCGGCCGAGTGGCCCCCGTCGAGGAACACGGTCTGGCCGGTCATGAAGTCCGACCCCGAGGACGCGAGAAAGACGACGAGTGGTCCGATCTCCTCGAGCCGTCCGGTCCGCCGCATCGGGATGTCGCGCGTGAGGCGCTCGTTGATCCTCGGGTCGCCGAACGCGCGCTCGTTCATGTCGGTGACGAACCAGCCCGGCGCGATCGCGTTCACCTGCACGTTGTGGCGCGCCCACTCCACGCCGAGCGTGCGCGTGAGGGCCATCACCCCGCCCTTGGTCGCGGCATAGAGCGTGTAGCCGGGCAGGCCGACCGCGCCGAGCACCGAGGCCAGGTTGACGACCTTGCCGGCGCCCCGCGCGATGAGGTGCGGCGCCGCCGCGCGGCAGCCGTTGAAGACGCCGGTGAGGTTGACGTCCAGGATCGCGCGCCAGTCCTCGGGCGTGGCCTCCGCGAACGGCGTGACGCCGGCGATGCCCGCGTTGTTGACGACGACGTCGAGGCCGCCCAGCTCGCGCACCGCGCACTCCATGAGCGCCTCGACCTCCGCGTATCGCGTGACGTCGGTGGGCACCACGAGCGCCTGCCCGCCTCCGCCCTCGATCTGCCGCGCCGTCATCTCGAGATCCGGCTTGCTGCGCCCCGCCAGCGCGACGCGGGCGCCCGCTTCCGCCAGCGCTCGCGCCATCGCGCGGCCGAGGCCGCGGCTGGCCCCGGTGACGACGGCGACCTTTCCGGCGAGGACCGTCAGCGGTACAGCTCCTCGATCGTGCTCATGTACTTGTTGGACACGATCTTGCGCTTCACCTTCAGCGTGGGCGTCAGCTCGCCCCCCTCCTGGCTGAAGTCCACGGGCAGGACCGTGAACTTCTTGATCTTCGCGTACGACTGCAGCTGCGAGTTCTTCTCCTCGACGGTGCGCCCGATGCGCTCGACGACCTTGGGATGCTTGACGACCACAGCCGGGTCCGTGGTGAGGATGCCGTGGTCGCGCGCGAACTTCGACAGCTCGTCCGGATTGACCGTGATCAGCGCCACCGGGTACGGCTTGCGGTCGCCGTACACCATGACCTGGCTGATGAACGGATCGGCCTTCAGGAGATTCTCGATGTTCTGCGGCGCGATGTTCATGCCGCCGGCGGTGACGATGAGGTCCTTCTTTCTGTCGGTGATGAAGAGGAAGCCGTCCTCGTCGAGTCGCCCGATGTCGCCGCTGTGGAACCAGCCCGAGGGCTCGAAGACCTCGGCCGTCGCCTCCGGCTGCTTGAGATAGCCCTTGGCGACGTTGGCGCCGCGGATGAGGATCTCGCCGTCGGCGGCGATCTTGATCTCCACGTTGTCGAGCGGCTGGCCGACCGAGCCGAACTTGAAGCGCGTCGGCCGGTTGAAGGTGCCGGCCGGACAGGTCTCGGTCAGCCCGTAGCCCTCCAGGATGAGGATGCCCGCCGCGTGGAAGAACTCCGCGATGTCGCGCGAGAGCGGCGCGCCGCCGGAGATCGCCCACTGCAGCCGGCCCCCGAGCGCCGCGTGCAGCTTGCTGAAGACGAGCTTGTGCGCGATCGCGCGCTTGAGCCGGAGCGCGGCGGGCAGCGGCTGGCCGCGCTGCTGGTGGCGGCTCACCTCGCGGCCCACGCCGATCGCCCAGTTGAAGATCTTCTTCTTCGTCGGCGATCCCGCCTCGACGCCGGCGAGGATCTTCGCGTAGACCTTCTCGAACACGCGCGGCACGCTGCAGATGAAGTGCGGCCGCACCTCCTTGAGGTTGTCGCCGACCTTGTCGAGGTTCTCCGCGAACGCCGTGCAGAGCCCGCGGTACACGCCGAGGAACGACTCGAGCCGCGCGAAGGAGTGCGCGAGCGGCAAGAACAGCAGGTGAACCCACCCCTCCTCGCACGGCGCCGCCGACTCGGAGTTCTTCTGCGCGGCGATGTGGTTGCCGTGCGTCTGCATCACGCCCTTGGGCGGCCCCGTGGTGCCGGAGGTGTAGACGATCGACGCGAGATCGTCGGGCTTGGTCCCGGCCAGGCGCGCCGCCAGCGTGCCGGCGTGCCTGGCGGCGTTGTCGCGGCCGACGCGGCGCAGCATCTCCCACGTCAGCACCATCTTGGGCGGCTGTGTGGCCTCGTAGCCCGTCATCACGATGATGTGCTCGAGCCCCGGCGTCTTGTCGCGGACCTCGAGCACCTTGGCGAGCTGGCCCGGGTCCTCCACGATGATCGTCCGCGCGCCGGAGTCATTCACGACGTAGGCGATGAGGTCCGGGGGATACGTCGGATACACGGGCACGGTGATACAGCCCGCGCTGAAGATCGCGAAGTCCGCCTGGACCCACTCGGCACGGCTCGTCGAGAGCAGGGCGACGGCGTCGCCCGGCTGGCGGCCGAGCGCGATCAGCCCCAGCGCGACCTCGCGCACGATCTCGCCCACCTCGCGCCACGTCAGCGTGGTCCACGCACTGTGACGCTTGAACATTTGCGCCGGTCCACCGCCGCTCTTCTCCACCCGGTCCCAGAACATCGTTCCGAGGGTTTCGCTCATGGCGTTATCCCTTCATTTACGGAGGGTTGCCCGACAGTATCACTCCGGGCATGACGCGACGCGAAAAATCGCTTGACCCGCGGATGATTACCTTTGATACAAGGTCGACTTGACTCGATGGGCAATTCCGCCCGTCGTCTGGCTACCTTGCGAGATGCCGCCCTGAGTCAAGCATTTCGCTTGGTGAGGGGCGTCATGGACAACTTGGTCAAGATCGGAACGCTGCTCTTTCTGCCGTGGGTCCTTGCAGCACTCCCGAGCATATGGGGCGGACTCCGCGCCGAGAGCGTTGTGGTCAAGATTGTGTCGGGGGTGCTCATCCTGGGGGCTGGGATTGTCTCTGAACTGACGGTCGCGCATATCGTCAGGGACAATAATCAGCGCAGCGTGGAGGCGCAGACTGCGGCACTGAATGAGCGCACAGCGCGAGAACGAGAGCGTCTATTTGCGGTGCGGGCGACCGGCGTACGAGCCGAATTTGCTGGGAGCATTAGCCGCACCCAGGAACTTAAGGAGTCGATCCAGAAAACCGCATGGACCGGCCAATGGTCAGATCGGAAGCGCATCGAGTATGACCGCCGAGTCGGAGACTGGCATCGAACCACGACAGGCCTTGTGATGAAACGGCTTCCCTGCGCCACAGTGAGCAATTACAACTTTGCCGTTGGCCTTGATGCGCCCAGTATCCAGATCGCGACGCTCGATGGCCTAGTTCGGGAACTTCTCAATCTGAGCAATTCAACGGAAGAGATCATTCAGACGTGCTCGCCACGAGCGCTTTGAATGGCAGCGCCTTGGCCTTGAGGAGATTCATAACAGTATCCCGGAACAGAAACGGGTTCTCCCGGTTATTGAACCGGAATGCGATTTCATCGAGGTACGCGGGCATATGCTTGACGGAGAGTTGATGGTACGAGCCAACGACGGACCGCCTGAAGAGCGACCAGACGCCCTCAACGGTGTTGGTATGCACGTCGGCGCGCACGTCCTCCCCGGCCGAGTGGTTCACGCTCTTGTGCGCCCGGCGCAGCGGGAGATCCTTGTAGGCGCGATGGTCGTCCGTGTAGACCTCGGCGCTCGGGTCGGTCGCCTCTTTGATGAACTCGGTCATCCACCGCTGGCGCGCGTGGGGGATCACCTTGAGGCGGATATTGCCGCCGCGCTGGATGGCGCCGATCACCACGGTCTTGTCGGGGATGCGCTTGGCGCCGCCCGCGAGCCGGCCGCCGTGGGTGTTGCGGGCCTTGCCGCCCACGTAGGTCTCGTCCACTTCCACGATGCCGGTCAGCGGCTTGGGGTTTGCGTCCTTCATCGCGGCGCGGACACGGTGGCAGAGGTACCACGCCGTCTTGTACGAGACGACGAGCGTCCGCTTGAGCTGGTTGGCGCTCACGCCTTTCTTGGCCCCGACCATCATGTAAGTGGCCAGGAGCCACTTCCAGAGCGGGAGATGGGAGTCATGGAAGATCGTCCCGGCCGTCACGCTGAACTGGTAGCGGCATGAGTCGCAGTCGAACTGGCCGCGCTTCAAAACCCGCGAAATCTTCCGCGAAGCGCAGCGGGGGCAAGAAACCCCGTCCCGCCAGCGCAAAGCCTCAAGGTACGCGCGGCACTTCTCCTCGGACTGAAAGTCCGCGACCAATTGGGGCAGGTTCATATCCTGCATCGAAGCACCCCCATGACATGACGACCGACGAGGCTGTCACCCACCTCTTCCACACCGAGGTGGTAGACCACGCGAAGCGTCGTTTGAGTGACGCGGAGCGTCGGGCCAATGAGTTCGTGGATGAGGCCGACCTGTGAACCATGCCGTGATTATCCCGATTTACCGGCCCTGTGTCAAGTAGATAGTCCAGCTTGACCGCCCTAACGCGTCGCGTTACGCTCAGGTCGAGGAACAACGAGCGTGGCCAAACCAGGTCTCACGACCAACGGCAACCGAGCCCAGGGACGGCAACGGCGGTCGGAAGCGAAAGGAGCAGTCAACATGGAAGGTACCGAGAAGGCCCAGGAAGCGTTCACCCAGAGCTGCGGTAAGGCCGTCGAAACGCTCGGCGTGTGGGCCGACGCCAACCAGCGCGTCCTCCGCGAGCTGGCGGAGCTGTCGGCGGTCACGGCCAAGGAGAGCGTGCGGCTCTACGGCGAAATCGCCCAGAGCATGGTGCAGGCGCTCAGCGACGCCCAGGCCCAGACCCTGCGCTGGCAGGCGGCCTGGCAGGACGCGCCCAAGGATCCCATGGCCTGGTACCAGCGGGCGCTCAGCGAGAGCGTCGACAACGCGCAGAAGGCGTTTCGCCTCCTCGAGGGCAACGCGCAGGCGGTGACCAAGTCGGCCGAGCGGCTGTCCTCGACGGCCGAGCAGACCGGCAAGGGCATCCAGGACACGTTCTCGAGCGTGGTGACGAAGATGAAGGAGGTCTACGCCGCGTAAGCGGCGGGACTACTTCGCGTCGGCCTTGCGCTTCTGGAGCCGCTCCTCGAGCGAGCGGAGCCGGTCGCGCAGGGCCGAGACTTCCTCGCGCAGCTTGTCGGCCTCCGCCTCCGTTCCGCCGTCGCGCTTGGTGGGCTCGGCCGCGGCCGGCGACGCGCCCGTCACCGGTCCCCACCCCGAGCGCGACGACCACTCGCGGAACACACGCTCCATGTCGCGCTGACTCGACACGAAGCCCTCGAGGCTCGAGCGCATCGTGCGCTGTACGAACTCCTGCCACGCCTCGCCGTGCTTGATGAGCTGGTGCAGGAAGGCCGAGGGCAGATTCGCGCGGTGGTTGCGCTCGTTCTCGAGGATGATCTGCGTGAGTGTCACCGAGGTGAGGTCCTCGCCGCTGGCCGCGTCCACGACGGTGACCTCCCGCCCCGCGCGGATCATCTCCTCGATCTCCTCGAGGGTCACGTAGCGGCTTTCCTGCGTGTCGTAGAGCTTGCGATTGGAGTACCGCTTGATCACGTACGCCATGTGCGCGCGAGTTTAACACCACGCGTCAATGCTCACAAGAAGCGACGGTGCGGGGACGGTGCTAGACTGACGGTCCGCATTTTCGCTCCGAGGAGGGTGCTCAGCAATGAGGCTCAAGGGTCGTACCGCGCTCGTCACCGGAGGGTCTCGGGGCATCGGACGCGCGATTGCGCTGGCACTCGGCGAGGAGGGCGCCGACGTCGCCGTCAACTACGTGTCGAGCGAGGGGCCGGCCCGCGACGTGGTCGAGAACATCAAGAAGATGGGACGGCGCGCCATCCTCGCCCAGGCCGACGTCGGCGACTATCCCGACACGTTCCGCATGGCGCAGGAGGTGCTGCGCGAGTTCGGCCACCTCGACATCCTCGTCAACAACGCGGGCATCAACTCCGACAAGAGCTTCGTGAAGATGGACCACGCCTCGTGGCGCAAGGTGCTCGCCATCAACCTCGACGGCGTCTTCAACTGCACGAAGGTCTTCATCGATCCGATGCTCAAGCAGAACTACGGCCGCGTGGTGAACATCACTTCCGTCATTGGCCAGATCGGGAACTTCGGACAGGCCAACTACGCCGCGTCCAAGGCGGGCGTGGCCGCGTTCACCAAATCGCTGGCCAAGGAGCTCGCCGGCAAGGGCGTGACGGTCAACGCCGTGGCGCCGGGCTTCATCGAGACCGAGATGGTCGAAGGCATCCCCGAGAAGGTGCGCCAGAAGCTCCTCGACCAGATTCCGCTCAAGCGCTTCGGCCGGGCCGAGGAGGTCGCGCGCTCCGTCGTCTACATCTGCTCGGCCGACGGCGACTACATCACCGGCGCCGAGCTCTCGATCAACGGCGGCCTGCTGATGTAGCCGCGCCAAGTCGAGGAGCGCTGGATCGAGGAGCGCCACGCGTTCCCCGGGGCGCTCCGAGCGCTGGGGGGTGTGGGGGCCATTTCGGGGCTGCTCGCGGGCAATCGAGGCGCGCCCTGGCTTCGCCGGGGCGTGCCGAGCGCTGGGGGGTGTGGGGGCCATTTCGGGGCCCCCCACCTCTATAGGCAGATCAGGCCGCCGCGGCGCGTCGGATAGCAGCGCACCGGATACGAGTAGAACGCCCAGGCGCGCGCGGCCTCGGAACGCGCGGCGCGCAGTTCGAGCGTCGCGCGCGCCGCGTCCTCGAGGCTGGTCGCCACGAAGGTGCGCACCTCGTCGCTCACCGGCTGCGTCTGCACGAGCGCCAGCGCGCGGTCCACCTGGGCGCCGAAGCGAGGGTCCGGCTCCAGCGCTCGGAAACGCGCCAGCCGCTCGGCGGCGAGCTCGTCCTGCTTCTGCTGCAGCGCGACGAGGCCGCCGTAGAGCAACGCGGTGCCGTTCTGCGGCGCCTGGTCCAGCACCTGGTCGAGCTTGGCGGCGGCGTCCGCGAGCGCGCCGGTCTTGTACTGCGCGATCGCGAGCCCCTGCAGAGCTCCGACACGCTCGGGATGCTCGGCGAGCGCGGTCTGGAACTCGGCGATGGCGGCGGGGAAGTCGCCGCGGAGGAGCGCCCGCTCGCCTCGCGACTGCGCGGTGGCGCACCCGGTGAGCACGACGGCGACGGCGGCGAGCGCGACGGCCCTCACGGGATTTACTCTACCGCGCGGCCGAGTTCAGACCCGGCGAGGCCTCGACTGAGACAGCACGGCGAGCGACCACGCGCCCCAGAACGAGGCGGCCTGGGCGGCCCACGACCACGGCTGCAGGGCGAGGCTCGCGAGGCCGGCGGCGGCCGTGCGCGACTTCGGCTCGTACACCACGCGCGTCTCGGACGGCATCACCCACGCTTCGCCCGAGAGCACTTCCTCACCGTTCTGGTTCACGCAGACGGTCTGCAGGCGAATGCGGTTGCGGTCGCGGATGACCTCGATGACCTCGACGCGGGCGGTGATGCGATCGCCGCTCTTCACCGGCTTCACGAACTTGAGCGACTGCGAGAGATAGATGGCGCCGGGCCCCGGCAGCTGCGTGCCGATGACGGCGGAGATGAGGCCGGCGGTGAAGATACCGGGCGCGATGGGCGCCTTGAACGGCGTGGTCGCGGCGTACGCGGGGTCGCTGTGCACGGGGTTGTAGTCGCCGACGGCGTCGACGAAGGCCGCGATGTCGCCGTCCTCGACGACCCGCGTGAGCTCGGCGTGGTCGCCCGGCGTGAGATCCGTGATCGTCTTGCCGATCATCTCGGCTCCTTGTGGTCGAGACGCTGGAGGATCGCCCCCAGCGTGTCTTCCATGCGCTCCAGCCGCTCCTCCAGCTCGACGATCTGCTTGGCGACCGCGGTGAGCTGGGTCCGCGACGCGAGGTTGAGCACCTGCAAGGCCTGATCGATCTGCTGCTCGGCCGCCTTCTTCATCGGCGCGTTCGCCACCAGCCACTGGTCGAGGTACTTGCCCATCATCTGCGCGTAGGCCTCGGTGTTCATCGCCTGCCCGAGCGCCTTCGACCATGCCTCGATCCACTGGTCCATGAACTGCTTCCACTGCGTGGCGAGGTCGGGCGTCATCGGCGTCTGCGCGAACAGGCGCGCCCACTGCTCGAGCCCCTGGTTCAGGATCGGTCGCCAGAACGCCGTCGGATCGCTGGGCGGCGGCGGCGCCTGCCCCACCATGCGCGTCCACGCGGCGGCGGACTCCTCGAACTGCTTGCGCCACAGCTCGAACATCGGATTCAGCGTCGAGGCGTCAGCCATCGTCCCTCCTACGAGCGCGGCGCCAGCCAGCCCGACACCTTGGGCCAGCAGTGCAGCGACGCGCCCCGCCCCGCGATCAGCGAGATGTGCCCGCCGGGCAGCTCGACGTAGTCCTTGTCGCGGCTCGACACGGCGTCGATGAGCGCGCGAACGCACTCGGGCGGCGCGATGTAGTCTTCCTTCGCGCCCACGACGAGCACGGGGCACGAGATGGTGGACAGCCGCACGGGCCGCCCGCCGAAGACGGCCTCACCCCTGAAGAGCTTGTTCTGCTGGTAGAAGTCGCCGACCCACTGGCGGAAGAACTCGCCGGGGAACGCGACGTACTCATTGGCCCAACGGTTCAGCGCGTTGAAGCCCTCCACGTACTTGTCGTTCCACAGGTTCCACCAGAGGTTGAGATTGGTGGAGAGGTCCATGGTCGGCTTCAGCAGCTTGAACCCCGCCTTCACCATGTCGGCCGGCACCGCGCCGATCGTGTCGACGAAGCGATCGACGTTGAAGTACCTCTTGTCGAGCCAGAGGCCGAACAGACCGACCTTCGAGAAGTCGATGGGGCCGGCCATGTCGACGAAGTTCTTGACGGGCGTCTCGGGATGGGCGGCGAGGAACGACGCCGAGAGCGGCGCGCCCATACAGTAGCCGAGCACCGAGAGCGACTCCGCCCCCGAGGATTCCAGCACCTTGCGCGTCATGCGCGGCAGGATCTCGATCACGCAGTCGTCGACGGACAGGTCGTTGTCCTCGGGGCCGAACACGCCCCAGTCGAGCATGTAGAAGTCGAAGCCCTCGCGCGTCATGTGCTCGACGAAGGAGCCGCCGGGCATCAGATCGAAGATGTAGGGGCGGCTGATGCCGAGGTTCGGCACGAAGAGCAGCGGCGTCCTGTGCGTGCGCTTCGACTGGTACCGGTAGAGGCGGGACTTGTTCTTCCTGTAGATTTCCTGCCGCGGGGTCTGGCCGACCCTGGGCTCCTGCGGATTCGTGATCATCCGCTGGAGGTTCTCCGCGCGCCGGACGGCCCGCTCCAGCTCCTCCTGCCACTGCTTCACGGTCTCGGCCCCGGGCTTCATCAGGTGCCCGTTGCCGTAGCCGTGCGTGAACCGCTCGACCACGTCTGCGAAGCGCTCAAGGGCCATCCGATCGCCTCCGTCGAGGTAGCTGTGACTTTAGTATGACACCGGATGACGCCTAGCGGCATGGGTTTTTCGCAGTGCGTCAGTCCAGGGCTGCCACGGGCACCGGCGGCGGCACCACGAGCCACGACGCGAGCCAGCCCACGGCTCCGGCCAGCACGATGGTTCCCGTCCAGAGCGGCATCGACCACCAGATGCCGCGAGTGAGCGCGATGCCCGTGAAGAACAGCGCGAAGTAGATCGCCGGCACGCCGAAGGCCACCGCGCGCAGCGCGGCCGGCCGCGCCGGCGAGGGCGACAGCGCGCGCACGAGGGCGTCCGCGGCCAGGCCTGCCACGACGGCGCCCGGAACGAGCAGCAGCTGGTCGCGCGCGGCACCGAGCATCAGCGCGTTGAGACCCAGGACCAGCGCGAACGCGCCGAACGGCAGACGCGGTCCCCAGCGGCGGAGCGCCAGCAGCACGATGCCGGCGATGAAGCCGGCCTGGAGCAGGATCGAGGCGACGCCGAGCGCGTGCGCAACGTAGAGGTTCTGGATCTCCGCGCCCCGGAAGATCGGATCGGGCGCGACCACCGCGAACACCGGCGCCGTCGGCCGGTTGCCGGCGGCGGGCCACGGCCGGCCGAAATGGTTCGCGTACTGGGTCCAGAACGTCAACGACGAGAGCAGGAACGCGAGGGAAAGCATCGCCGGCCAGGGCGCGACGTCGGTCGTCGGACGCCGCCACGCCGCCCGCAGCGGCCCCGTGAGCATCAGCGTGGAGCCGACGGCGAGCACGAGGTGGCTCGGCGAGATCAGCGCCTCGACGTCGGCCTCGACGCCGAAGGCGATGTGCCAGAGCATGTCGAGCACGCCGCCGAGGAAGAAGACGAGGACACCGATCAGGCTCAGGTCGTAGCCGGGAGGCAGTGCGTCGAGCCATGCCCGACGCGGGCGGCGCAGCAGCAACGGCGCCGCGGTGGCGACGGCCACGGCGAAGAACCCGGAGTAGAGCACGGCGTGCCACGGGGTGAAGAACGTCTCGAGCTCCGGCCGGTGGACGTGCGCCCACACGTCGAGATAGGCGCCGCCCTGGAACAGCAGGCAGAGCCCCGCGATCAATGCGTCATAGCGGACGCCACCGATCGCGGCGACGGTCCGGCGATCGACCTCCGCGATGACCGCGCTCACATCGAGAACATCGAGCCCAGCTTCATCGCCAGGCCCATGTCTCCCTTGACCTTCAGCTTGCCGGACATGAACAGCATCTGCCCCGACTGCTTGCCCGACAGCATGTCGAGCCAGTCCTGGGCCGCGATCGACAGCGTCAGATTCGGATTGGTCGCGGGGCCCGGGCTCACCATGCAGGCGCCGTCCTTGACGACAGCGTTCCACGTGCCGCCGCCCTCGCCGCTCACGTCGTACTGGATGGTGGCGCTGGTGCCCGACGCCTTGTCGGGCCGGAAGCGCCCGCCCATCGCCGCGAAGGTCTCCTGGACTGTCGGCATGCTGTCCTCCTATCGCACCTCACGGTGCGGTGAAGCGGTCGTGCTCTGCGATGAAGCGGTCCTGTTCTGCGGTGAAACGGCCTCGCTCTGCGGTGAAGCGGCCTTGCTCTGCGATGAAGCGGCCTTTCTTATTTCGCGTCGGGGCCCCTTCGCAGGGCTCCGGGGCCCGACGGTCGGGCGAATTGCGCGCCCGGTGAATTAGAACGTGAATAAGTCCATCCCGCCCGTCACCGGCAAGACGGCGCCGGTGATGTAGCGCGCGCGATCGGAGCACAGGAATGTTACGGCGGCGGCCACGTCCTCCGGCTCGCCTTCCTTCTGCATCGCCACACGCTTGACCATCCGCTCGTAGAGCGGCGACAGCGACGCGTTGGGCGCGATGATGCCCGGCGCGATGGCGTTGCAGGTCACGTTGTGGCGCGCGCCCTCGAGCGCCACCGACTTCGCGAAGCCGATCACGCCGATCTTCGACGTCGAGTAGGCGGTCTGGCCGAAGCCGCCCATGAGCCCCGCGATCGAGGCCATGCACACGATGCGACCCCAGCGCCGCTCGCGCATCCCGGGAAACACCGCGCGCGTCACCTTGAAGGTGCCGGTCACGTTCACGGCGAGGTTCAGCTCCCAGTCCTCGTCGCGCATGTCCTTGAGCTGGCCGACCGTGTAGATGAGGCCCGCGTTGTTGACGCAGATGTCGACGGGCCCGAGATCGCGCTCCATCGCCGCCACCGCCTCCGTCACCTGGCCCGTGTCGCGGATGTCGCAGCCGTAGCCGCGCGCGGCGCCGCCGTCGGCGAGGATCTGCTTGGCCACGAGGTCGGCGCCCTCGGGATCGAGGTCGAGCACGGCCACCTTGCAACCCTCGGCGGCCAGAGCCAGGCAGTCGGCCTTGCCGAGGCTCCGCGCGCCGCCGGTAACGAGGGCAATCTTGCCGCGGATGCCGAGATCCACTACTTCCCCTTGAACTGCGGCTCGCGCTTGCCGAAGAACGCCTGGATGCCCTCGGCGGCGTCCTCGCTGCGCAGCGTCGGCATGAACGCCTCGAGCTCGACGTCGATCGACTTCGCCATCGGAACCTCGAGGCCCTCGTCCACCGCCTTGATGATGGCCGCCGTGGCCAGCGGCGCGCGCTTACCGAGCTGTCGCGCGAGCACCTTTGCGTCGCTCAGCGTTTCGCCCTCCTTGCAGAGCCGGTTGACGAGGCGCAGCTGCAGGCACTCCGCGGCGGGGATCTGCGTACCGAGGATGAGGAACTCGAGCGCCTTCGTGCGGCCGATGAGCCGCGGCAGCCGCTGGCTGCCACCGTAGCCCGGGATGATGCCGAGGTTGGACTCCGTCTGGCCCATCCGCGCCGTCTCCTTCATGAGGCGGAAGTGGCAGGCCATGGAGATCTCCATGCCGCCGCCCATCGCGTGGCCGTTGATGGCGGCGATGATCGGCTTGGGGAAGCGCTCGATCTTGCGCATCACGCTGTTGCCGAAGCGGATGAAGGCCTCGACGTCGCCGCCGGAGAACGCCGAGCCGAGGTCGGCGCCGCCGCAGAAGATCTTGTCGCCCGCGCCCGTGATGATGACGGAGCGCACGCTGTCGTCGTCGCGCACCGCGTTCAGCGCGTCGTTCAGCTCGCGGATGAGCGCCTCGCTGATGGCGTTGGCGGGTGGGCGGTTGAGCGTGATGATCGCGTACGACTCCTCGCGCTCCAGAACGAGCGTCTCAAATCCCATCGCGGGTGACTCCTTTGAGGAAGATGTTGGCCACGGGCTCGGCGGCGTCCGCGAGCCGGTAGCCGCGCTTGCCGAGTACCCAGGAGGTCGTCACCTGGTCCATGGCGCCGAACAGCATCTTGGTGGCGACCTTCACGGGCAGGTCGCGCCGGAACACGCCGGCCTCCACGCCCTCCTGGAGCACGGAGCCGATGAGGTCGAAGTACGCCGAGATCTCGTGGGCGGAGGCGCCGCGGAAGAACTTCTGGCCCTGGCGCAGCTCGACCTGGACGACCTCGGCCATGTCGGGGTGGGCCTCCAGCGTCTCGAAGTGCAGGCGCACGAGCCGGCGGAGCTTGGCCGGCGGATCGGGCTCGCCCGCGATCTCCTTGCGCAGGACGCCGACGAAGCCCGCCATCTTCTCGCGGAAGAGGGTGACGAGGATCTCGTCCTTCGTCTTGAAGTAGAGGTAGATGGTGCCGCTGGCGATCCCCGCCTCGCGCGCGATGTCCGACACGCGCGAGTTGTAGAAGCCGTTGCGCGCGAACACGCGCACGGCCGCGTCGATGATCTGTTGGGGCTTGTCGGGATCGCGCATGGCTCTGACTGAACCGCGGTTCATTCTACAAAGATGGTAGAGTGCGCGCAATGCAGATCAAGTATCGCGTCGGCGTCATGCCGGGGCCGTGGCCGCCGGGTCCGGACGGCGCCGGGTTCCTCTGGCAGCTCGTCGACCTGTGCGAGACGACCGAGATCGACTCGCTCTGGTTCTCCGAGCGCCTGTCCTCCCCGCTGCCGGTCCCCGAGCCGATGACCACGCTGGCCGCCGTGGCCGCGCGCACGCGGCGGCTGAAGTTCGGCCCGAGCGTCTTCATCACGCCGTTCCGCAACCCGGTCACGGCGGCGCGCGAGATCGCGATGATCGACTACCTCTCGGGCGGCCGCATGCTGCCGGCCTTCGGCATCGGCGTCGAGCAGGAGCGCGAGTTCCATGCCGCCGGCGTGCCGTTCAAGGAGCGCGGGCGGCGCACCGACGAGGCCCTGGCCATCATGCGCCGCTGCTGGAGCGAGGACGAGGTGACGTTCGAGGGCGAGTTCTGGCGGCTCGACAAGATCACGGTGCTGCCCAAGCCCGTCCAGCAGCCGATGCCCGCCTGGATCGGCGGCAACAGCGAGGCGGCCATGCGCCGCGCGGGGCGACTGGGGGACGGCTGGATCCCCTCCTTCATCCCGCCCGACCGCTTCGCCGCCGGCGTCGCCCGGACGCAGCGGTTCGCGGCCGAAGCCGGGCGCGAGGTGCCGGCCGACCATTTCGGCACCCTCGTGAACTTCTGCTTCGCCCCCGACCGCGCCGCCGCGCGCGCGATGGCCGGACCGTTCATCCCGCGCAACCGCGTGGACGACGCGACGCTCGAGCAGTGCACGGCCTTCGGTCCGCCCGCGCTGCTGCGCGAGCGCCTCGAGGAGTACGCGGCCGGCGGTGGCTCGAAGTTCATCGCGCGGCCGATGTGCCCCCCCGAGCGGATGCTCGACCAGCTACGTCAGCTCGCCGAGGACGTCGTCCCCGGCTTCCATCGTCGGTAGACGCGGGCGTTGCTGGACGCGGCCCTCAGCCGCGGAGGATGTCGCCGAGGACGTCGGGATCCACGTTGCCGCCGGAGAGCACCACGCCCACACGCGCGCCCGCCGGCAGCGGCAGGCGTCGGGAGAGCACGGCCGCCGCCGCCACCGCCCCCGTCGGCTCCGTCACCACGTGCGCGCGCAGCGCCAGGAAGCGGACGGCCTCGCGCACCTCGTCGTCGCTCACCAGCACGACGTCGTTCACGTTCGCCTTGAGCACGGGAAACGTCAGGGCGCCCGGCGTGGTGATGCGGATGCCGTCGGCGATCGTCGGGGGCGGCGGAATGGTCACGCGCTCGCCCTTGCGCAGCGAGAGGTGCGTGTCGTTGGCGGTGTCGGTCTCGACGCCGAGGATCTGGATGCCGGGGAAGAGCGTGCGCGCGACGATGGAGCAGCCCGCCATGAGCCCGCCGCCGCCCACGGGCGCCAGCAGCGCGTCGAGCGACGGCACGTCCTGGAAGAGCTCGAGCGCGGCCGTCCCCTGGCCGGCCATGATCGCGTAGTCGTCGTACGGCGGCACCAGCACGCGGTCGGTCTTCTCGGCCAGCGCGCGCGCCACCGCCTCGCGGTCGTCGCGCTGGCGGTCGTAAAAGACGACCTCGGCGCCGTAGCGGCGCGTGGCCTCGAGCTTGAGCTTCGGCGCGTCCGACGGCATGCAGATGATCGATGTCGTCCCCGTCATCTGCGCGGCGAGCGCGACGCCCTGCGCGTGGTTGCCCGACGAGAAGGCGACGACGCCGCGCCGTCGCTCGTCGGCGGTGAGCGACAGCAGCTTGTTGAGGGCGCCGCGGATCTTGAACGCGCCCGCGCGCTGGAGGTTCTCGCACTTGAGGAACACGGCGAAGCCCGTGGCGTCGTCCATCGACTGACAGGACACCACGGGCGTGCGGTGGATGCGGTTGCGCAGGCGCCGCGCGGCCGCGTGGACATCGTCGATGGAGACGCCCATGGGGCGCTAGTATACTTGCCGCGATGCTCCGCGCGACTTCGCTCCTTCTGGCCCTCGTGACGCTCGCCGGCTGCTCCGTGCTGTCGGTGGACCTCACGCCGCGCGTGCGGCCGCTCGAGGAGCAGGTCGTCGAGGGCCGCGGCGAGGCGAAAATCCTCCTGATGGACGTCTCGGGCTTCATCACCGACGAGGCGCCGTCCGGCGGCCTCGGGCTGGGCCCCTCGACGGTACGCGTGCCGATGCTCGTGCGCATCCGCGAGGAGCTGAAGAAGGCCGCGAAGGACCGGAACGTGCGCGGCCTCGTGCTGCGCATCAACACGCCGGGGGGCACCGTCACCGCCTCCGACATCATCTATCGCGAGCTGCTGCTGTTCCGCGAAGAGACGAAGGTCCCGATCGTGGCCGCGCTCATGGACGTGGCCGCCTCGGGCGGCTACTACATCGCGCTGGCCGCCGACCGGATCGTCGCGCACCCGACCACGGTGACGGGCTCGATCGGCACCATCATGGTCACCGCCAACGTCGAGGGGCTCCTGCAGAGGATCGGCGTCGCCGCCAACACGATCAAGTCGGCCGAGCACAAGGACATGGGCAGCCCCTTCCGGGCCCTCACGCCCGACGAGCGCGCGATCTTCCAGTCGGTCATCGACGAGCTGCAGCGGCAGTTCGTGGCCAAGGTCGTCGAGCGCCGGCGCCTGCCCGAATCCGCCGCGCGCGGGCTGGCCGACGGGCGGATCTACACGGCGCCGCAGGCGCTCGAGAAGGGCCTGGTGGACGCCATCGGCTACATGCCCGACGCGCTGGCCGCCGCGCGCCGCGCAATCGGCGTGGAGGACGCCAAGGTCATCGTCTACAAGCGACCGCGCGAGTACCAGGCGACCTACTACGCCCAGACGCGGACCGAGGCGCGCGGCCTCGACGCGACGCTGGAGCGCTTCGCCACCCTGGCCGGCGCCGGACCGCGCTTCCTCTATCTGTGGGCGCCGTGACCGCCGCCGTTTGACACTCGCCGGGGCCGGTCCTAGACTCCGCGCCAACCAAAGGAGCGGAACCCATGACGCGATCCACGCTCCCCACATCCGTCGTTTCCCGCCGCCGCTTCCTCACGACCACGGGTGTCGCCGCCGCCGGCGCCACGCTGCTCGCGCGCGCGCCCGCCGCGCTCGGCCAGCAGGTGCGCGAGCTGAACGTCTGGCACACGGAGGTCGAGCCGCAGACGGTCAAGACGATTCAGGACACGTCCATCGCCGAGTTCGAGCGGAAGTTCCCCGGCTTCAAGGTCAAGCAGCAGGCGCTCGGCTGGGGCGACCTCAACACGAAGCTGCTCGCGTCGCTGGCCGCCGGCAGCCCGCCCGACCTCACGCACCTCAACCCGTTCATGACGGCATCGCTCTACGTGAAGAATCTCCTGCGGCCGATGGACGAGCTGATCCGCGCGCTGGGCGAGAGCGACATCCACGAGGCGACGCTGAAGCTGCAGTACTTCGACGGCAAGTACTACGGCGTCACGCACGCGATGGGCGCCACGTACTTCGCGGAGCGGCGCGACCTGCGCGAGAAGAAGGGCCTGAAGCCGCCCGAGACGTACGACGACATGCTCAAGCTCGCGGCCGCCCTCACCGAGGGCGGGCGCTACGCCCTGCAGATGCCCGGCGAAAAGCTCTACATGGGCTTCGTGCATCCGGCGGAGTGGCTCGCCGGCAACGGCGGCGCGTGGGTGGATGCCCGGACGTGGCGGCCGCAGCTCAACGGCAAGGCGATGCTGGAGGCGCTCGACTACGTCCAGAAGCTGAACAAGTTCATGCCGGCCGGCTGGTCGGGGCAGAGGTATCTCGACACGCTGGCGGCGTTGGCCACCGACAAGATCGCCATGGCGCACCTCTCCGGCGCGCGGACGATCGGCTACATCGAGCGGTACGCGCCGGAGAGCATGCGGGACCCCGAACACTTCCAGCCGATGCTGCGCCCGCACGGCCCGTCGGGACAGAAGGGCATCTCCGCGCTCGACGGCGAGAACTGGGCCGTCTTCACGCAGTCGAAGTATCCCAGCGAGGCCTTCGAGTTCTTGCGCCTGTTCTACAAGAAAGAGCACTACATGGCGTACTGCCACTCGGTGCCGATCCACCTGACGCCGATTTTCAAGTCGATGATCAACGACCCCGAGTACCTGTCCCACCCGCGCATCAAGAAGTGGAGGTCATGGCACGACGTGATGGTGAACGGGCTCCGCACGAACCGCTTCCTGCCGATCGGCTTCAGCCGCCCGGAGGACAACCGGCTGCCCTTCCTCGCCGAGCTGGACGGCTCGAGCATCGTGGCCGACATGGTGGTCGAGGTCATGGTCAGCGGCAAGCCTCCGAAGGCCGAGGCCGACCGCGCGCAGAGACGCGCCGAGGAGCTGCTGACGCAGCTCGGCCACAAGCGCTGGTCGTAAGCGCCGCCGGGGACCGGGGCGAGTGAGGAAGAGCGCGCTCGCCGGGTGGCTCCTCCTCGCCCCCTCCCTCGTGCTGCTGGGCGGTCTCGTCGTCTTCCCGGTCGTCTACAACGCCTGGCTGAGCCTCTTCGACAAGCACGCGTTCCTGCCCGTGCAGCGCTTCGTCGGCCTGGGCCACTACGTCTACTTCGCCCACGACGAGGAGTTCTGGAACAGCTTCGGCCACGGCCTCGTCTATGCCGGGGCCACCCTCGTGCTGCAGATCGCCGTCGGCATCCCGACCGCGCTGCTGCTCAACGAGGGGTTCCGCGGCCGCAACCTGCTGCGCGGCGTCGTCCTCTTCCCCTACGTGATCCCGACCATCGTCGCCGTCATGCTCTGGAAGTGGCTGCTCAACGATTCGTACGGCCTCGTCAATCACCTGCTCGTGGCCTTCGGCCTCACGCGGACGCCGGTGGCCTGGCTCGGCAAGGATTGGATCATGGCCTCGCTCGTGATCACGAGCGTCTGGCAGTTCTTCCCGTTCGTCGTGGTGACGTACCTCGCGCGGCTGCAGACGATCCCGCCCGAGCTCTACGAGGCGGCGACCGTCGACGGCGCCGGCGCCTGGCGGCGATTCCGCCACGTGACACTGCCCCAGACGCGCAGCGTGCTGTTCGTCATCGTGCTGCTGCGCTCGATCTGGATGTTCACCAAGTTCGACACGGTGTGGCTCATGGCGGGCGACGGCGGGGTCAGCCGCTACATCCGCACGCTGCCCGTCTACGCCTACGCGCGCAGCTTCACGTACCTCCAGGCCGGCATGGGGGCGGCGCTGGCCGTCATCATGTTCGTGATGCTGATCGTCGCCACCGCCGTCTACTTCCGCGTCTTCGAGCGGGAGGAGGCGATCTCGTGAGGTACCCCCGCGCGCGGCGGGCCGGCCTCCTGTATCTCGGCGGGCTGGCGCTGCTGGTGATCGGCGCCTTCCCGCTGTTCTGGATGCTCTCGACCTCGCTCAAGCCGTCGGCCGAGATCTTCGCCACGCCGCCGCGCCTGGTGCCCGCGCACCCGACGCTCGAGAACTTCGGCCGGCTCTTCAGCGACACCCGCTTCCTGACCTTCTTCCGCAACAGCGCCCTCGTGTCGCTGGCCACGGTGGCGCTCACGCTCGGCGTCTCCGCGCCCGGCGCCTACGGCCTGACGCGCTTTGCGTTCGCGGGACGCGAGAAGGTGGCGGGCCTGATCCTCACCACGTACATGTTCGCGCCGGTGATGATCATCATCCCCTTCTACATCCTCGTGAAGGAGCTCGGCATCGTGAACACGCGCCTGGCCCTCGTCCTCTCGTACACGACCTTCTGCCTGCCGTTCTGCCTCTGGCTCCTGCGCGCGTTCTTCGAGTCGATCCCGCTCGAGCTCGAGGAGGCCGCCCTGGTGGACGGCGCCGGCCGGGGGCGCGCCGTCTGGCACGTCGTGCTGCCGCTCGCCCTGCCGGGGCTGATCGCGGCGGCGATCTTCACGTTCATCCTCGCCTACAACGACTTCCTCTTCGCGCTCGTGCTGATCACGTCGGAGGAGCTCAAGACGCTGCCCGTCGGCGTCAACGACCTCTTCAACGCCACCATCGTGGACTGGGGCATGATCATGGCCGCCGGGGTGATGATCACGGTGCCGGCCGTGCTCTTCTTCGCGGGCGTGCAGCGCTACCTCGTGCAGGGCTGGGGCGCGGGCGGCGTGAAGGGCTAGCCGCGCTCGGGCTCGGGCAGGGGCTCGAAGCCCGGACAGCGCAGGACCGGCAGCCGCGGATACCGGGGAAAGCGCGGATCCTCGGCGCTCCGCGCGCACAACCAGAACACCGAGCCCCTCGCGGACTCCACGCGCCGCGCGTGGACGCAGGTGACGCAGAGTCCGGCGACCGCCCCTTCCACCGCGGCTCGCTCAGCCTCCCGCGAGCACGTCGAGGTAGTGCTTGAGGATGCGCGCCGTCGCCCCCCAGATCACGTCGCCACCCTCGAGGTCCCAGAAGTACATCTCGTGCCGCGCGCCCGCCCGCTCCCGGTGCTCCACGCGCAGCGCCGCCGGATCGGCGAGTCGCGCGAAGGGCACCTCGATCACGCGCTCGATCTCGTGGCCGTCGGGCTTCCAGGCCACGGGCTCGCGCACGAGGCCGACCCAGGGGGTGATGATGAACTGCGTGGCCACCGTCTCGGTGTCGTCGAGGGCGCCGAGCGGCTCGACGGTCGTGCCCGGCAGGCCGATCTCCTCTTCCGTCTCGCGCAGCGCCGCCTCGAGAAAGCCGGCGTCGGTCGGATCCACGCGTCCCCCGGGGAAGCTGATCTGGCCGCGGTGCGAGCCGACGTGGTCCGTGCGCTTGGTGAAGACGAGGGCGGGGCCGCCGCGCTCCACGATGGGCACCAGCACCGCCGCCTTCACGAGCGGCCCGCCCACGACCATCCGGCGCTCGCGGCCGGCGAGACGTCCGCGCGTGAGCGCGACCAGCTCGACGGTGGTCACTAGGACATCACGAAGCCGCCGTCCACGTTCAGCGCCTGGCCGGTGATCCCGGCCGACTCCGGCAGCGCCAGGAAGACGGCGACCTGGGCGATCTCCTCCGGCTCCATCATTCGCCGCTGGGGGACCTGCCGCTTGTAGTAGCGCTCGAAGATCTCCTCGCCCGAGCGCGGGCCGGCCTTCGTGGACTGCACGGCGATGCCCATGCCCGCCCGCGTGTAACCGGGGCAGATCGCGTTGACGGTGATGCCGGGGTACCCCTGGGAGCCCAGCTCGGCGGCGAGCGCGCGCGTGATGCCGATGACGCCGTGCTTGGAGGCGACGTACGCGCTCACGTAACCGAAGCCGCCCATCTTGCCGAGCACCGACGCGATCGTGACGATGCGTCCGCTGCCCTGCGCCATCATCGTCGGCAGCGCCGCACGGATCGCGCGGTAGGTGCCGTTGAGGTTGACCTCGATCACGCTCAGCCAGTCGGCCTCGTCCTGCGTGGCGAGCAGGCCGCTGAGCCCGAGCCCCGCGCACGTCACCAGCACGTCCAGCCGCCCGTGCTCGCGCTCGGCGAGCGCCGCCAGCGCCCTCATGTCTTCCGCGCGCGTGACGTCGGCGCGCGCGGCGACGGCGCGGCCGCCCTCCGCGCGGATGGCCGCCGCGGCCGCCTCGGCGCTGTCGCCGAGATCGCCCACGATCACGCTCGCGCCCTCGCCGGCGAACGCGCGCGCGATTGCGCGACCGATGCCCCCTCCGCCCCCGGTGACGACGACCGCCTGGCCCTTGAGACGGCTCACGCGAAGCGCACACTCACGGAGCCGAGCCGCGTGTAGCTCGCGCGCACGGTGTCGCCGGCCCTGGCCGTCAGAATTTTCGACACCGAGCCGGTCATGACGACGTCGCCGGCGCGCAGGCCGAGGCCGCGCGAGCCGAGATGGTTGGCGATCCACGCGAGCGAGTTGAGCGGGCCGCCCATGACCTCCCAGGCGGTGTTCGTCGCCACCACCGTCCCGTTCTGCTCGTACACGACCCCCTCGAGCGCCAGGTCGAGGCCCACCGCCGGCGTCAGCGCGCCGCCGAGCACGATGCCCTTGGCGTAGACGCCGTCAGCGAGGAGGTCCGTGCCCACGGGCTTGCCGCTGTACCGGAAATCAACGAGCTCCAGCGCCGGCAGCGCGCCCTCCACCGCGAGGAGCGCGCGCGGCGCGGTGACGCCGGGCCCCGCGAGATCGTGCTTCATCACGAACGCGATCTCCGCCTCGACGCCGGGCTTCACGAAGCGCGCGGCCGGGATCTCGGCGGGGCTCGACAGCACGCCGCTCGCCAGCAGGAACGCGCTCACCGGCTCGCTCACCTGCCACGCCTCCTGCATCGCCTTGTTCGTGAAGGCGGCCTTCCAGCCCGCCACCCGCTCGCCGCGCTCGAGCAGCGCCGCGCGCAGGCGGTCCTGGACGCCGTACGCCTCGGTCAGGCTCAGCCGCTTCGCCTCGCTCGGCGCCCGGTACGGCCGCGGCTCGTCGCGCGCGGCGATCGCTTCCTTGACCAGATCGTCGCTCATGGCGTTCTCGCTGGTGTGAGGTGATCGAGCAGCGCCGGAAGCGCCTCGCCCGCGCGCGCCCGGACGACGACGTCGGCCGTGTGGTCGAACGACGTCGACGTCATGTTGACGATCACGAGCGTCGCCCCCGCAGCCTTCGCGTGCGCCGGCAGGTAGGCCGCGGGATAGACGACGAGCGAGGAGCCGACGACGACGAAAAGGTCGGCCGCGCGCGCCCTCGCCTCGGCTTCGCTCCAGGCCGCGCGCGGCATCGCCTCGCCGAACAGGATCGTGTGCGGCTTCACGACACCGCCGCAGGCCGGGCACTCGGGCACGGGCACGCCGTCGTCGAGCCAGGCGTGGACCTCGTCGCGGCTGAAGGCGGCGCCGCACGCCAGACACCGGGCGCGCGTGGCGTTGCCGTGGACCTCGATCACGGCGTCGTCCGGCAGACCCGCGCGCTGGTGGAGGTTGTCGACGTTCTGCGTGATGCAGCAGTCGAGGCGGCCGAGCGTCCACAGCGTGGCGATCGCGACGTGCGCGGCGTTCGGCTTGGCGTCGCGGATCACCGGATAGACCTGGCGGCCGATCTCCCAGTAGCGCCGCCGCCCTTCCGCGCTGCCGATGAAGCGCTGCCAGGTCAGCGCGCCGGGATCGTAGCGGTCCCACACGCCGCCGGGGCTGCGAAAGTCGGGGATGCCGGACTCGGTGCTGACGCCCGCGCCCGTGAAGACCACGGGGCGCCGCGCGGAGGCGAACAGCGCCCCGAGGCGCGCGATCGGCTCGTCGGTCACTGCCGCGGACGCCTCCGGCGCTTTTGTCGTCGCGAGTGCCGCGAGCCCGGCTTGGGACGTGGGTGGCCTGTTCGCGACGCGCGGGGCTCCGGGCGGCCCGACTTCGGTGTCCGGTTCGCGCCCCGCTTCGCCTTCGGGTGGGCGACGCGCAGGTGGGATTCGTTGCGGCGGCCGACGTCGCCGCGCACCGCGGGCCCCGCCTGGATCTCGCGGATCCACGCGTCGAGGTCACGCGCCAGCTCGGGGTAACAGTTGTCGCGATACGCGGCGAGCGCGCGCAGCGCGGCCGGATCCTTCCACGGCTTGAGGACGAAGACGCCGTCGCGATCCCCGGGGTCGAAGGGCGCCGCCGTGGCCAGCGTCATCACGACGTAGCGCCGCGTCAGCTCGGACATGCTCGGCTCCGCCTCATGCTGTGATCCCCCTCGCCGCCGCGCCGGCGGAAAACGCAGCCGTAGGGTACCGCCGCCGGCCGCGCGGGGGCAAGGTCAGACGGCCGTCGGCGCGCCGGGCGGCGAGGCGCGGCGCAGCCACGCCAGGCAGAGCACGAACAACAGCGCGCAGGCGGCGGCGACGACGGCGTTGGTGCGCCGGTCCTGCAGGGTTCCGCCGAACGCCGTCTGGAGCGTGTAGACGACGTTGTTGACGACGTGACAGACGATCGCCGGCAGCACGCTGCCCGTGCGCTCGACGACGAAGCCGAGGTAGAGGCCCATCGCGAACGCGAGCGCCATGTGCACGCCGGAGATGTCGAGGTGCAGGACGCCGAAGCAGGCGGCGCTCACGACGATGGCGCGCGCCGGTCCCCAGGCCTCGGTGAGCCGTGTCTGCATGTAGCCACGGAAGAACAGCTCCTCTGCGGTGCCCGCGATCACGCCGAAGACGAGCACGGCACCGAAGAGGTCGGGGCCCACCGCCCCCTCGAGCACCCGCCGCACGATGACCATCGAGCCGCGCTCGCCGAAGCCCACCAGCCACGTCAGCGAGTCGAGCGTCTGTCCGAGCGCAAGCATGCCGAGCGCCATGACGGCGAGGGCGCGGCCGCTCTCCCACCCCGGCAGCAATCGCAGCGCGGCGGGCGTCGCCGGCTGCACGATGGCGAGCAGCGTGAAGATCAGCGCGAACGACGAGGCGAGGCTGCCGGCGATGAGCGCGGGCAGCGACTGCAGCAACGCCTGGTCGGGCGTGTCGGGGAACATCGACCTGAGCGTGACAATGGCCATACCCGACGCCGCGAAGATGCCCGCGACGGCCGCGACGTACGTCGCGAACACGCGCCAGACGCCCTGCATCAGGCGCGCCGGGGCTCCAGCCAGACCTCGTCGATCGCCACGCCCCATCCCGGATCCACCGAGCGCCAGACCGCCATGCGTCGCCTCCGCGATCAGCGCGCGATGCTACCATGCGTGCATGGCGCGCGTCGTGCTCGCCCTCGTGCTGGTCCTCGCGCTGCCCGCCGCGGCGGCGGCGCAGCCGACGTCGTGCGCGCCGTCGAAGCCGGACATGCTCGGCCCCTTCTACAAGCCCGACGCGCCGGAGCGCACCGCCACCGGCCAGGGTCTCGTCGTCAGCGGCACCGTCCGCTCGGCGAAGGGCTGTGCGCCGCTCCGGGGCGCGCAGCTCGAGTGGTGGTCGGCCGACGGGCGCGGCGAGTACCACGACGAGCTGCGTGCGACGCAGAAGACGGGCGCCGACGGCGCCTTTCGGTACGAAACGGTGTCGCCCGGGCGCTATCCCGGGCGCCCGCCGCACCTGCACGTGAAGATCAGCGCGCCCGGCCATCGCACGCTCGTCACGCAGGTCTATCCCGGCGACGGCCAGCGCGCGCTCGCCACCGACTTCGTGCTCGTGGGCGAGTAGCTACGTCCCACGCAGCGCCCGAGCGAGCGGCGGCCGGAGCCGGCCCGGCGTGACGCGATCGATCGTCACCTCGCTGGCTCCGACGAAAGTCGCGAGCGAGCCCAGGGCGTCGGCGAGGCCGGCCAGCGCGGCCTCACGATCGACGGCAGCGCGCTCAGTGGGCGGCGTCCTTCCCGCGGCGAACCACGGCTCGAAGTGGACGCCGCGCGCTTCCAGCCGCCCCTCGGCGCGGTGCGCCTTGGCGTCCACGCGCCCGATCAGGTGCCCGTCGTGCAGGATCGGCAGCGTGTAGTAGCCGTGCAACCGCTTCGGGCCCGGCGTGTAGACCTGGATCCGGTAGTCGAAGCCGAACAAGCGCGCCACGCGGTCGCGATACCAGAGGAGCGAGTCGAACGGTGAGAGCAGCGTCGTGCCCTGTGACGGCGCCGGGCGGCGCGCCGCGCGCGCGAGCGCCGGCAGGTCGCGGGCGAGCGCCAGCCAGGGGACGCGCGAGCCCTCCACCTCGATCTCGGTGACCTGGCCGCTGGCCCGCATGGCGGCCAGCGCCGGCCGCCGCCCGCCCGGCCCGAAGCGCGGAAACGTGAGATAGCCGGCGACGTCGGTGAGGGTTGCCGCGCCCATCGCGTGCAGCGCGCGCTCGACGTGCCAGCGCCGAAACTCGTCGGAGGTGACGGCGTCGGCCGCCGCCGCGGCGGGCATGGCGCGCTCCAGCAGGTCGAAGCGCTTGTGGAAGTGGCGCCGCGAGTGGATGGCGAGGGCGCCACTCATCCAGAGGTAGTGCAGCGCGTGCTGCACGGGCTTCCAGTTCCACCAGCCGGCGCCGCCGCCCGCGCGACGCCCCTCGAAGTCGGCGTTGGCCATCGGCCCGTTGCGTGCGATGGCGTCGCGGACCTGCCGCAGCGTCCGCGCGTTGCGCCGCAGCCAGTCGGACCAGCCGGTGTGCCGCACCCGATAGTCGAGCATCGCACGTCGCCACCACGGCAGCATCGAGGTCGGCACCAGGCAGGCCGCGTGGGCCCAGTACTCGAACAGCAGCCGCCGGCGGTACACGAGCCGATCGAGCCGGGCGCGCTCGTAGGGCCCGAAGCGGCTCCACAGCGTCAGGTAGTGCGCCCGATCCAGCACGTTGATCGAGTCCAGCTGCACGCCACCGACGTCCTCGACGAACCGACACAGGCGCGCCGCGGTGAGCGGGCGCGTCCGCGGCCGCGCCAGGTGCTGGCGCTCGAGGAAGAGCGTCGTGACGGCGCGCAGCGGAACGGGTCTCAGCGCGTCACGCCCTCAGCGCGCCGCGCGCCCTCGCCACTCGAGGATCTGGGCAACGTGCTCGCGATAATGGCCGGCGCCGACGCCGTCGACGAGGCTCCGCGCGGCCTGGTCCGCCGCGAGCGTCTCGTCGGAGAGCCGCCCCACCGCGCGCAGCAGCTCGCGGTGCGACAGCTCGACCTCGCGCAGGAGGTCGTCGGTCGCGACGTCCTTCCTGGCCTCGACGAAGCGTGCGTTCCAGCGGTCGAAGTCGTCGTAGGTCCCCTGGGCGTAGGGCGGCTCGCCCCGCGCCACGCGCTCGAGCGCCGGCAGCATCTCCCGGTGCCAGCCGGCGATGTGGGCGATGATCTCGCGCACCGCCCACGTCCCCAGCCACACCTCGCGCATCTGGGCCTCGCCGAGTCCGTGGACGGCGGCTCGCAGCTTCGCGTATTCCTGCTCGGTCGCCTGGATGATATCGTGCTTCGCTTCCATCGCGCACCCCCGGTGGTCGGATTCGCACGGCTGCTCCCAGGACACCGGTGGGCGTCACCTGTGAAACACGTGATAGAGAGGCTGGCGCTCAACGGCCTGATGCCGCTGGAGCGCGGCTGAGCGACGGGGCGGAGCGCGCGCTCCGCCCCGGTCGGTCGCTACTTCTTGGCGGCGGCGGGCGCGGGTTCCTTCTTCATCGTGTCGCCGGACTTCTTCGCCATGTCCCCGGACTTGGCCGTGTCCTGCTTGGCGATGATCTGCTCCTTGATCTTCTCGTACGTCGCCCGCGGCAGGATCTTCTTGGAGACCAGCTCGTCCTTCCGCTTGTAGGGCCGGTTCTCGATGATCTTCTTCGACAGCGCGTCGCCGATGCCCGGCAGCTGCTCCAGGTCCTCCTTGGAGGCGCTGTTGATGTCGAGCTGCTTCTTCATCGGCTTGCCGGCGCCGCCCTTGGCCTCCGGCGTGTCGCTCTTGGCCGGGGGCTTGGTGGTGGTGCCGGCGGCGTCCGCCATCGGCACCGAGACGGCGCCGAGCGCGAACAGCAGCGCCACGAACACGGCAATGAGCCTCGTCATGGGGATCCCTCCTGGGGATGAATGCTCTGGCCCCGATCGTAGCAGACGACCGCGCGAATCCGGGCGAACCGCGTTCAGCGCTCGGCGCCGGCCGGCGACGGGGGCGCGTCCTTGAGGGGCCGAGCGTCGTGTCGACCGACGTCTGGCCGCCGCTGCGGGCGACGCGCAGGGTGACCTTCGAGCCGGGCGGCGTGCCCGCCACGCGCCGCGTGAGGTCGTGAGGGCTCTGGATCGGCTCGCCCTGGAAGGTGACGATGATGTCGCCGGGCCTCACCCGTCGGGCATGCTTACACTGACGGCAACGCCGATGCCACAGTCTCTCCCCCGCCCGATGCTGGCCTCGCTGGACGAGGCCCCACTGGCCGACCCGCGGTTCGCCTACGAGCCGAAGTACGACGGCATTCGAGCGCTCGCCATGGTGCGGGCCGGTGGCGGCCCTGGTGCCGTGCGGCTCTGGTCGCGGCTCGGCAACGACAAGACCAGCCAGTTCCCCGAGATCGCGCGCGCGCTCGCCGTCTTTGCACGCAAGCTCAAGGCCGACGTGCTGCTCGACGGTGAGATCGTCGCGCTGGACCAGCATGGCGAGCCCGCCGGCTTCCAGCGGCTGCAGGGACGGATCCACCTCACGTCGGAGCGTGACATCGGCGGCCGCGAGGGCACCGAGCCCGTCGCCTTCGTGGCCTTCGACGTCCTGCGCGACGGCCACACGGATCTGACGGCGCTGCCGCTCACGGCGCGGCGGGCGCGGCTCGAGCGCATCTTCGGCAACACGGGCACGACGCGGCTGCGCCTCTCCGACTTCAGGCCCGGGGATGGGCGCACGCTCTACCGCGACGTGCTCGCGCGGGGCTGGGAGGGTCTGGTCGCCAAGGAGCTGGACTCGCCCTACCAGTCGGGGCGGCGTAGCGGCGCGTGGCGCAAGATCAAGGTCGTGCGCCGGCAGGAGTGCGTGGTCGGCGGCTGGACGGAGGGCCGCGGCAGCCGCGCGCACTTCGGCGCGTTGCTGCTCGGCGTCTGGGAAGGCGGCGCGCTCGTGCACATCGGCCACACCGGCACGGGCTTCAACGAGCGTGAGCTGGCGCGCGTGGCCGCGCTCTTGCGTCCGCTGGAGACGACGACGTGCCCGTTCGCCACGCGCCCGGTCGCCAACGAGCGCCCGCACTGGACGCGGCCGGAGATCGTGGTGGAAGTCGGGTTCACGGAGTGGACGGCCGACGGGATGCTGCGACATCCGAAGTATCTCGGGCTCCGCGACGATATCCATCCAGCAAACGTGCGACGGGAAACGACAGCCCAGAGCACGCGGAAGCGGCGCGAGGTCGAGCCGTGGCCGAACGCGAGCGGCGCGACGGGGCGGCTGATCGCCACGCTGGCGGAGGTGGAGACGCGCGGCGGCGAAGCCGTGGTGGACCTGTCCGGCGGCGGCGCGCTCGCGGTCGGCCATCTCGACAAGGTGTTCTGGCCCGGGCTGGGCATCACGAAGGGCGCGCTGCTGCGCTACTACGCCTGGGCGGCCCCGCGCATCCTGCCTGCCGTCGCCGATCGCCCCGTCGTGATGCGGCGCTTCCCCGACGGCGTGCGCGGCAAGGCGTTCTATCAGCAGCGCGCTCCGGCCGATACTCCACCGGGTGTCCGGGTGGACACCCTGCCGGTGGACACCGAGGTGCCCAGCCGGCTGATCGGCGGCTCCCTGATGACCCTCCTCTACATGGCGCAGATCGCCGCGATCTCGCAGGACCCGTGGTTCTCGCGCGTCGGCTCGCTCGACGACGCCGATCACGTCGTGCTCGACCTCGATCCGATGCCGGGCGTGCCGTTCGCAACCGTGGTGGACGTCGCGCGCTGGATCCACGACGAGCTCGCGCGCGTCGGCACGCCGTCCGTGCCGAAGACGTCCGGCGCGAGCGGGATGCACGTCTACATCCCGCTGCCTCCCCGCACCTCGTACGAGACGGGACGGATCTTCTGCGAAATCGTGGCCACCCTCGTGGCCGAGCGGCACCCGCGCGCGGCGACGGTCGAGCGCGCGGTGGACGCGCGCGGCCGGCGCGTCTACGTCGACTACATGCAGAACTTCCGGGGCAAGACGCTGGCGACGGCGTACAGCGCGCGCGCCTCGGACTTCGCGGGCGCCTCGACGCCGCTCACCTGGCGCGAGGTCCACGCGGGCGTCGATCACCGCGACTTCACGCTGACGACGCTACCCGAGCGCGTGCGGCGCGTCGGCGATCTGTGGGCGGCGCTGGGCGAGTCGCCCGGCGCCGACCTCAGCGCGATCCTCGATCGGTCAGGACGCCGCCGCCCGCCTCGCGCGAAGAAGCGCGCCTAGTGGCCAGCCGCGTATGCTGGGCGCGATGACGAACGTCCGAGCGAAATCGAGTCGCGTCACAGGTCCCCCGCGACGCGACGAGCGTTGGGGGGTGTCGAGGCGCGTCCCGGGTCCCCCGGGACGCGACGAGCGTTGGGGGGTGTCGAGGCGCGTCCCGGGTCCCCCGGGACGCGACGAGCGTTGGGGGGTGTGGGGGGCCATTTCGGGGCCCCCCACGTTCATATGACAGACGCCTGGGGCATCGCCGACGGCTACCACGATGCGCTCGGGGAGTGGCGCGTCCTCTCAACGGCGACCCGTGAGGCGCTGCGCCGCGCGATGGGCGCCGAGGGCGACGCGCCGCCGCCCGCGCCGGTCATCGTCGGGCGCGCCGGCGAGCGGGTCGACATCGCGGCGCCCGCGCGGCTCGTCCTCGAAGACGGCGCGGCTCTCGACTTCGACGGCACGCTTCCCGTCGACGTCCCGCCCGGCTACCACGAGCTCCAGCCGGGCGACGATGGGCCGCCGATCCGGCTGATCGTGAGCCCCGGCCGCTGTCCGGTACCCACGCGTCGCGGCTGGGGCTGGGCGGCGCAGCTCTACGCGACGCGCTCGTCGCAATCCTGGGGCATCGGCGACCTGGCGGACCTGCGCCGGCTCGGCCGCTGGGCCGCCGGCCTGGGCGCGAGCACGATCCTGATCAACCCGCTCTCGGCGCCGCTGCCGTTGCGCGCGCAGCAGTCGAGCCCGTATTACCCGTCGAGCCGCCGGTTCCTGAACCCGCTCTACTTGCGCGTCGAGGAGGCGCCCGGCGCTGCCGCGCTCGGCCCCGACCTCCAGCGGCTGGCGGCGCTCGGCCGCGCGCTCGACGCCGAGCGCGTGATCGACCGCACGCGCGTCTTCGACCTCAAGATGGAGGCGCTCGAGCGGCTCTGGGCGAAGACGAACGTGGCCGACGCCGACTTCGAGCGCTGGGTGCGGGAGCGCGGCGCAAGTCTCCGGGAGTTCGCGATCTTCTGCGCGCTCGCCGAGCACCACGGCGGCGGCTGGCACGCGTGGCCGGCCGAGCACCGCCGCCCCGGCTCGCCGGAGGTGACGCGCTTCGCGGAGGTGCACGCGGCGCGCGTGCGCTTCCACCAGTGGCTGCAGTGGCTCCTCGAGCGGCAGCTCGCGGCCGCCGCCGCCGAGATCGGGATCATGCAGGACCTGCCGATCGGCGTGGACCCCGACGGCGCCGACGCGTGGGCCTGGCAGGACGCCCTGGCGACCGGCGCCTCGGTCGGCGCCCCGCCCGATCCGTTCGTGCCGCGCGGCCAGGACTGGGGCCTGCCGCCGTTCGTCCCGCACCGGCTGCGCGCGCTCGGCTACGGACCGTTCATCGAGACGATTCGCGCGTCGCTGCGCCATGGCGGCGGCCTGCGCATCGATCACGTCATGGGGCTCTTCCGCCTCTTCTGGGTCCCCCACGGGCTGCCGCCGGCCGAAGGCGGCTACGTGCGCTATCCCGCCGACGATCTCCTGGCGATCGTCGCGCTGGAGAGTCAGCGCACGGGCGCGACGGTCGTCGGCGAGGACCTCGGCACCGTCGAGGACGGCGTGCGCGAGCAGCTCGCCGCGCACGGCATCCTCTCGTACCGCGTGGTCTGGTTCGAGGACCGTCCGCCCGCGCGCTATCCGCCGCTGGCGATGGCCGCCGTGACGACGCACGACCTGCCGACGGTCGGTGGCCTCTGGACGGGCGACGACCTCGCCGAGCAACGCAAGCTCGGGCTCGTCGGCGACGACGCCGCGCTCGACGCGACGCGCGCGCGACTCGGGGCCCTGGTCGGCCTCGCGCCCGACGCCGCCGTCGCCGACGTGATCGAGGCGACTCACGCGCGGCTGGCCGAAGCCCCGTCGCTGCTCGTCACGGCCACCCTCGACGACGCGCTCGCCGTCCACGAGCGGCCCAACGTCCCGGGCACCTCGCGCGAGCGGCCGAACTGGTCGATCGCCCTGCCGCTCACGCTCGAAGCCCTCGAGACGGCGCCGCTCGCCCGGCGCATCGCGGACATCCTGGCGGCCCGCCGCCCGTGACGCGATGAGGACGGGCTAGCGCGCCAGCGCGACGCAGGCGACGCCGGCCAGCACGATCGCCGCCGCCGCCAGCCGCGGGCCCACGCGTCCCTCGTCCATCCACACCGTGCCGATCAGCGCCGACAGCACGATCGACAGCTCGCGCGCGGCGACGACGTAGCCCGCCTTCGAGAGCCGAAACGCGAGAAGCACGAGCGTGTAGCCGGCCGCGCTCATGACGCCCACCGCGAGGATCGTGCGCCAGTTCTTCGACCACTCGCGCCGCACCGCTTCCGGCCGCGTCAGCAGCGCCGCCGGGAAGAGCACGAGGCCGCAGCCCGCCTCCATGAGCAGCATGTAGGGGACCGGGTGCAGGCGCGCCACGCCCGCCTTGTCGAGCAGCGAGTAGGACGCGATGCTGAGCCCGGTGATCACGGCCCAGAGGGTGGCCGCGCCGAGGGTGGCGCCGGTCGCGATCGCGTGGCGGTGACCGACCTGGTGCAGCGTGAGGACGCCGGCGACCACGAACGCGATGCCCGCGATGCCGATCGGCGACAGCCGCTCGTCCAGCAGCACGTAGGCGCCCACGGGGACGAGCGCCACCCCCAGGCCGCGCGCGATCGGATAGACGACGGAGTACGCGCCGCTCGAGTACGCGCGGCCGAGGGCGTAGAAGTACAGGACGTGCAGCGCGATCGTGCCGAGCACGAACGGCACCGCACGCGCGGGCAGCCCGTCGCGCCAGAGCATGGGCGCGGCCAGCGGTACCAGGACCGGCGCGGCGACGCACGAGCAGAGCGCGAGGAACGCCAGGGGATCGGTGCCGCGCTTGGCGAGGGCGTTCCAGCCGGCATGCAGCACCGCCGCCGCGAGCACGAGCGCCAGCGCGCCGCCGGTCATCGGTGTGGGGGGCCATGTCGGGGCCCCCCACGTTCACAAGTCACGCACGCGCGGGAACGTCCAGCTCGGCGAAGGCGGCGGCGAACGCCTGCACCACGCCCGCCATGTCGCGCGGGGTGAGCGTGCCCATATTGGCGACGCGGAAGGCGTAGGTGCGCAGATCGCCCTGTCCCGCGTAGATGACGTAACCGCGGCGCTTGAGGGCGTCGTGCAAGGCGTCGTAGGCGAGGCCGGACGGCAGACGGAACGTCGTGAGGATGTTCGAGCGTCGCTCGGGGGCGACGAGGATCTCGAGGCCCAGCCGGCCGAGCCCCTCGCGCAGCACGCGGGCGTTCTCCGCGTAGCGCGCGACCCGCCGCGAGAGCCCCTCCTGGGCCAGCTCGGCCAGCGCCTGCTCCATCGCGTGTAGCACCTGCACGGCCGGCGTGAACGGCGTGTTGTCGTGCTCCTGCGTCGCAAAATGCGAGTGCAGGTCGAGATAGACGGACCGCGGCGCCCGCCCGCGCAGCGCCTCGAGCGCCGAGCGGCGCGCCAGCACGAACGACACGCCCGGCACCCCCTGCAGGCACTTGTTGGCGCTGGCGGTGACGAAGTCGAGCGGCTCCTGGCAGACGTCGAGCGGCTCGCCGAAGAGGCTCGACGTCGCGTCCACGATCACGCGGCGTCCGCGGCGCTGCGCGACGCGCGCAACCTCGGCAACCGGGTTGAGCAGGCCCGTCGTGGTCTCGTGGTGGACCAGCGCGACGTGGCTGACGTCCGGGTGGGCCGCGAGCGCCGCCTCCACCTCGTCCGGCCGCACCGGCGTGAAAATGTCCGATCTCACCGTGTGGGCGGGGATGCCGTGGGCGCGCGCGATCTTCAGCATGCGGTCGCCGTACACGCCGTTGTCGACGACGAGCAGCGCGCGGTCGGCGGGCACCGCGGAGCAGATCGTGGCCTCGACGGCGGCGGTGCCCGAGCCGGTGAAGAGCACGGTAGTCCAGTCGGTGCCGCAACCGGCCAGCCGCGTGACCTCGGCGCGGCAGCGGCGCATCATGTCGAAGTACTCCGGCTCGCGATGGCAGAGGTCCGGCATCACCAGCGCCGCTCGCACGGTGGCCGTGGTGTTGGCGGGGCCGGGGTTCAGGAGAATCCACTCACGATCGCCCATTCAGCGCCTCACGAGATCATAGTAGTGAGCGTACGTCCCCTCGCAGGCTACACGAACCCACCCGGCGTCCCAAGCGCGCGCGCCGAACCGCCCCGGCGCCATCGGCGTCGGGTCGAGCGTCGCTGCCGCGCCGGTGACCGCCTCGGCCACCGCGCGGCCGACGCCGCCCGAGCCCGCGATGCCGTGGGCGCAGCAGCCCGTCGCCACGAAGAGTCCAGCGACGCCGGGCAGCGCCCCGACGACGAAGTGACCGTCGGGCGTGTACGTCGGCACGCCGGCCGTGCCGCCGACGACCGGCGCCTCCGCGAGCCCCGGCACGATCTCCATCAGTCCCGGCGCGTGCGCCGTCAGCACGTCGCGGTCGCGTGGCGTGGCCGCCACGCTGAACCCGGCGCGCGCGCCCACGTCGACGCCGAGCGGCGTCGTCTCGAAAAAGCCGAGCATCAGCCCGCCGACCTCGGGACGCAGGTAGGCCAGCCGATCGGGCACGCGCACGACGGGGAACGTCGGCGCGAGCCAGTCCATCGGCGCCGTCACCCACGCCTGGTGCCGCACGGCGAACGCGGGCACCGCCGTCCGCGCGCGCGCCGCGATCACGCTCGTCCAGGCGCCCGCCGCGATCACCACGGCCTCGGCCTCCACGTCGGCCACCATCCCGGCCTGGCGCGTCGTCACGCCGCGCGCGCGGCCGTCGGCGACGCGGATGTCGAGCACGTCGCAGCCGGTGGCGAACGTCGCGCCAAGGCGGCGCGCGGCGCTCGCGTAGGCGGTGGCCAGCGTGTAGGGCTCGGCGTAGCCATCGTTCGGCATCCACGCCGCGGGATGCTCCTTCGGCGCCTCGAGGCCGGGCGCCAGGCGCGCGACGTCGGCGGCGCCGACCAGCGTGGCGTCGACGCCGAAGCGTCGCGCCGCGGTCACCTGCTCGCGGATCTCGGCTTCGCGCTCGGGCCTCAGCGCCAGCCGCAGCGACCCGGTACGCTTGAAGCCGCTGACGAGGCCCTCGGCCTCCAGGGCAGCGATGTCGGCCAGCGTCTGGCCGACGATGGCGGACTTCACCGCGGAGGTCCGCAACTGGCCGATGAGTCCCGCGGCCTGGCTGGTGGTGGCCGCGTTGAGCTCGTCGCGCTCGAGCACGAGGACGTCGCTCACGCCGGCCCTCGCGAGGTGGTAGGCCGCCGCGCAGCCCAGGATGCCGCCGCCGACGATCGCGACGCGCGCGCGGTGCTCCCCGCTCACACCGCCCGGGCGCGCGCCCTCACGCCACCCGGTTCAGCGCGAGGTCGAAGGCGTCGAAGTTGCGGACACGCGCGCCGGGGTCGAGCCGGGTGCGGCGATTCAGCACGACCGGCACGCGCTGCTCGGAGAGCCCGCCGTGCGAGCGCAGCGGCGCGTCGAGGCCCGAGAGGTCGTGGCGTGCCGCCGAGGTGCCGACGACGGTGTGACGCTCGCTGACCACGACCACGTCGCCGATCCGGTCCTCGGGCAGCTCGAACCGCCGGCAGGCCTCCTTGCGGTCGAGCACCGCCTCCATCCCCGGCAGGCGCTCGAGGCGCTCGATGGCGTCCTCCACCGACGCCTCCGCCGGCAGGTACACCGTGGCGAACGAGCCGAGCGCGCCGTGGTGAACGACGTAGGGATCGGTGATCGGCAGGATCACGCGGGCGCGGCCGGCGCCGAGCCACGCGTCGAGAGAATCTTGAAGGTACACGACCTGAGGGCGTCCGGCGGCGTCGGTCTTGGCGTTCATCCCGTGATCGGCGGTGAGCGCGATGGTGGCGCCGAGTGCGTCGAGCCGCTCCAGGTAGCCGTCCATCATCCGGTAGAAGGCGCCGGCGGCCGGCGTGCCGGGCGCGTGCTTGTGCTGGACGTAGTCGGTGGTCGACAGGTACATGACGTCGGGCCGGCGTGTCTGCATCAACCGCACGCCCGCCGCGAAGACGAACTCGCTGAGGTCGGCGCTGTAGACCGACGGCAGCGGCCGCCCGACGAAGGCGAGGGCGTCGGCGATGCCATGCTCAGCCTCCGTCGTCTCGTTCGCCTTCTCCGACGAGAAGCAGATGCCCCGGGTCATCCCGTGACCGAGCAGCCGCCGCAGCTTGTCCTTGGCCGTCACCACCGCCACCGCGGCGCCGGCGCCCGCCAGCCGCGCCAGGATGGTCTCGGCGCGCAGATATTTCGGGTCGTTCATCATGACCTCGACGCCCGCCTGCGGATCCCAGAAGTAGTTGCCCGAGATGCCGTGCACCGACGGTGGCGCGCCGGTCACGATCGAGAGGTTGTTGGGGTTCGTGAACGAGGGCATCACGCAGTCGCCGACAAGCGAGGTGCCGCCGGCGCGCGCCGATCCGAGCCAGGGCATCGCGCCGCCCTCCACCGCGCGGTCGAGATAGTCGGGCTCGCAGCCGTCCACGCACACCACGACGACCGGAGCACGCGGGAGCGCGTAACGGCGGCCGTTCACCTCGATCATAGGGCTCCCATCGTATACTTTTTCCATCTCCGAGGTAGGTAGCTATGCGGCAGCTGGTGGTCCTGGACCTCGCGACGGATCTCTCGATCGGAGTTGCGTGCGCGGCGATCGCGTTCGCCCTCATCCACTTCGCACGCCGGCCGACCGTCCGGCCCTACGGCCGTGTCTTCGTTGCGTTCGCCGTCTTCGTCATCGCCGACGGCGCCACCCATCTGGCCGCCGTCTGGACGCTCTGGCAGCCCAGCGCCTGGCTGGCGACCGTGCTCAAGCTCACGACCGCGCTCGCCGCGGTCGCGGTGGCCTTGCTGTTGCCGCCGCTCGTCCCGAAGGCCCTCGCCCTCGGCGCGGCCAGTGCGCTGCTCGACGCGGCGCCCGACGCGATCATCCTCATCGACGCGAGCGGCACGATCCGCCTCGTGAACGAGCGCGCCGAGCGGCTGTTCGGCTACCCGCGCCGCGAGCTCCTCGGCCGGCCGTCGACGCTGGTGCTGCCGGACGACGTCCGCGTCGCGCGCGACGCGCAGCGCGACGTCTACGGCCTGCGCCGCGACGGCAGCCGCTTCCTCGCCGAGGTCAGCCTCAGCCCGCTCGTCACGGACGGCGGCCCGCTCGTCACCGCCGTCGTCCGCGACGTGACCGACCGCCGCCGGCTCGAGGATGACCGCGCGGAGCGCGGCCGCGCCGAGGTGGCGCGCGCCCACGCCGAGGAGATCGGACGCCGCGCGTCGTTCCTGGCCGAGGCGAGCCGCGTGCTCGCCGCCTCGCTCGACTACGAGGCCACCCTGCGCAGCGTCGCCCGCGTCGCCATTCCGTACCTCGCGGACTATGTGCTCGTCGACGTCCTCGAGACGCAGGGCCGGCTGCGGCGGCTGGCCGCCGCCCACACCGATCCGCTCATCGAGGAGCGCCTGGCGAGCCCGCGTCCCCTCGCGCCGGTCGCGGGCGGCACGAGCTCGCTCGAGAGCGTGATCGAGCGCGGCGAGCCGACCCTGGTCCGCGACGTGAGCGACGAGTGGCTGGCCACCCGCGTCCGCGACGCGGAGCACTTCGGCGCCGGGAGCGGCGCACAGCCCGACTCGCTGATGCTCGTGCCGTTGCGGGCGCGCGGCCGGACGCTGGGCGTCGTCTCGTTCGCCCTCGCGAACGGCGAGCGCCGCTACACCCTGGCCGACCTCGCGCTCGCCGAGGACCTCGCCCAGCGCGCGGCGCTCGCCGCCGACAACGCGCGCCTCTATCGCGAGGCGCAGGATGCGAGCCGGGCCAAAGACGAGTTCCTCGCCGTCCTGTCCCACGAGCTGCGGACGCCGCTCACCCCGGTGCTGGGCTGGGTGCGGATGCTGCGCACGGGCACGCTGGCGCCGGAGGCGACGGAGCGGGCGCTGGACACCGTCGAGCGCAACACGCGCCTGCAGGCGCAGCTGGTGGAAGACCTGCTCGACGTCTCGCGGATCATCGCGGGCAAGCTGAGCCTCGATCTCCGCCCGGTCGCGCTCGGCCCGATCGTGGACGCGGTCGTCGAAGGCGCCGCCGCCGCCGCCGTCGCGAAATCGATCGTCGTCACCCGCCGCGTGGAGCCGAACCTGCCGCGGATCGAGGCCGACGCCAACCGGCTGCAGCAGGTCGTCGCCAACCTCCTGTCGAACGCCGTGAAGTTCACGCCCGCGGGCGGGCGGGTCGAGGTCGCGGTCGCGCGCGCGGGCGACGCCATCCGCCTCAGCGTCGCCGACACCGGCGACGGGCTCCAGCCCGAGGTCGCGCCGCACATCTTCGACCGATTCCGCCAGGCGGACAGCACCATCACACGCCAGCACGGCGGTCTCGGCCTCGGGCTCTCGATCGTGCGCCACATCGTCGAGCGCCACGGCGGCACGGTGCAGGCGACGAGCGACGGTCCCGGGCGCGGCTCGACGTTCACCGTGATGCTGCCGATCAGCGGCCCGCTCTCCGACGCGCCCAGGGGTGGCGCGCGGATGGCGACGGCGCCGGCGGCGGATGATCTGCTGGCGGGCGTGCGCGTGCTCGTGGTGGACGACGACCCCGATACGCGCGAGCTGGTGACGGTCATCCTCCAGCGCGCCGGCGCCGAGGTGTCCGGAGCCGGCTCGACCGACGAGGCGCTGCGCCGGGCGGACGAGCGGGCGCCCGAGGTCGTCGTGAGTGACCTCGCGATGCCCGCGCGCGACGGCTTCGCGCTGCTGCGCGCACTGCACGGCCGCGGACTGGCGCGCGGTATGGTGACGATCGCGCTGACCGCCCACGCGCGGCGGGAGGATCGTGAGCGCGCGCTCAGCGCCGGCTACGACGCCTACGTGACCAAGCCCCTGGAGCCGGCGGCGCTCGCCGCGCTCGTCAAGGAGCTCGTGGAGAAGCGGCGGCGGCCGGCCTGACCTCCTGGAGCGCGCGCGCCGTCTGCTCGATCAGCTCGGCCGAGGTCGCCCGGTCCCGCCCGAGCAGCCCCTGGCGCACGGCCATCTCGAGTCGCGTCAGCGCGGGCGTCACCGGCTCGAGCTGCACGGTGATCTCGCGGTGCAGCGCCTCGCCCACGATCTCCGCGCCCCGCCGATCAGCAGCTCGTCCTCGGTGATCTGGATCTCGAGATCGCGGAACGACTGCCGCACGGCGGCGCGCACGTCGGCCAGCGGCGCGCTGAAGGTGCGATAGGTGGCGCCGCCGATCGTGTGCTCGACGCCGGTCTTCACCGCGCTCCCCGCGGCGTCGCCCATGATGCTCATTCCGACCGCGGGCAGCGCGAGCGCCGCGCAGCCCGATGCCAGCAGCCCGAGCACGATCAGGGCGAGCAGGCGCACGTCCACGACTCGATGACGTGCAAGCGTGGTGCCCGTGAACGGTCAGGAGGCGAGCCCGGCGTTTCCCCCGACGCCATGGAGCACGGGCACGTTCGGACGGAGCGGCGGCACCGTCTTGCGGTCGCGGAGGTACCGCGCGACGACGTCCCAGATCGGCTCGCCGCCGGCCGCGCGCGCCTCTCGGGACACGGGCGCCCAGCCGGCCACGCGGTACGTGCGGCTCGCCTGGATCGGCGCGCCGCCGAGGCGCAGGTCCGTGATACGACGACCGGCGCGCGCGGTCGGATCGCACGCGTACGACAGACCGCCCACCCGCACCATGTCGCCGCCCTGCTGGTAATACGGGTCAGGGTTGAAGAGATTGTCACAGACGTCCTCGAGGATCGTCTTCAGCGCCCCGCCCGTCATGTCGGTCAGCGTCGTCTGCGGATACGTGAGCGCCGTCTGGCTCATCACGTCTTCCATGGTGATCGTCTGCCCGGGCAGCAGCGTCGAGCCCCAGCGAAACCCCGGTGACAGCGCGATCTGAGCCCCCTTCACCGTCATGAGGGCGTCCAGGAGCACCTGGTCCCAGGTGCCGTTGAAGTTGCCGCGCCGGTAGAGCAGGCCCTCGGTGACCGCGAGCGGCTCCGCCAGTCGCGCGTCCCACGGCGCGCGCAGCCGCGTGATCAGCGCGTCCATCCCGGGGTCGGGCGCGAGAAGATTCGCGAACACCGGCAGCAGCCGGTAGCGGTACCCCGCGACGCCGCCGCCGCGCACATCGAGGTCGAGGACCGCGAGGAACTTGCCGTTCGAGCCCGCATTGGTGACGAGCGTGCGCCGGGCGCCGTTCGTCACGACGATCGGGCGCGGCAGGCCATCGTGGGTGTGGCCACCGAGGACCGCGTCGAGGCCGCGCACGCGGGAGGCGAGCTTGCGGTCCACGTCGGTGCCGTTGTGCGAGAGCAGCACCACCGCGCGCGCGCCGCGCCCGCGCGCCTCGTCGATGGTCTGCTGGAGACTCGCCTCCTGGATCCCGAACGTCCACTGCGGCACGAGATCACGCGGGTTCGCGATCGGCGTGTACGGAAACGCCTGGCCGATCACCGCGACGGCGACGCCGTTCACCTCGCGCAGCGCGTACGGCGGAAACACCGGGTCGCCGAAGTCCAGCGTCCTGACGTTGTGGGCGACGAAGTCGAGCCGGCCCTTGAGGTCGCCCTCGACGATCTCGCGCACGCGCTCGGCGCCGTACGTGAACTCCCAGTGCCCGGTCATCACGTCCACGCCCAGCACGCGCGCCGCGTCCACCATGTCCTGGCCGCGCGTCCACAGGGCCGTCGCCGAGCCCTGCCACGTGTCACCCGCGTCCAGCAGCAGCGCGCCGGGACGGCTCGCCCGCAGGCGTTGCACCAGGGTCGCCAGGTGCGCGAAACCGCCGACGCGGCCGTAGACCGCCGCCGCCCTCTCGAAGTCGAGATGGGTGAGCGCGTGAGCCTCGCGCGTGCCCGGCGCGATCCCGAAGTAGCGCAGCAAGCGGTCGCCGACCAGGTGCGGCGGCCGGTTCGCCGCGGCGCCGACGCCGACGTTCACGCTCGGCTCGCGGAAGTAGACGGGACGGAGCTGCGCGTGACAGTCGGTGAAGTGCAGCAGGCTGACGTTGCCGAACCTGGGCGGATCGTACAACGCGTCGGCGGCGGCTCCCGCGCGCTTCGCGTGGAGCGCAAAGCCGGCGGCGACTGCCGCCGCGAGAACGCTGATGAACTCTCGGCGCGTCACCGATCTGAATGACCGCAGCCGCGCCCGCCCGCGTGCTCGCGCCACATGGTCATCTCCGCCTCCGAATCCTACCAGCGCCCGCCGCGCTCGCGGGGAATGTCAGAGCGGCACCTCGACGTCAGCAGGCCGACGCCGTCGGGCGCGACCGCCTCGAATTTCCGCGGCATTCGGCGGTCACCGTGTGTGGCGTGGACCTTGCGTAGCCATCGAAAGGTCACCGCCGGTGAGCTGCGACGACGCTCAACGTTTGCAACGAAAGGACGGCTCGCGAACATGTCGATGACGAAACTGCGATGGGGACGCGTCGAGTACCAGCTGGATCTCCGGACGCCTCAGCGGCCCGTGCCTCTGGGCGTCGTCGTCCTCGCCGAGAAGGCCTCTCGGGTTCACAGCATTCTTGCGGGAAAGGCGCCGCGTCCGGGATTCACGCCCGAGGAGCTCAAGAGCGTCGGCCCGCTCGGTCGCTCCCAGCTCGATGGCTGGGTCGCGGCCATGGCCAAGGATCTGCTGGCGTCACTCGAGAAGCGGGAGGATCCCCTCGAGACCCTGGCATCCATCTGGTGCTGGAATCTGCGCGTCGTCGTCGAGCCCGACACGGAAGCCCAGTACGGCCAGACCGTGCGTGACGTGACCGCTCGCCTCTACACGCGGCACCTCGGCGTGCCGCTCCCCCACGAGAGTTTCGAGCAGGCTCAGGCGGCGGCGAATCCCGACGGAGGCTGGAGCGTCACCGAGGTGGCGTACGATACGCGCTAGCGCCCGCTGATCGGGCTCTCGCCGAGAACGTACCTCCGCGGGTCGAACATCCGAACGGGCGCAGCTCGTCGACGGGATCAGCGCGGCGCGAAGATGCGCGCCTTGAGTCGGCGCGGCACCCAGATCGCCAGCAGGCGCGCGGCGCGCGCGACCTTGTCGAGCGATTCGGGCGAGCCCGGCCAGTAGCGGAGCACGAGCGCGCGATCCACCCAGTTGAGGAGCCCGTCGAGGACGACCGCCGCCAGCAGCGCGTCGTCGAGATAGCCGACGAAGGGCACGAAATCCGGGATGAGGTCGATCGGCGATAGCAGATACAGCGCGGCCGCGGCCAGCGCGATCTTCGCCGGGCGCGGCAGCACCGGATCGGTGGCGAGCCGCGTGATGAGCCGGACGAGGTCCGGCAGCGCGCGCAACAGCGATTTCACTCGAGGCTTTCCGCGATCAGCTCGCTCACGTCCTTCACGGCCAACCGCTCCTCCGCCCCCACCACCTTGCGACCGAGGTCCAGCATGGCCAGACAGAACGGGCACGCGGTGGCCACGGTTCGAGCGCCGGTGGCGAGCAGCTCCTCCGTGCGGATGATGTTCACGCGCTTGGCCGACTTGACCTCCATCCACATGTGGCCGCCGCCGCCGCCGCAGCAGAGCCCGCGCTCGCGCGCGTTCGGCGGGTCGATCACGGAGAGCCCGGGCACGGCGGCCGCGGCGCGGCGCGGCGCCCCCATGATGCCGTTATAGCGGCCGAGGTAGCACGAGTCGTGGAAGACGACGGTGCCCGTCACCGGCTTGATCGGCTTGATGCGACCGCTCTGCACGAGGTCGTCGATGACCTGCGAGTGGTGCAGCACCTCGTACGTCCCCCCGAACTGCGGGAACTCGTTCTTGAGCGTGTTGAAGCAGTGCGGGCAGTGCGTGATGACCTTCTTGAACTTGTACTGGTTGATGTGCTCGACGTTCTCGGTCGTCACCGTCTGGTAGAGGTACTCCTCACCGAGCCGCCGCGCGACCTCGCCGTGACAGCGCTCCTCCCGCATCACGCCGAACGAGACGCCCGCCTTCTTGAGGATGGCCACCACCGAGCGCGCGATGGCCTGGTTGCGCTTGTCGTACGACGCCGAGCAGCCGACCCAATAGAGGTACTCGACCTCCTTGCCGGGCGCCATGACCGGCACGTCGAGGCCCTGCGCCCACGCGAGGCGCTCGCCCGCGGGCAGGCCCCACGGGTTGCCGGCGCGCTGCATGTTCTGCAGCGACTGTGGCGCGGTCGAGGGCAGCGCGCCCTCCGAGAGCGTCAGGTACCGCCGCAGGTCGATGATCGTGTCGACGATGTCGATGAAGGCCGGGCACTCCTCGACGCACGCCATGCACGTCGTGCACGCCCACAGCTCCTCGGGCTTGATCAGCTCACCGTGGATCGGCCCCGGCGCCTGGCCGTGCATGTGGCGCTTGAGCTTGACGATGATCTGCTTGGGTGAGAGCGCGGTGCCCGCCGCGTAGGCGGGGCACGCCGCCTGGCAGCGGCCGCACTCCACGCAGGCCGCGAAGTCGAGCCGCCGCTTCCACGAGAACTCTTCCAGCTTGCTGATCCCGAGCGACTCCGCCTCCTCGATGTTCTCGATCTTCGGAATCGCACCCCGCGGGGTGAGCTTGGAGAAGAAGATGTTGAGCGGCGTGGTGACGAGGTGGACGAAGTAGGAGTACGGGATGATGGCCACGAAGAAGAGCGACAGCGCGGCGTGCCCGAGCCACACGGCGAGGTGCGTGCCGCGCAGCGCGCTCTCGCCGAGGCCGGCGGCGAGCATCCCCTGCCCGAGCGCCCAGCCCACGGGCGACCACGGGGCCCACCACACGTGGGTCACGGCGAGGCGGCACGCCTCCAGCACGAAGCCCGACACGTTGATGACGAAGAGCAGCGCGAGGACACCCGCGAAGCGCGCGGTCGGGTCGACGCGGGGCGGGCGGAGCACGAAGCGTCGCCACACCGCCATACCGAGCCCGATCACGAAGAAGAGGCCGAAGAGGTCCAGCACGGTCTCGTAGAAGAGGTAGAAACGGCCCTCGAGAAGCTTGTAACCCCAGAACGGCAGCGTGATGTCGTAGTCGATGGTGGCGAGCACGGTGCCCATGAACAGCGCGAGGAAGCCCCAGAACATGATGGCGTGCATGATGCCGGGGTACGCCTGAGAGAGCGTGCGCGCCTGGCCGAGCGCGTGCTTGGCCACGAGCTTCACGCGCTGGGGAATGTCGTCGAAGCGGTGCTCGGGCCGCCCCGCGCGCCAGAGGCGGACGTGCTGATAGAAGCCGTACACGAAGATCGCCACCGCGATCAGGCCACCGAGGTAGAGGGCGTTCTGCGCGAGCGGCGGAACGTTCCAGAACGTGTCCCGGATCGGGACGCCGGCGGGCGTCATGAGGGCTCCAACGATATCACGGGCAGGATGGCGGCCGCGGCGGAGTACGGGTCGCGCGCGCCCGCGACGACCTCGTCGAACACCGCCTTCACCCGCCCCGCGTGCAGGGCCCGGTCGACGCGCCCGCGGAACGCATCGACGAGCAGCGCCTCCAGCTCTGCCCGCACGCGCTCGCGCCGGCGGGCGGCGAAGGCGCCGCTCGCCTCCAGCGCCGCGCGGTGGCGGCGAACGTCGGTGAGCAGCTCCGGAACACCGACGCCGTGCTGGGCCTGCAGCGAGAGCACGGGCGTCTCCCACTCCACGTCGCGGCGCGACGCGGTGCTGGAGGCGTGCAGGTGGGCGGCGAACTTCAGCTCGGCCATGAGCGCAGGCGCGCCCGCGCGATCGGCCTTGTTCACGACGAACACGTCGGCCACCTCCATGAGTCCCGCCTTCATCGTCTGGATGGCGTCGCCGGACTCCGGCACCAGCACGACGACCGTGGTGTCGGCGATCTTCATGATGTCGAGCTCTGTCTGCCCGACCCCGACGGTCTCGACGAGCACCCAGCGGTACCCGGCCGCGCCCAGGAGCTTGGCCACCTCGCCCGTCGCGCGCGCCAGGCCGCCGAGCGAGCCGCGCGTGGCCATGCTGCGGATGAACACGCCGGGATCGAGGGCGTGCGCCTGCATCCGGATTCGGTCGCCGAGCACGGCGCCGCCCGAGAACGGGCTCGACGGATCGACGGCCACGATGCCGACCGTCTCGTCCTCCGCGCGGAGCAACGCGGTGAGCCGGTCCACGACGGTGGACTTGCCGGCGCCCGGCGGGCCCGTCACGCCCACCACGTAGGCGTCGCGCCCGCGCGCGTGGATCGCCTGCATGATGGCGGGCACGGCCGCGCTGCGATTCTCGAGATGGGTGATGAGGCGGGCGAGGGCGAGACGATCACCGCCCAGCATGCGCTCGACGAGCGCGGCGGGGTCGGCGCGGCGGGGAGTCGCTTCGGATCCGGCCATCGGCGAGCGGCCGGATTCTAACATGCCCGCCGGCGATGCCCGGGGAGGGCGGGCGTCCGCCCTCCCCGATCACTCAGAGGCTCGCCTCGAACGGCGGGGCCCCAGCCCCGCGAGCCCGTTACTGGCGCACGAACACCAGGTCGGCGAGCATCTGGATGTCGTTGGCGACCTTGAGGAACAGGAGCTGCGGCACCTGGATGCCGTGGGCGGTGAAGGTCGAGTTCAGCTTGGCCTTCACCTTGACGTTGTCGCTCGTGAAGCCGAAGCGCTTCTGTTGCTCCACCTGCTCCGGCGAGAGCTTGATGTACATCACGGTGGCGTCGGCCACCGTGTCCGTCGGCTTCTGCTTGATCGTGAGCACGCCGTGCACCTTGGCCGGCGCCTCCTTGCCTGGCTGCAGCGGGCCCGTGACCTCCACCTTCCGGACCTCGAAGGTGACCCACTTGTTGCCCTCGACCTCGGTGTCGAGGTAGTTCTTGCCGCGCATGTCGGCGTCGCGCTTCTCGATGCCGGTGCTCACGCGGCTCATGTCCACCTTCACGGTGGCCTTCGCGTCCTGCGGCTTGGCGGGATCGAGGGCGAGCGTGCCCTGGATGCCCTCCAGCGCGGAGGTGCCGACGAAGGTCTCGAGCGGCGCGTCGCTGCGAAAGCTGGCCTGCGAGTAGTTGGTGAGCAGCTTGAAGTTCATCGACTCCGCGGCGGCCGGCACCGGCGCGGCCGTCAGGAGCAACGACGCGAGGACGATGGCGAGCGTTCGGATCACGGGTGTCTCCTTCCTAGCTCTGCTTCGGCGGCACGCGGAACGGCGTGTGGCACGTGCCGCACGCCTGCCGGCCAAACGTCTGCACGACGGCCTGCGTCGCCGCCTTGTCGCCGGACTGCGCGGTGTCGCGGAGCTTCTCGGACTGGGCCGTCAGGTTTTTCGCGGCTGCCTCGAAGTCCGACCATTTGGCCCAGATCTCGGGCTTGGCCGCGGATTTCTCCGGATTCAACGAGCCCTCGGGGAACAACTTCGGGATCTGCTTCGATGTGTCCACCAGCTTTTGCGCATCCGGCAGGAGGCCGGCAACGTCCCCGGCCTTGGTCTTGTCCTGGATGTTCTTCCACGCCGCGCCCTGGTCCTTCATCAGCTGCTGCCGCGCGGCGATCGCCTCCTCCGGCTTCATCTGCCCCATCGAGGCGCAGCCCACCGCCACCACCGGGACCAGCGCTGCTGCCGTCAGTACCCACGTGCGTCGGCTCATCTCGCCTCCTCGTGTGCGCGGGACGGGTCGCCCGCGGGTTGACCGTCGTCCGCTACTTCTCCTTGGCGATCTTGTTCCGGATCGGTGGAAGCGTCTTCAGATACTGCGCGATGGCGACGCGGTCGCCCTGGGTGAGGTCCTTGTAGCCGGCCAGCGTGCCGTCGATCACCTCGCCCATCAGGCCACCGGCCACGTCGCCGTCCGGCTTGTTGCCGGTACCGAGGTAGTCCGCGATCTGCTCCACCGTCCACTTGCCGATCCCCGTGTCCGGATCGGGCGTGATGTTCGGCATCGCCTGATCCTCCGGCCCCTTGGGATTGCCCGCGAGGAACCGGCTGTTGTCGGTGGCCATCGTCAGCGTGCGCGGAGTGTGGCATTCGCCGCAGTGCGCGACCGCGCGCACGAGATACTCGCCGCGCGGCACCCCCGCGGTCGGCGCCGACGGCGGCGGTGTCTCGCGTGGTGCGAACGCGGCCAGCCACGCCGGCAGGAACACGGACTCGAAGAGCGGCACCGCGATGCGCTTGGGCTGGTTGGCGCGCTTCACGGGCGGCACGCTCCTCAGGAACGCGACCAGCGCCTTGAGATCCTCGGCGGCCATCCCGTTGAAGACGGGATACGGATGCACGGGCAGCAGCCGCTCGCCGTTGGACCGGCGGCCCAGTCGCGTGGCGGTGACGATCTGCTCGTCCGTCCATGAGCCGATGCCCGTCTCCCGGTCCGGGGTGATGTTGCTCGAGTACACCGTGCCGAAGGGCCCATCGTACCGTCGCCCGCCGGCGTTCGCCGGCTGTCCCTTCGCGGTGTGGCAGCCGCAGCCGCCGGTGGCGCCGAACACGTAACGCCCGCGGGCGATCTCCTGCTGGCTGGCCTGCGCCAGGGCGACGTCGGGGCGGAAGCCCACCAGCGCCACGACGACGGCACAGACGAACGGAGTGACGCGAGCGCGGGCGAAGCCCACCGGCCTGCTAACCCCCTAGCCGGCCCAGTGGTTCCCGCCGGCGGCGGTCGAGACGGTCGCCAGACGGGTTTCCATGACCAGGGCGTCCTCGCCGGTGTCGTAGTAGTAGCCGCGCCGCCGTCCGGTCACGCGGAAGTTGAACGACTCGTACAGCGCGATCGCCTGGTGATTGCTCGGGCGCACCTCGAGCACGATCATGCGGAGGTCGCGCGCGCGCGCCTCCGCGATGAGCCCGCTCAGGAGATCGCGGGCGATGCCGCGGCGGCGGTGTGCGGGGTGGATCGCAATATTGGTGACGTGGATCTCGTCGGCGATCTCCCAGATACAGAGGTAGCCGACGATGGTGTCGTCGTCGCGGACGACGTGGCAGCGCGCCACGCGATTCTGCTCGATCTCGTAGAGAAAGGCGCCGCGCGACCAGGGCATCGTGAACGACGCGCGCTCGATCGCGAGGACCTCGTCGAGGTCCCCCGCTCGCATCGGCTCAACGGATCGTGGCCGCACGACGCCGAAGCTCCGCTTGGGAGGGTCGCAGGTAGAGCGGCACCAGCTCGGCGGCGCCGACGGTGTCGCCGAGCCGCAGCCGCTCGCGGCCCAGCACGGCCACGCACGCCGGCGACGGCACGCGGCGGGGGGCCGGCAGGCGCCGTGCATGCGGAGAGTCCACGCCGGCGGCGCCGTCGCCGACGAGCAGGGTCGGCTCGCCGAGCCGCCCGGCCAGCTCCGCGGGCGGCAGCGCGAGATACTCCCACTCGCGGCGCAGCCCGGCGCCGTCGCGGCGATAGAGCGAGGCGTAGACCTCGCCCCGGCGGGCGTCGAGCACGGGACACACGGGCAGCGCGGCCCACGGCACGGTGGCTGCCATGGCGTCGAGCGTGGGCACGGCGGCGATCGGCAGCCCCAGCGCCCATCCCAGGCCCTTGACCGTGCTCACGCCGATGCGCAGCCCGGTGAACGAGCCGGGCCCGATGGAGACCGCGAGACCCTCGAGATCGCGCGGCGTCCAGCGCGCGTCGGCGAGGACGCGGTCCACCGCTGCGAGCAGGCGCTCGGAATGGGTGACGCTGATGTCGAGGACGTACTCGGCGACGAGTCGCTCGCCGTCCACGAGCGCCACGCCCCCCGCCCGCGTGGAAGTCTCGAGGGCCAGCACGCGCATAGCCGGCAGTCTAGCACGCGCCCTCAAGGGCCCCGCGGACCCGTGCGATAATGGCCGCCGGGAGGGACCCCGATGAGCGCCGCGCCGAAGAAGGATCCCGCCGCCGTCGAGGCCGAGGTTCGCGAGAAGATCCACCTCGAGATCCTCAAGCGCACCGGCGCCTATCACGCCAACGATCACGTGCTCCTGCCCTCCGGCCAGCACACCAGCGAGTACATCGAGAAGACGCTGGTGACGACGGAGCCGTCGTTCACCGAGGGACTCGGCGCGGTGATCGCGAAACACTTCGCTCAGTGGCCGGTGGACGTGGTGCTCTCGACCGGACCAGGAGCGCTGATCCTGTCGCACTGCGTGGCACGCGCTCATCCGTCACGTCCGGTCGTCGTGTATGGCACCAAGGGGCTGTCCGGGGGCAAGCGGCGGGTGAGCCTGCCGGTGGAGTTTCATCGCCTCCTGCGTCCTGGGACGAAAGTGCTCCTGGTCGAGGACCTCGTCTCGACCGGCAGCACGCTCAATCTCCTCATCGAGCTGGCCGAGCAGCTCGGCGCTCAGATCGCGGGCGTCGGCTGCCTCTGGCGGCGCACCTCGGTGGACCTCGGCGGCCGGCCGGTGTTCAGCCTCGTGAGCAGGGACTTTCCCACTTACAGTCCAGAGGAGTGCCCCCTCTGCCGAAAGGGCATCCCACTCAACGAGGAGTTCGTGAGGCGCCGGACCCACAGAAAAGCCTCCGCCGTGCAGGAGCCTCGCGCCTTCTAGGCTCTCGGCATGAGCCTTGCTTGGGTACCACCTGAACCCGGCACGGGACCGCGGGTTCAGGAGGCCACCCCCAATGAAGGCCCTCGCTGTCCTCACGTTGGCCCTTACGCTCGCCGTGTCGGCACCGGCGTTCGCCGAGCCGATCGCCGTGCAATTCACGGAGGGCGTCTCGCACGCCTTCCCCGTCCTGCGCTCGGTCGGCGGCGAGAAGCTCGCCCAGGGCGAGTGGCTGCAGATTGCGCGCGGTGACCGCGTCGAGAACCGGCTCACGTTCCGGTTCCGCGACGGGTCGCTCTACGACGAGCGGGTGGTGTTCTCGCAGAAGGATACGTTCACGCTGGTGTCCTACCAGCTCGTCCAGAAGGGCCCGTCATTCCCCGAGTCGATCGACGCGAAGGTGGACCGCGAGACGGGGCGCTACGAGGTCCGCTACAAGGGCGACGAAGAAGCGACGGAAGAGATCCTGACGGGCAAGATCGAGCTCCCGGGGGACGTCTACAACGGCCTGCTGGGCATGCTGATGAAGAACATGCCGGCGGGATCCTCCACCACCGTGCAGATCATCGCGTTCACCCCGAGGCCCCGGCTCGTGAAGATGTTGCTCACGCCATCCGGAAGCGACACGGTCATGATGGGCGAGGCGGCAGTGCCGGCGGTCCGGTTCCTGATCAAGCCGCAACTCGGACTGTTCGCCTCGCTGCTGGTGACCGACCTTCCGGACGTGAAGATCTGGATCCACGGCGGCGAGGCCCCGGCCTTCCTGAAGTTCGAGGGCCCGCTATTCTTCATGGGGCCCATCTGGCGGATCGACTGGTCGTAGGCTAAAAACTAGCCACCCTACCCGGTCAATAAAGAACCGCTACGCCGCCTCCCAGAGGCCCTCGGCGACGCCCGCCGACTTGTAGGCGGTGCGGATCGCGTCCAGGTTGCGGGTCACGAGCAGGCCGATCTGGGCGAAGGGCTCGAACACCGGGCCCTGGCCGTCGACCAGCGGGAACGCGACGTTCGGCAGCCGCTCCCACTGGGCCTGCAACCCTTCGGTGACGGACGCCAGCCGGGCGTAGAACTCCTCCCGCCCTTGCTCGGCCCGCTTGACGATGGGCGTGACGATGCAGTCCACCGTCTGCCGCGCGGCGGCCGTGGCGTTCTCCACCGCCGCCGAGGCGTTCTCCATGGCCGCCTCCGCGAGCGGCACCACCGTCACGCCGAGCTCGCCCAGGAAGCGCTGCAGCAGCTGGCCGATCTTCTCCTGGAGCAGCAGCGCCGGCACGCCGATCGTCCGCACGGGGCTGCCGAGCTTGCGCGCGGCGCCGGCCTCGCCGTAGAGCTGGCCGCGGAGCCAGTCGACGTAGGCGCTGTTCTCCTCATCCTTCCACCATTCGCGGAGCATCTTCTTGCCCCAGTACCGGATGGTGGCGTAGTAGATGTCGCGCTTGGCGAGCTTCCCGAGGATGCCGCCCCACGAATAGAACTTTTCCATCGCCTTGATGGCGCCCAGCTGCAGCTCGTAGGGGCTCATGCGCCGCGGCTGGTGCACGCAGTGGTGGCCGTCGTAGAAGGTCCAGTTCTTGTTGATGACGTACTTGTCGCCCTTGGCGTACAGCGTGTCCCAGTCGGGTGAGCCGGGGATCGGCGTCAGGATCATGAACTGGATCGAGTCGATGTCGTGCTTGCGCGCGAAGGCGGCGGTGGCGTCCAGCGTCTCGAGGTCGTCCTCGTCCGAGCCGACGACGAACATGCCGTGGATGCGGATCTTGTGGGCGTGGAAGCGCTCGATGGAACGCTCGATCTTCGCGAGGTCCTGCTTCTTCTGGAAGAGCTTGAGGGTGCGCGGGTTGATCGACTCGAAGCCGACGTAGACGTTGAAGCAGTTCGAGTCGCGCATCATCTGGAGCAGCTCGGGATCGTCCACCGTCTCGGTGCGGACCTGGGCGCCCCACATCGGCGTGAGGTCGCGCGCGATCATGCCGCGCAGGAGCTCCTTGCAGCGCTTCTTGTTCGCCGTGAAGATGTCGTCGGCGAAGAACGTGTACATGTTCCCCTTGTGGCTCTGCAATTCTTGCAGGACGCGCTCGATCGAGTGCGTACGGAACGCGTGGCCGTACATGCCGGGCACCGAGCAGAACGTGCACGAGAACGGGCACCCGCGCGAGGTGGCCACCGAGATGACGCCGCCCGGCTTCCAGCCTTCGATGAGGTGGTAGTCCGGGATCGGGTTGACGTCGAGGTTGGGGATCTTGGGACGCTCGGCGTTGTGCGCGAGGGCGCCGCCGGCTGCACGGTAGGTCAGGTTCTGGATCCGGTCGAAGCCGTCACCCCGCTGGATGGCGTCGACGAGCTCCTGGAACGCGAACTCCCCCTCGCCGCGGACGATGAAGTCCGCGTGCTGCATGCCTTCCTCGGGCAGGAAGCTCGTGTGGGTGCCGCCCATGACCGCGATCGCCCCCGCTTCGCGCACCCGATCGGCGAGCCGGTACGACTGCGGCGCCGTGGACGTGATGGCCGAGATCGCCACGAGGTCGGCCGAGAGCACCTCGCCCATGTCGAGGTCGTGGATGTCCTCGATGTAGACCCGGACGTCGTAGCCCTTGGCCCGCATGATCGTGCCCAGGAGCACCGAACCGAGCCGCGGAATGCAGACCCGGCTGTACACGTGCAGGTGCGTGGACTTGGGCTCGACGAACACAAGCTTCTTGAGGGCACGCTTCATTGATGGGCTCCGTGGACCGCGGGGTTGGTAGCGCAGGTGTGGCAACCGTACCGCGGGGGTTCGGCGAAGTCAACGTGACATCGCCGGCCGGCGGCCCCAGATGTAGCGAGGACCCGGCGCTGGACCCCCTACATCTTGGCTTTTCCGCTTGACAGGATTTCCGGCCGTCCTTAGCATGCCGACAGGATGCGAGGGGAAGGAGGTGAATCGGTGAAGAAAAAGAAGGCCACGAAGAAAAAGAAGAAGTAAGCGCCGCTCGGCGGTGCTCGGCCCTGCTGGCCCTCCTGGTACGGCAGGGCCGACCCATCTGTGAGCCTCGTCATCGCGGGGGTGGTCCTGACCACGCACCGAGCGTTACTTCTTGGTGAGCGCCGGCTTCGGCTTGCCGGGAACGCCGCCCGGCTTGGTCTTGTCGTCCTTGAGCAGCCCCTTCACCTCGTCCATGAACTGGTTGATGTCCTTGAACTGCCGGTAGACGGAGGCGAAGCGGACGTAGGCGACCTGGTCGAGCTTCTGCAGGTGTTCCATCACCATATCGCCCAGCTCGAGGCTCGAGATCTCCTTCTCGGCGCGCTCGTGCAGCCGCGCCTCGATGTCGGCCACCACGTCGTCCACCGCCTGCACGCCGACCGAGCGCTTCTCGCATGATTTGAGGATCGAGCCGCGCAGCTTCTGGCGGTCGAAGGGCTCGCGCCGATTGTCGCGCTTGACCACGTGCGGGAGCACGTCCTCGATGTACTCGTAGGTCGTGTAGCGCCGGTGGCACTTGAGGCACTCGCGGCGCCGGCGAATGAACTCGCCGTCGCGTCCGACCCGCGAGTCGACGACGCGATCCTCCGTATGGCCGCAGAACGGACACTTCATCGCGTGCCCCTCACTTGGTCCGGTCGGGGTATAGGGGAAAGCGCGCCGTCAATTCCTGGACCTCGCCTCGTACGGCGGCCTCGACGGACCCGGAGCCGAGGTGGGACAGCACGCGGTCGATCAGCCGCGCGATCTCCGCCATCTCCGACTCTTTCATCCCGCGCGTCGTGACGGCGGGCGTACCGAGCCGAACGCCGCTCGTCACCATGGGGCTCTTGGTCTCGAACGGAATCGTGTTCTTGTTCACCGTGATCCAGGCGCGGTCGAGCGCCTCCTGCGCGTCCTTGCCGGTGATCCCGCGCGAGGACAGGTCGACGAGCAGCAGGTGCGTGTCGGTGCCGCCGCTCACCAGCCGGAAGCCGCGGTCGAGCAGTGCTTCGGCCAGGGCCTTCGCGTTCTCCACGATCTGCTGCTGATAGGCGCGCCACGCGGGCGTCAGCGCCTCGCGGAAGGCCACCGCCTTGGCTGCGATCACGTGCATGAGCGGGCCGCCCTGCACGCCGGGCATGACCGTCTTGTCGAGCGCCTGCGCATGGGCGGCGCCGCAGAGCACCATCCCGCCGCGCGGGCCGCGCAGCGTCTTGTGCGTCGTCGACGTCACGAAGTCGGCGATGCCGACCGGCGACGGATGCAGGCCGGCGGCCACCAGGCCCGCCGGATGCGCGATGTCCGCCATCAGCGCCGCCCCGACCTCCCGCGCGATCTCGCCGAACGGCTTGAAGTCGATCGCGCGCGGGAACGCCGAGCCGCCCGCGATGATCAGCTTGGGCCGGTGCTGCCTGGCGAGGTCGCGCACCTGGTCGAGGTCGATGCGCTCGGTGTCCTTGCGGACTCCGTAGGCGACGATCGAGTAGAACTTGCCCGAGTAGTTCACCGGACTGCCGGCCGTGAGGTGGCCGCCGTGCGAGAGGTTCGGGCCCAGCACGGTGTCACCCGGCTTGAGCAGCGTGAAGTACACGGCCATGTTGGCCTGGGCGCCGGAGTGCGGCTGCACGTTGGCGTGCTCGGCGCCGAACAACTCCTTGGCGCGCGCGATGGCCAGGTCCTCGACCACGTCCACCACCTCGCAGCCGCCGTAGTAGCGACGGCCGGGATAGCCCTCGGCGTACTTGTTGGTCAGGACGGAGCCCGCGGCCTCCAGCACCGCCTCCGACACGAAGTTCTCCGAGGCGATCAGCTCGAGGTTGCGGTTCTGGCGCTGCGCCTCTTCGCGGAGAGCCTTCGCGACGTCGGGATCGACTTCAGCGAGCCGCCGCATGCGCTGCCTGCTCCTTCCGGAGCTCGTCGAGCTGCGAGAGCTTGTCCACGCGGCGCGCGTGCCGGCCGCCTTCGAAGGGTGTGGCCAGCCAGGCCTGCACGACCGCGAGCGCCTGCGTGGGCGTCGTCAGGCGCGCGCCCAGCGCCAGCACGTTGGCGTCGTTGTGCTGGCGCGAGAGCCGCGCGACGTCCGGGTCGCCGGCCACCGCGGCGCGCACGCCCGCCACCTTGTTGGCGGCCATGGCCATGCCGATGCCGGAGCCGCAGACGAGCACGCCGCGCTCGGCACCGCCGGCCCGCACGGCCTCGGCGACGGCCGCCGCGTAGTCGGGATAGTCGACGGAGTCCGTCGAATGGGTGCCGTGATCGATCACGCGATGCCCGCCGGCGGCGAGCCACGCCTTGAGCTGCTCTTTGAGTGGGAAGCCGGCATGGTCCGCCCCGATGGCGATGATCGCCATACGCGCACCATACCGATTGTGGCTCGTGGCGTCAAGCGCCCCTATATCTCGCGGAAATGCGCCCGGGATCAGGAGACGGCGGCGGCGGGGGCGCCCGGGAACGCGAAGGTTTCGAGGACCGCACCGTCGGCGCCGGCGGCCACGAGGCGATCGAGGTTCAGCGCGACCTCGGCCGCGCGGATCTCGTCGAGCGTGGCGCGGGTGGCCGGGTGCCGGGGCGTGAACAGTGTGCAGCAGTCCGCGTCCGGCTCGATCGAGATCTCGAACGTCCCGATCTCCTGTGCCGCGGTCGTGATCTCGAGCTTGTCCATGCCGATCAGCGGTCGCAGGACGGGCAGCGAGGCCGCCTCGTCGATGCACGCGATGTTCTCGAGCGTCTGCGAGGCCACCTGCCCCAGGCTCTCGCCCGTCGCCAGCGCCAGGGCGCCGCCGCGTCGCGCCAGCTCCTGCGTGATCCGCAGCATCAGGCGGCGATAGACCACGACGCGCAGCGGCGGCGGCACGCTCAGCACCACCTCGCGCTGGATCTCGCCGAAGGGCACCAGGTAGAGCCGGGAGGCGTACTGCCAGGCGGTGAGGCGCTCGACGAGGGCGCGCGCCTTGGCCTGAGAGGTCGCCGGTAGATACGGCACGCTGTGGAAGTGCACGAACAGCACGCGGCAGCCACGCTTCATCATGCGCCAGGCCGCCACCGGCGAGTCGATGCCGCCCGAGAGCAGCGCGGCCACCGTGCCGGACGAGCCGACGGGCAGGCCGCCGGGCCCCTCGACGCGGTCGAGGGAGATGTAGGTTTCTGCCGGCAGCACCTCGACGTGGATCACCTGCTCGGCGTGCTCGAGATCCACGCGCGTGGACACCCGCTCGAGGACGAAGGCGCCGAGCGCGCGGTTGAGGTCGACGCTCGTCATCGGATAGGTCTTGAAGGCGCGGCGCGCGGTGATGCGGAAGGAGGCGAAGGCTCGGCCCTCGAGCAGGCGGCGGAGCAACGCCTTCATCGCGTCGAGCGTGGAGGGCGCGCGGTAGGCCAGGGTGACGCTCGTCACGCCGAAGATCCGCGCGACGCGATCGCGCGCCCCCTCCGGTGCCGGATGGCCCTCGAGATCCACCAGGATGCGCCCCGAGAGCTGCTCGATCGCGGCGGGCCCGGTGTCCGCGAGCGCGCGCTCGACGTTGCGCCGGAGGTGGCGCAGGAAGAGCGGGCGGTTGCCGCGCTTGAGGCTGATCTCGTGGTAATGGACGACGAGCGCGGGCCGCAGGCGCACCATCAGCCGATCTCGGCGGCCAGCGCGCGCGCCTGCGCCAGCTCGTCGGGCGTGTTGACGTTCATGAACGCGACCTCGGGCGCGCGGTGGCGCGCGACGGCGGCAGCGTCGATCTCGAGCACGCGGACGTCGGGGAAGAAGCCGACGATCCTGAGCTGGCCGGCGCGCAGCCGGGCCTCCATCGGCGCCAGGCACGCCTTCGCGTAGAGCGCGTGCATCGTCTCGTACTGGCCGTTCACGCACGGGATCACGACGTCGGCGTCTCCCGCCCGCGCCAGAACGAGCCGCACGACGTCCGGAGAAAGGAACGGCATGTCGCACGCGACCGTGAAGGCGGCGTCGCCGCCGGCGGCCTCGAGCCCCGTGAAGATGCCGCCGAGCGAGCCGCCGTCGGGATACCGGTCGGCGACCATCGGCAGGTGGAGGAATTCGTAGCGCTCCGGCGTGTTGGTGACGACGAGCAGATCGTCCAGCACGGCGCTCAGCGCGTCGACGACGCGCTCGACGATGCGCTTGCCGGCAAGCTCCAGCAGCGCCTTGGGCTCGCCGCCCATGCGCGTGCTGCGCCCGCCGGCCTGGATCACCCCCGTGATCTTGATCACGACCCCAGTGTAATGGCGCCCTGTCGGATCACGCGCGGCGGGTCGACGGTGACATCGACCACGGTGGAGGCCGCGCCGCCGGGTGTCGGCCCGCCGTCGAGCACGAGGTCGAGCGCATCGCCGAAGTGCGCGAGGACGGCGCCGGCGGTCGTCGGCGGCTCGGCGCCCGTCGGGTTCGCGCTGGGCGCCGTGACCGGCGCCCCGAGCGCCCGCACCAGCGCGCGGGCCGTGGCGTGCGCGGGCAGCCGCACGCCGACGGTGCCGGTGCCGGACGTGAGCTCGGCGGGCACGCCGGCCGCCGCGCGAAGCACCAGCGTGAGGGCGCCCGGCCAGTGCCGCGCCATGAGCTCGCGGGCACGCGCCGGAATGTCCGACGCCACACGCCGAACCATCGTCTCGGAGTCCACGAGCACCAGGAGCGGCATCGACGCGGGGCGATCCTTCACCTCGAACACGCGGCGCACCGCGCCTCGATCGAGCGCGGCGGCGCCGAGGCCGTAGAAGGTCTCCGTGGGAAACGCGACGAGACCGCCGCGACGCAGCACGCGTGCCGCCTCGCCGAGCACGCGCTCGTCCGGGGCGACGGGATCGACGCGGACGACCGCCGTCGCCACGGCCTCGTCAGCCGCGCGACTTGAGCTTGTCGGCGACGCGCCGCGCGCGGTCTTCCACCTCGGCGGCGAGCGTCGCGCGATACGCGGCCAGGCGCCGGCGCAGCGCCGCGTCGCCCACCGCGAGGATCTGCGCGGCCAGGATGGCGGCGTTGACCGCCCCCCAGCTCCCGATCGCGACCGTCGCCACCGGGACGCCCTTCGGCATCTGCACGATCGAGAGCAGCGCGTCCATGCCGGCGAGCGGCGTGGCTGCGATCGGCACGCCGATCACCGGCAGGGCGCTGGAGGCTGCCAGCACGCCGGGAAGCGCCGCCGCTCCGCCGGCGGCGGCGATCAGCACGCCGAGCCCGCGCGCCTCGGCCGTCGACGCGTACTCTTCGGTCTTCTTCGGCGTGCGGTGCGCGGAGGCGACGACGACTTCGCTGCCGACCGCCAGCGCGTCCAGCACCTTCACCGCCTCCAGCATGACGTCGAGGTCCGTGTCGCTGCCCAGCACGATGCCCACGCGGATCGGGTTGGTCATTGATGCCCCCCTGGGGGTACGACGCCCCGCGCGGCCTGGCGCCGCCCGATGTCCCTGCGATAGTGCATGCCGTCGAACCGGATGCGCGAGGCGGCCGCGTACACGTGCTCGATGGCCGCGGGCACGCTCTCCGCCGTCGCCGTCACGCCGAGCACGCGGCCGCCCGCCGTCACCAACCGGCCGTCGCGCATCGCCGTACCGGCATGGAAGACGACGACGCCGGGCATGCGCTCGGCCTCGTCGATCCCGTCGATCGGCGCGCCGGTCGGATGGCGCCCCGGATACCCACCGGACGCGACGACGACACAGACCGCGGCGCGCTTGGTCGGCGCGGGGGCGGGCAACGGCGCGCCGCGCGCCGCGGCGTCGAGCAGCAGCAGCAGGTCTCCCTCCAGCGTGGCCACGAGCGCCTGGCACTCCGGATCGCCGAAGCGAACGTTGTATTCGATGACCTTGGGGCCCTCGGCCGTGAGCATGAGACCGGCGTAGAGGACGCCCCGGTACGGCGCGCCCTCGCGCGCGATCGCCGCGAACGTCGGCTCGACGATCGTGCGCATGATGCGCGCGTGCATGGCCGCGTCCAGCGACGCCACCGGCGTGAACGCGCCCATGCCACCCGTGTTCGGCCCGCGATCGCCGTCGAAGACCGTCTTGTGGTCCTGGGCCGCGCCGAGCGCCACGCACGCCCCGCCGTTGGAGACCGCAAAGAACGACGCCTCCTCGCCGCGCAGGAACTCCTCGACCACGATGGTGGCGCCGGCCGCCCCGAACTCCCGGCGCTCCAGGCAGCGCGCGATGGCCGCCTCGGCCTCGGCGAGCGTCGCGCACACGATGGCGCCCTTGCCCGCGGCGAGCCCATCGGCCTTGACGACCACCGGCGCCCCGAGCTCGCGCGCGAACGTGCGCGCGGCGCCGGGATCGGTGAACGTCGCGTAGCGCGCCGTCGGAATGCCCGCGCGCGCCATCAGATCTTTCGCGAAGGCCTTGCTGCCTTCGAGCGCGGCGGCGGGCGCGCCCGGTCCGAACACGGCAAAGCCTTTGTCGCGCAGGCGGTCGGCGAGACCGGCGACCAGCGGCACCTCGGGCCCGATGACGACGAGGTCGGCGCGCTCGCGCTCGGCGAGCCGCACGACGCCGTCGTGGTCGTCGACGCTCACCGCCACGCACGCGGCGTGCCGGGCGATGCCGGGATTGCCCGGCGCCGCCACCAGCCGCGTGAGCCGCGGGCTCTGGGCGAGCTTCCAGCAGAGCGCGTGCTCGCGGCCGCCGCCGCCGACGACGAGCAGGTTCATTCGGTGCTCGTGTCCGTCTGATCGACGACTTCGAGATGCGCCCGCGCGATCTTCGCCCACGGGCTGCCCGCGTCCAGCTCGAGGTAGCGCTGCCAGTGCCTGACGGCCTCGTCGCCGCGGCCCGCGCGCGCGAGCGCGCCGGCGAGGTTGAAGTGGGCGTCGGCGTAGTCGGGCGAGATGTCGAGCGCGCGCCGATAGCAGCGGATCGCCTCCTCGACGTTGCCGGTGTCTTCGTTCAGCGAGCCGAGGTTGTAGGCGGCCTCCGCGCAGTCCTCCACCTCGCCGAGCGCCCGGTCGTAGGACGCGCGCGCCTCGTCATAGCGTCCCATGCGGTGCAGCAGCAGGCCGAGATTGTTCCAGGCGGCCGCGTACGTCGGGTCGATGGCGACCACGCGCCGGTAGGCGTCGATGGCGTCGTCCCACTGCGCGGGGTCGGCATCCCACTCGCTGGCACGCTCGAACCACGTCTCCGCCTGCTCGGAGGGCGGCGCCATCGGCCGCACGAGGCCGGTCACGAGCGTCGCCTCCGCCGCCTTCTCGAGGTTGCCGGCGTCGAGATCGAGCACGGTCTGGCCCGTGCGCGGATCGAAGCGCACGCGCTCGGACTCCACCAGCACGCGGCCGCCCTCGAGCACCAGGCGCATCTCGGCGAGCGGCTGCCGGATGCCGGGATCGCGACGGCGGAGCGCGTCGAGCGCCTGGCGGATCTGGCGCACCGACGCGCCGGAATCGAGCAGCGACGCCGCCGCGCGGAGCGCCAGCAGCTCGCGGAACGTGTAGCGCAGCTCGCCGTGCAGCAGGTTCAGGCGCTTGAGCTGTGCCGCCCGCCGCGGGGTGAGGGTGAGGATGCGCGTGAGCTCGCGCAGCCCATAGATGCGCTCGGTCACGAGGCGCGCTCGGTCACGGCCGCCTCAGTGCCGGAAGTGGCGCAGACCGGTGAAGAGCATCGCCATGCCGTGCTCGTCGGCGGCGGCGATCACGTCCTCGTCGCGCACGGAGCCGCCCGGCTGGATCACGGCGGTCACGCCCGCCTTGGCCACGACGTCGAGGCCGTCGCGGAACGGGAAGAACGCGTCGGAGGCGCAGACCGTCCCCTCCGTCGGCAGGCCCACCTCGCGGGCGCGCATCACGGCCAGCCGGGCGGAGTCGACGCGGTTCATCTGGCCGGCGCCGACGCCGACCACCTGGTCGACCGTCGTGAGCACGATGGCGTTGGACTTGGCGTGCTTGCCGACGCGCCAGGCGAAGCGAAGCGCGTGACGCTCAGCCGGGGTCGGCTGGCGCTTCGTGACGACCTTCAGAGCGGCGGGATCGAGGTCCGCCAGGTCGGCGCCCTGCGCGAGCAGGCCGCCGAGCACGCTGCGGTACTCCTCCAGCCGCCCGGGCAGCGCGCGGCGGTCGCACGGCACCTCGAAGACGCGGCACTTCTTCTTGGTCCGCGCGAGCTCCTCGAGCGCGTCGGGCTCGTAGGCGGGCGCGAACAGGATCTCGACGAAGATCCCGGCCAGCGCCCGCACCACCGCCATGTCGAGCGTGCGGTTGACGCCGACGATGCCGCCGTAGATCGAGACCGGATCCGAGGCCTTGGCCTTCTCCATGGCCGCGCCGACACCGGTGCCCAGCGCGGCGCCGCAGGGATTCGTGTGCTTGATGACGACGGCGGCCGGCTCGTCGAACTCGAGCAGCAGGCCCAGCGCGGCGGAGAAGTCGAGCAGGTTGTTGTAGCCCAGCTCGGGGCCATGCAGCGGCTTCATGGCCGCGAGGCCGATCGCGGGCCCGCCGGCGAGCCGGTAGAACGCCGCCGACTGGTGCGGATTCTCGCCGTACTTGAGCAGCAGCGCGCGCTCGGCCTCCAGCCGCAGCGGGTGGGGAAACTCCTCGGGCGCCTTCGGCGCCTGCGCGGCCTGCGCTGACCGCAGCCAGGCGGCGATGGCGGCGTCGTACTGGGCAGTGCGCCGGAAGGCCTCCTGCGCGAGTCGCGCGCGCGTGGCGTCGACCAGCGACCCGCCCGTCGCCTTCAGCTCGTCGAGGACGCCCGCGTACTGCGACGGGTCGGTGACGACGGCCACGCTCGCGTGGTTCTTGGCGGCGGCGCGGATCATCGTCGGCCCGCCGACGTCGATCTGCTCGATCGCCTCGGCCAGCGTCACACCCGGCTTCGCCACCGTCCGCTCGAACGGATAGAGCGCGACGACGACGAGGTCGATCGGCGGGATGCCGTGGGTGTCGAGGGCGGCCAGGTGCTCCGGCACGTCCCGCCGCGCGAGGATGCCGCCGTGGATCTTGGGATGCAACGTCTTCACCCGCCCGTCCATCATCTCGGGAAAGCCGGTGACCTCGGCGACGTCGCGCACGGTCACGCCCGACTCGCGCAGCAGCTTCGCGGTGCCGCCCGTCGAGAGGATCTCGACGCCGAAGCCGACCAGCGCCTTCGCGAGCTCGACCACCCCGGTCTTGTCGTGGACGGAGACGAGAGCGCGGCGAATCCTCATCGGGGCTCCTTGATGATCACGCGCCGTCCGACGATCTCGAGGCGTCCCTCGGCGAAGAGGCGGACGGCAGCCGGGTACAGGCGATGCTCCTCGACCAGGATGCGCGCGGACAGCGTCTCTTCCGTGTCGTTCGGCTCCACGGGCACCGCCGCCTGCAGCACGATCGGTCCGGTGTCCACGCCTTCGTCGGCGAAGTGTACGGTGGCGCCCGTGACCTTGGCGCCGTGCTCGAGCGCCTGGCGCTGGGCGTGCAGCCCGGGAAACGCCGGCAGCAGCGAGGGATGGATGTTGAGCGCGCGCCCGAAGAACGCGCGGATGTAGGCCGCGGACAGGATGCGCATGTAGCCGGCCTGGCAGACGAGGCCCACCTGGCGCTTCTCGAGCTCGCGGACGAGGCCGCGGTCGAAGCTCTCGCGATCGGCGAAGTCCTTGGGATCGAGCCAGACCGCCTCCACGCGGGCGGAACGCGCGCGATCGAGCGCGGCCGCGCGCTCCCGGTCGGAGATCACCACCGCGATGCGCGCCGGAAAGTCGGGGGCGGCGCACGCGTCGAGCAGCGCCTGCAGGTTGCTGCCGCGACCCGAGGCGAGGACGCCGACGGCCAGGCGCTCGACGCTCACGCCGCGTCGCGCTCCCGTGACGGCGGCGCCGCGTGCTGGTCGCACACGGGGCAGCGCGACACGCGCCGCATGATCGATGAGTCGCGCGGGAAGACCTGCGCCATCCCCCAGTCGAGCGCAACTTGAAGCTGCTTGCGGAAGCCGACGAGCTTCCACAGGTGCAGCGCGTTCCAGAACAGCCACGCGGCGTAGCCCGAGAAGCGGATGCCCAAGACGTCCACGACCGCGTCGCGCTCGCCGAGCGAGACGAGCATGCCCTGCGGCGCGAAATGAATGGTGCCGAGCGGCCGCCCCTGCAGCTCGGCGACGATGTTCTCGGCGGCGAGGCGCGCCTGGGCGAGCGCGGCCGGGATGATCGGGATCGAGGCGTCGGCGTTGTCCTCGATGGTGACGGCGTCGCCGGCGCCGTAGACCTCGGGGTGCTCCTTGAGCTGCATCGTCGGCCGCGTCACCAACCGGCCGAGGCGGTCACGCTCGGCGGGCACGTGCGCGAGCACGGGATGCCCGATCACGCCGGCCGCCCACACCGTGAGGCCGACCGGCACCTGCTCGCCGCCGCCCACCTCGACCGCGCCGGGCTCCACGCGGGTGACGCGCGTGCCCGTGCGTATCTCGATGCCCTCGCGCCCGAGCTTGCGCCGCGCGCGCTCGGCGAGCGTGGGATGCACGCCGCGCAGGATCTCGTGGCCCGCCTCGAGGAGCAGCAGCCGGTAGTCGCCGGGATCGATGCCGCGGTACCGCGGGACGATGTAGCGGTGGAAGAAGTCCTGCAGCTCGGCGATCAGCTCGACGCCCGTGTAGCCGCCGCCGACGACGCAGACGGTGAGCATCCGCCGCCGCACGGCCGGATCGGGCTCGTGGTCGGCGTGCTCCGCCGCATCGAGGATGTGATCGCGCAGCACGACGCCGTCCTCGAGCCACTTGTAGCCGAGGACGTGCTCCTCCACACCCGGCACGCCGAAGCTCGGCACCACGCTGCCCATGGCCACGATCAGCCGGTCGTAACTCTCGACCCCCTCGGCCATGATCACGCGGCGGCCGGCGAAGTCGATGTCCGTCACCGTGTCGCGACGGAAGCGGAAGCGGCGCGCGCCGCGGATGTCGCGCAGCGGCTGAACGATGTGTCGCGGCTCGACCATCGAGGAGGCGACCTGGGGCAGGAGCGGCGTGAAGAGCAGGTAGTTCCGGTCGCTAACCAGGAGGATCTCGACGTCGGCGCGATCGCGCAGCCGGCGCTCGAGCACGCGCACGGCCTCCATCCCGGCGAAGCCGCCGCCGAGGACGACGATCCGCATCACACCAGCTCCACGCCGCGCTCGCCCGCGACCACCTCGCCGATGGCCGTCACCGTCTCCCCCGCCTCCGTGAGCGCCTGGCGCGCGCGGTCGGCGTCGGCGGCGCGCACGATCACGACGTAGCCCACGCCGAGATTGAACGTGCGCAGCATCTCGGGCTCGCTCACGCGCCCGGCCTCGCGCAGCGTCGCGAACACCGGCGGCTCGCGCCAGGCCCCGCGCCGCAGCACGACGCGGCAGCCGTCCGGCAACACGCGCGGCACGTTGCCCGTCAGCCCGCCGCCCGTGACGTTCGCCATCGCCGAGACCGGAACGGCGGCGAGCAGCGCGCGCACGGCGGACGCGTAGATGCGTGTCGGCTCCAGCAGCTCGTCGCCGACGCTGCGCCCCGTGCCCGGCAGCGGCGCGCCCACGTCGAGCTTCAGCACGTCGAAGACGATGCGCCGCGCGAGCGTGTACCCGTTGCTGTGCAGCCCCGAGGAGGCTAGGCCGAGGACGGCGTCGCCGGGCTTCACGGCGCTCCCGTCCACGATGCGCTCGCGCTCGACGACGCCGACCGCGAAGCCCGCGAGATCGTACTCGCGGGGCGCGTAGATGTCGGGCAGCTCGGAGGTCTCGCCGCCGATCAGCGCGCAGCCCGCACGACGGCAGCCCTCGGCCACGCCGCTCACGAGCGCCTCGACGCGCGCCGGGTCGAGCTTGCCGATGCCGATGTAGTCCAGGAAGAAGAGGGGCTCGGCGCCGTGGACGAGCAGGTCGTTGACGCCCATGGCGACGAGGTCGATACCCACCGTGTCGTGACGGTCGGCGAGGAACGCGACCTTGAGCTTGGAGCCGACGCCGTCGGTGGACGACACCAGCACGGGCTCGCGATAGCCGGCCGGCACGCGGACGAACCCGGCGAAGGCCCCGATGCCGCCCAGCACCTCGGGCCGGAACGTCGTCCGGGCGAGCGGCGCGATACGCCGGACCGCCTCGTCGCCGGCCTCGATGTCGACACCGGCGTCGCGATACGTGAGGGGCTTCATCGCGCTAGACGTCGAAGAGGTGGAGCTGGGGCGTGGGCTCGGGCTCGATGCCGACCTTGTAGGCGCCGGTGAAGCAGGCGTGACAGAAGCCCGCGGGATCGCTGCCCGTGGCCTTCAGCATGCCGTCGAGCGACAGATAGCCCAGAGAGTCGGCGCCCAGGTAGCGGCGGATCTCCTCGACGTTGTGGCTGGACCCGATCAGCTCCTTGCGCGTCGGCGTGTCGATGCCGTAGTAACACGGCCACTGGATCGGCGGCGACGAGATCCGCATGTGGACCTCGCGGGCGCCCGCGTTGCGGAGCATGCGCACGATCTTGCGGCTGGTGGTCCCGCGCACGATCGAGTCGTCGACCACCACCACGCGCTTGCCCTGCAGCATCTCGGGCATCGGGTTCAGCTTCACCTTCACGCCGAAGTGCCGGATACCCTGCTTGGGCTCGATGAAGGTGCGGCCGACGTAATGGTTGCGGATCAGGCCCATCTCGTACGGCGTGCCCGACTCCTCCGAGTACCCGAGGGCCGCGCTGGTCCCCGAGTCCGGCACCGGGATCACGATGTCGGCCGGGACGGGATGCTCGCGCGCGAGCTGGTGGCCGAGCGCCTTGCGCACGGTGTGCACGTTGCGGCCCCACAGCGCGGAGTCGGGCCGCGCGAAGTAGACGTACTCGAACACGCACTGCAGCTTCTCGCCGGGCGGGAAGGCGCGCACGGAGCGGGGGCCGTCGTGTCCGATCACGAGGAGCTCGCCGGGTTCGATATCGCGCTCGACCTTCGCCTCCATGAGGTCCAGCGCGCAGGTCTCGGAGGCCACCACCCACGCGTCGTCGAGCCGGCCCAGCGTGAGCGGCCGGAAGCCATACGGATCGCGGATCGCGTACATCGCCTCGGGCGTGAGCACGAGCAGCGAGTAGGCGCCCTTCACCTGGGCCAGCGCGTGGCGCAGCTGGTCCTCGAGCGGGCCGGCCGGCGCGCGCGCCAGCAGGTGCAGGATCACCTCGGTGTCGGACGTCGACTGGAAGATGGCGCCGTCCCGCTCCATCTCCTTGCGCAGGGCGTCGGCGTTGGTCAGGTTGCCGTTGTGCGCGATCGAGATCGGGCCACGCGCGGTGTTGGCCGTGATCGGCTGCGCGTTCTTCAGATTGGAGGAACCCGACGTGGAGTAGCGCACGTGGCCGATGGCGCGGTGCCCCGGCAGCCGGCGCAGGCGCTCGGGATGGAAGACGTCGGCCACCCAGCCCATCGCCTTCTCGGTGTGGAACCCGTGGCCGTCGGTGGCCGCGATGCCGGCCGACTCCTGGCCCCGGTGCTGGAGCGCGTAGAGGCCGAGATACGTGACGTTGGCGGCCTCCGGATGGTTCCAGATGCCGAACAGCCCGCATTCGTCGTGGAATTTGTCGTCACGCCATGTGGCGCTCAAAGCCGCTCCTCCACGCGTGTTCGATGCGATCCACGGCAACGTCCACCACCACTCTCCCCGATGCGTGCACGATCAACCGCTCGCCGCCGGTCGTCCCGATCCACCGCCACGGGATCGCCGACTCCGCCATCAGCGCCTCGAACTCGCGCTGGCGCGCGGGCTCGACCGTGACCACCACCCGCGAGGGCCCTTCGCCGAACAGCGTCTCGTCGAGCCGGCGCCCCGGCTCCACCGTCACCTCGCAGCCGACGCCGACGCCGCCGTTGGCCCGCGCGCCGGTCACCGCCCCCTCCGCCAGCGTCACCGCCAGCCCGCCCTCGGCGCAATCGTGAGCGGCCGTCACGAGCCCGGCTCCCACGGCGGCGCGAACCGCCGACTGCACCCGGCGCTCCACTTCCAGATCCAGCGGCGCCAGCCGCCCCGCCAGCCGGTCGTGCAGCGTCCACAGATACTCCGAGCCGCCGAGGCTCACGCCGTCCGGGCCGAGCAGCGCGATGCGCTGCCCCGCCGCCTTGAACCACTGCGTCCCCAGCCGGCTCGCGTCCTCGAGCACGCCCACCACACCGATGATCGGAGTCGGCAGGATCGCGGTGCCGCCGGAGGAGTCCCAGGGAGACGTGGCCCCCTTCGCTTGAACCGTCTCATTGTAGAAGGAAACGTTGCCGCCGACCACCGGCACCTCCAGCGCGCGGCACGCTTCGGCGATTCCCTCGATCGCCTCCGCGAATTGCCACAGGATTTCGGGTCGTTCGGGCGAGCCGAAGTTCATGCAGTCGGTCACGCCGAGCGGCCGGCCGCCCGCGCACGACACGTTGCGGGCCGCCTCGCATACCGCCATGGCGGCGCCGCGGCGCGGATCGAGGAAGACCTGGCGCCCGCTGCCGTCGGTCGAGATCGCGATCGCCCGCCGCGTGCCCTTGATGCGCAGCACGGCCGCGTCGGAGCCGGGCAGGACGAGCGTGTTGGTTCCCACCTGCTGGTCGTACTGGCGGTACGCCCACTCCTTGGACGCGATGGTCGGCGAGCCCATCAGGCGCACGAGCGCCTCGCCGTAATCGTCGGGCTCGGGGAGGCAGAGCGGCTCGAGCGCCTGACGCTCGGCCAGCCAGGCGGGCGGCCCGTAGGACTTCTCGTACGTCGGCGCGTCGGTCAGCGCCTCGACGGGCACGTGGGCGACCTCCTCGCCGCGATGGCGGACGACGAGGTCGGCGCCGCCGGTCACCTCGCCGATCTTCACGGCGTCCAGCTCCCACTTGGCGAACACGCGGCGCAATTCGTCCTCGCGCCCCTTGGCGCCGACCAGCAGCATGCGCTCCTGGGACTCGGAGAGCAGCAGCTCGTACGGCGTCATGCCCTCTTCGCGCTGGGGCACCGCCGACAGCTCCACCTCCATGCCGGTGCCGCCGCGCGCGGGCATCTCGGAGGTGCAGCACGCGAGCCCGGCCGCGCCCATGTCCTGGATGCCGACGACGGCGCCAGTGGCCATCGCCTCCAGACACGCCTCCAGCAGGAGTTTCTCGGTGAACGGATCACCCACCTGCACGGTCGGCCGCTTGGCCTCCGCCTCGTCGTCGAAGGTGGCCGAGGCCATGGTCGCGCCGTGGATGCCGTCGCGGCCCGTCTTGTTGCCGACGTAGAAGACGGGGTTGCCGACGCCCTCGGCGCGCGCCAGGTGGATGCGGTCAGCGCGCACGAGACCGACGCACATGACGTTCACGAGCGGGTTGCCGGCGTACTCCGGCGCGAACGCGATCTCGCCGCCGACGGTCGGGCAGCCGAAGCAATTGCCGTACCACGAGATGCCGGAGACGACGCCGTTGATCAGGTGCTTCGTCTTCGCGTCCGCGGGGTCGCCGAACCGCAGGGAGTCGAGGATGGCGATGGGCCGGGCGCCCATGGTGAAGATGTCGCGCAGGATCCCGCCGACGCCGGTCGCCGCACCCTGGAACGGCTCGATGAACGACGGATGGTTGTGGCTCTCCATCTTGAAGACGACCGCCCAGCCGTCGCCGATGTCGACGGCGCCCGCGTTCTCGCCGGGACCCTGGAGCAGGTGCGGCGCGCGCGTGGGCAGCCGGCTCAGGAACACACGGGAGTGCTTGTAGGCGCAGTGCTCTGACCAGAGAGCGGAGAAGAGTCCGAGCTCGGTGTAGGACGGCTCGCGTCCGAGCCGCTGGATGATCCGATCGTATTCGTCGGCCGTGAGGCCGAGGCCCCGCGCGAGGTCGAGAGTGACCTTCGGCTCAGTCCCGGCCAAACAACCCCCGGTTCACCGCTTGAGGAAGGTCCCGTCCTCGACCAGCGTGCCGAGGAGCGACTGGAAGAGCAGAAGCCCGTCGGTACCGCCCATCGCCGTCTCCGCCGCGCGCTCCGGGTGCGGCATGAGCCCGAGCACGGCGCCCGTCTCGTTCACGACGCCCGCGATGTTCTCGACGGAGCCGTTCGGGTTGGCCGCCTTCACCACCTGCCCCTCGACGGTGGCGTAGCGGAAGACGATCCCCTGGCGCGCCTTGAGCGCGGCCAGCGTCGGCGCGTCGGCGTAATATTTCCCCTCGCCGTGTGAGATCGGCATCGTGAGCACCTGGCCGGCCCGCAGCCCGCGCGTGAACGGCGTCTCCACGTTCTCGACGAGCAGGTTCGTGGACTGACAGCGGTACTGCAGACACTCGTTGCGCATGAGGACGCCCGGGAGCAGCCCCGCCTCGCACAGGATCTGGAAGCCGTTGCACGAGCCGAGGACGTAGCCCCCGTTGGCGACGAACTCGCGCAGCGCTTCCACCACGGGCGACTTGCCGGCCACCGCCCCCGCGCGCAGGTAGTCGCCGTACGAGAACCCGCCGGGCAGGACGACGCAGTCGAGGTCGGCGAGATTGCGGTCGCGGTGCCACACGTATTTCACGGGCTGGCGGATCACTTCCGAGATCACGTAGTGGAAGTCGCAATCGCTCCAGGTGCCCGGAAATACCACGACGCCGAATCTCATGAGGGTGGGGGTCTCCTTCCCTGTGCGATCTTACCGGACCGCCTACCGCGGGGCAAGGCGCTCGGCCTCGATGGCTTCGATCGTGTAGTCCTCGAGGATCGTATTGGCGAGCAGTTTCCGGCACATCTCGTCCACGCGCTGCCGCGCCGCTCCCGGCGTCGCCGCGTCGACGTCGATTTCGATCAGCTTGCCCACGCGCAGGTCGCGGAGGTCGGCGAAGCCGAGGCCCGCCAGCGCGCGCTGCACGGCCGCGCCCTGCACGTCGAGGATGCCGGGCTTGAGCCGGATCAGGACGCGCAGCTTCATGCGTCGGTCGGCTCCCCGACGAGCCGGCGGTACACCTCCTGGTAGGCGTCCTCGACGCCGCCGAGGTCGCGGCGGAAACGGTCCTTGTCGAGCTTCTCGCGCGTCGCGCGGTCCCACAGGCGGCAGGTGTCGGGCGAGATCTCGTCGCCGAGGTAGAGCTTTCGGCCCGCGCCGCGTCCGAACTCCAGCTTGAAGTCGACCAGGATGAGGTCGCGCTTGAGCATGTGCGGCCGGAGCACGGCGTTGATCCTGAGGGCCGTGCGCTTCATCCAGGCCAGCTCGGCGGGGGTGGCGAGGCGAAGCATCCGGACGTGGTCCTCGTTGATCATGGGATCGCCGAGGGCGTCGGACTTGAGGTAGAGCTCGACGATCGGCTGCGTGATCGGCGTGCCTTCCTCGAGGCCGGTGCGCTTGGCGAGGCTGCCCGCCACGACGTTGCGGACGATCGTCTCGATCTTGATGATGTCGAGCCGACGGCACAGCATCTCGCGGTCGGAGAGGGTGCCGACGTAGTGCGTGGGCACGCCGGCTTTTGCGAGCCGTCGGAAGAGCGTGGCCGACATGCGGTTGTTCACCACGCCCTTGCCGACGATCGTGCCCTTCTTCAGCGCGTTGAACGCCGTCGCGTCGTCCTTGAAATACTGCACGACCAGGTTGCGGTCGCTCGTGGCATAGACGATCTTCGCCTTGCCCTCGTACAGCTTCCCGCGCTGCTCCACGTTGACGGTGGCTTCCTCGTGCTTCACGGGTGCCCTCCGGGGGCTCACGCGAGCCCCGCCCGGCGAAAGACGGCGTTGACGTTTCGCAGGTACCAGGACGGATCGAAGCACGCCTTCAGCTCGGCCGGCGGCAGATGCTCGGTGACGGCGGGATCGGCGGCGAGCAGCTCGTGGAACGAGCGCCGCTCGCGCCAGGCCCGCATCGAGTTCCGCTGGACGATCTCGTACGCCTTCTGACGGGCGAGCCCGGCGTCGGTCAGCTTCAGCAGCACGCGCTGGGAGTAGATGAGCCCGTACGAGCGCTCGAGGTTCTCCGCCATGCGGGCCGGGTCCACCTCGAGGCCCTCCACGATGAACGCGCCGAGGTCCAGAATGTAGTCCAGCGCGATCGTCGAGTCCGGCAGGACGACGCGCTCGACCGACGAGTGGCTGATGTCGCGCTCGTGCCACAGGGCGACGTTCTCGAGCGCCGCCGTCGCGTTCCCGCGCAGCAGGCGGGCCAGGCCGCAGATGCGCTCGGCCAGCTCCGGGTTGCGCTTGTGCGGCATCGAACTGGAGCCCTTCTGCCCCTCGCCGAACGGCTCCTGCGCCTCCAGCACCTCCGTGCGCTGCAGCCCGCGGATCTCCAGCGCGATCTTCTCGAGCGAGGCGGCGACGATCGCGAGCGTGCTCACGAGCTCGGCGTGGCGGTCGCGCTGCACGATCTGCGTCGAGACGGGCTCGACCCCGAGACCGAGGTCGCGGCACACCTCCTCCTCGACCTCCGGCTCCACGTGCGCGAACTGGCCGACGGCGCCGGAGAGCTTGCCGACGGCGACGACCTCGCGGGCGCGGCCCAGCCGCTCGAGGTTCCGCCCGGCTTCCACGTACCAGCCGGCGACCTTCAGTCCGAACGTGGTGGGCTCGGCGTGCACGCCGTGGGTGCGGCCCACGATCAGCGTGTCCTTGTGCTTCACGGCGAGCGCGCCGAGCGCTCGGCGCAGCCGCTCCTGGCCCTGCATCAGCAGATCGATCGCGTCGCGGAGCTGGAGCGCGGTGGCCGTGTCCCAGACGTCGCTGGTCGTGAGCCCGATGTGGACGAAGCGCGAGTCGTCCCCGAGCTGCTCCTCGAGGCTCGTGAGGAGCGCGATCATCTCGTGCTTGACCTTCTGCTGGATGGCGAGGATCCGGTCGACGTCGACGCGGAGCGCGCGGATGCGCGTCATGACGCCGGCGGGAATCTGCCCCCGGCGCGCGTAGGCCTCGCACACCGCGATCTCCACCCGGAGCCACGCCTGGTACTTCGCGGCCTCGCTCCAGATACCTCCCATGGCGGGCCGGGTGTACCGCTCGATCACGGACTCACCTTACCGGAAAAGCCGGAGGAATGGTAGGGGGCCCGTCGCGGGCCACTACAGGAAGCGGTGCGCTGGCGCGCTGTCCATCGGGAGCGCCGCACGCTATGTTGAACCAGGGCGTGCTGAGCACGGCTCCCAGCGCCGCTTCGCTGGGCACACCACTCGAGGGTTCCAGCATGCGCATGCGCTTCGGATCGTGCCTGTGGCTCATCGCGTCGGCGCTCCTCGTCGCGGCCTGCGGCGGGACCGACGAGGCCAAGCGCGGTGTCGCGGAGTTCAGATCGCGGGTCGCGCAGAAATCCTATAGCGAGATCTATCGGACGGCGGGGGCCGAGCTTCGGCAGGCGGCGACCGAAGAGCAGTTCGAGCGGCTCATGACCACGCTCGACCGGAGGCTCGGCGCCTGGCAGTCGGCGGACGAACCCGCATGGAACGTGACCCGGGGCACGGGCGGCCACCTCGTGAGGCTCACGTACCAGTCGCAGTTCGCCAAGGGCGCCGCGAGCGAGCAGTTCGTCTGGCGAATGCAAAACGGTGGACCGGCACTGCTCGGGTACCACGTCAACTCGCCGCTGTTGATTGCGCAGTGACCGGGCGATGAGCCGGCTCATCGTCCACTTGCGCTAACCCGCAGCTGCACGTCGTGTCGCGGCTGCGTGCCAAGGCCGCGGCTCGCGTGGGTCGGCTCGCGTAGGATAGTCGCGTGCCCTGGATCTCTGCGCTCACCCGGATGCCGTGGCGGCTCCTCGTCGATCACGCGCCCACCATCGTCGACGCCGCGCGCCGGCTGTACGCGGCCTCGCGGCAGCCGCACGGCGCCTACCAGCCGCGCGAGCGGACCACGGACAGCCTCGAATCGCTCCAGCGCGCCGTCGAGCAGCTCGAGGCGCGCGAGGTGCAGCACGCCGCGGTGCTCGAGGAGCTCGCCAAGCAGGTGCAGGATATGACGACGGCGCTCGAGGTGCTGCGCGCGCGGGTGCGATGGGCCTGGATCGGCGCCGCCGTGGCCGTGGCGGTCGCGCTGCTGACGGCGCTGTTCCTGGGACGCTGAGGCGGCCGGTCGACCGGCGCTAGTTGCGGAGCTCGGCGGGCAGGTTGCGGCGGTCGAGCGGACCGAGTGTGGTCAGGGCGAGCTGGTCTTCGTCGAGCAGCTCGGCCACCAGGGCCTGCACCTCGTCGTGCTTCACGCGGTCGATGGCGCCCAGCATCTGGTCGAGGGTCAGGAACGAGCCGAAGTGCAGTTCGTGCTTGGCCAGGCGGTTCATGCGACTCGACGTGGACTCGAGCGAGAGCATGAGGCTGCCCTTGAGGTGATCCTTGGCGCGCTTCAGCTCGTCCTCGGTCACGCCCTGCTTCTTCGCCTCGCGCAGCTCCTTGAGCGTGGACTTGAGCACCTTGGAGAAGTTCGGCGGGTCGGTGGCCGCATAGACGTAGAGGGTGCCGGTGTCGGCATAGGACTGGATGCCGGAGTGGATCGAGTACACCAGGCCCTGTCGCTCACGCACCTCCTGGAAGAGCCGCGAGGACATGCTGCCGCCGATCACGTCGTTGAGGAGGAACAGCGCGTAGCGCTCGGGCGCGGCGTGGTGCAGGCCCGGGAATCCGATGACCACGTGGACCTGCTCGAGCGTCTTGTGGACGATGTTCACGCCGGGGATGATCCGCGCCGGCTGCTGCACGCGCTGCGTGGGCTCGTGGGTGAAGCCGTTGAAGCCGGCGCCGAACAGCTCGACGACGCGATCGTGGGTGACGTTGCCGGCCACGGCGATGATGATCCGGGGCGGCACGTACTCCGCGCCGAAGTAGGTGGAGACCGCGTCCCGCCCGTAGCTCTCCACCAGCTCGCGCGTGCCGAGGATGGGCTTGCCGAGCGGATGGTTGGCCCAGATCTGCGCGGCAAACAGGTCGTGGATCACGTCGTCGGGCGTGTCCTCGACCATCTTGATCTCCTGCAGCACCACCGACTTCTCGCGCTCCAGCTCCTCGGGGTCGAAGAGCGGGCGCAGCAGGATATCGGTGAGGAGATCGACGGCGAGTGGAAGGTGTTCATCGAGGACCTGGACGTAGAAGCAGGTGTGTTCTTTGGTCGTGAAGGCGTCCATCTGGCCGCCCACCGAGTCCATCTCGCGCGCGATGGCCTCCGCGGACCGGGTGGCCGTGCCCTTGAAGACCAGGTGCTCGATCAGATGGGACATGCCGCCGCGCCCCTCCACCTCGTGGCGCGACCCCGTCTCGACCCAGACCCCGACGGCGACCGACCGGACGTGCGGCATCCGTTCCGTGATGACCCGGATGCCGTTCGTCAGGACGGTCTTCCGGTAGTCTTCGGTCACGTGGTCATGCCCGGGGTGGATTCGCCGCGTTCGGGTTCTTGATTTTTTCTTTGTCGGCCAGCGCGGGCTGGTCGCGCAGGGCGATCTTCCGTGAGAGCCGCATCTTGCCGTTGCCGTCGATCTCGATGACCTTGACGAGGACCTCGTCGCCCTCGGTGAGGACGTCCTGCACGGAGCGGATGCGGTTCTCGGCGATCTGCGAGATGTGCAACAGCCCCTCGGTGTTCGGAATCACCTCGACGAAGGCGCCGAACTCGACGATCTTCTTGACCTTGCCGAGATAGATCCGGTCCAGCTCCACCTCGCGGCAGATGTCCTGGATGATCGCCACGGCCTTCTGCACCGCGGCGCTGTCGGGCGCGAAGACGGTGACGCGGCCGTCGTCCTCGACGTCGATCTTGGTGCCGGTCTGCTCCTGGATGCCGCGGATCACCTTGCCGCCGGGGCCGATGATTTCGCGGATCTTCTCGGTGCGGATCTTGATGGTCACGAAGCGCGGCGCGTACGGTGAGAGCTCCGGCCGCGGCTTCTCGAGCGCCTCGCGCATCTTGCCCAGCACCACCATCCGCGCCTCGCGCGCGTTCTGGAGCGCCGTGCGCATGACCGCGAGCGACACCCCCTTGATCTTGATGTCCATCTGGAGCGCGGTGACGCCCTTGTCGGTTCCGGCGACCTTGAAGTCCATGTCGCCGAAGTGGTCCTCGGCGCCCATGATGTCCGTCAGGATCCCGAACCGGTCGCCTTCCTTGATGAGACCCATGGCGATGCCCGCCACGTGGCTCTTGAGCGGCACCCCCGCGTCCATCAGCGCAAGAGAAGCACCACAGACGGTTGCCATGGACGAGGACCCATTGGACTCAAGAATGTCCGAGACGACACGGATCGTGTACGGGAAGTCCTCCTTGGCCGGCAGAACCGCCTCGACGGCGCGCTCGGCGAGGGCGCCGTGGCCGATGTCGCGTCGCGACGGCGAGCCGAAGCGCCGCACCTCACCCACCGAGAACGACGGGAAGTTGTAGTGCATCAGGAAGTGCCGGTAGGACTCGCCCTCCAGCGCCTCGATCTTCTGCTCGTCGGACTTGGTGCCGAGGGTCGCGGAGACGAGCGCCTGGGTCTCACCGCGCGTGAAGAGCGACGAGCCGTGCGCCCGAGGCAGGTACGCGGTCTCGATCGTGATCGGCCGGATCTCGTTCGGCTTGCGGCCGTCGAGCCGCGTGTTCTGATCGAGGATCATCCGGCGCAGCTCGGCCGACTCCGCCGCCTCGAAGGCCGCTTGCGCCTGTCCCTTCTTCGACTCGTCGGCGCCGAGGGCCGCCCACACCTCGTCGAAGACGTGATGCACGGCCTTCGCGCGGGCGTGCTTGTCCGGCGTGGCGAGCGCCTCCGCCAGCTTGGCCTGCGCCAGCTCACGCACACGCGCCTGCAGGCCTGGGTCCCGGCCCGCGTTCGGATCGAACTGCCAGCGCGGCTTGGCCGCGCGGCCGGCGAGATCCTTCTGAATGCGCACGAGCTTCTTGCACTGCTCGTGGCCGAAGGCGATCGCCTCCAGCATCGTTTCTTCGGGGACTTCCTTGGCGCCCGCCTCCACCATGAGGACGGCGTCCTCGGTGCCGGCGATCACGAGCTCGAGCGTCGAGGCGTTCTTCTGCTCGGTCGTGGGATTCACGACGAACTGCCCGTCGACCTGGCCCACGCGGACCGCGCCCACCGGACCATCGAAGGGAATGCCCGACAGGCAGAGCGCGGCGGAGGCGCCGTTCATCGCGAGCACGTCGGGGTCGTTCTCCTGGTCGCCGGAGACGACGAGGCAGATGACCTGCACCTCGTTCTTGAAGCCCTCCGGGAAGAGGGGGCGGATGGGCCGGTCGATCAGCCGGGAGGTCAGGGTCTCCTTCTTGACCGGCGCGCCCTCGCGCTTGAAGTAGCCGCCGGGAATGCGGCCGCCCGCGTAGGCGCGCTCGCGATACTCCACGGTGAGCGGAAAGAAATCCTGTCCCTCGCGGGCGGTCTTGGAGGCCACGCACGTGGCGAGCACCATCGTGCCGCCGAAGCGGACGACGACGGCGCCGTCGGCCTGCTTGGCGACCTTGCCGGTCTCGAGAGAAAGGGCGTGGCCGTTGATGTCGAGAGAAACGGTGTGAGGCTGATTCATGTGAACGCTTGTCCTCGTAGGTTCACCGGGTGTCGGCGAACGCTGTGGGCCCCCGGGTTCATTCCGACCGAGGACCAGCCATGCACTGCATCACGACTCGGAGCTATCGGCGGATACCCAGCTTGTCGATGACGGTCCGGTACCGTCCGGTATCCTTGTTCTTGAGATATTCTAGGAGCCCCCGCCGCTTTCCGATCAGCATCAGCAGGCCCCGGCGCGAGTGATGGTCCTTCGCGTGGGTCTTGAAGTGCTCGGTCAGTCCGTTGACCCGCTCGGTCAAAAGCGCGATCTGGACCTCGGGCGAGCCGGTGTCGCCCTCATGGGTCTTGAACTGCTCGATCAAGCTCTTCTTGCGGTCGACAGTTAGCGGCATCGGGCCCTCCAATCGCCTCGTCCCAGAGATCCACTCCCCAGGGCGGGTTCCAAAAAACCTTTGTATCGTCTACAGATAGGCGACACTTTATCACGGAGGGCCCGGGAAGTAAAGGAATCGGGTCAGAGACGCCGGCGAGCCGTCTCCACGTCGGCCGCGATCTGGGCGCGCAGGGCATCGAGGCTCGGAAAGCGCCGTTCCTCCCTCACCCGCGAGACGAAGACCAGGCGAACGGTCTGACCATAAAGGTCGCCCGAGAAATCGAGGAGATAAGCTTCGACGGCTAATGTCTTCTCTTCAAAGGTCGGCCGCACCCCGATGTTGACGACCGCCCGCCGGCTCTGGCCCGCCACCTCTGCCGTACACGCGTAGACACCGGCGGCCACGAGGACGGGACGCTCCGGCGCGATGTTGGCGGTCGGAAAGCCCAGCGTGCGCCCGCGGCCCGCGCCGGCCACCACCTTGCCCGGCAGCGTGTAGGGGCGGCCGAGCATTCGTGCGGCCGCCTCGAGGTCGCCGCGACCGAGCGCCGCGCGAATCGCCGTCGAGGACACCGGCGCGCCATCGACCATCAACGGCTCGACAACGTCCACGCTGAAACCGAGCCGCCCCCCCAGGTCGCGGAGCAGATCGGCGTCGCCACGCGCGCCACGGCCGAACCGGTGGTTGAAGCCGACGACGACCTGGCGCGCGGCGAGCCGGTCCACGAGGACGTCCTTCACGAACGCCTCCGGCTCGACGGCGGCCAGCTCGCGCGTGAAGTCGAGGACGACGGTGCCGTCCACGCCGCAGGCGGCGACGAGCTCGAGCCGCTCGTCGAGCGTCGTGATCAGCTGCGGCGCGCGGTCGGGCTGGAGCACCTCGAAGGGATGTGGCTCGAAGGTACACGCCAGCGCCGTCGAGCCGGTGGCGCGCGCGTGAGCGACGGCCGCGCCGAGGATGACGCGATGGCCGAGATGGACGCCGTCGAAGACGCCGAGGGCGACCGCGCTCGGGCGGCGCTCAGGCGCGACGGACGGAAGGCCCCGGACGATCCGCATGCACCATTCTCACCGGCCGTATGCTGCGGCCGGTCGTCTCCACTTCGCCCACGCCCAGCAGGGCGCCCGTCGCGTCGTACACGCGCGCGTGCGTCCCCGCCGCCACCGGCGCCGCCACGTCCGCCGCCTGGCCGTGGACGAAGCGCCGTGCGCCGCCGGCATCGAGCCGCGCCGCCGGCAGGTGGGCGAGCCCCGCGTCCAGCGGGAGCAGGCGCGCCCAAAGGACGGCCGCCGGCGCGTCCTCGAGCTCGCTCCACGCGACGGCGTCGGTCAGCGCGAAGGGACCGACGCGCGTGCGCACGAGGCCCTCGACGGCGCCGCCACAGCCGAGCGCGCTGCCGAGCTCGGCGGCGAGCACGCGCACGTAGGTCCCCTTGCCGCACACGATGCGCAGCGTGGCGCTCGTCGCCCCGACCGCCTGGACCTCGATCACGGTCACCACCACGGCGCGCGGCGTGCGCTCGACCTCCACGCCCTCGCGGGCCAGCTCGTACAGCCGCCGGCCCTCGTGGTGGACCGCCGAGTACATCGGCGGCACCTGCGTGATGCGGCCGACGAAGCCGCGGCACGCCGCCTCCAGCCGCTCGCGCGTGAGCCCGGTCACCGCCGTCTCGGAGAGCACGCGGCCGGTGAGATCGTGCGTGTCGGTGGTGACGCCGAAGCGGACGGTCGTGACGTACTCCTTGTCCTGGTCCATCAGATAGGGCGTGAGCTTGGTGGCCTCGCCGACGAGCAGCGGCAGGACGCCGGTGGCGGGCGGGTCGAGGGTGCCGGCGTGGCCGATGCGCCGCACGCCGAGCCGCTTGCGCGCGAGCGCGACGGCGTCGAACGACGTCGCGCCGGCGGTCTTGTCGATGACGAGGATCCCCGACGAGGGCGCGGTCATCGGGGCGCGGCGAGGGCCGCGCTGACGGCGTCGAGGACCCGGCGGGTGACCGCGTCGAGCGGGCCGCTGATCGTGCAGCCGGCGGCGTTGGCGTGGCCGCCGCCGCCGAAGCCCCCGGCGATGCGGTTGACGTCGACCTCGCCCTTGGCGCGCAGGCTCACCTTCACCCGGCCGCCCCCGAGCTCGCGCAGGAGACAGGCGACCTTCACGCTGCCGATCGAGCGTGGGTAGTTCACCAGCTCCTCGGACTCGATGAACCGCTCCGGCACGGCGCCCGCGGGCAGGGCCAGCCATGCCACGCGGCCGTCGTCGCTCACGTGCACGCGGGCGAGCGACTCCCCGAGCATGCGCAGGGCGTCGGGCGCGCGGCGCTCGTAGAGCGCCGCGGACACGACGTCGGGCCGGGCGCCGGCGGCCGTGAGCGCGGCGGCGATCCGGAACGTCTCGGGCGTCACGTTGGAATAGCGGAACGAGCCCGTGTCGGTGTGGACGGCCGTGAAGAGGTTGGTCGCGATCGAGGGCGTGAGCGGCGCGCCCAGCGCCGTGAGCAGGCGATAGACCATCTCGCCGGTGGCGGCGGCGCCCACGTCGATCCAGTTCACGGTGCCGTAGCGGCGGTTGTCGGGATGATGGTCGATGTTGACGACGACGGGCGCCGCGCGCTTCGCCGCGTCGATGAGCCCCTCGGTGCGGTCGGGGTTCGGGCAGTCGGTGAGCACCGCCACGTCGAAGGCGCCCTCGAGCGTCTTGAGCACCTCGTAGCGCTCGACGCCCGGCAGAAACGACAGCGCCCCGGGCGCCGGGTGCGGCCCGCCGGCGACGACCGACCACCGCCGCGCCTGCAGTGCCTCGCCGATCGCGAGCAGCGTCCCCAGCACGTCGGCGTCGGGATGGACGTGGCCGAGCATCAGCGCCCGCCCCGGGGCGCGGTCGAGGGCGGCGACGACGTCGGCCGGCACACGGGGGGCGTCGCTCACGAGGTCTCCGCTCACGAGCCGGGCGCCCGCACCTGCTTGAGGAGGGACTGAATGCGCGCGGCGTGCTCGAGCGAGTGGTCGGGACGGAAGTCGAGCTCCGGGGTGACGCGCAGCTCGAGATGCTGGCGCAGCCAGTTGCGTACGAAGCCCCGCGCGCTCTCCAGCGCCGCCATCGAGCCCTTCCACTGGGCGTCGTCACCCAGCACGGAGACGAAGATCTTGGCGGAGCGCAGGTCTTTCGACGTCTCGACCTCGGTCACCGTCACGAAGCCCAGCCGCGGGTCCTTCAGCTCGCGCTGCAGCAGCATCGAGACTTCTTCCTTGATGAGCTGGTTCACGCGGTCGAGTCGCTTGCCCTGCATCAGAGTATCTCCACGGTCGTATCGAGCACCATCCCCTGGATGTGGTCCTCGATGAAGTCCATCGCCTTGGACACCACCTCGTTGGCGTGACGGGCGTCGGAGGAGACGTAGGCGAGCGCGAGGGTCGCCCGCTGCCACATGTCTTGGTGGTCCACCTCCGCCACCGAGACCTCGAAGCGGGCGCGCACCCGCTCCTTCAGACCCTTCAGCACGTGGCGCTTGCCCTTGAGCGAGTCCACGTCCGGCAGGTGCAGCTCCATCATCCCCAGCGCGACGCGCGCGGCGCTCACGAGCCCTCCCGCCGCCGCGTTACAGCGTGCGGGCGACCTCTTCGGTCGAGAACACTTCGAGCACGTCGCCCGGCAGGATCCCGGGGACGGCGTCGACGCCGATGCCGCACTCCTGACCGTTCGGCACCTCGCGCACGTCGTCCTTGAAGCGCTTGAGCGAGGTGACCGTCCCCGTGCCGAAGATCGAGTCGCCGCGGCGCACGCGCACCTTGGCGCCCCGCACGATCTTGCCCTCGGCCACGTAGGAGCCCGCGATCGGCCCCAGCTTGGAGATGACGAAGATCTGTCGCACCTCCGCGCGGCCGACGATCGTCTCGCGGATCTCCGGCGCGAGCATGCCGGCCAGGGCCGCCTTGAGGTCGTTGATCGCCTCGTAGATGACGTTGTAGGCGCGCAGGTCGACGCCGTTGGCCTGCGCCTGCTGGCTCGCCTTGGGCTCCGCCTTCACGTTGAAGCCGAGCACGATGGCGCCCGAGGCCGAGGCCAGCATGACGTCGCTCTCGTTGATGGCGCCGACCGAGGAGTGGATGACCTTCAGCTTCACCTCCTCGGTCGAGAGCTGCTCGAGCGATTGCGCCAGCGCCTCCACCGAGCCCTGCACGTCCGCCTTGAGGATGAGCCGCAGCTCCTTGACCTCGCCGGTCTGGATCTGCTTCTGCAGGCCTTCCAGCGTGATGCGGGTGGAGGCCTTGCCCGCGCCCTTGGCCCGGTCGGCGCGCATGGTCGCGATCTGCCGCGCCTTGCGCTCGTCGGAGACGCCGACGAGAACGTCGCCCGCCGACGGCACGCCGCTGAGGCCGTGGATTTCGACGGGGTCGGAGGGCCCCGCCGCCGTCGTCTTCTTCCCGGTGGGATCGAGGAGCGCACGGACGCGTCCGGAGTGCGCGCCGACCACGACGGCGTCGCCCTCCCTCAGGGTGCCGTTCTGGATGAGCACGGTGGCCACGGGGCCGCGGCCGCGGTCGAGCCGGCTCTCGATGATCACGCCCTTGGCGGCGCGGTTGGGATTGGCCTTCAGCTCGAGGATCTCGGACTGCAGCGCGGTCATCTCTAGCAGCTGCTCGATGCCCGTGCCCTTCTTGGCCGAGGTCGGCACGAAGATCGTCTGGCCCCCCCAGTCCTCGGGCACCAGCTCGAGGTTGGCCAGCTCGCGCTTGACGCGGTCGGGATCCGCCTCGGGCTTGTCGACCTTGTTGATGGCCACGATGATCGGCACGTTGGCCGCGCGGGCGTGGTTGATGGCCTCCTGCGTCTGCGGCATCACGCCGTCGTCGGCGGCGACGACGAGGATGACGATGTCGGTCGCCTGGGCGCCGCGCGCGCGCATGGCCGTGAACGCCTCGTGGCCCGGCGTGTCCAGGAACGTGACCTTGCCGTGGCCGGTCATGACCTGGTAGGCGCCGATGTGCTGCGTGATGCCGCCAAACTCCTTCTCCGCCACCTTCGACTTGCGGATGGCGTCGAGGAGCGACGTCTTGCCGTGGTCGACGTGGCCCATGACGGTGACGACGGGCGGCCGGAGCGCCTGGGTGCCGGTGTCCGCGTCCTCCTCCTCGAGGACGTCGCCTTCCACCGAGCGGATTTCGACGTCGAAGCCGAACTTGTCGGCGACGAGCTTGGCCTCGGTCGGATCGAGCAGGTCGTTGACCATCCGCATGACGCCCAGCTCGAGCAGGCCCTTGATGACCTCGCCCGACTTGCGCCGCATCTTCTCGGCCAGCTCGGCCACCGTGACCGACTCCGGCACGCGGATGAGCTCGCGGCGGACCTCGGCGGGCGGGGCCGGCGGCGCCTCGACGGCGTCCGGCGTGGTGACGCGCGCGGCGGGAGCTTCCGCCGCGGGCCTCGCCGGCGCGGGGGGCGCGCCGGCGGCGGGCGCCGCGGGACGCGGCGCTGCCGGACGCGGCGGCGCGGGCAGCCCCGCCGGACGCGCCGCTCCCTGCATCACGCGCGGCGGCGCGAACGGGCCGGCGGGCTGACGCGACGGCCGCGAGGGCGGCGGCGGCGCCGGGCGCTCCAGCGGCCGGAAGGGTACGATCTTCGGCTCCGGCTTGGGCGGCGCGGCGGGTCCCGCGGCTGCAGCGGCCGGCTTCACCGGCTCCGCCGGCGGCGGCGGCGTCACGGGGGCCACGCGGGAGGGCTCCGGCGCGATCTCCGGCTGCTTGGCGACGATGGCCGGCGGCTCGCCGGTGATCTCGACGGGCTTCGGCTTGACGATCGTCGCGGCCGGCTTGACCGCGGCGGCGACCTCTTCGGCCGCGTCGGCGGGCTTGGCCTTCTTCGCGCGCGGCTTCTTCGCCACGATCTCGGCGCCGTCGACGACGGCGCCGTCTTCCTTCGGCGCCTTCGGCTTCGCGACGCGCTTGGGCTTGACCGGCTCCTCGGGGAGCTCACGTCCCTTGCCCAGCTTGGTGCGCAGCTCGTTGGCGAGCTTCGCGTCGAGGGGAGTCATGGCGCGCACGCCCTTGTGGCCCATCTCCTCGGCCGCCAGCATCAAATCCTTGCTCGTGACGCCGAGCTCCTTCGCCAGCTCGATGACTTTCACCTTGGTCGCTGCCACAGTCCCCTCACCTCCCCGAAACCACGGTTTCGATCAACTCCGTCTTCGCTTCGCTCGGCCCGCGGAACGCGTGCGCCAGGCGCGCGGGCTTCAGCGCGCGCTCCTGGCACTCCGGATCGCGACAGACGTACGCCCCGCGCCCCGGCGCGGTGCCGTCGAAGCTCACGCGGCCGTCGGCCCCGCGCACCAGCCGCAGCATCGCCCCCTTGGGCCGCCGGCGGCGGCAGCCCAGGCACGTACGGATCGGCTCGGCCCCCTTCGTCGTCACGCCGTCGCGGGCGGGTGCTCCGGCTCCGCCACCGCGCCGTCGTCCTCCTGCGTGTCCTTCGGTTCGCGCTCCGCCACCCACGCCTCGGCGGCGGCGAGAATCGCGTCGGCGGCGGCGCCGACGGCCGGCAGCTGCGCGAGCCGCTCGCGCCCGGCTGCCACCACAGCGCGCGGCGAGACGAGCCCCGTTTCGACGAGCGCCTGGAATGCCTCCGGCGTCACGCCGGGGAGGGTGGACAGCGCCGCGCGCGCCGCCTCGGCGTGCTCCGCCTCGGCGCGCTCGGCCTCGACCTCGCCCTCGCTCTTGATGTCGATGCGCATGCCGGTGAGCTTGGCCGCCAGCCGCGCGTTTTGCCCCTTCTTGCCGATGGCGAGCGAGAGCTGGTTGTCGGGCACGACCACCAGCGCCGCCATGTGTGTCTCACCGTGGGCCTCGCCGCCCTCGGCCGGCTCCTCGGCGATGGTCACCGACGACACCTTCGCGGGCGACAGCGCGCGCGCCACGAACGAGGCCGGGTCGTTCGACCACTCGATGATGTCGATCTTCTCGCCGCGCAGCTCGCGGCTGATGACCTGGATGCGCGTGCCGCGCAGGCCCACGCAGGCGCCGATGGGGTCCACGTCGCGCTTGGTGGAGGCCACCGCGACCTTGGCGCGCTCGCCGCCCTCGCGCGCCGTCGCCTTGACGACGACGATCCCCTCCTGGATCTCGGGGATCTCCGTCTCGAAGAGCCGCGCGAGGTAGCCCGGGTGTGTGCGCGAGAGCGAGATCTGCGGGCCCTTGGCCGTGCGCCGCACCTCGAGCACGTAGGCGCGCACGCGGTCGCCCGGGTTGTAGCGCTCCCCGGGGATCTGCTCGCGCTCGGGCAGGATCGCCTCCGCCTTGCCGACCTCCAGGATCACGTTGCGCTTCTCGATCCGGTGCACGACGCCGCGGAGGATCTGGCCTTCCTTGCCGACGAACTCCGAGTAGATGCCCTCGCGCTCGGCGTCGCGGACCTTCTGGAGGATGACCTGCTTGGCGGTCTGGGCCGCGATGCGGCCGAGGTCCTGCAGCGGTCGGTCTTGCAGCAGCTCCAGCTCGACGCCGAGCTCGGCCGCGGGATTGAGCGCCTTGGCGTCAGCCAGCGCGATCTGCGTCTCCGGGTCGGTGACGTCCTCGACCACCTGCTTGCGCTGGTAGATGCGGAAGTCGCCCGTCTTGCGGTCGATGTGGATGCGGACGTTGTCGGCCGGCCCCAGGCTCTTGCGGGATGCCGACAACAGGGCAGTCTCCAGCGCCTCGAAGAGGACCTCTTTGTCGATCCCCTTCTCGCGTCCGAGCTGCTCGATGACCATGATCAATTCGCGATTCATCTGTCCTGCGACCGTTTGCTCCAGGGCACCTCGGCCTCCAGCCGGGCCTTCGTGACGCTGGCCCGATCCAGCCTGGCCTCCGTGCCGCCGTCCTGTTCGAGGACGATCTGCCCGCCGTCGAGACCGAGCAGTCGGCCCCGCACTTCCTGTCCGCCGGCCAGCCAGCAGCACACACGCTTGCCGACCGCCCAGCGAAATTCTCGATCCGTTCGGAGCTGGCGATCCAGCCCCGGCGACGAAACCTCGAGATCGTACGCCTCCTCGATCAACGCCGACGCGTCGAGCACGTCGCCGACCTCGCGGCTCAGCCGCTGGCAGTCGTCGATGCCGACGCCCCCCGGCTTGTCCACGAACAAGCGCAGCACGCCCCGGGGCCGGCGCGGCCGCCACTCCAGGTCGACGAGCATCAACCCGTGATCGCGGAGCACGGGCTGCACGACTCCCTCGATCTCAAGCTGCCTCTCGTCGTCCTGCATCACCGATCACTCGAAAGTAAAAAAGTGGGCAACGCCCACTTTTTCAGGACTTTAGCACGGGGGGGCGGCGGAGGCAAGTTTGCCCCCACCGATCGGCGGGCGGCCGAGGGCGTCGTCGTCAGCGCGCGAGCGCGCGAATCGCCTCTACGACGGCGCCCGGAGCGACGCGCTGCTCGCGGCGAGGCGCCCGGCGCTCCTTGACCTCGACCACGCCCTCCTTTGCGAGCGCGTTGCCGACGGTCACGCGGACGGGGACGCCGAGCAGGTCGGCGTCCTTGAACTTCACGCCGGGCCGCTCGTCGCGATCGTCCAGCAGCGCCTGCAGCCCGGCCGCCCGGCACGCGGCGTAGATGGACTCGGCGGCCGCGATCTGCGCCTGGTCGCGCAGGCTCACGAGCACGATGTGGACGTCGAAGGGCGCGATCGACGCGGGCCACACGATGCCGTCGGCGTCGGCGCCCTGCTCGATCGCGGTGGCGGCGATGCGGGCGGGCCCGATGCCGTAGGAGCCCATGACGATCGGGCGCTCCTGCCCCGACTCGTCGAGGTACTTCGCGTTCAGCCCCTCGGAGTACTTGGTGCCGAGCTTGAAGATGTTGCCGATCTCGATGACGCGCTCGACCTCGAGCGCCTTGCCGCAGTGCCCGCACGCCTCGCCGGCGGCCACCGCGTGGAGATCGACGAAGCGCGCCTGGAAGTCGCGCCCCGGAACGACGCCGCGCAGGTGGAAGCCCTCGCGGTTCGCGCCGACGACGTAGGTCCCCTCGCGGAGCGCCTCGTCGGCCAGGATCGGCACGCGCGCGCCCACCGGCCCCACGGAGCCGACCGGAGCGTTCAAGTGCTGGAGCACCTCCTCGGGATGACCGGGGCGCGCCTCTTCGCCGAGCGCGCGGGCGAGCTTGCGCTCGTGCAGGTTGTGGTCGCCGCGCACCAGCACCAGCACGCGCCCCGCCTTCGGCGCGACGAACAGCAGCGACTTGATCGTGAGCCGCGGATCGATCTTCAGAAACGCCGCCACCTCGGCGATCGTCCTGGCGTTCGGCGTCGCGACCTCTTCGCGCGTCCAGCTCGGAAACACCGGCGCCTCCGGCACGCCGCGCGCGAGCTCGACGTTGGCGGCGTAGCCGCAGCCCCCGCAGATCGCGATCTCGTCCTCGCCCGCCGCGCTCGGCGCCATGAACTCGTGGGCGCCGAGGCCGCCCATCATCCCGGTGTCGGACTGCACGACGCGATATGTCAGGCCGCAGCGGTCGAAGATCTTCCGGTAGGCGGCCTCGTGCGCGGCGTACGAGCGGTCGAGCGCGGCCACGTCGGGGTCGAGCGTGTAGGAGTCCTTCATGACGAACTCGCGCGTGCGCAGCACGCCCGAGCGCGGCCGCGCCTCGTCGCGCTCCTTCGTCTGGATCTGGTACCAGATCTGCGGCAGGTCGCGATACGACCGGATCTCGCGCGCGGCCAGCCACGCGATGACCTCTTCGTGCGTCATGGCCAGGCACATGTCCCGGTCGTTGCGGTCCTTGAGCCGGAACATCTCGGGGCCGATGGCGTCCCAGCGGCCGGAGTCGCGCCAGATCTCCGCGGGATGCAGGACGGGCATGGTCATCTCCTGCCCGCCGATCGCGTTCATCTCCTCGCGGATGATGGCGTTGATGCGATCGAGTACACGCTGGCCGAGGGGCAGCCAGACATAGATGCCCGCGGCGAGCTGACGCACGAGCCCCGCGCGGAGCATCAGCTTGTGGCTGATCGCCTCCGCGTCCGCGGGATCCTCGCGCAGGGTGGGGACGAGCGACTTCGACAGCCGCATCTACTTCGCGTCTTTCGTCTTGTTGGCGCCCTTCACGCCCGGCGCGTAGACGAGCCGCGCGACCGGCTTGCCGCCGAGGATGTGCGACTGCGCGATCTCCTGCAGGTCCTCTTGCTTGACGCCGGCGTACCAGACGTTCTCCGGGTACACGACGATCATCGGCCCATGGCCGCACTGCGAGAAGCAGCCGGCCTTGTTGATCCGGACGTCTCCCTGGCGGCCGGCCTTGACGACCTCGCCACGCAGGTATTTCACGAAGTCCTCGACATTGGCCTTCGTCGGACAGTCGTCGCCGCTGGTGCACACGAATACGTGGACGTCGTATTGGCCCATCAGTCGTCCGCTCCCGCCGTCGCCTTCGCCGCCTTGCGCTCGGCGACGAACTTGTCCACTTCCTCGCGCATGGCGCTCACGATCTCCGCCTCCGGGACTTTCCGGATGACCTCGCCGCCCTTGAAGATGAGCCCGATCCCGCGCCCGCCCGCCACGCCGATGTCCGCCGCGCGCGCCTCGCCGGGGCCGTTGACTTCGCAGTTGTGCAGAGCCGCGCCCGAGACCGCGTACGAGTGGATGCCGTCGACCTCGAGATTATGGACGTGACCGGTGTACTGCACCCGGCGGACTTCGACGACGTCAGCCGTGGCGACGCGGGCACGCTCGACGTTCTCTTCGGGAACCGGATACGCCAGGACCCAGCCAGCCGCGAGGCGGTCGGCGCGCACCCACTCCCGCTCGGCCTGAGCGCGCGGAGCGGCGAGAATCGGATGATTCGGGGTCACCCGGAAAGGCGCGAAGCCCACCGGGCGGATCTCGATGAGCTCGCCATCGAACGCGTGGCGCGTCGCCCACAACACTTTTCTGTATTCACCCTCGTGCGTCAGGACCTCCGCGCCCTCGTCGACGCTCTCGATCGGCGTCGCCCCGGCGGGGGTGATCACCGGCTGGCCCTCCGGCACGCACCCCATGACCGCGATGTGGATCTCCTCGTTGAGGCCGCGGAACTCGTCCTCGACCTCCTTCGCGAGCTTGACGAGATCCACGTCGGCGCGGCCGCACGACGGGCACGAGACGAAGGTGAGGCCACCCTTGCGCAGGCCCAGCGCCTTGAGGATGTCGATGCCGACGCGCACCTCCTCGGTCGGATCGGCGGAGAGCGACACGCGGATGGTGTCGCCGATGCCCTGCGAGAGCACGGCGCCGAGGCCGACGGAGGACTTGATGGTCCCCACGCCCGGTGTGCCCGCCTCGGTCACCCCGAGATGGAACGGGTAGTCGACCTGGTCGGCGAGCATCCGGTAGGCCTCGATCATCATCAGCGGGTCGGAGGCCTTGAGCGAGACCTTCATCTCTGGGTAATCGCACTCCTCGAGGATGTGGATGTGGCGGAGGGCCGATTCGACCATTCCTTGAGCCGTGGGTCCGTTGTACTTGTCGAGGAGGTCTTTCTCCAGCGAGCCCGCATTCACGCCGATGCGGATCGGGATCTTGCGATCCTTGGCGAGGCTCACGACCTCCATCACGAACTTCTTGCCACCGATGTTGCCGGGGTTCAGCCGCAGCCCGTCCACGCCCTGCTCCAGCGCGATGAGGGCGAGCTTGTAATTGAAGTGGATGTCGGCCACGAGCGGGATGCGGATCTGGCGCTTGATCTCACCGAGCTTCTCGGCGGCCTCGCGCACGGGCACCGCGCAGCGCACGATGTCGCAGCCGGCGGCCTCCAGCGACCAGATCTCGAGCAGCGTCGCCTGCACGTCCCGCGTGTCGGTCTTGGTCATCGACTGCACGGTGATGGGCGCGCCGCCGCCCACCTTGACGTTGCCGATCTGGATCTGCCGCGTCTTGCGCCGATTGATCATGTCCCCCCGTCCCTATCTGAAGAACTTGAACGCGTCGATCCGCACCAGGTCGTTGTAGAGCGCGTAGACCATGAGCAGCATCAACAGCACGAAGCCGAGCTGCTGGGCCGCCTCCCGCTTCTTGAGCGACAGCGGGCGGCCCAGGATCGCCTCGATCACGAAGAAGAAGAGATGCCCGCCGTCGAGCATCGGCACCGGCAGCAGGTTGAGCACGGCCAGGTTCACGCTGATGAAGGCGGTGAAGATCGCCAGCGGCCCCAGCCCTTCCTTGGCCTGGCGCCCCGCTTCGGTCGCGATCTGGATCGGCCCGCCGATGTTCGACGAGTCGATCTGCCGCGAGACGAGCTTCCAGAGGCCCTTGAGCGTGAGCCCGGTCACGTCCCACGTGCGCACCACGCCGTGCTCGACGGCGTCCACGGGCCCGTAGGGCTCGAAGCGCACCGACTTCGTCGCGATGTGGGCGTCGATCTTGCCGACGGTGGTCTCCTGGCCGGTCGCCGGCGCCTTTTCGGGCACCGCGCGCGGCGTGACCGTGAGCGTCAGCGTCCTGCCGCCGCGCTCCACGGTGATCGGGAACGGCCGCCCGGGCCGCGTGCGGATCACCTCCACGAGGTCCTCGGGCGTGTACACGGGCTGCCCCGCCACCGCCAGCACGACGTCGCCCGGCTGGAGCCCGGCGCGCTGCGCCGGCGAGTCGGCGAGCACCGAGCTGATCTGGGGAATGAGGTGCGGCCCGGCGCCGATGTCCCACACCTCGCGCCGCTCGCCGAAGATGGGATCGATCACCGTCTTGCGACGCGGCGTCACGGTGACCGTCTGCTCGCCGTCGGCGCGCTTCACGCGCGCGGTGACCGGCCGCCCACCGGAGTCGGCAAGCGTGCGCTCGAGGTCCTCCCAGTAGCTGACGCGCCGCCCGTTCACCTCCACCACGGTGTCGCCGCTCCTGATCCCGGCGGCGGCGGCCGGGCTGCCGTCGAGGACGCGGCCGACGACGGCGGGCCACACCGGACGGCCGAAGGTCGCGAACACGACCGCGAAGATGGCCACGGCGAGGACGAAGTTCATGCCGGGGCCGGCGAAGACGATGAGGAATCGCGCCCACAGCGGCTTGAGCGCGAACGCCTTCTTGGGGTCGTAGGGCATCGCCTCGCCGCCCTCGATCGGGCTCTCCTCGCCCATCATCTTCACGTACCCGCCCATCGGGATCAGCGACAGGCAGTACTCGGTCTCCCGGCCGCGCCAGCGCACCAGGACGGGGCCGAAGCCGATCGAGAAGCGCTCGACGCCCACGCCGGTGAGCCGCGCCACGAAGAAGTGACCGAGCTCGTGCACGAGGATCAAGACGCCGATGACGACGATGAACCGCAGCACCATGACGAGAACGTCGACTGTCACTGTCACGACCTGCCTCCGGAGCGCGCGGCGATCCAGTCGCGCACGCGGCGTCGCGTGCGCGCGTCGACCTCGACGCACTCCTCGATGGATCCGAGCTCGGCCGGCGGCTCCGCGGCCAGCGCGCGCTCGATCGATTGCGTGATCTCGGGAAATCCGATGCGGCGCTCGAGGAAGGCGGCCACCGCGAGCTCGTTGGCCGCGTTGAGCACCACGGGCGCCGCGCCGCCCTGCTCGAGGGCGGCGCGCGCCAGCCGCAGGGCCGGGAAGCGGTCGGGGTCGGGCGACTCGAACGTGAGCGGCCCCGTCCGCGTGAGGTCGAGCCGGGCGGACGGCGTCGGCCGCCGCTCCGGGAAGGTGAGCGCGTAGAGGATCGGGATGCCCATGTCGGCGACGCCGAGCTGGGCGATCACCGAGCCGTCGATGTACTCCACCATCGAGTGCACGATCGACTGCGGGTGGATGACCACCTGCACCTGGTCGGGCGCCAGGTCGAAGAGCCAGCGCGCCTCGATCACCTCGAGGCCCTTGTTCATGAGGGTGGCGGAATCGATGGTGATCTTGGCGCCCATCTTCCAGGTCGGGTGGCGCAGCGCGTCCTCCACCGTCACCGACTCGAACTTCGCCTTGGGCAGCTCGCGGAACGGCCCCCCCGAGGCCGTGAGGAGGACCCGGTGAACGTCGCCGCGATTGTGGCCGACGAGGCACTGGAAGACCGCGCTGTGCTCGGAGTCTACGGGCAGCAACGACACGCCCCGGGCGCGCGCAGCGGCGGTCATGAGGCGCCCGGCCATCACCAGCGTTTCCTTGTTGGCCAGGGCCATCGTGCGCCCGGCCTGGATGGCCGCCATCGTCGGCAGCAGGCCGACGCCGCCCACGAGCGCCGAGAGCACGACGTCGGCGTCGACGTCACGCGCGAGGGCCACGAGCCCGTCGATCCCCGACAGCAGCTCGGGCCGCGGCGCCGGCAGCAGCCGCGCCAGCGCGTCCACGGCCGCCGGCTCCAGCAACGCCACCGCCGCCGGCGCGTACTTCCGGCACAGGTCGGCGATCAGCTCGGGGTTGGAGCCGCGCGCGGCCATGCCGGCCACCGCGAACTCCTCGGGGAAGCCGGAGACGAGCTCGAGTGTGCGCAGGCCGATCGAGCCGGTGGCGCCGAGCAGCGTGATGCGCTTCATGCGCACCCCGCGAGCCGTGAGAAGTAGTAGAAGGCCGGCAGGTTGAAGAGCAGGCTGTCGATCCGGTCGAGCACCCCGCCGTGGCCGGGGATCAACGCCCCCGTGTCCTTGGCCCCCGCGCTGCGCTTGATCGCGGATTCCGCGAGGTCGCCGAACTGGCCGACCACGCCCAGGAGCGCGCCGGCGCCGAGCCAGAGTCCCGCGCCGCACGTGGGCAGCAGCCACGCGCCGACCGCGGCGCCGGTCGCGATGGACGCCACCACCTGGGCCAGCGCGCCCTCCACCGACTTCTTGGGGCTGATCACGGGCGCCAGCTTGCGGCGTCCCAGGGTCGAGCCGACGACATAGGCGGCCGTCTCGCCGACCCACGTCACGCCGACGACGTAGAGCACCAGCTCGTCGCCGAGCGGCGAGGCGTGGTGCAGCAGGATGCCGAAGCCGAGCAGCCAGCCGACGTACGTGATGGCGAGCAGCGTGTTCGCAGAGCGCTCGACGTCCGGCGTGCCGCGCCACACCGGCGCCGCCAGCACGGCCACCACGGCCATCATCAGGCTGAAGACGGGCAGCGCGTTGGGCTCGAGCAGCCGCGAGGCGCCGAACGACGCGGTGACGCCCACGCCCGTCACGAGGGCGAGGACGCGGTCCACCGGGCGCCCGGCCTGCTCGAAGAGACGCACGACCTCCCACAGCGCGGCGGCGCTGGCGATCACGACGAGCGTGTTGAACATCCACCCCGGCGCCTTGACGACGATGAGCAGGAACACCGGCAGCAGCACGAGGGCGCTGAGCAGGCGCTTCAGGATGCCCGACCCGCGGGGCGCGCCCAACGCGACACTGGTCGGCATGGCCATGTCACACCCCACCGAAGCGGCGGTCGCGGCGCTGGTAGTCGGCGATGGCGCGATAGAGATCCGAGGGGCCGAAGTCGGGCCAGAGCGTCGGCGTCATCCAGAGCTCGGTATAGGCGATCTGCCACAGCAGGAAGTTCGAGACGCGCATCTCGCCGCTCGTGCGGATGAGCAGGTCGGGATCCGGCAGGCCCTCGGTGTAGAGCGCGCGGCTGATGTCCGCCTCCGACACCGCGTCCGGCGCCAGCTCGCCCGCCTGCACGCGCCGCGCGAGGACGCGAAAGGCGTCGAGCAGCTCGTCGCGCCCGCCGTAGTTGAAGGCGACGAGGAGCGTGAGGCCCGGGTTGTCGCGCGTCTCGAGCGCGACGTGCTCGAGCCCGCGACGGACGGGCAGCGGCACGCCGGCCGTGCGCCCGATCACGCGCAGCCGCACCTTGTTCTCCATGAGGTCCGGCAGCTCGCGATAGATCGACTCCTCGAGCAGCCGCATCAGCATTGTGACCTCGTCCTCCGGGCGGTTCCAGTTCTCCGTGGAGAACGCGTAGAGCGTGAGGAAGCGCAGCCCGGCCGCGTCGGCGGCGCGGACGATCGCGCGCGCCGCCTTCACGCCCTCGCGATGGCCGGCCACGCGCGGCAGGCCGCGCTGGGTCGCCCAGCGCCCGTTGCCGTCCATGATGATGGCGACGTGGGCGGGCACCGGGTGCGCGCGGACGGCCTCCAGCAGCGCGGACTCGGCGGTGACGGCCATCAGAAGGACATGATCTCCTGCTCCTTCTTCTTCAGGAGCTCGTCGATCCTGGCGATGAACTTGTCGGTCGTCTTCTGGATCTGGTCGTGGCCGCGGCGCTCGTCGTCCTCGGTGATCGGCGCCCTCTTGTCCTTGGCGAGCGCCTTCAGCTTGTCGTTGGCCTCGCGGCGCACGTTGCGCACGGCCACCCGCGCGTCCTCAGCCATCTTGTGGACGTTCTTGACGAGCTGCTTGCGGCGCTCCTCGGTCGGCGTCGGCATCGTGAGTCGGATGACCTTGCCGTCGTTCACCGGCTGGATGCCGAGGTCGGACTTCATGATCGCCTTCTCGACCTCCTTGAGCTGGGCGGCCTCCCACGGCTGGATCATGAGCGTGCGCGCGTCGGGCACGGAGACCGAGGCCATCTGACTGATGGGCGTCGGATTGCCGTAGTAGTCCACGCGGATGCTCTCGAGCAGTCCCGCGGAGGCGCGGCCCGTCCGCACCCCGGCGAACTCGCGCCCGAGCACCTCGAGGGCGCCGTTCATGCGCGTGTCGAGATCCTTCAGCACCGTCTGCATGCCGTCTCCTCCTTACCCCGCCGACGACGAGACGATCGAGCCCACGGGCTCGCCGAGCACGAGGCGCTTGATGTTGCCGGCCTGCGTGAGGTCGAACACGATGATCGGCAGCTTGTTGTCCATGCAGAGCGAGATGGCGGTGGTGTCCATGACGCCGAGGCCCTGGTTCAGCACCTCGATGTACGTGACCCTCTCGAGCCGCCGCGCGTTGCGGTCGAGCTTGGGGTCGGCCGTGTAGATGCCGTCGACCTTGGTCGCCTTGATGATGGCATCGGCGCCGATCTCCACCGCGCGCAAGGCGCCGGCGGTGTCCGTGGTGAAGAACGGGTTGCCGGTGCCCGCCGCAAAGATCACCACGCGGCCCTTCTCGAGATGGCGGATGGCGCGCCGGCGGATGTAGGGCTCGGCCACCGCGCGCATCTCGATCGCCGAGAGCACGCGCGTCTGCAGCCCCGCCTTCTCCAGCGCGTCCTGGAGGGCCAGCGAGTTGATGATCGTCGCCAGCATCCCCATGTAGTCGGCGGTGGCCCGGTCCATGCCGGCGGCGCTGGCGGCGATGCCGCGGAAGATGTTGCCGCCGCCGATGACGATGGCGACTTGCACGCCGAGCTCGGTCACGGCGCGCACCTCTTCCCCGACGCGGTCGAGCACGGGCGGATCGATGCCGTAGCCCTGGCTCCCCGCGAGCGCTTCTCCGGAGAGCTTCAGGACGATGCGGCGATACACGGGGCGCCCGGCGGCCGCTGCCGCCGTCACCGGCTCAGCCTCCGATCCGGAAGCGGGCAAACCGCTTGACCACCACCCGCTCGCCGGTCTTGGAGTTCGTGAGGTCGACGAGATCCTTCACCTTCGTCTTACCGCTGGCGTCCTTGATGAACACCTGCTCGAGCAGGCACTGATCCGCGAAGAACTTCTCCAGCTTGCCCTCGACGATCTTGTCGAGCACCTGGGGCGGCTTCTTCTGGTCCGCCATCTGGCCACGGTAGATCTCGCGCTCCTTCTCCAGCACGGTCGCCGGCACCTCGTCGCGCGAGACGTAGGTCGGGCTGGTGGCGGCCACCTGCATCGCGAGGTCGCGCACGAGCTCGCGGAAGGCGTCGGTCTTGGCCACGAAGTCGGTCTCGCAGTTGACCTCGACCAACGCGCCCAGCTTGCCGTCGGGGTGGAGGTAAGCGTGCACGAGGCCTTCCTTGGCCTCGCGCCCAGACCGCTTCTTGGCGTCGGCGAGGCCCTTCTTTCTGAGGTATTCGGCGGCCTCGTCGAGGTTGCCGTTCGAGGCGTTGAGCGCGGCCTTGCAGTCCATCACGCCGGCGCCCGTGCGCTCGCGGAGCTCCATGACCGTCTTGGCGTCGGCGGCCATCAGGAGACCTCCGCCTCGGCGGCCGCCATCTCCTTGTCGTCGCCTTCGTCCGTGCCGCCCGCGCCCTCGTCCTTGCCGAGAGTCCCGCGGCCCTCGTTGACGGCGTCGGCGATGCGCGAGGTGATGAGCCGCACGGCGCGGATGGCGTCGTCGTTGCCGGGAATCGCGTAGTCGATGCCCGTCGGGTCGCAGTTGGTGTCCACGATGGCGACGATGGGAATGCCGAGTCGCTGGGCCTCGGCCACCGCGATCTTCTCCTTGCGCGGGTCGATGATGAACACGGCCGAGGGCAGCGACTCCATCATCTTGATGCCGATGAGCGCTTTCTCGAGCTTCTCGCGCTCGCGATCCAGCTCGAGTGCTTCCTTCTTCGGCACTCGATCGAACTCACCCGTCTCCTTCATCTCCTCGAGCTTCTTGAGGCGAGCGATGGACTTGCGGATCGTCGCGAAGTTCGTCAGCGTTCCGCCCAGCCAGCGCTGGTTGACGTAGAACCCGCCGCAGCGCGTGGCCTCCTCCAGCACGGTGTCCTGCGCCTGCTTCTTGGTGCCGATGAACAGCAGGCTGCCGCCGCCGGCGGCCAGCTCGCGCACGAAGGCGTACGCCTCGCGGAACTTCTTCAGGGTCTTCTGGAGATCGATGATGTAGATCCCGTTACGCTCGCCGAAGATGTACTTCTGCATCTTCGGGTTCCACCGCTTGGTCTGATGGCCGAAGTGCACCCCGGCCTCGAGCAGCTCCTTCATCGTCAACGCGGCCAAATTCTTCCTCCTTCGGTTATCCTCCGCCGCGCTACGGGCCCCCATGGGCACCGACCGAATCGCGCGCGGCGTGCGTGATGACTGCTACGTCGTGTACTTCCCGTTGATCCGCACGTACTCCTCGCTCAGGTCGCAGGTCCAGACCCGCTCCTCGCCCCGCCCGATCCCGAGGTCGATGGTGATGTCGTAGGCCTGTCCTCCCATGATCTCCCGAACCCGCGACAGAAGCACGCCTTCGCGGAGCATCCCCCGCTCGACCAGCCGCTCGCTCTGCCGTTCGTCACCTCCGAAGGTGATGGCCACCTTGTCCTGCTCCACCCGCGCCGCCGACTTGCCCAGGGCCATCATGATCCGGCCCCAGTTGGGGTCCTGGCCGTTGATGGCCGTCTTCACGAGCGGCGAGTTGGCGACGCTCCGGGCGGCCACCAGCGCGTCGCGCCGGCTGGCGGCGCCGCGCACGGTGATCGAGACGAGCTTGGTGGCGCCCTCGCCGTCCTGCACGAGCATGCGGGCCAGCCGCCCCGTCAGCGCCTCCAGCGCGGCGGCGATCTCGCGGATGCCGCGGCCGCCGCGGTCGACCGGTGGGTTCTCGGCCAGGCCGTTGGCGATCACCGCCACCGTGTCGCTCGTGGACGTGTCGCTGTCCACCGTGATGCGGTTGAACGAGCGGTCCACCGCGCGCTTGAGGACGGGATCGAGCGCGCCGCGCGCGACGGCGGCGTCGGTCGTCACGAAGCAGAACATCGTGGCCAGGTGCGGCTCGATCATGCCCACGCCCTTGGCGATGCCGCCGAAGGTCACCGTCCGGCCGCCGATCTCGCAGCGCAGCGCCGCTTCCTTCGTGCGCGCGTCGGTGGTGAGAATGGCCTCGGCGGCCGCGCGGCCGCCCTGCGGCGACAGCGCCTTCACGAGCGTCGGGATGCCCGCGCGGATCTTGTCCATCGGCAGCGGGTGGCCGATGACGCCGGTGGAGCCGACGAGCACATGGGAGGCGGGGATCCGCAGGAGGTCGGCGACTTGCTTGACCATCTCACGCGCGTCCTTCAGCCCGCGCTCGCCGTTGCAGACGTTCGAGCAGCCGCTGTTGACGATGATCGTCTGCAGCGCGCCGCCGCGCGCGTGCTCCATGGACACCAGCACCGGCGCGCCCTTCACCTGGTTGGTCGTGAACACGGCCGCCGAGCGCGCGGGCGACGGCGAGTGGATGAGGGCCAGGTCCTTCTTCCCGCTGGGCTTGATGCCGGCCGCGACGCCGCCGGCGAGGATGCCGGGGACGGCCGTGACGCCGCCGTCGAGCCACTCCATGTCGCCGGTCATCGACGGCCCGTGACGTGGCTCAGGGGTACACCGGCGGGGCCTCGAGGCCCGCCCGCTCGTGCCAGCCGAAGAGGACGTTGAGGTTTTGCACGCCGTTGGCCGAGCCGCCCTTCCCGAGGTTGTCGAGCGCCGACACGCACACGGCGCGGCCGGTGCGGGGGTCGGCCACGACCGTGAGGTCGCAGTAGTTGGAGCCCACCACGGCGCGCGTCGTCGGCCGCTCGCCCTCGCCCAGGACCCGGACGAACGACTCGCCGGCGTAGAACTCGCGGTAGACGTTCAGGAGCTCGGCGGTGCCGAGCGGCGTGGCCAGCGGCACCGACGCGGTCGTGAACAGGCCGCGGGTGAGCGGCAACAGGTGGGGCGTGAACGACACCCGCACGCGTTCGCCCGCGAGCGCGGACAGCTCCTGCTCCATCTCCGCGGTGTGGCGGTGAGCGCCGATCGCGTAGGCCTGCACGTTCTCGTTGGCCTCGGTGAAGAGATACATCGGATCCACCTTGCGGCCCTGCGCCCCGGCGCCGCTCACGCCCGACTTGCCGTCGATCACGATGCCCTCGAGCCGCCCGAGGCCGTTCTTGAGCAGCGGCGCCGTCGCGAGGATGGCGCCCGCCGCATAGCAGCCCGGCGAGGCCACGAGCGAGGCCGCCGCGATCGCCTTGCGGTGCAGCTCCGGCAGCCCGTAGACGGCCTCGGCGAGCCCGGCCGGGTCGACGTGCGCTGTCTTGTACCAGGTCGTGTAGTCCGCCGCGTCGTGCAGGCGGTAGTCGGCCGAGAGATCGATCACCTTGCGGCCGCGCTTGCGCAGCACGGGCACCATCTTCTGCGACTCCATGTGCGGCAGCGCGAGGAACGCGACGTCGCACGCGCCGGCCAGCCACTCGGCGTCGAGATCGTGGAAGACCAGGTCGGTCAGGCCGCGCAGGTGCGGATAGACGCTGCCGAGCGGCTCGCCGGCGAGGCGCTCGGAGGTGACGCCCGTGAGCGTCACGCGCGGGTGCACGAGCAGGAGCCGCAGCAGTTCGGCTCCCATGTAGCCGCTGGCGCCGGCGACGGCGACGCGGATCGCGATTGTGCCGCCCACGCTACCGCTTGCTGTACTGGAACTTCTGGCGGGCGCCGGGCTGGCCGTACTTCTTCCGCTCGCGCGCGCGCGGGTCGCGGGTCAGCAGCCCCGCCTTCTTCAGCGGCTGCCGCAGCTTGTCGTCGAAGCGCGCGATCGCGCGCGCCAGCCCGTGGCGGACGGCGCCGGCCTGGCCGGTGGGCCCGCCGCCCTTGACGGTGGCGAGCACGTCGAACTGGCCGACGGTGTTCGTGATCGCCAGCGGCTGGGCGATGATCATCCGCAACGTCTCGCGCGGGAAGTAGTCCTCGAACGCGCGCCGGTTGACGACGATGTGCCCGGAGCCGGGCTTGATCCACACGCGGGCCACGGACGTCTTGCGTCGCCCCGTGCCGTAGAACCTGTCGAGCACCGCCGCCATTTACCGATCCTCCGCAGACGTGACCACCGACTTGGATGGACGCGACGTGTTCACCGCGAGCGCGGTCGGCTGCTGAGCGCTGTGCGGATGCTCGGCGCCGCGATAGACCTTCAGCTTCTTGGCCATCGCGCGGCCGAGCCGGTTTTTGGGGAGCATGCCCTGCACGGCCCACTCGATCACCCGCTCGGGGTGCTTGTCGAGCATCTGTTCGGCCGAGACGTCCTTGAGGCCGCCGATGTAGCCGGTGTGCCAGCGATACCGCTTGTCCTTCAGCTTGCGGCCGGTGAGGTGCACCTTGGAGGCGTTCAGCACCACGACATGATCACCGACGTCGAGGTGCGGGGCAAAGGTCGTCTTGTGCTTGCCCCGGAGGATCGTCGCCACCTGGGTGGCCAGGCGCCCCAGCACCTGTCCCTGGGCATCGACGACATACCACTTGCGCTCGATCTCGCTCATCACGGCCCTTTCGGCGTTCAATCCGCGGCGCTAAATAGGCGTTCTACCGGCAGAAATCGCAACGTCGGATGATAACGGACCCCGGGGGCCTCTGTCAATCCCGAGTCCGCGCGACGGCCACGTGGTACTGGGTCCACAGCAGCCAATCGAGCGGTCCCGGGTAGATGCGGGCCTCCAGCCACGCCGCGAGCCGCCGGCCGGGCTCGCCGCCGGCCTCGGCGAGCACCGGGACGTAGAGTCCCGACTTGTGCGACTCGCGGATCGCAAAGCCGGCCGCGTCGAGCTGGCGGCGCATCTCGCCCGCCGTCATCACGTTCACGTGCCCCGTCGGCAGGATCGGCTCGCGGTAGACCAGACGGACGACGTCGATCACGCCGGGAAGGAACGCGATCTTCGAGCAGACCTCGAGCGGGCTCCCGCGCTGGGGCGTCGAGAGCACGAGCACGCCGCCCGGCCTCAGCAGCCGGCGCATCCCCGCCAGCGCCGCGCGCGACTCGACGACGTGCTCGATCACCTCCGTGCAGAGCACGACGTCGAACGAGGCGGCGGGCAGCGCCGGCCGGCGGATGTCGTCCTGCACGACGGCGACGTTCGGGTGGTCGGCGGCGATGACGCGCGCCGCGGCCAGATACGCGTCGTGCACGTCGCTGACGGTGACGCGGTCGAACAGGCGCGCGAGGAGTGGCACGTACACGCCGGAGCCGGGACCGACCTCCAGGGCGGCGCCGCGCCGGCCGGCGGCCAGGCGCGTCAGTCGCTCGGCGATCCAGTCGCGCCGCGTGCAGTGCAGCCAGCGGCGCGTCGGGTTGCGGGACTCGTAGAGCGCGCGCTGGAGCGCGAGCAGCTCGTCGTGGGTGCTCACGGCGGGCGGCTCACGCGCGGCGGGCAGGGGCGCCGGTCTTGTCCGGCCACGGACACAGCGCGCGCACCGGGCAGACGGGGCAGGCCGGCTTCCTGGCCACGCACGTGCGGCGGCCGTGCGTGATCATCAGATGCGTGGCCTGCGTGAGCGACTCGCGCGGCAGCAGCGCGACCAGCTGGTCGTGGATCTCGTTGGGATCGTCCGAGCGCGCCAGGCCGAGCCGCTGCGAGACGCGGAAGACGTGCGTGTCCACGGCGAGGGCCTGGCCTCCAAAGGCGTTGCCGATGACGACGTTGGCGGTCTTGAGCCCGACGCCCGGCAGCTCGACGAGCGCCTCGAGGGCCTCGGGCACCTCGCCGCCGTGATGCTCGACGAGCGCCTTCGACATGCCAAGCAGCGAGCGCGCCTTGGCGCGGAAGAATCCGGTGGAGCGGATCTCCTTCTCGAGGCTCGGGGTGCGCGCCCGCGCCAGCTCGCGCGCCGTCGGGTACTTGCGGAAGAGCGCGGGCGTCACCATGTTCACGCGCTCGTCCGTGCACTGCGCGGAGAGGATGGTGGCGACGAGCAGCTCGAACGGCGTCCGGAAGTCGAGGGCGATCTTCGCGTCGGGATACGCGCGCGCGAGGAGATCCAGGATCTTCTTGGCCCGCGCCTGCTTCGCCGCACGACTCTCCGCCGCCATCCTCACTCCCCCACCCGGATCGCCTGCTCGCTCACGCTGACCCGCGCGACCTCCACCCGGAAGGGCAGGCGGTCCGCGATCTGCGGCGTCGGATCGTAGTTGCGTACCACCCAGTCGACGAGCAGCCGGGGCAGCGGCACCCAGCCGAGCCTCGCCCGGTCGACGGCGATCGCGAACGGCCGGTCGGCGGCCGGCACCAAGCGCACGCGGGCGGCGAGGTCGGGCCCGGGCTGCTCCACCACGAGGTCGATCGCGCCCGGCACGAGCTGGACGCGCGTGCCGCGGAAACCCTTGAGCCCGGCCACGAAGGCCTGCAGATCGGCTGCCGTGATCTCCATCTGCTCGAGCCGGAAGCGTCCCACGTCCAGCAATTCTGCGCGTCCGGCCTCGAGCGCATACGGGTTGATGAGGACGTCGGCGGCGACGAAGCGGAGGTGCTGGAGGCGGAGGGTCGCCGCGTCACGCTTGCGCAGCTCCCCGGCCGTGGCCGCGCGCGCCGTCACCTCCAGGCGCTGGATGCGACCGCGCGCGATCTCGGCGTCGTACGCGAGCCGGATCTCGAGCCCGTCCACGTCGCGCGCGACCTCGCCGACCCGCCGACGCATGGCCGCCTCGAGGCGCCGCGCGAGCGCCTCGGGCGGCGCCGCGGCGGGATCGGTGATCCGGCGCGCGCGCAACATACCCGTGGAGCCATCGGGCAGCGGGAACTCCGCGATCACCGGATACGCGCGCGCGAGCGCGGGATCGCGCGCCAGCCGCTCGATCACGCGCCGGCTCTTGGCCTCGCTGAAGTCGGGGCCCTGGTCGCCGCTCTTGAGGATCATGTAGTCGATGCCGAGGGGCTCGCCCTCCCACGGACGCGTGAACCGCAGCGGCAGCTCGTCACGGACCGCGTAATAGCGGAAGTTGCTGACCGAGAAGTAGTTGTCGTTCGGCACGACGCTCACCATCGCCGGCCGCCCCGCGCGATCCTGCACGATGATGCGGAGGAAATCGCGCTGGCGCCAGTCGCCCCCCGCGGGCGGGCTGGCGAGCACCCACGGCGTGCCGAGTCCCGGCAGCGTCACGGGCGGCGGCACCGCCCACGCGACGGCGGAAACCTGCAGGCCGCCGACGACCGCCAGCACGGCCAGCGCGACGCCGCGCAGTCGCGGGCCGAGCGCGGCGACCGCCAGTCCCGCGAGGGCGGCGGCCGCGGGCACGAGCGGCAGCGTGTAGCGGAGGTCCTTGTTGCGCAGGAGCATGAAGAGCGCGAGCGGCGCCAGGAACGCGACGACCACGAGCCCCTGGCGTCGCATCAACGCGACGACGATCCCCGCCACGAGCAGCACCGTCGCGAGGACGCCGAGCTGCACCGGCAGCGAGGTCGGATAGAACGCGAGCGCGACGGCTGAGAGGGTGGGCGGCTTGCCCTCCTCGGCCGCGTGGGTCACGGCGCGGAACGCGATCTGCCGCGGCATCCCGACGAGGCGCGGGCCGTACCACGGCAGGCTGACGGCGCCGGCCACGAGCGCGGCGAACGCCGCGTTGCCGAGCGCGGGCCGACTGCGCTCCTCGACGAGCAGCCAGACGACCGGCGGCAACAGATATGCGGCGAACGGCGGCTTGATGAGCATGCCGACGGCGAACACGCCGCCCGCCACCAGCGACCAGCCGACGCGGGTGAAGCCCTCGGTGCGGATCAGCACGAGAAGGGCGACGGCCACCAGCGTCGCCAGCGGCAGGTCGAGCTGAAAGCGCAGCGCGCTGAAGACGACGAACGGGGCCGAGCCGAAGATCCAGGCGGCGGCCACGCCCGCGGTGCCGTCAGCCAGCGCGCGGGCGAGGGCGTAGGTGGCGGCCATGCCGGCGCCGAGGAAGAGCAGCATGACGACCTGCGCGGCGGCGACGTCGGTCGGCATCAGCCGGTACGCGACGGCCGCGGCGCACGGCACGATGGGCGGGTAGAACGACGAGCGCTCGAGGATCATGCGCCAGTCGCCGGTGGCGAGGTCGCGCGCGCAGGCGACGACGCGCTGGAGGTGGTTGGCGTGGTCCCACTCCGGCGGGCGGTTGTCGATGGCCAGCCAGACGGCGACGCAGAGGGCGATCGCGAGCCAGGCGGCGCCCACGAGCGCCCATTCGCGGCCGGTGCCCGCCGCGGGCGCGCTCCACGGCGTCATTTCTTCAGGCGGGCGCGGATGGCGTCGATGCGGGCGCGCTGCTCGGCGGGCGAGAGCGCGAGCGGCTCGTGCGTGTGGGTCCAGACAGGCAGGCGCGGGACGGGATCGTCGGCGCGCCGCGGAACCAGGTGCCAGTGGATGTGCGCGAGCTGATTGCCGAGCAGCTCGTAGTTCATCTTCTTCGCCTCGTAGACGGTGGCGAGCGCGCGCGCCACCTGCGTCACGCCGTCCATCAGCGCGTTGCGCTCGTCCCGCTCGAGCTCCCACGGCTCCGCCGCATGGCGCTTGAGCACGAGCACCGTCCAGCCGGGGAAAAACTGGTCGGCGTAGAGATAGGCGTTGGCCGGGCCGCAGTCCGCGATGAACGTCTCGGCCGGCGGCCACTCGCCGCGGCAGGCCCGGCAGTCGGGGCTCACCGGGCGGCGAGGAAGTCGCCGAGGCGCCGCAGCCCTTCGCGGATGCGCTCGACCGACGAGGCATAGGAGAAGCGCAGGTAGCCCTCCGCGTTGCTGCCGAAGGCGGCGCCCGGCGTCACCGCGACGTGGGCGCGCTCGAGGATCTCGTAGGCGAAGGACACGGAGTCGCGCGTGAAGCGCCGCGCGTTGGCGAGCACGTAGAAGGCGCCCTCAGGTTCGAAGCCGACGCCGAGGCCGATCGCGCGCAGGCCGTCCACCATCGCGCGCCGCCGCTCGGCGAAGATGCGGCGGAAGCGCGCGGTCTCGTCGACGGCCTCGCGGAGCGCGGCCACGCCCGCCCACTGCACGAACTCGTTGGTCGAGATGAAGAAGTTGCCGTAGAGCGTCTGGAGCGAGCGGACGTGCTCGGGCGGGGCGATCACCCAGCCCAGCCGCCAGCCCGTCATCGCGAAGGCCTTCGAGAACCCGTTGAGCACGAACGCCTGGTCCGTGAACTCGAGAATCGAGCGGTCGCGGCCGCCCTCGGTGAGACCGTGGTAGATCTCGTCCGAGACGACGGCCACGCCGCGCTCGCGCGCGAGGGCGGCGAGGGCGGCCATGCGATCGGGCGCGAGCACGCTGCCCGTCGGGTTCGCGGGCGAGTTCACGACGATGGCTCTCGTGCGCGCGCTCAGGCGTTCGCGGATCGCCTCGGGGCGGTACTGGAACCGGTCCGCCTCGCTCACGTCGACCTCCACCGGCACGCCGTCAGCGTAGCGAATGAAGTTCGGATAGCAGGCATAGTAGGGATTCGACAGCACGACCTCGTCGCCGGGATCGAGCAGATGACCGAAGAGCAGGAGCATGGCCGGCGAGGTTCCCGGGGTGACGAGCACCTGGTCGGGCGAGACGCTCACGCCGTAGGCGCGCTCGTAGTGCTCGGCGATCGCCTCGCGCAGCTCGAGGAGGCCGAGGCTGTGCGTGTAGCGGGCGCGGCCGTCCTTGAGCGCCTTCTCCAGCGCGTCGCGCACCACCGGCGGCGCCTCGAAGTCCGGCTCGCCGTACTCGAGATGCACGACGTCGACGCCCGAGCGCTCGAGCGTGCCGGCGCGCTCGGCCACCTCCACCGCGAGGAACGGCTCGATCTCGCGGACCCGGCGCGCGAAACCACCCCTCACCGGCGGCGCTCCTCGCGCGCGACGCGCCACCGCGCCGCGAGCATCTGCCACAGCATGCGAGGGCCATCCGTGAAGACGCCGACCTTGCTGGCCGGCTGGTCCTCCCAGTTCACGGCCACCTCGACCACGCGCCACCCGCGCGCCCTGGCCCGCAGCAGCAACTCGACGTCGAAGCCGAACCCGGTCGTCGCGAGCCGCGGGAAGAGGTCCGCCGCCGCGGCCGCGCTGAACGCCTTGAACCCGCACTGCGAGTCCTGGATGCCCGCGAGGCCGAGCGACTCGGCCAGGCGGCTGAAGACGCGCCCGGCGACGACCCGGTGCCGGCGCGCACGCACGACGACGCCGGCGGCCGCCATCGCGCGAGAGCCGATCGCCACGTCGGCGCCCGCGGCCACCGCCGCCTCGAGCCGTTTCAGCTCGGCGATCGGCGTGGCGCCGTCGGCGTCGGTGAAGAGCCGCCAGGCGCCGCGCGCGGCCATCATGCCCGCGCGGACCGCCGCGCCCTTGCCGGCGTTGGGCTCCCGGCGCAGCAGCCTCACCCGAGGGCAGCGCGTGCCCACGGCCCGCACGACCTCGGGGGTGCCGTCGGTGGAGCCGTCGTCGACCACGATCACCTCCCACGGCTCGCCGCGCGTCACGAGGTAGGAGACGACTTCGTCGAGATAGCGCGGGAGGCGCGCCGCCTCGTTGAACGCGGGAATAACGACCGACCAGCGCGGCTCGGTCACAACGGCTCCGTCACGATGGAATGACCGACAGGTCGACCTGCCGCCGGCGACGCGCTACGCCCGTGGCGTGGGCGGCGCGCGCGACGCCCGCGGCGACCGCGGGAGCGACGGCCTTGTTGAACACGCTCGGGATGATGTACTCCTCGCTCAGCTCCGAGCGCCCGACGCAGGCGGCGATCGCCCGCGCGGCGGCCACCTTCATCTCGTCGTTCACCGTCCGCGCCCGCGAGTCGAGGAGGCCCCGGAAGAAGCCGGGGAAGCAGAGCACGTTGTTGATCTGGTTCGGATAATCCGAGCGGCCCGTAGCCATGACGCGCACGTGGTCCTGGGCCTGCTCCGGCTGGATCTCGGGCACCGGATTGGCCATGGCGAACACGATCGGGTCGCGCGCCATGCGTTTGAGGTCGCGGACGGTCAGGATACCCGGCACCGACAATCCGATGAAGACGTCCGCGCGCGCGAGGGCGTCGGCGAGCCGCCCCTTGACCTGGCGCGGGTTGGTGGCACCGGCCACCCAGCGCTTCATGAAGTCCATGCCTTGGGCGCGCCCGCGATAGATCGTGCCGTGCTCGTCCACGCCGATGATGTCGCGCACACCGCTCGACAGGAGGATCTTGATGGTCGCGGTGCCGGCGGCGCCGACGCCCGTCACAACCACGCGGAGCTTCTTGAGGTCCTTCTTCACGATGCGCAGCGCGTTGAGCAGCGCCGCCAGCACGACGACGGCGGTGCCGTGCTGGTCGTCGTGGAAGACGGGGATGTCCAGTTCCTTGCGCAGCCGCTCCTCGATCTCGAAGCAGCGCGGGGCCGCGATGTCTTCGAGGTTGATGCCGCCGAAGCCCGGTGCCAGGTACTTCACCGTCTCGACGATCTTGTCCGGCTCCTTCGTGGCCAGGCAGATCGGGAAGGCGTCGACGTTGGCGAACTCCTTGAAGAGCATCGCCTTGCCTTCCATGACCGGCAGCGCCGCCTCGGGGCCGATGTCGCCCAGCCCGAGCACGGCCGTGCCGTCGGTGACGACGGCCACGGTGTTCTGCTTGATCGTGAGCGAGAACGCGCGCTGCCGGTCCTCCTTGATGGCCAGGCTGACGCGCGCCACCCCGGGCGTGTAGGCCATCGAGAGGTCGTCGCGCGTCCGCACCGGTACCTTGCTCTGGACCTCGATCTTGCCGCCGAGGTGCATGAGGAAGGTGCGGTCGGAGATGTTGACGACGCGGACGCCGGCCAGCTGCTTGAGCCGGTTGACGATCTGCATGCCGTGCACGCTGTCGCGCGCGTTGATGGTGATGTCGCGGATGATCCGGTCGCGACCCGACTCGACCAGGTCCACCGCGCCGATGTCGCCGCCGGCGTTGCCGATGGCCATGGCGACACGGCCGAGCATGCCGGTGCGGTTCTGTATCGCCAGGCGGACGGTCAGGCTATAGCTGGCGCTCGGCGCCACCGTGGACATTCTTCGCTTCTACCCTCGCCCGCCGAGCCAAGTCAACTTGGCGCGGCCCCCCCCGGTTCACAGGGAACCCGGGGCCCGGTCCTCGGCGTTCCTTAGTGGCGCTCTCGCGCGTCGGCGGATGAACGTCTCGTCAGTCCCGTTGTAGAACACGCTCGACAGTCTGAGACGAATTGGCGGGCCCATACCCGGGGGACAAGGACCTCGGCGCCCACGATTCCCCGGCCGAAAAAGGATAGCAGAGCAATCAAGACCTGAATACATGAAGAGAAATTCCCATCTGACTGTTGGCCCAAGGTCCCATGGCGCATCGGAGACGTAGGCCTTACAACCGGTTAGGAAAAGTTGGGAATCCTTGGCCTGCTTCTTGAACTCTCCTCCGGCGCAAAGAAACGTTCCGGAGGCGCACAGCATCATACAGGCAAACGCAAGCCGGTGACACCATGACATTTCGCGAGCAGGCGCAGGAGAATCACAACAGCGAGGCGGAGCACCTCGTCCCCGCAGCCGCCCTGGCCACCGAGGAGGAGACCCCGCCCGCCACGATCCACGACGACGACGAGGTCCAGCCCGTCCCCGAGGAGGCGCTCACGCCGCTCCCGGCGAAGGGCGAGGACCCGGTCCGTCTATACCTCAAGGAAATCGGCAAGGTTCCCCTCCTAACGGCCCAGCAGGAAGTCCAGATCGGCCGGCGGATCGAGGTCGGCCAGATCGCGCTCCGCCGCGGGCTCGCGGGCATCCCGCTGGCCGTTCGGGCGCTGCTGGACGTGGGCGACCGGCTCCGTCACAACGACATCGCGGCCGACGACGTGATCGTGCTGCCCGAGGGGGGCGAGCTGGAGGCCAAGGAGATCCGTCCCGTCCTCCTGGCGTTCGGCCGCATTCGCCGCCTGGAGCGTAAGATCGCGCGGCTCGAGGAGTCGCTGGGCGACAAGCGCCGCTCGGCGTCGTGGCGCGCCAGCGTCCAGAAGCAGATCGCGACCTATCGCGCGGGGATCCAGAAGACCGTCGCCGACATGCCGCTCAAGCCGGCGCTTATCGACGACCTTGTCGGCAAGGTGCGGCGCCTCTGCCAGCGCATCGATGCCCTGGCCCAGGAGTCGCGCCGCAACCGGACGACCGCGCCGGCGAAGGAGCTCAAGCGGCTCGAGTCGGAGGCCGGGCTACTCCGCAAGCAGCTTCAGACCCTGCTGGCCGAGATCGAGACGAGTGACCGCACGGTGCGCCAGGCCAAGCGCGAGCTGATGGAAGCCAACCTGCGCCTCGTCGTCTCGGTGGCCAAGCGCTACCTGGGCAGCGACCTGTCGCTGCTGGACCTCGTCCAGGAGGGCAACATCGGCCTCATGAAGGCCGTGGACCGGTTCCAGTACCGGCGTGGGTTCAAGTTCTCGACCTACGCGACGTGGTGGATCCGTCAGGCCATCACCCGCGCGATCGCGGACCACTCGCGCACCATCCGGATTCCGGTGCACATGGTCGAGACGCTCAACCGCATCTCGCGCGTCAACCGCAACATGGTCAACGAGATGGGTCGTGAGCCCACACCCGAGGAGCTGGCGCAGCGCACGGGCGTGCCGGCCAAGAAGGTGCGGCTCATCCTCGAGTCGTCGCGCAAGCCGCTGTCGCTGGAGACGCCGATCGGCGAGGACAGCGAGCTCGGCGATTTTCTAGAGGACAAGTCGGCCGGCTCGCCCAACGACACGCTGATGGGTCAGGACCTCACGACCCAGGTCGAGCGCGCGCTGGCCACGCTGTCGCCGAAGGAGAAGGAGATCCTGCGCCTCCGGTTCGGCATCGGCGAAGAGGGGGAGCACACGCTCGAAGAGGTCGGCAAGCGCTTCGCGGTGACGCGCGAGCGCATCCGGCAGATCGAGGCCAAGGCGCTCCGCAAGCTGCGCCACCCGCTGCGCGGGCGCAACCTCAAGGCCTTCGTCGAGAATTAGCCGCTCGTGAACGGGCGGGGGTGGCGGCAGGGCCGCCCCCGTTCGGGCACGCAAATCGACCGTGCGGTGCGCCTGTCAGCGGGCACCGATTCCGGGCCGGGTCCGACGCGTTACCCGAAACACGGCCCTCACGGGGGCGGCCCTGCCGCCACCCCCGCCCTTACCCGCGGCGGCCGTTCTCGTGATGACTTCGGTCGGCGACCGCACAGCGGATGCCGCGGCGGCCGTTCGGCTCGCGAATCGACCGGACGGTGCGCCGGTCAGCGGGCACCGATTCCGGGCCGGGTCCGACGCGTTACCCGAAACACGGCCCTCACGGGGGGCGGCCCTGCCGCCGCCCCCCGGCCCTTACCCGCGGCGGCTGTTCTCGCGATGACCTCGGTCGGCGACCGCGCGGCGGATGCCGCGGCGGCCGTTCGGCTCGCGAATCGACAGGACGGCGCGCCTGTCAGCGAGCACCGATTCCGGGCCGGGTCCGACGCGTTAGCCGAAACACGGCCCTCACGGGGGCGGCCCTGCCGCCACCCCCGCCCTCACCCGCGGCGGCTGTTCTCGCGATGACCTCGGTCGGCGACCGCGCGGCGGATGCCGAGGCGGCCGTTCGGCTCGCGAATCGACCGCCACCCTGCCGCGGCGAGAGTCTCGGTCAGGTGCCCAACTCGGTCACGACGGTCCGCCAGAGCGCGCCCAGCTCGCTGGGGCCTGGACTGGAGGGCTGCTTGCGGACCGCGGTGTGAACCATGACGAGACGACTGGTGGGATCGACCATGATCGTCTGACCGCGCACGCCGAGGAGGGCGAACATCGGCCGCTCCCCCGGGAAGATCCAGGTCTGGTAGCCGTAGCCGAAGAACGGCGTCGCGACGCCCGGCTTGACATGACCTTGCTCCGGCCGCACGCGAGTGGCCTCCGCGATCCAGGCAGACGGGATGATCTGTCGACCCCGCCAGTTGCCGTCGTGCGCGAGCAGCAGTCCCAGCCGCGCGTAGTCTCTCAGCACCGCGTTGATGCAGCAGTAGGTCGCTTCCTGGCCTGTGCGATCCACGAGCCACGTGGCGTCAGCCTCGGCGCCCATCGGCTGCCAGATCTTCTCTGACAGGTAGTCGGCGACCGGCCGGCCGACGGCATTGCGCAACACGAGGCCCAGGACCTGCGTCTCCACCGAGGCATAGGAGAACTTGGCGCCGGCCGGCAGCACGCGCTGGTCGTACGGGGTCACCGCCTCCACGCCGCCGGAGCCGACCTGTCGGAAGGTGTCGGCCGAGAGCCGCGCCACGTCGTCCCGGCCCGAATACTCCTCGACGAACCGGACCCCCGAAGACATCTGCAGCAAGTGGCGGAGCGACGTCCGACCGTATTCGGTCCCGGCGAGCGCAGGCACATAGACGGCGGCGGGATCGTCGACGGAGCGGATGCGGCCCTCTGCGATCGCGATGCCGACCAGCATCGAGGTGACGGTCTTCGCCATCGACCACGAGGTGAATCGATGGCGATCGTTGCGCCCGTACTGGTAGCGCTCGATGAGGATCGTGTCGCCACGCGCGACGAGGAGCCCGGTGGCCGGGTTGCGCGAGAGGTACCGGTCGAGGTCCGCGGCCGCGCCCTGGTAGTAGTACTGGATCGCCGGCTCCGAGGCTGCGCGCCCCAGCCGCGACGGCGTGGCGGCACGCCGGACGAGCCGGCCCTCGAACACCTGGTCGAGCTGGCTGTGGGAGCCGACCAGGAACGGCGTGCGGAAGAAGCTCGTGCGATCGCCGGTCGGGTGGCCGTCGCTCGCTCCGTAGTCCTCGGCGTCCGGACCGCTCGGCGCGAAGCGCGGCGCGGGCGCGGAAGCGGCCGGCGAGCCCGAGGCGATGCCGTCGCGCGCGCCGGGCGCCCCGGGCGCCGCGCATCCGGCGAGCAGGCTGACGAGCGTGCATGCGGCCGCAACGGCCTTCATCGTGGCCGGCATCGTAGCACTCTGGGAATCTCAGCGTTCGGTGGAGAGCGCGCGGAAGTCGGCGAGCAGCTGGGCGAGCTCGGCCGCGGGCAGCGCCGGCGTCATCGGTCGGCCGATCGGGATCGCACCGCGGGGATTCTCCAGCAGCCGCACGACCTCGCGGGGCGAGATCTCCTGGTAGCGATAGCGCTTGTCGCGCAGACGTAGCGTCCGCCCGACCGGGACGACGTCGGCCGCCGCGAGCCGCACGCCTTCTCCGACGACCAGATCGAGTCGCGCTCGTACGTCGTGATCACGACGACATCGAGAGCCGGGACGCCGAGCGCGTCGAGCGGCGCGGAGGTCAGCAGCAACGGGATGTAGCAGGGCTCGCAGCCCGTCACCCTGTCGGCGAGGAACAAATAGTAGGCGTGGCGATACTGAGCCGGCTGCGCGGACACCGTGGTGGCCCAGAGCAGGACGGCGGCAAGCGCGATCCTCACCCCGTCCCTATAGCACGCGGAGGGCGCTATCATCTGGCGCAACCCCGTCCACCAGGAGGAGCGGCCATGAGTGCGAACAGGTTCTCGATCGTGCTGGGCGCCCTGCTGGTCCTCCTCCTCGCGGGTATCGGCGTGGCCCCGGCTCAGCCGGGGCCGATCAGGATCGGCTTCGTCACCGACCTCACCGGGCCGGCGGCGCAGGCGGCCAAGGACATGGTCAACGGCCTGACGCTGTACCTGGACGAGATCGGCTCGCAGATGGCGGGGCGGAAGGTCGAGCTGATCGTGGAAGACAGCCAGGGCCGGCCCGACGTCGCGCTGACCAAGCTGCGCAAGATCGTCGAGCACGACCGCGTCCACATCGTGGCCGGCGTGCTCTTCGGCCACATCGGCTACGCGATGGCCCCGAAGGTGGAGGAGTACCGCATCCCGGCGCTCTTCACCGTCGCGGCCTCGGACGACCTCACGCAGCGGCTCAAGTACCGCTGGGTCATCCGGACCGGGTGGGCGTCGAGCCAGCCCTCCCACCCCTTCGGTGAGTACGCCGCCAGGACGCTCGGCTATCGCAAGGTCGCCGTCGTCGCCTCCGACTACGCGTTCGGCTGGGAAGTCGTCGGTGGATTCCAGCGCACGTTCGAGGAGAACGGCGGCCAGGTGATCCAGAAGCTCTGGGCCCCGCTCGGCGTCATGGATCTCTCGCCGTACATCGCGAAGATCCGCCGGGACGCCGACGCGGTCCTGACGATGATCGCCGGCGCCTCGACGCTGCAGTTCCTCAAGCAGTACGAGGAGGCGGGGCTGAAGGCCAGGATCCCGCTGATCGGCGGCGGCCCGGCCGTCGACGAGGCCCTCCTGCCGTCGATGGGCGACGAGGCCCTGGGCGTCGTCACTCCGCTCATCTACAGCGGCGCGCTCGAGACGCCCGCCAACCGGCGCTTCGTCAAGGAGTACCGCGCGCGCTTCGGCAAGGTCCCCTCCTACTTTTCGGAGACGAACTACACGAGCGGACGCTGGATCAACGAGGCGGTCAAGGCGCTCGGCGGCAACGTGGAAGACCGCGAGAAGCTGCTGGCGGCGCTGCGGAAGGTCGAGATCGCCGACGCGCCGCGGGGGCCCGTCAGGCTCGACACGTACGGCAATCCGATCCAGAACGTCTACTTCAGGAAAGTGGAGCGCAACCGAGAGGGCGAGCTCCAGAACACCGTGATCGTGACGATCCCCGCCGTCTCGCAGTTCTGGAAGTACAGCCCGGATGCCTTTCTCCGGCAGCCCGTCTACAGCCGCGACGTCCCGCCCTGCCGCTACTGCTGAGCCCGCGCTCAGCCGGGGCGGCCCCGCGCGAGCGGCACCGCGAGCGGGATGATCACGAGCAGGGCGGCGAGCGCGTTCACGGCGAAGGCCAGGGGCGCGCCCACGCTGGCCGCCAGCAGGCCGATGGCCAGCGTGCCGAGCGGCTGCGTCCCGATGCACGCCGACAGGATCCCCATCGCCCCGCCCCGCACCCGCTCGGGCGCCGAGAGCAGCACGAGCGTGCTCTGCATCGCGGCGAACCCCGACTCCGCCGCGCCCATGACGACCAGCAGCGCGACGCACGCGAGGAACGAGCGCGAGCCGGACAGCGCCACGAGGAGGACCGGCGCCACGAGCACGGAGGCGGCGAACAGCGTGCGCTGGGCGAACTGACCGCCTCGCGAGGCGATCATCAGCGCGCCGAGCAGCGCGCCGCAGCCGTCGGCCGCGACGAGCGCGCCGAGCGCGGTCGGGCCGACGGCCAGGACGTCGCGCGCGAAGACGGGCAGCATGTGCTGGTAGGGAAAGAACAGCGTGTTCATCGCGACGGTGACGAGCAACACGCCGCGCACGGTCGGGCTCGTCCACGCCGCCTGCAGACCCGTACGCAGGCTCGCCACCACGGACGTCGGCGCACCGCCGCCCGGACCGCCGAGCCGCCCGACGAGACCGCGGGATGCGAGCAGCCCCGCCGTGTACACGAGCGCCATGACCAGATACGACGCGGCCGGGCCCAGCCGCGCGAGGCAGACGCCGGCGGCCAGCGGGCCGAGCATCTTGGCGATCTGCATCGAGACGGTCTCGAGCGAGACGGCCTGGGCGACGCGCGAGGCGCCGAGGATCGTGTAGAGCGCGGTGCGGCGCGCCGGGAAGTCCAGCGCCCACATCGCGCCAAACACGATCTCCAGCGCGACCAGGGGCCAGTAGCCGCCCGCGCGGCTGGCGAAGATCGCGGCGAGCGCGAGCGCCGTCACGAGACCGACCGACTGCGCGGCCAGCAGCACCCGCCCGCGCACCATGCGATCGGCCACGATGCCGGCGAAGGGCCCGACGGCCATCAGCGGGGCCGCGCGCGCGAATGCCGCGAGACCGACCATGAAGGGCGAGCCGGTGAGCTGGAGCGCCAGCCATCCGACCGTGACGAGGTCCATCCAGCGCGCGACATTGACGCAGAGGCCGGAGACCCAGAGCCGACGGTAGCTCGGCTCCTGGAGGACCTCGGCCACCACCAGCCGCCCCGCCAGCGCGGCGACCGGCGAGAGGCTCACCGGGTCAGGACGGCCACGATGCGGCCGGCGCGCCTCACAGCCCCCGGCACGACGTGAACACGGCCAGGAGGATCACCAGACCGGCGGGGACGAGGGTCACGACCACCGACAACGCCGTGCCCAGCGTGAACGCGATCGGCCCGAACACGGGGGTGCTGACGCGCCACACCTTCGCCACGAGCAGCTCGAGGATCCATCCGCCCGTGTAGAAGATGTTCGCCACGATCAAGTACGCGGCGACCGCGATGACCACGAGCAGCGGCGGGCTCGGCAGCCCGAGCGGCACGCCGCGGCTGCGCTCGCACCCGAAGGCGACCGCGAAGAACACCCCGAGGCTCAAGACACCGGTCGCGCCCACGATCATGTTGTACGGCAGCCGCCGCAGCTCCCACCAGGCGACGACGTGCGCCGGATGCGACTTCTCGAGCCGGTGCGCGAACAGCCAGCCGGCGAGACGCCACGAGATCCGCAAGAGCGGCGCCGGCCTCATGACGACGGGGCGCCGCCCCAGCGCCTGACCTGGCGCCGCGCGAAGAACAGGATGATCAGCGGCAACCCGAACGCCGCCAGCACGACGCTGAGCCACTCGTTGCGCAGCCGGTCGTTGATGTCGCCGGGCAGGCTCTCCCTCGGATCGGCGACGAGGTACCGGACGAGCACCGTGTCTCCCGGCTTCAGGTGACCGCACGCCGGAATGCCGTAGCCGGCGTTGCCGCGCCCGGCGTAGGTGCGATCGTCGACCCGGAACTCGTAGGCCACCGCTCCATGATTACCGCAATCGGTGGACGTCACCTGTGCCCGGGCGCTGGCGCCGTGGGCCTCGAGGCGGGAGTAGTGGGGCAGGTTCAGCGAGCCGACGAACACGCCGATCGCGAGCGCGCTGGCGACGTAGAGCGCGGGCGGAAGCAGCTTGCTATTCGTGGCCGGCCTCGATGCGATACGTCGCCTTCAGCCGCGCCCGCGCCTCGACGGCCATGATCAGCGTGCGCCCGCCCATCGCTCCCGCCTCACACCGGCATGACGCCGTGCTTGCGCCATGGGCGGTCGACCCGTTTGGTGCGGGCCATCTCGAGCGCCCGGATCAGCGTCGGTCGGGTGTCGCGCGGATCGATGACGTCGTCGATGAGGGCGGCGCCGGCGGCGATGTAGGGGCTGATGAGCTGGCGGAACTGCTCGACCTTCTTCGCGCGCTCGGCGTCCGGCTCGGCGGCGGCGGCGATCTCCTTGCGGAAGACGATGTTGGTCCCGCCCTCCGGCCCCATGACGCTGATCTCGGCCGTCGGCCAGCCCACGATGAGATCAGGCTCGTAGGCGCGGCCGCACATCACGAAGTAGCCGGCGCCGTACGCCTTGCGCATCACCACCGTCAGCTTGGGCACCGTGGCCTCGCTCACCGCATAGAGCATCTTGGCGCCGTGCCGGATGATGCCGGCGCGCTCGACTTTGCTGCCGACCATGAAGCCGGGCACGTCCTGGAAGAACACGAGCGGAATGCCGAACGCGTCGCACAGCATGATGAAGCGCGCGGCCTTGTCGGCGGCGTCGATGTCGAGCGCGCCCCCGAGCACCATCGGCTGGTTGGCGACGACGCCGACGGCACGGCCGTTCAGCCTCGCGAGCGCCACCACGATGTTCTTGGCCCAGCCCGGCTTGATCTCGAAGAGCCGGCCGTGGTCCACCACCGCGCGCAGCACCTTCTTGACGTCGTAGGCGCGGCGCGGGCTGTCGGGCAGGATCGTCAGCAGCGCCTCGTCGCGGCGCTCGGCGGCGTCCTCGCACGCGATCACCGGCGGCGGCTCCTGGTTGTGTGATGGGAAGTACGACAGGTACTCCTTCACCACGCGCAGGCAATGCTCGTCGTCCTCGACCTCGAGGTCGCCCACGCCGGAGATCTCGCAGTGGACCTTGGAGCCGCCCAGCTCCTCGGCGGTGATGTCCTCGCCGACCACCGCCTTGACCAGCGGCGGCCCGCCGAGCGCCATGTTGCTCGTCCCCTTCACCATCGGCACGAAGTCGGCGAGGGCCGGGATGTAGGCGGTGCCGGCGGCGCCGGGGCCCATCATCGCCGCCACCTGCGGCACCACGCCCGACATGATCGACTCCTCGCGGAAGAGCAGGCCCGAGCCGGCGAACCAGCGCGAGCCGATCGCCTCCTGGATCCGCGCGCCCGCGGAGTCGATCAGCCAGATCATCGGGATCCGCTTGGTGTAGGCGATCTCGCGCGCGCGGTTGCACTTCGCCTCGGCGTTGCGGCCCATCGAGCCGGCCATGACCGTGAAGTCGTACGCGATGACGGAGGCCAGCCGCCCGTCGATCTTGCCGAAGCCGGTGACGACGCCGTCCGCCGGCGTCACCTTGCCCTCCAGCTCGGGGGCGATCCCGGCGTGGGTCGCGTGCACCCCGATCTCGGTGAAGGTGCCGGCATCGAAGAGCCGGTCGATCCGCTCGCGCACCGTCAGCTTGCCGGCGGCGTGCTGCTTGTCGACGGCCGCCTTGCCGCCCATCTGCTCGGCGCGCTCGCGCCGGGCGGCCAGGTCGTCGGCGTGCTCCTTCATCCCCATCCCTAGCGCATCTGTCCCGTCCGGGCCAGGATCCAGGTGTTGATGCCGGTGTCGGGCGGCGAGCCGCTGAGCATCGTCACCATGGTAGCGATCTCGCTGCGATGGTGGGTCGCGTGATTCGCGACGTGCTGCAGGAGCGGCCCGAGCGGCGCGCTGAAGGCCTTGCCCTCCGTGTTCTTGTACGCCACCGCGCGCGAGAGGTCGGCCTCCGTCAGCGCGGCCACGAAGGCTTGCTGCTCGGCCTCGAGCGCGTCCCACTTGGCGCGCACGATGGCCATCGTCGGCAGGTCGGCCCCCGGCAGGTTCGTCGGCGACGTGCCCTTCCAGCGGCTCAGCCACACCCAGTCGGCGCCGTACAGGTGCGCGAACATCCGCGTCACCTTGGAGTGGCTGAACTGCGCGCCGACGTCCCGCGCGCACGCCTGCTCGCCCAGCGCGGCGGCGAAGTCGAAGAGCCGGCGGTTCGCCCAGCGGTGATAGTCGTAGAGATCGCGGATCATCCCCACGCTCATCGTGCCCTCCTCCTCTGATCGCTCATCCAGGCTCATGGCTACTCCAGCACCACCACCGTCTCGCCCTCCTGCACGGTCTGTCCCTCGCGCACCCGGATCTCCTTGACCGCGCCGGCGCGCGGCGCCTCCACCGGGATCTCCATCTTCATCGACTCGAGCACGATCACGGGATCGCCGGCGGCGACCTTGTCGCCGACCTTGGCGGTCACCTGGAACACGACCCCGGTGATGTGCGCCTTGATCTCCTCAGCCATGGAACGCTCCTTGTTCGACCATCTGAGTGTGCACGCGGCCGCGGCGAAAGTCCGCATGCGCGGTGATCGTGCGGAGCAGCGGCAGCGTGGTCTTCACGCCCTCCACCACGCACGTGTCCAGCGCCCGCGCCAGACGCTCGATCGCCTGGGCGCGGTCGGCGCCGCGCGCGATGAGCTTGAAGAGCAGCGCGTCGTAGTGGACGGAGACGACGCTGCCCTCGACCACACCCGACTCGAGCCGGATCCCCTCGCCCCCGGGCAGCGCCAGCCGCGTGATCGTGCCCGGCGAGGGCAGGAAATTCCTGGCCGGGTCCTCCGCGTAGACGCGCACCTCGACGGCGGCGCCGCGCGGCTCGATCGTCTCCTGCGTGAAGGGCAGCGGCTCGCCGGCGGCCACGCGCAGCTGCGCGGCGACGAGGTCGAGGCCGGTGATCTCCTCGGTGACCGGGTGCTCCACCTGCAGCCGCGTGTTCATCTCCAGGAAATAGAAGCCGCCCTGGGCGTCCACGAGGAATTCGAGGGTGCCGGCGTTCACGTAGCCGATGGCGCGCGCGCCCGCGACGGCGGCCTCGGTCAGCCCGCGCCTGATGCGCGCGTCGAGGTTCGGCGCCGGCGATTCCTCGACGAGCTTCTGGTGGCGGCGCTGGATCGAGCACTCGCGGTCGTGCAGGTGCACGACGGTGCCTTTCGTGTCGCCGAAGACCTGCACCTCGACGTGGCGCGGCGCCTCGAGATAGCGCTCGACGTAGACCTGGCCGCTGCCGAACGCGCTCTGCGCGCGCCGGGTCGCCGTGGCGAACGCGCCCGCCAGCTCGTCCGCCGACGCCACCTTCGCCATCCCGATGCCACCGCCGCCGGCGGCCGCCTTGAGGATGACCGGATAGCCGAGCCCGCCGGCGACGCGCTCGGCGCTCGCGGCGTCCGCGACGGGCTCCGGGCTGCCGGGCACGATCGGCACGCCGGCGGCGGCCATGCGGCGGCGCGCCTCGGGCTTGTCGCCCATCGCGCGGATCGCCTCCGCCGAGGGCCCGATGAACGTGAGCCCGGCCCGAGCGCACGCCTCGGCGAAGCGCCAGCTCTCGGAGAGAAAGCCGTAACCAGGATGTACCGCCTCGGCGCCCGACTCGCGGGCCGCGGCGAGGATTCGCTCGACGCTCAGGTACGACTCGCGCGCCGGCGCCGGGCCGAGCAGCACCGCGTGATCCGCGTCCTTCACGTGGGGCGCGTCGCGATCGGCCTCGGAGTAGACGGCGACGGTGCGCAGTCCCAGCGCGCGGCAGCCGCGGACAATGCGACGCGCGATCTCCCCGCGGTTGGCGACGAGGACGGTGCGGAACACGCTCAGGGAGCGGCGGAGACGGGCTCGGTGGAGACCAGGTCGCCGGCGGCGATGCGCCAGCCCGACGTCGTCTGCGTCCAGCGGAGCTGGACGAAGCCGATCGCGCGCGGGCTTTCGATCCGCAGCTTGACCATCTGCTGGCGGCCGATCGCGGCGAGACCGACGACGCGCGTGCTGGTGATCCCGCCCGCGAGGGGGGCGAAGGCTGCGCTCAGCGCGTCGCGCGCCCCGGGCTCGACCCACTCCGCGGCGCCCGCGGCGTCACCCGACTCCAGCGACTCGCGATGGTCGTTCACGGCGGACGCGAGATCGGCGGACAGCGCGGCGGGATCGAAGTCCGGCGGAACCTGGACGAGATCGGGAGCGACGATCTCGGGGGCCACGTCGAGCAGCGCGGGGTCCACGAGCGGCGCCGGCGCGTCGCCCGTGACGCCGCCGGCCTTCTCGAGCGCCGCGAGCAGGCGCCGCGCGCAGTCGGCGACGCGCGCGCGGCCGGCGGCGTCGCGCGCGAGCCGGTCGAGCACGATCGCGCCGGCGGCGGCGTGGCGCCGCTCCTCCTCCAGGCAGCGGGTCAGGATGCGCCGGGTCGGCGGCTCGTACACGGCGTTCGTCGACGCGAGGTGACGCGCGTAGACCGTCACGAGGTGCGGCTTGAGCACGGCGTAGACGCCGACGATGCGCTCGAGCGTCTGCCGCGGACCCTCCGGACTCTCGAGCATCTCCGTGAAGGCGACCATCGCGTCGTTCGCCGGCTCCGATTCGTGCGCCGCCGCGCGCAGCTCGGGCAGCCGCCGTCCCCAGAGATCCGCGTGCTGGGCGCAGTCCCACACGTGGCGGCCGAACAGCAGCTTGGCGGGCAGCTCGGGCGTCAGCGCGATCCAGCCGCCGAGCACGCGCATCATGCGCTCCTCGGCGTACCGGTAGTTGCGGATCCGCCGCGCGGAGTCGTCGACGGAGAAGTGGCCCGCGAGGTGGTGGGAGCTCAATACACCTGCGAGCGCTGCGTGCTCTTGATGAGCCGCTCGATCTCCTCGTCGGTGAAGCCCGCGAGCTTGCGCGCCTCCTTGGCGATCGAGATCGGCACCACCTCGTGGTGGCCGTCCTGGCGGCTGCCGCCCAGGTTGAAGCGCTCGTCGATCGTCTCCTGAAACTCGATGGCCTTGCGCCGGCGCTCGGCGTCGCCGCGCGTCAGCTCGTTGAGCCAGCGCGAGCCCATGCGCACGTGCGTGATCTCGTCGGCCAGCACGTAGTCCACCGACTTCTCGATGATCGGATCGCCGATCTTCTGCGCGATGTGAATGAGCTGGTTGAAGACGTCGCACGCCAGGCCCTCGAGACCGCGGTTGACGCCGGCCACGCGGGCGGCGGCGTCTTCCGCGCACGCGCAGCGCCAGAGGATGGTGGACTCCGGGAACTCGCCCACCCGGCCGCCGAGGTGCTCGAGCAGGCCGAGGTAGGTCTCGACGTGGCGCGACTCGTCCCACACCTGCCGCGCCATGTCCAGCGTGAACTCCCACGGCGCCTCCGGGAAGTCGTAGACGGTGCGGCCGGCGCCCTCCATCGCCTGGAGCTCGCCGACCATGATGCCGTGCACGCGCTCGCGAATGGACTCTCGGCTCGCGAGGTCGGGGAACGGCGGCAGACCCTGCTCGACCTTCAGCTCGCCGACCTCGCGCGCACGCATGCGCACGAAGCGGTCCTCGCGCGCGAGCTTGTCGTAGGCGATCGGTCGATCCATGCGTTGGCCTCCGGGGCGAATGAACCGCTGTTCAGCGAGTGTAGCCGATGCGCCGACGGCCCGCAAATCGCGCTCACGCGATCCGCCGCGGCGCCCCCTGGCGCACCGCCTCGAGGAACTGCTGCGCGGCCGGCGACAGCGAGCGCCTCGTGCTCTCGATGAGACTGATCTCGCGGACGAGCATCGGATGCTCGATGACGCGCGCCCGGAGCGCGGCCGCCTGCGTGGCGGCCTCGTCGGCGGCCGAGTACGCGAGCACCGCGACGCCCAGGCCGGCCTTGACGAGCCCGAGCGCCGTGGACACGTAGCTCGCCTCGTAGGCGGGCGCGACCCCTTTGCCGATCGACTCGAACGCCTGGTCGACCAGCGTGCGAACGCTGTATTCGCTGTCCATGAGGATGAGCGGCACCGTCAGCAGATCTTCCAGGCGCACCGCGGCACGCTGCTCGAACGGGTGCCCCGGCGGAAAGACCGCACTCATCGGGTCGGACAGGAGCGGCGAGCACCGCAGCTCGGGGTCGCGCTTCGTCGGGCTGCCGATCCCGAAGTCGGCTTCGCCCGACTTCACGAGCGCCGTCACGCGCTGCGCGACACCGTCACGCAGCCGCACGACGATGCCGCGGTGGCGGGCTTTGAAGGCCGCGATGATCGCGGGCAGCAGCGTCGACGCCGCGGACGGCAGGGCGGCGACGGTGACGACGCCGCGTCGCCGTCCCGCGACGTCGCGGGCATTGACGGCCACCGCGTCGATCTCGCCCAGCACGCGCGCGACGACCGGCAGGAACTCGCGCCCGATCTGCGTCAGCGCCACGGAGCGCGTGGTGCGATCGAGCAGCCGCACGCCGAGCGCCTCCTCGAGATGGCGGATGCGGACGGTGAGCGCGGGCTGCGACATGTTCAGCGCCTTGGCGGCACGGGTGAAGTTTCCGAGACGGGCGACGCCCAGAAACGCCTCGAGCTCACGGAGGGTGAAATTCATAGCGGGACTATATGACTGCAATAACAAATATTCAATTGCCTGAACGCCGGCGGCCGGTGCACTCTCCCGGCGCGCGCTGAGCGGAGCCCCTCGCGCTGAGGAGAACGTGAATGAACGCACGAACGCGCTGGACGGCTTCCTGTCTGCTCGCGATCCTCGCCCTGCTTGCCGTGTGCGGCTCGCCCGGCACCGCCGACGCCCGCATCGTCAGGATCCAGGTCACGGCCACCGAATCGCCGACGTTTGGCGGCTATTCGTGGCCGGGCGTCGGACAGTACGAGAAGGTCGTCGGCAAGGCGTTCGGCGAGGTCGATCCCTTCGACACGAAGAACGCCGTGATCGTGGACATCCAGCTCGCGCCGCGGAACGCCGGCGGCAAGGTCGAGTACTCGTTCGACTTCTACATCCTCAAGCCGATCGACCTCAGTCGCGGCGCGCACAAGGTGATGTACGAGCCGCCGAACCGCGGCGGCAAAACGTGGGGAAACTTCGGTCGCATGCCCGGCGGCAACGACCCCGGCTCGGTCACGGACCCGACCGTGCTGGCAAACGCCTTCCTGATGCCGCGCGGCTACACGATGGTGTGGAGCGGCTGGGACAAGGCGGCGGGCACCAGCACTGCGGGCTTCAACACGACGATCACGCTGCCGATCGCCAAGAACGCCGATGGCTCGTCGATCACCGGGCCGGCGTACGAGTACATCGTGATGTCGGGAACGGCCGCGTTCCCGCTCAACTATCCGGCGGCCACGCTCGACAAGAGCAAGGCGACGTTGACCCATCGCGTTCACCTGAACGACGTGCCCGCGGTGATTCCCGCGACGGGTTGGACGTACAACGCGAGCGGAACGACGATCAACCTGGTCCCGGCAGGCTGGGTCGCGAACGACATCTACGAGTTCTCGTACACGGCCAACGACCCGTCCGTGAACGGGCTGGGATTCGCCGCCATCCGGGACTGGAACGCCTGGCTGCGGTACGAGGCGGCCGACGACTTCGGCACGCCCAATCCGTTGAAGGGGGACATCCAGCGGATCTACACGGAAGTCGTCTCGCAGCCCGGACGGCTGCTCAACGACTTCCGGCACCTCGGCTTCAACCAGGCCGAGAACGGCAAGAAGGTGTTCGACGGCCTGATGCAGTGGATCGCGGCGGGCGACGGCATCAACATGAACTACCGGTTCTCGCAGCCGGGCCGCACCGAGCGCAACCGCCAGGATCATCTCTACGCCGAGGGGGTCTTTCCGTTCGCCAACGTGAAGACACACGATCCGATCACGGGCAAGACAGATAGCCGGTACGCGCGCTGCAAGGAGACCGGCACCTGCCCGTACGGCGTGGAGATCTACTCGGCCAACGAGTACTGGGTGAAGGCCGCCTCGCTCCTGCACACCAATTCTCAGGGCACCAGGGACCTCCACGAGTCGCGGTTCACGCGCAACTACCTGATCTCCAGCCACCAGCACGGCACCGGCAACAGCGCGTCGAAGGGCAACTGCCAGCAGTTCCTGAATCCGCTGAACTCCGCGCCGGTGCAGCGCGCCCTGTTCGTCGCACTGGACGAGTGGGCGACCGAGCACACGAAGCCGCCGCGCAGCCGGGTGCCGAGGCTTCACGACAAGACCCTGGTGCCGCCGCTGCCGCAGGCGGGCATGGGCTTCCCCAGCATTCCGGGCGTCACCTACACCGGTCTCAAGACGACGCGCTATCTGCTCGACTACGGGCCGCACTACTACGACACCGGTATTGCGACGGTCAACCCGCCCCTGATCACGCCGCCGTACGAGGACAATCCGCACAACGGACCGATCTATCCGAGCTTCATCCCGAAGACCGACCGCGACGGCAACGACATCGCAGGCGTGCGTCTGGTCGATGTCACCGTGCCGATCGCCACGTATACTGGCTGGGCGCTGCGGGCCGGCCCCCAGGCCAACGACGGCTGCGAGAGCGCGGGCCAGTTCGTCCCGTTCCCGAAGACCAAAGCCGACCGCCTGGCTTCCGGCGATCCGCGCCAGTCGGTCGAGGAGCGCTATCCGACGTTCGAGCAGTACCAGCACCGGGTGGCCCACGCGATCAGGGAGATGGTCGAGGATCGCCTGATGCTGTGCGAGGACACTGCCAGCGAGTACGCGCGACTGATCGCGCTGGGACTGGCCCAGGGCGTGCCCGCGCCGCCGGGCCCGCCGCCCGCCGTGTCCCCGGTGCCGCTCTGCGGCGACAAGAACGAACACCACGGGGACGACAGGGACGACGAGAGAGACGACGACTAGGGCTGCGGCCCGAGGAGAGACGCGCATGAGACATCGAGCGACGTGGTTCATGCTCGTCGTGGTCGCGGTCCTCGCGTGGGCGCCGGCGGCGCACGCCCGCGTGACGAGAATCATCATCGACAAGACCGAGCCCCTGACCGGTCAGAACATTCCCTACGAGAGGCTGACCGGGCGCGCGTTCGGCGAGCTGGATCCGAGCGATCCGCTCAACACGCTCATCACGGACATCGACCTGGCCCCACGGGTCAACGGCAAGGTCGGGTACGTCGCCAGCTTCTTCATCGTCAAGCCCGTCGACATGTCGCGGGCGAGCGGGCTGATGTGGCACGACGTGCCGAACCGCGGCGGCCGGATCACCATCACGCCGGATCTGCGTAACCTGAACGACGTCGGCTTGAGCAGCGGCTGGCAGGGTGACAACGCCGGCGCGAACCCGGTGACCGCGCCCGCGACGATCGTCCCCGCGAATGCATCGACGCTTGCCCCGGTCACCCCGAGCAGCAATGAGTGGGTGAAGGTGCCGGTGCTCACGGGCGTGACCGGACACATCGTCGGCCGCATCATCAATCGCAGCGGCCTCGGGGCGCAGCCGCTGAACGTGATGGGCAATCCGATTCCGTATTTCCCGGTCGACCCCACGAACAACGCCGGAGCGACGCTGACCACGCACCGGCACGAGACGATCACCGGCATCGTGACCGAGGGATCCACCATCCCGAACAGCGACTGGAACTTCTGCGGCGGTGGCACGTTCGCGGCGCCGACGCCGGTCACCACGCTACCGGTGCGGCTGTGCCTGAAGGACGGCTTCGATGCGACGAAGCTCTACCAGCTGGTCTACACCGTCACGGACCCGTACGTCCTGGGCGCGGGCACGGCAGCGTTCCGCGACGTCGCGTCCTTTTTCAGGTATGAGCCCAATGACGACTTCGGCACACCGAACCCGCTCGCGGGCAGCATCAAGTGGGCGATCATTCGTGGGTCGTCGCAGTCCGGCAACTTCACACGGCACTTCATCCATCTCGGCATGAACCAGGACGAACAGGGACGCATCGTCCACGACGGCGCGTGGCCGCTCATCGCGGGTCGTCGCGTCGCCAACAATTCCCGCTGGGGCCAGCCGGATGGCGTGCTCGAGCTCTACCAGATGGGCAGCGAAGGTCCCCAGTGGTGGCACCAGTTCCCCGACACGGTCCGCGGTCTGCACCCGGCGGGCATCCTCGACCGCTGTGAAGCGACCAAGACGTGCCCGAAGATCGTCGAGACGTTCGGCGGCGCCGAGGTGTTTGCGCTGAAGATGACGACCTCCTGGGTCGGCACCTCGGCGAAGAACGACATTCCAGTGCCGAAGAACGTCCGCCGCTACTACCTGCCCAGTTCGACGCACGGCGGCGGCAATGGGACGACCACCGAAAATCCGCCGAAGAACGTCGTCGGGTGCCCCGGCAACAACTGGGGAACAGGTACGTTGCTGGCGAATCCCGTGCCCGCGACCGGGCTGGTCAATCGGATGCGGGTCGCCTTGCGCGACTGGGTGATGCTCGGCGTGGATCCGCCGCCGAGCCAGTGGCCGACGCTGGCGAAGAAGACCCTGGTCGAGCCGACCAAGGCCGCCATGGGATTCCCGAGCGGCGTCCCCGGCATTCCGGATTCGATCTTCCTGCTGGAGAACTTCATCTTCCCGGTCTTCGATTACGACTGGGGTCCCGAGTTCAACGAGAGCGACGCGACCGGGACCCCGACGAACGCGCCGCCCCCGATCCTGCACGTCATCAAGATGATGGTGCCGCGTGTGGATGCGGACGGCAACGAATTGGGCGGTGTGCCGACCGTCCAGCGTGACGCGCCGCTCGGCACCTATCTCGGCTGGAACATCACATCGGGTCCGGGCCGCGCGGCCTACGACGGCAGGCCGTTCCACGCCGGACAGGTCTGCAACTACGTGGGCGGCATGGTGCCGTTCTTCAAGACCAAGGCGCAGCGGCTCGCCGCGGGCGATCCGCGCCTGTCGCTGGAAGAGCGCTACGGCACCCACGCCGGGTACGTCGCCGCGGTGACGGCGGCCGCGAACAACGCCTTCAATCAAGGGTACCTGCTCGCGGCAGACCGCGATGCCCTGATCGCGCAAGCGGTCGCGAGCGATGTCTGCAATCAGCCTGGCGACGGCGGGAAGTGCAATCCGGGCCCCTGAGCGCTAGAAGCTGAGACGTCGTCTGGGGGCGCGTGTCGCGCGGCACGCGCCCTCGGTGTCTCGGCCGCTCACCCGATCAGTCTCGGGGCGGCCGGCGAACGAGCGCGGCGGGCCGGATGGCGTCCAGCCCGAAGCGGTCGGTGATGCGATCCACCGCCCGCGAGAGGCGCTCGCGTCGCACGGCGTCGTCCCCGAGCAGCCCGAGCTGGCCGGTCTGCTCGGCCGTCAGCGCCGAGGCGGAGACGCCGATCAGCCGCACCGGCTGCACGAGCGTCTCGCGCGCCAGCAAGATCGCCACGCGCCGGTAGAGCTCGAGGCCGTCCTGGGTCGGGTCGCTCGTGTGGCTGCGCGTGAGCGTGCGGAAGTCGGCGAAGCGCAGCTTCAGCGTCACGCGCGCGGCGGCCAGCCGCTCCGCGCGCAGCTCGCGCGCCACGCGCTCGGCCTGGCCGCGCAGCGTGGTGTCGAGCCGGGCGCGGTCCGTCGTGTCGCGCTCGAACGTCGTCTCCGCGCCCATCGATTTGGGCGGCGTCCACGGCTCCACCGGCCGGTCGTCGCGGCCGAAGGCGAGGTCGTGCAGCCCGGCGCCGTGGTCGCCGAGACGCGCCACGAGGGTCGCGCGCGACAGCCGCTGGAGCTGGCCGATCGTCGCGATGCCGAGCGCGGCCAGGTCCTTCGCCGTCGCCTTGCCCACGCCCCAGAGCCGCTCGATCGGCAGCGGCGCCAGGAACTCCGCCTCGCGGCCCGCCTCGACGATCACGAGGCCGTCGGGCTTCTTCAGATCGGAGGCCACCTTGGCGATGAACTTGTTGGCGGCGAGCCCGGCGGAGGCCGTGAGACCCGTCTCGGCCCGGATCCGTCGCTTGATCTCGCGCACCGCCTCCGGCGCCGGTCCGAACAGCGACGCCGTCCCCGTCAGGTCGACGAACGCCTCGTCCACGGAGACCGGCTCCACCAGCGGTGAGAAGTCGCCGAGGATCCCCATGATCTGGCGCGAGGCGCCGGCGTACTTGTCCATGTCCACCGGCAGGAAGACGCCGTCGGGACACAGGCGCGCGGCCTTGCCGATCGGCATCGCGGACCGCACGCCGAAGACGCGCGCCTCGTAGGAGGCGGCGGAGACGACGCCGCGGCCCTTGGGATCGGCGCCGACGATCACGGGACGGCCGCGCAGCTCGGGACGGTCGCGCTGCTCGACGGACGCGTAGAACGCGTCCATGTCCACGTGCACGATGCTCCGAGGACGCGTCATGCCGTTCTGATCGCGCGAGCGGCAGGCGGGGCCACGGGTCAGGCCCGGGCCAGTCCGAGCTCGGGGGCGACGGAGGTGAGCGCGTCCACGACGAAGGCGATGTGGGCGTCGAGGTCCACGCCCAGCTCGGCGGCCCCGCGATAGACGTCGTCGCGATTCACCGTGCGCGCGAAGCCCTTGTCCTTGAGCTTCTTCCGCACCGACGCCGGCTCGAGCCCGTCGATCACCTTGCCCGGCCGCACGAGCGCGCACGCGTGCACGAAGCCGGTCAGCTCGTCGCACGCGTACAGCGCGCGATCGAGCAGGCTCACGCGCGGCACGCCCGAGTAGTCGGCGTGGGCGAGGATGGCGTGGACGATGGCGGGATCGACGCCGCGCGCGAGCAGGATCTCGGCGCCCTTCACGGGGTGCAAGGGCGCGTGCGGATGCATCTCGTAGTCGAAATCGTGGAGCATGCCCGCGATCCCCCACGCGTCTTCGCTCTCGGCATAGCGACGCGCGTAGGCGCGCATGGAGGCTTCGACCGCACGGGCGTGCTTGCGGAGGCTCTCGCCTTTCGTGAACTCGGTCAGGATCGACCAGGCGAGGTCGCGGGTGATGATGATATCGCCGCCGACCGGGGGATCAGGCTCGACGGATCGTCTGCTGGCTCCGCCACTTGTCGATGGACTTCTTGGAGAACACCCAGCCGCCGTTCAGCTCCAGGCACGGGATGCGGCGCTCGGCGGCCATCACGCTCAGTGTGGATTGATCCATGGCCAGGTACCGCGAGGCCTCTTCCAGGCTCAGCACGTCCTTCGGGGTCACGCGCGTTCCTCCCTGTCGACGGTCTTGCGGAGCGTCTCGACCTCCGCCTCGAGCGTGCGGATCCGCTCCACGAGCTGCTCGAGCGCCTTCGTCACCGGGTCCGGCAGGTCGGTCTGGTTGAGATCCACACCGTCGACCCGCTGCCCGTCCTTGTATGTTACTCGGCCCGGCACGCCGACCACAACGGAGTTCGGCGGCACCTCGCGGACGACCACCGAGCCGGCGCCGACGCGGCTGTTGTCGCCGATCGTGAAGCCGCCGATGATCTTGGCGCCCGCGCCCACCGTCACGTTGTTGCCGAGCGTCGGGTGGCGCTTCTCCTTCTTGAGGCTCGTCCCCGCCAGACTCACGCCCTGGTAGAGCGTCACGTTCTCGCCGACCTCGGAGGTCTCGCCGATCACCACGCCCATGCCGTGGTCGATGAAGAGCCCGCGCCCGAGCCGTGCGGCAGGATGGATCTCGATGCCGGTCAGGAAACGCGAGAGGTGCGACACCCAGCGCGCGCTCGTGGTCCAGCGCGCGCGCCAGAGCCGGTGCGCGACGCGGTGGAAGGCCAGCGCGTGCACCCCCGGGTAGCAGAGAATGACCTCCCACGCAGAGCGCGCCGCCGGGTCACGCTCCATCACCGTCCGGATGTCGTCCCGCAGTCGGTCGAACATCACGCCTCCCTGTTCCCAGGCCGGCGGCGGAGCGCGTCCAGCGCCGCCGCCCGCATCGCGCCCGCCGCCACCTCGGCCGCGTGCTTCCGATCCTCCGGAAGGCCGTCGAGCGCGTCTTCGATCTCCTGCGCCTTCAGGACCAGCAGATCCTCCACCGCGCGGCCCGCCACCAGCTCGGTGGCCACGCTGGCCGCGGCGATCGTCGGGCCGCAGCCGTAGGCCTGAAAGCGCGCCTCGGCGAGGCACCCCGCGCGCATCTTCAGATAGAACCGCGTGAGGTCGCCGCAGCCGGCGTACTCGTCGCTGCCGGAGCCGTCGGCGTCCCGCATCAGCCCGGCGTTTCTCGGGTTGAGGAAGTGATCGACCAGCGTCGGGCTGTACCTCATGCGGCTCCGACCGGCATCGCCTGGCGGATCCGGCTGACGACCTCCGTCACCGACGCCACCACGAAGTCCACGTCCTCGGTCGTCGTCGAGCGGCCGAGCGAGGAGCGCACGGCGCCCATCGCCCAGTCGAGCGGCACGCCCATGGCCACCAGCACGTGCGAGGGCTCGACGCTGCCCGCGGTGCAGGCGGAGCCCGCCGACACCGCGATGCCCTTGAGATCCAGGCCGAGGACGATGGATTCGGATTCGACGTTGCGGTAGCAGACGTTGGCGGTGCCCGGCAGGCGCTCGGTCGGGTGCCCGTTGAGCCGTACGTCCGGCACGCGGGCGCGGATGCCCTCCCACATGCGATCGCGCAGGGCGCTCACCCGCTCCGCCTCGGCCTTCATGTCGCGCGCGCGGATCTCGACCGCCTTGCCGAGGCCCACGATGCCCGGCACGTTCTCGGTGCCGGCGCGCCGCCGCCGCTCGTGCTCGCCGCCGTGCTGGATGGAGACCATCTTGGTGCCGCGGCGGATGTAGAGGCCCGCGATGCCCTTGGGCCCGTAGATCTTGTGGCTCGAGAACGACAGCGCGTCGATGTTCATGGCGTGCACGTCGACCTCGACCTTGCCGAACGTCTGCACGGCGTCGACGTGGAAGGGCACGCCGGCGTCACGCGCCAGGGCGCCGATCGCGCGCACCGGCTGGATGGTGCCGACCTCGCTGTTGGCGTGCATGATCGAGATCGCGATCGTGTCGGGGCGCAGCGCGCGCCGCACGTCGTCGGGATCGACCATGCCGTACTGGTCGACGGGCAGGTAGGTGACCGTGAAGCCCTGCGCCTCGAGCGCCTGTGCCGAGCGCAGCACCGCGTGGTGCTCGACCCTGCTGGTGATGACGTGGCCGCTGCCGCGCGCGAGGGCGAGGCCCTTCACGCCGAAGTTGTCGGATTCCGTCCCACCCGAGGTGAACACGAGCTCCTCCGGCCGCACGCGCAGAAACGCGGCGACGCGGTCGCGCGCGGCGTCCACCGCCGCACGCGCGTCGCGGCCGAAGCCGTGCACGCTCGACGGGTTGCCGTAGACGTCGCTGAAGTACGGCAGCATCTCCGCCACCACCTCGGGGTGCACGGGCGTCGACGCGTTGTGATCGAGGTAGACACGACGGTTCATTCCTTGCTCTCCCTCATCGCCGATGCTACGCTGCGCCCGCGATGGATCTGTCGAAGAAAAAGTTCGGGATGCTGCTCTCCACGGGTCCCGAGCACGCGACGAACCTCGACGCGGCCGTCGGTCTCTCGGAGGCCGCCCTCGCGCGCGGCGCCGATCTCTACCTCTACCTGATCGACGACGGCGTGCGCGCGCTCGACGATGCGCGCGTGCGCGCGCTGCCCGATCGCGGCGCCAAGCTCTTCGTGTGCGCGTACGGCTGCCAGAAGCGGCGCATCCCGCTCGACCACGCGGACCGCGTGACCTATTGCGGCCTCGTGGTGCTCACCGATCTGATCAACGCGACCGAGCGCTTCGTCGCGCTCAACTGAGCGGGTGGTCGTGGCCGACGAGCCGGTCCTCGTCCTCATCACCCAGGACCCGCGCGCAACCGGCCGCGCGTTCGAGGCCATGCGAATCGGCATCGGCATCGTGGCCGGGGAGAACGAGGTGACGTTCGTGCTGGCGGGGCCGGCCGTCCACCTGCTCGACGGCGACACCGATGACCTCGTGGACGGCGACGACATCGCGAAGTTCCGCGCCAACCTCAAGCGGCTGGGCATCCCGTTCCACGTCGAGGCCTCCGCCGTGCCCGCCGACCCGGACTGGAACGCCGAGGGCCACGAGGTGGTGCGGGTGACGCGCGAGCAGATCGCCGACCTCGTGCGCGCCGCGCGCCGCTTCATCGCGTTCTGATGGCGCGCACGCTCCACGTCCTCAAGGGCGGCGACACCGCGCTCGCGCGGACCACCATCGAACGCCAGCTCGCCGCCGGCGACGCCGTCACCGTCGCGCTCCTGCCCGGGGCGACCGCCCCGGCGCTGCCCGCCGGCGCCCCCGTGCACCGCGTCCCCGATCAGTGGTCGTACGAGCGGCTCCTGGAGGCCGTGTTCGAGGCCGATCAGGTCGTGACCTGGTAGCGGCCTAGCGGTTCCGGTACTCATCGAGCCACGCCATCTGGATGGCCTCGAGCAGCTTCTCGTTGCTGGCCTTCGGGTCGTCCGTGAACTCCGGCAGCTCCGTCACGTAGCGGTGCAGGTCCGTGAAGCGCACCGTCAGCGGGTCCTGCTCCGGAAACTTCTCGCTGAGCGCGATGCCGATGTCTTCCGCGTCGCGCCACGTCATCACTTCGGGATCTCCACCACGACGTCGCCGCGCACCACCGCCTGGCAGCCGAGCCGCGAGTGGATCGTGAGGCCCTCGGCGGTGTCCAGCCGATCCTCCTCGTCCTCCTGCATCTCGGAGAGGTTCTCCTCGCCTTCTCTCACGACCACGTGGCACGTCGTGCAGGCGCACGAGCCACCACAGTTGTGCTCGAGGTCGATACCGTGCGCGAGGGCGATATCGAGGAGTGATCCTGGTTTCCCGTGGTCGGCCAGCGGATACTTCTCGTCGTCGACCTCGACGGTCTTGTTCAGCGGCAGGAACGTGACCTTGTAGACCCCCATCACGTCCGCTCCCCGAGGATCTCGGTCGCGCGGCGCGACCCGAGCGCGCCCTTGAGCGCGGCGTCCATCAGCACCTCGGCCAGGTGCTCGGTGGCGCGGTTGACGGCGGTGGTCGCCTCGTGGATGCGCTCGCGATCGTCACCCCCGCGCGCCGCCCGCAGGGCGGCCACGGCGGCCTCGATGGCGGCGCGCTCCTCGGCGGGCACGAGGTCGGCGCCCTGCTTGAGCGCGCGGCCGGCGTGGACGAGCACGGTGTCGGCCTCGTTGCGCGCCTCGATGAGCATGCGCGTCGCGACGTCGGCCTCCGCGTAGGTGAACGAGTCCTCGATCATCTGCTCGACCTCGGTCTCGCTGAGGCCGTAGGTCGGCTTCACCTCGATCGACGCGGCCTTGCCGCTGCGCTGCTCCTTCGCCTGCACCTGGAGGATGCCGTTGGCGTCGATGAGGAAGGTGACCTCGATCTTCGGCATCCCCGCCGGCATGGGATCGATGCGCAGCTCGAAGCGGCCGAGGGAGCGGCAGTCCTTGACCAGCTCACGCTCGCCCTGGACCACGTGCAGGTCCACCAGCGTCTGGCCGTCGACCGACGTCGTGAACATCTCGCGCGCGCTCGTCGGGATCGTGGTGTTGCGCGGGATCAGCACGTTGACGATGCCGCCGAGCGACTCGATGCCGAGCGACAGCGGCGTCACGTCCAGCAGCAGCATGTTGGTGAAGCCGCCGGCCAGGATGTGGGCCTGCACGGCCGCGCCGAGCGCGACGACCTCGTCGGGGTTCAGCTGGCTGTGCGGCGCCTTGCCGAACAGCTCCTGCACGCGCCGGCGCACGAGCGGCACGCGCGTCGAGCCGCCCACGAGCACGATCTCGTCGATGTCGGCCGGCGTCAGGCCGGCGTCGCCCAGCGCGCGGCGGCAGGGACCGAGGGTGCGCGTCACCAGCGGCTCCACGAGGCGCTCGAGCTCGGCGCGCGTGATGTCGCGGCGGTAGGTGAAGCCCGCGAACGGGATCGTGAGCGTCGTCCGCTCCTCGCTCGACAGGCGGATCTTCGCCGCCTCCGCCGCCAGCCGCAGCTCCTGCATCGCCTCGGGATCGCGCGCGAGGTCCACGCAGTCGCGGTCCAGCTCGGCGTGGTGGCGCACCGCGATGTCCTCGAGCAGCCACAGCGCGAGCACCCGGTCGAGGTCGTCGCCGCCGAGGTGCGTGTCGCCGTTGGTCGCGAGCACCTCGAACACGCCGCCCTTGACGCGCAGGATCGAGACGTCGAACGTCCCTCCGCCCAGGTCGTAGACGGCGATCACGCCCTCCGAGAGGCGCTGCAGGCCGTAGGCGAGCGAGGCCGCCGTCGGCTCGTTCACGATCCGCACGACGTCGAGGCCCGCGATGCGGCCGGCGTCCTTCGTGGCCTGCCGCTGGGCGTCGTTGAAGTAGGCGGGCACCGTGACGACGGCCTTCTCGATGGGCTCGCCGAAGTGGCGCTCGGCGCGCTCCTTCAGCGCCTTCAGCACGGCCGCGGAGACCTCGGGCGGCGTCACCTCACGGCCGCCGACGGCCAGCTTCACCAGCCCCTCGCCCGGCACGATCCGGAACGGCAGGAAGCGCATCTCGTCCTTGACGTCCTCGTGGCCGCGACCCATCAGCCGCTTCACCGAGTAGACGGTGTCGGCGGGACGCCGCGCGAGCTGGCGGCGCGCGGCCTCGCCGACGACGATGCCGTCGGGCGTGAATGCGACCACGGACGGCAGGAGCGGCCGTCCCTCGGCATCGGGGATGACGCGCGGGAGTCCGGTCGCCTCGTCCACGTAGGCAACGAGGCTGTTGGTCGTCCCCAGGTCAATGCCGATGATGCGCGACACGCTTGTCCTCTCTCCGGGAGGGCTCGTCCTCTCCCAGCGCCTCGGCCAGGTCGTCGATCACGGTGCGGAGATACGCCCGCGTGGCGAGCGCCTCCTTGAGCGCGGCGAGCACCGCGGGGCGCTCCGCCGGCGCGGCGCCGTCCCAGCGCGCGCTGAGCGACGCGCCGAGCCTGGCCTCTTCGTCCTTCAACCGCGCGCGCAGGCCCTCGCGCTGCGCGGAAAGCCTCGCGCGCGTGGCGGCGTCGAGGGCGCCGGTCTTGGCCTCCGCCAGCGCCTCCTGGATCTCGAACATCTCCTGCAGCAGCGCGGGCGGTGCCTTCGGCTTCTCCGCGGCGCCCTCCCTCGTCGTGCGGCCCTCTTCCAGCCGCACCAGGTAATCCACGCGCGCGATCGGGTCGCGCAGCGTGCGGTAGGCGGTGTTCACGAGCGCGGACGTCGCCTCGACGCGCGCGAGCTCCTCGGGCGGGGCGGCCTGGTGGAAGTCGGGATGGTGCTCCCGCGCCAGGGCATAGAACCGCCGCTGAAGCTCGGCCGTGTCGATGGCCAGCTTCCGGGGCAGACCGAACACCGAGAAGTAATCCTGCTTCAGCACCGTTCCCCCAAAACGACGACGGGCCCGGCGTTAACGGGCCCGACCATTTGTTTATCGAGGGGGGAGACCCCCCTCAAACTCCGCCGGCGGACTACCGTCGTGTCACGCGGAAAACGAGGTTCCACACCCGCAGGACGATTTCGCGCTCGGGTTCACGAACGTGAAGCCGCCCGTCAGCCCCTGCGTGACGTAGTCGAGGGTCGTGCCGTTCAGATAGATGTAGCTCTTCTTGTCGATCACGACCTTCACGCCGTCGATGTCGAACTCCTTGTCGTGCGGGCTCTTCTCGGTGTCGAACTCCAGCACGTACGACATACCCGAGCACCCGCCGCCGCGCACGCCCATCCTCAGGAACGCCGTCTCGGGCAGGTTCTGCGCCTGCTTGAGCTCCTTCACCTGCTTCGCCGCCGCCTCCGACAACACGACCGCCATGACTCGGTTCCTCCCCTATTTCGATGCGGCGCCGCTCGGCACCGATGCGTGCTTCTCTTTGTAGTCCGCGAGCGCCGCCTTGATGGCGTCTTCCGCCAGCACCGAGCAGTGGATCTTCACCGGCGGAAGCTTCAGCTCGTTCACGATGTCGGTGTTCTTGATCTTCGCCGCCTCGTCGATCGTCTTGCCCTTGAGCCACTCGGTGGCCAGGCTCGAAGAGGCGATCGCGCTGCCGCAGCCGAAGGTCTTGAACTTGGCATCTTCGATGACGCCGGTCTCGAGGTTGACCCTGATCTGCAGCTTCATCACGTCGCCGCACTCCGGCGCCCCGACGAGCCCGGTGCCCACGCCCGGCGTCTCCTTGCCGAAGGAGCCGACGTTGCGCGGGTTGTTGTAGTGGTCGACTACCTTGTCGCTGTACGCCATCGCGATATCCCCCTAGTCGGCCTTCCACTTGATGGTCTTGATATCCACGCCTTCTTTCGCCAGCTCGTAGAGCGGCGACATCTCCCGCAGCCGCTTGATGACCTCGATCGTGCGCTGCCCGACGTACTCGACTTCCTCCGCCGTCGTGAAGCGATGGAGGCTGAAGCGGATCGACGAGTGGGCCAGCTCCGCGGAGGCGCCCAGCGCCGCGATCACGTACGAGGGCTCCAGCGTCGACGAGGTGCACGCGGACCCGGACGACAGCGCGGTCTCCTTGTTCAGCCCCATCAGCACCGACTCGCCCTCGACGTAGGCGAAGGAGATGTTCAGGTTCTGGGGCAGCCGGCGGTCCGGCCGGCCGTTCAGGAACGCCTCCTCCACGCTCGAGAGGATCACGTCCTGGAGCCGGTCGCGCAGCTTCGCCAGCCGCGCACCTTCCTCGGCCATCACCTCACGCGAGATCTCCGCGGCCTTGCCGAACCCGACGATCAGCGGCACCGGCAGGGTCCCCGAGCGCATGCCGCGCTCGTGGCCGCCGCCGTCCATCATCGGCGCGATCCGCACGCGCGGGCCCTTGCGCCGGACGTAGAGCGCGCCCACGCCCTTGGGGCCGTAGATGAGATGCGCGGTGCACGACAGGAGATCGATGCCCATCGCCTCGACGTCGACGGGGATCTTGCCGACGGCCTGCGTGGCGTCGGTATGGAAGATGATCCCCTTCTCCTTGGCGAGCTTGCCGATGGCCGCGACGTCCTGGATGGTGCCGATCTCGTTGTTGGCGAACATCACGGAGATCAGGATCGTCTTGTCCGTGAGCGCCTTGCGGATCTCCTCGACGTCGATGACCCCGTCGGGCTGCACGGGCACGTACGTCACCTGGAACCCCTGCCGCTCGAGGCGCTTGAACGTGTCGATGCTCGCGCGCTGCTCGATGACGGTGGTGACGATGTGGTTGCCCTTCTCCTTGTACATCTCGGCCACGCCCTTGAGGGCGAGGTTGATCGCCTCGGTGCCGCCCGAGGTGAAGACGAGCTCCTTCGGATCGCGCGCGCCGATCAGCGTGGCGATCTTGGCGCGCGCGGCGTCGACCGCGCCCTCCGCCTCCCATCCGAACGGATGGTTGCGGCTGGCCGGGTGCCCGAACTTCTCGGTAAAGTACGGCAGCATCGCCTCGACCACGCGCGGGTCGCACGGCGTCGTCGACTGCGCGTCCATGAAGATCGGAAACTTCAGCCCCATCGTGCTCTACCCTCTTCGTAAGCTCGCCTCGGACGGCGGGGCCCCAGCCCCGCGACGTCCTCCGGCTCGCACTACCTGTTCGTAAGCTCGCCTCGGACGGCGGGGGCCCCAGCCCCGCGACGTCCTCCGGCTCGCACTACCTGATCGACAGCAGTTCCGGCACGTCGGCGCTCGTCAGCTCGGCCAGGCTCATGGTGTCCAGCACCTGCGTGATCGCCGCCTGGATCTTGTGGACGGGTCGCCGCAGGTTGCACTTCTCCATCTGCGGGCACTCGGAATCTTCCAGGCACGAGACGATGTTGATCGGCCCCTCCAGCGCTCGGATCACCTGGCCCACCGTGATCTCGGTCGGCCGGCGCGCCAGCGCGTAGCCGCCCTTGGGCCCGTTGGTGCTGACGACCAGCCGCTGCTTGGCCAGCCGCTGGAGGATCTTGGCCATGAGCTCCGGCGGGATCGCGAACTCCTCGGCGATCCGCTTGGCGCTCACGGCGCCGAAGCCGTCGTTGACGGCGATATAATGAATCGCCATCAACCCGTAATCGGCGCGCTTGGTGAATCGGAGCATTCGGTGACCTGTCCTTGCCTTTCGCGACTCCCATTGTATCGCCGATGATTTCGATCGGCGACTGTTTCGGTCGGATTCTGCCACCTCGCTAGCGCGCTGTCAACGGAAAGGGCTTTCGATGAACGCGAATTCAGAGTTCGACTCCGAGCTGCACCGCACTGCTATCGCCCAGCTGGACCGGGTAGCCGCCCGGCTCGGGCTCGACGCCGACATCCACGGGCGGCTCCGCTACCCTCGCCGCGCCCTGGTGGTGTCGATCCCCGTCCGGATGGACTCAGGAAAGACCGAAGTATTCGTGGGTTACAGGGTTCACCACAACACGGTGCTCGGACCGACCAAAGGGGGGCTCCGCTACGCCCCGGACGTGGACCTGGGCGAGGTCAGCGCCCTGGCGATGCTGATGTCCTGGAAGTGCGCCCTGATGAGCCTCCCCTACGGCGGGGCCAAGGGCGGCGTCCGGTGTGATCCCCGCAAGCTCTCGATGCAGGAGAAGGAGAACCTCACCCGACGCTATACCGCCGAGATCATCCTCATGATCGGCCCGGACCTGGACATTCCCGCCCCGGACCTCGGCACCGATGAGCAGACGATGGCCTGGATGATGGACACGTACTCGATGACCCAGGGCAAGAGCGTACCCGGCGTGGTCACCGGCAAGCCGCTCATCGTCGGCGGCTCGGCCGGCCGCCGCGAGGCCACCGGACGCGGCATCGTCTACACGCTCTACCAGGCGGCGCGTCACCTCGGCCAGGAGCTGCGCGGGCGCAAGGTGGTCGTGCAGGGCTTCGGCAACGTCGGCGCCGTGGCCGCGCGGCTGCTGTGGCGGGAGGGCTGCACGATCGTCGGCATCAGCGACGTCAAGGGCGGTATCTGGAAGCCGGACGGCATCGACATCCGCCAGCTCGAGGCGCACGTGGCCGAGACCGGCTCCGTCACCGGCTTCCCCGGCAGCGAGCCGATCAGCAACTCGGACCTCATCACCCAGCCGTGCGACGTGCTGATCCCGGCCGCCGTCGGCGGCCAGATCCACGAAGGCAACGCCGACCGGGTCAAGGCCTCCATCGTCGCCGAGGGCGCCAACGGCCCGACGACGCCCGAGGCCGACGTGATCCTGCGAGAGCGCGGCGCGACCGTGATCCCCGACATCCTCTGCAACGCCGGCGGCGTCGTCGTCTCGTACTTCGAGTGGGTGCAGGGGCTGCAGTACTACTTCTGGCGCGAGAGCGAGATCACCGCGCGGCTGCAAGAGGTCATGACGCGCGCGTTCAATCGGGTGTGGGCGCTCGGCTCCAAGGAAGGCGTCGACCTGCGAACAGCCGCGCTGATGGAAGGCATCAAGCGTGTCGCCGAAGGCTACAAGGTGCGCGGCCTCTACCCCTGATGACATGGGGGCCCCGAAATGGCCCCCATACCCCCAAGCGCTCGGGACGCCCCGGCGAAGCCGTGGCGCCCCTCCATATTCCGACAGACTCCTACGGGCTGTCGAAGGCTCGGCGCAATTCGGAGGCGACCTGCTCGGGCGGGGTTTCGTTGATGAAGATGCCGCCGACGGTGTTGGCGCGCTCCGGGTGGACGACGATCTCGATGTGCCAGTGGTAGTCGTCGCGGATCGTCGCCCAGTCCCCCTGGAGGATGCGCGAGCGGAGATTCGGCGCCGTGTGCAGCACCAGCTCGTAGCCGGGATCGCCGAAGGCGCGCGCAAGGGTCCGGAAGTAGCTCGAGAGCAGCCGCGCGAGGTCGCGGCCGGTCTCCGCGGTCAGCGCGTCCTCGAACGAGCAGCCGTGCTGGCGCGGCACGATCCAGGTTTCACCCGGCGTGCGCGAGGCGTAGGGCACGAGCGCCGCGAAGCCCGGCATCAGCTTCGCCACGCGCTCCTCGGCGGCGATCTCCTGGCGGAGCATGTCGCAGTAGAGGCAGCGGCGCTTGTACTGGTAGTACTCCCGTGCCTGGTACAGCTCGCGCCGCGTCTCGTCGAACACGATCGGGATCGCGGTGACCCGGGAATACGGATGGTGGGGCGGAACGCCGGGCTTCTTGTGGTGGCGGTTGATGAGGATGTCGCGGATCTGGCCATCGCGCTTGAGGTCGAGGAGACGGTCGCGGTACATCCAGAGCACGCCCTCGATCTGGTCGGGGTCCATCGTGGCCAGCGTGTCGTCGTGGTTGGGTGACTCGACGATCAGCTCGCTGGCGCCGCGCGGCGTGATCATGTCGAACATGCCGACGCCCTCGCGGACCAGCTCCCACTCGATGCGGAAGTAGGCGTCGGCCTCGGGGACCACGCGCACCGTCCAGCCGGGGGCGTTGGCGAGCGAGCCGTCCTTGCGGTAGGCGGCGATCTCGCTTCCGGTCAGGTGCTCGGCGCCGGGGCAGTAGCGGCAGGGCGCGTCCGGCACCCACGCGCCTTTCGGTCGGATGAGCACCCACTGCCCACGTGTCGGGTCTTTCCTGAGCTCGTCCACCGACTCGCAGTTACTCCTTGATCTGGCCCTTGAGCTTGCGCAGGTGCTGACGGGCCACGTCCACCCAGTCCTTCTCGGACGGGAGCTGGGAGGCCAGCGTGATGTACTTCTCCCACTGCACGATGGCCTCCTTGGGATCCGTCTTCTCGTAGACGAGGGCCAGGTTGTAGAGCGCGCCGGTGTTCTTGTCGTCGAGCTCGATCACCTTGCGATACTCCTCGACCGCCTCCTTGTAGAGGCCCTTGTCCTCGTAGACCTCGCCGAGGCCCATGCGCGCGTCGACGGAGTGGGGATCGAGATCGATCGCGCGCCGGTACGCCTGCACGGACTCGTAGTAGAGGCCCTTCTCGGCGTAGTAGATCTTGCCGAGGCTCATGTAGACCTTGGGATTGATCGCGTTGTAGGTCAGCGCCTTCTGGTAGGCGCTGATGGCGCCGTCGATCTCGCCCTTCGCCGCGCGGGCGTCGCCGAGGCCGACGTGGGCGTCGGCGTAGAAGGGACGCAGCTCGATGGCCTTGTTAAAGGCCTCCACCGCCTGGTCGAAGAGTCGCCGCGGCGCGGCCAGGAACAGATCACCGAGCGCTTTGTACGGTTCCGGGTACGTCGCGTCGAGCTGGGTGGCGGCGCGGAACTGCGCGGCCGCTTTCCAGCGATTGCCGAGGGCCTGGTGCACGGCCCCGAGCGTGTACTGCGCGACGACGAAGTTGGCGTCGACCTCGATCGCGCGCGAGAGCAGGTCCACCGCGTTCTCGTTGGCCTCCTGGCCGCCGCGCGCGGCCGCCATCTGCGCGCGCGCGAACAGCTCGAACGCGCGAACGGACCTCGTCGGCGCCGCCGACCTCTCCATTCGACGCACGTCGGCGTCGGTGAGCGGCACCTTGAGCGTGCGCGCGTAGGCGGTCGGCAGCGCGGCGAGGCGGACGATCAGGTCTCCGTCGGCGACGGTCACCGGCTCCATGGAGACGGGGTCGCCGCTCCCGCTCCGGAGCTCGAGGATCCTGGGCTGGAGCACCAGCTCGTTGTTGGTGCGGGCGACGCGGCCGTAGAGAGCGGCGTCGACGCGCAGGCTCCGCGCGGCCTGGAGCACGGTGGCCTCGCCCCACGCCTCCGGCTGGCCGAAGGCGCGCAGCCGCGCCCGGTCGACCTGGACGAAGGCGGCCGACTGCACGAGACCCAGCGCCACGGCCTGGGCGGCGCCCTCGCCGATCCACTGCTCGTCGGCGGACAGGCCATTGGTCTCGAAGGGCACGACGAGGATCGTCCGCGGCTTGACCGCGGCTTGGGCGGGAACCACCGCGACGAGCCCGCAGCACGCCAGGACCGCGACGAGCATCCAGCGTCGAGCCATCAGGCGCCCTCCTCCCCTCGTTCCGGCACCGGCGTGGCCCGGCGCAGCCTCCGGCTCAGCCAGCCCCTCATCCGCGACAGGCCCCCCGGCCCCACGCGGCGGAGGGCGATATCAGGCACCATCATGAGCGCCACGATCCCGACCAGCCACGGCCAGATCTCGACGGCGATCCGCGAGCGCCGCCGCAGCTTCAAGAACGCGTCCTGCGGCTCCTGGAGCGCCGAGCCGCCCGTCAGCTCCGCCAGCTCTCGCAACAGCGTCTCGTCCACGCCCAGATCGCGAAGCTCTTGAGCATACGGTACCACCAGGCCGGCCAGCTGCGAGCCAACCACGCGCTCGGCCTTCCGCTGTGCCATTCCGACCAGGTACACGCCCTCCTGCGGCGCCGGGAAGCGGCCGCGGTAGCGGCCGGGGCCGATCTGCTCGAGGTCCACGACGCTGCGCTCCCGGTTCGGGGCGACCACGCCGATCTGCGAGTCGAGGAAGTTGATGAACTCGCCCTTGCCGTCCACCGCGTCGACGACCACTTCGCCCGTCTGGTCGATGCGCTGCACGATCGCCGTGGTATCCGAGCGCGAGCCGCTGCGCAGGGTCCAGCGCGTGAGCTGCGCCCAGAACTTGTTGAAGTCGCCCCAGCGCAGCCAGAGGACGCCCCACTTGGACTTGGCGTCCGAGGTGAACGCCGCCGCGCGGCCGAGCCCGTAGCGCCACGTCGCGAGGACGGGATCCTCCTGGTGACTCATCAGCACCAGCTCGGCGTTTTGCTTCACGGTGGTGGCCACGTAGCCGCCGAGCGGCGGCACCGCCTTCCAGTTGATGTCCTGCATGGCCTCGTGGTTGGGCGCGGTGAGCTGCGGCTTGAAGGGCTGCTCCACCAGCGAGGCCTTGGAGGCCAGCTGCGTCTCCAGCGTGAAGATGCGTGGGATCGTCTGCGAGTCCTCGGTGTAGTAGAAGCGCCCCTTGCCCCACTTGGCGATGTCGACCATGAGCTGGACGTCGGCGTCCTTGCCGATGGCCACCGTGGACACCGTGATCTTGTCCTTGGCCATGCGCCGCAGCAGGCCCGCGAAGTCGCCGCGGGTCATCTGGCCGTCGGACAGGAAGATGACGTGCTTGAGGAGGGCCGGCCGGTCGAAGAGGATCTGGTACGACTCCTTGAGCGCCGGGTAGCCGTCGGTGCCGCCGCCCGCCTTGATGGTGGCGATGGCGTGGTGGATGGCCCCCTTGTCGCGTGCGCCCCGCATCGGCGAGTCCCAGATGAACTCTGTGTCCCACGACATCACGCCGACCTCGTTGCGCTCGTCGAGCAGGTCCACCACGAGGTGGGCGGCCTCCTTGGCGAGGTCGAGCTTGGTCACCTTCTCGTCGGTGGACATGGCCATCGAGCCCGAGCGGTCGATCGACAGCACGACGGCCAGGCTCGGGATCTCGACCTTCTGCTTGACCTCCATCGTGACCGGCAGCGCCTCCTCGACGGGCGTGCGGTAGTAGCCGCCGAGGCCGAACGACTCCTCGCCGCCGATCATCATGAGGCCGCCGCCGTGGTCGCGGACGTAGTCCCGGATCTGCGCCATCTGTGGCCGCGTCAGCTTGAGGGACGACACGTTGGAGAGCACGACGCCGTCGTACTTCTGCAGCCCCGCGACGTCCTTCGGGATCCCCGGCGGCTCGACGACGGTGACCTCGATGTTCTGCGAGCGCAGCGCGGCCGCCAGCGACGAGGCGTGCGAGCGGTCGCGGTCGGCGAGCAAGACTTGCGGCCGGCCGCGGACGACGACGGTGCCCACCGCGCGGTTGTTGTCCTCGATGGTATCGCCCTCCACGTCGAGAGCGGCCTGGTAGACGTGGATGCCGCTCTGGTCCAGGGCCTGGCGGTAGGCGAACACGTTCTTGCCGGCGGTGAGGCGCACGATCTGCGAGCCGAGGAACTCGCCGTTGCGGAAGAGCGAGAGCCGCGCCTGCGTCTCCTTGAGGCTCCAGGCCACGACCTTGGCCTGGAACGGCTCGCCGTACTTCACCTCCTGCGGCAAGAGCATCGCCTCCGCGACGACCTCCTGCGTGAAGGTCAGCGGCGCCGGCACGTAGAAGATGTCCGCGCGCGCGTCCTTGGCGGCCTGGGCGCCCGCCAGCGCGTTGCCCGCGTTCTGGCGGCCGTCGGTCAGCATCACGAGTCGGTTGGCGTGGCCCGGGGTGACCGTCGCCAGCGCCAGCTGCATCGCCTGGAAGATGTTGGTGCCGCGTCCGCTCACCACCGCCTTGGGCCGGTCCACGCTCGGGCGGTTGGAGAGCGGCTGGTCCACCACCGCCTCCTCACCGAACACGATCACCTCGTGCCGGTCGCCGCTCTTCAGGTGCTTGACGGCCTCGGCCACGAAGCGATAGGCGCGCTCGCGGGCCACCAGGCTCACGCTGTCCGAGTGGTCGAGCAGGAAGACGACGTTGAGGCGGTCCACCCAGCGTGGCAGCGTCGGCCGCAGCAGCGTGACGAGCAGCACGACGACGAGCGCGCCGCGAAGCGCCAGCGCCCACTGATCGCCGGTCACCGACGGCACGCGCAGGCGGCCGCCCGTCTGCCGGCGCCAGTAGAGGACGCCCTCGAGCGCGAGGAGCACGGCGGCCACCAGCACGAAGAGCGGCCACAGCTCGCGCTGGATCGGCACCGGCGGCGACGCCGCCGTCACCTGCGCCGGCGGCGCGGGCAGCGGATGCGGCGTGATGTCGGACTCGTCACCGTCGCCGAGGTTCACCGCTAATTTCATGTCGCCGCGCGCCGTCGACAGCGTGTAGACCCCGACCTCGTCGGTGTCGGTGAACGACACGACGCCGCGGGTGATCAGCGCCTTCACCGCGCGCCCGCTCGGCGTGTTGACGGTGGCCGAGGAGATGCCGTGGGCGACCGGCAGCAGGATCGGCTGGCCCGCCGCCAGCTGCAGGCTCGACTGATCGAGCGCGGCCGGGTGCAGCCAGCGCAGCGTGTTCGACAGGATCAGGGGGAAGGCCACGCGCAGCGGGAAGTCCGTCTTGAAGAGGTCGAAGCCGATGAAGATCGCCTTGCGGTCCGGCTCCTCGAGCGCGTAGAGCAGCGGCCCGCCGACCGCCTCCACGAGCGCGCGCCCGGCGGCCAGCGGCCGCACGCGCATCGCGTCCTGGATGGCCACCTTGGCGAACTCGACGTGGCGCATGACGGGGTGCGAGCGGTCCCAGTCCATCACCGTCGGCGCCTCGATGCGGCCGAGCACCTCGAGCGGCACGTCGGGCGGCACCGTGTTGACGAAGACGTAGCGGCCCGGGCCGACCTTCGGCGGCGCCGACGAGTCGAGCACCACCACGTCGGCCTCACCCATGCCGCCCTGGTACTGCTCGGGCGTCTTCACCTCCAGGGCCACCGTGGGATCGGTGCGCAGCACCTTCTCGAGGAAGAGGTTGCCGGGGCTCACCAGCGTGACCGCGATCTTCTTGGGCGGCGGGATCACGGCGTAGGCGACGTTGTCGGTGGCGAGGTCGTCGTTCACGCCGATCTTCGCGGTGACGGTGCCGCCGCCCTGGTGGGCGAACGGCAGCACGATCGAGCGGCGCACGCTGGGCTCGAGGGTGAGCGACTTCTCGGCGATCATCTGGTCGTCGATGCTCAGCGCGAAGTCGAACGTCTGGGCCTCCGGCGAGTGGTTCACCAGCGACACGAAGGCCTGGTAGCCGAAGCTGCCGTAGTACGTCTTGCGGATGGACAGGCTGACGATCCCGACGTTGTACCCGCGGCGGCCCACACCCACCCAGCGGATGCGCGGGTCCGTCATCTCCGGCGTCTGGCCCATCACGAACGCGCCGTCGGTGAACACGTGGATCTCGGCGCGCGGGTCGATGCCCACGAGTGCGCGCGCCGTCCGTAGCGCCTCCGGCAGCCGTTGCGGCAGGTCGCGCGGGCGCGCGGCGCGGATGGCCGAGAGCGCGCGGTCGCGGTCGCGTCCGAGGGCGGCGGTGACGTGTGGCTGCACGCCCGCCTCGATGACCATGATCTCCGCGCCCTCGCCCAGGCGCCGCACGAGCGACGCGGCCTCGGAGCGCGCCGCGTCGAACCGCGAGGGCGAGACGTCGCGCGCCTTCATCGAGGCGGAGGTGTCGAGGACGACCACGACCTTGCGCGCGCCCTCGCCGGTGACCGTCACCACCGGCCGCGCCAGCGCCAGCGCCAGCGCGATCAGGGCCAGGAGCTGCAAGAGCAGCAGCGGGTCGCGCTGCAGGCGCTGGAAGAACGTGGAGGCCTCGCGGTCGCGCAGCTCGGCGCCCCAGAGCATGAGGCTCGAGACGCGGCGCTCGCGCCGACGCACCTTGAGGAAGTAGAGGAGGACGAGGGGCGCCGCCACGCCGAGGATGGCGAAGGCGAGCGGGGACAGGAAGCTCACGCGACGACCCGCCCGCGCAGCTGCGCGACCACGAACTCCTCGACGGGCGTCTCCGTGCTCACGCGGTGGTAGCCGACCTCGCGGCTGCGGCAGAAGGCCTCGACGCGCTCCAGGAAGCGCGCGAGCCGCTCACGGTAACCGCGCAGCGCCTCGCCGTCCACGGTGACGTCGCGCGCCTCGCCCGTCTCCGCGTCGTGCAGCCGGAGGTCGCCCGCGAGATCCGGGTTCAGGTCGGTCGGATCGAGGACGTGGATGACGTGCACGTCGAAGCGCCGCTCGAGCAGCGAGCGCACGCCCGCCTCGAACCCCTGTGGATCGAGAAGGTCGGAGACGACCACCGCGAGGCCGGGCTCGCGGGCGCGCAGTGCGTACTCGCCGAGCGCCTCGTTGAGCTTCGTGGGCCCGCCGGCGTCGACGTCCGAGAGGAAGTCGAGCAGCGCGACCACCTGGTTGCGCCCGCGCGTGGGGGGCCAGCCCTCCACCGCGCGCGCGCGCAGGATGCCGACGCCCACGCGCTCGTGGCTCACCAGGCCCACGAAGCCGAGCGCGGCCGCCACGCGCGTGCCGTACTCCAGCTTGCTCGGCACGCCGAAGCCCATCGACGCGGAGGCGTCGATCAGGAGGTGCAGGCAGAGGTCCTCCTCGTCCACGAAGAGCTTGACGTGCAGGCGGTCGAGGCGCCCGTAGATATTCCAGTCGACGTACCTGAGGTCGTCGCCGTGCCCGTACGCGCGGTAGTCGGCGAACTCGACGGAGTGGCCGCGGCGCGGGCTGCGTCGCTCGCCCTTCACGCTGCCGCGGAAGGCGCGGCGGGACAGCAGCGAGAGCCGCTCGAGTTGCGCCAGGAACTCGGGCGAAAAGAAGACGTGCCGCGTGTCGGCGGCCACGGTCCTATCTTTCATCCAGCGCCTGGAAGTAGTCCTTGATCTGCGAGTGGTAGTCGCGCGGGACGGCTTCCCGGGTGATGGCGTCTTCCATGAGCTTGCGATACTGGCCGATGACGCCGAGATAGTGGAGGCGCGAGGCCATCGGTCCTCCACGACCCGTCATGTTCGTGTCGTAGCCGTCCTTCCGTCCGCGGCGCGACTCGCCCTCGACGCCGACGTCGTACGGCGTCGCCGACAGGCGCCGGCTCGCCTCGCCCTTCGGCGAGGCGCTCCTCCCCTTGCCCGGCAGCAGCCCCTCGCCCTCGCCGAAGTCCTCGCCCTCACCGCCGCCTTCGCCGCCGCGGCGGTCCCGGCTCGCGCCGCCGCGCTCGCTGTCGCGGCCGCCCCGCAGGCCCTTGCCCGAGCGCTGCGCCTCTTCCTGGGCGCGCATCTTGTCGAGCGCCTTCTGCATCGCCTCCATGGCCCTGTCCGTCTGACCGCCCTCGAGCGCCTCCATGCCCTCGCCGACCTCGCCGCTCCAGTTGCCACCCTTGCGGCCCAGCCGCTCCATCTCCTCCAGCAGCTCCTTGAGCTTCTGCGGCGAGATCTGGTCGGGACGCAGGCCGCCCGCGAGGGCCTTGGACTTGCGGAAGACCATTTTGTACTGGCTCGTCGTGAAGTCCGACGCGAGGTCGGGCAAGCGGTCCACCTGCTCGAGCAGCTTGAGCCGCTCGTCGCCGCGCTTGAGGAAGCTGTTGAAGTCGGGTCGCTGCGAGCTGAGCGAGGTGTCCTTGAAGACCGCCGAGAGATCGCCGGCCGTGCTCGCCGTCGAGGCCCCGCTGCGCGCCTGGAACTCCCGCTCCTCGAAGGCCGGCGGCCGCAGGCGCTCGCGCGCCTCCGGCTTGCTGCGCTCCTCGAGCAGCCCCGAGCCCGTGCGCGTGTCCTTCTCCTCTTCCTGGCTGCTCCCCATGAAGTCCGGCAGCCGCGGCGACGGCAGCGGCAGCGCGGGCGCCAGCGTCAGCGCGAGCGCGACCACCAGCGGCAGCGGCAGGAAGTGCGCCTCGCGCGGCAGGATGCGCCGCACGATCTGGCGCGGCTGCAGACGCTCGACGCGCTCGGTGGCGTCGGCGACCAGCGTGTCCACGAGCGGCGTGCGATCGGGCCGCTCCGCCCACTCGAGCGCGGTGGCCACGCGGTCCTCGAGACCGAACGCGCGATCGGCCAGCCGCGCGGCGTCGGCGGGGCTCGTCTGCTTGAGCGCGCCCCAGGCGGCGCCGAGCAGCGCGCCCGCGAGCGGCAGCGCGCCGGCCGCGAGCACGGCGCGCGGGCCGAGCGGCCCCTTGAGCGCGAGCAGCACCACGGCGGGCAGCGACGCCCAGAAGAAGCCGCGCAGCGCGTAGTGCTCCACGCGGCGGCGCCGCACCTGCGCGCTGACGCGCCGGACGAGCTGGTCGAGCGCCGCGCCGGGCGTCATCGGACGAACGGCTCCCGCGCCTGCGCCGTGCTCGCCTCCACGTTGTCCACGATCTGGCCGAGGAGCGTGTCCACGTCGATGCCCTCGGCCTCGCCCTCGAAGTTCAGGATCACGCGATGCCGCAGCGCGGGCGCGACCAGCGCCTTGAGATCGTCCGCGCTCACGTTGTAGCGGCCCTCGGCGAGGGCGCGCACCTTGGCGCCCAGGATCAGGGCCTGCGCGCCGCGCGGGCTGGCGCCGTAGCGCACGAACCGCCGCGTCACGTCGGGGGCGTCGGCCCACTGCGGATGCGTCGCCATCACGATGCCGGAGGCGAAGTCGCGCACGTGCGCGGCCACCGGCACCTCGCGGATCAGCTCGCGATAGCCGAGCACCTTGGCGCCGCTCATCACGCGCTCGACGACGACCTGCCGCGACTGCGTGGTGCGGTCGATGATCGCGTTCAGCTCCTCGATGGCCGGATAGCGCACGCGCAGCTTGAGGAGGAAGCGGTCGAGCTGGGCCTCCGGCAGCGGGTACGTGCCCTCCATCTCGATCGGGTTCTGCGTCGCCAGGACGAAGAACGGCGCGGGCAGCGGGCGCGAGACGCCCCCCACGGTCACCGACGCCTCCTGCATGCCCTCCAGCAGCGCCGACTGCGTCTTGGGCGTCGCCCGGTTGATCTCGTCGGCCAGCACGACGTGGGCGAAGAGCGGACCCTGCTGGAACTGGAAGTGCTTCCGACCGTCGGCGTCCTCGACGATGATGTTGGTCCCGATGATGTCGGCGGGCATCAGGTCGGGGGTGAACTGGACGCGCGAGAACGACAGCTCGAGACTCTCCGACAGCGTCTTGACGAGGAGCGTCTTGCCGAGGCCCGGCACGCCCTCGAGCAGCACGTGGCCGCCCGCGAACATGCCGATGAGGACGTGGTTGATGATCTCGCGGTGACCGACGATGACCTTCTCGACCTCCGCGCGCAGCGTCTCGAACGCGGTGACGAATTCCCGAACCCGGCCGTCGTCGGTCATCGAGTCTCCTCTCTATGGATGACGTCGCCCGGCGCTACCACCCCCGGGCCCATTATAATATGCAAGAGACACGCCACACCTCGACTCTTGACACGCGCCCGCAAGCGCGCGCCGGCACGATCACAGGATGGCCGGGCTCCGCGGCGGCATGGCGCGCGGTGCCCATCCAGGGAGCGGGCGTACTCACAACTGCCCGTCGCTGCGGCATCGGGACGGCGAGTGGGATCGACGGTGACGGCCCCTTGCCGCGAGCATGCCCGAGGTTCGCGTCCGTCTCAAGCGCGTACTGGAATCAATCGGCGATAGACCTCCCGGTAGCCGTCGACCTCGCGCGCGGGCGGGTAGCGCTCGGCCACGCGCGCGCCTCCGGCCGCGCCGAGCCGCGCGCGCAGCGCGGCGTCGCGCGCCAGGCGCAGGGCCGCCGCCTGCAGCTCGGCGTCGCTGGCGAACACCAGCCCGGTGACCTCGTGCTCGACGAGCGCGCGGTTGCCCGGAATGTCCGCGGCGAGCACCGCGCGACCGAGCGCCTGCGCCTCGAGCACCGAGTTGGCCATGCCGCCCTCGGAGATCGAGCAGTTCAGCACGACGTCGGCGCGGGCGAGCAGCGAGGGCATCGCGGCGTGCGCGATCGGACCGAGGTGGCGCGCCCACGGCCGACCGGCCAGCGCCTTCGCGAGCGCCCGGCCCTCCACCGGATCCAGCACCGGCCCGACGTAGAGCAGCCGCACGCGCGGGTCGGCGGCGACCACGCGGTCGAACGGCCCCAGGGGTCGCAGCGGCGCCTTCACGGGACGGATGCCCGCGGGCAGGAGGAACAGCACGCGGTCGGCGGGCAGCGCCCAGCGCGCGTCGAGGTCGAACGGCTCGGCCTCCGCGAAGTGTGCAGCCTGCGGCACCACGACGAGCCGCGCCCTCAGATCTGGCAGCACCGCCGCCACCCGCTCGCCGATCGAGGCGTCGAAGGCGGTCACCGCGGCGGCGCCTTCCAGCACACGGCGCACGGTGGGCGCATGCTCCGGGTCCAGCAGCTCGTGGTTGGCGTCGGTGCCGGTCAGAGTGACGACCAGCGGCACCTCCAGCCGGCGGGCCAGACGCAGCGCGAGCGGCCCCGAGCGATACGCGTGGAACGCGTGCACGAGCGCGGGACGGCAGGCCTCGACCTCCCCGGCGATGTCGGCCTCGGCGGTCGCCGAGAGATCCCACACCGAGACCTCCTCGCCGCGCTCGCGAAGCCCGGCGACGATGCGCTCGGCCGTGATGGCGTTGCCGCGGACGGAGGGAAAGGCGAAGGGCGTGAGGACGGCGACCCGAGCCACGTGGGCAGCATACCGCGGCGGTCGACCTCCGCCCCCGGGGAATACGATGCCGCCCTGCGTCAGACCGGGCTGAATCCCGCGCCGCGCGCGGCGCATCTCTTTATAATGGTGGGCAATGGGTGAGTGCGGTTCGGGCGGCGCGTCCGAGATCGAGTGCCGGCAGATCGCCGAGCTGCTCGGTGATTACTTCGACGGATCCCTCCCCAACCATCTGCGCGAGCTGCTCGAGTGGCACATCGACGGGTGTCAACCCTGTGTGGCCTTCATCAATACGTACCGTGAGACGATCTCCGTGACCCGCCGCCTGCCCGATGCCCCGATGCCCGTCGAATTGAAGAAACGTCTCATCGCGTTCGTGAAGTCGGCCCGCGACCCGAACGAGACGCGCTCCTAGCCTCGCAGCCGAAGCACGGGCGCCGCGAGCACCTCGCCGATCTCCCACGCCTCTTCGGCCGCCGCCCTGAACGCGTCGCGCACACCGCCGGCTCGCGCGGGCTGCACCGAGAAGAGCAGCCCGCCGGACGTCTCGGCTTCCATCAGCAGCGACACGAGCACGGCGGGAACGTCGGCGGCGATCTCGAGCCGCGCGCCGAACACGCTTTCCAGATACCGGCGGTTGCGCTTCATCCCGCCGCTGAAGTGACCGGCCTCGGCGAGCGCCCGCGCGTGCGGCAGGAACGGCAGCCGTGAGGTGTCCACGGCGATCCCCGCGCCGGAGGCGACGACCATCTCGCCGGCGTGGCCGAGAAAGCCGAAGCCGGTGATGTCGGTGGCCCCCGCGGCCTCGGCGTCGCGCGCGGCGCGCGCCGCCACGCGGTTGAGCCGCAGCATGCTCGCGACGGCGGCCGCCAGCGCCTCGTCGGGCGCCGCGCCGTCCTTGGCCGCGGTCGTGATCACGCCGGTGCCGAGCGGCTTGGAGAGAAACACCCGGTCGCCGGCGCGCAGGCCACCCTTGATCAGCACGCGGTCGGGATGGACGCGACCGGTGACGCAGAGGCCGTACTTCGGCTCGTTGTCCACGACGGTGTGGCCGCCCGCGATGACGCCGCCCGCCTCGGCGACCTTCTCGGCGCCCCCGCGGAAGACCTCGGCGATGATCGCCTTGTCCATGTCGCGCGGGAAGCCGGCGACGGCGAGCGCGAACATCACCTCGCCGCCCATCGCGTAGACGTCCGACATCGCGTTCGTCGCGGCCACGGCGCCCCAGGTCCACGCGTCGTCCACGACGGGCGGAAAGAAGTCCACCGTCTCGACGAGCGCCAGGTCGTCGCTGATGCGGTAGACGGCCGCGTCGTCGGCCGCGCCGAGACCGACCATGAGGTTGCGCGCGGTCTCCGCCGACATCACCGGCCGCCGCAGCACGCTCAACACCTCCTGGAGATCTCCAGGAGCCATCTTCGACGCTCAGCCAGCGCAGGAGGCGTAGGCGGTGAGACGGATCTCCTTGCCCGAGGGCGCGGGCTCGCTCATGACGCTTGGGACGGCCGCTCGATCGGCTGGGATTCCAGGAAGTCGAGGAATGCCTGGGCGAGCGGCGAGCGCGTGCGGTCCTTGTGAGTGACGAGATGGAAGCTGCGCGCGACCCTGAGGTCCTTCACCTTCACGCAGGCGACGAGGCCGGCGCGGCACTCGTCCTCCACCGCCCGCCGCGAGATCAACGCGATGCCGACGCCCGCGCGTACGGCCTGCTTGATCGCCTGCGTCGAGCCCATCTCGCCGGCGAGGCGGAACGACGCCAGCGAGAGGCCCGCCTCCTCCAGCACGTGCTCGATCGCCTCGCGTGAGCCCGAGCCGCGCTCGCGCATCACCATCGGCTCGCGGCGCAGCTCGTCGACGGAGACGCTCTTGCGCGTCGCCCACGGATGCCCCGCGGGCACCACGAGCACCAGCTCGTCGGGCATCAGCTCGCGCGACTCGAGCGCGCGCGATCCAGGACGCGCGCCGACCAGCGCTACCTCCACGCGGCCCTCCTCCACCCACTCGCTGACCTGGCGTGAGTCGCCGATCAGCAGCGAGACGGAGATGTCCGGGTACTTGCCCTTGAACCGGCCGATCAGCGTGGGCATCACGTACTCGCCGGGGATCGTGCTGCCGCCGATCACCAGCTCGCCGCTCATGCGGCCCTGGAACTGGTCGAGCGCCTGCTGCGCCTCGCGGGCGAGCCCCAGCATCCGCCGCGCGTAGCCGAGCAGCAGCTGGCCGGCGCGCGTCGGCGCGGCGCCGCGGCCGAGCCGGTCCAGCAGCTGCACGCCCAGCTCGTCCTCGAGCGCGCGCACGTGCTCGGAGACGGTGGGCTGCGTGAGGAAGAGGGCCTCGGCCGCGCGCGAGAAGCTGCCGAGCTCGGCGACCTTGGCGAAGACCTCGAGGCGGCGCAGGTCCATTAAGACCGAAGGGCCCCGGCGGGCCCTTCGTGAGACTCGTCGCGCGTCACGCGGGGTCTAGTGGCAGCCGCAGCCGCCACCGCCGCAACACCCGCCGCCACCACCCGTCGGCGCCGGCATGAAACCACCGTCGCTCTTCAGGCCGAAGACGGAGAGCTTGCGAGTGATGTCACCGCTCTGGCACGTGGGGCAGGCGACCGTGGTCGAGGGGCCGTGGACGTACCTCTCGAAATCATGCCCGCAGCCGCGACACCGGTACTCGTAGATCGGCACTTACTCGCCTCCGCGCTGCACGTAGCTCTTCACGAACTCCTCGGCGTTTTCCTCGAGGATGTCGTCGATCTCGTCAAGGAGCTTGTCGATGTCCTCCTTGATCTTCTTGCCCTTCTTGGCGATCTCCGGACTGGCGGACGCACCGTCGCCGCCGCCCTCGTTGGGCTTGGTCGGCCGTGTTTCCTTCTTTTTCTGCTCTGCCATGTGGCCCCTCCATGGGCTCCCAACCGTCTCACGCGCAGGTCGTCACCCCGCCACGCCTTCATTCTAACCGAGCCCCCCTCCCCCGCAAGAAGTGCGATTCACGGGTCCGGGGTCAGCGCCGGAAGTGCTTGCTCAGGCTGAGCGTCTGGTGCTGGTACGACGAGGCCAGCCCGACCCCGTAGACCCGCTCGGGCCGGCCACGGAGCCGCTCGAACCAGACTTTGAAGGACGTCTGGCCGTCGTAGACCATGAACGGCACCTCCCGCGCTCGCACCTCCATAACCACCTTCGTGCCGAGAATGCTCCCGTCGCCGAATCCGAAGCCGGGATCGAAGAACCCCGCGTAATGCGTGCGAATCTCGCCCGCCCCGGCGTCGTAGACCACCATCTCGGCGGCGAACTCGGGGGGCACACGGATCCGCTCTTTGGACACCAGGATGTAGAACCGATTGGCTTCCAGGATGTAGCCGTCGCGCACCGGCGCCTTGATCGGCTCCCAGAACTCGCTGGCGTCGTAGTGACCGACGCGTGCCAGATCGACCGCGGGCGGATTGGGATGCGCGCGGTAGCCGATGACGCCGCCCGTCGTGCGGCCGGAGAGGTCGATGCCCATGCAGAGCCCATCGTTGAAGGCGACGCGCTCGATGGGCACCGGCCGGTCGTCGTCGTCGTAGAGCAGCGGCGTCTGGCCATAGAGCGCCGCGAGCCCCGCGTCGGACATCGAGGTCGGGCCCTCCAGCAGGCGGAGCTGGTTGAGCGAGGCGCCCGCGTGCACACGCACGGGGAACGACTGCGGCGAGACCTCGAGGTAGAGCGCGCCGCGGTAGCCGGACTGGATCTCGTCGAAGCGCGGCGTGCCATCGGTGACCACGCGCGTGAAGACGTCCAGGCGGCCGGTCGTCGACTTCGGATTCGAGCGCCCGCGCACCGTGGCCGGCAGCGCCAGCGATTCGAGGAGCGGCACCAGATAGACGGAGCCGCGCTGGAGCGTGGCGCCGCCCTCGAGTGAGATGCGATCGATCACGAGGTCGTTGTTCGCCCCGCCCTCGAGCCGCTCGCTCACGCTCTCGCGATACGGCAGGAAGCTCGCGCGGAGCTGATAGGCGACGGGCCCCAGGCGCAGGTCGAGGCTCGCGGGCTGGAACTGCTCGTCGACGAGCGGGGCCGCCGCCACGATCCAGCCGTCGTGCACGGCGCCGCGGAGATCGCGATCGGTGAGAACGCCTGTGCCGCTCACCTGCTCGGCCCCGCCGGGGGATACGCGCGGCTCGTCACGACGGTCGCGCCGGCGGTGTCCAACGCGTACGCTCGAGCGCGCCCCTCGACGCCCGCCGTGCGCAGCGCGGCTTCCATGGCGTGCGCGACGGCGGCGCCGTCGCCGGCGACCAGGGCCAGCAGCGACGGGCCGGCGCCGCTCAGCACGCAGCCGAGCGCGCCGGCGCGACGGGCCGCGTCGGCCACGGATTCCATCCACGGAAAGAGCGCGCGGCGATACGGCTGGTGCAGCCGGTCGTCGAGGGCGGCCGCGAGCGCGTCGTTCCGCTTCGCCTGCAGTCCCGCGAGCAGGAGCGCGACACGCTGCACGTTGAACACGGCGTCGGCGTGCGCCACGGATGCCGGCAGCACGGCGCGCGTCTCGGTGGTCGACGCGCTGATCGTCGGCACCAGCACCACCCACGCCAGGTCATCGGGCACGGGCAGCGCGATCGCGGTGATGCCGCCGTCGGCCGCGGCGGCCGAGACCGTGAGCCCCCCGAGGAGCGCGGCGCAGACGTTGTCGGGATGGCCCTCGGCCCGCGCGGCCAGCGCGAGCAATTCGTCTCTCGCCAGCGAGCCTCCCGAGAGCGCGTCGCCCACCACGAGGCCGCCGACCCACGCGGCAGCGCTCGAGCCGAGACCGCGGCCCAGCGGGATGCGATTGATGCAGCGAAGCGCCACACCCTTGAAGGACCGCCCGGCGGCTTCGAACGCCAGCCGCACGCCGAGCGCGACGATATTGTCCGCGCCCACCGGCAGATGCCCCGCGCCCTCACCCTCCACCGTCACCGTCACGCCGTCCGCCTCGCTCGCCTCCACGTCGTTGTAGAGCGCCAGGGCCAGGCCGAGCGCGTCGAAGCCGGGACCGAGGTTGGCGGACGTAGCGGGAACGCGGACGTGGACGCGCATGATTACTTCGGAGGGGGCCCAGATGGCCCCCTCCGATGCCTCCCCCAGAACCGGATTGCGCCGGCAAAGCCGGCGCTCGAACGCGGCCGACACAACGCCGACGCCGCGAACGCCGCGGCGTGGATCGGCCCGGCGAGGCGGATCACAAGCGCTTGAGCAGCCACTCCGGGGTGATCGAGTTCGCCCAGGAGTTGAGGACGAGGTAGTAGTTGGTGAACACCAGCACGCCCACGATCACCAGCAGCACGCCGGCGCCGCGCTCCACGAGGGGAATGAAGGGCCGGTAGCGCTTGAAGAACTTCAAGAAGGGCCCCAGCGCCAGCGCCGACAACAGGAAGGGCAGGCCGAGCCCCGCCGAGTACGCCACGAGCAGGCCGACGCCGCGTCCGACCGTCTCCGCCGTGCCGGCGAGCGACAGGATCGCGCCGAGGATCGGCCCCACGCACGGCGTCCAGCCCACCGCGAACGTCACGCCGACGATGAACGAGCCGACGTAGCCCGCCGGCTTCTCGCGGATCTGCAGCGACGCGGTCCGGCCGAGGAAGCCGATCCGCAGCACGCCGGCGATGTAGAGGCCGAAGAGGATGATGAGCACGCCGCCGAGCCGCCGGATCCCGTCCCGGTACGTGAACAGGAGCTGGCCGGCCGCGCTGAACGACGCACCGAGCGCGACGAACACGAGCGAGAAGCCGAGGACGAAGGCGACGGCGTGCAGCAGCACGCGACGCCGCGCATGCGCGCTGAGGTCCGCGGAGAGGTCGCCGACCGACATGCCGGTGATGAACGAGATGTAGGACGGAAAGAGCGGCAGCACACAGGGCGACAGGAACGAGAAGAGTCCCGCGCTGAACGCCACGGCCACTCCGAGCGAGGAGCCCATCAGCGGAGCATCGCCTGCACGAGGCCGTGCGCGGCCGAGTCGTCCCAGGAGCGCGGCCCGAGCGCGACGCCGGCCATCATGCCTTGCCGATCGACGACGAAGCTCGAGGGCAGCGCCCGCACGCCGTACCTCTCGGCGACCGCCATCTTGGGATCGACGGCGATCGGGAAGCTGAACTTGCGCGCGCTCACGAAGGGTGGAACCTTCTTGGGATCGGCGTCGAGCGAGATGGCGACGAGCACGAAGCCCGCGTCCTTGTGGCGGCGCCAGAGGCGCTCCATGGCCGGCATCTCCTCGAGGCACGGCGGGCACCACGTGGCCCAGAAGTTGACGAGCACGACCTTGCCCCGTTGGGCCGAGAGCTTGAAGCTACCGCCGTCGGGCGTGGGCAGCGCGAAGTCCTCGGCGACTTTCGGCTTGCTGGGCTTGATGAGGTCCAGGTGCTTCAGCGCGAGGTCGACGCTGGGGCCGCCGGCCGCCGGGGCGGCGGGCGCGGGCGCCGGCGCCGGCTCGGCGCTCGGACGCACGGTCGCCGGCGCCGCGGGCTCCGGCGTCGGCGCGGTGGCGGCGGCGTAGAGCGCCACGCCGACGGCGGCCAACACGAGGACAGTCGCGAAGACGAGCGCGGTCTTCCGTGGCATTGAAATCCTCGCAAGTATACCTCTATAGTGGGAGCCCCCGATGAGCCCCGCCGCGCAGCTGCCGCTCACGATCATCGCCGATGACCTCACCGGCGCCTGCGACACGGGCGCGCTCTTCGCCGCGCGCGGCCCGGTGCCGGTCACCGTCTGGCCCGACGCCGCGCTGCGCGCGCCGGTGAGCGTCGTGGACACCGAGACCCGCGCCCTCGACCCCGCCGACGCCGCCCGGCGGGTGAGCGCCGTCGCCCGCAGCGTCGCCCGCACGCGCATCTTCAAGAAGATCGACTCGACACTGCGCGGCCCCATCGGCGCCGAGCTCGACGCGCTGCTCCGCGCGACGTCGGCGGCCGGGGCCCTCGTGTGTCCCGCCCTGCCCTCCGAGCACCGGGTCGTCGTCGAGCGGGTGCTGACGGTGGGCGCGGTGCCCGTCGCCGAGACGGCGATCGCGGAGGATCCGACGTTTCCGCGCGCGGCGGGCACGTCGAACGTCGTGGACCTGCTGCGCCCGCAGCTCGACCGGCCGTTCGCCTGGATCCCGCTCGGCCGCGTGCGCGAGGGCGGTCGCCCGCTGACGGCGCGCCTCGTCCGGCTCGCCGGCATGGTGATCGTGGCCGACGCCGAGACCGATGCCGACCTCGACACGCTCGTGGAGGCGGTCCTCGAGCTCGATTCGCCGCCGCTCCTCGTGGGCGCGGCCGGCCTCGCGCTGGCGCTCGCGCGCCGGCTCGGGCTGGCGGCGGCACGCGTGGATCCGCCCACGGGCGAGCGCTGGCTCATCGTCGCCGGCAGCCAGCATCCCGCCACGCGGCGCCAGGTGGAGGCCGCGCGCGAGGCGGGGCTGACGGTGCTCGCCACGCCCGACGCGCCGCAGCCCGACCGCGCGGGCGCCGTCACCGACCTCGCCGCGCAGGCGCGCGCGCGGCTCGATGCCGGGCCCGTCGACGTCGTGCTCGTCACCGGCGGCGAGACGCTCGTCGCGCTCTATCACGCGCTCGGCGCCGAGCGCCTGGATCTCGAGGGCGCGCCACGGCCGGGGCTGGCGCTCGGCCGGCTGCGCGCGCCGGGCCGCGAGCCGCTGACGGTGGTGACCAAGGCGGGCGGCTTCGGCGAGCCGGATCTCTTCGTGAGCCTCGTGCGCGAGGCCGTCGCGTGAAGCAGCCGATCCTCGGCGTGACCATGGGCGATCCCGCCGGCGTGGGCCCGGAGATCATCGCTCGCGCCGCGGCGGAAGCTGCTGTGCGGAGCGCCAGCCGTCCCGTCGTCGTCGGTGCAGCGTCGACCATGAGCGCGGCGCTGGCGCTCGTCTCGTCCCCGCTCACGCTGCACGCCGTGAAGCGCGTGGCCGACTGCCGCTGGGCCGACGGCACGCTGGAGGTCCTGGACCTCGCCAACGTGGATATGGCCTCGCTGCCCCGCGCCGCCGTGAGCGCGGCGGCGGGCAAGGCGGCCTACGACTACGTCGAGCGCGCGGTGACGCTCGCCCAGGCGCGTGAGATCCACGGCATCGTGACCGCGCCCATCAACAAGGAGGCGCTGGCGGCGGCCGGCATGCCGCACACCGGCCACACGGAGATCCTCGCCCGGCTCTCGAACACCGCGGACTTCGCGATGCTGCTCATGGGCCACGACCTGCGCGTGATCCACGTGACCACGCACGTCGCGCTGCGCCGCGTGCCCGAGCTGGTGACGCGCGAGCGCGTGCTGAAGACGATCCGTCTCGCGCAGACGACGATGCTCGGCCTGGGCCGTCGCGACGCGCGCATCGCGGTGGCCGGCCTGAACCCCCACGCGGGCGAGGACGGGCTCTTCGGTGACGAGGAGAAGACGGCGATCGCGCCCGCCATCGAGGCCGCGCGCGCCGAGGGCATGACCGTGATCGGTCCGCTGCCCGCGGACACCCTGTTCTCCCGCGCGCGCGGTGGTGAATTTGATATCGTCGTCGCCATGTATCACGACCAGGGGCACATTCCGGTGAAGACGGTCGGATTCACGTACGACGAGGCGAGCAAGCGCTGGACGGGCCTGTCGGGCGTGAATGTGACGGTCGGCCTGCCGTTCCTGCGCGTCTCCGTCGACCACGGCACCGCGTTCGACCGCGCGTGGAAGGGCATCGCGAACCCCGAGAGCATGATCGAGGCGATCGACGTCGCCGTGCGCATGCTCGCCGCGCAGTGAGCGAGCGGGAGCTCCGGGCCCTCGTCGCCGACGTCCGCCGGGGCCGCCTCTCGCGGCGCGGCTTCGTGACGCTGATGGCCGGGCTGGGCGTTACCGCGCCGCTCGCCGCGCAGATGCTGGCGCCGCTGCCCGCGCGGGCGCAGGCACGGCCGGCCTTCACGCCGAGCCGGCGCGGCGGGGGCGGCCAGCTGAGAGTCCTCTGGTGGCAGGCGCCGACCCTCCTGAACCCGCACTTCGCGACCGGCACCAAGGACCAGGACGCCTCGCGCATCTTCTACGAGCCGCTGGCCGGCTTCGATCCCGACGGCAACGTGGTCCCGATCCTCGCCGCGCAGCTGCCGAGCATCGAGAACGGCGGCGTGGCGCGCGACGGCACGTGGGTGATCTGGAACCTCAAGAAGGGCGTCGTCTGGCACGACGGCAAGCCCTTCACCGCCGACGACGTCGTGTTCAACTGGGAGTACGCCGCCGACCCGGCGACCTCCGCGTGGACGCTCGCCTCCTACCGCGAGATCGAGCGCGTCGACCGCCTCGACAGTCACGCCGTCAAGGTCGTCTTCAAGCGCCCCACGCCGTTCTGGGCGGACGCCTTCTGTGGCGCGCGCGGGATGCTGATCCCCAAGCACGTATTCGAGCCCTTCAAGGGCGCGAAGTCTCGCGAGGCGCCGGCCAACCTCCGGCCCGTCGGCACGGGCGCCTATCGGTTCGTCGACTTCAAGCCCGGCGACACCGTGCGTGGCGAGCTCAATCCGGCCTACCACGTGCCGAACCGCCCCTTCTTCGACGCCATCGAGATGAAGGGTGGTGGCGACGCCGCCTCGGCCGCGCGCGCGGTCTTGCAGACGGGCGAGTACGACTACGCGTGGAACATGCAGGTGGAGGACGACATCCTGCGACGCCTCGAGCAGGGCGGCAAAGGGCGCATCGTGGTGTGGCCCACGGGCAACCCCGAGCACATCCAGCTCAACCACACCGACCCGTGGCGCGAGGTCGACGGGGAGCGGTCGAGCGCCAGGACCACGCACCCGACACTCTCGGATTCCGCCGTGCGCGCCGCGCTGAACGTCCTGGTCGATCGCGCGTCCATCCAGGAGGAGATCTACGGCCGCGGCGGGCAGACCTCGGCGAACTTCCTGAACTCCCCGCCCCGCTTCTACTCGCGCAACACGCGCTGGGAGTTCAACGTCGAGCGCGCCAACCAGATCCTCGACGCCGCCGGCTGGCGGCGAGGTCCCGATGGCATCCGGGCGAAGGAAGGAAAGCGGCTGCGGTTGGTCTACCAGACGTCGACGAACGCCCCGCGCCAGAAGACGCAGGCCATCGTCAAGCAGGCCTGCGCGCGCGCCGGGATCGAGCTCGAGCTCAAGTCGGTGGTCGCCTCGGTGTTCTTCTCGTCCGACGCGGCCAATCCCGATACCTATTCGCACTTCTACGCCGATCTCCAGATGTACAACATCGGGATGAACGCGCCCGACCCGCAGGTGTTCATGGCCGTGTTCGTCTCGTGGGAGATCGCCTCTCGCGAGAACAAGTGGGTGGGGCGCAACATCACGCGCTTCCGCAGCGATGAGTACGATCGGCTCTGGCGATCGGCCGAGACCGAGATGGACCCGGTGAAGCGGGCGGCGCTGTTCATCCGGATGAACGATCTCGTCATCGCCAACGTCGCCGTCATTCCCGTGCTCTGGCGCAACGGTGTCGGCGCGGCCAACACCCGCCTGCACGGCATGGAGCTCAACGGCTGGGACACGACGATGTGGCGGCTGCCGTACTGGTACAAGGCTTGACTCTTCACCCTCGGAGGATCGTTCATGGAAGAGCGCGAACTGCGGGCGTCGATCGAGCAGGTGCGCGTCGGCACGCTCAGCCGTCGCCGCTTCGTGCAGGCGATGGTCGGGCTCGGGCTGACCGCGCCGATGGCGGCCCAGATGCTGGCCTCGGCCGGCGTGGCACAGGCGCAGACGAAGACGACCTACAAGCCGACCAAACGGGGCGGCGGCGGCGCGCTGCGGGTGCTGTGGTGGCAGGGCGCCACGTTGCTCAACCCGCACTTCGCCGTCGGCACCAAGGACCAGGACGGCTCGCGCATCTTCTACGAGCCGCTCGCGGTCTGGGACCCCGAGGGCAACCTGGTGCCGGTGCTCGCCGCGGAAGTCCCGAGCCTGCAGAACGGCGCCGTGGCCAGGGACGGGCGGTCGGTCACCTGGAAGCTCAAGAAGAACGTGCAGTGGCACGACGGCAAGCCGTTCACGGCCGACGACGTCGTGTTCAACTGGGAGTACGCGGCCGATCCCGCCAGCGCCTGCACCACCAGCGGCACCTACAAGGAGATCAAGGTCGACAAGGTCGACGGCCACACCGTCAAGATCACCTTCCCCAAGCCCACGCCGTTCTGGGCCGATCCGTTCGTCGGCGTGCGCGGGATGATCATCCCCAAGCACCTCTTCGAGGGCTTCAAGGGCGCGAAGTCGCGGGAGGCGCCGGCCAACCTGAAGCCGGTGGGCACCGGGCCCTACCGGTTCGCCGACTTCAAGCCCGGCGACCTCGTCAAGGGCGAGCTGAACCCGACCTATCACATGCCCAACCGCCCGCACTTCGACACCATCGAGATGAAGGGCGGCGGCGACGCCAACTCGGCCGCCCGCGCCGTCATCCAGACCGGCGAGTACGACTTCGCCTGGAACCTGCAGGTCGAGGACGAGAACCTCAAGCGCATGGAACAGGGCGGCAGGGGCAAGGCCGATATCACACCGGGCGGCAATATTGAGCACGTCCAGCTCAACAACACCGATCCGTGGAAAGACGTCGACGGCGAGCGCTCCAGCCTCAAGACGAAGCACCCGTTCCTCACCGATCCCGCCGTCCGGCAGGCGCTCAACCTCCTCGTCGATCGCGCCTCCGTGCAGGAGCAGATCTACGGGCGCACCGGCATCGCCACTGCCAACTTCCTCAACGAGCCGAAGAGGTTCAACTCGAGGAACACGAAGTACGAGTTCAACGTCGACAAGGCCAACCAGATCCTCGAGGCGGCCGGCTGGAAGAAGGGCGGCGACGGCATCCGCGCCAAGGACGGCGTCAAGCTGAAGATCGTCTACCAGACGTCGAACAACCCGCTGCGCCAGAAGACGCAGGCCATCGTCAAGCAGGCGGCGGCCAAGGCGGGCATCGAGATGGAGCTCAAGGGCGTGGTCGCCTCCGTGTACTTCTCCTCGGACGTGGCCAACCCCGACACCTACACGCACTTCTACACCGACATCCAGATGTACACGACGACCATGACGCAACCCGACCCCGAGACGTTCATGAACCAGTTCACGTCGTGGGAGGTGGCCACCAAGGACAACAAGTGGCAGGGGCGGAACATCACGCGCTGGCGCAACGAGGAGTACGACAAGTTCTTCCGCGCGGCGGAGAGCGAGCTGGATCCGGTCAAGCGGGCGGCGCTGTTCATCAAGATGAACGACCTGGCCATCCAGAACATCGTCGTGATCCCCGTCGTGCTGCGGCCCGCAGTGGCGGGCATCTCGAATCGGCTCAAGGGCGCCGAGCAGAGCGGCTGGGACTCGAACTTCTGGAACCTCGAGAACTGGTACCGCGAAAGTTAGCCCAGAGGAGCGCCACGGCTTCGCCGGGGCGCGACGAACAATTGGGGGTCTGGGGGCCATGTCGAGGCCCCCAGCACGATAGGTGACCAAGTACTTCATCCGCCGGCTGCTGATCATGGTGCCCGTCCTGGCCGGCATCAGTCTGGTTCTCTTCACGATCCTCGCCCTGGCTCCGGGCGATCCGTTCGAGGAGCTGGCCGCCAACCCGAACGTGCCGCGCGAGGTCGCGCAGGCGCTGCGCCACCAGTACGGGCTCGATGATCCCGTCGCCGTGCGCTACGTGCGCTGGTTCTCGGCCATGCTGAAGGGAGACTGGGGCTTCTCCTTCGTCAGCCGGGTGAACGTGGACACGTTGATCATGCAGCGGCTGCCGACCTCGCTCTTCGTGCTCGGCAGCGCGCAATTGCTCGGGCTGCTCATCGCGCTGCCGATCGGGACCTACTCGGCATTACGCCCGTACTCGCTCTTCGACCAGGTGGCCACCACGCTGGCCTTCATCGGCTTCTCGCTGCCGACGTTCTTCACGGGTCTCGTGTTCATCCTCGTCTTCAGCCTGTGGCTCGACTGGCTGCCGTTCATCTATCGCGCCGACATCGCCGCCACCGGCTGGCGCTGGTGGTGGGAGCACGCGCGGCAGGCGGCGATGCCGGTGGCCGTCCTCGGGCTCTTCCAGGGCGCGACGCTCACGCGCTTCGTGCGTTCGGCGGTCCTCGACGTGATCCGACTCGACTACGTCAACACCGCGCGCGCCAAGGGGCTGTCCGAGGGCGTCACGGTGGTGAAGCACGTGATCCGCAACGCGCTCATCCCCGTGGTGACGCTGGTGGCGCTGCAGATCCCGGGGATCTTCACCGGCGCCGTCATCACCGAGCAGATCTTCCGCATCCCCGGCATCGGCTCGCTGCTGATCAGCTCGATCCTCGCCAACGACACGCCGGTGATCATGGCCATCACCTTCGTGTTCTCGTGCCTGGTCGTGATCTTCAACCTGCTCGCCGACCTGCTCTACGGCTGGCTCGACCCGCGGATCGCGTACCGATGAGCGTGGCCGCCGCGCCGGCCGCGTCGCTGCTCACGAGCGCCGCGCGCCCGTCGCTCTGGCGCGAGGCGACGCGGCGCTTCCGCCGCCATCGCCTGGCCATGGTCGGCTTCACCGTGCTGCTCGTCATGGTGGCGGGCGTGCTGGCCGGACCCTTCGTCTATCGCGTGCCGATCGACGAGATCGACTTCAAGGCCAAGCTCAAGGGGCCGTCGCGCGCGCATCCGCTCGGCACCGACGACCTCGGCCAGGATCTGCTCGCCCGGGTGCTCTACGGTGGCCGCATCTCGCTCGCCGTCGGCGTGGTGGCCATGCTGATCTCGATCACGATCGGCACCGGCGTCGGCGCCGTCGCGGGTCAGATCGGCGGCGCCACCGACCACACGCTCATGCGGCTCACCGACCTGTTCCTGTCGCTGCCGCAGCTGCCGCTGCTCCTTCTGATCGTCTACCTGTTCCGCGACACGCTGAAGAAGACGCTCGGCCTCGAGGCCGGCGTCTTCGTGCTCATCGTGGCGGTCATCGGCGGCCTGCGCTGGATGCCGGTGGCGCGGCTCGTCCGCGCGCAGTTCCTGTCGCTGCGCGAGAAGGAGTTCGTGGAGGCGGCTCGCAGTCTCGGCGCGGCGCCGCTGCGGCAGGTGGTGCGCCACATCCTGCCGAACGCGGTCGGCCCCGTGATCGTCGCCGGCTCGCTCGACGTGGCGGCGGCGATCATCGCCGAGTCCTCGCTCTCGTTCCTCGGTCTCGGGTTTCCGCCCGACATTCCCACGTGGGGCCGGATCCTCTTCGACGCCAAGGACAACCTCGACTTCGCCCCGCACTGGGCGCTGTTCCCGGGCACCGCGATCTTCCTCACCGTCCTCTCGATCAACTACATCGGCGACGGATTGAGGGACGCGCTCGACCCGCGGAAGGTCCTCGGCGGCAAATGACGCTCCCCGAGCTGCGTTTGCAGAGCGAGCTGCTCGCCGGCGAGCGCCTGCTGTGGACCGGCCAGCCCGACCCTCGCGTGATCTTCGAGCGAGTCGACATCTTCCTGGTGCCGTTCAGCCTCCTGTGGGGCGGCTTCGCGCTCGTGTGGGAGGCGGGCGTCGGCCTCTACTTCATCGCCGGGCGCTTCTTCTACAAGGCGTGGCGGAAGCGCCGCACGTACTACGCGCTCACGAACAAGCGGGCGCTCGTCCTGGTCGAGGGCCGCGGCCGGACGCTGCGCGCGTGCTTCCTGTCCGCCGTGCCGACCATCAACAAGTCCGTCCGGTCGAGCGGAGTCGGCACCATCACCTTCGGCAACACCTCGTGGGCGTCGATGTACGACAACACCGGCATGGACTTCTTCGGCGCCATGGGCGCGCTCGGCGCCGACTCGACCGTTCGCTTCAACGACGTCCGCGATGCCGACCGCGTCTATGGCCTGGCCATGGCCGCGCGAAAGGAGCTGCCCGGTGGCTGACCGCGATCTCTGCTTCATGCCGGCCACGAAGCTCGTCCCGCTGATCGCGCGCGGCGCGGTCTCGCCGCTCGACCTCGTGCAGGCGGTGCTCGCCCGCCTCGAGCGCGTGAACCCGCGCCTGAACGCCTACTGCACGGTGGCCGCCGACCCGGCGCTGGAGGCCGCGAAGAAGGCGACGGCGGCGGCCAGGCGCCGCGCGCGCCTGGGTCCGCTGCACGGCGTGCCGGTGTCGATCAAGGACCTCACGCCGACGAAGGGCATCCGGACCACGTGGGGCAGCAAGATCTTCGAGCACCACGTGCCGGACGAGGACGCGCTGGTCGTCGCGCGCCTGAAAGCCGCAGGAGCCATCGTGCTGGGCAAGACCAATACGCCGGAGTTCGGCGCGGGCGCCAACACCTTCAACGAGGTCTTCGGCGTCACGCGCAATCCCTGGAACCCGGCGCTGACGCCGGGCGGCTCGACGGGCGGCGGCGCCGTGGCGCTGGCCACCGGCCTCGGGCCGCTCGCCCAGGGCACGGATCTCGGCGGCTCGCTGCGCCTGCCCGCGGCGTTCTGCGGCGTGGTCGGCTTCCGCACCTCGCCCGGCCTCGTGCCCGTCCATCCCGCGCCGCTCGCGTGGGATCCGTGGAGCGTGACCGGTCCCATGGCGCGCACCGTCGCCGACACCGCGCTGATGCTGTCCGTCATCGCGGGCGCCGACCCGCGCTCGCCGATCTCCTACGCCGTGAGCCCGCGCGCGTTCCTCGACGCCGTGCGCCGCCCGAGCGTGCGGGGTCTGCGCGTGGCGTGGGGCGGCGACCTCGGCGTCACGCCGGTCGACGACGAGGTGCGGGCGCTGACGCGCGCCGCCGCCGACGCGTTTCGCCGGCTCGGCGCCCGCGTCGAGGAGGCGCATCCCGACTTCACGGGGCTGCGCGAGATCGTGCTGACGAGCCGCGGCGCGTCCATGGTGGCGCGCCACGAGGAGAAGCTGGAGAAGTGGCGCGGCGCGATGCAGGAGAACCTCGTCAAGAACATCGACCACGGGCTCGCGCTCACGCCCTCGCAGATCGGGCGCGCCGAGCGCCTGCGCACCGAGCTCTGGCATCGCGTGCGCGCGTTCCAGGAGCGCTACGACCTGCTCCTGACGCCGACGGCGGCGGTACCGCCCTTCCCCGTCGAGTGGCGCTCCGGGCCCAAGGAGATCAACGGCCAGCCGATGCCGAGCTACATCGACTGGGCGATGCTGACCTACGCCTTCACGGTCGTCGGCCTGCCGGCGATCTCGGTGCCCGCGGGCTTCACGAAGTCCGGACTGCCCGTCGGGTTGCAGATCGTCGGCCGCTGGCGCGACGAGGCGGGCGTGCTGCGCGCGGCGGCCGCCTTCGAGGCCGCGCAGCCCTGGGCCGATCGCCGGCCGCCTGACTGACATGGGGGCCACGAAATGGCCCCCAAACCCCCAACGCTCGGGGCGGCCCGGCGAAGCTGTGCCACCCCTCGATCTACGCTCAGTAACGCTCGCGGTGGCGCAGCTCGACGAAGAGCCCGTGCGTCTGGCGCGGGTGCACCCACGCGATGTCCGGACGCGGGCTGTCCACCTGCACGCCGTCCGCCCGCAGCTTCGCCACCGCGCCCGCCACGTCGGCGCACTCGAAGCCGACCAGATAGACGCCCTCGCCTCGCTTCGCGAGGAACTTGCCGACGGCCTTGCCGGGATCCGTCGGCTGCAGCAGCTCGATGTGGCCGATGCCCGTGGGCAGGATGGCGTTCTTGAAGCCGAAGCGCTCCGAGGTGTCGCGCCGGTGCACGGAGAGGCCGAAGAGCCTCGTGAAGCGCGCCGCCGCCTCGTCCAGGTCGCGCACGACCACCGACAGCTCGACGATGTCGCCCAGCATGGCCATGGAATCCTCCTTGGGGTGAGAGAGCTCAGCGCGTGGCGTCGCGGAGCCGGCCGTCCACGGCCGGCGCGATCCTGCCCCGCGCGGTGATCGCCTCGAGCAGGACGTCGGAGAGCAACGGACCGCTCATCGCGTCCACGAGCACGCGGCCGTCGCGCAGCGCGCCGACGCCGTCGCCGCCCCGCGCGATCCAGTCCACCACGGCCGCGGTGTAGATCTTCGCGGGGTCGAGGGGCGCGCCGCCGACCTCGACAGCGAGCACGCGTCGGCCGGCCGGCAGCCGCGGATCGTACGCCAGCCGCAGCCCCGACACCTGAAGGTAGCCGCCGCCTTCGCGCTCGAGCCGGCTCAGCCCCTGCTCGAGCGCCTCGTGCAGGCGCGCGCCGGACACCGCGAGCTTCATGACCACGTTGGTGAACGGCACGAGACCCAGGACGTCGCGCCTGGTGAGCGGGCCTGCGGGCACGACGCGGTCCGTGCGCACACCGCCGCTGTTCAGCAGCGCGACGTCGGCGCCGAGCCGGATGCGCATCGCGTCGGCGATGAAGTCGCCGAGGTTCGTCTCCTGGGTGCGCAGCGGCGCGCGGCGCGCCTCGAGCGCCACCGTCGTGCGGCCGATCTCGGCATCGAGCTCGCGTCCGAGCCGCGTCTCGTACGCGCGGACGACGGCGGCGACGTCGGGATCCTCCGGCAGTCGCGCGCTCACCTCGTGGAACGTCCATGAGCGCTCGACGAGCGCGCCGTCCGGCCGCAGCCACACCGCGACTTCCACCAGGTAGCGCGCGTCCGAGCCCGCCTTCGTGATGACGGCCTTGCCCTCCTCGGCGACGAGCGGCTCGTGCTCGTGGCCGCCGAGGATCACGTCCACGTCGGCGGCGGCGGCGAGCGCGCGGTCGGCGCGCATGTGCTGATGCGTGATCGCGACGACGAGCTGCGCGCCGCGGCTGCGCAGGTCGGAGGCCACGGTCTTCCCCTCGGCTTCGGTGTCGCGGAACTCGACCTCCGGGCCGGCGGCCGACGTCGAGGCCGCCTCCGTAGTCGTGAGGCCGAAGAGGCCAAGGCGGAGCCCGCCGCGCTCCAGCAACCGCTCGCGCGCGGCGCCGCCGAACGGCCGGCCGCTCGCACGCTCGACGACGTTGGCCGAGAGCCAGAGGAACCGCGACTCTGCGACGCGCTCGCGCAACACGGCGGGGCCGAAGTCGAACTCGTGGTTGCCGAACGTCGCCACGTCCAGGCCGAGCGCGTTGAGGACGGCGATCATCTGCGCGCCACGCAGCACGGTCGACATCGGCGAGGGCGAGAGCGCGTCGCCGGCGTGGGCGAACACGACGTTGGGGTGCGCGGCGCGCATCCGCTTCACCAGGGTCGCGAGCCGCGCCATGCCGCCGCGCCGGCCGCCGTCCACCGGCTCGAGCACGTAGGCGTCGTTGATCTGCAGCAACGTGATCTCGACGGCGCGCGGCGGCGCCGTCTGCGGGGTGCGCGGGTCGGACGCCGCGCAGCCCGCGAGCACGCCCGCGAGGACCAGCCAAACGAGGCGCGCCACGGCTTTGCCGGGGCGCGACGAGCGCGGGAGGGTATGGGGGCGGTTATCGAGGCGCGCCACGGCTTTGCCGGGGCGCGACGAGCGTCGGGGAGTATGGGGGCGGTCATCGAGGCGCGCCACGGCTTTGCCGGGGCGCGACGAGCGCGGGGGGGTATGGGGGCGGTTATCGAGGCGCGCCACGGCTTTGCCGGGGCGCGACGAGCGCGGGGGGGTATGGGGGGCCATTTCGGGGCCCCCCATCTTCATAGGACGCGCGACAGCCAGGGATGGTCGCGGCGGTGCGCGAGGCGCTCGGCCAGGTACCGGCCGGCGCGCTCGGCGTCGCCGGCGCGGAAGCACGCCTCGAACAGCGTGTCGTGGAAGACGTCGCGCTGGGCGCGGCTGCCGCCGAGCTCGACGATGCGGGGCCGCAGCGGCTCGATCCTCGCGATGCTCGTGCGGTAGTCGCCCTGCGCGAAGGCGTGCAGGCCCTCGATCAGCGGGACCAGCACGTCGCCCATGAGGCCGGTGGGATCTTTCGTCGCCCGCGCGCGTGCCGCGTCGAGCTGCGTCTTCGCGCTCGTCCAGTCGCCGCCGCCCACGAGGGCCATCGCCACGTGCGCCGCGTGGAAGAGCAGGCCCATGCGGTTCACGCGCTCGCGCGCGATGGCCGTGAACGGCTCCCAGCGCGCGCCCACCGGCTGCCCGACCAGCTCGAGCCGCCAGAGCAGCGAGATCGAGTCGTGCAGGTCGCCGGCGATCGACGAGGGCTCGCGCTCGAACGTGGCGCGCGCGATGTCCGACGCGCGCGCGTACTCGCCGCGCGCGAAGTGCAGAAGGGCCAGGTGCCACAGCAGATGGTTGCGGAACCAGTTGAGGCCGCGGCACGGGTGGATGGCGGCGGGCAGCCTGCTCACGCCGGCGTCGAACGACTCGGACTCGTACAGCGCGTGGGCGAGGGCGTGCACCGACCACGCGTCGTTGGGCTCGAGCTGCAGCGCCGCCTCCGCCGTCCGCGTGGCCTCGGGCAGCCGATCGGCCTCCTCCAGCGCGAAGGCGTGCAGGCCCAGCACGAACGACGAGCCCGGATAGTGGCCGCGCAGCGAGTCGGTGAGCGCGAGCATCTCCGGAAACCGTCCGAGCCAGAAGTAGACGTAGTAGAGGCGCTGGAACACCATCGCGTCGCGCGGCCACGTCGCGAGGTGCTCGCGCATCAGCCGCTCGGCCTCCGGCACCTTGCCCGACGTCCACGCCGTCAGCGCCGCGACGTGCGAGCTCTCGCGCCGACTCGCGCCCGCGACCGCGGCACGGGCGGCCTCCGTCGCCGCCTTCGTCTCGGGGAAGCGCTCCTCCAGGAACAGGCAGACGGCCGCGCCGGCGTGCGCCAGCGCCAGCCCGGGGTCGCGCTCGGCCGCCGCGCGGAAGAGCTCCAGCGCGTCGGCCTGCCACGCCTGCAGCGAGCGGACGGCGCGATCGTAGAGGGCGAGCGCTTCGGGATCGGCGGTCGAGACGGGCAGGCCGTACGCGTCGTCGGACATCCCTGCGCATCCTATCAGGTTGGGGGCCCCGATATGGCCCCCAAGCCCCCCGACGCTCGGAGCGCCCCGGCCAAGCCGTGGCGCTCCTCGAACACCGCCGACAGGAACGCGAGCGCGCGCCGCTCGGCCCATGCGCGCGGCCGCCACGGCGGGCCCTCCCAGAACCCCACGTGGCCCCCGCGCTCGCTGAACTCGGCGACGACGCCCGGCGGCAGCGACGCGGGATCGGGTAGCGCGTCGGGCGGCACGAAGGGATCGTCGCGCGCGCTGATGAGCAGCACCGGCCGGCGCACGCGCGCGAGGTACGGCAGGCACGACGAGCGCCGCCAGTAGTCCACCTCGTCGGCGAAGCCGTGCAGCGGCGCGGTGACGGCGCGGTCGTACTCCGCGAACGTCCGCGCGCGCATCACGGCCGCCACGTCGACGAAGCCGGGGAACGCGTGCGCCTTGTCGCGCACCTTCTGCCGGAAGGACCGCATGAAGGACGCGGTGTACGTGAGCTTCGCCACCCCGCGGTCGAGCGCGCGCGCGCAGCGCTCGAGGTCGAACGGCGTCGAGATGCCGACGACCGCGCGCACCTGCTTGGGCGCGTCGTGGCCGTGCTCGCCGAGCCACTTGAGCAGCACGTTGCCGCCGAGCGAGATGCCGACGGCGCCGATCCGCGCGTACGGATCGCGCCCGGCGAGCATGCTGACGACGAGGTCGAGGTCGTCGGTGTCGCCGGAGTGATAGAAGCGTGGCAGCCGGTTGGGCTCGCCGCTGCAGGAGCGGAAGTTCAGCGCGACGGCGGCCCAGCCGGCGGCGCGCGCGAGCGCGAGCAGGCCGCGGACGTAGTGCGAGCGCCCGGAGCCCTCGAGGCCGTGCAGCACCAGCAGCAGCGGCGCGCCCGGTGCGGTCGGCGCGTCGAGCCAGTCGAGGTCGACGAAATCACCGTCGGGCGTGGCGACCCGCTCGCGCCGGAACGGCACGTCGTCCCGGCGCGTGAGCAGGCCCCAGACGGTCTGCGCGTGGCGGTTTCGCAGCCACCACGCCGGGCGGAACGCTACTCCTGCCCGCTCAGCAGCAGCTTCACCACTTCCGGCACGATCTCGCGTGCGCGTCGGTCCAGCTCCGCGTCGGTGAGGTTCGCGATGGGATGCGGCATCGCGAGGAACTTGTAGTGCTTCAGCCCCCACTGCTCCGCCATCGCGCGTCCCGTCTTCTCGAACACGTCGGTCACGATCGAGGCCGAGGGAACACCGCTCTTCTCCAACAGAATACCGTCGAGCACACTGCCCGACGAGCAGGACCCTCAGTCGCCGATCCCGGCGACCACGACGTCGGCCGACGTCTTGATCGCCTCGATGATTTCCTGGTGGGCCGGCACGCTCGCGTTGTGCTTGCGGTACATCTTCCAGTCGGCGATGCCGTACTCCGTCTTGAGGATGTCGCCGATCCGCCCCAGCAGCTTGTCGGAGTTGAACTTCGTGTTCTCGATCAGGGCCACGCGCTTGCCCGCGAGCGCGGCCGGTCGCGGCACGTACGCGATGACCTGCGTCGCGGCCGCGGTGGTGGGCTCCAGGATCTCCATGCTCATCGCTTGATCTCCTTTCGCAGGCTAGCGTCGCCCCTCGACGGGGCTGCCGCGTCGCACTTCCACTGTAATTGCGGCGGAGGACTTCGCGCTCGACCAGCCCGGAATGAAGCACGAGAACGCGCCGGCGCGCCCGCCGGCGGCGACCACGAGGATGTCGTCCGGCGAGGCCACGAGCGGCCGCATCTTCTGCTCGTCGCCGGGCTCGATCGTGCCCGTCATGCGGTTGGTCCGCTTGAGGTGGGCGTGCGAGTTCTGCGTGTTCTCCCACACGAACTGGCGGATCCGCTTCTTGTCCCAGCCGTCGGCGGCGATCGTGCGCATGTGCTCGCCCGCCAGCACGAGGGCGTAGTGCGGCTGCCCCATCACGTTGCCGGAGACCCGCATGTTGTCCGCCAGCGTGGTGAGGATGCCCTCGGCCGTGCTCGAGAGCTGGTTGTAGAACTGGTGCGGTCCCTCCGCCGCCATCACGGTGACGGTGGACTGCTCGGGGCGGAATCCGCGCTCGACGGAAAGCGGCGTCCACGGGCTCTCCGCCTCGTTCTCGGCGATCACGTACGAGAGCTTGCCCGGGTGGCCGACGGTGCCCCGGTCGAGCAGGCCCGGCATCGAGCCGCACACGTTGCGCATCACCAGGCGCAGGGCGCGGCCGATCGTGAGGTTGGCGCGCCAGCCGGGGCCGAAGAGGTTATCGCCCGCGTTGACGTCCAGCTCGCGCGTGATGGACCCGTTGACGATCAGCAGCACCGCGGCGCCGCCCGTCGAGGTGCCGGGCCCGTGGTAGCCCCAGCGCGGATCACCGATCCCTTCCACCGCCGCCACCACGACCGGCATGTACTCGGGCTTGCAGCCCGCCATGACCGCGTTGATGGCGACCTTCTCGGCGGTGACCGCCATCGCCCGATCCCTGATATAGGCGATCTGGGCGTCCGGGGCCAGTCGGGCGGCGTCCAGCATGGCACGGACGGCCGGTTCGGTGGGCGGGACGACGGGCAAGCCGTCGGTCCACCCCTTCTCGAAGCACAGATCGATGGCCCCGGCGGCGTCGTCGACCTTGTAGCGCTTGGACGTGAGCGTGGCCGGCATACTGGCACCCTCCTCGTGATGCGGCGTGGACGTCACGCTACCACCGGCGCCGGCGTGGCCGCAACCGCGCGAGCCTTGACCCGCTCGCCGTCGCTGCCCCATACTGACCCGACCTTCATTCAGCGCGCCCCTGAAGATCGGAGACTCGAGTGCGGTGTGCCCGGTGCCAGCACGAGAACGCGCCCGGGGCGAAGTTCTGCATGGAGTGCGGCGCGCGCATGACGCCCGCCGCCGATTCGCCCCGCGCCGACTCCCCCGACGCCTACACGCCCGCCCACCTCGCCAGCAAGATCCGCAGCGCGCGCGAGCGGCTGACCGGCGAGCGCAAACAGGTCACCGTCCTCTTCGCCGATCTCAAGGGCTCGCTCGAGCTGCTCGCCGACCGCGATCCCGAGGACGCGCGCGCGCTGCTCGACACCGTGCTCGAGCGGATGATGGAGGCGGTGCACCGCTACGAGGGGACCGTCAACCAGGTGATGGGCGACGGCATCATGGCGCTGTTCGGAGCGCCCCTCGCCCACGAGGACCACGCGGTGCGCGCCTGCTACGCGGCGCTGCGCATGCACAAGGCGATGGCCCACGGCGCCGAGGACGTCCGCCGCCGGCTCGGCGTCGACGTGCAGATCCGCGTCGGGCTCAACTCCGGCGAGGTCGTCGTCCGCTCGATCGGCAACGATCTCCAGATGGACTACAGCGCGGTCGGCCAGACCACGCACCTGGCCGCGCGCATGGAGCAGCTCGCCCGTCCCGGCACCACCCTCATCACCGGCGCCACCTACCGGCTCGCCGAGCGCTTCATCGAGGCCGGCTCGCAGGGCCCGATGCCGATCAAGGGCCTCAAGGACCCGGTGGAGGTCTGGGAGCTCAAGCGCGCCACGCCCGTGACCTCGAGCCTCGGCGTCATCGCCGGCCGCGCGCAGACCGCGATGCTCGGCCGCGGCGCCGAGATGGCCACGCTGGAGCGCCTGCTCGCGCGCGCGCGCGAGGGACGCGGGCAGGTCGTCACGCTGATCGGCGAGCCCGGCGTCGGCAAGTCGCGCCTGGTGTGGGAGCTGACGCGGAAAGCCGCCGTCGACGGCTGGCAGATGCACGAGGCCGCGTGCGTGTCGTACGGCATGCTCACGCCGTACCTGCCGGTGCGCAACTTCCTGACGAAGTACTTCGACGTCGAGGACGGCGACGACGCGCGGCGCATCCGCGAGAAGGTGGCCACGCGGATGGTGGCGCTCGACACGCGGCTGGCCACCCACGTGTCGGCGATCCTCGCGCTGGGCAACGTGCCCAACGATGATCCGGAGTGGGCGGAGCTCGAGCCGACGGCCCGCCGCCAGCGAATTTTGAGAGCCGTCCGCGAGCTGCTGCTGGCCGAGAGCCGACGCGCGCCGCTGCTCCTCGTGGTCGAGAACCTCCAGTGGGCGGACTCCGAGACGCACGCCTGCATCGAGGAGCTGGCCGCCGGCCTCGCGGACGCGCGGATCCTCGTGCTCGTCAGCGCCCGACCCGAGCATCGCCGCGACTGGGCGACGACCGGCGACGCGACGGAGATCCGGCTCGATCCGCTGCCCGCGCCCAGCGCGGAGGCGCTCGCCGACTCGATCCTCGGCACCGAGCCCGACCTGGCGCCGCTCAAGCGGCGCCTCATCACGCACACCGCGGGCAACCCGTTCTTCCTCGAGGAGACCGTGCAGGCGCTCGTCGAGACGCGCGCGCTGTCGGGGGAACGCGGCCATTATCGGCTCGGGAAGCCCGTGGAGGGCATCCAGATCCCCGACCGCGTGCAGGCGGTGCTGGCCGCGCGCATCGACCGCCTGTCCAAGCAGGGCAAGTCGTTCCTCCAGGCGGGCGCGGCCATCGGCGCCGACGTGCCCGTGGCGCTGCTCCAGGTGGTGGCGAACTCGCCGTCCGAGGAGGTGCTGCGCGGACTGGCCGATCTCGAGGCCGCGGACTTCTTGCGGACGAGCGCGCTCGTCCCGGACCTCGCCTACTCCTTCAAGCACGCGATCACCCAGGACGTCGCGTACTCCACGCTGCTGAAGGAGCAGCGCCGCGGCCTGCACGCGCGCATCGTCGACGCGCTGGAGACGAGCTACCCCGCCGAGCGCCGCGGCGAGCACGTCGAGCGGCTCGCCTACCACGCGCTGCGCGCGGAGTCGTGGGCGAAGGCCGTCGGCTACCTGCGCGACGCCGGCGAGCGCGCGGTGGCGCGCTCCGCCAACCGCGAGGCGGTCGCCTTCTACGAGGACGCGCTGAGGGCGCTCCGTCACCTGCCGGAGAGCCACGAGACGTTCGCGCTGGCCATCGACCTGCGCCTGGATCTGCGCCCGCCGCTGCTGCAGCTCGGCCGGCTCGACGACATCCACCGGCTCTCGAAGGAAGCGGAGAGCATGGCGCAGCAGGTCAACGACGAGGAGCGGCTGGCTCGCGCCTATTCCTACCTCGTGAACTATCACTACCTGCTCGGCGAGCCCGCGCGCACGGTCGAGTACGGCGCGCGCTGCCTCGGCATCGCCGAGCGACGCGGCGATCCCGCGCTGGCCACGCTCGCGCGCCGCTATCTCGGTCACAGCCACCACGCGCAGGGCCAGCACAAGACGGCCATTCAGATCCTCGAGGACAATCTCGCGGCGCTGGACGCGGAGATCGGTGGCGGCAGCACCGCGGTGGCCAGCACCACCGCGTACGTCGCGTCGTCCGCGTGGCTGGCGTGGGCGCTGGCCGACCTCGGCGAGTTCGAGCGGGCCGACGCCTGCCTGGACCGTGCGCGCGCGCAGGCCGACTTCGCGCGGCATCCGTACAGCCAGGCGATCGCGTGGACGCTCACGGGCGCCGTGTGGTCCGCGCGCGGCCAGGTGGACCGCGCGGTGCCCACCCTGGCGCGCAGCCTCGAGCTCTGCGAGCAGGCGAGCCTCACCGTTTGGCAGCCGATCCCCGCCACGCTGCTCGGCCTCTGCCTGCTCGCGCTGGACCGCAAGGACGACGGGATCGCGCTGCTGCGCGACGGCGTGCGCCGCGCCGAGTCGCTCGGCGTCATGGCCTACCTCTCGCGGTGGATGCTGCACCTCGCCGAGGGGCTGCTGGCCACCGGCGACACCGCCGCCGCGCGCGTGGCCGCCGACCGCGCCATGGCGCTGGCCCTGACGCACGGCGAGCGCGCGCACGAGGCGATGGCGTGGCGTGTGCTCGGCGACGTGTCCGCGAAGGAGGCGAGCTTCGAGGCCGCCCGGCAGGCGTACGAGCAGGCGCTCGCGCTGGGCGACGCGCTCGGGCTACGGCCGCAGATCGCGCGCGCCCACTTCGATCTCGGCCGGCTCCAGCGCCGGCTCGGCCACCTCAGCGACGCCGAGGATCACCTGGCCCGCGCGGTCGTGCTGTTCGCCGACATGGGCATGCGCGCGTGGCTCGAGACGTCCCAGCCGGAGCTGAAAGCCCTGGGCCACCTCGTGATCGTGGCCCGCACGAACGTGGACCTCTTCGACTACCTCACCGACAAGTTCGCCGGCGACCCGGAGATCCGCGTCATCCTCGACCGCCGCCAGGGCGAGCCCAAGCGCGACGGCCCCACCGGCACCGCCGAGCGCCGCCGGCACGCCGTGGACCAGGCCGTGCGCACGCGCGGGCTCGCGGTCGTCATTCCCCGGCAGTAGCTCAGCCCTCGACCCGCTCCGTCACCGAGCGCGTCGCGCCGAACGTCGGCACGATCGCCGAGTGCTTGCCGGGACCACCGGCGACGATGACCATCACGTCCTCGGGCCGCGACGCGAACGGCAGCAGCGTGTCGGGCCCTGTCCCCTCGAATCGCTCGGGATGAATCGTCATGAAGCGCGCGACGTTGTCGGCGGAGAAGCGCTCGAGCGGCACGCGCGCGGCCTCCCAGAAGCGCCGCTTGAACTCGGCCTTCGACCAGCCGGACGAGGCGATCGTCTGGGCGTGCTCGGGGCCGAGCATCACGAGCGGGTCGCCGGCGAGATAGATGTTGTTGCTGCCGGTGGTCGCGGCGGTGCCCGCGATCGCCGCCATGAGCGTCTCAGCGGCCATCGAGCCGTGGTCGTTGACGTTGTGGGGACCCTCGGAGCCGCAGACGGTCACCGTGCTCGCGTCCCTCGGAAAACCGCGCTCGACGTGCAGCGGCTCCCACGGCGACTGCGCCTCGTTCTCGGCCAGGCAGTAGCTGAACTTGCCCGGGTGTCCGAGCGTCGCGCGGTCCTCCCGGCCCGGCCGCGCGCCACCGACGTTCTGGAGCACCAGCCGCACGGCGCGGCCGATGACCGCGTTGGCGCGATGGCCGTTGCCCAGCGCGTTGGGGCCGCCCGCCACGCCGAGCCGCGCCGCGATCGGACCGTTGACGATCACGAGCGGCGTGCACGGATGGGTCGTGCACTGGATCGCGTTGAGGTTGAACTCCGGCTTGGCCACCGCGCGGATCGCGGCGACGATGACCGGCAGGTGCTCGGGGCCCGCGCCCGCGAGCGCGGCGTTGACGGCGATGGCGTGCAGCGTCGCGCGGCCGTCCAGGGGCGCCAGCGTCGCGATCGCCTCGTCGGCGGCGCGCCGGCCGAGGATCTTCGCCACGCGCGCTTCGGTGGGCGGCAGCACCGGCAGGCCGTCCGACCACTCCTGCTCCATCGCCCAGACCTGGAAGGCGTCGAGATCCTCGGGCGACTCGACCAGCGTCGGACCCGCGCTCGCGGTCGAGACGGGCGGCGCCGGATCCGTCGTCAGTCCGTCGAGCACCTCATCGAGGATCGCGTCGGCTTTCGCGCGCGCCGTGTCGGGCGCGACGCCGCCGAGCGGATGCGGCACGAGCGCCACCGCCAGGTGGGGCAGCCCGTGTTTGGCCGACGTCGCCTTCGCGAGCGACAGGAACGCGTCGGTGCCGAGGACCACGGCGGGCACACCCCGCCCTTCCAGCTGCGCCGCGTCGTGGATACTCCACGACGTGCAGGACCCTCAGTCGGCGCTGCCGGTGAGGACGACGTGCGCGGACTTCGCGATGTCGTCGATCATCTCCGCCGGCCGCGAGGCGCCGGGCTTGCGCCACCCGCGCACGCCGGCCGCGCCCGTCTTCTGCGCGAGCAGCTCGGCCACGCGGTGCAGCAGCACGCTCGCGTTCGGCTTGGAGTTGTCGAGGACACCGATGGTGAGGCCGGCGAGGCTCGGCTTGCGCGGCGCGAGCCGTCCGACCTGGGCTCGACCGCCGCCGGGGAAGGGGCTCCAGACGTTCATGGTGACGGAGTATAGCGCCGAAGCACCAGTGCCGCGATGGCGGCGAGCGCGACGGCGATCGCCGCGGTGAGGAACGCCTCGCCGAATGCGGGCGCGAGCCCCACGCTCTCGCGGCGCGCGGCGAACAGCCCGGCGAGGACGAGCACGCCGGTGACGACGCCGAGCGTCCGCGCCAGGAACGCGAAGCCGCCCGCGACGCCCTGCTGCGCGCCGGCAAACGCGCCCATGATCTGCGCCATGTTCGGCACCTGGAACACGCCGAGGCCGAAGCCGGCGGCGAAGAGCGCGACGGCGATCACGGCGGCGCTCGTCGTGGCGTTCGCGCGGCTCAGCAGCAGCAGGCCCAACGCCTCGAGCACGAGCCCGGCCACCATCGGGCCGCGCGCGCCCAGACGATCGGCGGCGGCGCCGGCGACGGGCGCGGCGGCGGCGGTGCCGAGCGGCGTCAGCGTGAAGAGCAGCCCGGCCGTGGCGGCGTCGAGCCCGCGCACGAGCACGAGGTAGAACGGCGCGAGCAGCCACACCGAGAAGATCGACGCGTTGGCGACGAACGCGAGCGCGCCCGGCGCCAGCACGGCGCGGCGCAGGACGTCGGCGGCGGCCACCAGCCGCGTCGCGGCGCCACGCGCGGCGGGCAGCGCGGCGAGCGCCCAGGCGAAGACGGCCAGCGCGATGGGGACGCGCACGTGGAACGTCGACCGCCAGCCGAGGTGCGCGACGAGGACGCCGGCGACGAGGGGACCGACGGTGAAGCCGACGCCGATGCCGGCGTTGAGAAAGCCGAGGGCACGGCCGCGATGCTCCGGCGGCGCCGTCAGCGTCACCAATCCCGGCGCCGTGCCGTAGACGAGGCCGCCCGCGAAGCCCTGAAGCACGCGCGCGGCGAGCAGGAGACCGAACGTCGGCGCGAGACCACCGAGCGCGAGCGCGACCGCCGTGAGGACGAGCCCTACACGGAATACCCGCGCGTGGCCCACGCGGTCGGCGAGCGCACCGCCCCAGAACGCGGTCACCGAGTAGGTGAAGACATAGCAGACGATCACCCACCGCACGCGCTCCGGCGGCTCGGCGAACGCGGCGGCCATGGCGGGAAACGCGACGTTGATGATCGAGTCGAGCGAGATGACGCCGGCGCCGGCCGCCGCGATCCAGCGGGTCACGGCCGCTATGATGGCACGGCGCCGCCGCGCGGGGTTGCGCCGGCCGGCCGTTCCACGGTACAAACGCGGGCCATGGACCTCGCGCCCGGCGCGACGCACGAGATCACCTGGACCGTCACGCCCGACAAGACCGCCGACGCCATGGGCAATCGCGGCGTCAAGGTGCTCGCCACGCCGTGGCTGATCGGCATGCTGGAGGACGTGTGCGGCGCGATGATCAAGCCGCACCTGGCGGCGTGCGCCACCACCGTGGGCACCATGATGGAGATGCGCCACCTCGCGGCCACGCCCGTCGGCATGACGGCGCGCGCCAGGGCCACCCTGCTCGAGAGCGACGGCCGCCGCTTCCTCTTCGCGGTGGAGGCGTGGGACGCGAAGGACAGGATCGCCGAGGGCCGGCACGGGCGCGTCGTGATCCCGAATCTCGAGAAGTTCCTCGAGCGCGCGATGAAGAAGGGTCAGGCCTGATGCCGATCCAGATCAACAAGGGCGTGCTCGGCAAGGAGTTCCCGCCGTTCGCGGTCACCGTCGAGCGGGGCAAGGTCAAGGAGTTCGCGCGCGCGATCGGTGATCTGAATCCGCTCTACCTCGACGATCGCGTCGGCGCCGCCTCCGAGTGGGGGGATCTCATCGCGCCGCCGACCTTCGCCATCACGTTCCGCGACGAGGGCGCCGACACCAACGCGCTGCTGCGCGAGCTCGGCACCGACATCTCGCGCGTGCTGCACGGCGAGCAGGAGTTCGAGATCCACCGGCCGCTCCAGCCCGGGCAGACGTACCTCTGTCGCGCCAAGGTCGTCGACATCTACGAGAAGACCGGCAAGAGCGGGCCGATGGCCTTCGTCGTGCGCGAGACCGCGATCACCGACCGTGACAACGAGGTCGTGGCCACCATGCGCGCGGTCACGGTGGTCCGGCTGTGAAATACGCCAGGGTCTACGCGGAGGACATCAACGTCGGCGACGAGCTGCCGCCGCTCGTCAAGGGCCCCATCCAGCAGATCCAGCTCACGCGCTACGCCGGCGCCTCCGGCGACTTCAACCCCATTCACCAGGACGACGAGTTCGCGAAGGCGGCGGGGATGGGCGGCGTGTTCGCCCACGGCATGCTGTCGATGGGCTTCGTCGCGCAGGCGCTCACCGACTGGGCGGGCGCCGGCCGGGTGAAGAAGCTCGGCGTCCGCTTCGCCGCGCTCGTGCGGCTCAAGGACGTCGTGACGTGTCGCGGCCGCGTGGTGAGCCGGTCGTCGAAGGACGACGTGCACCTCGTGGAGCTGGAGGTCTGGGCCGAGAACCAGCGCGGCGAGAAGGTCGTGAGCGGCCGCGCGACGATCGAGCTGCCCTCGCGCGCGTGAGCGCGCGCTCGCGCTAGCCGCGCGACATCTCCCCGCGCGCCGCCACCCACTCGCGCAGCGCGTCGCGCGTCGAGGGGAACGCCAGCATCTCCCACGGGATCTCGTCCGGCCTGACCCACTCGAGGAGGTCGTTCTCCGCGCACGCGGTCAGCGTGCCGCCGACGACGCTCGCGCGGTAGACGATGATGACCGGCGCGCCCGGATAGGAATAGACGTTGTGCAGGCCGGTCAGCTCGACCTTGAGGCCGGTCTCCTCGAACGTCTCCCGCATGGCGGCGTCGGTCACACTCTCGCCAAAGTCCACGAAGCCGCCGGGGAACGTCCACAGCCCGCGCCCGGGGTTGATCGAGCGCCGGGTGAGGAGGATGCGGCCGTCCCGCTCGGGAATGGTGCCGGCCACGACCTTGGGGTTCAGATAGAAGACGAAGCCGCAGGCGCCGCACACGGCCTGCTCGCGCTGGTCCGGGGGCACCGGGGCGCGGCCCAGCGCGCTCGCGCAGAGCGGGCAGAAGCGGATCGTGTGGGGAGCCAGCAGGCGGAACGGCTCGTCGCTCACGAGTCCAGTCTAAACCAGTGGCGGCGCCGCCCGCCGAGCGCCTAGCATGACGCTATGGACCGGAACATCGTCGCGCAGTGGGTCACCCTCGCGCTGTTCGGGCTGATCTTCCTGGCCAGCGGGGTCTGGATCGTGCTGATGGCCACGCATGTCTTCATGGCTGCCGCGGGCATGCTCTTCGTCGGCGCCGGCCTCTGGGTGCTCACGCTTCCGCTGACCGATGGCGACCGGAAAAGGATCGTCGGCGGCGTGCTCGCCCTGAGCTTCATCACGTTCCTGGGCGTCTTTCTCACGTGGGTCGCGCTCACCGGCCGGACAGGCCGCGGTTTCGCCTTCGTCCTCGGGCTGGCCTTCGACGCGATCGCGCTGGTCGCGTGGCCCGTGATGCTGTTCTCGCTCTGGCGACAGTTGACGGGGAGCCGCAAGGCCGCCGCGCCTTGACAGTCCGCGCGACGCGGTGCTACAAACGCTCGCGCCGCGACCCCTCGAACGCTCAGGAGGTTTCGCATGACACGCCATCACCTCGTCTTCGCCCTCGCCGCGATCCTCATCACCCTCACCGCCGTCACCGCGGTCGTCCAGGGCCAGTCCGGCGACTACAAGATCGGCGTGCTGGAGCCGCTCACCGGTCCGCTCGCCGGCGAGGGCAAGCGGCACCTCGAGGGCTTCGAGATCGTGCGCGACATGATCAACGAGCGCGGCGGCGTCATGGGCAAGAAGCTGGCGTTCGTCGTGGCCGACGCGCCGGACCCGACGGCGGCGGCCACCGAGGCCACGCGCCTGGCCACGCGCGAGGGCGTGAAGATCATCACCGGCACGTTCTCGTCGCGGCTCTGCGGCGCGGCGAGCGAGGCGGCCGCCCGCCAGAACGTCATCTACTGGGAGACCTCGTGTGTGGATCCGCGCTTCAACAAGCGCGGCCTGAAGAACGTCTACCGTACGGAGATCGACGCCACCGGGTTCGGCTGGTACAACGTCGAGTTCATCGCCAAGCACCTGGCGCCGCGGTTCGGCAAGAAGCCGGGCGAGCTCAAGGTCGCCTTCCTCAGCGAGGATTCCTCCTACGGCCAGGGCGTCACCGAGTCGGCGCGCCAGCGGGCCAAGGCGGAGTTCGGCATGCAGGAGGTGGCCGCCGAGTACTACAACTTCCAGACGATCAACGACTTCACGCCGATCATCGTGAAGTTCAAGCAGCTCGCGCCCGACGTCGTCCACCACATCGGCTACACCAACGATGCGCCGCTTTTCTGGCGTCAGGCCCGCGAGCAGAACTTCCTGTTCAAGGCCCACGTGCACGCCGGCGCCACCGGCTACGGCTCGGCCGACTTCGGCAAGGCGCTCGGCAACGACGCCAACGGCGCCTTCGCCCTGCTCGAGCCCGGCCCCGGCTTCAGGATCGAGTCGCTCAAGCCCGAGGGCCAGAAGATCGAGAAGGAGTTCCGTGACGCCGTGCAGAAGCGCACCGGCACCTATCCGTTCGGCGGCCATCAGCTCGCCGGCGGCGGTCTCTGGCTGCTCAAGGTCGTCCTCGACCGCGCCAAGACGGACGATCCCGACAAGTTCCGCGAGGCGGTGATGTCGCTCGACCTGCCCGTCGGCTCCACGATCAACGGCTGGGGCGTGAAGTTCTCGGAGACCGGGCAGAATGCCAACGAGCGCGTGCAGCACTACATGCTGCAGTGGCAGAACGGCGAGCTGGTCACCGTGTGGCCGGAGGAGTTCACGACCAAGCGGGCGAAGTGGATCCCGCTCGGCGCCTGGGACCAGCGCAAATAGACGTCGTCGCGCAGCTCGCGGTCTCGACGGTCCTGCTCGGGGGCATCTACGCCCTCATCGCCGTCGGCCTCACGCTGATCTTCGGCATCATGCGCGTGGTCAACTTCGCCCACGGCGAGTTTCTCATGCTCGGCATGTACCTCGCCTTCTTCGCGTTCACGCTCGAGGGGCTCGACCCGTACGTCGTGCTGCTGATCTCGATCCCGATCTTCTACGGCGTGGGCTGGCTCGTCTACGTGCTCATCATGCGGGGCGTCATCCACGCCTCGCACAACGTGCAGATCTTCACCACGGTCGGGCTGTCCACCGCGCTGCAGAACGTCGCCCTCGTGCTGTGGACCGGCGACTTCCGCGTGATCCGCCCGTGGCACTCGTCGGTCGTCCTGCGCGTGGCCGGCACCGCGTTCAATCTCTCGCAGGTGGTGGCGTGGGCGGTCGCCGTCGCGCTGACCATCGCGCTGTTCGCCTTCATGAAGTGGACGCACACGGGCCGCGTGATGCGCGCCACCGCCCAGGACCGGGACGCGGCCACGCTGATGGGCATCGACACCGACCGCGTGTACCGCCTCACCTTCGCCATCGGCATCGCGTGCGTGGGCGCGGCGGGCGTGCTCGTCTCGCCGCTCTACGCGGTCTACCCGCAGGCGGGGCTGCAGTTCGTGACGCTCGCGTACGTCGTGGTCGTCCTCGGCGGTCTCGGCGACATGGCCGGCGCCATGGCCGGCAGCCTCATCGTGGCCGCCGTCGAGGTGGCCGGCTCGTACGTCTTCGGCGCGGCGTGGAAAGAAGTCTTCTACTTCCTGCTCTTCATCGGCGTGCTCGTCTTCCGTCCGGCCGGGCTCTTCGGGCAGCGCGGCGCCGAGACCCTCGGCGCATGACCCGGCTCGCCCCCGACCGCTGGACGGCCGTCGCGCTCTTCGCCGCCGCCGCGGCGACGCCGCTCGTCACGCGCGACACGTTCATGCTCGACAGCGTGATTCTCATCCTGTTGTGGGGCTCGCTCTCCGCGGGCTGGAACGTCGCGGGCGGCTACGCGGGCCAGGTCTCGCTCGGGCACGCAGCGTTCTTCGGCATCGGCGCCTACGCGGCCGCGCTCATGAGCGCGCGGCACCTCAACCCGTGGCTCGGGCTCGCCATCGGCGTGGGGCTCTCCATCGGCGCGGGCGGGCTGATCGGCTACCTCTCCAACCGGCTCAAGGGCCCGTACTTCGCGCTCTCCACCATCGCGTTCGCCGAGGTCCTCAAGATCGTCGCGAGCCGCTGGCGCGGCTTCACCGCGGGCTCGGAGGGCGTGCCCGTCCCCTTCCGCCCCGGCTTCGCGACGCTCGGGCTCGGCCACGTCGCGTGGCTCTACCTGATCCTCGTGCTCGCGCTCGTGTGCTACGCCCTTCAGATGTATCTCGAGCGCTCGCGCGTCGGCTACCAGCTGGCCGGCGTGCGCGAGGACGAGGACGCCGCCGAGGCGCTCGGCATCGCCACGCGCCGGCGCAAGGTGCAGGCGGTCGTGCTGAGCGCCGCGCTCACCTCTATGGGCGGCAGCCTCTGGGCGCAGTATGTGGGCTTCGTCGATCCCTCGCACGTGTTCTCGATCGACCTCTCCGTCCGCTTCGCGCTCAACAGCATCATCGGCGGCATCGGCACGGCGCTCGGCCCCTTTCTCGGCTCGCTCCTCATCACCTCGCTCGAGACCTACCTGCGCGCCACGTTCTCGGGCATCCAGGCGGGCTTCACCGGGATCTACCTGATCATCTACGGCGTCGTGCTGATCCTCATCGTGCGGTTCGCGCCGGAGGGCGTGACCGGCATCGCCGCCCGCTGGCGCACGCGGAGAGACCGTGCTCACGCTTGAGTCCGTGACGAAGCGCTTCGGCGGGCTCACCGCCGTGCGCGGGGTGAGCCTCGAGGTCCGACGCGGCGACCTGCTCGGCATCATCGGGCCCAACGGCGCCGGCAAGACGACGCTCTTCAACGTGATCGCGGGCTACTACCGGCCGGAGGAAGGCCGCGTCGTCTTCGAGGGCCGCGACGTGACGGGGCTGCCCGCGCACGCGATCTCGCGGCTGGGGCTCACGCGCACATTCCAGATCGTCAAGCCGTTCGGCAACCTCTGCGTCGCCGACAACGTGATGATCGGCGCGCTGACACGCCTGCAGCGGGTGCGCGACGCCCGCGTGGAGGCCGAGCGCGTGATCGCGCTGTGCGGGCTCGGGCCGCACGCGCCGGCGCGCGCCCGCGCGCTGCCGGTCGGCCTGCGCAAGCGGCTGGAGGTCGCGCGCGCCCTCGCCACCCGGCCGCGGCTGCTGCTGCTCGACGAGGTCATGGCCGGCCTCAACCCGTCCGAGCTGGCCGGCATCATCGACCTCGTCCGCCGGGTGCACGCCGAGGGCGTCACCCTGATCGTCATCGAGCACGTCATGGCCGCCATGATGCGGCTCGCGCAGCGCATCGTCATGCTGCACCACGGCGAGAAGATCGCCGAGGGCACGCCCGCGGAGATCGCGCACGACCGCCGCGTCATCGACGCCTACCTCGGCGACGAGTTCAATCTCGCTGAGGCTTGAGCGTGCTGAGGCTTGAGGGCGTCGACGCGTTCTACGGGGATCTGCAGGCGCTCTTCGGCGTCTCGCTCGAGGTGCCGGCCGGCAAGATCTTCGCGCTCGTCGGCGCCAACGCCGCCGGCAAGAGCACCACGCTCCGCGTGATCTCGGGCCTGGTGGGGCCGCGGCACGGCCGCGTGCTCTTCGACGGCGAGGACCTGGCGCGCGTGCCGCCGGCCCGGCGCGTCGACCTCGGCATCGTGCAGGTGCCCGAGGGCCGCCGGCTCTTCCCGTTCATGACGGTGACGGAGAACCTGCTGCTCGGCGCCCACACGGCGCGGGCGCGCGCCGGCCGCGAGGCGACGCTCGCCTACGTCTACCGGCTCTTCCCGGTGCTGGAGGAGCGCGCGGGCCAGCTCGCGGGCTCGCTGTCGGGCGGCGAGCAACAGATGTGCGCCATCGGCCGCGCGCTCATGGCGATGCCGAAGCTGCTCATGCTCGACGAGCCGACGCTCGGCCTGGCGCCCGTGCTGGTGGGGCGGATCTTCGAGACCGTGCGCACGATCAACGCCGACGGCGTCACCGTGCTGCTCGTCGAGCAGAACGTCCGCCAGGCGCTCACGCTCGCCACGCGCGCCTGCGTGCTGGAGTCCGGCAAGCTGGTGCTCGAGGGCGCCGGGCACGAGCTGCTCGGCGACGAGCGGCTCAAGCGCGCGTATCTGGGATTGTGAACGGGCAAACGTTCTAACGCGGACTATTCGTGAGCCGGCAACTCACTCTGTGTCCGCGCCGCCAACGGGTGCAAGACGTCGATCGCCCAGCCTACGTTCAGGCGTTCCCCCAGCCAACCCGGCATCGCCGTCCGCGCGTGGATCCGAAGCCCCTGCGCCTCGTGCCGCGCTCGCAGGACGTGGACGGGATCGTACGCCACGCTGGGCGGAGACGGGACGTCGGGGAGTGACCGTCCGTCCGGGCGCCGAAATTCGAGCTCGCCGTCGGGCAGTCGTTCCACCTGATATCCCTCTTCGTGAACCGCGCGATGGTGCCGGCGACAGAGCAGCGCCAGGTTCGAGAGCGTGGTCGGCCCGCCTCGTGCCCAGTGGCGGATGTGATGGCCCTGGCCGAACGGCCGACCGCAGCCCGGGAAGCGGCAGCCTTTGTCGCGATGGTGCAGCACGCGCCGGAGCGCGGGAGGAATGGTCCGGGTACGGGCGCCGACCTCTTCGACCCGGCCATCCGCAGTGTGCCGCATCACCACCCGGCTCGCGTCGCACGCCAGGCGCCGAGACGTTTCCGCGG
>Ga0209375_1000003_pt1 | contig 183848 bp, 148 predicted proteins | sample GraSoiAngelo_131_FD_185888 | JGI IMG/M metagenome (GOLD analysis project Ga0209375, IMG submission 185888) | Grasslands soil microbial communities from the Angelo Coastal Reserve, California, USA - 14_0929_02_30cm (SPAdes) (version 2) | ecosystem: Environmental > Terrestrial > Soil >...
CGCCGAGCGCGAGCAAAAGGAGCGAGCAGGCAAGCGAAGAAAGGCGCGACGTTGTGGTCATGGCACGACCTTCCTTTCGTTGGCCTCGCACTGACGGTCGGGGAATCATCGGCCGGAGGCGGCAAGAAGGAGTCAAGCGAGGGGTGCAGATGCGGCTCCGGCCGCTGGGGTTGATCCCCGGGCGGCGATCGTCAGGGCGAAGCGGCTTACGCCGGTCGCAGTCGCAGCCAGAAATGGTCAGCCGCAGCACCGAGCCAGCAAGAGAGAAGTGGCGGTAGCGATCGAGGAACCGGTCCCACGCGGATTCCGGCTTGCCCGCCCGCAGCTCGGCGACCCAGTCGTCCATCCGCCATCCCTTGCAACAATGAAAAGCCGGCTGACCGGGGGATGTCCCCACTCAGCCGGCTTCGCGATTCGCTCCCCCCGAGGCATGGGCGAGCCGCACGACGTCGCGCCACGGGGTTCATAGCACCTGAGCTGGTTGCAATATGCACCCAGCAGGGGGACTGTCAAGCAATCGGCTCAGGGCACGGAGGCGAGCAGATACAGCGCCGCGCCGAGGATGAGCGGCGCCGAGTACACCCCCGGCAACGCCTTCCTCATATAGACCGATCCGACCAGGTGCAGCAAACCGTTCCCCGCCATCACGAGCCCGAACACATAGGCCCCCGGTCGCATCCCCGGCTCCCCTCGGAAGGCCGCCGGCGAGAGGGCGAACAGCAGGACGGTCACCGCGATCAGCCCGCCGAGCCAGACTCGGAATGTGAAGGTGGGTAGTGGAAGGAAGGGAAACCGCGCCCGGATCGCACGGACCGCGGGGTTGTAGACCGACAGGAAATCGGTGAGGGCTTCGTCCGCTACATGAATCGCGAGCGCGACACACAGTGCGACCCAGGCCGGACCAAAACCATCGGTCACATCCGCGCGACCGCGTACATCTGCACGGCCGTTCCCGCCAGAACCATCAAGCCTGAGGCTCCATGCAGCGCTGGTACCGCGATGAGCAGAGCGACCGAAATCGTCCCGATCGCGGTGGTGACCATCCACTTCGTCATCGGCAGCTCCGATTGCGCGAGGTCAGCACGCCACTCGCACTGAATCCGTTCCAGCTGGTCTTGCGCGGCGCACCAAGGCACGAGTTCCTCCCAACGATGACCGTTGCTCTATGGTACGCTCGGCGAGCGCAGCGGGCAATCTCCGCGGCCGGGATCGCCCTCCTGCGGCGCCCGCTAGCAGCAGCGCACGCCCTTTCCCTTCGCGTCGAAGAACTGCGCCACGTACTCTCGTTCGCTCAATGCGCGCTCGTGCCCGGCCGCTCGACAGTGCTCGAGATACGCCTGATAGTCTGGCGCACCGAGGATGCGACGGAGCACGCGCAGCCAACTTTGCCCGCCTTCGACCGTCTTCGACCGCCCGCGACAGCCCTCAGTCTCCCGCTGCATACGCCGTCTCCACATACGGGGCCTCATGCGTCTCCGCCCGCTTCCGGCCCGACAGGACCAGCCACCACTCGCGCAACGACGTGCCGATCAGCACGGTCACGACCGACATGAACAGCAAGGCCACGAACGTGTTGAGGCGGTCGTTGAAGATCAGCCCTCCAGCGTCGGGGTTGGACGACCCCGCGAGCGAGGCCGCGTGCGCCAGGAAGCCGAGCCGAGGGTCGGCCGAGAACACCTTCTGCCAACCCGCCGTCATCGTGACGGTCACGAGCCAGGCCAGCGGCGCGACGGTGACCCAGGCGAACCGCTGCCGGCCCATCTTGATGAGGATCGTGGTGCCGACGCACAGCGCCACCGCAGCGAGCAGCTGGTTCGAGATCCCGAACAGCGGCCACAGCGAGTTGATCCCGCCGAGCGGATCCACCACGCCCTGGTAGAGGAAATACCCCCACCCGGCGACGACCACGGCGCTCGCGGCGATCACGCTGGGATACCACGACGTCTCGCCGAACTTCGGCCACACGTGACCCACGATCTCCTGCAGCATGAAACGGCCGACCCGGGTGCCGGTGTCGATCGTGGTCAGAATGAACAAGGCCTCGAACATGATGGCGAAGTGGTACCACAGCGCGGTGAGCGTCGTGCCGCCCAGGACGCTGGTGGCGCTCGCGAAGATCTGGGCCATCCCGACCGCGAGCGACGGCGCGCCGCCCGAGCGCGCGATCAGCGTCGTCTCTCCCATGCGCGAGGCGAGCGTGCCCATGACATCCGGCGTGACGACAAACCCGGCCTGACCCAGCACCTGCGACGCCTGGGCCAGCGCGGCGGGGGTCGTGTTCATCGCGAAGTAGATGCCGGGATCGAGCGTGCACGCCGCGATCATCGCCATCACGCCCACGAACGACTCCATCAGCATCCCGCCGTATCCGATGAAGCGCGCGTCGGTCTCGCGGGCGATCATCTTCGGCGTGGTCCCGGAGGCGACGAGCGCGTGGAATCCCGACACCGCGCCGCAGGCGATCGTGATGAAGGCGAACGGGAACAGCTTGCCGGCGAACACGGGCCCCTCGCCCAGGGTCGCGAACGGCGTGAGCGCCGGCATCTTGAGCGGCGGCAGAATGATCAGGATCGCGACGGCCAGCGCGAGAATCGTGGTGATCTTGAGGAATGTGGAGAGATAGTCGCGCGGGCAGAGCAGCATCCAGACCGGCAGCACCGAAGCGACAAACCCGTAGGCGACCATCATCCCCGTCAGCGCGATGCCGCGGTGTGTGAAAATGGTCGCGAGCGCGGGGTGGCTCGCCACGTAGCCACCACCCACCAGCGCCAGGAGCAGCAGCGCGCCGCCCGCCACCGACGCCTCGCCCACCTTGCCGGGCCGCCACACTTTCATCCACCATCCCATGAGCAGTGCGATGGGAATCGTGCACGCGATGGTGAACAGTCCCCACGGCGACGCCTTGAGCGCGTTCACCACGATCAGCGCCAGCACGGCGAGCAGGATGATCATAATGAAGAGCACCGCGAGCATCGCCAGCGCGCCGGCCGCGGGGTTCACCTCCTCCTTCGCCATCTGGCCGAGCGACTTCCCGTTGCGCCGCAGCGAGCAGCACAGGATCGTGAAGTCCTGGACGGCGCCGCCCAGCACCACACCGATCACCAGCCACAGCGTGCCCGGAAGGAAGCCGAACTGCGCCGCGAGCACCGGTCCGACGAGCGGGCCGGCCCCGGCGATCGCCGCGAAGTGGTGCCCGTACAGGACCCATTTGTTGGTGGGGACGAAGTCGCGGCCGTTGTTGTAGCGCTCGGCGGGGGTGGCGCGGCGGTCGTCCAGTCCGAACACGCGGACGGCGAGGAACCGGGAGTAGAACCGATACCCGACGGCGTAGGTGCACACGGCCGCCGTGAGCAGCCAGGCGGCGTTGACGGTCTCCCCCCGGGAGAGGGCGAGCACCCCGAAGGCCGCGGCGCCGAGAGCGGAAATCCCGCCCCACACGAGCAGCGCGGCGAGCCGGTTCATGGGGCGTAAGTTACGCCCTGACTTGCCGATGTTCAATTTCGAACATAGGTTCGAAATCTTGACCACTCAAGCGTCATGGGTGCTCGCTTCCCGGGGGGAGCCTGCGGTCGGCGCGCCGGCCACCGAGGTGCGTCCCGACCCGCAACGCCTGGCCGAGACCATACAGGGCCGGGTGGCGATCGTCACTGGCGGCGCAACCGGCTTGGGACGCGCCACGGCGCTCGAGTTCGCGCAGCGCGGCATGGCGGTGGCCATCAATTACGTCGACCTCCCCGGGCGCGACGTCGCCGCCCAGGCCCTCCTCACCGAAACCGCGATCCGGGCCCTCGGCGTCCCCGTCTACTGCGCCCGCTGCGACGTCCGCAGCCACGAGGCAGTGGATAAGTTCGTCACCGTGGTGCGCGAGCGGCTGGGCGGCGTGCATTACCTGGTCAACAACGCCGGGGTGACGCACGACGGCGCGCTCTGGCGGCTCGAGCCCGAGGCGTGGCAGGAAGTGCTGGACGTGAACGTCACCGGCGCGTTCAACTGTATCCAGGCGGTGGCCCAGCCGATGCGCGCCCAGCGCTACGGCAAGATCGTCAACGTCGCCAGCCACCAGGCGTTCCGACCCGGTTTCGGCATCGCCAACTACGCCGCGAGCAAGGCGGCGCTCATCGGGCTCACCAAATCCGCCGCCGTCGACCTCGGTCCCTCCAACGTCAACGTCAACGCCGTGGCCCCGGGCTTCGTGAAGACCGATCTGCTCACCAAGCTGCCACGCGAGGTGCTGGAGCGCGCGGAGCACGAGTCGGTGCTGGGACGGGTGGCTGAGCCGGAAGACGTCGCGCACGTGATCGCCTTCCTGTGCAGCGAGGCGGCGCGGCACATCACCGGCCAGGTGATCGTGGTGGACGGCGGGCTGACGCTCGCTTCTTGAAAAAGCCGCGCGCCCCCACGATATTGGCGCCGTGACTAATCCCTTACAAATCAAAAGCTTAGTGCGCAGTGCGCGGTGCGGCGTTGCCGTCGCGCTGCTCGCCGGCTGTGGCGGCCGGCAGCACGCCGAGACTCCAGCGCCCACTAAGCCGCTCCCCACCGCCGGGCTGGCCGCCCAGCAAGTCAGTGTGCTGCCGCTAGCGCTGCTCGCCGCGGAAGACTCGCTGCACTGGCAGGCGCTGCTGGCGGACCGGCGCGCGGCGCTCGCTCGAGCCGACAGCGTGATCGGCACGCTGCTCACGGCACGGACGCCCGAGGTGACGTGGGTGCTCCCCGACGAGCTGCGGCGCGCGGCGCGCCGGGCCCCCGGGATCGCTCCGGATCCCGACCGGATGGGCACGGCGGTACTGCGGGCGCCCGGGATGGAGCTCGTCCCTGACCCGCTGCGCGGCGAGCTGCGGACCCTGGTGGCGCTGGGCGGGAACGGCGGGCGCTACGCGCTCGTGCCGGCGGCGTTGGTGTACCGGCGGTCGGGCGCCCCGGGGATGGTAGGGGCACGGCATGCCGTGCCCCTACCACCCGGGGCGCCTGCCGCGACCGCCGAATTGTCCATCGTCATGGTCGACGTCCGGACGGGGAGGATCGGATTTCGCACCGTGGCGCGCGGGGAGGGCGACGATCCCTGGTCCGCGCTCACCCGGGCGGTGAAGAGCCTCACGCCGGGGCTGCCGTGACGCGGGAGGCGACGCTGATCGCCGGCGACGGAATCGGGCCCGAGATCACGCAAGCAACGCTGCAGGTGCTGGACGGTTTGGGAGTGCAGTTCGTCTGGGACGAGGAGTACGGCGGGATGAGCGCCATCGAGAAGGCCGGCACCCCGCTTCCCAACGCCACGCTCGACTCGATCCGGCGCACCGGGCTCGCGCTCAAGGGCCCGCTCACGACGCCGGTGGGCGGCGGCTACCGGTCGGTCAACGTGGCGCTGCGGCAGGAGTTCGAGCTGTACGCCAACGTGCGGCCGGTGAAATCGATCGTGCCCGGCGGCCGCTACCAGAACGTCGACCTCGTCATCGTGCGCGAGAACACCGAGGGGCTGTACGTCGGCATGGACCGCACGTTCAAGGTCGGGGGCGACCCCAAGGCGCTCGCCCAGGCGACGTCGGTGATGACGCGGGACGGCTGCCGGCGCATCGTCCGTTACGCCTTCGAGTACGCCAAGCGGCACGCGCGCAAGAAGGTGACCGTGGTGCACAAGGCGAACATCCTCAAGGCTACCTCGGGGCTGTTCCTCGAGACGGCGCAGATGATCGCGCAGGAGTACGCGGGGCAGATCGCCTCGGACGACAAGATCGTGGACAACGCCGCCATGCAGCTCGTGATCAACCCGGCGCAGTTCGACGTGATCGTGACGACGAACCTGTTCGGCGACATCCTCTCCGACGAGGCGTCGGGGCTGGTGGGGGGGCTGGGGCTCGCCCCCGGCGCGAATATCGGCGAGGGGGCGGCGATCTTCGAGGCCGTGCACGGCTCCGCGCCCGACATCGCGGGGCAGGGGATCGCGAACCCCTCGGCGCAGATGCTCGCAGCAGCGATGATGCTCGACCATATCGGCGAGCTCGAGGCGGGCAACCGGCTGCGCCGGGCGCTCGAAACCGCCATCGTCAAGGACAACGTCCGGACGAAGGACTTGGGGGGCAGTGCTTCGACCAGCGAATTCGCTCGCGCCGTGGCCCGGCGGCTCTAGCCACCCCTGCGCCCGCTGCGGGGAAGTCACCGCCGGCATCGCGGTGGGGGGTTTCTGCCCCCGATGTGTGCAAGACGTCACGAGAAAGGCGTCACGTATAGGGCGTCTCGTGGGAGGCGTCACCACGCTGCTGCTCGCGGGGTATGTGATGATCACGCTGCGCTCCGTCCCGCCCGCGTGGCAGGCGACCGCGCGCACCGTGGGAGCGGTCGCGGTAGTCGCGTGGTATCTCCTGACCTATAGGATCGCCAAAAGAGTCGCGCTCGAATGGTTGAAATGAAGCCACCAGCCGTCAGCCGTCAGCTCTCAGCGCTTCTGCTGCTGTTCGCGGCGCCGCTTGCGGGCCAGACCTCGCTCTCGATTTACTCGGACGGCCGGGTCGTCGTGCGCCGCTCCTTGCCGCAAGCGCTCGAGAAGGGACGGAACGCGCTGACGCTCAAGCTCGAAGACCTCGATCCCGCGACGTTGTTCTCTCCTGACACGAGCGTCGCGCTGCTGTCGGCAACCGCGCGGACCGCCACCGAGCGGAACGCCGCGCTGCAACGTGCGCTGGGACAAACGCTCGCGTTCGTGCGGCAGCGGTCCGACGGCCGGAGTGATACGGTGCGGGCGACCGTCGTGCGCGTCATTCCGCCCCAGTACCGTCTCTCCGACGGACGGTTCCTGCTCGCCGAGCCCGGCGAGCCGTTGTTCCCCCCGGACCTGGTCCGCACGGCGCCGGAGGTGGCCGTGGAGGTCGAAGCGACCCGGCCACGGCCGAAGCTGGACCTCGCCTATGTGACTCCGGGCGCGATGTGGGAAGCGGTGTATCAGGTCGTGTTGACAGGCGCCGCCTGTCAGGTGTCAGGGACAGCCACAATCACGTCACAGTCGCTGCGAGCCGACACAGCGGAGGTGCAGCTCGTGGCGGGGTCGATCAGCCGGGCGCGGGCCCCAGCGCAGCCGAGGTTCGACTACGTCGCGCGAGGGGTAGCCGCTGCCGACGTGCGGGAGGAGGCTCGTGTCGCGAGCGAGCAAGCCGTCGGCGAAACACACGTCTATCAGCTCCCTGGCAGGCTTTCCTTCGAGCCTGGGGTGCCCGTGACGACCGCGCTGTTCCCGCGCGCCGGCGTCAGCTACACGCAGGACTTCGTCGTCCCCGGCGCGCTGCCGTGGCGCGGGTTCCTCGGGCAGTCCCCCGCCGAGCCGAACCGGGTACCGGTCGAGGTGTGGTACACCCTCAAACGCGCCCGTGGGACGGCGTTCGGCAATCGGCCCCTCCCCGGCGGGACGGTGCAGCTGTATCAGGCCGACTCGGCCGGCCGGGTGCAGCTCGTGGGTGAGGCGCGGAGCGACCACACCGCGCCGGGGCGCGACCTGCGGGTGCAGTCGGGGGAGGCGTTCGACGTAACTGCCGAGCGGGTGCAGACTGATTACAATCAGGAGCAGCTTCCGCCGCCACGCCGCGGCCTGCCGGCGCGGCAGCGCATCACGGCGGCATACAAGGTGACGATCACCAACGCGAAGCCGGAGGCCGTCACGGTGGACGTGCGCGAATCCCGCTCCGGGGTGTGGCAGATCGTGGAGAGCAGCGTCCCAGCCGAGAAACTGTCGGCGACGGAGATCCGCTTCCGTGTGCTCGTGCCCGCGACCGGCACGGCCACCCTCAGCTATACCGTGCAGGCCGAATCGTGACCGTCCAGCTGCTCCACCTCGCCGATCTGCATTTCGGCGGCCTCGCCGACATTCGGCAGATCGAAGCGCTCGAGAAGATGATTCCGGACCTCCGGCCAGATGTGACGGTGATCGCCGGGGATCTGTCGCAGCGCGCCCGTCACGGCGAGCTGCAGCGGGCGCGCGCCTTCGCGAATCTCGCGGCGGCGACCGCTCCGGTCCATGTGATCCCGGGGAACCACGACGTGCAGTGGTGGACGCGGCCGCTCATCCCGCTGGCCAAGGACCCGCTGTACCGCAAGTACGCGCGGTACTTCGGCGCGGACTTGGCACCGACGCTCACCGTGCGTGGCGCGGTGCTGGCGAGCGCGCTGACAGCGCACGGAGTGGCGTGGGGCTCGCTCACGCTGCGCGTGCGGGATCTGGCCGTGAAGGGGCACCTGCCGAAGCGGGAGCTGCTGCGCGTGAACCAAGTCTTCGCCGCCGCGCCTCCCGACCAGGCGCGGGTCCTGGTGCTGCACCACAACGTGCTGCGCGGGGAGATCTCGCACCGGATGGGGCTCGCCCGCTGGCGCCAGGCGCAGCGCCGCATCGTCGACTCGGGCGCGGATGTGGTGCTGTGCGGTCATGACCATCAGGAGGGCGCGGACGTGCTGCAGGGGCGCGTGGTCGTCTCGACTGCCGGCACACTGTCCACGCGCACGCGGGGCGGGCGTCCGTCGAGCTTCAACTTCGTCACCATCGAGCCGTCGGCCGTCCAGATCACGATTTTCCGGTGGGAGGCGGAGCGCGGCAGGTTTCGGGCGTCGGATACGCTCGCCTTCGCGCGGGCGGGTCGGGGGGCGGTCCCGAGCAAGGACTCCCTGCCAGTGGGGCAGGCGGGGTAGCTTTTGGACCCCGGGCCACCGGGCCGGGGTCAGCCGCGCTGTGACCGATTGCGGGCGGCTGACCCCGGGGCGGCGCCCCGGGGCTTCCCACATCGCCTTGAGGGTTCCCATGGCACCGAAATTCCAGGGCGTCGACTTCTACGACGTCGACGGGTTGTTGTCCGAGGAAGAGCGTGCCGTACGGGACACGGTGCGCGGCTGGGTGGACGACAACCTCATGCCCGTCATCGCTGAGCACTACGTCGCGGGGAAGTTCCCCAGACACCTGGTGCCGCAGATGGCCGAGCTCGGCCTGTTCGGCGCCAACCTCCCCGAGGAGTACGGCTGCGCCGGGCTCAACAACGTCGCCTACGGGCTCATCATGCAAGAGCTGGAGCGCGGCGACTCGGGGGTCCGGTCGTTCGCCTCGGTGCAGGGGGCACTCGTGATGTACCCGATCCACGCGTTCGGGAGCGACGAACAGAAGCGGCACTGGCTCCCGAAGATGGCGTCGGGCGAGGTGATCGGCTGCTTCGGGCTGACGGAGCCCGATTACGGGTCGAACCCCGCCGCGATGATCACGGTCGCCCGGGAGACGAAGGGCGGCTGGATCCTGAACGGCGCCAAGATGTGGATCACCAACGGCTCGACCGCGCAGGCGGCGATCATCTGGGCGAAGACCGGCCAGCCCGACGACGTGGAGTCGATCCGCGGCTTCATCGTCCCCACCGATACGAAGGGCTTCTCGGCAAAGGACCAAAAAGGCAAGCTCTCCCTGCGCGCCAGCGACACGAGCGAGCTGGTCTTACAGGATGTGTGCGTGGCGAAGGACGCGCTGCTCCCGAAGTCGGGCGGGCTCAAGTCGCCGCTCCTGTGCCTCACCCAGGCCCGCTACGGCATCGCGTGGGGCGCGGTGGGCGCCGCCATGGCGTGCTACGATGAAGCCGTGAGCTACGCCAAGACCCGCGTCATGTTCGGGAAGCCGATCGGCGGCTTTCAGCTCCAGCAGGCACGGCTCGCCGAGATGCTCACCGAGATCACCAAGGCGCAGCTGCTCTGCCTCCAGCTCGGACGTCTCAAGGACCAGGGGAAGGTGACGCCGCAGCAGGTCTCGCTCGCCAAGCGCAACAACGTGAGCATGGCGACCGACATCGCCCGCGAGGCCCGGCGGCTGCTCGGCGCCAACGGCATCCTCGCCGAATACCAGGCGATGCGCCACCTCGCGAATCTCGAGTCGGTGTACACGTACGAGGGGACGCACGATATCCATACGCTCATCTTGGGGCAGGAGATTACGGGGGTGAATGCGTTCAATTGATTGCGGATTGGCGATTGCGGATTTCGGATTGGGCGCCCGTCCTTCAAATCCGCAATCCGCAATCCGCAATCCGCAATTGCTCGCTCGCGCACTCGTGCTTGCCCTGTTGCCTTCGCTCGCGGGCGCCCAGCAGCCCGACTCCGTTCCCAGAGACACGCTCCCTCCCGTCGTCGTGACCGGCGTCCGGCTCCCTACCGTGCGCGAGCTGGCACGGGGGCTCGCGGGCCGCACCGCCACACTCGGCGCGGCGGATCTGGATGCGCGCGGCGTGCGCTCGCTGGCGGACGCGCTCGAGCAGCTGCCCGGCGTCACTACGGCTGACGAGCTCGGCGCCACCGGGCAGCTCGACGTGTCGCTCCGCGGGTTCCAGGTGTCGCCGGTGATCGGTTTGCCGCAGGGCGTCACCGTGTACGTGGACGGCGCGCGCGCTAACGAACCCGACGCGCACGAGGTCAACTTCGACCTACTCCCGCTCGAGGATGTGGAGCGAGTGGAGGTGGTGTACGGCCCCTCGGTACTGCTCGGGCGGAACGCGCTTGGCGCCGCGGTGAACCTCGTGACGCGCCGGGGGTCGAATCCGCCGTCGCGCGAGGTCGAGGCCTCAGCGGGGAGCTACGGTCGCTTCGAGCTGAAGGCCCACGCGGGCGCACGGCGCGGGGTGTGGGACTATTACCTCGGTGCGCGCTACGAGCGGGAAGACGGGTGGCGCGACGACACCCGGAGCCGGATCGCCACGCTGTTCGGCAAGGTGGGGCTCCTGAACGGAACGTGGGATGCCACGCTCAGCTACTCCGGTGCCGACAACCGGATCTTCCAGGCCGGGAGCCTCCCCGAGAGCGTCGCGGCGGCGAGCCCGCAGGTGAATTTCACGCGCGGCGACTATTGGTCGCCCCGGGCCCACCTCGTCGTCCTCAACGCGCAGCGGCTCGTCGGCCAAACCCAGTTCGCGATCAACGCCTTCGGGCGCTCGCTCAACGGCGAGCAGTTCAACGTCAACTTCGTGGGGCAAGACTCCCGCCAACTCACGCGCACGCGGATCGGCGGGACCGCCGCCCAGCTGTCGGGGAAGCTGCGCGCGGGCGCCCGGGAGCTGCGCTGGCTCGCGGGGGCGGACGCAGACTACCAGCACACCGGCGTGCGCATCTTCGCCGTTCCGGGGGGCGGGCGCACGGATTCCCTCACCGAATCGGTGCGCACGAACCAGGTGGACGTGGGCGCGTTCGTGGGTACGAACTTGGACCTCGGGCGCTCGCTCACCGCTACCCTCGCAGCCCGCTACGACTGGATCCGGCTGCCGTTTGAGGATTTGGTGGATCCCGGCCAAAGCGGCCTCAACATCTACCGGCGGCTCTCCCCGCGGGCGGGGCTCACCTGGTCGGGGTTCGGCGGCCACGAACTGTTCGCCGCGGTGTCGCGCGGCTTCCGCGCGCCAGCGGTCGTCGAGATCGGCTGTGCCGACCCGGCGGCCGCCTGCCCGCTGCCGTTCGCGCTCGGGGCGGATCCGCCGCTCCGGCCGGTGGTGGCCACGACCTACGAAGTGGGCTGGCATTTCCGCGGGACGGCGCGAGCGCACGTCGACGCGAGCGCCAACGTGTACCGCACCGACGTGCGAGACGACATCTTCTTCATCGCCTCGACCGTCACCGGCGGCTACTTCCAGAACATCAGCGCTACGCGACGCGGTGGGGTAGAGCTGGCGGTGCAGTGGAAGGCGCCCGCAGGAATCCGGCTGTACTCGAATTACGGCTACACCGCGGCGTCCTACCGGTCGACTGTCATGCTCGCCACCGCTCGAGATCCGGCGGGCCAGACGGTCCTGCCCGGCGACGCGTTGCCATTGGTGCCCAACCACCGCGTGAACGCGGGACTGTCGGTCCCCATGCTGAGCCGCGGCGGGACGGGCCTCCGGGCGACGCTCGACGCGCGCTACGTCGGCCGCCAGTGGCTGCGCGGCGACGAGGAGAACGGCACGCGCCGACTCTCTGACTACGCCGTCGCAGATGCGTCGGTCAGCATCACCTGGCGCGACTTCGAGCTGCGTGCGATGGTGCGGAACGTGTTCGACCACCGGTACGTGAGCTTCGGGACCTACGCGGAGAACCCAACGCTCCCCGGCAATCCGGTCGAGCGGTGGGTGACACCGGGCTTGCCGCGGCATGTGCAGGTGAGCGTGAGCACGGATTTCTGACAGCGCCTTCAGCCTTCAGCTGTCAGCTTTCAGCGGTTGCTAGACGAGATCACGGCACGTTTCTTTTGTGCACGCGTTCCCACGTTCATGGACCTCTAGGAGCCGATAGCCGACGGCCGACGGCGCATTTCTATGAAGATCGCAGTCTGCATCAAGCGCGTCCCCGACTCCGAGACCCGCGTCAAGATCGCCTCCGACGGCAAATCGCTCGACGAGGCGGGCGTCAAGTTCATCCTCAACCCCTACGACGAGTTCGCGGTGGAAGAAGCGCTGCGGCGCAAGGAGCAGGCGGGCGCCGGCGAGGTCGTCATCGTGTCGGTCGGCCCCGCCGCGGCGCAGGAGACGATCCGCACCGCGCTGGCCATGGGCGCGGACCGCGGCATCCTGCTCCAGACGGACAAGATTCCCGCCGACGGTCTCGAGGTCGCCAGGGCCCTCGCCGCCGAGGTCAAGGACTCGGGCTACGACCTGATCCTGTTCGGCAAGATGGCGATTGACGACTACAACCATCAGGTCGGGCCGATGGTGGCCGACCTGCTCGACCTGCCGTGCGTGACGGCGATCGCTCATTTGGAGATCGGGGGAGGCAAGGGCACGGCCGAGCGGGAAATCGAGGGCGGTGTGGAGATCGTGGCGTTCCCACTGCCCGCCGTGCTCACCGCCGAGAAGGGGCTGAACGAGCCGCGCTATCCTGCCTTGAAGGGCATCATGGCCGCGAAAAAGAAGCCGCTCGAGGTCAAACCGGCGACCCTCGGCGCGGGCGGTCTGGAGGTGCTCGCCCTGACCCTCCCGCCCCAGCGCAAGGAAGGCAGGGTCGTGGGCGAGGGGCCGGCCGCGGTGCTGGAGCTGCTCCGCCTGCTGCGCGAAGAGGCGAAGGTGCTGTGAGCGACGTCCTCGCGGTGCTGGAGCAGCGCGAGGGCGCGCTGCGCAAGGTGTCGGCCGAGGTGGTAACGGGCGCGCGTCGCCTCGCCGACGCGCTCGCCGCCCGCGTGGATGCGCTCGTCATCGCCGCGGGCCCGGTCGAGGGTGCGGACCAGCTCGGCGGATTCGGCGCGGACAAGGTGATTACCCTGACGAACCCCGCCTTCGGGCGGTACGCGCCTGAAGGATACGCTCGGGTGATCGCGGACCGCGCGCGCGCGGGCGGGTACCGAGTGGTGATGTTCGCCGCGAGCGCCGGGGGACGGGACCTGGCGCCCCGAGTGGCGGCCCGCCTGGGCGTCGCCCTGGCCCAGGATATCACCGACCTCGCCTGCGAGGGCGGCGCCGTGACGGTGATCCACCCGGTGTACGCGGGGAAGGCGCTCCTCAAGCTCAAGCTCACCGCGACGCCGGCGGTCGTGTCACTGCGGCCCAACGTGTTCACGCCGGTGCAGCGTCCCAAGGCGGGGACCGCGGAGATCGTGGCGGTGGAAGCGGCAGCGGGGCGGGTGGTGGTTACGGGCGTCAAGGCCGCTGCCGCGGGCGCGCTCGACGTGGCCGAAGCGTCGATCGTCATCTCGGGGGGTCGCGGCTTGAAGGAGCCCGCAAACTTCAAGGTGCTCGAAGAGCTCGCGGCGGCATTCGGGGGGCGTGCGGCGGTGGGGGCGTCGCGCGCGGTGGTGGACGCAGGCTGGCGGCCGCACGCCGATCAGGTGGGCCAAACCGGCAAGACCGTCAGTCCCACCCTCTATATCGCGGTCGGCATCTCCGGCGCAATCCAGCACCTCGCCGGGATGCGCACGTCGAAGGTGATCGTCGCCATCAACAAGGACAAAGACGCGCCGATCTTCAAGGTGGCCGACTACGGAGTCGTCGGCGACCTGTTCGAGGTGGTCCCTAGACTCACCGAGGAGATCCGCAAGCTGCATGGGTGAGAGGCCGGGGAAGAGGGAAGGGGGAAGGGCGTGATTCCGGCGCAATACCAGCCGCCCTTGCCGCTGGACACGCTCCTCGTGCCCGCGGGCACCCCGGGCGCGGGCGACCGGATGGAGCTGGACGTGGTGATCGTCGGCGCGGGGCCCGCGGGCCTCGCGGCGGCGATCGAGCTGGCGCAGCTCGCCAGGCGAGACGGCACCGAGCTCAACATCGGGGTGCTCGAGAAGGCCGGAGCGCTGGGCGAGCACTGTCTTTCCGGCGCGGTCGTCAACCCGCGGGCGTTTCGCGAGTTGTTCCCCGGTCTGCATGCTTCGGACTTTCCCTTCCGCGCGCCGGTTCGCGGCGAGGCGGTGTATCTGTTGACGGCCAACAGCCGACTGCGCCTTCCGACTCCTCCAACGATGCGCAACAAGGCCAACTACGTCGCGTCGCTGTGCGAGATCGTGCGGTGGCTGGGCGAGAAGGCCGACGCGCTCGGGGTGAACATCTTCACGGGCTTTCCGGCGGCGAGCCTGTTGGTGGACGGCGCGAGGGTGGTAGGCGTGCGCACGGCGGCCACGGGGCTCGACCGCGCTGGCCGCCCGCTCGCTAACTACCTCGCGCCGAACGACCTCGTCGCTAAAGTCACGGCCCTCGCCGAGGGGACGCGAGGGATGCTGGCGCAGGCGTGGTGCGAGTGGCAGCAGGTGACGGCGGAAAACCCCCAGATCTTCGCGCTCGGCGTCAAGGAGATCTGGGAGACCAAGCGCGCGCTGGGCACGATCGTCCACACGCTCGGCTGGCCGCTGCCGCGCGACGCTTTCGGCGGGAGCTTTATGTACCCGCTCGCGCCGAACCTCGTGGCGCTCGGCCTCGTGGTAGGCCTCGATTACCGGGACAGCGCCCTCGACGTACACGGCTTGTTCCAGCGGATGAAGCTGCACCCCTTGTTCCGCCGCTACCTGGAAGGCGGCGAGATGGTCGAATGGGGCGCGAAGACGATTCCCGAAGGGGGGTACTACTCCGTGCCGGCGCGGCGCTCGGGCGACGGCGTAGTGATGCTCGGCGACTCCGCCAGCTTCGTAGACGTACCGTCGCTCAAGGGGATCCACTACGCGATGCAGTCGGGGATGTTCGCAGCGCGGGCCGTGTTCGCCGCCCTCAAGCACGGGGACCCATCGGCCGCGCGGCTCGGTGACTACGACCGCATGGTGAACGCATCCTTCATCATGCAGGACCTGTATCGCACGCGGAACATGCGGCTCGCCTTCAAGGACGGCTTCTACACCGGCGGGCTCAAGGCCGGCCTCATGACGCTCACGGAGGGCCGTTTCCCGGGTGGGAAGATCGCGATGCCGGGCGATGTGGACGTGCCACGCCGCATAGCCCCGGGCGTCAGCCCGGGGCTACCCGTTCCCGACGGCCGTCTCACGTTCTCCAAGGTCGACGGGGTGTTCAAGTCCGGGAACGCGACCCGCGACACGATCCCCACGCACCTCATCGTCGGCCGGGACGTCTCACCTGAGGCGGCGGACTTCTACGCGCGTCTGTGTCCGGCGGGCGTCTACGAGCGGGTGGACCGCGGCCTGCGGGTGAACGCGCCCAACTGCGTCGATTGCAAGGCGACCGACGTGCTGGGGCCTCGCTGGACGCCGCGGGAAGGGGGGAGCGGGCCCAAGTACAAGCGCATGTAGGTCGCCGCCGCGACTGACGCCTCAGCGTCACTGCCTCGGCGACACTGCATCAGTGGTAGAGCCGCCCGCACACTCCTGGTGCACTGTCGTAGTGACCAGAACTTTTGGTCACATGACATCTGCAATCTTGCCAACACGATAGCGTGATGGGGGGCCAGGCTGAGGGAATGGCCCCGAACCTGCACTGCTGAGGCGCCGAAAGTGTTCTCCTCACGCCCCCGGCGTGGAAGGGGAGCAGGCTGGCGGCGACGCCAGGCACGTCATTAGAAGGCGGATAGGATGCGAAACGGCACTACCACCACACCACGCGACCAGCCCCGACGGCGCGGTTGGGACCGGCGGCAGGATCTGGGCGGCCGCCGTATGACCCGCGACCGGCGGCGCGAAACAGTCGAAGTTCCGTTCGAGCGCCGCAAGGGCGGCGATCGCCGCTCCGGCAACCAGCGGCGCGCCGGACCGGAGCGACGCATATCGGACCCCGAAGGCTTCCATCGCCTAGACCGGTAGGGCCCGGCCGTCGTGCTCCATGCCTTGGAACATCGCTGTTTTGACGGCGCTGCTGTTGGCGCTCGGCTACATTGGCGTTCTGCAGTACCGGGCGTATCGCACCCAGCGCCTGCTGACCCGCACCGACGACCTGACGCAAATCGAAAACCGTCGCGCGTTCTATGAGGGTGCCAGTCGCGAGTTCGAGCGCGCGCGGCGGCACAACCATCCCTTCACCTTGGCGTACTTCGACGTCGATGACTTCAAGGAAGTGAACACCCGCTTCGGGCGCCAGGTGGGTGACGGCGTACTGTGCATGGTGGCCGCAACGGCACGCCAATCCATTCGCTCGAGCGATCTGGTGGCGCGCCTGGGGGCGGACGAGTTCGCTCTGTTGCTTCCCGAGGCCGGCTCCGACGGCGCCAGTGCGGTGATCCGGAAGCTCCAGCAGGCGCTGCGGGACGCCTCGGAGGCGACTGGCCTGCCACTCACGGTGAGCGGGGGAGTGGTAACGTGCCTGCAACCGGCGGACAGCTTGGAGACGGCGATCGACACCGCCGACCGGCTGCTGTACGGCGCGAGGCACGCGGGGAAGGACAGTTTTTGGTTCGAGGTCGTGGCCCCGCAGCCGCTCGAGGCGTTTGAGCCGGCCCGGCTGCGACGGCCGTGGCGCCTGCCGCCCACGTTCGACCTGTCGATGCCGCCGCCCCAATACCGGCGACGGGGCTGAGTGACGCTCAGAAGGGTCGTTATCCTGTCGTCACAGTGCCACCTGCACCACGCGGTCCTTCCCGCCCCGTTTCGCCTCGTACATCGCCTGGTCGGCCTTCCGGAGCAACTCGTCGGTGCCCGCTTCGCTCCCCGTCACGGACACGACGCCGATGCTAGCCGTCACGGACGGCGTGCCACGGAACACAGTGCGGATGCCGGCGGCGAGCCGGTTGGCGGCGGCGTGCGCGACGGTGCCTTCGGTTTCAGGCATCAGGACCGCGAACTCGTCGCCCCCGAGCCGGCCGACGACGTCGGCCTGGCGCACGGCACTGCGCGTCGCGTCGGCCACGAGTCGCAGCACGGCATCGCCTGTGGCGTGGCCGTGCGCGTCGTTCACCCTCTTGAAGTCGTCCAAATCCAGATAGATCAGTGCGAGCGGGCGGCCGTAGCGGCGATTCCGGCCCAGCTCCTGCGCCAGCTCGGTAGAGAAGGCGCGGGCGTTGAAGACGTTGGTGAGCGGATCGTGCGTGGCGAGCAGCTCCAGCTGCGCCTGTGTGCGCCGCAGCTGCGACAGCCCCGCGATTGCGACCGCCACGACGGCGAGGTATGAGAGCTCGTTCGCGAGCCGCGCCTCGAGCGGCGTGTCGGCCGGCATCTGGTCGATCCCGACGAGGTAGCGGAGCACGGAGGTCGCGCCCGCGAACACGATCCCCCATGCGAGGCCGTCGTGCCATGCCGCGAGCAGCACGGGGATCACGTACAGGATCCCGAGGCGGAACGCTGCGGGCGTGCGGAGGTTCACCCAGTAGACCAGGGCGGTGAGTGCCAGGGCGACCGCGAGGCGGAGGCCGCGGCGCAGCTCCGGGGTGAGCGCCACCTAGAAGGGGACCTCGGCGACGTGGTGTGGATCGTCCAGCACGAGCGCTCGAAGGGTCTCCCCCGCGGCCACGGCGGCACGGTCTTCCGGCACGATCAGGAGCGCGGTCGCGCGGGCCATGGAGCTGAGGATGCCGGAGCCCTGTGGGCCCGTCAAGCGCGCTACCAGCGCGCCGCCCGCACCTTCGGGGTTCACGACGGCCCGCAGGAAATGCCGCAGCCGGGGACCCAGTGTGATGGCCTCGCCCACGCATACCGGCACGGTGCGCCGGAAGGGCAGGCGGTGGCCCAGCAGTTTCCGCAGCGCGGGACGCACGAACAGCTCGAACGTCACCATCGTGCTCACGGGGTTCCCCGGCAGCCCGATCCACGGCTTCCCTGCGAGCAGGCCGAACCCGAGCGGCGCGCCCGGGCGCATCCGAATGCGCCAGAGCTTCATGTCGCAGCCGAGCTCGGTGAGCACGTCGCGCACGAGGTCGTGCTCCCCGACGCTGACGCCGGCGGTTGTGACGAGCAAGTCGGCGTCCCGGGCGCGCGTGAGATGGTCGCGCAGGCTCGCCTTGCTGTCGCGGGCCACGCCGAGATCGAGCGGCACGCCGCCCGCCCGATGGATCATCCCGAACAGCGTGTACGAGTTCGACGTCGCGATCTTCCTCCCCGCGAGGATCGCGTCGGCTTCGTCGAGGTCCGCGATCTCGTCTCCGGACCCCATGAACGCGACCAGCGGCGGGCGGTGCACCAGCGGGGTGCCGTGGGCGATCGAGGCGAGCACCCCGAGCTGGGCGGGGCCGAGCGTGGCGCCCGTCGCGAGCGCGACGTCGCCCTTCCTGATATCCTCGCCGCGGCGGCGGATGTTCTTCCCGGGATCCTGACCGTCGCGCACCGCGACGCGGTCGTCGGGGAGCGGCTCGACGTCCTCTTGGCGGATCACGCAGTCGGCGCCAGCGGGGAGCGGCGCGCCGGTAAAGATCCGGGTCGCCTGGCCCGGGCCGACGGGCTGTGCGGGGAATCGGCCCGCGGGGACGGTCTCGATCACCGTCAGTGTCGCCGGGCGGTCGCTGCTCGCGCCCGCGACGTCCGCCGCCCGGACAGCGTAGCCGTCCATCGCCGAGTTGTCCCAGCCAGGCAGGTCGATCGGGCTGCGGACGTCTTCGGCGAGCACGAGGTCGAGGGCCTGCTTCAGCGCCCGCCGCTCGGTGGGGAGCGGCGTAACGTGCTGCAGTATGGTCTGAGCCGCTTCGCTGGGGGTCAGCATCTCACGGCGGCAGGATCTTGGCTCGGTCCCACGCGAGGTTCGCCAGGGTCACGAGCCACGCCGTGTCGGAGAATCGGAACACCGGGAACTCGGCGCGGTAGCGCGGATTGTCCGTGACCATCGCGACCCAGTCGGCCGGGTCGTGGGCTTTGGGGTCGAAAATGGGGTCGGGGCCCACGGCGAGGCGGTACACCTCGACCTTGGGCAGCGGCGCGCGCTTGAACCCTTCCGCCAATACGATGTCCGCCCCGTCGAGGTAGCGCCGGGCGAGCACAATCGGGTCGGATTCGTGGGCGGTGCGCTCGAACAGCACCCGCTCGCCAGGAGCCTCCATCAGCACTCGCTCGGCCTTCCCTTCGTGCCAGTGCCGCCACGTGTCCTTGCCCTGCTGGTCCATATCCGCCGGGTGCGTGCCGTGCTTGATGGTCATGACCCGGAACTGGCGACGCGCCAGCTCCGCCGCGAGCGCCACCAGGAGAGTGGTCTTGCCGGCGTTCTTGCGGCCGATGATCGAGATCATGCGCGTCGCCGCCACAGGGCCTCCGCCTGCTCCAGGTCTTCGGGGGTGTTCACGTTGAAGAACAGCCCGGCCGGGTCGCCGAACGCGCGCACCCGCTCGAGGGGTAGTGTACCGACCTTGACGTCGGCGTGGAAGCCGATCGCCTGCAAGTCGCCGCGCTCGAGCTGGCGCTCGATGGCCGCTGTGCACGCGGGGCCGTACACGGCACACAGCGGCTCCACTCCGCGGCGCGAGTCGCTCTCCGGGAGGAAGGCGTCAAAGCCCGGCGACCCGTCGAGCAGCGCGCGCAACAGCGCGGGGCTGACGAACGGCATGTCCCACGCCACGCACAGCACCGGACCGGACCCCGCGACGATGGCGGTGTAGATCCCCCCCAGACTGCCGCACCCGGGCCGCACGTCGGGAACCGTCCGGAGATCGAGGCGCCAGCTGGGGCTGTCGGGGGCGTTGGCCACGAGGAGAGGCGGCATGCCTGCGACCGCCTGCACCGCGTCCACCACGCGGTCGAGGATGCGGCGGCCGCCCAGCTCGACGAGACCTTTGGGGCGCCCGCCGTAGCGCCGGGCCGCGCCGCCGGCGAGGACGGCCGCGCGCACGCTCAGTAGCGGCGCCCGCGCTTCTGCTCGAGCACCACGTCGAGTCCCATCGTCAACACGAAGTGATGAAAGAACTTTGTGCCGGTGGGCGGCAGCAGTGACGCATCCGACGCGCCAGTCACGCGCTCGAAACGGGCGATGGCGTCCCGGGCCTCGAAGCGGAATTGATAAGCGGGCCCCAGCGCTACGGTGAATCCCGCGCCCGCGACGAAGCTCAGAGCGAGTCGTTGTGGGGAGTCGTCCACGAGGACCTGGTAGGAGTTGTCGGCGCTGTCGGCGCCGACGAGCTCGATCGTGCTGTGATCGAACGCCACGAGCCCGACGCCACCGCGCAGGTAGGGGCTGAGCTGATGGCGGGCGGCCGCGCGCACGAGCGCGCTCGCCACGAACGAGATCGCGCCTGTGGAGTGCGACGCGCCTTGCATGTTCGCACACAGTTGCCGACTCTGCGTGGTGGGGGGAGGGGACGAGTTGAGCAGGGCGCACGCGTCGCGCAGCGGCAGTCCGAGATAGGCCATCTCGGCTTGGATTCCCACGCTCGGGCCCGGGAAATAGCTCACCGCCGCGCCGATCGTGATGCTCGAGCCCTGCTCGCGGGCCAGGCGGAGCGTGTCGGCGGGCGCGTTGCAGGTGCCGCCCGAGTAGACCGGGCAGAACGGTTGTCGGGGGATTGTCCACAGCGCGGCGCCGTCGACGACGCCGGCGGCGAGCGTCAGAACGAGGTTGGGCTGGGGACCGGTCTGGGCGGCGGCCTGCTGCACGAGCGCGGCCGCGAAGACGAGCGCCAGGGCCGTCGGACGCTGGCGTGTCAAGTCGTTCATCGACGGTCGCTCCCCCGGATCTGGGTGAGTAGGTCAAAGTCCATCCCGACGGACACCATGAAGCGGTTGTAGATGTGCGAGCGGATCAGCGCCGTCCCTGCGGAATCAGGTGTTCCTACCACCCGGTCCAGGCTTGTCAGGACATCACGCACTTCGAGCAGGATCTCACGTCCCGCGCCGGCCGAGCGGCCCACGCCGCCCGCGATGACCAACGCGACTGACGTATGCTTGGGGCTCGGGTCGCGGACGGGTGAAGGGCGCAGCAGCGTGCCCTCCACGGCCACGGTGCTCTCGCCGTAATGAACGGCACCGGCGCCCACGCGCACGAATGGACGAAGCGTCGCGTGGGGGACCAACCGCGCCGCGATCGAACCGCTGAAGCCATAGGAGGTATTCGCTATCGATTGGCCATCGGTGTCCTGGCACCACGACGCATTGTCGGACGACTGGGGATCCAGATACACGGCTTGGCAGGCACTCTCCACTGGCATCGCCGAGTAGAAGAGGTCGCCCCGGAGCGTGAGGAGGGTCCCGAGGTTGTAGGCAATCCCGGCCCCCGTCGTCACGCCGGGCCCGATCGACCGGCTGAGGTGCACGGTGTCGGAGGGCTGGCTCCGTGACGCGGCGAAGAGGGAGCTCAAGGGCTGTCGATCGATGCTCCACAGCGAGGTGCGAGTCGCCAGCCCGAGATACCCCGAGAGTAGGACCTTGCCTTCGCGATGCTGGGCCAAGCCGGCGGGCATGGCTGCAAAGGTGAGGATGACCGTGATGGCGAGCAGTCGGCGCATCACACCTCGAGCAGTTGCTGATGGTCGACCATGAGGCAGCGGTCCATGACGCACGGGATACCAGCTGCGGCGGCACGCGCCGCCGCCGCCGCGTCCACCACACCGACCTGCAGCCAGATGAGACGGGGCTTCAGGGCGATCGCCTCGTCCACGATGGGCCCCGCTAGCTCGCCGCGCCGGAACACGTCTACCACGTCGATCGAGTGCGCGGCGGCCGCCGCGGTGAGCGATGGATAGCTCCGTTCGCCGAGCACCGCGTCGTGCCCAGGGTTCACCGGGACGATCCGATAGCCCGCTCGCTGGAGATAGCGGGCCACCTGATGGCTGGGCCGCCACGGCTTGGGCGACAGCCCTACGACTGCGATCGTCTTCGCTTCCCGGAGGAGGGCGCCCAGCGCCTCCGGGGTCATGCGTCCGGCCGATGGATGTGCGGGGTTCCGCTCACCGCCCGCCCGACCAGCACCATGCCGGAGCGCTGCGCAATGGTGAGCGCCAGGGTCGACGGCACGCTCGGCGTCGCGACATAGGCCAGCCCGGCGCGCGCCGCCTTGTACGCGAGCTCGGCTGAGATCCGACCCGTCACCAGCAGCCCCCGGCCAGCGAGCGGCTGTCGTGCGATGACCGCGGCACCGATCACCTTGTCCACCGCGTTGTGCCGCCCGATGTCTTCGGCGTGGAACTCGAGTGTCGCGTTGTCGGTGAGCGCGGCCGCGTGGATGCCGCCGGTCTCGTTGTAGCGCGCGCCGCGGGCGAACAGCTCCTTGAAGAGCGCCCGCAGTGTCTCGGGCGGCGGGGGCTCACCCCGGGCGGCCGCGTGCCGTAGGGACGGGGGATCGGCGAGGAACGTGGACACCGCACCGCAGCCCGAGGCGAGCACGCGACGGCGGTCGTCGCCCTGCACCAGCGCCACGCGCTCCGGTTTCACTTCCGCCCAGAAACCGAGGTCCGTCGCGCAGGGACGAAGCTTGACGAGGTCGTCGAGGGTCTCGATGTACCCTTCGCCGTGCAGCCACCCCGTCGCCAGCTCTTCCAGCTGGTCGGGCGTACACATCCACGTCACCGCCGGCTCGCCGTTCACTTCGAGCCACACGGGCCACTCCTCGACCACGGCCGAGTCGGCGAGCATCCGGCCCCGACGGGAGCCGGGGGTGCGGGGCGTCGCTGACGGCGAGTCCGCACCCCCTGGCCCCCTTTCCGTTCCGGAGAGGGGGGACGTCTTGAGTTCCCCCTCTCCCGAAGGGAGAGGGGGAGAGGGGGTGAGGCCCGGGAGCGGCGACCCCGGGGTCGGCGGCTCACGCTTCACCGAAGTACTCCGAATAGATGTGCGGCCCTTCCTGCACCCGCACCGCGTGCAATGTCACGCCCTGCGGCAACCGTGGAGCGAGCCGTTCCCAGACGTACACGGCGAGCGCTTCGCCGGTCGCGAGACGGCGACCGTCCGCGAACTCGGGGAGCGCATCGTTGATACTGCGCCCGGCGAGGCGTCCGGTCACTTCCTCGGCGAGCAGGGCGTCGAGCGCCGGCAGGCTCATCACCCCGCCCGCCTCCGGCACCAGCTGCCCGTGCACGGTGACGCGGCATTGATAGCGGTGGCTGTGATCGACGGCCGCCTTGCCGAACTCGGCCGTGTTCCGCTCGGCCGTCCAGTCCGCGCGCCGGATGCGGTGCGCCGCGGTAAACTCAACGATACGCGTAAGATAGCTGATCGGCATCGCTAGAACACCCGCACCGCGCTGGCCTTGAAGGCAAACACCACCGGACCGCCTGGGGCGAGCTGGAGGTCCCGGGCCGCTTCTTCGGTCACGACGGCGATGAGCTCCACGCCCACGTCGGCCGTGACGTGCACAGCTCCCGGGCGCTGGCGGGCGAGCCGGGTCACCCGCCCAGCGAACACGTTCCGCGCCGAGGAGGTCAGAGGCGCTCGGCTCACAAAGATGTCGCTGGGAGCGACGGCGAGGATCGCCGGCCCGGCCCGGTCGGTCATCGCGGCGATCTCGATCGTTCCGACGCGGATGTGCTTCAAGTCACCCGCGCCGGTGTTCGGGAGGTCGACGCGGAACAGATTCTCGGGCGTGACGGGCGAGAGCTTCCCTTCCGCGAGCGCGCGCACGTCGTCCGCCCAGCGGTAGGCGTCCTCGAGCTGGTGCGTCGCGAGGCAGATCGCGAGCGGCCGCCGGCGGCGCTCTTGCGCGAGCGCACCGTACAACGTCTGCGCTGCCGCGCGGTCGGCGGAGCTCACCGGCTCGTCGAGCAGCAGCACCGCCGGATCGACCGCGAGCGCCCGGGCCACCGCCACCCGTTGCACCTCGCCTTCGGAGAGCTCGTGCCGGTGGCGTTCGAGGAGCGGCGTGACGCCGAGCCGCGCGGCGACGTCTTCCGTCACCCTGTTCACCTCTGTGCGTCTCATGCCTCTCACCCGTAACCCGTATCCCAGATTAGCACGGACCGTCCCCCGCAACAGAATGGGCCGTTGTTCGACCAGGGTCACGCGCTGCCGCGCCGCCGCGTTGGGGCTCGCGCGCGCCGGCCCGCCGGAGACGGGCCTGCCGTCGAGCCGCACCTCGCCCTCGGTCGGCTGCTCGAGCAGGGCGAGTAGCCGGAGCAGGGTGCTCTTGCCGGAGCCGTTAGGCCCTACCATCGCGATCAGCGCACCCGGTGGGACTTCGAACCGCTCGAGATCGAGCACCACGCGCCCGCCGTAGCGGTGACGTACGCCTACGAGCTCAAGCATGCGCTTTGCCCTGCAGCACCTGAAGGGCGATGTTCACGAGCAGGGCGAGCACCAGCAGGATCACGCCGAGCGCCAGCGCCAGCCCGAATTCGCCCTGTCCGGTGTAGAGCGCGATAGCGGTGGTCAGGGTACGCGTCGAGCCGCGGATGTTCCCGCCGACGATCATGGCGGAGCCGATCTCCGCGATGACGTGGCCGAAGGCGGCGGTGATCACGGCAGCCAGCGCGAAACGCGCTTCGCGCGCGACAGCCCAGGCCGTTTGCCACGCCGACGCGCCCAGCGTCTGGGCCGTGCGCCGCACGCGGGGGTCGACCCCCTGAACGGCCGCCGCGGACAAGGCCGCCGCGATCGGCAGCGCGATGCACACATCGCCGACGGCGATCGCCTGCCAGGTGTACAGCCACCCCAGGCCGCCTAGCGGCCCCCGCCGGGACAAGAGCCCGAACAACAGCAAGCCGGTGACGACGGTGGGGAAGGCGAGGGCGGTGTTCACCAGGGTGAACGCCGCCCGGCGGCCCCAGAACGGGCGCGTCGCCAAAAAGAAGCCGAACGGGAGCCCGATGGCGCAGGCGATCACCGTCGCCGTGACGGCGACCTTCAGCGTGAGCACCACGACGCCCGTCACCTCGGCATCGCCCGCGAGGATGAGGGCGAGGGCGCGCCGCAGTCCTTCCCCTAGAAAGTCCATCCCAGGCCGATGGTGATCCAGGGATGGGCCGTCCACTCGGTGAGGCGGGCGTCGAGCGGCAGGACCCGGCTGTTGTCGGAGGCCGGCTGCTTGTAATCCAGCGGGTACTTGAGCCTCCAGAACACCAAGCGGAAGTCGCTGCGCACCGACACGCGCCGCGCGGGATACCAGCGCAGGCCCGCTTCGGGCGCCACGATGAGTTTGCTGCCGAACTCGTAGCCGTTCGGCTCGGGCGGCGAGCCGCCACCGAGCGCGACCCCGAGTGCGCCGCCCACGTACGGCGCGAAGCCATGCCAGGTCTTGCGGCCGGTGAGCGCGAGCTGCAGCCCCACGTCGGCCAGCACCACGTCGCTGTCGAACGGGCCGGTCCGGCGTGACAGCGAGTCCTTGGTGGGATCCACGACGAACCGCGTGGTCCGGGCGTAGGCGACCCCGAGCGCAGCGCCGAGCGCGTTGCCGAAGGCCACCTCGTAGCGGAGTCCGCCAGTCGGCCCGTCCGAGATTCCGACGCCCGGGCCGCCGCGCGAGCCGCCCAGGTAGCCGAACGTGATCACGCCCACCCCACCCCGACGGATGTCGCGATACGGGGAGTGGCTGGGGTCGTGGCCGACTTGGGCGGTGGCGGCGTTGTACGACGCTACGACGTTAAGCCATACGATGGCTCCGACGGCGGGGCGAAGCACACGTACAGCGTGGCGTCGTAGCGTCATGTCACCTCTCGCAGATCCCGCCCCGTCATCTCGGGCGGTGGTTCCAGTCCCAGCATCCGCAGCACGGTGGGGCCGACGTCGCACAGGGCGCCACCGTGGCGGAGTGGGGTCTTCGCGTCGTCCCCACCCACAATAAGGAACGGGACTGGGTTCGTGGTGTGGGCGGTGTGCGGGCCGTCGGTCGTCGGATCGATCATCAGCTCGCAATTGCCATGGTCCGCGGTGACGAGCAGTGTGGCGCCGGCCTGCTCGGCGGTCTTCACGACCCGCGTGAGGCAGTGATCCACGGTCTCCACGGCCTGCACCGCCGCGCGTAGTACCCCGGAGTGGCCGACCATGTCTCCGTTGGCGTAATTGCACAGGATGAAATCGTGGTGCCCGGCCGCGATCGCCTGGCACAGCACGTCGGTGACGCCGGGCGCGCTCATCTCCGGCATCAGATCGTAAGTCGCCACCTTCTGCGAAGGCACGAGCAGCCGCTCCTCGCCGGGGTAGGGCGTCTCGAAGCCGCCGTTGAAGAAATAGGTGACGTGGGCGTACTTCTCGGTTTCGGCGGTGCGGAACATCGTCTTGCCCTGGTCCGACAGCACCTGGGCGACGATCTGCGACAGCACCATCGGCCCGAAGGCCATCGGGAAGGGGAACGTTTCGTCGTACTGCGTCATCGTGACGAGCTCGACGGTGGGCCGCGCGCCGGTGTCGAATGCGTCGAAGCCGGGGATCGCGAGGGCCCGCACGATCTGCCGCATGCGGTCGGCGCGGAAGTTGAAGCAGAAGATCCCATCGCCGCTCCTGATGCGAGGCGTGCCGGCAATGATGCGCGGCTTCACGAACTCGTCCGTCTCGCCGGCCTCGTAGGCGGCGCGAATCGCCGCCAGCGGATCCGGGGCGGGCTCGCCCACGCCGTGGACCATCGCGTCGTAGGCGATCTTGGTGCGCTCCCAGCGTTTGTCGCGGTCCATGGCGTAATAGCGGCCCACCACGGTGGAGATAACCGGGGCTCGGGGGTCGGGGCTCGGGGGTCGGGCCCCGCCACCCCCGATCCCGTCGAGCAGCTCCTGCATGAACCCGAGCGCCGACTGCGGTGACGTGTCACGTCCGTCGAGCCAGGCATGGATCGCGACCGGTAGCTCGTGCAGGTGGCCGAGCCTGATGGCGGCCACGAGATGCTTGTCGAGGGCGTGTACGCCGCCGTTCCCGATCAGGCCGATCAGGTGAAGCGTGGCGCCGCGCTGCTTGACGCGGCGGCACAGCTCGACGAGCGGTGACAGCCTGAAGAACTCACCCGACTCGATCGCTTGCGAGATGCGCACGATGTCCTGCGGCACCACGCGACCGGCGCCGAGATTCAGGTGTCCCACTTCACTGTTGCCGATTTGTCCCGGGGGGAGTCCCACGGCGAGTCCCGACGCGTTGAGGAGCGTGCGCGGCGCGTTCGCCCAGAGACGGTGCCAGGTGGGCGTACGCCCGAGCTCGATGGCGTTCCCCTCCTGGCCGGGACGGAAGCCCCAGCCATCGAGCACGATCAGGACGACCGGGGTGCGCGGCCCATGCCTCTTTGCCATATTGAGAGCGATGCAATTTAGCCGGGCCCTCCGCGCCCTACCAGTTGTCCTGTGGCTCGCGCCGTCCGCGCCGGATGCACCGCTGGCCGCCCAAGTGCGTTACCGCATCACCACCGACGGCGCTTGGTTCTTCCAGGAAGCGGGCGGCAAGCGCCTGGCGCGCCTCGCCCGGGGCGCCCTGGTCTCGGGGGGGGACGGCGACGCGCAGGGCGACTGGCTCGGCGTGACGCTCGAGGGCTGGATCTTCGCCACGTCGGTCGGCCCGACGCCGCGCGCCGGGTTCGATCTGACAGTGATCCGCGCGCCCGAAGAGAACCTCCGCTCCTCCCCGGCGGGCGCGCTCGTGGGGAGGCTGCCGCAGGGGTTTCTCCTCACTCGGGTCAACGACGCCGCCACGGATCGGTGGGTACACGTCACCCGCACGGGCTGGGTGCAGAAAGGCGATGTCGAGGCCGTCGCGCAGGTAGCGAGCTCGCGCACCGCCGCCGACTCGGACACCGCTGCGGCGCGGCTGCCCTCGGGACGGAGCCCCGGGGATGAGAGGACCCCGGAAACCCCGGGCCACCGGCCCGGGGTCAGCCGCGGGGACACGAGCGGCGGCGCGTCCGATCCCAACCGCGTCGAGTCCGCGCGGCGCACGGTGCTGTACCGCGCGCCCGAGGGCCCGCCGACGGGGACGCTCGCGCCGTCGGCGCCGCTGCGGGTGCTGGGTCGCTCGGGCGACTGGACCCGGGTCCAGATCGAGGGCTGGGTGAAGAGCGGTGACCTCCAGGCCGCGCCCGCCGGCGTGCTGGTCGGCGTTACGGCGGCCGAGTTGCGCGCCGACCCGCAGCGCTACGTGGGGCAGGTGCTCCGCTGGACGCTCCAGTTCATCGCGGTGCAGAAGGCGGACGAGCTCCGGCCCGACATCCCCAACGGCGCACCCTATCTGCTGGCGCGCGGGCCGCTGCCCGAGCGCGGCTTCGTGTACGTCGTCGTGCCCGAGGCAAAGCGCCTCCAGCTCGACGCGCTCACCCCGCTCGCGACCGTACAGGTCACCGCCCGCGTGCGCGCCGGTCGCACCCGCTTCCTCGGCAATCCGGTGCTCGACCTCATGTCGTTGGAGACGCTGCCATGAACGAGATCCTGCGCGACCGCGTGTTGCGCAAGCTGGACACGCTCCCCGAGGATAAAGCCTACCAGGTGCTCGACTACGTCGAGTTTCTCGAGTCGAAGTACGCCGAGCGCCCGGCCGGGGCGGCGCCGTTCCAGAAGGTCGCGGAGACGCTCGAGGACACGCTGCGGGCGGGACGGGTGCCGGTGAACATCATCCGGGGGACGATGGACGCCGTGGGGAAGGCGGGGAAACTTCTCGAGAAGTTCGCGGCGGCGGGGAAGGCCGCGGTGGAAGAGGCGGCGAAGCAGGGCTCGGAGAAGGTTGAGGAACCGCCGCCCCCCCAGTAACTTTCGCCATGGGAAGCTTCCGCCCGGGCACCGCTCTCACCTTCGACGACGTGCTCCTCGTGCCGCGGCACTCCAGCGTGCATCCGCGGAATGTCGACGTTCGCTCCCGCTTCACCCGGGGTATCCCACTCAACGTGCCGCTCGTGTCGGCGGCGATGGACACCGTCACCGAGGCCGAGATGGCCATCGCGATCGCGCGCGAGGGCGGGATCGGGGTGATCCACAAGAACATGCCCATCGACCGGCAGGCGGCGGAAGTGGATCGCGTGAAGCGCAGCGAGTCGGGGATGATCCTGCATCCCATCACGCTCGGCCCGGACCGCCCGCTGCGCGAGGCGGTACGGCTGATGGAGCGGTTCCGTATCTCCGGCGTGCCGATCGTGGACGACGCCGGGCGCCTGGTCGGCATCATCACGAACCGCGATCTGCAGTTCGAGCGCGAGCTCGACCGCCCGATTCGCGCCGCGATGACGAAGGAGCGGCTCGTCACCGCGCCCGTCGGCACTACGCTCGACGAGGCGGAGCGGATCCTCGCCAGGCACCGGATCGAGAAGCTTCCCGTGGTCGACGAGCAGGGCATCCTCAAAGGCCTCATCACCATCAAGGACATCTTCAAGCGCCGGCAGCACCCCCACGCCAACAAGGACCAGCACGGCCGCCTGCGCGTGGCGGCGGCGGTAGGCGGCACCTCCGACGCGCTCGCCCGCGCGCGGGCTCTGCTCGACGCGGGCTGCGACGTGATTGTGGTGGACTCGGCGCACGGCCACGCCGAGGGCGTGCTCAACACTGTGGCGTGCATGCGGGAGGCGTTTCCCGACGCGCAGCTCGTGGGCGGCAACGTGGCGAGCGGGGCGGGGGCCCGCGCGCTGATCGAGCGCGGCGTCGACGCGGTGAAGGTGGGCGTCGGGCCGGGCTCGATCTGCACGACGCGCGTCGTGACGGGCGTCGGGGTGCCGCAGATCACCGCCATCGTCGAGGCGGTCGACGGGGCGGGGGAGGTGCCCGTGATCGCCGACGGCGGCATCAAGTACTCGGGCGACGTGGTGAAGGCGCTCGCCGCCGGCGCCGCCAGCGTGATGATGGGCTCGATGCTCGCGGGCACGGAAGAGAGCCCGGGGGAGTCGTTCCTGCTCGAGGGGCGGCGCTTCAAGGTGATCCGCGGCATGGGCAGCCTGGGCGCCATGGAAGAAGGCTCCGGCGACCGCTACTTCCAGGAGGGCGAGGTGTCGCCCTCCAAGCTCGTGCCGGAGGGGATCGAGGGGCGCGTGCCCTACAAGGGCCCGGTCGCCGACGTGATCTTCCAGATGGCGGGAGGCCTGCGCAGCGGCATGGGATACTGCGGCGTGTGCGACATCAAGGCCCTCCAGACCGAGACTGAGTTCATCCAAGTCACTACCGCCGGGCTGCGGGAGTCGCATCCGCACGACGTCGTCATCACGCGAGAAGCACCCAACTACAGCATCTGATGACCGGAGCGGCTTGACAGGTTGGGGGGCCGGGGCCTACTCTAGCGCCCGTCCCCAGGCCGTAGCTCTCCCCTTCGCTTGAGGGCCGCATGAACCTGCTCCGACGGAAGAGCGTCACCGACCTGCAGACCGAGGCGTTGACCGACCACAGCCTGAAGCGCGCCCTCGGCGCGCTCAACCTCACGATGCTCGGGATCGGCGCCATCATCGGCACGGGCATTTTCGTGTTGACCGGGACGGTGGCCGCCGTGAACGCCGGTCCGGCGGTCGTGCTCTCCTTCATCCTCGCGGGCATCGCGTCGATCTTCGCGGCGCTGTGCTATTCGGAATTCGCGTCGCTCGTGCCGATGGCGGGGAGCGCTTACACCTACGGTTACGCCACGCTGGGCGAAATCTTCGCTTGGATCATCGGCTGGGATCTGGTCCTCGAGTACGCGCTGGGCGCGGTCACTGTGGCGATCGGCTGGTCGGGCTATGTGGTGTCGTTCCTGCACGACATCGGGTTCGACGTCCCGTGCGCCCTCTCAGCGGCACGCGGTACCGTGGTGCAGTGCCACGACGGGAGCACGGTGGCGGCAGTCTTCAACCTGCCGGCCGTCATCATCATCGCTGCCGTCACGACCCTGCTCGTCATCGGCATCAAGGAATCCGCCACCACCAACAACGTCATCGTCTTCATCAAGCTCGCCGTGGTGCTGCTCTTCATCGTCTTCGCCGCGCCCGCGGTCAACCCCGCCAACTGGCACCCGTTCATTCCGCCGGCGGAGGGGAGCGGGCATTTTGGGTGGGACGGTGTGGTCGCCGGGGGCGGGATCGTGTTCTTCGCCTACATCGGCTTCGATGCGGTGAGTACCGCGGCGCAGGAGGCGAGGAACCCGCAGAAGGATATGCCGATCGGCATCATCGGGTCGCTGCTGATCTGCACGGTGCTCTACATCCTGGTGTCGGGGATCGCGACCGGCGTGATGTCCTACAAGGAGCTGAACGTCCCCGACCCCATCGCGGTCGCGGCCGACCATGCCGGGCTCGGCTGGATGTCCACGCTGATCAAGCTGGGCGCGATCGCGGGGCTCTCCTCCGTGATCCTGGTGATGCTGCTCGGCCAATCGCGGGTTTTCTGGACCATGTCGCGCGACGGGCTGTTGCCTCAGTTCGTGAACAAGATCCACCCCAAGTTCCAAACGCCCTACATCACATCGATCATCACCGGCATCATCGTCGCGTTCTTCGCCGCGATCCTGCCGATTCGCGATGCGGCAAGCCTCGTGTCGATCGGCACGCTGCTCGCGTTCGTGATCGTTTCTGTGGGCGTGCTGGTGCTGCGGGTCCGCGAGCCGGGTCTGCCACGGGCGTTCCGCGCCCCGTGGATCTGGTTCGTGGCACCCGCCGGGGCGGTCTCGGCCCTGTACCTGATGATCCATCTCTCCCGGACGACCTGGGAGCGGCTCATCATCTGGTTCGTGATCGGCATCGTGTTCTACTTCGCGTACGGGGTGCGGCACTCCAAGCTCGCCTCCAAAGGCTGAGGGCGTCACGCGAGGGCGTAGCGCAGCGACGTCACGGGAACGGCGTCACGTAGAACTGCTTGACGTTTTCGCGTGACGCCGTTCGATTGAGTTCCATGCGCCGGTTGAACTGGTTCGGCTTCTGGACGGTGCTCGGGATCGTCTCGAGCGCGCAGCTCTACTTCGCCCACCAACGCCTCGGCCCCGATCCCTATACCTGGTGGCAGGCGCTCACCGCGACCCTCCCGGACTGGTACCTGTGGGCGCTGCTCTCGCTCGTCGTGGTGTGGCTCGCCCGGCGCTTCCGGGTCGACCGCGCGAGCTTCGGCCGTCATTTCTTCATCCACCTCGGCGCCAGCCTCGACCTCGCGCTGCTGCATCTGATCGCCGCCGTGGAGGTGCAGAATCTGCTGCACGCTGCCCGCGGTGAGGCCTATCCCTTCGCGCAGCGGCTGGTCGACCACTTCACGATCCTGTTTCACTGGAATGTGCTGATCTACTGGGCGATCCTGGCGGTCGTGCACGCGCTCGACTACCACCGCGACCTGGAGGAGCGCCGGGAGCGTGCCGCTGCGCTCGAGGCGCAGCTGCAGGCGCTGAACGGCGCCCCGGCAGGCGGGGAGCCCGCAGGGCGCCGGCCCGCCGAGCGCCTGCTGGTCGCGGACAACGGGCGCAGCTTCTTCGTGCGGACTGCGGATGTGGAGTGGATCGAGGCGGCGCGCAACTACGTACGGCTGCATGCGGGCGAGCGCACCTATGTGGTGCGCTCGACGCTCGCGGCGCTGGCCGCGCGGCTCGATGCCGAGCGATTCCGTCGGGCCAGCCGGTCAGCGCTTGTCAACGTGGACCGGGTGCGCGAGGTCCAGCCCTGGTTCCACGGGGATGCCGTCGTGATCCTCGAGAGCGGCGCCCGCGTGCCCCTGTCGCGCCGCTACCGCGCCAACCTGCTCGGCGCCGCGGTCCCCTAGTCCCGCTCGACCTCCCTCGAGTCCCGCTCGTCCCGGCGGCGTCGCTCCGGCGGCGGGGAGCACGCACATTCGGAGGGATGACTCTCTTCGCCATCAAGCCGATCGCGACCCTCCGCGCCGAAGCGGAAGCGACCGGTGAGCACGGCCTGACGCGGGCGCTCGGGCCCCTCAATCTCGTCAGCCTCGGCATCGGCGCCGTGATCGGGGCGGGGATCTTCGTGATCACGGGGCAGGTGGCCGCGCTGTACGCCGGTCCCGCGGTGCCGCTCTCGATGATCCTCGTCGGCGTCGCCTGCGCGTTCGCAGGGCTCTGCTACGCCGAGATGGCGAGCGCCGTGCCCGTCGCGGGCAGCGCCTACACGTACGCCTACGCCACCATGGGTGAGTTCGCGGCCTGGATCATCGGGTGGGACCTGGTGCTGGAATACGCCGCCGGCGCCGCCACGGTGGGCGTCGGCTGGTCGGCGCACTTCGTGTCGCTGCTGGGGCTGTTCGGCGTCCGGATTCCCGCGAGCCTGACGGCCCCGCCGACACAGTTGTGCACGGTCTCGCAGGTGGCCGCCCATGCCGGCGGATGCACCCACGCGGGGCTGAACCTGACCGGCGCGATCGTCAACCTCCCGGCCGTACTCATCGTCGTCGTGATGTCCGCCGTGCTGGTGATCGGGATCAGGGAGTCGGCGCGCGTCAACAGCGTCATCGTCATCCTCAAAGTCGCGATCGTGCTGCTCGTGGTGCTCGTGAGCTTGTCGCACTTGAGGAGGGCCAACTGGACGCCGTTCATCCCCCCGAACACCGGAGAGTGGGGCACGTACGGCTGGTCGGGCGTGCTGCGGGGCGCGGGCCTGGTGTTCTTCGCCTACATTGGGTTCGACACGGTCTCGACCGCGGCGCAGGAATCGAAGAACCCCCAACGAGACATGCCCATCGGCATCCTCGGCTCGCTCGCGGTCTGCACGCTGCTGTACGTGGCGGTGTCGGCAGTGCTGGTCGGCATGGTCCCGTATGGCGAGCTCAACATCGCGGCGCCGATGGCGTATGCGATGGAGCGGATCGGCGCCCCTTGGTGGATTCGCGTCTCGATCGACGTCGGCGCGGTGCTGGGCATCGGCTCCGTGATCCTCGTGATGCTGCTGGGACAGTCTCGGGTCTTCTACTCGATGTCTCGCGATGGCCTGCTCGGGCCGTGGGCCGGCAAGGTCCATCCCCGCTTCCGCACGCCCTACCTGTCGACGATCTACACCGGCATTGCGGTCTGCCTCGCCACCGGAATCTTGCCGCTGCAGCTGCTCGGGACGTGGGTGAACATCGGCACGCTGCTGGCGTTCATGCTGGTGTGCGGCGGGGTGTGGATCCTCAGATCCACGCGTCCCGACCTGCATCGCCCCTTCCGTACGCCATGGGTTCCGGTCGTCCCAATCTTGGGCATCCTGTGCTGCTTCGGCTTGATGCTGACCCTGCCCGCCGATACCTGGCTTCGGCTGGGTATCTGGCTTGCGGTGGGCTTGGCGATCTACTTCGCCTACGGTCGCAAACACTCACTCCTCCGCAAGGACGTCTAACCGCGTCACGGAGCAACGTCACGGGGAGACGTCGCGGAGAATCGTCGGCTCGCTGGCCACTCACGTAGTCCCGTGACGTCTCTTCGTGACGTCTTTTTGTAACGCCCCTCCCGTTCTTTCGCGACGTCTTCTTGTAACGCCTCTTCTTGACGTATCTTGCAATAATGCTAAACGGCGTTCCGATTCCTGCCGACCGCGCCGCCGCTGCGAAGACGGTCGCGGCCGTGCTCGGGCCGGGTGCGCGCGTCGCTTTGACGACGCACGTCAACGCCGACGGCGACGGTGTGGGAAGCGAAGTCGCCCTGTGGCACCTCCTCGCCGCACGCGGGCATCGGCCGGCGATCGCGAACCCGACGCCGATCCCCGAGCGGTTCGGCTTTCTCGTGCCGAACGGGGCTGATCACTCCGATCGGGCGGCGAAGGAGATCGAGGCCGCGGATGTCTTGGTCGTGCTCGACATCTCCGACATCGGCCGGCTCGGCGATCTGCGGCGCGCCATCAAGCAGTCCCATGCCGTCGTGTGCATCGACCATCACGTCAGCCAGGGGTCGCTCCCGGACGGGCCGCGGCTCGTCGCGCCCGAAGCGGCGGCGACAGCCGAGCTGGTGTTCGACTTCGCGAGCGCCGTCGGCTGGCCGCTCTCACGCGACGCAGCGCGGGCATTGTACGTGGGTCTCCTCACGGACACTGGCGCCTTCCGGTTCGCGAACACGAGCCCCCGCGCGCTGCGCGTCGCGGGAGCGCTGCTCGAGCGCGGGGTCGACCCGGAGTCGATCTACGAGTCGGTGTACGCCAGCGCGCCCGAAGGCCGCGTGCGGCTGATGGCGGAGGTGTTGCAGACACTGGTGGTGGAGCCAGAGGCCGGTCTGGCGTGGGTGACCGTGCCGCCCGACGCGCTGCACCGCCACGGGGCGACTGCGGACGACCTCGACGGGATCGTCGAGTATCCCCGCTCGATCGCCGGCGTGCACCTGGCGCTGCTGTTCCGCCAGATCGCGAATGGCCGGATCAAGGTGAGCTTTCGCTCCATGGGGGACGTGGACGTCGCGGACCTGGCGCATCGGTTCGGCGGCGGGGGACACAAACGGGCAGCGGGAGCGTCGCTCGAGGGGTCGCTCGCCGATGTGCAGCAGCAGGTGCTCGCGGTGGCGCGGGAATACCTGGCGAGCCGTCCCGGGAGTTAGCTGCGCGGCCGCAGGAAGGCGGTCACGAAATTCCGCTTCGAGAAGTCTCCCCCCGTCCATAGCCGCCACAGCAGATCGCTCCCGGGCAAGGCCCGCGCGATCTCGCCCTCGCCGAGCCCCCGCCCGCGCAGCGCCTCGATCCGCTCGCCCAGCTCGAGGAGAAATTCGAGCTTGTGGCGGAGCCGGGTGCCACCGTGCTCCACCTGGCCGCGGTGCTGGCAGAACAGCGTCGCCGGCTCGAGGGCGATGAGGCGCCGCAGCGACTCGATCATCGCGTACACGTCCTCGTCGGCGCGCAGGTAGCGCAGCCTCGGCGCGAGGTAGAGGTCGCCGCTGAACAGCCAGCCGCGGCGGGGCTCCCATAGGGCCACATGGTCAGGGGCGTGCCCGGGAGTGTGGATCACCTGAAACCGATGGCGCGGCGTCTCGAGCCAGTCGCCCAGTGCGGCGACGCGGGCGGGCTCCCGCACTCCCCATGCGAGGCGGCGGTACAACTGCGGCGCCACATCGCGCTGCGCGAGCCGGTCCGCCCCGACGGCGTGCGCCAGTGGAGTGATCCGCAGCGCGCCGGCGAGGAGGGCGTGGTTGCCCGAGTGATCCTCGTGATAGTGGGTGGTGACGCACTGGCGGACCCCGAGCTCGCTCACGAGGCGCCGCACGTCGCGCGCGAGGTTGGGGGGGCCGGAGTCGACGAGGAGCCCGTCCACGAGATACACGCCCGTCCAGTACAGCGCCCGGCCCAAGAACGTCCTGGCCATGCGGAAGTACCGGACGTCGCCGTACGAGAGGCTGTGGATCACCGGAAGGAAGCGACTGGAAGGACGACGGTGGCGCTAGCGCTCGCGCACCGCCACCGCCTCGATGTCGAACGTCACGCGGTCGGCGACCCGCACCGTCCCCGCCGGCCCGCCCCGGAACGGCTTGATCCCGAAATCGGTTTGCTTCACCCCGAACGTGGCCACTGCGTGCAGCGTGTCCGGCCCGATCTCGACCCGCACCTCGACCGGCAGCTCGCGTGTCCGGCCCACGATGGTCAGCTCGGCGTCGATGCGGTACTCGCGGTCCGACGGCGTGATGCTTTTCGACGCCAGCGTGATCTCGGGGTACTGGTCCACCTTGAGGATGTCGGTCCGCATCGCAGCGGTCACCTTGCGGATCTCCTCCGTGTCCGGAGGCGTGAGGACTTCCAGGCTGTCGGCGCGGACCGTGATCTCGATGCGGGACATCGCCGGCGCGGCGGGGAAATACACGACCCGGCCGGAGAATCCCCGGGCGCGGATCAGATGCTCGTGGCCCGCGAAGCCGAACAGCCCGGCCTTGCCCGTCTTGACGTCCAGCCGGCTGGCGGGTGAGAGGCGGTAGACGACCGAGTCGCCTGCGGCGGCTTGGCCCACCGCGGGGGCGGGGAATGCGGCGAGCGTTGCGAGTAAGGCGATCCGGCCCGCGGGCATGTGCACCACACATTGTACCCCGCGCTGCGACACTCCGCCTGCACGGTTGACTCCTCGCGCGGGCCGCGCCATCAATAGACGGCGTGCCCCACCTCCTCGCGGTCAGTTTAAAGCAGGCGTCGCCCGCCGGCGACGAGGCGGCGTTCCCCTTCTCCGTGCCCGCGATCCGCACCTTGCCGCGGCTCGATCTGTCGGCGCGCGTGACCTGTTTCGTGGGCGAGAACGGCTCGGGGAAGTCCACGCTGCTCGAGGGGATCGCGGCGGCGGCGAGCCTCCCCACGGTGGGGGCGACGGAGGTCACACGGGACGGCACGCTCGAGGCGCAGCGGCGGCTCGCGGCGGCGTTGCGCCTGACCTGGTCGAAGCGCACCCACCGGGGCTTCTTCCTGCGCGCCGAGGACTTCTTCGGATTTCAGCGACGGCTCGCCAGCGAGCGGGAGGAATTCGAGCAGCGCCTGCTGGAGCTCGACGAGCAGTATCGGGACCGGTCGGCGGTGGCGAAAGGCCTCGCGGCCGGTCCGGTGCGGGCGTCGCTCAGCGACATGGAGCGCCGCTACGGGCGCGATCCCGACGCGCGCTCGCACGGGCAGGCGTTCCTGAATCTGTTCCAGGGGCGGTTCGTCCCCGGCGGCCTCTACCTCCTGGACGAGCCCGAGGCGCCGCTGTCGCCGCAAAACCAGCTCGGGCTGCTCGCGATCCTGCTCGACCTGATCGAGCGCGACGCGCAATTCATCATCGCGACCCACTCGCCTATGCTGCTGGCGTTCCCCGGGGCGAGCATCTACAGCTTCGACCGCGTCCCCATCGAGCCGGTCGCGTACGACGACCTGGATCATGTGGCGCTGACCCGGGCGTTCCTCAACGATCCCGAGACGTTCCTACGCCGGCTCCACCACGGAGCCTGAGCTAAACCCAGCGCTGCTCGCCGGCATCCTACGCATGTTCCCTAGGCACCGGTCCGCACTCACCGAGTCACGACATGCCCAAGCCTGCGATAGCCTGCTTCACGCTCCTGGCCCTTTGGGTGCCGGGCGCCACCGCGCTGGCGCAGCACCCGCTGCGCGATCCCGCCGATGCCGTCGAAATCCGCTTCGCGCGCTCGCAGCCGGTGGTGGAATACACGCTGCGCGTCGACCCGCGTGACCTCGCGGGGTTCGAGGTCGAGCTGCGCCTTCGCAACGTCCCCGACACGTTCCGCCTCGCGATGGTCGCGCATCCGGAATACGACGACCGCTACTGGCGCTTCGTCGAGGGGCTGCGGGTCGAGACACCGGGCCGCGCGGCAGCGGTGGCTCGCGAAGACAGCGCCCTGTGGCGCGTGGTGGCGCCGGGTGGCGAAGCGGTGGTGCGCTACCGGATCCACCTCCCGCCGGCCGAGTCCCCCCGCGCCGCGTGGCGTCCGTTCCTCACTCCCACCGGTGGGTTGGTTGGCGGGCCGCACTCGTTCCTGTTCGTGGTCGGCGCCACGCTGGCGCCGTCGCACGTGACGCTCGAGCTGCCTCCTGAGTGGCAGATCGCGACCGGGCTCGAGCCGACCCTCGATCCGCACACGTTCTTCGCGCCCGGCGTCGGCGTCCTGGTGGACTCGCCGCTGCTCCTGGGACGGCTGCGGAGCTGGCCGTTCGCCGTAGATGGCGTGCCGCACCGCGTGGTGTACTGGCCGCTGCCCGACGGGGCGCCGTGGGACACGACGGCGCTCGTGGACGCGATCGAGCGCCTCGCGCGCCAGGCGGTTGCGCTGTTCGGGCGGGCGCCCTATCGCGACTACTCGTTTCTCCTCCAGGACGGCGCCCGCGGCGCGCTCGAGCACTGCAACTCGGTCACGCTCGGAATGCCCAGCGCGGAGCTCGCGCGCGATCCCAGTGCCCTGCTCGCGGAAACCGCGCACGAGTACTTCCACACCTGGAACCTGATGCGCATCCACCCCGCCGAGTACGGCGACGTGGCTTATCGGCCGCCGCGCCGCAGCCGCGGCCTGTGGTGGAGCGAAGGGCTGACAATGTTGTACGCCGACCTGCTGCTCCGGCGCGCCGGGCTCCCGACGCTCGACTCGAGCCGTGTCGCCCACGTCGAGGGGCTCATCGGCCGCTACCTCGCGAGCCCGGGAAACTCCCGCTTCTCGCCCGAGAGCGTCAGCGTGCTCGCCTACGGCGCGCCGCAGGGCTCACTGGGCGATTACAGCGCCAGCACCCACCTGCAGGGCGAATTGCTCGGCACGATGCTCGACCTGATCGTGCGGGACGCGACGAGCGGCGCTCGCTCGATCGACGACGTCATGCGTGCGATGCTGGAGCGTTTCTCGGGGGCGCGGGGCTTCACCGGGCGGGACATCGAGCGGACGGCTAGGGACGTATGCGGCTGCAACGTTCACGCCTTCTTCGAGACGCACGTGCGCGGAGCGAAGCCGATCGATTTCGACCAGTATCTGCGACTGATTGGAATGCGCACCCGCGTCTCCTGGACTCCTGCGCTGGGCCGCGACGGGCGGCCCACGGCAGATCTCCGGCTGTACGCGTGGCAGCCGCCGGCGGAGAGCGCGCTCAGCCTCGTGATCACCAACCCGGCGGGCGCGTGGGGTAGGGCAGGCTTGCACACCGGCGATCGCCTCGTGGCGCTGAACGGGGGGGCGGTCGCGACCGTGGCGGACTTCCGATCGATGGTGGCCGGCTTGCGGATCGGCGACACGACCAGCGTCGAGGTCCGACGGCCGATCGGTGCCTGGCGGACCTCGGTAGTGGTCGCCGGTTACGAGCGGCCGGTCGTGCGGCTCGAGGAGATCCCGGACGCGACCGGGCGGCAGCGCGGACTGCGGGCCTCGTGGTCTGCCGGGTCCCCACGCTAAAGCGTGGGCTCGGCAGGCACTGTGCTGAAGCACACCACGCTTCAGCGTTGTGCCGCGCCGTGCCCATCCGTCAGGATGGGGACCGAGGGTCCCCCCGCATCACTTCGTCAGTCCACGAACGCCCACAGCAGAGCCCGGCTCTGATGGTCGAGCGCCGCCGGCTCGGGGAGGTGGTAGAGGTCCCCCGCCACGTCGCGGATCAAGAGGCCGCCGTGCGGCAGCAGCCGCGGCCAGGCGTCGAGCCGGGTCTGAAACGAGCGCGTCCCCTGCCGGGTCTCCACCCGCCAGTGCCGGATCTCGACTTCCTCTTCGATGGCCATCACCCGGGTGATCTCGAAGACGAAGCCCGCGGCCACCATCGCCTCCTCGAGCACGCGCCGTGAGGCGGGATCGAGCTCGACAGGGTCGCGCACCAGCGCGAACTCCCGATCCTCGTCGTCGCGCAGCGACACGAACCGCGCCGGCTCCGACCACGGAAAGCAGCGCCGCACCCAGACGGCGCGCTCGACCTCGCCGCGGGCCGCCCAGAGCCGGCCGTCGGCCCGACGCTCGAGCGTGAGGGCTCCGGCGGCAGCCCCGCTCCTGAGACTTCGGCCTGACAATGCGAGGTCCATACGTCCTCCGATCCAGTTGCGCGGCTCAAGCCGCGACTCGGCACCTGTCAGTGAACTGACGTCGCTGCAGCGACAGTGCCGAGCCGCGGCCTCGGCTACGGGCTACTGCAGCTCCACCTGCATCTCATACAGCCGCCGATACTTCCCGTTCGTCTTCGACATCAGCTCGGCATGCGTGCCACTCTCCACCAGCCGTCCGTCCGCGATCACGAACAGGCGGGATGCTTTGCGCAGCGTCGAGAGCCGGTGAGCGATGGCGAACACCGTGCGTCCCGCGATCAACCGCTCCAGCGCCTCCTGAATCTCCCGCTCCGTCTCCGTGTCGACGCTGGACGTCGCCTCGTCCAGGATCAGGATACGGGGGTCGTGGAGGATCGCGCGCGCGATCGACACGCGCTGCCGCTCACCGCCCGACAACGTATGCCCCCGCTCGCCCACCACGGTGTCATAGCCGTGCTGGAGCTTGCAGATGAAGTCGTGCGCGTTCGCCGCGCGCGCCGCCGCCACGGCCTGCTCCAGCGTCGCCTCGGGCAGGCCGTAGCGAATGTTCTCGAGCACGGTGCCGTGAAACAGATACGGGTCCTGCAGCACCATGCCCAGCTGACGCCGATAATGCCCGGTCTCGAGCCGCCGGATGTCCACGCCGTCGATGCAGATCGCGCCGCCCGTGACGTCGTAGAAGCGCGCGATCAGGTTCACGATCGTCGTCTTGCCGCCGCCCGAGGGGCCGACCAGGCCGATCAACTCTCCGGGCGCGGCGTCGAAGCTCACGCCCCGGAGCACCTGGCGAACGCCGTCGTAGGCGAACGTCACGTTCTCGAATGTGACCCGCCCGCGTACCGGCTCGAGCCGCACCGGGCGGGACGCGTCCCTGACGTCGGGCTCGGTGTCCAGGACCTCGAACACGCGATGCGCCGAAGTCGTGGCCCGCTGCATGGTGCGCGCCATTTGGCCGATGACCTCGATCGGCCCGACGAACATCGTCGTGTACAGGAGGAACGAGACGAACGTTCCCGCCGACAGCGCCGGCCCGCCGCCCAGCAGGCGCGGCACGGCCAGCACCCACACGCCGAGCGTGGTCGCGTGTACTGCGAGCATCAGCAGCGGCCAGAACGTGGTCCACATGCCGTGCAGGCGGTTGATCTCGTCCGTCACGTCGTCGTTGTGGCCGTCGAACCGCGCGACCTCACGGGCCTCCTGGTTGAATGCCTTGACGACGCGGATGCCGGGCATCGTGTCGGACAACACGTCCGTCAGCCGCGACCACTTGCGCCACACGCGCAGGAACGCCCGGTTGAGCGCCTCGCTGTGGCGGTAGATCGCCCAGCAGAAGAGCGGCACGGGAATGATCATGACCAGACCGAGCCGCCAATCGAGTGACACCAAGACGGCCCCGAGGCCGGCCAGCATCACGAGCGACAGCGACACATCCACCACTCCGAAGGCCAGGAACTCCCACAGCCGGTCGGTGTCCGCCGACACGCGCGTGATCAGGCTCCCCGTGCGCTTGCGCGAGAAGAACGCGAGGCTGAGCCGCTGCAAGTGCTCGTACAGCTCGGCGCGCAGATCCCGGGCGACCCACTCGCCCAGCACGGACATCAGCCGCAAGCGCACCACGGCCGCCGCCTGGCGGACCACGTACACGAGCGCCATCGCTGCCACGGCGAGCCAGGCGATCGCGCTGGCGCGGCCGACGTCCAACCGGCCTTCCTGCGCCGGCCGGACGACGCGGTCGATCACATACCCGGCGAGGTAGGGCGGCACCAGGCTTACGAGCGTGATCAGCGTCGCCGCCGCCATCCCGAGCGTGAGCTGCCTGCAGTACGGCGCGAGGTAGCCGAGCAGCCGGCGGATCACCGCCACGCGGCGCCCGGCCACGAGGGCCTGGGCGTCACGCATCGGCCGCGCCACGCTCGCTGCGTACTCCTCGTCCGCGTCCGGAGCGGTGACGCTGCGCCCCTCGAGCGCCTCCTCCAGCACGAACTTCAGGTTCTCGAAGGCCCGTCGCTGGCGATGGCTGTAGCGCAGCACTGCCAGTGGGGGGTCGCCGGGGCGCCCGAGCAGCGTGAGCGTGCTGGCGGAGAGACCGGGGGCCTCGCGCACCGCCTGGATGCGGGTGCGCTCGACGCTCGCGATCTCCCACTGCTCGCCGCGCTCCCCTGGCTGGGCCAGGGCCAGGTGCCCGGGGCCGAGCGCGACCCACACGTGGCTCAGTCGCAGGGCGTGGTCCAGGTCCGCGAGCGCGTACAGCTGCACCGGGGCGCCCTGCCAGGACGCCTCGATCAGGCGGCGCAGCTCGGGCGGCAGCCGCGGCGGCTGGTCGGTGTAGCGCGCCACAATCTCGGTGTCGAGGTTGTGGAGGGTGTGAAGGTTCTGGAGGTTGTGACGCTCAGTATGCATGCACGTGATCCGTGTTCGAGTGTCCGGACAACAAGAACGGCCTCCCGGGGTTCATTGGAGCACCCCGGAAGGCCGGATCACGGCAGTGGATCCTAGACTTCTAGGGGGCTCGTCGGCGCCGCACCGCGGCGTCGGAGGACGCAATACGCCCACGACGCTCCATCAGGGGCCCGGCCCGGTACAGGAATTCCCGGGCGGCCCGGCAGCGGAGCGTGAGTGAGGCGTCGCGGATGCGGATCATCAGAGAAGAGTCCTTTGAGTCTCGTGGTGATGCTGCTGAAGCAAGCTACGAAGGGTGGTAGGGGAGGGGCAAGGGGGTCACGCCGGCTTCAGCTCGCGCACCGCCCGCCCCGCGGCGCGGAGGTTCGCGAGCCGCATCTCCGAATACTTGCGCGATAGCAGGACGCCGTGGGCGCCTCCCTGGAATGCCGCTCGCACCGCCCGATAGACGTCGTCCGGCTGGGTCTTCTTCTCACTCGCGCCGGTGGGAATGTCGATGTCGATGCCGGGCCAGATCTTGAGGCGCGGTCCGGCGCCGGCCACCGCGCGCCGCGTCTCGCGGAGCACGTAGTCGGCCGATAGGCCCGTCTCCGCGATGCGCCCCAGTGGCTGCTCGCGATACTGCTGGACCCCGTAGATGAAGTCCAGGGTCTGTTCGGGCGTCAGGTCGGCGAACAGCGTTGCGTGGGTGTTTCTCACGTATTGCGCGAGCCGCGGGCCGCCGCAGTTGTTGTACATCACGACCTTCAGGAAGTCCGAGTACTTGCTGAACTCGGCGTAATCCTGCTCCGCGCGGTAGAACGGCGAGAACGAATTGTTGTGCCAGATGTGCCAGCCGATGCCCTTGGCCGGGTCGATGCGCTGGGCGAGCCCATGCAGCGCTCGGTAGGTATCGTTGAGTCCCTCGTTCCACAGGCGCTCCCAAGCGAGGAGCTCCGGATACTTGACCAGCAGGCGCCAAAAGGTGACGAACGCGCCATCGGCGGGCCGCTGCCCGGCGCGCAGCGCCGTGGCCCAGCCCTCGAGCGCGAGATAGCCTTCGCGCGCGCGCTCGCTATTGATCCCCTCCGTTCGCGCCGCGTCGAGACAGTGAGGACAGAAGCAGCCGATGACGCCGCCCGCGCTCGAGCCGCCGTGGCTCGCGCCGAGGGCGTTGTCGAGCGGTCCCTGGCGCTCGCTCCCCCACATCAAGCCGTCCACGTCGTACGATCGCAGGTAGTCCTCGGCGAGCCCGAGCCAGAAGTTGCGCGTGTTCGGATTGCGGTGGCAGGCGAGTCCCGTGGGCTGGCCGTGGAGGTCGATCTCCGCCGCCTGGTCGAAACCAGGCACGTCGCGGCGGAATACGTCCTCGAACCAGCACACCACCTTCATCCCGCGGCGGTGTGCCGCGGGCAGCGCGTCGGCGATGAGGTCGTATGCCGGATGGTCGGGTGCCCGCTCGGGCGTGATGCTGGTGTGGCGGTAGTACTGTGGATGGGGCGTCGCGAAGTTGCCGCCGCGAAAACTGTCGTCGTATTCCTGTTTGCCGTGATCCGGCAACGGCTGGCCGCGCAGCTGCCGGCCGCCGATACCGCGACCGTAGGTGAACGTGGCGAGAAACAGCGTGTTGATCGCCGCTATTTCCTGGAAGCCGTCGAGCACCGTGTTGGTGCCTTCGTCGACGAACGACACGGCCCCCACCTGAATCCCGATCATCGGCGCATCCGGGCGCCTCCGGTCCGCAGAGCCCCGGCCCAGCACGGCACTGCCCGCGACGGCCGTGGACGTCTCCAGGAACAGGCGGCGATCCATCGCTCGCTCCTTCACAGGTGGTGCCTTCTCTTCACCGGATCGGCTGACCAGTCGTGAAGTCGAACAGCGTGACGCGCCGCAGGCGGTAGTGCGCTTGCCAATAGCCGCGCAGCCCCAGCACGAAGTTTGTGAGCGCCTGGTCCTTTTCGGTCTGTGCGATGTACAGATTGTCGATAGCGATGCGTCCGATCACGTACCGGTTGTAGGCCACCTCGAACCGCTTCGCGCCAACGGTGTCGGCCTTGGCCAGCAGGACCACGTTGCGGCGCGCCTGGGCCAACTGCAACGCCGCGAAATGTGCCTCGTGCGCCGCCAGATCGATCGCCGCCCGCGACTGGCTTGCCACGCGCTCGCGATCGGCCTCGGCGGCCTGCACGTCCCCCTTGTGCGCGCCCCACTGCACCAGCGGCACCTGCACCGCGACCGTGAACTGGCGGGCTTCGAGCAGGTTCTGATACGCGAGGCCCGCCGTCGGCGCCGTCGCGTTGAAGCCATAGCCGGCCAGCACGGTCGCGCCGAAGCCTCCCCCCAGCTTGGCCTCGGTCACCCGTCGCCGAGCCTGCACGTCCTGCAGCTCCGCGTCGCTCATGAGCGCGCGGTTCCCGAGGGCCTCCGCCACGGCACGCGCGGTGTCGGCCTCGAACTCGGGCACGGTCCTGGGCACGGCGATCTCGAGGGGTGTACCCGGCGGGAGGTTGAGCGCGAGGCGCAGCGCCGCCGTGGCGCGCTCATCCTCGAGCCGCGCACGCTCCAGCGCGGCTCGGGCCCGCAGCAGCGCCAGCTCGCTCTGCAACAGGTCGTTCTCGCCGATCTTGCCGACCTCGAAGCGACCCCTGTTCAGGGTGTAGAGCGTGTCGTTCACGGCGGCGTTCACGACGGCGTTCTCCAGCGCCACGCGTGCGGCGTAGCTGTCGAAGAAGAGGTCGGTCGTCGCGAGGGCGATGTCTTCCAGCGCCTCGCGATACTGCCGCTCCGCGAGCTCCGCGCTCACCGTCTGTTCGCGGCGGTCCCATGCCGCGACGTTCGGCCGCAGAATGTCCTGCCGCAGTCCGATGGAGATCGGCGTCGAGGACCATGTCTCGATCGCCTGCGGGCCGCTCACGGTCAGGCGGGCCAGCGACGAGGAGATGAGCAGCTCGCCGCCCGTGACCGGAAGCCGCTGGGACAACCGGAGGCTCAGGGCTGCGTTGGTCTGGTCCTGCGGGCGAAACAGCGTGCTGCCGTCGGGCTGCAGCACCGGGATGATGGATCGGTTGTAGGTCGGCACGCTCCCACCGAGCGACAGCTGCGGCAGGAGCCGAGCCGTGAACGCCCCGCTGCGGTAGCGGGCGGCATCACGCGCGGCTCTGGCCGCCTGGGCCTGGAGCCCCCGTTGCTGCGCCAGGGCGACGGCCTCCTGGAGCGTGATCGGCTGCTGCGCGCAGAGCGGTGGAGCGCCGACCAGCGCGAGCCACGCCGCCACCGCGCCCCTGCGATGTGAGGAGTGCATGGGAGTCACTCGTAGCGAAGGCAGACTACCGGATCCTGACGCGCGGCGCGATGCGCCGGCATGATTCCGAACGCGAGGCCCACGGTGAACGACACGCCGAAGGCGACTACCACCGAGAGGTAGGACACAATCGTCTGGATGCCCGCGAATCGCTGGATGGCGGCGCTGAGACCGCCGCCGACGAGAATCCCGGCCACGCCGCCGACGACGCTGATGAGCACCGCCTCGCTCAGAAACTGCAGCAGGATGTCCCGCCGCGTGGCCCCGACCGCGCGGCGCACGCCGATCTCCCGGATGCGCTCCAGTACCGACGCGAGCATGATGTTCATGATTCCGATGCCGCCGACGACCAGGGAAATGGACGCGATGGCGCCGAGCACGACGTTGAAGATCGTCCTGGTGCGCTGCTCCTGCTTCAGCAGCAGCTCGGGCACCGTGATCTCGAAGTCCACGACCGAGTTGTGGCGCCGCGTGAGCATCCGCTGGACGACGCTCGCCACGGAGGGGACGAGCTTCGAGTCGCTCACCCGCACGATGATGCGGTCGAGCTGGTTGCGATTGAGGCGCTCCCGCCGATCCTCTTCGCTCTCGGGGGCGCTGTCGGAAGAGACGACGCTGAAGCTGCGCGCCGCGGCCTCGATGTCGCGCTGGGTCAGCTGGGCCCGATTTCGGAAGCGCAGCAGTAGCGTGCGCGCCGGAACGTACACGTCCATGCCCACGTCGCGGATGCCGAGCTTCTGGCTGGTCTGGGTGCTGACGCGCCGGTCCGCCAGCACCCCGATCACGGTGACCCAGTTGTTGCCTACCTTGAGCGGCTTGCCGATCGGATCCTCCGTGGTGAAGAATCGCGACCGCACGCCGAGCCCGATGATCGCGACAGGCAGGCCGCGCTCCACCTGCAGCGGCGTGAACTGATCCCCGCTCGCGAGCGCGAGGTTCGTCAGCCGGAAGTACGTCGTGTCCACGCCCACGACCTTGCCGGAGCGATGCCGCCCTTCGCGCGTGATCGTCGTGTTCAGCACGATCTCGGCGCTGGCGACATCGACGGCCGGAATCACCCGCGCGATCGCCTCCGCATCGGCGTAGGTGAGCCCCGGTGAGAACTTCTTCACCTCCTTCTCCGACCGCTCTTCGATCGGCCCTTCCTTCTGCGCCACCAGTGGAGTGATCACCAGGTTGTTGGAGCCGAGCAGGCGCAGCTGCTCGAGAATCTCGCGCTCGGCGCCTTTGCCGATGGCGAGCATGGCGATGACGGAGGCGACGCCGAACAGGATGCCCAGCGAGGTCAGGGAGGCACGCAGCTTGTTGTGTTGCACCGCCTCGACGGCCGTGCGGAATGTGAAGCTCGCCTGGGGACCCAGCTCGGCGCGAAGCCGCGCCAGGGTCGCGCGATCGAGGCGCACGGCGTCAATCCTTGTCGGACGCCTGCTTTCCGGTGTCGCCGACCGCGGTCGCCACGCTGGCGCCAGCCGGCAACCGCATGAGCGTGAGGCGCTCGTGGTTCGCTGGCGGCGACAGCAGCACCCGATCGTCCACGCCGAGGCCGCGGACGATGATTACCTCGTCGTCGTTGACCGCGCCCGTGACGATCTCCTGCTTGACGACCCGTCCGCCCGCCTGCTTATACACGAACGACAACCCGCCTTCGCTGCCGAGCGCCTCGAGGGGCACGAACAGCGCGTCCGCGACCGTGAGCGTCTCGATCGCGTTGCCGGTGGTCATGCCTGGGCGCAGCGTGGAGTCCGATTGCGCGACCTCCACCTTGACTTCGAAGACCTTCGCGTCGGCGTTGGGGCGTTGCTCTCCTACGTTCGCGACACTCGTCACCTTGCCGGTGAGACGCTTGGTGGGATCGGCGTCCAGCGTGATCGCCACGGGCTGTCCCACGGCGACTTTGCGGACGTCGATCTCGTTAACATACGTGACGGACTCCATGTGGGTGAGGTCGGGCAGCTGGGCGACCCCTGGATCCCACACGTTTACCTGAGAGCCCGTCGTTCGCTTCTTGCCGCTCCATTCCTTTGCATAGATCACCATTCCGGGCCCCGGTGCCTTGATGGTGAACCCGGCCATGAAATCCTGCACCGCCTTGAGCAACCCCCGCTGCCGCGACACCTCGGCACCGACTTCGCGCATTTTGGCCCGCGCCTGCTCGGTCTTGGTCTCGTAGTCTGCCTTGGCCTGCGCCAGTGCGCGCTCGGCCTTCTCGAAGTCGATCTCTGCCTGGCGCTTGACGGTCGGCGCCTCGTAGACGGACTGCTCCTTGGCGAGCCGCTTTTCCTCGAGCCCGAGCTCCATGGTCCGAATGTTCTCTCGCGCCGTGGAAAGGTTGAGCGTCGAGTCCAGCATCGCTTGCTCGTACTGCGCCTCCGCCTTCTGCAAGGCGAGGGACACTTCCTGGAGCTTCGGAGCGACGGTGGTCCGGTCGAGCTCGGCGACGACGTCCCCTTGCTTCACGACGGTGCCTTCGGGGACAATCGAGGAGATCTTCATCTGATAGACGCCCGCCTGCTGCCCGCCGGGCGGCACCGTGACCTGAACGAATTGGCGCGCGCGCAACTCGCCCGCCGTCGTGACGACCACCCTGAACTGCCCGCGCTTCACAGGGGCCACGACGATCGCATCCGTGCCGCGGCGCTCACCGGCGAGGAGCCAGGCGCCGGGAAGGGCGAGCGTGAGCACGGCCGCGGCGATGCGGTGCCGGCGCGTATTGAGGAAGCGCATGGGAACTCCTTTCGCGGAGGGACGCGGGCGCGGAGCCGAGCCATAGTTAGACACCGTGGCGCGCCTTTTGGTTTGTGCCGGCGCAGCGCTGTGGCGCGTGCGCCACAACAACGGCCGGTCTCAGAGCTTGTAGGTCTCCTTCGCCAGGTCGTACGCGAGCGCCCGCGCCATGCGGTGTGCATCGTCCATCTCCACGACATGCCGGGCGACGAGCCCCGCGAGGAAGTTCGCGTCCACGCGACGGGCCAGGTCGTGCCGGGCGGGGATCGAGCAGAAGGCTCGCGTATCGTCGTTGAATCCGGCGGTCTTGTAAATGCTCGCCGTCTCCGTCGTCCGTTCCCGGAAGCGCCGCATCCCCTCGAGTGAGTCGTGGAACCACCAGGGAGGCCCGAGGCGCACCGCGGGGTAATGGCCCGCGAGCGGCGCCAGCTCCCGGCTGTACGTGGATTCATCCAAGGTGAACAACACGAGCGTGAATCGCGGATCGTTGCCGTACGCGTTCAGGAGCGGCCGCAGGTTGCGCGTGAACTCGGTAGCGACGGGAATATCGCCGCCCCGGTCGGGACCGAACCGCTCGAACAGCGGCTGGTTGTGGTTGCGGAACGCGCCGGGGTGGATCTGCATCACCAGCCCGTCTTCCAGGGACATCCGCGCCATCTCCATGAGCAGGTGTCCCTCGAAGCGTCGTTCGTCCGCCCGGCTCGCCTCCCCCTGACGCGCCTGCTGAAACAGCACCTCGGCGTCGTCCGGGGAGAGCCAGCCGGTGTACGGCTCCAGCACGGCGTGGTCGGTGGCGGTGGCTCCCATCCGCTTGAAAAAGAGGCGGCGATCCTCGAGCGCGTGAACGAACTCGCCGTAGTCGACGAGCGGTGCGCCGTGCTCCCGGCCGAGCGCGTCGAGTTCCGCCGGCCAGTCGCGCGCCGCGATCTTGAAAACCGCGTCGGGCCGGAAGCACGGGATTACCCGTCCCTGCCACCCCGACGCCCGGATCGCGCGGTGGTAGTCGAGCGGGTCCCTCGCCTTGTCGGTGGTGGCGAGCACCTCGATGTTGAACCGCTCGAACAGCGCCCGCGGCCGGAACTCCGGGCTGGCGAGCTTCTCCACGATCGCGTCGTAGATCCGGCCGGCCGTGTCCCCCTTCAGCCGCTCCCCGATCCCGAACACCTCATGTAGCTCGTGATCGAGCCAGGCGCCGGTGGGTGTGCCGTGAAACAGGAAGTAGTGCTCGGCAAACAGCTGCCACACCTTGCGCGGATCGCCCTGGAGCAGCCGCTCGAGCGAAATGCCGCGCGCGTACAGCAGGCGCAGGATGTAGTGGTCGGGCTGAACGATCAGCGAGGTCGGCTCGGGGAACGGCGCGTTCTCCGCCAGGAGCCGCGGATCGACATGCCCGTGCGGCGCGATGATGGGGAGCCGGCGCGTCTCCTCGTACAGCGTCCGCGCGACGCGCCGGATCGCCGGGTCCGGATCGAAACCGCGGTCCTCGTGGAGCAGCCGCGTCACCGGCAGGGGAGGGGGGGCGCCGGAATCTGCGACGGTGGTACTCACACGACCGGCGCCCAACCCGGGGCGTACTCCCGCTGCCAGAACTTCATGGCCTCCGCGTCGCCCGTGATCCGCCCGGACGCGGGGTCGGTGCGCAGCGCGCGTCCCGTCCATTGCGCGATGTTGCCGAGGTGGCCCAGCAGCACGCTCTTGGCCCCTTCCGCGATCGGCTGACGGAGCGCGGCGCCGGTGCGGATCGCGTCGACAAAGTTCGCGATGTGCAGGACGGTCATGTCGTCGTCGGCATGGGTATTGAGACCGTCTCCCTGCTGCGCGGCGATGGATTGCTTCACGACCTTGCCCTTGACGTCGTACACGATATAGCCGTCGCGGTCCATGACCACGCTGCCCGTGGTGCCGAGGATGGCGGTGCCGCGCTCGCGACCGTACGTGGTCAGGCCGTTGCAGCTTTGGCCCTGCCAGATGATGGTCTTCCCCGCCGCGAACTCGAAGCAGGCTTCCTGCGTGTCGGGGAACTCCCAGTCGTCGTCGAAGTGATAGCGGCCGCCGACCGTCGTGACGCGGATCGGGTAGTCGACGCCCAGGGCCCAGCGGGCGACGTCGATCTCGTGGGTGCCGTTGTTGCAGATCTCGCCCGTGCCCCAGCGCCGGAACCAGTGCCAGTTGTAGTGGATGACGTTGTCGCGGTACGGGGTGTGCGGCGCCGGGCCTTGCCACAGCTCGTAGTCGAGGTTCGCGGGCACGGGCGCGGGCTTCCCGCGTCCGATTGTGGCTCGCGTGTTGGCGTACCAGGCGCGCGCCAGGTAGGGCTGCCCGATCGCCCCTTCCTTTATTGCCTGCACGACCTCGATGGAGCGGGGGGCGGAGCGCTGCTGCGTCCCCATCTGCACCACGCGCTGGTGCTTGCGCTGCGCCTCGACGAGCAGCTCGCCTTCGCGCGCGTTGTGCCCGCACGGCTTCTCGACGTAGACGTGCTTCCCGGCCTGCATGGCGAGGAGCGCGGCCGGCGTATGCCAGTGGTCGGGCGCCGCAATGACGAGCGCGTCCACGCTCTTGTCCTCGAGTGCCCGGCGGAAGTCGCCCAACCCTTTGGGCGCCCGGGCCTGCGCCTCACCTACCTGCGTCACCGCCTTGGCCAGCACCTGTGCGTCCACGTCGCATACGTAGGCCACGAGGGCGTTGGGCGTGCGGGCGAAGGTACGGCCCAGCACCGCGCCGCGGCCGTTCAAGCCCATGATCGCGACGACGACCTGCTCGCTGGGCCGCGACACCAAGGACGATAGCCCCCGCGGAGCGACCAGTCCGAGCCCCGCGGCGGAAGCCGTCTTCAGGAATTTGCGGCGTTTCATAGCACCCTCACTTTGATGCTGCGGAAATAGACCTCGTCCCCGTGATCCTGCAAGACGATGTGTCCCTTGCGCCGCTCTGCGAAGCCCGGGATGGCGTGGTACTTGCTCGCCGCGAGCGCCGAGTCCATGCGCGCCGTGCCGAGCTCGAACTCCACGATCTTCTCGCCGTTGAGCCAGTGCTCGCCGTGGTTGCCGCGGAACACCACCCGCGACTGGTTCCACTCGCCGACGGGGCGGAGGTGTTTCGCGCCGCTCGGCGCCGCGAGATCGTACAGCGCGCCGGCGCGGTGCGTCGGCAGCTGGCCGTCGGGGTGGCGGTCGTCATCCAGCATCTGGTACTCGAACCCCAACGCGGAGTGATTCGGCGCGATGCTGCCCTGCGCGACCGCCGCGGGGGTCAGCGCCCCGCCCTGGGCCACGGACAGCTCCTCGGAGACGTTGTACTTGACGCCGCTGTTCGCGCCCGGCGTGACCTTCCACTCCCAGCTCAGCTCGAAATCCCCGAACGTCTCCACGGTCATCAGGTCGCCGCCGTTCAGCGGCCGCCCGTCCGGAACCCGGGGCACTTTGCCGCTCGCGATCTTCTTGATCGTGCCATCCACGGTCTTCCAGTGCGCCGTGGGCACGGTGTCGTAGCCCAGGCCGCGCCACCCGGCGAGCGTACGGCCGTCGAACAGGAGGCGCCAGCCGGCGACGCGCTCGGCGTCGGTGAGCTGGTTCGGCCGCGCTTCGGTCGCGCGGAAAGTAGTGGGCCGCGTTTGGGCGCCGAGCCCGGAGCCGCAGGCCGCGAGCGCGAGGAGCCACCATCGCTGGTTGATCATGTTCACTCCGAAGGCCTCACAAGTTGCCGCGCTTCGACTCCGCCACGGCATAGTCGCAGGCGCGCGCGGTGAGCGCCATGTACGTGATCGAGGGATTGACGCACGACGAGCTGGCCATGCACGCGCCGTCGGTCACGAACAGGTTGGGGACATCGTGCGCCTGGTTGTGCGCGTTCAGGACCGAGGTCTTGGGGTCGCGTCCCATCCGGGCCGTGCCCATCTCATGGATGCCCAGCCCCGGCTCGGCGCCGAGACGGCCCTGTCGGTTGGCGTCATTCGTACGCACGTCCTTGACCCCCGCGGCCTCGAGCATTTCGGCCGCCGACGCGGCCATGTCCTTCCGCATGGCGAGCTCGTTGTCGCCCCACGTGCAGTGAATGCGGAGCACCGGGATCCCAAACTCGTCGGTCTGGTCGGCGAGCTCGACGTAGTTGTCGACGCGCGGCAGGCACTCGCCGAACCCGGTCATGCCCATCGACCAGCGCCCGGGGTCGTGCAGTTTGCGTTTGAGCTCGACGCCGAACCCGGGCTCGCCGGCGCCGCGCGCCCAGCCCTGGCGACTGGCGCCGCCCTGATAGCCGAACCCACGCACGTAGTCGCTGCGGCGCGACGCCTCGTCGCCCAGGTTGCGGAACCGCGCGACGTAGATGCCGTTGGGGCGGTTGCCCTGGTAGTAGTGGTCCAGCAGCCCCTCGATCACCCCGCTCGCGCCCACCCGGAAGTGGTGGTCCATCAGGTAGCGCCCGAGCACCCCGCTCGAGTTGGCAAGGCCGTTCGGGAAGCTGGGCGACTTGGAGTTGAGCAGCACACGGGCGGTGCCGAGCGTCGAAGCGCACATGAAGACCAGGCGGCCCGAGTACTCGCGTGTCTGCTTCGTCGTCGTGTCCACGACGCGGACGCCCGTGACCCGGTTCTTGGCCGCGTCGTAGATGAGCGAGTGCACCACGCTGTCGGGGACGATGGTGAGCCGCCCGGTCGCCCGGGCGGCGGGGAGGGTGGAGGCCTGGCTCGAGAAATACGACCCCGTGGAGCAGCCCCGCTCGCACGGGCCGCAGTAATGACACGGCAGGCGGCCGTTCAAGGCCTGGGTGAGGATCGCCACGCGGCCAATCGTCAGCCGGCGGTCGGGGAAGGCGCGCTCCAGTCCCGCCTTCACGAACTTCTCGCCCGCGTTCAGCTCCATCGGCGGCTGGAACTCGCCGTCCGGGAGCTGCGGCAGGCCCAGCTTCTCCCCGCTCACGCCGATGAAGCGCTCCACGTAGCTGTACCACGGTGCGACGTCGGCGTAGCGGATCGGCCAATCGACGCCATGGCCGTCGCGCAGATTCGCCTCGAAATCGAGATCGCTCCAGCGGTACACCTGCCGCCCCCAGATCAGCGACTTCCCGCCGACCTGGTCACCCTGAATCCAGGTGAACGGCGTGTCCTCGACGTAGGGATTGCGGTGATCCTTCATGAAGAAGTGCTTGACCGATTCGTGGAATTGGCCCGTGCGCGCCTGGATCGGGTATTCCTCGGCACCTTGCGTCCCCACCGCCAGCCGCGCGTTGCGCAACGGGAACTCCCAGCTGGGCTTGTGCTCGGTGATGTAATCCTTGCGGTGCTCGACGTTGCGCCCGCGCTCGATCACCAGGGTCTGGAGCCCCTTCTCCGTCAGCTCCTTCGCGGCCCAGCCGCCCGTGATGCCGGACCCGATTACGATGGCGTCGTAGGTGATCATGCCCAGGCCCTTCCGACGGAGCTATAGGGGATGTCGCCGCGGTATGCACCGAAGGGGCTCACGTGCAGCTCCTGCATGGCGCCGATCTCCGATGTGTAATAGCCGACCAGCGTGAGCTCCTTCAGGCGGCGGAAGAACCATCCGTCCGCCGCACTGCCCGGCGCATAGGCTTGCGCGTCCAGCTCGGTGAGCAACGCGATGCGCTGCTCGGGCGCGCACTGCACGAAGACCTTGCCGTGTGTGGATCGGGCGCTCCCGTCCACGCCGGCGAGCCCTGCCAGGAACCGGTCGCGCTCCGCGGCTGGGTAGTGGTCGGTAAGGAGCGTATCGACGAAGCGGTGCACCCCGGCCGCGCGAGCGCCGGGTGTCTCCGTCTGCGGAATGATGTGCTCGGCGAGAGTGGCGACGAGCTCCAGCTGTGCTGGGCTCAGGGTCCGCGGCGCCCACGTCGGCGCGGTCGCCCACGCGCGGCGCGTCGCCGTGCTCAGGACGCCCGCGACCGTTGGGGCGGAGATGGCGCCGCCCAACAGGATCGCCACTTGTTGCAGCGCCCGGCGGCGACTTATGGAATCGTGTTTCACAGCGTGACCCCCTCCTTCCAAATCGCTATCTCACGGTAGCCGTGTTTCTCGTTGTTGGCGAGCTCGCGTCCGGAGGCCACAGCGAGGATCAGCGCGAAGAGCTCCTCCTCGAGCTGGTCCATCGTCGCGGTGCCGTCCAGCAGCGCCCCCGCGTTCAGGTCGATCCAGTGCGGCTTCTTCGCCGCAATCGCGCTGTTGGACGAGATCTTGAGCGTCGGCACCGGGAAGCCGAGCGGTGTACCGCGCCCGGTGGTGAAGAGCAACAGCGTCGCTCCGCTCGCGACCAGCGCGGTGGACGACACCGCGTCGTTGCCCGGGGACTCGAGGAGGGACAGGCCCCCTCCGGGCGGCCCCGCCGGCTCGCCGTAGCGCAGTACCCGGGTCACGGTGGCCAGCCCGCCCTTCTGGATGGCACCGAGCGCCTTCTCTTCCAACGTCGTCAGGCCGCCCGCCACGTTGCCCGGCGAGGGGTTCTCGTAAATCGGCTGTCCGTGGCGCAGGAAGTACGCCTTGAAGTCGTTGATCAAGGCGACGATCTCCCGGAACACCGCCGCGTCGGCCGCGCGGTTCATCAGGAGCTGCTCGGCGCCGAACATCTCCGGCACCTCGGTAAGGATCACGCTGCCGCCGAGGGCGGTGAGTCGGTCGGCGATGCGCCCGAGGAGGGGGTTGGCGGTGATCCCGCTCAAGCCGTCCGAGCCGCCGCACTTGTGGCCGAGGACGAGATCGGAGGCCGGGCACTGCTGTCGCGCGTCGTGCTCCATCGTCGCCACCAGTTCCGTCAAGCTCGCGAGCCCCGCTTCCACCTCGTCGGAGACCTCCTGCGAGTTGAAGAACCGTAGCCGGGCCGGGTCGACGTCGCCGGCGAGGCGCAGCAGCTCGTCGAGCTGGTTGTTTTCGCAGCCCAGGCCGAGCACCAAAACGCCGCCCGCGTTGGGATGGCGCAGCAGACCGGCCAGAGCGCGCTGGGTGTGGCGGAGGTCGTCGCCGAGTTGGCTGCAGCCGTAGGGATGCGAGAAGCTGTAGACACCGTCGACCTGGCCCGCGAATCGCTGCGCCGCCGCACGCCCGATTTGCTCGGCCGCGTGGTTCACGCAGCCCACCGTGTTGAGGATCCACACCTCGTTGCGCGTGCCCACCCGCCCGTTGCGTCGCCGGTAGCCCATGAAGGTCCGTGCAGGTAGGGGCGCGGCATGCCGCGCCCCTACGCCCGCGGGCTCGTAACGGTACTCCACGACCCCTTCGAGGCACGTCTTGAGATTGTGGGTGTGCACCCAGGCGCCGCGTGCGATGGGCGCCGTGACCTCGCCGATGGGGAAGCCGTATTTCACCACCGGCTCACCCGGCTCGAGCGAGCGCACGGCGATCTTGTGGCCCAAGGGAACGTCCTCGCCAAGCTGTAGCGCCTCACCGTCGACGACGACTTGGCACCCCTCGGCGAGCGCCCGCACCGCCACCGCGACGTGATCGGCCGGGTGGATTCTGACCGCCTGGGGCGCTGCGGTCACCGCGTGAAGTCCCGGTAGTAGGTCTCGATCTGCTGTGGCGTGGCGGTCCCGGACAGGATTAGGACGCGGTGGCGGAACGTGGTCGACTCCCCCGGCGCGAGCCGGAGGTTCAGCTGCTCCTTCCCATTCGTGAACGCCTTCCGCCCCAGTGGATTGGCCGCGAACAGGCCGTAGCCGCGCGCGTGCCAAAAGGTCGGGAAGCCGACGTTCTTGGGATGGTCCAGGATCGCGAGCGTGACCGGCTCGCCGTCAACCACGCCGGTGAGCATCGTCCAGCGGCCGCGCGTGCCCCACACCGAGTCCCCCTCGAGGTCTTCCGAGCTCGTGTAGCGGCCGGTGACGCCCTCGTTGTTCAGCATCGCTACGGTGGTCGCGTGGCCGTTCGCGTCGGTGAACACCTCCGCCGTCTTGGAGGGTTGCTCGAGCGCGCGGGCCACCCGCATGCCGAGGAGCCCGTCCTTCTCATCCGCGAAGGTCACGGCTTGGCCGAGCGCCGTGAGGGTCGTGATCCGATCCACGCCGCGCATGCCGTCCGCGGCGCGGAACACAAACCGTGTGTCTTCGCGCAGCAGCGCTTTCCCCTCGTGATCCACCCATTCCGCCGTCACCTCGAGCACCCCCTGACCCGCGCCGCCCTCGGCGCGGCGCACGGCGCGATGCACGATCGTGCCCATCTTGGGCGCGCGCGCCGCCGGGATCGCGTCCGAGTTGTTCCAGAAGTCGAGGCCGTTCACGTCACTGTACGTGAACCACAGGCCGACGTGATGCGGGTGGTCCACGCGCTCGCCCGGCCGGGGCTCGAGCGGCCAGCCGCGGGTGACCAGCTTTCCCGACGCGGTCCGCAGCGGGTAGAGCGTCGGCTTCTTGAGCGTGGTCGTTGTCGGGTAGATGTACGCCGTGAAGGGCTTCCCGTCGACCAGCACGTCGACGCGGCGCTGGTCCTCGTGCGACACCACGTCGACGCGGGGCGCCCCCTGAGCATGCCTCCACGTCCTCACCCCCTGTCCCCCTCTCCCTTCGGGAGAGGGGGAACTCATGACGTCCCCCCTCCCCGGAACGGGGAGGGGGTCAGGGGGTGAGGATCCTGGGGCGAGTAGCCCCAGTCCCACGAGCACCCAGGACGTGCGCATGTGTCAACCCATCACGATGTCGCGTTTGTTGTCGTCGAACATGACCTTGCGGCCGCTGTGCATCGCCGCGACGGTCATGCACAGCGCCACGGCGTGGTTGTAGCCGGCCTCGATGTCGGCGTTGGGCTTTTTGCGCGTGCGCACACACTCCATCCAGTTCCGCACGTTGGCGGTGGTGGACGAGTCGGCGCCGGTGTCCGCCGCCGTCTCCGCCGGGGCCAGATCGGAGAGCTTCGTGTTCGGAAGCAGATTCGGCTTCATCTCCATCTCCGCCGCCGCCTTCTCGTTCAGGCCGCCAGTCGGCGTGATCTCGTTGGTGTCGAGGTTCAGCATGCCGGCGTTCGAGTAGTACAGCTCCTTGGTGCCGCCGGCCGAGTTGGTCATGCGCGACGAGTATACCACCTGGAACCCCTTAGTGGGGTCGTTGAGCGGCCCGTAGTCGAATACGATCGTCGCCGTGTCCCAGTTCTTGCGCCCGTCCTTCCACAGGTAGACGCCGCCGTTGGCGACGACGCTGCGGGGGCGCGGCAGGTCGGTGAACCAGTGCACGGTGTCGATTTGGTGCACCATCCACTGATCCGGGATGCCGGACGAGTAGGGCCAGAACAGGCGATACTCGAGGTACTTGCGCGGGTCCCACGGCTCGTAGGGGAGATAGGCGAGGAACCGCTTCCAGTCAGTGTCCTGCTCCTTGATCGCGGCGACGAGCTGCGGGCGGCGCCAGCGTCCCGGCTGGTTCACGTTCCAGGTCATCTCCGCCATTACGATGTCGCCGAACTTGCCGGACCGGATGAACTCGTTGGCGAGCTGGTAGTTCTTGGCGCTGCGGCGCTGGGTGCCGATCTGCACGACGCGGTTCGACTGCTTGACAGCGTCGCGGATGGCCACCGCCATCTCCATGGTGTGCGCCAGCGGCTTCTCGATGTAGGCGTCCTGCCCCGCGTGCATCGCCTCGACACCGTGGTAGGCGTGCAGGAAGTCCGGCGTGGAGATCATCACCGCGTCGGTCGCCTTCGCGTCGTACATCTCCTCGTTGTTGCGGAACGGCCGCGGTTTGGCGCCCGTCACCTTCTCGATCCCGGCGACCCCCTCGTCGCGCCGCCGGTTCCAGATGTCGGACACGGCGACGATCTCGAAGTTGAGCTCCTTGCCGACTTTGCCGAACGCGGGGAGGAGGGCCTGGCGGAAGCGATCGGAGAAGCCGACGATTCCGACCCGCACGCGGTCGTTGGCGCCGAGGATTCTGGCGTAGCGTGCCGCCGGGAGCGCGGCGGCGGCCACCTTCAAGAACTCGCGGCGGCGCATGTGCGTCTTCTTCTTGGACATCTCCCCTCCTCGGGTCAAGAGTGTGGGCGACGGCGGCCGGCGGCGGACAGCCCGGCGACCGCGCCGCGCATGTAGGCGAACGACTGCTTCATCCCCGGCAGCGGGTCATCGGCGTCGATTTCGTACTCGAGGTTGACATAACCGCGATAGCCGATCGCCTCGAGTTGCTGAAAGATTGCCGCGATCGGGATCGCTCCCTCGCCGACAATGCACTGGCTCCCCTTCGCCGTCAAATCGCGCAAATCCTTCGCGTGCATGTCGAGCAGCCGCGGCCCGGCGTCCGCTACCGCCTGCACGACGTCGGTGCCGGTGCGCACGGTGTGCCCGATGTCGATGCACAGCCCCATCCGCCGGTCCATGTTCTTCAGGTGCTTCAGCGCGTCGTACGGGGACGGGAACCGCTTGTCTTCCGGCCCGTGGTTGTGGATGGCGACCGCGATGTCGTACTGCTTGGCGAAGCGCTCGATGCGCGGCAGGGTCTGCGGGTCTGTGTGGGCGGTGATGAGCGGCATGCCGGCGGCCTTGGCGTACGTGAAATACTTGCCCACCTCCGCGTCGGTGTCCTGCTCGAAGGTGATCACACCGCCGCCGACGATGACGAGCCCGGCCGCCTCGATCTCCTGGCGCGCCGCCGCCAGCTCCGCGGGCGACACCTCGAACGGCAGGTGCACGGACTTGAGGTTGATGTAGCGCGCGCCCAGCGCCTTCACCATGGCGATGGCTTTGTCCCGGGGGAAGTTGCGCAGTGAGTAGCTCGCGACGCCGAGGTTCAGGGTCTCGACCGAGTTCCCCCTCTCCCGGAGGGAGAGGGGGTCAGGGGGTGAGGACCCCGTGATCGAGTGGGGGACGAAGCGCGCGGTGTCGAGCGCGGCGCCCGCCACGCCCGCGGCGGTAGTCGCCAGGAAGGCGCGACGCGGCACTGGCCCGTCGGCCATCCTCAGTACCCCGGGTTTTGCGGGAAGGGCGTGGTGGTCCGGTCGATCTGGTTCTGCGGGATCGGCCGCAGCACGTGGAACGGCTGGATGTTGTTCTTGGCGTCGGGGTTGTACGCCTTGACACGCGCCAGCAGCGTGTGAGTGCGGACCAGGTCGAACCACCGCAAGGTCTCGCCCGCCAGCTCCCGCGCCCGCTCGTTCAGGATCTCGTCCAGAGTGAGTTGGTCTACGGTGCGCTCCATCTCGGCCTCGTGCCCCGGGATGGCGGCACGGCGGCGCACGGCGTTGAGGTAGGGGAGCCCCTCTGCCGGCCGGCCGTCACGCATCAAGGCCTCGGCCGCGATCAAGTACGTCTCCGCGAGCCGGAAGAGGAGGTAGTCCCGCGAGCCGCGCGTCTCGTTGACGCTGAGCCGGAAGGGGTCTTCGAACTTGTTCAGCGACGGGAAAATCCGGTTGCTGTACGTCTTCGGCGTGTACACGCGGTACGGCTTGGTCTTCGCCAGCACGGTATCCGCGTCGCTGGTCGAGACGAACACCGCCGTGTCGCCGAGCTGGAACTTGAGCGCGCCGCTCAAGTCCCGCGGGATCGTCGTCACGTTGTTGGCGTACCACACGCGTTTGAACTGGGCGTCGTAGCGCGCGTCCTTGGTGCGGTCGTACAAGCCCAGCAGGAACGTCGTGGGCCGGAAGCGCTTGAACGGGCGGCCGTTGGCGATGTCGCGCAACATGCCGGGCAGGACATCGTACTCCATCAGGAAGTACAGATGCCCCGTGTTGCCGGGGCCGGTAGTCAGCGGGTCCATGGTGTACTGGACCGACCAGATCACCTCCGCGTTCCGCTCGTTGTTGAACGCGAACACGTCGGCGAACCGGGGCAGCAGCTGGTATTGCCCGGAGTTGATGACCCGGAGCGCGTAGTCGGCGGCGTTCGCGAAGTCGCCGGCCTGCTGTTTCGCGGCCTCGTCGACCACGGCGTTCGTGTCGCGGAGCCGCGTCAAGTAGACCTTGGCCATCAGATGCTGCACCGCCCCTTTGGTCACGCGCCCGTAGTCTTTCGTGACGGAACCGAGATTCGCTTCGGCGTAGCGCAGGTCGCTCAAGATCTGCTCATAGACCGTATCGACCGGGACGCGCGTGAACTCGGTGCTCGGCGTCGTGGTCGCTGTCAGCTGCAGCGGCAGCGGCCCGTACATCTGGACCAGGACGAAGTAATAGAGCGCGCGCAGGAAGCGCACTTCGGCCAGCCGTTGGGCTTTGAGGCTCGAGTCCATCTGCACCACCGGCGCCTGGCCGATCGCCGAGTTGGCGGTGTTGATCGCCCGATAGAAGTCGTCCCAGGTGTTGCTGAAGTAGTCCACCGTGGGGTTCAGCTGTGATGTGTAGTCGTTGATGTATTTGTAGCTCCCGTCGGCGCCCTTGGTGTAGGTGTCCGTCCCGAACTCGGTCACCGTGAAGCCCCGTTCCTGCGCCCAGAAGCTGCGCAGCGGCTCGTACGACGCGTTGACCAGCGCTTGGAACGCGGCCTCCGTGCCGTAGGCTCCCGGCGTCAAGCCGGAAATGACGTCTTCATTCAGGTCCATGCAGCCGGCGAGGCCCGCCAGCAGCACCGCGCCAAGCACCACGCCAGTTCGCTTGCTCATGGCTCCTCCCGCCGGTCTAAAAGCCTACCGTGAGGCCGGTCAACACCGTCCAGTAGCCGGGCACACCGGCGCTGGTGCGTGACTCAGGGTCGAGGCCTTGAAAGTCGGTGAACAGGAACGGATCCAGCGCCGTGGCGTAGACGCGCAGGGAGCGGCCGCGGAACGGACCGATCCGCGCGCCCGGCACGGTGTAACCCAGCGTGATGCTACGGACGCGGACGAACGACCCATCTTCGAAGCCCAACGCGCTGTTGAACGGCGGGAATTCCTGATCGACGTTCGGACGGGGATCGGTGTTCGAAGGGTTGGTCGGCGTCCAGTAGTTCACGGCGAGGTTGTTGTAGCGGCCGGCCAGCACGTTGTTGTCCTTGCGGAACTGGTCGTTCACCATGAAGCCCCAACGGGCGACCGCCATGATCGACAGGTCGAGGCCCTTCCAGTCGAAGTGGCTGGTCAGGCTTCCCGTCCAGTCGGGGAACCCGGTGCCGAGAATCACCCGGTCGTTGGCGTCGATCTTGCTGTCGCCGTTCTGGTCGACGATCCGAATGTCCCCGGGCTTCCGCCCGTAACGCTTCGCCTCGATGGAATCCTGAAGCTGCCAGATGCCGGCGAACTTGTAGTCGTAGTAGACCTGGATGGGGTAGCCGATAAACCAGCGGTTTCCCACGTCGTCCTTGTAGCCGCCGTACAAGCTGACGATGCGATTGCGGTTCATCGCCCAGTTGAGCTGGGTGGTCCACGCCAGTCCATGCCAGTTCCGGAGGAGCTCGGTCGAGAGAGCCACCTCGGCCCCGTAGTTCCGCGTCGCCCCGACGTTCTGCAGAATGCTCGAGTAGCCGTTCGCGCCGGCGAGCTGCCGCGCCATCAGCAGGTGGTCCGTGGAGGACCGATAGACGTCCACCGATCCGCTGAGCCGGCCGCTCAGCAGGCCGAACTCCAGCCCCACGTCTACCTGGCCAGTCCGCTCCCACGTCAGATCCGGGTTCACGAGGCTGCCGGGCCGGTAACCTACCGCCGGCTGGTCAGCGAACGAGTACATCGTTCGCGTCAGCGATCCTTCCGTCTGATAGGGATCGATCGCCGTATTGCCGGTTTGCCCGTAACTAATCCGCAGCTTCAGATCGGAGAAGAGGTTGGTGCGACGGATGAAGTCCTCGTCAGCGAGCCGCCAGGCCACCGCAACCGAGGGGAACAGCTGATACTTGTGTCCCGGAGCCAGACGGGAGGAGCCGTCCAGGCGACTGGTCAACGTCAGGAGATAGCGATCCTTGAGCGCGTAATTGACCCGGGCCATGTAGGATTGGAGTTTCCAATCGGTCAGGTTGCTGCCCACGCTCAAGATGCGGCCGGCTGACCCCAGGTCGTAGAACTGCTGCTGCTCGTACGGCAGCCCGGTCACGCTCGTGACCTGATCTTCGAACTGCTGCCGCTGGATGCTGTACAGCAGCGTGGCCTCGACCCGCTGAGCCGAGCCCAAGCTCCGCCGAATGGTCAGAATGTTGTCGAGGGTGTAGGCGACGGTACGATTTTGCTGCAGCGACGCATTGGCGCCGCTTCCCTGCATCGCCTGCGTCTGGGCACCCCAGAACTGTCCCCGCCGGAAAAACGTCAGGTCGGCGCCGAAGTTCACCCGCCAGGTCAGCCACTCGGTCAGATTGTAGTCGGCGAACAGCGTACCGAACACCCGGGTGCGCGCCCGGTTGTCCTTCTGGTTCTGGATGTCGGAGAGCGGGTTCACACGCTGCCCGTCCGGGGTGGGCTTGAAGATGAGGTTTCCTGCGCTGTCGAACGGCATGCCGAGCGGGTCGTTGCCCAGCGCCTCGCTGTAGACCCCGTCGCCTCTGCCGAGGCGCTGGTCGCTGCGAACCGCGTTGGTGGAGGTGCCGACTCGCAGGCGGGGGCTCAGCCGATGGTCGAAATTGAGTCGCGCCGACCAGCGCGTGAAGTCCTGCCCCTTCACGATTCCGCGCTGATCGAACTTGCTCCCGCTGAGCGCGAACCGGCTCTTGTCGTCGCCTCCGGTGATCCGCACCTCGTTGTTGACCTGCTGCCCCTCCTGCAACACGAGATCTTGCCAATCCGTCCACTGACCGGCTTTGAGCGACGCAATCTCCACCGGCCACAAGAGCGCAGCATCGCCGGCGTCGCACGCCGCCACGCCGCTCGGGCACTGGTACTTTCCCACCGTCCGGCTGGCCTCCCGCTTGAACTGGGCGAATTGCGGGCCGTTCATCATCTGCATCCGCCGCGACGCCTGCTGCACGCCGAAATACGTGTCGTAGCTGACGCTCGTCACCCCCGCCTTGCCCTGCCGGGTGGTGATGAGCACCACGCCGCTGGCGCCGCGCGAGCCGTAGATCGCCGTGGCCGATGCGTCCTTCAAGACCTCGATCGACTCGATGTCGTTCGGGTTCAGGTCCCCGATCCCCCCGGACAGCGGGATGCCGTCGAGCACGTAGAGCGGATCGTTGGACGCGGTCAGCGAGCGCTCGCCCCTGACCCGGATGCTGATGCCGTCGCCTGGCTTGTTACCGGTGGTGAGGATATCCACGCCGGGTACGCGCCCCTTGAGGGCGTCGACGGCGTTCGCCTTCGGAACTGCCGTCACGTCTCCGCCTGATACCGAGGTCACGGAGCCCGTCACATCCTTGCGGGCCTGCGTGCCGTAGCCGACGACGACGACCTCCGAGAGCGAGATGGCGAGCAGCGGCAGCCGGAAGTCCGCGGTGGCCGTATTCCCGGCTGCCACGACCACGCCGGCGAGCTCGGCGGGCGCGTGCCCGATCAGTTGCGCCCGCAGCCGATACGTCCCGGGAGGCACGAGGGCGATGGTGTAGCGGCCGTCGACCCCAGCGGTGGCGCCGAGTGCCGTGCCCACAATCGTCACACGGGCCTCCGCTAGGGGGGCGCCAGTCTCCTGGGCCGTGACTGCACCCGAAATCGTCCCTGCGTCGTGCCCCGCGGTCGTGGTCCCGTCTTGGGCGCGGCCGACGTGGAGAGGCAAGACGACGAACAGCGGTAACAGCAGAGGGAGATGCCTGGGGGTGGAACGGCGCCCGGCCGGCAGGGACCGGACCGGCGCCGACACGACGACGTGATGGGGTAGCGATGGACGCCCCCCGACGGCTTGGCGGCGACGCTTCCACATCGGATCCTCCGAGTGCGCGGAATCCCCGTTTTTGGAGTGCCTCCGCAAGCGTCGTGCCCCTCACGTGATGCTAGTCACGCAGCCCAAGAACCGTCGCCAGGTGTGCAGTGGAACTTTCGTCAAGCGGCATCACGCATCGCTGCTCGGGTCGTCTAGGTTGGATCGTCGGGAACGGGGTGTCGCGCCGACGCCACGGGTGCTGCGGGCGCTCAGCGACGGGCCGCGCTCAGGCTCACCGCCGCTCCTGTACGCGCCGACCGGTACAGCGCTTCCACGAGCTCGACGCTGCGGCGTCCCTCGCGGCCGTCACACAGCGGCCTCGCCCCCGTGCGGATCGCGGACAGGAAATCTTCGAGCACCCGGCGGTGCCCGCGGACGTTCGCCACCACGGGAGACGTAGCGCTGGCGTTGGTGCCTCCCGCTTCGGCAGGGGGTGCGTCCGGCGGCGGCGCCCGGAGCTGGACGGAGACGACCCGGTCGTGCTCGACGAGGACGGTTCCCTCCGAGCCCGTGAGCTCGACGCGCCGCGGGAATCCCGGGAAGGCCGATGTCGCCGCCTCGAGTGTGCCGATGGCGCCGCCGGCGAACTCGAGACACGCGACCGCCGTGTCCTCCACCTCGATGTCGTGGAGCGCGGTGCGCGTGCTGGCGTAGACACGCGCGATGTCCCCGAGCAGCCACAAGAGCAGGTCGACAGAGTGGATTGCCTGGTTCATCAGTGCTCCGCCGCCGTCGAGCGCCCACCTCCCGCGCCACCCGGAGCCGGCGTAGTATTCCGGCGGCCGGTGCCACTTCACGCGCGCCGACACCAGGATCGCGCTGCCGAGCGCGCCTGTCGCGAGCAGACTCTTGAGCCAGACGAGGTGAGGCGCGGTGCGGTCTTGAAAGATCACGCCCAACTTCACGCCGGCGCGGTCGCACTCGTCGACCAGCGCGTCGATGTGCTCGGTGGTGACGTCGAGGGGCTTCTCCACCAGCACGTGCAGCCCCTGCCGTGCGGCGGCCCGCGCGTGCTCGGCGTGAAGGCCCGACGGCGTCCCCACGAGCACCGCGTCCATCGGCCGGTGTCGCATGAAGCCGTCGAGATCCCGGTAGGCCCGCCCGCCGTAGCGAGCGGCCATGCCTGACGCCTTCTCCGGATCTCGCCCCCAATACGCGACGAGCTCGACGCCCGGAGTCTCCCGTGCGGCGCGCGCGTGCGTGTCGCTGATGTTGCCTCCGCCGAGGATACCGATGCGGACGGTCATACTCGGTACATGGCACGCCTGGCGCATGTTTTGCAAGGTCGCAAAGGCCGGCGCCCGATCATGACGGACCCCGCGAACGACGCGCACGACGCGAACGACGCGCATGACGCGCATGACGCGATCGACCGGCGCGAGGCGTTGCGGCGCGCGGCCCTCTTGCTCGGGGGTGCCCTTGCCGCTCCTGCCATCGCCGGCGTGCTCGCCGGGTGCGAGGCGCGCCGGGTCCCCGACAGCGCCTGGGCGCCCCGCGCGCTCACGCCGGCCCAGGCGGAGCTGGTCGCCACCGTCGCCGAGCACATCCTCCCCGAGACCGACACGCCGGGCGCCCGCGCCGTGGGCGTGCACCGCTTCATCGACGCCGTGCTCGCGGAGTCCTACCCCGCCCCGGAGCGGGAGCGGTTCCTGGCCGGCCTCGCGGACCTCGATGCACGGGCGCAGCGCAGCTGCGGCCGCCCCTTCCTGCAATGCGCGACACAGACGCAGCGCACGCTGCTCGATCAGCTCGACCACGAGGCGTTCGTCGCGACACCCGAGCGGGACGAGGTGCCGTTCTTCCGCACGCTGAAAGAGCTCGCGTTGCTCGGCTACTACACCTCCGAGATCGGCGCCACGCGCGAGCTGCACAACCTCCCGGTCCCGGGCCGCTTCGAGGGGTGCGTCCCGCTCGCACAGGTCGGTCGAACGTGGGCCGTGTGAACGAACCGTACGACGCCATCGTCGTCGGCTCCGGCATCACCGGCGGCTGGGCCGCCAAGGAGCTGTGCGAAAAGGGGCTGCGCACGCTCGTGCTCGAGCGCGGCCGGCATGTGGAGCACGGCAAGGACTACGTCACCGAGTGGCTGCAGCCCTGGCAGTTCCCCCTGCGCGGCCGCGGCGACCAGGAGCTGTACGAGCGCGACTACCCGATCCAAAGCAAGAACTACGCATTCGGCGAAGCGACCCGACACTTCTTCGTGAACGATCGGGAGCACGCCTACGTCACCCCTGACGACAAGCCGTTTCGCTGGATCCGCGGCTACCAGCTGGGCGGGCGCAGCCTCATCTGGGGTCGGCTGTGCTGGCGCTGGAGCGACCTCGATTTCGAGGCCAACCGGCGCGACGGCCACGGGGTCGATTGGCCGATCCGCTATCACGACTTGGCGCCCTGGTACGCTCACGTCGAGCGGTTCATCGGGGTGAGCGGCGAGCCGCTCGGCCTCGCGCATCTGCCGGACGGCGAGTTCCTCCCGCCGTGGGAAATGAACTGCGCCGAGCGGCTCGTGCAGCAGGGAATCGAGCGTGCGTTCCGCGGGCGGCGCATGACGGTGACGCGGGTTGCCAACCTGACCCGGGCGCACAACGGCCGCGGCCCCTGTCAGGCGCGCAACCAGTGCGCGCGCGGCTGCAGCTACGGTGGCTACTTCTCGAGCTTGAGCGCCACCCTGCCGGCGGCGCGGCAGACCGGCAAGCTCACCGTCGTCACCGACGCGATCGTGCACAGCGTCATCTACGACGAGCGGGCCGACCGGGCCGTGGGCGTGCGCGTGATCGACGCGCATACCAAGGCGACGCGCGAATACGCCGGGCGGGTGATTTTCCTGTGCGCCTCGACCCTCGCCACCGCGCAGATCCTGCTGAACTCCAAGAGCGCGCGCTTCCCGACCGGCCTGGCCAACTCGAGCGGCGAGCTGGGCCACAACGTGATGGACCACATCTCGAAGGCGGGTGCGCGCGGCGTCGTGCCCGGTCTGTTGGACAAGTACGTCTACGGCCGGCGGCCCACCGGGACGTACATCCCGCGCTTCCGAAATCTCGGTGTGAAGGGGGAGGCGCAGCTCGGGTTCCTGCGCGGCTACGGAATCCAGGCGGGGGCTGGTCGGGAGGGCTGGACGCGCGGCGCGGCGGAGCCGGGACTGGGAGCGGACTTGAAGCAGCGGCTGCGCGAGCCGGGACCATGGAGAATCTCGCTGCAGGGCTACGGCGAGTGCCTGCCGCGGCACGAGAACTATGTGGATCTCGACCCGGAACGGAAGGACCAGTGGGGGATCCCGCTCTTGCGGATCCATTGCGCCTGGAGCGCCAACGAGCGGGCCATCCGCGAAGACGTACAGACGCAGGGGGCCGAGATGCTGGAGGCCGCCGGCTGCACCAACGTCGAGACGTACGACGACGAGGGGCCGCCCGGCTTCAGCGTGCACGAGATGGGGACCGCCCGCATGGGCAAGGACCCCAGGACGTCGGTGCTCAACGCGCACAACCAGGCGCACGACGTGCCGAACCTCTTCGTCACCGACGGTGCCTGCATGGCCAGCTCATCGTGCGTCAATCCGTCGCTCACCTATATGGCCCTCACCGCGCGCGCCGCGGACTACGCTGTGAGCGAGCTGCAACGCCGTAACCTGTGACTCAGCCCGCGCGTGCCGCACAGCTCAGGGTCGCCGCGACGTCGTTCCTGGCGCTGTTCTCGATAGTAGGGATCGCGCTCTACGGCTTGCCGTTCTTCTACGACTTCATGGTGCGCGAGTTCGGCTGGTCGCGCGCCCAGGTGACTTCCGGCAACGCGATCAGCAAGCTCGTCGTCGGGCCGCTGTTCGGGTTCCTCGCCGGCTGGCTGGTCGACCGCTTCGGCCCGCGCCGCCTCATGGTCGCGGGGATCCTCATGGCTGGTGCCGCGCTCGTCGGGCTCGGGGCAATCCACACGCTCGCGGGGTTTTACTTCTTCTACTTCTTCAACGCGCTTGGGAACTTCTGCGGCGGGCCGCTCCCGAACCAGGTGCTCTTGTCCCGCTGGTTCACCGCGGCGCGCGGCCGGGCGATGGGCTTCGCGTACCTTGGCATCGGGGTCGGCGGCGCGATGGTGCCGTTCCTGGCGGTGTGGCTGACGCGGGCAGTCGGCTGGCAAGGCGCGCTACAGGCCCTGGGCGTGCTGATCGTCGTCGCGGCCCTGCCGCTGGCGCTGTTTGTCCCTGAGGCGCCGCCTGCGGCAGCCGGCACCCCGACCCCCGATCCCCGGGCCGCGGGCCCCGCTTCCATCCGCACGGTCCTTCGTGCGCCGGCATTCTACCTGCTGCTTGCCGGCAGCATGTGCTCAATCGCCGCGGTCGGCGGCACGAACCAGCACCTGAAGCTGTTCCTGAGCCTCGATCACGGCTACTCGCAGGCTGCGGCCGCACAGATCGCGTCGCTGGTGCTCGTGTCGAGCCTGGCCGGCCGTTTGGGCATGGGGTGGCTGGCGGACCGGATGTCCAAGAAGTACGTGATGCTGTTGATCTATGGGCTCGTCGCGTCGGCGATCCCCTTGCTCTTCCTCACGGGAACGCCCGCAGCGATCTACCTCTTCGCCTTAGTCTTCGGGATCGGGCTGGGCGGTGAGTACATGGTCATCCCGCTCATGGCCGCCGAGCTGTTCGGGGTGCGGGTGCTGGGACGCGCGATGGGTGTCGTTCTGACGGCCGACGGCGTTGCCGAGGCGCTCGCGCCTGTGCTCGTGGGACGGATGCGCGATGTGACGGGGAGCTACGCCACCGGCTTCGCGGCCGTGATCGGCTTTGCGATCACGGGCGCGATCGCAGTGCTGTTCCTGCCGCCTACCTCCCCGCCTGTCCCCACCTTTGTAGGGGCGCAGCATGCTGCGCCCTACGCGCGCCCCTAGGGAGGGGCTGATGGCCACGCGACGCATCGGGATCATCATGAACGGCGTCACTGGCCGCATGGGATTGAACCAGCATCTCGTCCGCTCGATCGTCGCCATCCGACAACAGGGCGGCGTAGCGTTGCCGGGCGGTGAGCGGCTGCTTCCCGACCCGATCCTCGTCGGTCGGAACGAGTCCAAGCTCCGGGCAGTCGCCGACGCGCACGGCATCGAGCGCGTGTCGACCGACCTGGACGCCTGCCTCACGAATCCAGCGGACTCGATCTACTTCGACGCTACGCTGACCTCCCTCCGCGCCGACCACGTGCGGCGGGCCATCGCCGCGGGCAAGCACGTCTACTGCGAGAAGCCGCTGGCGACCACGACGGCCGAAGCGCTCGATCTGCTGGGTCTCGCCCACCGCCGCGGGGTGAAGCATGGCATCGTGCAGGACAAGCTCTTCCTCCCCGGCATCCGCAAGCTCAGGCGCTTGGTCGACGAGGGGTTCTTCGGCCGCATCCTGAGCGTGCGCGGCGAGTTTGGGTACTGGGTATTCGAGGGCGACGAGCCGCCGGCGCAACGCCCGTCGTGGAACTACAAGAAGGAGGAGGGCGGCGGGATCATTCTCGACATGTTCGCCCACTGGCGCTACCTGCTCGACCACACGTTCGGGGAGGTCAAGGCCGTGCAGTGCACCGGCGCGACGCACATCCCCGCACGAGTTGACGAGCGGGGCAAGCGCTACGCCGCGACGGCGGACGACGCAGCGTACGCCACGTTCGTGCTGGCCGGGCCCGCAGGCGACATAGTCGCGCAGTTCAACTCCTCGTGGGCGGTACGCGTGTACCGCGACGACCTGCTGCAAATCCAGGTCGACGGCACGCTCGGCAGCGCCGTCGCGGGCTTACGGAGCTGCAAGACGCAGCCTCGCGCCGACACGCCGCGGGCGGTGTGGAACCCTGATGTGCCGAACCCGTTCGCCTTCTATGCGCAGTGGCGAGAGGTCCCGGACGAGGGGCCGCCCGACAACGCCTTCAAGGTGCAGTGGGAAATGTTCCTGCGTCACGTCGCGGCGGACGAGTCATTCCCACACGATTTCTGCGAGGGCGCGAAGGGCGTGCACCTCGCGGAGCTGGGACTCCAGTCGTGGGCGGAGCGCCGCTGGGTCGAGGTGCCGTCGCTCGCCCCCTCTCCTTCGCTCGGCGAGTCCTCACCCCCTGACCCACTCTCCCTTCGGGAGAGGGGGCACATCCTGAGTTCCCCCTCTCCGGAACGGAGAGGGGGAAAGGGGGGGAGGACCATCCGCCTGCCGCGCCCTGACGGCGCGCTCGAGCTGTACACGCTGCGGGAGCCCGTCGCCTGGAGCGCTCCCGCGGGGCCGATCCAGAGCCGCGTCGCGTACGCTGCGGCGCACGTCGTGTGCGACCCCCTCGCCGACTGCGATCCGCTCTCGCAACCGCGGCTCGACTGGGAGGCCACGCTTTCCTACCGTCGTTACTTGTGGTCGTTCGGCCTCGCCGTCGCCGAGGCGATGGACACGGCGCAGCGCGGCACGGGGCTAGGCTGGCCGGGGGCGCGCGAGCTCATCCGCCGCTCGATGAGTGAGGCACGGGCGACCGGGGGGAGGATCGCCTGCGGCGCCGGCACCGACCATTTGATGCCGGGTGAGCGCGTGACGCTCGACGACGTCGCGCACGCCTACGAGGAGCAGGTCGGCTACGTCGAGCGGCATGGCGGACGGGTGATCCTGATGGCGAGCCGGGCGTTGGCGCGGGCGGCGCGCGGGCCGGACGACTACCGCCGGGTGTACGGCACGATCCTCCGGCAGGCGAGCCGGCCGGTGATTCTCCACTGGCTGGGGGACATGTTCGACCCGGAGCTCGCCGGGTATTGGGGAACGCGGCACGTGCGAGAGGCCATGCACGTCTGCCTTGGGATCATCCGCGATCACCGAACCAAGGTCGACGGCATCAAGATCTCGCTGCTCGACGCGGAGCGCGAGATCGAGATGCGCGCGCTCCTCCCCGACGGTGTGCGCATGTACACGGGCGACGACTTGAACTACGACCGGCTGATACTGGGAGACGGGGGGGCGGGAGACGGTCACAGGCACAGCGACGCGCTGCTGGGGATCTTCGACGCGATCGCGCCCGCTGCGTCGGCCGCGCTGCAGGCCTTGGACCGGGGGGACGTGGCCGGTTACCGCCGGGCGCTGGGGCCCAGCGTGGCGCTGTCGCGCCACATCTTCCAGCCCCCCACGTACGCGTACAAGACGGGCGTTGTATTCCTGGCGTATCTGAACGGCCACCAGACGCACTTTCGGATGCTCGGAGGTGCCGAGAGCTGGCGCTCCTTGCCGCATCTGGCCGAGCTGTTTCGGCTCGCGGACTGTGCCGGGCTGCTCGTCGATCCGGACCGCGCCGCGGAGCGGATGCGGCGGGTGCTGGCGCTCGCGGGGGTCGAGTGAGGCCATCACCCGCTGACCCGTTCGGGTCCTCACCCCCTGTCCCCCTCTCCGTTCGGGAGAGGGGGGACGTCCCGAGTTCCCCCTCTCCCGAAGGGAGAGGGGGTCAGGGGGTGAGGACCGCGGGGTCCCCCGGGATCAGCCGACTCAGCCTGAATCAGATCACCGCCGAGCGGGCGAGTCTCGTGGAGGCCGTCGAAGCGTGTGCCCGGCACGGCGTGCCATACATCGCCGTGTGGCGCCACAAGCTCGCGGAGACGGGACTCGATCGGGCGGTGCGCCTGGTGCGCGACGCCGGGCTACGCGTGTCGAGCGTGTGTCGAGGAGGGATGTTCCCGGCGGCGACCCACGCGGAGCGGGAGTCGCGGATCGAGGACAACCGGCGGGCGGTGGACGAAGCGGCGGCGCTGGGCGCGGAGGTCCTTGTCCTGGTGTGCGGGGCCGCGCCCCTGCCCGACCGGGACATCGCCGCGGCGCGTCGCATGGTCGCGGACGGCATCGCGCGCCTCGTGCCGTACGCCACGGAGCGCGGCGTGCGACTCGGGATCGAGCCGATGCACCCCGCGTTCGCGGCCGAGCGCTCCTGCATCACGACGCTGCGCGAGGCGCGCTGTCTGGCGGAGCGGTTCGATGCTGCGAGCGTCGGCCTCGTGGCCGACGTCTATCACATCTGGTGGGACCCCGACGTGTACGAGGAACTCGCCCGCGCCGCCGGGCGGCTGGTCGGGTTCCACGTCTCCGACTGGCTGGTGCCCGTGCACGACGTGCTGATGAACCGCGGCATGATGGGCGACGGCGTGATCGAGCTGCGGCGGATCCGCGGGGCCGTCGAGGGCGCCGGGTACGCCGGCCCGATCGAGGTCGAGATCTTCAACGAGGCAGTCTGGAGTACGCCGGTCGATACCCTCCTGCCGCTGATCAAGGAGCGATACCTCGCATGCGTCTGACGATCGCCTGTCTGCTAGCGCTGAGCGTCGCCGGCACCCGTGACCTCCCCTCGAACTACGTCGCGGGGACGGTGATCGAGCTGAATGACAACGGCGCGTGGTCGTGGTTCATGGACGAGCGGGCGATCGTCGACGACGGCCAGCTCATCGTGGGGTCGGTTCGCGCCGTGGGCGACTATCGCAACGACCGTGCCCCCGACTGGGGCAACGTCGAGGTCTCCGTCTACGACCTCGCTTCGGGCGCGACGCGGCACACGGTGCTGCACCGCCACCTGCAGCAGGACGACCATGCGAGTCCCGCGTTCCTCGCCCTGCCGGATGGCCGCTATGTGGCGGTGTACACGCAGCACGGGGTCGAGCGCCGCATCTACTACGCGGTGTCGGAGCCGCACAACCCTCTCAAATGGGGGCCCGCATCGACCTTCGACACGCCGGGCAGCCCCGCCCAGCCGCTGCGCGGCAACAACGTCACGTACTCGAACCTGTTCCGCCTGTCCTCGGGCCGCATCCTGAACTTCTTCCGCGGCGTCGATCTCGACCCGAACTACATGTACTCGGACGACACCGGCCGCACCTGGCGCTACGGCGGTCGCGTGGCCCACGGCAAGGACGGCTACAGCCCCTATCTCAAGTACGCCTTCGACGGCGTGAGCACGATCCACTTCGTCATGACGGAAGACCACCCGCGCAACTACGACAACAGCCTGTATCACGCCTTCGTGCGCGACGGCACCATCTACCTCTCGGACGGCACGCGCCGCGGCAAGCTCAGCGAGACCACCGACGTGGAGATCAACGCGTGGGACCTGACCAAGGTGTTTCAGGGCGACCCAGACAACGTGGCGTGGATGAGCGACCTCGAGCTGGATGCGCAGCAGCGGCCGTACGTGGTGTTCTCGGTCCAGAAGGACGGCCGCGGCCTGCCGCGCGGCCAGGGAGGGTTCGACCACCGCTTCGACTATGGCCGCTGGGACGGATCGGCGTGGCGGGTGCACGAGATCGCGTACGCGGGAACGCGGCTGTACGCCGGAGAGGACGACTATACGGGACTCGCTTCGCTCGATCCCAACGACCCGGACGTCGTCTACATCTCGACCGACGCGGCTCCCCTCACCGGGACGCCGCTGGTGAGTCGTGCCGACAGCCGGCGCCATCACGAGCTGTTCCGGGGCACGACGCGGGACTCGGGCGCCACGTGGCGCTGGGAGCCGCTCACGGCCAACTCGACCATGGACAACCTCCGGCCGGTCGTGCCCAGATGGAAGGATCCGCGCACGGCGCTCGTGTGGATGCGGGGGACATACAAGAACAACCACGGTGAGTGGACGACGGCGGTCGTCGCGATGATCCTCCCGCCCGCACCGGCCCGCTGATGCCGTGCCGGTCGCTCACCGCGTGCGTGATCGCGGTGAGTGCCCTCGCGCCCGTCACGGCGGCCCAGAGCGTTTCCGTCCGGGGGGAGCTGCCGCTCGTATGGGACGCGGTGGCGCCCGGCGTCTGGAAGGCGACCGTCGGCACGCCCGACTCTTTAAGCCTGCTCGACGCGGCTGGTGGCGCGCCGCGCCGGGACGCGCTGCTCCGCCTGCCGTCGGTGGACTTTCCGCTGCCGCGCGAGGAGATCCGTGTGTCGCGACGCGACCGCAAGGTCTCGCTCCGTTTCCCGCTCGAGCCGTCCGAAGAGCTCTACGGACTCGGGCTCAACTTCAAGGCCGTCGGGCAACGGGGGACGGTGAAGCAGCTGCACGTCGACCACTACGGGGGATCGGACAACGGGCGGACCCATGCGCCGGTGCCGTTCTACGTGTCGAGCGCCGGCTACGGCGTGCTGATCGACGCGCCGCGCTACGTCACCGTGTATGCGGGAACGGCCGTCCGCAGGGATTCGAAACATCCGCCGCCGGTCAAAGACCGAAATACCGACAGGAGCTGGTCGTCCCAGCCGCGGTCCGACGCCGTCGAGGTGCTGATCCCATCGGCCGGGGCGCGGCTTTACGTCTTCGCCGGCCCGACTCCCCTCGACGCGGTGCGACGCTACAATCTGTTCTCGGGTGGCGGCGCGCTCCCGCCCAAGTGGGGGCTCGGGTTCCTGCATCGCGTCCCGACGCTGTACACCGCCGATCAGGTGCTGCACGAGGTGGATGAGTTCGTCGCGCGCGGCTACCCGCTCGATGTAATCGGACTCGAGCCGGGGTGGCAGAGCGCGGCGTACCCCGGGACCTTCGTCTGGGACACGACGCGCTTCCCGGACGCGCCCGAGTTCATGCGGCAAATGCAGCGCCGGGGCGTGGCCGTGAATCTCTGGATCAACCCGTATGTCTCGCCCCGGGCGCCCTTCTACGAGAAGCTCCGGCCGCTCTCCGGCTCGCACACCGTCTGGACCGGACTCGTTCCTGACTTCACGCTCGCCGAGACACGCGCCGTCGTGCTCGATCTGTTCCGGCGCGAGCACTTGGACCTCGGCGTCTCGGGTTACAAGATCGACGAGGTCGACGGCTACGACAGATGGCTCTGGCCGGATGATGCGGAGTTTCCATCGGGCCTCTCCGGGGAAGAGATGCGTCAGGTGTACGGACTCTCGCTGCAGCGCGCCACGGCGCAGCTGTTCCACGAGCGCGACCGGCGCACCTGGGGTCTCGTGCGCGGCTCGAACGCCGGGGCCGCGCCGCTGCCGTACGTGATCTACAACGACTACTACAGCCACCCTGACTTCATCACCGCGCTGGTGAACAGCGGCTTCATCGGCGTCCTCTGGACGCCCGAGGTCCGCTCGTCCAAGACGAGCGAGGAGTGGCTGCGCCGCATGCAGTCGGTGTGCTTCTCCCCGCTCGCGATGCTCAACGCCTGGTCGGACGGCACGAAGCCGTGGTCGTTTCCGGACGTGGCCGACGCAGTGCGGGATGCGATGAAGCTCCGGGTACGGCTCCTGCCGTATCTCTACACGGCGTTCGCGCATTACCACTTTGAGGGGACGCCCCCGTTCCGCGCGATGGCGCTGGTCGAGGGGTTCCGGTCAGACCGCGACGTCAAGGACCAGTTCATGGTGGGTGACGACCTGCTCGTGGCGCCGCTGTTCGCCGGGGATAGCGCGCGCACCGTGGTCCTGCCGGCCGGGCGGTGGTACGACTTTTATACCGGGGACGTCGCAGGGAACGGAGAGACGATCACTGTACGCCCCGGTCTCGAGCGCATTCCCCTGTTCGTGCGCGACGGCGCCATCATCCCGCTGCTCGCCGACGAACCACGCCAGGTGCCGGCGCCCGCCGAGCGGGTGGACCTGGAGGTGCGGCACTACGGCGATGCGGACGGCCGCTTCGACCTGTACGACGACGACGGCGCGACGTTCGCGTACGAGCGGGGCGCCTTCGCGTGGAGTACGCTGGCGGTCAAGCGGGATGCCTCGGGACAGCTCCAGGGCAGCGTGCCCAGACCGCTCAGCGGGAAACCGTTCAGCTATCGCGCTATCCGATGGAAGATGCTCCCGTGATCGTGCCATCCTGTCTCGCTCTGCTCCTGTCGCTGCAGACACCTGCGACGCGCGTCGATTGGCCCGAGTTTCTCGCGCGCCACGATCTGGTCTGGGACCGTCTCCCCACGCGCTGGGGCGAGAGCGCGTTCATCGGCAACGGGCGCCTCGGCGCCACAATCGATGCGCAGGGAGGAGTGCTTGGCTGGACCATCAACCGCACGGACTTCGTCCACGACCAGTCGCGCTTCCCCATCGGGCGCGTCGTCGTGAAGACGACCGGAACGGTGCAGGGGGGCAACGCACGCTTGGCACTGTGGGACGCCGAGGCGAGCGGGACGGTCACCACGGACCTAGGAGAGGTCCGCTGGCGTAGCTTCACTGCCGCTCAGCCGTCGGTGATCGTCATCGTGCTCGACGCACGGGGCGGCGAGCGGGGGGGCGACGTGGACCTGGACTGGGCGCCGGCCGAGGCGCGGCCACCGCGCAAAGTGGCGCGGAAGGAGGCGTTCGCGCCGGAGGACCTGCATCCACCGCCGACCGTCACGCGCTCGCCGGCGGGTCTGACGAGCGTGCAGACGTTTATCAATGGCGGCGCGCACGCCGAATCGATCAGGCGCGCCGGCGCGCGGCTGTTCTACATCAGCATCGGTCGCGGGAACACCGGCCGCGAAGCCCTTGCCGAGGCGCAGGCCGCCACGGGGGAGGCCGCGCGGGTAGGACTGGCGCGACTCGCGGCCGCGCACCGGAAGTGGTGGCACGCCTACTATCCGGCGAGCTTCCTCACGTTCCCTCACGCCCGCCTCGAGGCGTATTACTGGATTCAGATCTACAAGCTCGGCTCCGCGATGCGCCCGGACGGGCCGATCCTGGACCTGAACGGCCCCTGGTACAGCGCCACGCCGTGGCCTGCGATCTGGTGGAACCTCAACATCCAGCTCACCTACTCCCCGTTGTTCCGGGCGAACCGCCTCGATCTCGCCGAATCGTTGTTCCGCAATCTGGATCAGCATCGGCAAGCGCTGATCGACAACGTCCCCGAGCGGCTGCGCGGCGAAGCAGCGGCGATCGGTCGCAGCTCGGGTCCCGACCTGGTGCGGTCTGTGGATCTTGCCACGGCGCAGAGCGACGCCGCTCATGAGATGGGGGACCTGCCGTGGACCATGTACTACTACTGGCTCCACTACCGCTACCAGATGGACGACCGGATGCTGCGCGAGCGCGCCTATCCGCTGCTCAAGCTGGCGATCGGGAATTACCTCGCGTACGTGGAGCGCGGGGACGAGGGGCGCTGGCACCTGCCGCCGACGCACTCGCCTGAGCTCGCCACGGTGCCGGACGCGAACTACGATCTGGCGCTGCTGCGCTGGGGTCTCGAGACGCTGGTCGCCAGTGCCGAGCGTCTCGGGCTCGACGAGCCGCTGCTGCCCCGCTGGCGCGACGTGCTCGCCAACCTCACGCCGTTTCCCACCGACTCCGCGGGGCTGATGGTGGGCCGCGGGCGGCCGTGGCAGCAATCGCACCGCCACTACTCGCACCTGCTCGCGATCTATCCGCTGCGTCTCATCACGCCCGATCGTCCCGAGCAGCGAGCACTGATCGAGACCTCGCTCGCAACCTGGGAGCGCGACAGATCGCTGTTCCGGGGATACTCGTTCACGGGTGGCGCGGCGATGCACGCGCTGCTGGGGCACGGCGATACGGCATTGGCTCGGCTGAACCAGTACCTCGACGCATCGCGCTACATGGAGCCGAACACGTTCTACGCGGAGGCCGGTCCCGTCATCGAAACGCCGCTCTCCGCAGCTACGTCGATACAGGAGCTGTTCCTGCAGGATTGGGGCGGCGCCCTGCGGGTGTTCCCCGCGGTACCGAGCGTGTGGGCGGACGCCGCGTTCGACCGGCTGCGGGCGGACGGAGCGTTTCTCATCAGCGGTGCACGCCGCGGCGGGTGGACCGCCTGGGTCCGCATCGAGAGTATCGCCGGTGAGCGCTGCCGGCTTGTCGTACCGGATTGGGATACGGCGATCGTCCGCGCGCACACGGGTCCGGCGCCACGCGTGACGCGGGACAGCGCGGGGGCCTTCGTGATCGACCTGCGGCGGGGCGCCTCGGTGGTGCTGGCGCCGGAAGTCGCGAGCCCGCTCCCCGACGTACGCCCCGTGGCGCTCCCTCCCGGTCGCAACCCGTTTCCCATCCTGAAGGATGGGCTCGGCGCGGCGCGACCCTGAAGGGTGTCTGTCTGCAGCAGCTTCCTTCTCGCGCGTGCGCGAGTGAACTCGCGGCTCGGCGTCTGCCCGTAAACGGGCCTGCCGTTGCCGCTGTCAGCGGCAGGGCCGAGCCGCGGCCTCGGCCGCGACTCTTCGGGACGATTCTTCCCAACTACGCCTGGGACGTGGACTCACCCGATCTGCGGAGCCGCGAACGCCGGCGCGGCCACGAGCGCGATGGCCCCGCGCAGCCGGGGCAAGCTCCCCGCCGGCTCAGGGACCACAGGGGTCACAGCCCCCGCGCGGGTGAGTGCCCGTCTGGCGATTTCGGCCCGGATGGTGGGCTCGATGAGATCCTCGAGCACCCCGCGGCCGAGCTGATCAAGTCGATTCCCTCGGTATGGGACGAGACCCGCGTGCTGCCGTTCAGCGAGATCGGCGAGGTGAAGGCGTTTGCGCGGCGGCATGGCAAGAGCTCGTTCGTAGTGATCGCGGACGGCCCGACCGCGCACTGCGCCGGGAGGATGACCTCACAATCGACCTCCGCGGTGGGGGAGGGTTCGTCGCCAGGATCGAAGGCCCGCTCAAGGCCGTCCGGTTATGAGGGACACCCTCGGGCCGAGATGGGACTTGAGTCCCTCACAACACCATGGAACACATTACCGTCCCAGCCACCGCAGCCACTGGCTAAGGCTTCGGCACGAACACGACCGTCGGATCGAGCGGATACCGGCCGAAGTGCCGGCCGTAAATGGCGAGCCCACCCGGCAACGCGGGGTCGACCTCGAGGCGGATGACCAGCTCGCCTCGCGCCGCGGCCCGCTCGACCGCCTCGCGCGGTACCGTCACCCGCAACAACCTGCCGTATGACCCGGCCTCGCGCAGTCGCCGGTCACGCTTCTGGAAATGCCAGGACAGGATGCCGCGATGATCGGCCGGGTCATCGTCGAGCAGCTCGCGTCCGGCGGTTACGTCGTTGATGCGAACGGTCACGGCGCTCGGGAAGCGTCGCTGGTCGGTCATGGGGTACGCGTTCGGGTTGAGGCTCGGGTCGTAAGTGCCCTGGCCTCGCATGTAGTCCCCCGCCATCCGGCCGGCGTTGTCGCGATCCTTGCCGAAGAGCTGCTTGGAGGAGACTTCGGCCACGAAGACGACGCTCTCGAGCTCGGCGGGGCGAAGTCCTTGGGGCCAGGCGACCCGGTACTCGAAGAACCCCGAGCCGGCGCCGTTCACTTTCAGTCCGTCCAGCACGTTCCACTGCTTGAGCGACCAGGATGCCGCACGGAAGCCGGCGGGGTCGATCGTCAGTAGCCGGGCGCGCCGGCCGTTGTCCAGCCGGACTTCCCGCGGGGCGTCGCCCTCCACAACAAAGCTGCAAAAGTTGCGATGCAACACCGTGCCCGTCGCGTCCTCGAGCTGCACCGCCAGGACGAGGACGGCGGGCTCGTCGGGCATCGGGACGAGGAGCGGCTCGAGCGCCGCGGTCATCCAGGGATGGTACGGTACCCGGCGCGCGATCTCGGAGTAGGTCCGCCTTTGGCCGAGCGCGTTCCAGCCGTACAGCTCGGCGCGCAGTGTGAGGCTGTCGCCCAGCGCCGTGCTCGATGTGAGGAAGGAGGCGTACAACGGCACGCGCACCTTGGCTCCCGCCGGCACGCTCTGGCTGAGCTCGTCGCCCACCGCGACGTACAACGGTGCGTGCAGGTCGCGGAGCGACATCCCCTCCACCAGCTCGCCCAGCCCGGTCTCTTTCTCGGAGCGGTCGTAGCGCCAGTAGCCGTTCCACTCGTTGATCACATCATGGAGCTCGGTATAGAGCCAGCCGGCGATCCGCGGGTGGCGGCGGAACGCGTTCACGGCGCGGTGGTAGTCCCAGCTCCAGTCGACGTCTCCTGTGCTCCCCTCGTAGCCCCAGACGTTGCCGAACTCGCTGTTGATGTTCGGCTGACGCGCCTGCCGGTAGCCGGCCTCGAAGTTCCACAAGGAGCCCGGGTGGGTGCTGTCGCTCACCAGCCGGTCGTGCTCCTCCCACGCCCATCCCGGGAGGTAGGAGTGCCACGAGTTGATGTCGGTCTCGGTGTGGCCGCGGCCGCAACACGGCGAGTTGTCCTCCACCAGCCGGGTCGGGTCCATCCCCTTCGCCGCGCGATAGACGGAGGCTACCCAGCGTTGCGTCTCGGGGTGGTACACCTCCTTCTCTCCCTGTTTCGTAAGCAGGCCCCACGTCTCGTTGAACAGCACCCAGGCGAAGATGGCCGGGTGATTGTAATCCCGTGCCACCATCCCCTGGAGCGTGGACTCCGCCTCCCGGCGCATCGACGAGTCGGGCGCTCCCCACGAGTTGGGCACGTCGGCCATGATCAAGAGTCCTAGCCGGTCCGCCCAATAGAGCTTGCGCGGCGACTCGACCTTGACGTGCTCGCGCAGCCCGTTCAGGCCGATTTGCTTGGCGCGCAGTATCTCATCGCGCATGAAGGAGTCGCTCGGGAAGGTGTAGAACCCCTCCGGGTGGAACGCCTGGTCGAGGGTGAGCTGCAGGTAGATCGGCTGGTCGTTCAGCGCGACGTAGCGGTAATCGGTCCCGGGCAGGTCCACGACCGAGATCTTGCGCATTCCGAAATAGCTCTGTACGCGATCGTCGCCCACAGTGACGTCGACCTCGTACAGGAACGGGTCCTCGAGCGACCACAGGTGGATGTCCGGGATCGGCACCTCGAACGTCATCTGGTCGGCCCCCTTCGGTACGCGCTGGGTCACCGGGGGCAGCACCGCGTTCTTGAAGCGGAGCGTCACAGGGAGCTCTCGGGGTGCCTTCTCGAGGAGCCCGACGGCCACCACGACCCGCTTCCGATCGATGTCCGGCGAGAAGTGGAGCACGCGCACAGGCACGGCGCCACGCGCTTCGAGGTACGGCGTCTGCCAGATGCCGCGGGCGTTGCCGTAGCCTTGCTTGCCTTCCAGCTTGAACGCACGCGGCGCGTCATCGACCCGGAGCACGAGCAGCTGCTTCTGCCCGGCCTTCACATACCGCGTCAGCTCGAACTCGAACGGGACGTAGCCGCCGTCGTGAGTGCCGAGCTTCTGGCCGTCGAGCCAGGCGGTCGTGCGCCAGTCAGCGGCGCCGATCACGAGAAAGACGCGCCGCGCACCTGGCGTCCACGCGGCCGGCACTTCGATCGTCCGGGCGTACCAGCCGATCGGGGCGCTGTCGGGGACGCCCGAGAGCGGGCTCCCCCAAGGGAAGGGGACGATGATCGGCCGCGCCGCGGGTAGTCCGCTCTGGAACCAGCCTTGGGTCTCGCCGGCGTCCGGCGCATCGAACTGGAACTGCCAGGCTCCGTTCAGATTGAGCCACTCCTCCCGGTGGAAATCGGGCCGAGGGTGCTCGGGGAGCGGAATGAGGGGGGGCCGCGCGTCCTGGCTCGGGCGCTGGAAGGAAAGGGTGGCGGACGCAGCTAGGACAGCGAATGCCGAGAACAAGTGCCTGGCCATGGTACGCCCTCCGGTGCGGTGGAAAGTACGAGTGGCGCATCCGAGCGTACAGTGTGAATTTCGGAGGCAAATGAGATCGAGACTGTCCGGCTGGTGTGTGATCCTGGCCTGGACTACGGCTTGCGGGGGAGGGGGAGGGGGAGGGGGGAGGACTCAGCGCCCGACCGCGTCCCTGGCGCGACAGCCGTTCGGCACGACCACTCGAGGGGAGGCCGTGGGCGTGTACTCGCTCAAGAACGCCCACGGGCTGGACCTCAGGGTCATCGATTACGGCGGCATCATCCTCTCGCTCAAGGTCCCGGACCGAAACGGCACGTTCGACGACGTCGTCCTGGGCTACGACTCCCTGGCGGACTACCTGCGGTCGTCTCCCTACTTCGGCGCCATCATCGGGCGGTATGGCAATCGCATCGCCCAAGGCCGATTCACCCTGGACGGCAAGACGTACACGCTGGCCAAGAACAACGACTCCAATCACCTCCATGGCGGCCTGAAGGGCTTCGACAAGGTGGTGTGGGACGCTGCACCGTTCGAGGGTGCGGACTCGGTCGGTCTCGTGTTTCGGTACACCAGCCCCGACGGCGAGGAAGGGTACCCGGGCACCGTGCGGGCGACGGTCACCTACACGCTCACGGACCGAAACGAGCTGATCTTCGATTACTCCGCCACCACCGACCGCGCTACGCCGGTGAACCTCACGCAGCACAGCTACTTCAACCTGGCGGGAGACGGCAAGGGCGACATCCTGGGCCACGTGGTCACGCTGAATGCGGACCGGTTCACACCGGTGGACTCGACGCTGATCCCGACCGGCGAGATCCGGAGCGTCGCGGGGACGCCGTTCGACTTCCGCACGCCCACGGCGATCGGCGCGCGGATCGGCCTGGACGAGCAGCAGCTGCGCTACGGGCGGGGCTATGATCACAACTTCGTGCTGAACAAGGGTGCCGACGCCGGCCCGACGCTTGCAGCGCGGGTCTACGAGCCTTCGAGCGGCCGGGTAATGGAGATCTACACGACGGAGCCGGGGCTCCAGTTCTATTCCGGCAACTTCCTCGATGGCACGCTGCGGGGGAAGAATGGCGTCGTCTACCGTCATCGCTACGGCCTCGCGATGGAGACACAACATTTTCCCGACTCGCCGAACCAGCCGAGCTTCCCGTCGACCACGCTGCGTCCGGGAGAGCAGTACCGCTCGCGCACGATCTACAAGTTCGCCGTCCAGCCCTGAGATCGCGAAGCTCCTGCTCTGCGTGGTGCTCGGCGGTCTGGCCGCGCCCGCCGAAGCCCAGCTCGAGCGCAGCGAGCTGGTGCGTCTGGAGCGCGAGCGCGTGCTCTCCGCCGCGCAGCGGTACCTGAGCGAGCCGCCGGTGACCATCACCGCCCTTCCCGCGCCGCGCAGTGCCGGCGGAGTGCACGACTTCCACTCCGAAGGCGACTACTGGTGGCCCGATCCACGCAGCCCCGACAGCCCGTACGTCCGTCGCGATGGCGAGACGAACCCGAGCAACTTCGTGGCGCACCGCGATGCGATGCGCCGTCTGAGTCAGATCGTCCCGGCGCTCGTCGCCGCTTACCAGATCACGGACGACACCGCCTACGCCCGCCACGCCGTCGCCCATCTCGAGGCGTGGTTCGTGAATGGGCGCACCCGCATGAATCCGAATCTCTTGTACGGGCAGGCGATCAAGGGACGAGCGACGGGGCGCGGCACCGGCATCATCGACATGATTCACCTGGTCGAAGTCGCGCGTGCCGCCTGGGTGCTCGAGCGGATGGGGTATCTGAAAGGCGAGACGCTCGCTGGGACCAAGCGGTGGTTCCGGCAGTACCTCGAATGGATCACTACGCATCCCTATGGGATCGACGAGCGGAACAGCGGCAACAACCACAGCGCCTCCTGGGCCCTGCAGGTGGCGGCGTTCGCGCAGCTCGTCGGCGACGCAGCGCAGCTCGACTCCATGCGGCGCTTCTTTCGCGAGACCCTCGTCCCGCAACAGATGGCCGCCGACGGCAGCTTCCCGCGAGAGCTGGCGCGCACCAAGCCGTACGGCTATTCGCTGTTTCAGCTCGACGTGATGGGGACGCTCGCCTGGGTTCTCTCGAGCGCCGGAGAGGACCTGTGGGCATACACCACTTCCGACGGGCGCGGGATGCGGCGAGCGCTCGCGTTCATGTACCCCTTCATCAAGGACAAGCGTGCCTGGCCGAAGCCACCGGACGTGATGTATTACGACCAGTGGCCGGTCCGCCATCCGTCCCTCTTGTTCGGGGGGCTGGCCCTGCGCGAGCCGCGCTACGTTGACTTGTGGAAGACGCTTCCGGCCGATCCGACCGTGGACGAGGTCGTCCGCAACTTTCCGATCCGTCAGCCGTTGCTGTGGGTGAAGCCGTGAGTGCTGGGATTCACGCGTGGCGCGTTTCCCAGGCTGAAGCCTGGGCTCCGCGCGGCACAACGCTAAAGCGTGCGTGTGCTTTAGCACAGTGCCGTGCCGAGCCCAACCTTTCAGGGTGGGACAACCCACGCGGCCGCCATACCAACGAAACGCGGAACACAGCCCAGCCAGGAGCCGACCGATGACGACCCGTCGTGAGTTCGTCGAGACATCCGCCGCGATCCTCGCCCTGTCCCTGCCCCCACGTTCCCCCTCTCCTGAAAGGAGAGGGGGTCAGGGGGTGAGGCTCCCGCTCGGCTTCTCGACGCTGGGCTGCCCGGCCTGGACCTGGCCCCAGATCTTGGACTTCGCTGCCGCGCACGGCTACGTCGCCGTCGAGCTGCGGGGGCTCCTCTCGGCCATGGATCTGAGTCAGGTCCCCGAGTTCGCCCCGGGACGCCTGGAGGAGGCGAAGCGCCAGCTCGCCGGGCACAGCCTCTCGGTCTCTGACCTCGGCGCCTCGGCCCAGATGCACGAGATGGACCCCGCGAAACGAGCCGCGCAGCTCGCCGAAGCCCGCCGCTTCATCGACCTCGCCCAGGCGCTCGGCGCGCCGTACGTGCGCGTGTTCGGCAACAACTACGTGAAAGACGTGCCGCGCGCCGACATGCTGGCGCACATCGCCCGCGGCCTGCGCGAGCTGGGCGATTACGCACGGCCCAAGGGCGTCACGGTCCTGATCGAGTCCCACGGTGACTTCACGGACTCGCCCAGCCTGCTCGAGATTCTGCGGCAGGCCGACTCGCCGGCCGTGCAGCTCTTGTGGGACGCGCATCATACGTTCGTTTCGGGAAAAGAGCAGCCGGAAGACACCGTCCGCCAGCTCGGGCGCTACATCAGGCACACGCACTTGAAGGACTCGGTGCCGGCGGCGACGGAAGGAGGGCGGCGCTACGTGCTGACCGGCACCGGCGAGGTGCCGGTGCGGCGCCAGATCGAGGCGCTCGTGAAAATCGCGTACCGCGGGTACTACAGCTTCGAGTGGGAGAAACGCTGGCACCCCGACATCGCCGAGCCGGAGGTCGCGATTGCGCAGTTCGCGACCGTGGCGGCCGAGTATCTACACGCCGCGGGAGTACGCTAACGTTGCCGCGCCTCGCAGCCCTCGTCCTGTGTTGTTCATCGGTTTTGGGACGCGAGCGGCTCGAAGCGCACGGGACCCAACAGGCCGGATGGCTTGATGGGCCAGCCTGACGCGTCGAACGGCTTGTAGTCGATGCCCACGAAGTTGATATCCTCGAACACCTTCCACGGCACGCGCCGCACATCCAAATCGCGGATACGGTTCGCCGAGAGGTTCGTGACCTCGATCTCCAGCTCGTTGCCCGTCGGGCGCAGCGGTCCCGTCTCCACCCGGAACGGTCGGGCGAAGAGGATGCCCAGCTCCTTCCCATTGAGCCGCACGCGCGCGCTCTCGGCGACTCTGCCCAGGTCGAGCAGGTACGAGCTCGCTTCTCCGGGCGCGTCGAAGCGAATTGAGTAGCGTGCGGTGCCGGCGAACCGGCGGGCCTCCTCGTCGCCACGCTCCGTCCAGGAGACGAGGGTATCCGTGCGGAACGAGGCGGGCAGCACCGGTCCGCCGGCGAGAAAGGTCACCGACCAGTTCCCCCGCAACTCCACCGGTGCTCCGATCGGCCGCAGGTAGGGGCAGGGAGCGCCGGCCACCGGACGGTCGAATGCGCGCAGGATGAGGGACGCGCCCGGCTCAAGCTTGAGGTACACCTCCGCCTGGCCGTCCGTCCCCGTGCGCAGCTGCGCGAGGCCGATCCTTTCGCTGACCGGGTCCATGATCGCCACCGAGGGGGTGGACACCGCCAAGGGCATCCAGCTGTCCAGGGTGGTGGCCCCGGTGTAGCTGATGAAGTAATGACGACCTCCCTCTTGTCTCCGGCGAATGAAGCGCACTCCCGCATGATCCACCATACTCTCGCGGTGAATGCCCGCGGCGTCGAGCAGCCGCTCCACGTTCGGTCCAACCAGCACGCGTCCCTTTCCGACCACGCCCAGGCGCACGCCGTTCCCGTCAGCCTCTCCCAGCGCGAGTCGCCGCTTCGCGTCCTCCAGCCGGTGCCGTCGCTCCCGCAGCCGGCCCAAACCCGGCACATCCGAAGCGAGGTGGTCGACGAAGACGACGGTGGCGCCGGCCCGCGCCAGATCGAGCAGTCGCCCGAAGGTCTCGTCCGGCATGTGTTGAGTGGGCGGTACGACGATGGCACGGTAGTCGGACGTCGAGACGTTATTTCGGAGCAGCCGATCCGATGCGTAGTCGAAGCCGTAGCCCCTCTGCCACAGCAACCGGGCGACCGCACCGACGGGTTTCTCGTGCAACCAACCCGGTTGCTGCACCTCGAAGTCCGAGCGCAGGCCGGTCGTGTCGTGCCAATTGTCGTAAAGCGGCCAGTAGAGGAGCACGTCATTGTCGGGCCGGCCGGACTGAAGGATGGATTGGACGCGTGCGACGTATCGGTTCAATGCCGGCAGATCGCGCCAGATCGCGTTGCGCGGATTCAGCTCGGTAGAGGCGTAGAACTGCCAGCCCGGCCAGGCGGCATCCTGCGGCGAATACGCAGTGCCGTGATAAATCACGTGATTCACGCCGCTCACGAACAGCTGGTCGACCTCCTGCTTGAGCCGGTCCAGCGTGACCGTGAAGTGCTCGCCGAGCCACGTGCCCGTCTCGGCCGAGGTGAGACGTCTCCCGGCGACATGCGCGGCGGACGAGGCGAACTTGCTGATGAGGGGATCGCTGCCGGAGTCGCCCAGCGGTCCGAAGATTTCCGTTTCCGGGATGTCGCTGGCGGCGTAGAGGTCGAGCAGGTTGCCAGGCGAGCCGTGCGCCTGGTTGCGGCTGCGGCTGCCGCGCTCGTGCGCCCAGGTGGTCAACGGGCGGACCAGATGCTCGAGCAGCATCTCGTCCAGCGTCTCCCGGTAGTCCGACTTCACCCGTGCCACGACGTCCGGGTCGCCCTCGCCGCGCAGGGCGGGGAGGTAGCGCTGCAGGTCGTAACCGCGTCGCCGCAGGAACTCCTCGAACAATTCGGCCGAGCCGTTCCCGGTGTACTCGAACGAGTCGTGGAAGAACGCGCGGACCGTGCCGCGGGGCACGGTCTTGATGCGCTCGCCATAGGCGCCGAGATAACGCTGCACCGCGACGCGCGAGAATGGATCGAGGGCGTTGCCCTCGCCACCCGGTGCCGCCCGCTTCACCTTGTCGCCAGCGGGACGGATTGTCGCTACGTATGTGCCGCGCGCGGTGTCGACCTCGATGCGTAACGACGCGACGGCATCTTCCAAGCGCACTCCGGGTCCACCGAGGCGCCATCCCGATCCAGGCGGCATGTCGAGGCCCATTCCCAGCCGCCGGGCCTCGGCGGCGGCATGGAGCAGCAGCTCGATCCAGCGATCGGATAGGTAAGGAACGAATGCGTGCTCGTATCCGCGCACGCCGTAGATACTCGTCACCTCCACACCCCCCAAGCCGGCAGCGGCCAGGCTCTCGAGCTCGGCGGTGAGATTCTGGCTATCGACCGCACTGCCCATCCACCACCAGCGCGTCCACGGCTTGGCTTCGGGGGTCGTCTGGGGCCACGCCAGGTCCGGCGCCTGCCCCAGCGCGACGCGGGCGAGGAGGAGCAACGGCAGGACGGCTACCTTCACGTGGACCACCCTATTGATCGCCTCTCCCACCGGTCCTCACCCCTTGATCCCCTCTCCCTGCGGGAGAGGGGAAACTCGACACGCCCTTTTGTTCCCCCTCTCCCGAAGGGAGAGGGCGCCAGGGGGTGAGGACCCTCATGGCGCGGGAGGAGTGGTGGGATGTGAGCGGTGGCCGAGCATCCAAAACGGCGCACTCGCGAACCACAGCACCATACCCACCAGCATCAGCGCGGCGTGGGTCCCCCAGGCGATCCTTCCGGCGAACACCAGAAAGGAGGGGATCACCGTGAGGCCGAGGCCGGCGAACGAAATCAGCTTGAGCAGGGTGCGCACGTCGGCTACGCCTCGGCCCGCGCCGGTTGGAGGCGGGCCGGCTGTTGGATGGCACTCAGGCCCACATAGAGAACAGTGGCGATGAACCAGCCGGGCAGCCCGAGAAAGAAGATCTCCAGGCCCCACATGGCGTTGATCGCCCAACACGCGACGAGGGTCATGACCCAGGTCAATGCGGCCGGCCAACTGAACAGCAGGCTCTTCCACTCGGCGTAGCGCTGCCGCAGGCCGAGCTTCGGCAGGAGCCAGAAGTCCGCGAAGATCACGGCGCCCATCGGCATCAGGATCAGCCCGTACAGCGCCACGAAGTCGAGCAGGCGCATCATCAGGGCGGGGAAGATCGCCGCGGCCGTGGTCACCGCGCCGGCCGCGAGCGTCACCTTCCAGCGCTTCCAGTTGGGCGAGATGGTCTGGAGCGCCATGCCGGCGCGGTACAACGTGGGGTTCGCCGTGGTCCACGATGCGATCACCACGGTGGCGGCCCCGGTTACGCCCGCTCCCAGGTAGGCGATGGGGCCGGGCGCCACGTCACCCAGCGCGGCCGCGCACAGGACGCCGGACGCGATCCAGGCCACGAAGTGCCCCAGATACATGCCGCACCCGCTCAAGAATCCGTACTGCCACCGCTTCGCGTAGCGGAGCACGGTCATGTCGGCCATCCCGATGTGCATGGCCATGTTGCAAAACCACGCGAAAAACATGATGTGCCAGAAGCTGAACTTGGCTACGCCGTGCGCCGGAGCGCCGGTCCAGATACGCTCGCTGGCAACGCGCCAGAAGTCCCCCACGGACGTGACGCCGAGCCGGGGCAGCACGGCCACGGCCGCCGCCACGAATACCATGAACATCCACGGGGACGCGACCTGCCCGGCGGCGGCGATCTTCTCGAACCCGAGAATCGCCAGCGCCGTGACCGTCGTCCCCACCAGGAACACCACCAGCACCCAGCCAACCGAGTTGGGGTACACGTCGTTCAGCTTCGGCATCGCCAGCCCGAGCGGCAGGCCCACCGCCGTAGCGGCCACCGAGATCATGCTTCCCGCCAGAAAGCAGAACATCAGGGCGTTGACGATGTTGTAGACGAACAGCAGGTTCGGCCCCGTGATCTTGCGCAGGTGCCAGTACAGGTTGAGCCGCGTCCGCGTGGCGATGGGCGCGGTGATGAAGGCCCAACTGAGCACCGCGAGCAGGTTGCCGACGAGCAGTCCCAGCACCAGATCCGCCGCAGCCACACCGTGCGCCACGAACAGCGGCCCGATCACGAACTCGGTCCCCGCCAGGTGCTCGCCGGCGTACAGCCCGATGAAGCTGCCGGGCCCCTGCAGCCGGTCCGGCGTCACGGGCTCGCGGTCGAACTCGTTGATGGCGTCCAGGCGGTCCGCCAGCGACTGCGGGGAGACCGGGGCTGCGGCCGCGCGTGGTTGGATGGTGCTCATCGCAGAAACGCGGCCGCGAGGCCTGCGTCGATGTTGACGATCTGGCCGGTCGTTTTGCTGAAGTCGTCGGTGAGGAACGCGGCGATCGCCTTGACCTGGTCGGCGAGCGTGATCGGCCGGCCGGTGAGCGTGCGCCTGGCATAGAATTCCGCCAGCCGGTCGCGCAGCACGTCCGTGCTCTCCGCGGCGTCGTACGGCAGCCCGTACTTGGCGAGCGAGGCGATGAGCCGCTCGCGCGGGAACATCGACGACCCCTCGAGCACGGTCGCCGGCGCGACGCCGTTGACCCGCACGAGCGGCGCGAACGCCACGGCCAGCTCGCGCACGAGGTGGTTCGCCGCCGCCTTGCTCGTGTCGTAGGCGAATGACCCCGCTTTCGGCACTACCGCGTTGACGCTCGTCGTGATCACCAGGCTGCCTTCGAGTCCCGCACCCTGTGCCTGCCACACCCGCCAGGCTTCGTCCGCGACGAGGAACGGGCCCATGACGTTCGTCGCGTACGCCTTCGCCCATTCCGGATCGGCGACGTTCCCCTGCTCGTCGGGGCTCGGGTAGTAGCCAGCGGTGACGACGACGTGGTCCAGGCCCCCGTAGGCGAGCACGATGTCTTCGAGCGCGCGCCGCACCGCTGCCCGATCGGTGATGTCGGCGCTCAGCCCGATGACCGGGCCCGCGCCGGCGATGCCGGTTCCCGCCACACCGATGCCCATTCCCACCTGCTGCTGTGCCTCCGCCGCGGCTGCCTCCGCGCCGTCGGCGCGCAGATCGACCGCGGCCACCGTCGCGCCCGCGCCGACGAGCTCGCTCACGAGCGCCCGCCCGATCCCGCTGCCCGCGCCGACGACCACCGCGATCGTGCGGTCGAGGGACCGCTCCGCGGGCAGCCGCTTGAGCTTCGCGTCCTCGAGCAGCCAGTACTCGATGTCGAACGCCTCCTGCCGGTCGAGCGCCGTGTAGCGGCTCACCCGCTCCGCCCCGCGCATGACGCCGACGGCCGCGCTGTAAAACTCGGCCGTCACGCGGCTCTCGGACTTCGACTTGCCCCACGCGACGAGGCCGATGCCGGGAAGCAGGAGCACGCTGGGGGACGCCCTGCGCATTGCCGGCGAGTCTTCCCGCTTGTGCTTCGCGTAGTACTGGGCGTAATCCCCGCGGTACTGCGCCAGGCCGGTCTCGAGCTTGGTCTTGAGAGCGCCCGCATCCTCCGTCTGCGGATCCCAGTCGACGTAGAGCGGCTTGATCTTGGTGCGGAGGAAGTGGTCGGGGCAGCTCGTCCCGAGCTCCGCCAGCCGCTGGGCGTCGCGCGAGTTCACGAACTCGAGCACCTCGTGGCGCATCTCGACCGTCGCGATCTGCCGGAGGGCGCCGCCGCGCACGTCGTTGGCGGCGTCGCGGCTCACGCGCCCGCGCAGCCACGGCAGGACTTCCCCCAGCACCCGCCAGCGGTCCGCCTCGGGCAGCGGTTGCACGCGCGGGCCGCCAAACGGCGGCGCGCCGTCATCGCGCGCGTTCAGGAAGTCCTGCGCGCGACGGATCAGCGCGAGCGTCCGCTCGTAGCACTCCCGGTCATCGTCGGCCCAGCTGATCAGGCCGTGGCCGCCCAGGATCACGCCCTGCGCGCCCGGGTGCTCGCGAGAGATCCGCTCGAGCTTCAAGCCGAGGTCGAAGCCGGGGCGCTGCCAGTTGGTCCAGATCACGACGTCTCCGTACACCGCGCGCGTAAGCGCCGGACCGTCCGCGGCGGTAGCGATCGCCATCACCGCGATGGGGTGCAGGTGGTCGACGTGCGCTTGCGGGATGAAGGCATGCAGCGGGGTGTCGATGCTCGCAGGGGTCGGATTGCGGTCGAACGTCGTGTGCGGGTACATCCCCACCATCGCGTCCTCCGCCGGGGTCTTGGGCCCGCGCTGCGGCAAGCGCGCGTACATGTCGCGGAGACTCAATACCTGGTCCAAGTAGAGCGACGCGAAGTTCGCGCGCGTGGCCGTGCGCAGGTCGCCGCCCGATCCCTTCACCCACAGCACCCGCACCGTGTCGCCGCTGAGCGGGTCGGTCGCGGCGATCTTCGACGACGTGTTGCCGCCACCGGTGTTCGTGATCCGTGCGTCGGCGCCGAGCAGGTTCGATCGGTAGACCAGCCGCGCGACCGGGTCGAGCGGGCCGGCGACGGCCTCGTCCCACCGGCTGCGCAGGTAGTCGTCGGACGCGCCGCGAGCGTGCGCGGCAGCATCGCGGGCGACGGTGCGGGGCGGGGTCGTCGTCATCGCGCCGGCACAGCCGCCGGCAGGAATTCGCTCAACGTGGCGCTCGCGCGGGCCACGTCGCGGATCGCCACGCTGCGCGGCAGGTCGCCGAGCGCGCGCGCCTGCACGAGGAGGTTCCCCAGGGCGGTGGCTTCTTGAGGACCGGCCACCACACGGCGTGCACACGCGTCCGCCGTGAGCTGGTTGAGGAGCCGGTTTCGGGCGCCGCCCCCCACGATGTGCACGACTCGGGCGCGGGCGCCGGTGAGCACCTCGAGCTCGTCGAGCGTGCGCCGATAGCCGTCGGCCAGGCTGTCGAGCACGAGGCGGCACGTCTCGCCGCGCGTCGCCGGCGCCGGAGCCCTGGTGCCGCGGCAGGCGGCCGCCACTTTCGCCACCATGCCGCCGCGCTCGCCGAACTGAGGCGCGTCGAGATCGATCACGTGGCCCGAGGTGAAGACCGTAGCTTCGGCGAACAGGGTTTCCCACGCGAGCCCGGAGTCATCGGCCCGCCACTCGCGCAGGCACTCCTCGAGCACCCACATGCCGGTGCGGTTCTTGAGGAAGCGGATCGTCCCGTCGAGCCCGACCTCGTTTGTGAACCCCGCCTGGCGCGCCGCCGCCGTCAACACCGGGGCCTGCAATTCCGCGCCCACGAGCGACCACGTGCCGGAGCTGATGTACGCCCAGGGCTCGTCTCCTGACGCCGGCACCGCCGCGATGGCGGCCGCGGTATCGTGCGAACACGACGCGACCGCGAGGGGACGGCGCCCCGTGCCGCGGATCGCGGCAGGCATCACCTCCGGCAGGACCGGACCGAGGACTGTGCCCGGGTCCACGATCGCTGGCCAGCGCGCGGGATCGTCCCCGGCCGCCCGGATCACTGCTTGCGACCACGCGCCGGCCCGCACGTCGAATAGCTGCGTGGTGCTGGCCATCGTCCGTTCGGCGACGGGGCGGCCGCTCAGGCGGTAGAGGAAGTAGTCGGCGATCAGCAGCCGCGTCTGCGTCCGTGCCACGAGTGCGGGCTCGTCCATCAGGTCCGACACGACCTGGGGGAGCGTATTGAATTCCATAAACTGAATCCCGGTCACGGCGTATAGCGCGTCGCCGTCGACGCGACGGAACACCTCGGCCAACCGCCCCCGGGTGCGCGGATCGCGGTAAGCGTACGGGAGCCGCAGCCGCGCGCCGTCCACACCGAGGGGGACGTAATCGACCGCCCAACTGTCGACGGATACGGACTGGAGCGTCGGCGCCATCTCGAGCGCCGCGGCGAGCGCACTGCGCAGCTCATCCCACAGCCTCTCGACATCCCAGTAGAGGTGGCCCGCTTGCTCGATCATTGGGACGGAGAAGCGATGCACCTCACGGGTCGCGACCCGCCACTGCGGCGATCGCTCGAGCGTTCCGAGTACCGCGCGACCGCCCGACGCGCCGAGGTCGATCGCGAGATAGCAGGGCGGCGTCAGCGCCACGGCCTAGAGGCTCTGCGGCGGGACATACCCGCCGCCAGTTCGTTGTGCCGCCACACGCGCGCGGTAGCCCGACGCGCGGAACGCGAGCACCGGGTCGAGCGCGGCGCCGGCGCGCCGGCGTGCTTCGGCCACCAGGGGGCGCGCGTCCGTCTCGAACGCGTCCTTGAGGGTGCGCTCCGCCAGCAGCACATCACCGGACTCCTGGTACGCGGCGAGCGCCGCGTGATCGACGAGCTGCGCTTTGGCGTATGCGAGCTGGAGCTGGTCGATCGTCTGGAGCAGGTCCTCGATGGGGTCCTTGATGTTGTGGCTCTGGTCGATCATGTAGGCCGGCCGGAACCCCGCGAGCCGCTCGCGCTCGGCGAGCACCAGCTCGTGAAAGATGAGGAAGAGCCCGTACGGCTTGATCGAGCCGGCCGTGAGGTCGTCGTCACCGTACTTCGAGTCGTTGAAATGAAGGCCGCCGAGCTTTCCCGCACCCAGCAGGCGCGCCACCACCAGCTCGATGTTCGTGTTCGGCAGATGGTGCCCCAGGTCCACGAGGCACTGCGCCCGCTCGCCCAGCGTCTGCGCGAGCAGCAGCGAAGTGCCCCAGTCCTGCACGACCGTGGCATAGAAGGCCGGCTCGTAGGGCTTGTGCTCCGTGAACAGCCGCCACCCGGCGGGGAGCGCGGCGTAGACGTCTCGGAGGCAGTCCAGCACGCGGTCGAAGCTCTTGCGCAGCGACATTTGCCCCGGGTAGCTCGACCCGTCGGCAAGCCAAACGGTGATGGCCTCGGCGCCGAGCGCCTGCCCCACCGCGATCACCTGCAGGTGGTGCGCCACCGCCTGGCGCCTCACGGCGACATCGGGGTGGCTGAAGGAGCCGAGCTTGTAGCTCCGCGGCTGAGCCGGCTGGTCCTGGAACGTGTTCGAGTTGACGGCGTCGAAGCCGAGGCCAAGCGCCTCGGCCTGCTGGCGGAGGGCCGCCGGATCCGGCGGCTCGTCCCAGGGGATATGCAGCGAGACGCGCGGCGCGCCGCCGGTGAGCCGGTGGACGACCGCGGCGTCCTCCATCTTCTCGGCGAGCGTGCGCGGCTCGCCGGGGCCGGGGAAGCGGCCGAACCGGGTCCCGCCGGTGCCGAGCGCCCAGGACGGCACGGCGACCGCGAACCGCCCGACGGCCTCCACCACCGTCTCGGCGCGTTGACGGCGGCGGGCGAGCCGCTCGGCGAGCGCTTCGTAGTCGCGCTCGTGATTGCGCAGTGCATCGGCGTCTGGAGACAGTCCGACCTGGGCGTGGGTGCGGGTCGTCACTGTTTCCATCCCTTCATCTCCGAACGTAGACAAACCGGTAGTGTCCGGACCCGACTTCGACAACGACCGTGTCTCCCACTTGCCTCGTGCTGTTGATCCCGGCAGCGTTGCCGAGTGGTGTGCCACTCTCCGTCACCCGTTCCAGTATAGCGCCGGGCAAGCTTACCGTAGCGGAGGCGTTCGGCGGGATGGTCACCTCGAGGGTGACCTGACCGTCCCGGATCTCCCACGCGGAGGCGACCGTCCCGTACATCGTTGTAAGGCTGGCGCTCACGTGGGTGAGACCGCCGCCCGGCTGCGGCCGGATGAAGACGTGCTTGTAGCCGGGTCGCTCCGGATCGATCTCGATGCCCGCGACCGTGTTGTACAGCCACGCGCCCACGGCGCCGTAGGCATAATGGTTGAACGAGTTCATCTCTGGATCCTGGAAGCTCGAGTCCGGCTTCTCTCCGTCCCAGCGCTCCCAGATTGTCGTCGCGCCCTGCTTGATCGGGTAGAGCCAGGACGGGTACTGGTCGCGCAGCAGCAGGGCGTAGGCGTCATCGAGATTCCCGCTCGAGCTCAGGACGGGATTCAGGTACGGTGTTCCCAGGAAGCCCGTGGTCAGATGCTTGAAGCGACGCACGTCCTCCGCCAGGCGCCGGGCCGCCTCCCGGCGCGACTGCTCCGGCACGAGGTCGAACGCGAGGGCCAGCGCGTACGCCGTCTGCGTGTTCGAGGAGAGGCGGCCGCCGGCAGTGAGGTACTCCCGGTCGAACGCCGCCTTGATCCGCTCGAACAGCGCGCGGTACTGCCGGGCGTGCTCGGCCTTGCCCAGTACTTGAGCGGTGCGGGCGAGCAGGCTCGTCGAGTGGGCGAAGAAGGCGGTCGCGATGAGGTCCTTATCGGTTGTCGCTCCAGGATAGTCGGCGCGCGTCGAGTGGAACGCGAGCCAGTCGCCGAAGTGGAAGCCCGAGTCCAGGATCAGGTCGTCCCCCGCCAGCCGCCGCATGTACTCGACCCACGCCCGCATGCTCTCGTACTGCGACTCCAGGATTCGAGTGTCGCCATACGCCAGGTAGACCGTCCACGGGATGATGACGCTCGCATCGGCCCAGCCGGTCGAGCCGCCGCCCTCGGCCTGGCCCCGCGACAGCACGTCGGGGATCACGTGGGGAACGCTGCCGCTGGCCTTCTGGTCGGCGGCCAGATCGGCCAGCCATTTGGTGAAGAATCCGGCCACATCGAAGTTGAAGGCCGCGGTGGGCGCGAACGCCTGGGCGTCTCCCGTCCAGCCGAGACGCTCGTCGCGCTGAGGGCAGTCGGTCGGGACGTCGAGGAAGTTGCTCTTCTGACCCCACACGATGTTGTGCTGGAGCTGGTTGAGGAGTGGATTCGAGGTCTCGAACGTGCCGCTGGGCGTCATATCCGAGTGGATCACAATGCCCGTGATGTCGTCCAACGTCGGCGTGCCGGGATATCCCTGCACGGCCACGTAGCGAAAACCCTGAAAGGTGAAGTGCGGCTCGTATACCTCTTCACCGCCTCCTTTGAGCGTGTATTCCACTGTCTGACGGGCGGAGCGCAGGTTGTCAGTGTAGAAATCGCCCTTCCGGTCCAGCACCTCGGCGTGCCGCAGGCGGACGGTGGTGCCGCGCGGCCCGCGCACCTTGAGGCGCACCCAGCCCACCATGTTCTGCCCGATGTCGAAGACCGTGTCGCCGGAGGGGGTGATCAGCAGCTTGACGGGCTTCAGTTCCTGGATTCTGCGCACGGGCGGGCCGGCCGGGGCGACGAGGATCTGCTTGGAATGATCGAGCACGCGCACGGGGGCCCAGTCCGAGTCGTGATAGCCCGGCCGGCTCCAACCGTCCCGCTCCCGCCGTGCGTCGTACGACTCGCCGTCGTAGATGTCCGACCAGCGGATCGGACCGGTCGCGGCCTTCCACCCCTTGCCGGTGTTGATCACCTGCTGGTGCCCGTCCGCGTATCGGAGCACGATCTGCGCGAGGAGCGCCAGTTGCGTGCCGTAGCTGTTGCGCTTGTTCCCCCAGGCGAGCCGGCCGCGGTACCAGCCATCGCCGAGCGTCACCCCGACGGCGTTCGCGCCGGGCACGAGCAGTGCGGTGACGTCGTAGATCTGGTACTGGAGACGCTTGTCGTATGCCGTCCACCCCGGTCTGAAGAGCTGATCTCCTATGCGACGGCCGTTCAGCTCCATCTCGTACAGGCCCAGGCTGGTGACGTAGGCGCGGGCCGAGGCGACGGCGCCGTCCACCCGGAAATCCGCACGTAGCATGGGGCTCGGATTCGAGGCCGCCGTGTCTTCCTTTAGGTCGGGGGTAACCCAGTCCGCAGTCCAATCGGACGGGCGGAGTAGGCCCATTTCCCAATAGGCGGATGCGCTCCAGGGAGAGGAGCGGCCCGCGTCATCCCACACGCGGACCTGCCAGTAGTAGCGCTGGCCCGACTCGAGCGCCGGACCTCCGTAGACCAGGTGAATCGACGCATCGGAGGCCACTCTCCCGGAATCCCACAGAGGACGCCGCTCGAGGGCGCTCGGTTGTGGCGCGACGCGGATTTGGTACGCCGTCTGAACGGTGCCTCGTCGGGACGACTCGATCTTCCAGCTGAGCCGTGGAGCCCGCACGTCGATGCCCACCGGGTTGACTTGGTACTCCGTGCGGAGCTCGGTGACCTGGAGGGGCGTCTGCGCAGCCGCTGGGTGCGTCAGGGATGCCCAGACACCGAGGGACGCCAGGCAGTGCCGGGCCTGTATGCTGAGCGCCTTGGAGGTCACGGGATTGCCTCCCCGATAGCCGTCGCCAGGACGGCTTGTGGCGTCCACTCCTCGATCGCGCGCGCCGGAGAGAGCCGCCCCCGGCTCATGACCGCCAACCGGTCGCACAATCCGAACAGCTCCGGCAGGTACGAGCTCACGAGCAGCACGGCCTTCCCCGCGGCCGCGGAGCGGGCGATGGTGTCGTAGATCTGCGCCTTGCTCCCGATGTCGATCCCCCGCGTGGGCTCGTCGAGCAGGAGCACCTCCGCGTCCTGATACAACAGCCTCCCGATCGCCACCTTCTGCTGATTCCCGCCCGATAGGGCGCGCACCGGCTGCGCAGGAGTCCCCGCCCGAATGCGGAGCGCTCCGATCCACTGGCGCGCCGCCGCGAGCTGTCGCGCGAGGTCGAGCCACCCCCACCGCGACGAGCAGGCGGACAACCGGGTGGCGGTGAGATTGTCGGCGATCGAGAGCGGCAGCGCCAGCCCCTCCCGGGTGCGGTCCTCACTCAGATAGCCGAACCCCTGGCTCAGACGGTGCGCGGGACTCGCCCGGTGCACGCCGAGCGGCCGGTCCCGCAGCGCCATCCGGCCGGAGGCCCGAGGCTCGAGTCCGAACAGCGTCCGCACTAGCTCGGTCCGGCCCGAGCCCATCAGGCCGGCGATCCCGAGGATCTCTCCGGTCCGGAGCTCGAAGCTGGCGTGCTTCAGGGCCGGCGGCGCGGCGACGTCCTGCACGGCGAGGATCACCTCCCCGGCCCGCGCGTGGGCGCGTTGGGGGAAGAGACCCCCCATGGGGCGGCCCACCATTTGTGCGATCAGGTGGTCGTTGCTGGTCCCCGCGATGAGCCCTGCATCGACGCGGCGGCCGTCGCGGAGGATGGTATAGCGGTCGGCGATTTCCCTGACTTCTTCGAGGAAGTGGCTGATGTAGATCACGGCAATCCCGCTTGCCGCCAGGTGCCGGATCAATGCGAAGAGGCGCTCCACCTCCTCGCGCTGCAAGCTGCTGGTCGGCTCGTCCATCAGGAGGATGCGCGCGTCCGCCGCCAGGGCGCGGCAGATCTCGATCACTTGCCGCGCTGCGAGGGGCAGCTCCGCCACGCGGCGGTCGGGGTCCAGCTCCCGTCGGCCGAAATGGCCCAGGAGAGCGAGCGCGCGCCGCCGGGCCGCGCGTCGATCGACCCAGCCCCAGCGCGCTGGCTCGATCCCGAGCAGGATGTTCTCCGCTACGGACAGGTGCGGGCAGAGGGAGAGCTCCTGGTGGATGAGGGCGATGCCGCGCCGCCGCGCCTCGAGCGGGGAGGCCGGAGCGTACGGTCGGCCGTCGACGTGCATCGCGCCGCGACCGGGACGCACAGCGCCGGCGACGATGTTCATGAGCGTGCTCTTGCCGGCGCCGTTTTCCCCGATCAGGGCGTGCACCTCACCCGCGCCGAGCGTGAGATCGACCCCGTCCAGCGCCACCGTCGGCCCGAACCGCTTGGCGACGTCGCGGATCTGCAGCACGCTCATTGCTCGATGAGATAGCGCGCGATCGGTGGCTTGATGAGCTCCTGCGTCGCCGCGGAGTCGAGGTTCGCCGGCGTGACCAGCGTGACGCCCGTGTCGATGCGGCGCTCGACCGGCTTCCCGCGTAGATGCTCGGCCATCGTCTTCACGCCGAGGTATCCCATGCGCATCGGGTTCTGGACGACGATGCCGTCGAGCTGGCGGGCGCGAATCGCGTCGATCAGGATCGCGCTGGCGTCGAAGCCCACGAACCTGACTTTGCCGGCCAAGCCGATATCTTGTAATGCCAGCAGCATCCCGATCGTCGAGGATTCGTTGGGCGTGAAGATTCCCTGCAGCTCGCCGCCGTAGCGGTTGAGGAGGTTTTCCGAGGCGCGCTTGGCCGTCTCGCGCGTCGGTCCCGCGTACTGATCGGACGACACTATCTGGACACCGGGGTACTTCGCGCGGAGCTGCTCGAGAAAGCCGCGCTCTCGGTCGGTCGTGCTGGCCGACCCCTCGGCATACCGTAACAGAAGGACCTTGCCGCGCCCGCCGAGGATCTCGCCCAGTCGGTCGGCGCCCAGCTGCCCGCCCTTCCGGTTGTCGGTGGCTACGAAGCTGACGATGGCATCCGACTCGAGGTCCGAATCGATGATCACCGTGGGGACGCCGGCGTGCCTGGCTTCTTCCACCGGGCGCACCAGGGCGCGGCTGTCGAGCGGTGCGAGCACGATCCCCTGGATGCCCTGGCTCGTGAAGCCCTCGACCACCTGAATCTGCTGCTCGCGGTCGTCTTCGCGCAGCGGCCCCTTCCAGATGACATTGATCGGAGCGCCCTGGGCCGAGAGCTCGCGCGACGCCTGAATGGCCCCCGCGTGGATGCTCTTCCAGAACTCGTGAGTGGTTCCTTTGGGGATCACCGCGATCGCCAGAGCCTTGCCGGCGCCCGCTTGCGAGCCGGGCGGGCGAGACCCGGACCCGCCGCAGCCGTGAGCGAGCAGAGCGGCGAACAGCATGACGGGCGCCTTCCTCATGGTTCCTCCTCCAGCAGCAGCACGTGGACCGCCTGGGGGCCGTGCACGCCCACCACCAGGGTCAGCTCGATGTCCGAGGTGCGCGAGGGTCCGGTGATGAGCGTGATCGCGTGGCTGGCGCGGCTCACGCGGGCGAGCGCGTCGCCCAGCGAATCGCAGATGCAACTCGTGGACAGCAGCGCCACGTGGATCGGTGGAACGAGCGACAACAGGCGGTTCTTCTCCCGCGCCGACTCCAGTACGAGCGTGCCGGTCTCGGCGATCCCCCACTGCGCGGTGGTGACGCCGGCGTCGCACGCGAACAGGCCATCGCGCGAGAGGCCCTCGAGGCTCTCCCGCACGAAGCCATCGCCCAGCCCGGACACGAGCCGCTGGACCAGCGGGGCGTCCGAGCCGGCCACTCGCCGGGCACCCGCGGCTGTCAGGATACCGGCCAGGGCGTGGGCAGCTTCTGTGGCTCCGCGCACGACCGTCCATTGCGCGCCCACGGCCGCGAGCTGCTCGGTGAAGGAACTCACGACGTCCCCTCGCTCCTTGGAACCCCGGGCCGCCGGCCCGGGGTCAGCCGTGGGCTTGCCGAGCTCGGCTGACCCCGGGGCGATGCCCCGGGGTTCGCGCCCTCTCGCGCTCCGGGTCAAGTTTTCGCGGATCGCGCTCAGGATCTCGCGGCGCGCCTCGTCGCTGCGCCTCACGGTGCCTTCCCGCTCAGGCCGGCGCGCCACTGCTCGCGAAAACTCCGCGGCGCGAGGGGGCGGAGATCACGCCACTTGGTCCAGGCGCCCAGCGGCGGCATGACTCTCAGCATCCGGGCGGCACGGACCAGCCACTCGAACAGGCGCGGCCGCGCCATCACCGCCGCGTAGCCCGCGAACGCGAGGCGTTCGAGCGCGCGCTGCTTCCCGGCGCGGGTGGCGACGACCTCAGCGCGCAGGTGGAGCAGCAGCGCCGGGATGTCGATCTTGACGGGACAGACGTCGCGGCAGGCGCCACACAGGCTCGAGGCGTAGGGGAGCTCAGGCGACCTCCCCAACCCGAACAGCTGTGGGGTCAACACGGCGCCGATGGGCCCCGGATAGACCGACCCGTACGCGTGGCCGCCGATCTGCCGGTATACCGGGCAGGCGTTGAGGCACGCGCCACAGCGAATACACGCGAGTGACTGCCGGGTCACCGGGGCGGCCAGCATGCGGGAGCGGCCGTTGTCGAGCAGCACGATGTGCAGCTCCGCCGGCCCCTCGTCCTCCGGGCGCTGCTTCACTCCTGTGAGCAGCGATTGATACGCCGTCAGGGCCTGGCCGGTACCGGATCGCGGGAGCAACTGGAGAAAGACTTCCAAGTCGGCGAAGCGCGGGATCACCTTCTCGATCCCCATGAGCGCGACGTGGGTGCGCGGGAGGCTGGTGGTCAACCGCGCATTCCCCTCGTTCTCGAGGATCAGGATCGTTCCGGTCTCCGCGACCGCGAAGTTGACACCGGACACCCCGAGCTCCGCCTCGGCGAAGCGGCGGCGTAACGCTTGCCGGGCCGCGCCCGTCAGCGTCGCGACGTCGTCGGAGAGCTCGATGCCGAGCTTTGCCGCGAACAACGCCGCGATCTGCCGCTTCGTCTTGTGGATGGCCGGGACCACGATGTGTGACGGCGTCTCGCCGGCGAGCTGGACGATGTACTCGCCGAGGTCGGTCTCTATCGGCTCGATGCCGCGCGCCGTGAGGGCGGCGTTCAGGTGGATCTCTTCCGACGCCATGCTCTTGCTCTTCACGACCGTGCGGGCCCCCCGCTGCTCGGCGATCCGGCCGATGACCTCGCACGCCTCGGCGGCGTCGCGCGCCCAATGCACGCGCGCGCCGGCGCGCTCGGCATTGGCGCTGAACTCGTCCAGGTAACGGTCGAGGTGCAGCAGCGTCTCATCCTTGATCGCGCGGGCCCGGTCGCGGGCGCCCTCCCAATCCGGAGCGGTGGCCAGCGCCGCCTGCCGCCGCTCGCCGAACAAGGTCGTGGCCTGGCGCAAGGCGCCGCGCAGCTGTCCATCGGCCAGCGCCGCGCGCGCGTGACGGTCGAACGTCATAACGTGGACGCCAGGACTTCCGCCAGGTGCAGGGCGCGGACGGACGACCCCCGGCGTGACAGCCGCCCGCCGATCTGCATCAGACAGCTGGCGTCGCCTGACACCACCGCGTCCACGCCGGCCCGCTCTATGGCGTCCACCTTCTCGTCGAGTATCGCCACCGAGATCTCGGGATACTTCACCGCAAAGGTGCCCCCGAAACCGCAACACGTCTCGGCCCCCGGCGGGGGCAGCTCGACCAGCTCCGCGCCCCGTACGTGGCGCAGCAGGCGTCGCGGCTCGTCTTTGATGCCCAGGTCGCGGAGGCCGTGACAGGCGTCGTGCCAGGTGAGCCGCCCGCGGAAGCTCGCACCCACGTCCTCCACGCCCAGCCGGTTGACCAGAAACGCGCTGAGCTCGTGCGTCCGCTGGGCGACTGCCCGGGCCCGCGCGCGCCAGCCGGCATCCTCGAACAGCTGCTCGTAGTGGTGCAGCATGGCGGTGCACGATCCCGATGGGCTGACGATGGCGTCGGCGCCGCTGGACTCGAAAATCTCGATGAGCCGCCGTGCCAGTGAGCATGCCTCCGGACGGTACCCGGTGTTGAACGCCGGCTGCCCGCAGCACGTCTGGCGCTCGTCGAACTCCACCGCGCAGCCCACCCGCCGGAGCACTTCCACCGCGCCGACTCCCGCCGCTGGCCAGAGCTGATCCGCCAGACAGGTCACGAACAGCGAGACGCGCATCGTAGGCCTCAGCTCAGGGAGTGACGACGCCCTTGACGTACTCCGGCGCACTGTAGTCCCCCGTGAAAGCCCCGGCGACGGAGTCGAGCGAGGGGTAGCGATGGGTGATCAGCGACGCGACGTCCACCTGTTCGCTCTCGATCAGCCGCAACGCGCGGACGTAGGTGGCCGGCCGGCCGTCGGCCTCGAAGCCGCCGGAGGCGCCGACCGGCGCAAGCAGGGTGGGCTCGAGGAACTGGAGCTGGTTGAGCACGCTCAAGTCGACCCCCGAGTGGCCATGTCCGTACAGGAGGATCGTCGCCTGCTTCCGGACGAGCCTCGGGATGGCGGCGAACACCGGTCCGGATCCCGTGGCCTCGATGAGCAGCTCGGCGCGGCGCCCGCGAGTGCGCTCGTGCACCTCGTCCACCGGGTCCATCGCGACTGGGTCGATCGTGTCCGCGCCGAACCGCTCCGCCAGCGCGCGCTTCGAGGCACTAGGCTCCGTGACCAGGAGCAGCCCATCGAAGCCCAAGACGTTGCGGAGGTATTGCACCCACAGGAGACCCGCCGGGCCAGCGCCGCAGACCACGACGCAGCGGACTCGTTCTCCTCGGCTCGATCCGTCCCGCACGGCGTAGCGTGCCGGCGCGCGGGTGAGCACATCCGACGAGTGCACGATGCAGCCCAGCGGCTCGGTCAGCGCGGCGGCGGCGCCCAGGTCGGAGGCGATGCGCACTGCGTTCGCCGCCGGGATCGCCAGGTACTCGGCGAATCCGCCGGGGAGACCGGTGATGCCGTGCTCGCGGTAGAACTCGCACTGATGCGAATCGCCGCTCGCGCAGTACTCGCACAATGGCGACCGCGCTTCGCTTACGCAGCTCCTCCCCTGATCGACCACCACCCGGTCGCCGGGACGCAGGTCACGCACGTCCTTTCCCACCGCCTCCACGACGCCCGCGATCTCGTGTCCCAGGATCTGCGGCTGGTCCGAGAGCCCGATCGGCCGCCCGCGCGCGTCCCGGTTGTAGTTCGCGTGTCCGGCGAAGATGTGCAGGTCGGTGCCGCACAGCCCGACGGCCGTGACGCGCACGAGGACCTCCCGCGGCCCGGGATCCGGGCACCGGACATCCCGTACCTCGATCCGGCCGACGTCCACCAGCACGGCAGCCCTCACGGGAGGCCTCCACCGACCTGCAGTTCCAACACCGAGGCCATTGTGCTGGGCGGCACCGCCGGCAGCTGGACCACAAAACCGGAATCGGACTGCTCGACAGTGAGCGGCCTCCCGTCGGCGAGGAGACGGGCGCGCAGCGGCTTCTCCTTCATCCCGGCGAGCGTCAGCTTGCCGTCTTTCGGCCAGTCGAAGACGAGGGCATACACCTTTCCCGGTTTGGCGGTGTAGCGGCCCCACGCCGGCATCCCGGATGGGCTCACCGTCGTGCCGTAGATGGCCTCGCCATTGAGCTTCATCCAGTCACCCATCTCGCTCAGCCGTGACACGATCGGCGCGGGAATAAGTCCGTCGGCCGTCGGCCCGACGTTGAGGAGGAAGTTCCCACCCTTGGAGGCCACGTCGATCAGCGTGCGCACCAGCGTCCGCGAGTCCTTCCAGTCGTCGTCATATGACTTGAACCCCCAGGTGTCGTTCATCGTCATGCACGTTTCCCAATCGACGCCGGGGAGCCCCTCGGGCGGAACCCGCTGCTCGGGCGTGCCGAAGTCGCCCAGGCCGACATGGCCTTCCGAGTTGAGGCCGCTCAGCCCCTGGCGCGTGTGTCCCACCCGGTTGTTGACGATGAGGCTGGGACGGATCGTGCGAACGTAGCTGTACAGATCCCGGCCCCGCTCGTCGCTCCAGTCCGCGATCCACTCGCCGTCGAACCACAGGACGTCGATGTACGGGTATTGGGTGAGCAGCTCCTTGAGCTGGGGCTTCATGTAGGTCTCGACGTAGCGGCCGAAGTTGGGATTGCTCCACGTGCGCGAGTTGTAGTCGGGGTAGTTGGGCCCCTGGGCGTCCGGGTGGTGCCAATCCATGATCGAGTAGTAGACCCCGAACTTGAGGCCGGCCCGGTGGGCGGCTTCCGACAGCGCCTTGATGGCGTCCCGCTTGTACGGCGTAGCGTCCATGATGTCGTAGCTCGAGACCTTCGAGTCGAAGAGCGCGAAGCCGTCGTGGTGCTTGGACGTGATGATGATGTATTTCATGCCGGCGTCCTTGGCGATGCGCACCCACTCGTCGGCGTCGAATCGCGTGGGGTTGAAGCGATGCACGTATTCCTCATACTCGGGGATCGGGATGTGCGCCCGGCTCATGATCCACTCGCCGATGCCCGCGACGCGCTCTCCCTTGTGCGTGCCGGCCGGCACGGCGTAGGCGCCCCAGTGGATGAACATCCCGAACTGCGCATCGCGCCACCACGCCATGCGCGCGTCGCGCTGGGCGGGGGTCTCGGGGGCGGGGGCCTGCGCCAGCACCGCCAGCAGGACTAGGTGGCTGATCGACATGGGCTCCTCTAGCCTCCCCTCCACACTGGTCCGTCCGGATACGCGTACGCCGCCAGGCTCTCCCGCCGCATCGTGATGCTGTACCCGGGCGCGGTGGGGACCACGTATCGGCCGTCGCGCACGACCACCGGGTCCACGAAATGCTCGTGGAGGTGATCCACGTACTCGACGACGCGATCGTCGAGGGAGGCGCTGACGCAGATGTAGTCGAACACCGCGAGGTGCTGCACGTACTCGCACAGGCCGACCCCGCCGGCATGCGGGCACACCGGAATGCCGAACTGCGCAGCGAGGAGCAGCACCGCCAACACTTCGTTAACGCCGCCCAGCCGGCAGCTATCGATCTGGCAGAACCGGATCGCCCCGGCCTGCATGAGCTGCTTGAACATCACCCGGTTGTGGCACTGCTCGCCGGTGGCGACGCCGATGGGCGCTACGGCCCGCGCGATGGCGGCGTGGCCCAGCACGTCGTCCGGGCTGGTCGGCTCCTCGATCCACCAGGGATCGAACCGCGCCAGCTCGCGCATGCTGGCGATCGCCTCGCCCACGTCCCATACCTGATTGGCGTCCAGCATGAGCTTGCGGTCGGGTCCGATCTCGCCCCGGACGATAGCCGCGCGGCGCAAATCGTCCTGCAGGTCGCGTCCCACCTTGATCTTGAAGTGCGACCAGCCACGCGCCACCCCCTCGTGGCATAGGCGGCGGATCTGCGCGTCGGGATAGCCGAGCCACCCGGCCGATGTCGTGTAGGCGGGGTAGCCGCGACGCCGGATCTCCGCTTCACGCTCGGCTCGCGTGGGCTCGTGGCGCCGCAGAATGGCGAGCGCCTGCTGGGGCGTGAGCGCGTCGCTCAGGTACCGGAAGTCGATGCAGCGCACCAGCTCCTCCGGACTCATGTCTCGCAGCAGCTGCCACAGCGGCTTGCCCTCCGCTTTGGCGTAGAGGTCCCACACCGCGTTCACGAGGGCGGCCGTCGCGAGGTGCAGTACCCCTTTTTCCGGTCCCACCCAGCGCAGCTGGGAGTCGCCGGTCAGGCGCCGCCAGAAGCGTGCCATGTCGGCCTTGATCGCCTCGAGGGTGAGCCCCCGAACGAGCGGCGCCAGCGTCCGGACCGCCGCCACACACAGCTCGTTTCCCCGCCCGATGGTGAACGTGAGGCCATGTCCCTCCAGGCCGTCGGGGCGATCGGTGGAAACCACCACGTAGGCCGCCGAATAGTCCGGGTCTGGGTTCATCGCGTCAGAGCCGTCCCGCTCTCGCGAGGTCGGAAAGCGGATGTCATGGACGTCGACGCGCGTGATGGTGGTCGGAGGGGGGGCCATGGCTCACATCGCCGTAAAGCCGCCATCGACGGGGAGCGCGACGCCCGTGACGAAGGAGGCCTCGGGGGAGACGAGCCAGAGCGCCGCGGCGGCGCACTCCTCCGGCGTGCCCAGGCGCCCCAGCGGCTGCGCGGCGCCATACTGCGCCCAGGCGGCGGCAGGGTCGGGCATGGCGGCGGCGAAACGGTGGAGCATCGGTGTGTCGATGATCCCCGGGCACAAAGCGTTCACGCGAATGCCGCGGGCGGCGTAGTCGAGTGCCAGCGCCTTGGCCAGCAGCACGACGGCGCCCTTCGATGCGCAGTACACCGGCGAATCGGTCTGCGCCACGAGCCCCGTCTTGCTCGCCGTGAAAAGGATCACGCCGCCCTCGGCCTGACCGAGCATGACAGGAATCGCGCGCCGCGCGGCATACAGCGGGCCCTTCACGTTCACGTCCAGCACCCGGTCGATTTCGTCGTCGACGCTCTGCGGGAGGAGCTTGGGCAGCGTGATGCCGGCGTTGCAGAACAGGATGTCGAGGCGGCCGTAACGCTCGACGCACACGTCGATCATGCGCTCGCTGTCGGTGCGCCGGCCGACGTCGGCGCGCACGAAGCACGCCGTCCCGCCCGCCTGCGCGATCGCCTGGACCACCGCCTCGCCCTCGGCGTCTTGAATGTCGGCCAGCACGAGCTGTGCGCCCTCCCGTCCGAACCGAAGGGCGCTCGCCCGCCCGATGCCGGTGCTGGCGCCGGTGATAACCGCCGCTTTGCCGTTCAAGCGGCCGTCAGCGAGAGGCACGGATGTGCTGGCGAGCAGAGCCGAGCCCGTCGATGCCGAGCTCCACCTCGTCCCCCGCGACGAGGTAGCGCGGCGGGCTCTGGCCGAGTGCTACGCCGGAGGGGGTGCCGGTGGAGATGATGTCGCCGGGCAAGAGCGTCATGAACTGGCTGATATAACTGACGAGCGCCGGCACGTCGAAGATGAGCTCGCGGGTCGAGCTGCACTGCTTGGTCGTGCCGTTCACCTTGAGCCACAGGCGCAGGTCGTGCACGTCGCGGATCTCGTCCGGCGTAGCGAGGAAGGGCCCGAGCGGGGCGAAGCTGTCGCAGCTCTTGCCCTTCACCCACTGGCCGCCGTGCTCGAGCTGGAAGGCCCGTTCGGAGTAATCGTTGTGGAGCACGTAGCCGGCGACGTACCGCAGCGCCTCGTCCCGCTCGACATACGCCGTGCGGCGCCCGATCACGACCGCCAGCTCCACTTCCCAGTCCAGCTTGGTGCCGTTTCTCGGGATGAGGACGTCGTCGTTGGGACCGCTGATCGCGCTGGTCGCCTTGCAGAAGAGGACCGGCTCGTCCGGGACCGCCATGCCCGACTCGCGAGCGTGGTCGCGATAATTGAGGCCCACGCACACGATCTTGCTCGGTCGGCACAGCGGCGGCCCCAGCCGCACGCCGTCGGCGACCACGGACGCGGCCGCGCCCTCCCGTTCGAGCCAGCGCGCCAGCCGCTCGAGGCCGTCGGATCCAAAGAATGCCTCGTCATAATCGGCGCCGAGCGCAGATGCGTCGATGCGCCGCCCGTCGGGCAGGAGCAGCCCCGGCCGTTCCCGGCTCGGCTCGCCGAAGCGGATGAGCTTCATGGTTCACATCTTCAGGGTCACGAAGCCGCCGTCGATTGCGTAGTTGCTTCCGGTGATGAAGGCAGCGGCATCGGAGCAAAGGAACAGGGCGAGGTCGGCGATCTCTTCCGGCCGGCCCATCCGGCCGATCGGCTGCGTGCGGGACAGCTCCTCGAACATCTCGCGCTCCCGGCCCGGATAGTTCTTGGCGAGGAATCCGTCGACGAACGGCGTGTGCACACGTCCCGGGGCGATCGCGTTGCAGCGGATCCCCTGCGCCACATAGTCGCGCGCCACCGAGTACGTCATCGTCAGCACCGCCCCCTTGGTCATCGAGTAGGCGAACCGATCCGCGAGGCCGACGGTGGACGCGACTGAGGCGATGTTGAGGATCACCCCGCCGCGCCCTTTCAGCGCCGGGACCGCCGCTTTCATGCAATTGTAGACACCCTTGACGTTCACGGCATAGAGCCGGTCGAGGTCTGCTTCGGACGTCTGCTCCACGTTGCCGACGTGTGCGATCCCGGCGCTATTGACGAGGATGTCGAGGGGGGCGAACCGCTGCGCGACCGCCTGGAAGGCGTGTTCCACGTCGGCCTGCCGGCTCACATCGCACGGGACCGCGGCGGCTGCGCCGCCGCAGGCCTCGATCTCGCGCGCCACGTCGCGCGCCGCCGGCTCCGCGATGTCGAGCACGGCGACGCGCCCGCCGGCGCGCGCGAAGCGGAGGGCGATCGCCCGGCCGATCCCCGACCCTCCACCGGTCACGATCGCGACCTTGTGCTCGATCTCCCTCATAACCCGTAGACTCGCGCGGCGTTGTCGCTGTAAAATCGGCTCCGGTCCGGCGCGCTCCATCCCTGGGTGAAGTGCTCGGTGAAGCCGTACCAATCGCGGTAGTTTCCTGCAAGGGTGAGGACCGGCCAGTCGCTGCCGTACAGCACCCGCTCGGTGCCGAAGCACTCCACCACCCGTGTGGCGTACGGGAGCAGGTCCTCACCGCACCATCGCTCCCCCGCCTCGGTCAACAGTCCCGACAGTTTGCAGCACACGTTCTCGTGGGCCGCGAGCCGCGCCAGTCCTGCGCTCCACGGCTCGAAGCAGCGATCCCGGATGGCAGGCTTGCCGCAATGATCGAGGACGAAGCGCGTGTCCGGGCAGTCGCGGACCAAATCGGCGACCTCGCGCAACTGGTCGTGCGTCGCGCACAAATCGAAGACGAGCTCCCGCCGTCCCACCTGCCGGACCCCCTCCACCAACGGGCGCTGCCGGCAGAAGCCTGCGGGTTGCCCCTGAATGTTCTGGCGGATGCCTTTGACCTTGCGGCAGGTGGAGAGCGCGTCGAGCTGACGATCGATCGACTCCCCGTCGGCGAGGTTGGCGAACGCGACGATGCCGGCGAGGCGCGGCTCCGCCCGTGCGAGGCGTTCCGCGAATTCCACTTCGCGCCCGGCCTCTTCGGGCCGGCAGTTGCATTCCACGAACACGAGGCGGGCGATGGGGATCTCCGCCGTCGCCGCCCCGTAATCCGACGGGAGGAAAGCCCGGCCCAGCGACGGTACGCCTTCCAGCCAAGCATAGTGCAACTCGGCGGGATCCCAGAAATGCACGTGCGCGTCGACGATCGGTGGTCGCATCTCCTCGGGAAGCTGTCGCCGAGCGGCCAGAAGCTCAATCCCGCCACCTGGCGGCCTCCGAGTCCCGCGACTATTCTGCACGCTCACCCTACGAAGCGATGCCGGAGCGCATGCCCGATCCCATCTCTCGCCGCGACTGGCTGACGGCCGTTGCCGCGGCCGGCGCCGGGGCGGTGGTGGCACCGGGTGTCAGCGCCACGCCGGCTCCGACCGGGCGCGCCGAACCCCGCCCCATCCTGCCGCTCACGTCCACGAGCGACGTGTTCACGCCGAGTCATGGCCGGGCGTTCATGAGATTCAGCTTCGCCTTCCCGGAGCCGTCGGTCGAGTTCGCGGGCTACCGGTTCGGCTTTCTCGTGTTCACGCGGGAGAATGCCTACGGACTCGACGCAAGGCGTATGACCGCCGAGCGCACGGCGAGTGGTTTGGAGATCCGCTGCACCGGCCTGGTGTGGGCGGGGGGTCAGCAATCGGCGCCGGGCCGCGTGACCGCGCAGCTCCAGCAGCGTGGCGAGTTTATCGAGTGGGACGTCACGGCGGAGATGGATCAGCCCATCAAGGCCGTCACCAGCGTGATCCGCGACGTGCCGCGCGGGCAGGTTTCGGCGGCGGGGAGCGAGCCATTCGATCCGCGAGACAACGAGCTGCTCTACGGCTATCCGTTTGGGGGCGGGGACCTGTTCGGCGGCAACACCGCGTGGGGTCTCTCGACGCCGCTCGTGATCGTGCAACGCGCCGAGGGCGACTGCGTCTTTCTCTCGTCGCTCGACGATCGCGTACGGGCGAAGCGCTTCTTTTTCCAGCCCGGCGAGCAGGCGTATCGCCTCGAGGCCGTGTTCGAGGCAGAAGGCTGGAACGACCAGACCACGCTCCGGGTCCCCACCTGGCGCCTCGGCCGGACGAAGACGCTGGACGACGCTGTTCAGGCGCATTACGGCCATCTCGAGCGCGCGTATCACCTCGAGCCCTGGGACAGCCGGCGCGACGCCCCCGACTGGGTGCGTCGCACCGCGCTCGTCGTCACGCTGCACGGCATGCACTACACCGGCTACGTGTTCAACGACTACGCGCGTATGCTCGAGGTCGCGCGGTGGGTCGCGACGCGGATCCCCGGGGACCGCGTGCTCCTCTTCCTCCCCGCTTGGGACGGCCGCTACTACTGGGACTATCCGTTGTACCGCGCTTCCGACCGCCTCGGCGGCGAGGCCGGGTTGAAGCGCCTCATCCGGGAATCACAGGGCATGGGCTTTCGCGTCATGCCGATGTTCGGCGCCAACGCCGCCAATCGCCGCCAGCCGGTGTTCGCGCGGATGGCCGAGGCGGCGACGCACAAGATCGACGGGGACCGCTTCGACCTGAACTGGGTGGACTGGGACAACGACCGTCACCAGGAGGGGTGGCTGTCCTACATGAATCTGGGCGTCGCGTCGTGGCGCGACTGGCTCAGCGCGCGCATCGCTGAAGCGATCGAGCGCTACGGCGTCGATGCCTACTTCCTCGACATCGCCGGCGGCTGGGTGAACAACCCCCAGGCCGACATGCACCAGGGAATGCGGCAGCTCGTGCTCGACCTGCGCGCCCGCTACCCGCACGTCATGCCGTGCGGGGAGATGCATTACGACGCGCTGCTCGAGTTCATTCCGCTGTACCAGGTGGGCCTGGGGCGGGCGGCGCGCTATGCCCGCGCTTTTTCGCACCTGAGCCACCCGGCACCGGGGTTCGGGAGCTCAGGCGTACACGAGTCCGGCTTCAGCCGCTTCAGGCACGAGACCCTGGGGCTCGCGCCCGGCACCATCCCCACCCTCAGCGTGGTGGACGACACGTTCACCGGCCATCAGACGATGATGGAGGCGGTGATCGAGCGGGCGAAGGCAGCGGCACCATGAAGCGCAAAGACCAGCGTCTCAGGCCGCCCAGCCGGCGCGGAGCCGGTCGAGCGCGACGGCGAGCACGATGATGGCGCCGATGATGATTTCCTGGATGTAGTTGGGCCACCCCATTTGCTGGCAGCCGTTGCGCAGGAACGCCATGATGAGGGCGCCCACCACCGAGCCGAACACGCTCCCCTCGCCGCCCAGCAGGCTCCCCCCGCCGATCACCACCGCCGCAATCACATCCAGCTCGGTGCCGATCGCCACCGTCGGATCGCCCTGCCTGAGGCGGGAGAGCTGCATCACGCCGGCCAGCCCGAAGTACACTCCCGCCGACCCGTAGATCACGAGCTTGAGCCGGTCCGTCGCGATACCGCAGGCGCGGGCGGCCAGCTCGTTCGAGCCGAGCGCGAACACGCGCCGCCCGAAGACGGTGCGCCGCAGCACGATCGCGGTGAGGACCGCCAGCGCGAGCGTGATCCACACGCCCGGCGGGAGCACCATCCATGCCTGGCGCGGGAACGTGACGAGCAGCTCGTTCACCCACGTCGGCGGAACGTTGACCGTCTGCTCGTGCGCCAGCCACTTCGCGACGCCGCGCGCGATGCCCAGCATTCCCAGCGTCGCGATGAACGGCACGACGCGCAGCCCCGTGATGAGCAGGCCGTTCGCGAGCCCCACGAGCCCGCCGGCGAGCAGGGCAGCGGCCGTGGCTACGGTGGCCGGCCAGCCCGCGCCGATCGCCAGCGCGGCCACCACGCCGGTCAGGGCGATCGTCGCGCCGACCGAGAGATCGATTCCGCCGCTCACGATGATGAGCGTCATCCCGATCGCCCCGAGGGCGACGATCACGGTCTGCGAGAGCACGATGCGCAGATTGAAGGGCGAGAGATATCGCGCCGGCGCCTCCGTGAGCAGCGCGAACACTGCGACCACCAGCGCGAGCACGAGTGCGGGGCCGATGCGGGCGAGCGTGCGGCGCACGGCGTCGGGCGGCGCCGGCACTCGTCCCGCGAGCGCGGTCGCCCAGCTTGCGACGGTCGCGAGCGGGTATCTGCGCGGCGCGGGCGTGGGCGAGGTGTCGGGCCTCACACGGGGGCGGGCGCTTCGACCATAGCGGGCTCGAGCCGCGGCGCGAGCAGGTGCAGGATGCACCAGGCGGTGACGTAAGCGAGCCCGCACACCGCGAAGATGGGCGTGTAGCTACCCGTGGCCTGGAGGATCCGGCCGGTGACCCGCTGAAACAGCACGCCGCCCATGGCGCCGGCGAACGCGCCGATCCCGACCACCGACCCCACCGCCGCCCGCGGAAACATGTCGCTCGCCAGCGTATACACGTTGGCGGACCAGGCCTGGTGCGCCGCGGCCGCGACGCTCACGATCGCCACCGCCGCCCACACGCTCCCCGCCAGCGGCGCGAACGCCGTCGGCACGATCAAGAGCGCCATCACGAGCATCGCCGTCTTGCGCGCCCGGTTCACGGTCCAACCGCGCTTGATCAGCGCGCTCGAGAGCCAGCCGCCCCCGACCGATCCGACGTCCGCCACCAGATACACGACGATCAGCGGAGCGGCGAGCTGCGCCAGCCGGATGCCGTATTGCGCGTCGAGAAACTTGGGGAGCCAGTACAGATAGAACCACCAGATCGGATCGGCGAGGAGTTTCCCGACCGCGAAGGCCCAGGTCTGCCGATACGAGAGCAGCCGAATCCAGGGGACGACGCTCTCCGCCTCCTCAGCTGAATCGCTGCGAATGTGCGCCAACTCGTCCGGCGTCAGCCGCGGCTGCGCCTCCGGGCTGCGGTACACCGCGAGCCACAGGACCAGCCACAGGAAGCCGAGCGAGCCGGTCGCGATGAATGCCCACGGCCAGCCCCACCTCAGCACGATCCACGGGACGACGAGCGGGGTGATGATGGCGCCGGTGTTGGTACCGGCGTTGAAGATCCCGGTCGCGAGCGCCCGTTCGCGCTTGGGAAACCACTCCGCTACCGTCTTGATCGCACCCGGGAAATTGGCCGACTCGCCGAGTCCGAGCAGCGCGCGGGCGACGGAGAATCCCGCGGCGGTGCGGGCGAAGGCGTGACCGATGGCCGCGATGCTCCAGGCCACGACCGCGACTGCGAAGCCGCGTCGCACCCCGACGCGGTCTAGCGCACGCCCGGCGGCGAGGAATCCAAACGCGTACACGAGGCTGAACCAGGAGACGATGTCGCCGTACTGCGATTCCGACCAATGCAGCTCGCGCTGCAGCGTGGGCGCGAGAATCCCCAGCACCTGGCGATCGACGTAGTTGATCGTCGTGACCACGAACAGCAGCGCGCACACGGTCCAGCGGTACCCGAGGCGCGGCCGGCTCATCGCGTCAGGCCCTCCCACAGGCCCTGCAGGTACATCGCGCCGAGCGCTCGATCGTACAGTCCGTACCCCGGGCGTCCCGTCTCGCCCCAGATCATGCGGCCGTGATCGGGGCGCATCGGGCCTGTGAAGCCGATATCGCGCAGCGCGCTCAGCACCGCGTGCAGGTCCACGCTGCCACAGGCCGAGGGGTGGGCCGTTTCGTGGAACCGGCGCTCGCCCGTGACCAGCACGTTGCGGCAGTGCGCGAAGTGGACGCGCGCGCCGAGGTGGCGCACCATGGCCGGCAGATCGTTCTCGGGGTTCGCGCCGAGCGAGCCGGTGCAGAACGTCACCCCGTTCGCGGGACTCTCCACGAGCCCCACCACGCGCTCGAGGGCGGCGGCGTTGGTGATGATGCGCGGCAGCCCAACGATGGGCCAGGGCGGATCGTCGGGGTGGATGGCCATGCGGACGCCCGCCTGCTCGGCGATCGGGACGACGCGCTCGAGGAAATAGCCGAGATTGTCCCACAGCCGCTCTGCGTCCACGTCGCGATAGGCGGCGAGCAGCGCGCCCAGCTCCGGCCCCGAGTACGCCGTGGCCCAGCCGGGCAGGTCGCGTGCCCCACGCGCCAGATCCACCTTCGCGAGCGCGGCCTCGTCGTAGGCGAGCGCCGACGAGCCGTCGGGCAGCCGCATGGCGAGGTCGGTACGCATCCAGTCGAACACCGGCATGAAGTTGTAGCACAGCACCGGGATGCCGAGCTCTCCCATGCTGCACACGCTCAAACAGAAGTTTTCGATCAGTCGATCGCGGCCGCGGCGGCCGAGCTTGATGTTCTCGTGCACGGGGACGCTCTCGACCACGGCGAGGCGGAGCCCCGCGTCTTCGATCTGCGCCTTGAGGGTCCCGAGCCGCTCGCGGCCCCAGGGGTCGCCGACCGGCACGTCGTACAGCGCGCTCACGACGCCCGTGACGCCGGGGATCTGGCGGACGTAGGCGAGCGGGATCGGGTCCGTCGGGCCGAACCAGCGAAAGCTGGGGATCACGTGCGGAGTAGCTCCTGGACTTCCCCCACGCTCGCGCGGCTGAAGTCGCCGGGCACGGTGAGCTTGAGCGCGCTCGCCGCCACCGCGAATTCGAGCGCTTCCGCCGGCCGGTCGCCGGCGAGCAGTCGCGCGATGAGCGCCGCGGCGAAGCTGTCGCCACCGCCCACGCGGTCCACGACCTGCACGCAGTGCCGACGGCTCTGCGCGAACGTGCGGGTCTCCGCGTCGTACAGCACGGCGCTCCAGCCGTGGTCCCGCGGCCCGAGGATCTCGCGCCGGGTGAGCGCGACGCGCTTCGCCTCGAAGCGCGCCGCGAGCTGCTCGGCGAGACCGCGCGCGCGCTCGGGAGTCGCGAGCGAAGCGTCGTCGGCCGGGAGGCCGAGCATCGCACTCACGGCCGCCGGATTGCCGATCAGCACACCCGCCCGCCGGGCGAGCGGCTCGATGAGCGGCCGCGGGTTCCGGCCGCGCCACAGGGCCTCGCGGTAGTTCAGATCGAGGCTCACCGGGATGCCCCGGGCGCGCGCGCAGGCGATGGCGCCCGCGAGCGCCGCCACCGGGCCTTCGCCCAGCGCGGGAGTGATCCCCGAGACATGGAACCAGTCGGTGCCGAAGAGCACCGCGGGCCAGTCGATGCTGTGCGGGTCGAGGCGCGCGAACGCCGAGCCCGCGCGGTCGTACACCACGCGCATGGCGCGCAGATCCGCGCCCGGCTCCACGAAGTAGAGCCCCAAGCGCTCGCCGCCCCCCCCCCGCACGATCCACCGGGTGCCCACGCCTTCCTTCTTCAGTGCCTCGACGCCGGCATCCCCGATGGGGTTGTCGGGAACGCGGGTGACGTAGTCGCACCGCACGCCGAGATGGCTCAGCGCGACCGCGACGTTCGCCTCCGCCCCGCCGAAGCAGGTGTGCAGCTCCGGCGACTCGAGCAGTCGTTCGTCACCCGGCGGGCTGAGCCGCAGCAGCAGCTCGCCGAACGTCACCACGCGTGGGGCGGCCGCACGCTTCACGCCGCGCCTCCCGCGAGCTGCGCCCGCGCTTGCGCGACGCGCTCGACGAACGCCCGCGCGCGCAGCGTGAGCTCGGCGCCCCCCGCGCCCCCCGCCGCCTCGCTTCGGACCAGCGCCGCCGGCAGCAGCGCGCTGCCGACGCTCACCGCGGCGGCCCCCGCGCGGATCCAGTCGCCCACGTTCTCGAGCGACACGCCGCCCGACGGCACGAGCCGCAGGAACGGCAGGGGCGCGAGCAGATCGCGGAGGTAGCCGGGACCCACGGCCGCCGCGGGGAACAGCTTCACGAGCGGGGCGCCCGCGCGCCACGCCTCGACGATCTCCGTCGGCGTGAACGCGCCCGGCAAGCAGGGGATGTCACGATCGCGGCACACGCGAATCACGGCGGGGGTGAGCGTGGGGCTCACCACGAAGCGCGCCCCGGCGTCGATGACTTCGCAGGCGGCCGACTCGTCGAGCACGGTGCCCGCGCCGACAACGCACGCGAGGTCGCGGTCCGACGCGAGCTCGCCGATCGCCTCGATCGCGCCCGGTGTCGTCAGCGTAATCTCCACGGCGCCCACGCCCCCCGCGGCGAGTGCGCGAGCGGCAGCGCGCAACCCGGCCGCGGCCGGCAGCCGAGCGACCGCGATCACGCCGCTCTCGAGCAGCGGATGGAGCCCACCCCTTTCCCCGCCGAGAGTCGTCGTCGTGTGGGTCATGGTCACGTCCGGCCGGTGGCGGCGTACTCCGGCATGCCGTGCAGCGCCTCGAGCGCCGCATCCACTCCGTCACGCTCCAGCGCGAGCAGCCACCGCGTCGTGGCCTCGAGCAGCCCGGGCAGCTCGGCGAGATTCGCGCCCCACAGGCCGGCATCGGCCAGCGCTCGGGCGGCGAGTCGTTCCAGCGCGGCTGCAAGTACGGGGCCAGGGGCGGCGTCCGGGTCCACTGCCCGCCAATGCCGCTCGATCAGCGGGAAATCGACATCCTCCCCCGCGGGGTGGGCGAGGCGGGAGCGGGCCCACCGCAGATAGGCGGCGCAGCCGAGTGCCAACCCTTGCGGCGCGCGCCCCTGTTTCCGGGCGAATCCTACGATCGCGGGCACGACCCGGAGCCGCAGCTTGGCGGTCTGGTTGGTGGCGATCACCCGCCACTCGTGATCGAGCCAGGGGTTGCGAAACCGGTCGATCACGGTCCGGGCGAACGCGGTAGCCGCATCGGCCGGCAGGTCGATCCCGGGCACGATTTCCTCGAACAAGATGTGCCGCAGGTAGGGTCCCAGGCGGGGATGCTCGGCGGCCTCCCGCACCGTCCGGACGCCAGCCAGCAGCGCGAGCGGCGCCGTCACCGTGTGCGCGCCGTTCAACAGGCGCAGCTTCCGCTCCCGGTAAAAACCGATGTCGGGAGCGAATATCACCGCATCGGGCACCACGTCGATCGCGAACGCCGCTCGCAGCGCCGCGGGGTCGGCTTCGATCGCCCAGAAGCAATGGGGCTCGGTGACGGTGAGCAGGGCGTCGGCGTAACCGAGACGCTGCTCCAGCATCGCGTGCCCGTCTGCCGCGGGTGTTCCCGTCGTGATCCGATCCACGAGCGAGGAGCAGAAGCGCACGCGCCGCGCCAGCCACTCGCGGAAATCGGGCCCCCGCTCGAATCCGTCCGCCAGGCGATCGACCATCGCGGCGAGGCGCGGCCCGTTGTCGTCCACCAGCTCGGTCGGGATCACGCACAGCGGCGGGCCGTCCGGCAAGCGCTCGAAGCGGGTGTACAGCAGGTCAGCCAGCCTGGACGGAAAGGCCGCGTCCAGCCGGAACGCGGCCTCGGTCACATTGCTGACGATCACCTGCAGCTCGGGCCGCGCGACCACGTCGCGCACCGCTGGCCACTCCGCGTCCGCCACCAGCGCGCGTGAGATCGAGCCGACGAGGCGCATCCGTTCGAGCGGCTGCCCTCGTTCCAGGCCCCGTTCCACGAGCGTGAACAGGCCGTCTTGTGCGTTCAGGGTGCTCGCTTGGCCCTGCGGCGTGCTCTGCACCACGACGATTCGTCCGTGGAAGGCGCCGGCCGCATTGGCGGCATCCACGGCCGTCGCGCACACGGCGCGTAGCAGCATGCCCGTGCCGAATTGCAGGATCCGCTCCGGCAGCTCGGTCCGGGGATAGGCGCTGGGGGGCCAGTGCGCGCTGCTCAGACGTGGCAGATCCGCCATGGCGGTAAGCTGCCGGCCCCGGCTTGGGGGCGCAACGCAGTCGGCGGATCGGGCTTTCACACCCTGAAAGAGTGCGCTCGGCGCTGCACTGTGCTGAAGCACAATGTCCTTCAGGACAGTGTCGCGCCGAAGCCAAGGCTTCAGCCTGGGGAAAGGCCGCGCCTTCCCGTACGGACTCGTCCACTACCATCGCGCAACCGGCACGCTAGTTTCCTGTACGATGACCACCAGCGCGACGTCCCCAGCGCGCGAATCGCGTGATTCCGTCGTGATCCGGTTCGCCGGCGACTCCGGCGACGGGATGCAGGTGACGGGCGGCCGCTTCACCGTCGAGACGGCCCTCGCCGGCAACGACCTCACGACGTTCCCCGACTACCCGGCTGAGATCCGCGCGCCCGCGGGTACGACGTACGGCGTCTCGGCGTTCCAGATCCATTTCGGCGCCGTGGACGTCATGACGCCCGGCGACCAGGTGGACGTGCTCGTCGCGATGAACCCTGCGGCACTCAAAGTCGACCTCAAGGATTTGCGGATCGGCGGCACGGTCGTGGTGGACACGGGCGCCTTCACCGAGCGGAACCTCGCCAAGGCGGGGTTCGCGTCCCACCCGCTCGAGGACGGGTCACTCGCGCCCTACCAGGTGCTGAAGCTCGACATAACGAAGCGCACACTCGACGCCGTCAAGGACTTCGGGCTGCACACACGGGAAGCACACCGCTGTCGCAACATGTGGGCGCTGGGGCTGATGCTCTGGATGTACGGGCGCGATCGCGACGTCACAGTCGAGTGGCTCAAGAAGAAATTCGCCGGGAAGCCGGAGGTCGCGCAGGCGAACGTGGCGGCGCTGAACGCCGGGCACGCCTTCGGCGAGACGGCCGAGATGTCGGAGTACGGGGTCGGCTACACCGTCCGCCGGGCCCGGGTCACGCCGGGCGTCTATCGCACGGTGAGCGGGACGGAGGCGATCGCCTGGGGGCTCGTCGCCGGGATGCGCGCCGCGGGGCTCGAGAAGATGGTGTTCGCAGGCTACCCCATCACCCCCGCGTCGCTGCTGCTCCACACGCTCGCCAACCTCAAACGGTACGGCGTGATCACCTTCCAGGCCGAGGACGAGATCGCGGCCATCGGCGCGTGCGTCGGAGCGGCGTACGCCGGCGCGCTCGGCGTGACCTCGACCTCCGGCCCCGGCATGGCGCTCAAGACCGAGATGCTCGGCCTCGCGATCGCGACCGAGCTGCCGCTCGTCGTGGTGAACTCCCAGCGCGCTGGCCCGTCGACTGGGATGCCGACCAAGGCGGAGCAGTCGGATCTGTTCCAGGCGGTGCACGGCCGCAACGCGGACGCGCCGCTCGCAGTGCTCGCTGCGGCCACCGCGACGGACTGCTTCGACGTCGCCATGGAGGCGGTCCGCATCGCGACCACGTACATGACGCCCGTGGTCCTGCTCTCGGACGCCTTTCTGGCGCACGCCGCCGAGCCGTGGCGCATCCCCGACCTGGACCGGCTGCCGCGCTTCCCGGTCCGGTTCCGCACCGACCCCGCGGGGTTCCATCCCTTCCTGCGGGATTCGGAAACCCTCTCGCGGCCGTGGGCGCGGCCCGGGACGCCGGGGCTCGAGCACCGGATCGGCGGACTCGAGAAGGACTACGATACGGGCCACATCTCGTACGACCCCGAGAACCACGCCCGCATGACGCGCACCCGGGCGGCGAAGATCGCCGGGATCGCGAACGGTATCCCGCTCCAGACTGTGGCGCTGGGGGCGGATCACGGTGCGATCGCCGTCGTGGGGTGGGGCTCGACCTACGGCGCCATCCACCAGGCGGTGCGGCGGGCGCGGCAGGACGGAATCGACGCCTCACACATCCATCTCCGCTACTTGAGCCCCTTCCCGCGCAACCTGGGCGAGCTGCTCAGGCGGTTCGAGCGGATCGTCGTGCCGGAGCTGAACAACGGTCAGCTGGTGCAGCTGCTGCGCGCCGCGTATTTGGTGCCCGCCGAAGAACTCTCCAAGGTGCAGGGAAAGCCGTTCAAAGTGTCGGAGATTGTCGAGGCGCTGAGATGACCGTCACGACCATCACCGACGCCGAGCTCCAGCCCAAGGACTACGCGTCCGATCAGGAGGTGCGCTGGTGCCCCGGGTGCGGGGACTACGCCATCCTCAAAGCGATGCACAAGGCGCTGGCGGAGCTGGGCGCTCGGCGGGAGTCCACGGTGTTTGTGTCCGGCATCGGCTGCGCGGCCCGGTTTCCTTACTACATGTCCACCTACGGCTTCCACACGATCCACGGGCGCGCGCCGGCGATCGCCACCGGCATCAAGCTCGCGAACCCTGATCTCGACGTATGGGTGATGACGGGAGACGGCGACGGGCTGTCGATCGGTGGCAACCACATGCTCCACGTGTTGCGGCGCAACGTCGATCTCCAGATCGTCTTGTTCAACAACGAGATCTACGGCCTCACCAAGGGCCAGTATTCCCCCACGTCGCGGCGCGGCACCAAGTCCCCGTCCACCCCGCAGGGCTCGGTCGATTATCCGGTGTCGGCCTGCGCGTTCGCGCTGGGCGCCGGGGCGCGGTTCGTGGCGCGCGCGGTGGACACGCAGCAGGCGCAGCTGGTGAGCGTGCTGCAGCGCGCCCATGCGCACCGCGGCGCGTCGTTTGTCGAGGTGTTCCAGAACTGCGTGGTCTTCAACGACGGAGCGTTCGACGGTTTCACCGCGAAGGACGGCGCGGCGGACACCCAGTTGCACGTCGAGCACGGCCAGCCGTTGATCTTCGGTGCCCGAAAGGACCGCGGGTTGCGCCTGAAGCCCGGAAAGCTCGAGCTCGAAGTGATCACACTGTCGGAGAGCGACGTGATTCCGGACGGCGTCCTCGTGCACGACGAGACCAACCGCGCGCTCGCGCAGCTACTCGTCGCCCTCGAGCCGCCCGCCTGGCCCGTGGCGCTGGGCGTGATCTACTGCAACCCCGCGCCCTCGTTCGAGGCGGAGGTGTACGCGCAGGCCGCTGCCGCCGGTGCCGGACCGGGAGCGCCGGACCTCGCGGAACTGCTCATGAACAAGGAGGGGACCTGGACTGTGAGGTGACCGCACAACAGGTGTGGCGTTCGAGCCGCACCGAGATGGTTCCTGCCGAAGTGAAATAAGCGGAGTGACTTGATCGCGTGCGAACGGTGAGGCCGGGTGATCGGTGTCACCGGAGGGGCATGTCGCTTGCGCGCATGAGGGCTGACCGTCAGGCGGCTCACCGCCTTCAAACGCACGACACATGTCCCAGCCCGTGCCGTCGGACATCCGCGCTCAGACACCACCGCTCGGCAGCCAGGAGCGCCTTTGGGCCGCGCGGATCAGAGCCGGCGACGCGGCGGCGTTCGAGCGCGCGTTCCGTACCTACCATCCGGCGTTGTGCAAGTTTGCTTGCCGCTACGTGCATTCGCCCGAAGTCGCCCAAGAGCTCGTGCACGATGTCTTTGCCAGGTTGTGGGAAGAGCGGGCGCGGCTCAGCGTGGGCAGGCTCAAGAGTTATCTGTACACCGCCGTGCGCAACCTCGCCGTCAGCCACCTCCGCCACCAGCTCGTGGAGCGTCGCTGGCGCGAGCCGGCACCTGCCGTCGACGTCAACGAGGGCGAGCGGCGCCTCGAATCGGCCGAACTCGTGGCAGCGGTCGAGCGGCTGCTGCACCGCCTACCGCAGCGGTGTCGCTTGGCGCTTACGCTGCGGTGGCGGCGTCAGATGAGCTACGCCGAAGTCGCCCGCGCGATGGGCATCTCGGTGAAGACCGTCGAGATCTACGTGGGCCGCGGCCTTGCGGTCCTGAGAGAGAGCTACCAGAGCCTCGCGCCGCATCGCTGAGCGGTCACGCTCCGTCCCGCAGCACTCCCCATACACGTCGCTGGTCCGCCGCTAGGGGATTCGGTCCCGCATCCGCGTCCTAGAAGTGTGACCGATGAACAGTACTGGGGGCGGCTCGACCGGTTCCTTGCCGGCGACTGCAGCCCGGCCGAGCGGATCCTGGTCCTCGAATGGCTCGAGACCCATCCGCTTGCGGCCGAGTGCATCGAGGCGCTCGAAGGTGCGCTCGATAAGGAGGAGGCCACGCCAATGCCTCGGCGTTGGCGCGGGTCAGGATTGCGCGGATTTGGCATCGCCGCGGTCCTCGCGCTCGTGGCGGGCGCGGCGGCGCTCTGGTCGCTGGAGTGGTCGCGTCTTCCGCCAGCGATGCGCGAGTTCACCACCGCCCGGGGACACCGCGCCGCGATTCGGTTCGCCGATGGCACCCGAATCCTCCTGGGCGCGGACAGCAGGCTCCGCGTCCCAGCCGCCTACGGCGCCACGGCGCGGGAGGCGTATCTCGACGGAGCAGCGTACTTCGAGGTCGCGCACGACCCTGCTAAGCCTTTCGCCGTGCACGCCGGGCGGGGCGTCATTCGGGACATCGGCACGCGCTTCGGAGTGCGGGCCTATGCGGACGATCAGGACGTAGAGGTCGTCGTGGCCGATGGGAAAGTGCGCTTGCAGACCGCCGGCGCGCACGTTTCTGCTGGCCAGGTGGTGAGCGGCGGAGAGCTCAGCCGGCTGGATCGCACCGGCGTGGCCAGCCGCCCCAGACGAGTGGACACCCGTCGTTACCTCGCGTGGACGGCGGGGCGCTTGGCATTTCTGGACGCGCCGTTGCAGGACGTGTTGCCTGATCTCGCCCGCTGGTACGACGTGGACTTCACGCTGGCAGCACCGTCGCTGGCTGACCGGCGCCTCACGCTATCGGTGCGAGGCGAACCGGTCACACAGATCCTCGACGCCATCGCGCTGCTCACGCACGCTCGTTACGAGCAGGTGGGGCGGAGCGTGACGTTCTACCCGACTCGAGCCGAGCGGTAATGCCGAGCCAAACGCTTTGTTTCAGGGAGTAGATCACATGAGACACAGACTCCTCACAGCCGTCGCCTCCGGAGCGACGCTCGTGTTCTCGCCCGTTGCCGCGTTCGGGGCAGCGCAAGGGCCGGACGCCGACAGCTCGACCACGCTGGTGTTGGCTTCGAGCTGGGTCCCCACTCGGAGCACGGCGGTCGCGCCACTGCGACGCTCGATCGCGCTCGATCTCAAGGACGTGAGCGTCAAGCAGGCGCTCCGCGAGATCGGCCGGCGCGGGGGCATCGAGATCGCGTATGGCGACGACGTGCTCCGTGCCCGGGCCCGGGTGTCCCTCCAGGTTGGGGAGATCACGGTCCAGGACGCCGTGGTCACCGCCCTGGCAGGGACGGGGTTGGAGGCGTTCGTCTCCTTGAGAGGTACCACCATCCTCGTCCGCGCCGGATCGGAGGCGCAAGGCGATACGCTGGCGGGGCGCGTGACCGACTCGACGGGCGCTCCTCTGGCGGGCGCACGGGTCACTCTCGTGGGCACTCGTTTTGGCGCCGTCACCGGTCCCGACGGCCGCTACGTGATCGGGGACGTTCCGCCGGGGACCTACCGCGCGCAGGCCCGGCTGATCGGGTACGCCGTCGGCGAGGTGGCGAGCCTCGTCGTGGCGGCGGGGCAGACCGCGACCGCCGATTTCCGCCTCGTCCCGCAGGCCATCGAGCTGAACCCGGTCGTGGCGGTGGGTTATGGCGAGCAGCGGAAGGCGACGCTGACCGGTTCCGTCAGCGCCGTCCAGGGTGAACAGATCCAGGGAGTCCCCACCGTCAATGTGTCGAACACGCTCGGCGGCCAGCTGCCCGGCCTGGTGACGGTCAACCAGAGCGGCGAGCCCGGGTACGACGGGGCGACCATCCGGATCCGGGGCAACCATACGCTGAACGACAACAGCGCGCTCATCGTCATCGACGGCGTGGCAGATCGGGTCGGCGGCCTCGAGCGGCTCGACCCACAGGACATCGAAAACATCAGCGTGCTAAAAGACGCCTCGGCGGCGATCTACGGCGCTCGGGCGGCCAACGGCGTCATCCTCATCACGACGAAGCGCGGGCGCAGCGGTGTGGTGCAGCCACCGCAGCTCACGGTCAACATCAACCAGGGCTTCAACCACCCCACGCGGACGCCCCAGATGGCGGACGCCGCGACGTACATGACGATGCTCGACGAGATCGACATGTACCGGAACCAGCCGCTCCGCTACTCGGCGGATCAGATCCAGAAGTTCCGGGAGGGCGGCGATCCCTGGCTCTACCCCAACACCGACTGGTTCGGCGCGGTCATCAAGCCCATGTCGCTGCAGACCCGAGGGAACGTCGCCCTGCGTGGCAGCGGCGATCGGATCGGGTATTACCTCTCCCTGGGGGGTCTGACCGAGGACGGCTACTACCAGAACAGCGCCACCCGGTACAACCAGTACAGCTTCCGCAGCAACATCGACGGCCGGGTCACCGACCACCTCGGCCTGCGCTTCGACGTGACAGGGCGTCTCGAGGACCGCAACTTCCCGAACCGCAGCGCGGGCTCGATCTTCCGGGCGCTGATGCGCGGCAAGCCGAACCTGCCTGCGTATTGGCCGAACGGGCTGCCGGGACCCGACATCGAGTTCGGCGACAACCCGGTGGTGACCGGGACGCCGGCGACGGGATACGACGAGGACCAGCGAGACTACGTCCAGGGCACCCTGGGCGGGGACTTCAAGGTGCCGGGGGTGAGCGGTCTCACCCTTCGCGCGAACGCGTCCTACGACGTGGTTTTCCGGTCCGAGCGGCAGTGGCGGACGCCCTGGACACTGTACACGTGGGACTACCAGACGCGCGACGCGAGCGGCCAGCCCGTGCTCCTGCCCGCCAAGCGGGGATTCAACGCGCCGCAGCTCAACCAGTGGGACGGGCGGGGTACGAGCATCCTGCTGAACCTCATCGCCGAGTACCGGCGCAACGTCGGGCCGCACACGGTCGGCATCCTGGGCGGCGTCGAGCGCCAGACGGCGGACAGCTCGTATCTCAGTGCCTTCCGGAGGGACTTCGTCTCAGACCAGGTCGATCAGATCTTCGCCGGTAGCGATCTCGGGAAGACCAACGATGGCACCGCGTACGTGGCGGCGCGGCAAAACTACTTCACCCGCTTGAACTACGCGTTCCAGGACAAGTACCTCTTCGAGCTCGTCGCGCGCTACGACGGCTCGTACATCTTCCCGGCCGATAAGCGGTTCGGCTTCTTCCCCGGCGTCTCGGCGGGATGGCGCATCTCGGAAGAGCCGTTCTTCCGTAACCACGTGCCCGTGTTCGACGACCTGAAGCTCCGCGCCTCGTGGGGCAAGACGGGTAACGACCGGATCAACCAGTGGCAGTACCTGGCCACCTATGGTTTCGGTGGCGGGTATGTCTTCGGCGTCAATCAGGAAGTGAAGAGCGTCTTTCAGACGCGTACACCCAACCCGAACGTCACCTGGGAGGTCGCAAAGCAGCTCGACGTCGGGATCGAAGGGCGGCTCTTCAACAACCGGCTCTCCTTCGAGTTCGACCGCTTCACCGAGCGCCGGAACAACATTCTGTCGTATCGGAACGCGTCCGTGCCCCAGACGGCCGGTTTGACTCTGCCGCGCGAGAACATCGGGGAGGTCGCCAACTGGGGCTACGACGGGTCGATCACCTGGCGCCGGCAACTGGGCGGCGACGTCTCCTACGAGGTGACGTTCAACGGCGGATATGCCCAAAACAAGATCCTGTCTTGGGACGAAGCCCCGGGCGCGCCACCGTGGCAGCGCTCGACGGGCCATCGGATGAATTGCCCGAGCCAGCCCTGCAACTCGCAAACCGGCCTCTACTACAACGCGATTGGCGTCTTCAAGGACTCGGCTGCCGTCGCCAACTACCCACACTGGGCCGGCGCCCGTCCCGGAGACATCATCTTCGAGGACGTCAACGGCGACGGCAAGATCGACGCCAACGACAGGGTCCGGATCGATAAGAACGGCGATCCCACCTTCACCGGCGGCCTCACGCTTGCCGCGCAGGTGAAAAGCTTCGACTTCCGCGTGTTCTTCCACGCCGCCTTCGACGCGGTGCAGTACTTCCGGACGGAATCCGGCGACATCGGCAACTTCACCCAGGAGTACGCTCAGAATCGCTGGACGCCCGACAATCCGAACGCCCCAGGTCCGCGCACCTTCAACCGGACCGACGAATACTGGGTCGCGAACGCCAACACCTATTTCCTGCGCGATGCGTCGTTCGTCCGTCTCAAGTCGGTGGAGATCGGATACCACTTGCCGGGTCGCATGGCGGCCCGCATGGGTGTGCACGACGTGCGCCTGTACGCCAGTGGATACAATCTCCTGATGTGGGACAAGTTCAAGGTGGTGGACCCCGAAACGCGCGACTCGCAGGGTCAGTATTACCCGCAGCAGCGCGTGTTCAATGCCGGCGCGTCCGTCACGTTCTAACGGAGACAACGAGACCATGAGACGCCATATCCATCTCGCCACAGCGGCGCTAGTCGGCCTCGGGGGGACAGGTTGTAACAACATCCTGGACCTGACGCCGAAGGATCAGCTATCGGACGCGGCGGTCTTCGCCGACCCGAACCTGGCCCAAGCATTCGTGAACGACGTGTATCGGGGGATGGGACACGGGCTCTACGAGATCATGCTCGCCTCGATCAGCGACGAGACGCACTTCATCCACAACTACGCCACGGAACCGATCGTCAAGTCGATCATCACCTCGAGCGACCGGGGCGCCCTCGATGACGACAGATTCAATCACTTCGACTGGTCGGATAACTTCTCCCGCATCAGGCAGACGAACATCTTCCTCGACAAGATCGATGGGACCACGTTCGACCAGGCATGGAAACAGCGGATGAAGGGAGAAGTGTATTTCCTGCGTGCGTACTTCTACCACAACCTGATGCGGATGTACGGCGGCGTGCCGCTCATTACGAAGGTCTACGGTCTGAACGAGGACTATCAAGTTGCGCGCAACAGCTTCAAGGAGACGGTCGACTTCATCGTCGCCAATGCCGACTCGGCGGCCAAGCTGCTGCCGCTGTCGTACACGGGAGCCGACGTCGGCCGGGCGACGAAAGGGGCTGCGCTCGCGCTCAAGGCGCGCGTGCTGCTCTATGCGGCGAGCGATCTCTATAACGCGAACCCGAACGGCCGGCCCGAAGCCGGTTACACCACGCCGCAGGATCGCACCGCGCTCTGGAGAGCTGCGAAGAACGCGGCCCAGGCGGTGATGGACCTCGGGATCTATAGTCTCTTCCGCCCGACGCCCGCGACCGCGCAGGAGGCGGCGCAGAACTACGCCGACCTGTTCCTGCAGAAGACCAGCGGCGAGGCGATCATGAGCCGTTTCTTCCTGACCACCCGGAACGACGGCGCCTATCCCGGTCGTGACAACGGCCCGAACGGCTATCACACCTGGGGCGGGAACACCCCGATCCAGAACCTGATCGACGACTATCGGATGGCCGACGGCTCGAAGTTCGATTGGAATAACCCGGCGCAGGCCGCGGCGCCGTACGCGAACCGCGATCCCCGCTTCTATGGGTCGATCCTGTACGACGGCGCGCCCTGGAGACAGCGCCCCGACGACGTCAAGAAGCTCGACTCGATTGGCGTCATCCAGACCTTCCGTCAGCTCAAGGTCGACACGGCTGTGGTGGCTGGTCTCGACACCCGGGACAGTCCGGTCGAGAACTGGAACGGCGCCTACTCCGGCTACTACATGCGGAAGTTTATCGATCCCTCAGTCAACGCTCAGTTCATCAGGCAGGAAGTGCCGTGGATCTTCTTCCGGTACGCGGAGATCCTGCTGAACTACGCGGAGGCGTCGATCGAGCTCAACGAGCTGGGGGACGCGGTCAACGTCTTGAACCAGATCCGGCGCCGCGCCGGGATGCCGCTGTTCTCCGCCGCACTGGACCAGGCCACCCTGCGGGACGAGTACCGCAACGAGCGACGGGTCGAGATGGCGTTCGAAGAGCAGCGTTTCTTCGACGTGCGCCGCTGGATGATCGCGCCCGCGGTGTTGAGCAAGGTCGCGGGCGGCATCAACATCTTCCTCGACGGGACCAGTCGTACCGACCGGACGACCTGGAAGAACTACCGGTACGTGACCGACACCGTCCAGACGCGGGCGTGGGACGACAAGATGTACTTCATGCCGATTCGCCTGGATGAGCTGAACCGCAACGGCTTGCTCAAGCAGAACCCGGGCTACTGAGCGCACCGTGACGCGAGCCTGCTGCCGGCTGGTCGTCATCGCCCTCGGGATCGCATGTGGGCGGGCGGCATCGTCGCCGCCGCCCAGCGCCACCCCGGGCACCGGCGCGGTCGTCACCGTGGTCCCGGGCGAAACCGATGCGCGTGTGAGTCGCGTGGAAGAGCTGCTCCGTGGCGTGCCGGGGCTCGAGGTGACGGCCCTGTCGAATGGATCCTACCAGATCCGCATCCGGGGCCAGCGCAGCATCCGGGGCAACCCCGGTGACGACGACCCGCTGATCGTGATCGACGGCGTGCCAAGCTCGGCCGGCGCTGCCGCGCTCGCCGATATCGCGCCCACCGACGTCGCTCGGATCGAGGTGTTGAAGGATGCCGGCGCCACGAGCCAGTACGGCTCGCGCGGTGCCAACGGGGTGATCGTCATTACCACGAAACGGGCTCGTTAGGAGGGATCAGCATGCTATCTCGCGTGATGCGGTTGCTGGCGGGGACCTCGCTCGTCCTCGCTGTTCCGGTGGCGGCGCAGCGGGCCGGCACCATCGAAGTCGGCGGGTTCGCACGCTACGTCGACTTCGACAATACGCTCCCGATGGGCGACGACATGGATATCGGGGGGCGCGTGGGCGTGTACCTGGAGCCCGCGCTCGTCCTCGAGCTCGACGTCGCGCGCTCATCTCAGAGCTCGATCACCTACACGCCGCTGCACTTGCGGGCCGTGTACATCGGGGCCGTGAGCCGGCGCCTCGATGCCCTGGTGGGCGGCGGGTACGTGCGGAACTGGTACGGCGCGCCCTATGCGGCCGCCGACCAGGGCCTCTCGGTACTGTTGGGGCTCCGCTATCACCTGCGGAGCCAGGTGTGGCTGCGCCTCGGCGCCGATCTGGATGTCATGTTCCACACGGCGGACAATACCCTCTTCACCTTCTACAACGGGAACTGGGGCATTCATTTCGGTCCGAGCGTGCGGCTCAATCGCTGATCGCCGCGCGGCTGACCCCGGGCCGGGGTTTCCCGCTCCATGGTCACGCGCTCCGCCAGCTGCGCACCAGTGCGGTCTGCCCGGGCATCGCCACCGGCGCCACGGGCATGGGCCCGAACTTCACGTCCGCCGGCACGAGGTCCTGCTCGGCGCTCAAGAGCTCGTCCCACGTGATCTCCTTCCCGGTGTAGGCGGCCTCCCGTCCCATGATCGCGCTGAGCGTAGTCTCGGCCACCTGCCGGCCCTCGTTCAGTGGCTTGCCCGCGCGGATGCTCGCGATCAGGTCGGCGTGCTCCTGCACGTAGGGGTTGGTCCTGGGACTCTGCGAATCCCAGCTCCACGGCGTCGCGCCCGCGATAACGGAGTGCGCGTCCGATGTGCCGCGTGTGCCGACGATCCGCTCGGCGACGTGCGACGCCGTGCCGTCGATCTGGCGGCACATCGAAAGCACGTGCACGCCGTTGGGGTACTCGAAGTCGATCGCGAAGTGATCGTAGATGTGCCCGTACGCGGGATCGGTGCGCCATTGCCGCCCCCCCACGCCGACCGCCTTCACCGGATGCGCGCCGAGCGCCCAGTTCGCCACGTCGATGTTGTGGATGTGCTGCTCCACGATGTGGTCGCCTGACAGCCACGTGAAGTAGAGCCAGTTCCGGATCTGCCACTCGACGTCGGACCAGTCGGGCTGCCGCGGCTTCATCCACAGACCGCCCTGGTTCCAGTAGACCTCGGCCGCGACGATGTCGCCGATGGCGCCGTCGTGGATGCGCTGTATCGCCGCCCGGTAACCGGCGTCGTGGCGGCGCTGCGTTCCGGCCACGATCGCGAGCCCCTTTTGGGCGGCGAGCTCGGACGACGCCATCACTGAGCGCACGCCTACCGGGTCCACGGCCACGGGCTTCTCCATGAAGACGTGCTTGCCGGCCTCGATGGCGGCTGCGAGGTGGCGCGGCCGGAACGCTGGCGGCGTCGCGAGCAGCACGACGTCCACTTTGCTCGCGATCACCTTCTGGTAGGCATCGAACCCCGCGAACGCATGGGCTTCGTCCACTCGGATCTTTGCTTTGAGTCCCCCGGTTGTGTCCTCGGTGGCCATGCGGGCCAGACTCGCCCGGCACTCCGTGACGCGGTCCGGGAACAGGTCACCGATGGCCACGAGCTCGACGCGCTCCGACGACGTGAGACAGTCTTTCGCAGCGCCGGTGCCGCGCCCGCCGCAGCCGATCAGACCGATCCGCAGCGTGTCGGCGCGACCGAGCAACGCCGGGGCGCCGGGGAGCGCGAGGGCGGCGCTCGCGACGGCGGTAGCGTGGACGAACTCACGACGGCTGAAGTCTTTAGCAGGTTTGCGGCTGCGACTCATGGCTCGTAGCTCCTCTCGGTTCAGGGTTCGCGGACGATGCGGAAGCCGACGAACGGCGCATCCGCGAGCCACCAGCGGCTCTTGGGAAACTGCGGATCGGTCTCGTTCCAGGTGGGCGTCTGCCGGGCTCGGGCGCTCGGTCCCACCTGCTCGGGCGGGTCGACCCACGAGCCGCCGCGGACGACGGCTCCTCCCCCGCCCTCCGTGCCCGTGACCCACTCGCCGACATTGCCCAGCATGTCGTGGAGGCCGAGGGCATCGGCGGCCTTGGCGGCCACGGGGTGGGCCTTGGCGGCGGCGTTGCCGGCGTGCCAGCCGAGCGCGTCGCGACGCTCAGGAGTCAGGGCGGAGTCCCCCCCGAGCCCGAGTAGCACCGCGCGCGTCCACTCGGCGTCGGTCGGCAGGCGATAGCGTTTGCCGGTTTTGGTCGAGAGCCACGCGCAGTAAGCTTGCGCCGCGAAGTACGTCATGGCGAGCGCCGGGTAGCCATGGTGGCCGAAGCCGCGGTCGGGAGCGCCGTAGGGGCGACTGGGCCGGGCGGTCGCGTCGACGCCGGAGCTCCGCTCCTGGGGCGTGAGATCGAGCCGGAACGCCCACACGTCGTACTCGTCCCACGTGACCTCGGTCCTCTCGATCGCGAACGCGCCGACCGCGACGCTGCGCGGACCGCGCGATGTCGGCACGGTGACCAGTCCGGCGGGGACGGGGACGGTCTCGAAGCGGACCAGCGTCCCGGGGATCGAGTCGCGATACGGGGGGGGCGGGGGCGCGTGCTGGACGAGCAGCAGCAACGATATCTTGCCTGCCATGTGCATGCGGATGCGGCTCCTCGTCACAATCGCGGTGCTGGCGGGCTCGACCGGCGACGCGCGCGCTCAGGAACTACGCCGCGAATTCGCCGAGCTGCACATGGGCGTCGCGGTGCGGATCGAGCTGTATGCCCCAGACGACGCGACGGCGCGTACGGCGGCGCGGGCGGCGTACGCGCGGATCGCCGAGCTCGAGGACATCATGAGCGACTACCGCCCCGAGAGCGAGATCCGTCGCCTCGCCGAGCGGCCGGGCGCCGCAGTGCCCGTGAGCGAGCCTCTGTTCGTCGTGCTGACCCGGGCGCTCGAGCTCGCCCGCCTGTCGGACGGCGCTTTCGATCCCACCGTCGGACCGTTCGTCGCGCTGTGGCGCCGGGCGCGCCGCACCGGCCGCTTGCCCAGCCGGGTCGAGCTCGACTCCGCCGCCCGGCGCGTGGGGTGGCGCAAAGTCCGTGCCGATTCCGCGACCCGCTCGATCCGGCTCGACACCGCGGGAATGGGGCTCGATCTGGGAGGCATCGCCAAGGGGTACATCCTCGACCAGGCGCTGCTGGTGCTCGGACGCCACGGGGTGACGCGGGCGCTGATCCAGGCCGGAGGCGACATCGTGGCGGGAGATCCGCCACCGGGCCGGGCCGGCTGGCGCGTGGCAGTGCCGGGAGGGGGTGAAGCGGTGCGGGCGCGGGCTGGGGCACTGGCACACGCCGCGTTATCACGCTCCGGCGACACAGACCAGTACGTGATCGTCGCTGGGGTGCGGTATTCGCACGTCGTAGATCCGCACACCGGCGTCGGGTTGACGAGCCGCCGCCAGGCGGCGGTTGTGGCCGAGGACGGCCTCACCGCCGACGGCCTCGCGACGGCGCTTACGGTGCTCGACGACGCACGCGGAGCTGAGCTGTTGCACGCGTATCCGGGTGTGGTAGCGGAGGTGCGGCGCGCACGCTAACAGAATGCTGAAAAAGGGGGGTTGGGCGTCGGAGTTCCCATCCTAGAAGGATGGGCTCGGCCAGGCACAACGCTGCAGCGTGGTGTGGTGTCGGTGTGGGCCGGCGACCACTTCTCGGATCGTCTTGGACGTCACCGTTTGCGTTGCGTCGCGAGTGCTCCTGCCCGCGCAGCCTGCGAGCAGGCCGGCGAGCAGGAGCGTCGCGACCGGGCGAGCGGCTATGGCTTGTACACCTTGATCGTCGTGCCGTTGCTGCTGCCGTCCACGTCGTGGTTCAGCGTCCGGTCGTAGATTCGGTCCGGCATCGTCACGCTCACGACCGTGAAGTTCACGGAGCTGACGCTCCTCTTGAGCGACGGGAACAGCACCGTGCACGTCCCGTTACCGCCCAGGTCCCCGGTGGTGCAGGTGTTCGAGTTCTGCCCCAGCTGGCTCCAGTGTCCCACCACGGTCGCGCCGTTCAGCGGAGCGTGATTTGCGTCATGCACGGTGATCTCGACCGTCACCGACCAGTTCGACCCGTTGCGCGACGCGAAGCCATCCAGGTCGCCGATGTGGATCACCATGCTCGGCGAGTTCACCGTCACAGTCGTGGTGCTCTGGTTATTGGACGGGACGTCGTCCGTGAGGGTGTGGCTCGCGCTGAGCGTGTGATTCCCGAACGAGCTCGCGGTCGTATTCCAGCTAAACGTGAGCGTCGCGCTCGCGCCCGCCGTGAGACCGGCCACGCTCTGTTTCCCGATCGTCACGCCGTCGGTCGCGTCCTGCAGCGTCACGTCGAACGTAGTAGGCACGTTCTGGTTGCCCACGTTCTTCGTGGTGACCACAACGTTCACCGTAGCACCTTGGGTGACGGCAGTTGGTGCGCTGACGCTCGTGATCGTGATGTCCGTCACCGGGTTGGGCGGAGGTGAGTTGCCGCCGTCCACGGTCACGCCGAACTGGTTCAGCACCAGGTCGATGCGGTTCGCGATCGTCTGCGTGGAGCTGCCTGCGAACAACAGAGCGACGGGGTTCTTCTGGTCGTTATCGGTGACGATCAAAGAGCCCGAGTCGCCGCCGCCGGAGAAGGTCCCGGGCTCGATGACGAGCTGATCCACGAACCGGGCTGCCTTGATGCAGAAGCCGAAGAACACCTCGTAGCACACCGTCACCGTGGCGTTGATCCCGGTGATCTGCCCGTGCGTCAGCTTTGTGGTGCGTCCGTACTTCTGCACGTTGAGGCCCAGCAGCGCAGCCTCGTCGTCGAACACGTGATCGCCGTTCGCGTCGCCGAAGATCGTGGCGCTGGGCGCGCCGTACCCGTCGTCCGTCGGCGTCGCGTTGCCGAGGTCGCTTGTGGTGGAGCGGGCGATGGCGGCGTCGATGGTATTGTCGCCGCCCGAGAAGTCGATCGTATTGAACGCGGCCAGCGTCCCGATTTGATCGGCCGGGGCCGTGCCGCCGTCGTACGGTCCCGGCTGCAGCGCGGCGTCTCCGATGCTGGCATCGTTCGAGTTCGCGAGCACGTGGTTATTGCTCAGCACGTAGACGTTCCCCGAGCCGTCCGCGACACGTGCCCCGATCGAGCCGGCAGTGATCGCCGGATGGCCGACCGAGAAGCCCATCGGCGCTGGACGCTGTCGTTTGGTAGGATCGCTGAACGCCACGAGCATGCCCGTCACCTGCGCGACCACGGGAATGCCTTCGAGCGCGCTCGGCAGCCCGCGCACCTCGGGACTCGCCAGCAGCACCTTCAGGCCCGGCTTGCCGTTCGGCAGCAGGCCCACGGCGGTACCGACGACGCCGGGCAGGCGCAGCAGCGCCGCGCTGTGCCGCTTGTGGACGGCGAGCACGGCGTGGATCTCCTGCAATCGATCCCCAGCGAGCTGTCGCTGAGCCGACGGCCCGGTGAACGCATCGGGTGAGCGGTCGGAGCAGCCGGTCCAGAGGCTGGCGCCCAATCCGATGACGGCGAGGACTGCGGCGCGGCGGGAAACGTGGAGGTGTAACATAGTCGCTCCCTCGTGAGGGAGAGGGGCGCGACTCTCCAGCGGACTGCGATAATGGACTACCGAGGGGGGTCCGTCAAGTCTGCCGCGACCGGTGCCGCGCCGGGACGCTTGAGCGGTTTAAGGATTGCGACACGGCCGAAAAAGTTGTGACCTGCAGCACGGAGCCCACTCCACATACCGTTGCATGCACTCGACAGCTGAAGCAGGGTAGCGCCGAGCGTTGCTTCGAGTCGCCGTAGCCGAGCGAAACGGTGCGATGTTTGCGACACTGCTCCGCGAGGCTATGAAGCGACTGCGCATTACTTCGGCTAGCTGTCTGCTCGCGGCCATGGCGGGATTGGTGGGTGCCTGCCGCATCGACAAACTGCTGCACGATCCGGGTGGCGGTCCGGGAACGCCCCTGCGGATGGCGTTCACCAGTCAGCCGGGCGACGCGCCCGCGGGCGAGCCGATCACGCCGGCTGTGCGAGTGACCGTGCAAGATTCGACCGGTCAACCGGCCACGACGTTCAACGGACCCGTGACCGTGGGGCTCGACGCGAACCCAACCAGCGCCGCCCTGTTGGGCACGGCGAGGATGAACGCGGTGAACGGTGTCGCGACGTTCACCGACTTGAGCGTCGATAAAGCCGGCAGCGGGTACACGCTGCGCGCCACCACCTCGGGCGCGACTGGCGCCACCAGCGATCGGTTCGACATCAGCGCCCCACGGCCACCGCCGCCTGCCGCCACGCACCTCGGGTTCGCCCAGCAGCCGCGGACGACCCAAGCCGGCTCGGCCATCACGCCGGCGGTGCAGGTGGCGGCGCTCGACGCTGCGGGGAACGTCGTCCCGGCCTTCACCGGGCCTGTCACGATCGCGCTCGGCGCCAACCCGGGCAGCGCCGGTCTCGCGGGAACGAAGATCGTCGATGCGGTGAACGGCGTCGCGACGTTCTCGGACCTGAGCATCGACAAGGCGGGCACCGGCTACACCCTGCGCGCCACCACGTCGGGCCTGACAGGCGCCACGAGCGATGCGTTCGACATCACCGCGCCACCGCCACCGCTGCCGCCGGCCACGCACCTGGGCTTCAGCGTCCAGCCCAGCAACACCGAGGCCGGGGCGACGATCACCCCCGCAGTCGAAGTCAGCGCCCTCGACGCGTTGGGGAACACCGTCACGAGCTTCACCGGGACCATCACTGTGGCGATCGGGGCGAACCAAGCGGGCGGAACGCTCGGCGGCACGCTGAGCGTGCCGGCCGTGAAGGGTGTGGCGACCTTCTCGAACCTGAGCATCAACCTCGCCGGGAACGGCTACACGTTGACGGCCAGCGCGGCCGGGCTCACGGGAGCAACCAGTACGGGGTTCAACATCACCGCGCCGCCCCCGCCGCCCCAGGCGACGCAGCTCGTGTTCACGGTCCAGCCGAGCAAGACGGCGCCCGGCGCGACGATCACGCCGGCGGTGGAGGTGACGGCGGTGGACGACCTCGGCAACCGCGTCACGAGCTTCACCGGCTTCGTCACGGTGGCGATCGGGCACGACGGGAGCCTGCTCGGGAACGCCGTCCTGTCCGGGACCAAGATGGTGCGGGCGGTGAACGGCGTCGCGCGGTTCAGCGACTTGAGCATCGACCAGCTCGGGAACGGGTACACGCTGCAGGCCACCGCCTCGGGCCTGAGGAGCGCCGAGAGCTCTGCGTTCAACATTGCGGTGCTGTGATGCGAACGAACCGCCCCGGCTCGGGGTCGAGCCGGGGCGGCGGGTCAACCGCTCAATTGACCGTGCAACAACCATTCGTGCATCTGATCCAACCAGTCTCGTCATTTACCGCCCAGCGCCACCGCACTGTGCCCGGAATAGTCACACCCGGGTGCAGTCGCTGCGTGACGCATCGGTACGCCGCATTGTGCCACAGCCAGAACGGCCATGGCCACCGCCGAGACGTGATCTTCGCCCACCATTTGCCGTCCGCTTGCGGCGGGCACGTCGGTGCCGCTGACACACCGCACTCGGTCGCTGTGCCGTAACAGAGGTAGATCTTGTTGTTGCCGCCACTGAAGTGCAGCTTGCTCGAGTAGGAGCCATTGACCACGGCAGTCGCGACGTGCACCCACGGCTTGCCGGTCACCGGGTGAAAGTCGGTCGCTTGATTCAACTGATCCAGGACGGGGTTCGGGATGATGATGCCATGTACTACGCCCGGTTGTAGGCCGTTCGTCCCCGGAACAGCCAGTTGTTGCTCGTCATACCAGCCCTTAATGCCATATACCTGCGCGGATTGTTCTGGGGTGGCTGTGAAACCCTGAATCGGGTCGAACGCCGGGCCGGACGTCATCGCGGGCATTGGTGCAAACTGCTGGCTTCCGACCTCGCACCATGCGGTGCCGCACTGGATGCCGATGTATTGCTCGCCGTGCGCCGAATCCCAGTCCCACCGCGCGACTGGAGGGTAGGCGTCGTCATTCATCTTGGGGCTGATCGGGAGAACCTTGAGCTCGGTGCCGGCCGTCGCGGGGTTAACGAGCGGCTTGCTACAGTCTTTTTCGTCTTTTCCGATCGACACCATGTTCGCCCGCCACTGCGACTTATCGCGATACAGATACAGGCAGTTGAAGTAGGGTTTGATAGCAAGCGGCGCGTACTCGTGCGTGTCATTGCTATAGATCTCGGCGGCGGGAAACGCCCGCTTCGTGATCGTGTACGCTAGTGTGTCGAGACTGTCGACTAGCTTGTTCAACTGGAAGCTGGCGAAGATCGCGTATAGGGCGAGGTACCCCTTGTCCTTGATCAACTGCTGACAGTCGTGGAATTCGGGCACGTTTGTGATCGGGCCGGCAAGCGGGATCACGGTGATTGTCCGTGGTTGGATGACCGCCGTCCGGCCTCTTCTGACGGTGTCAACGACGTTGATCGCGAACGAATCGGAGGGGCACTCAGGACGCCCGATGGCTGGCGTAGCCGCGCCACCCGACAAGGTGGTCTCGCAGGCGATCGCGCCCGCGACGAGAGTCGCAGCCAGCACCAGGGCCTGCGCGCATTGCGGCTTCATGGCCACATCCTTCCAGTAGAGGTTCAGAGCCCGGCGCGCAGGCTCATCCGGCCAGGCGCCGCATGCGGCTGACTGCGGGCTGCAAGAACGGATCAGCATCGGACCAGAGAGCCGCGACGGCCGCCGCCCACCGCGCGGCGGCGGCGTGGTCCCCCACCCGCTCGGCGAGGTCCGCTCGCAGCGCCATCGCCCGAACCAGGGATCCAGCCCTGGCAGGCTCGGTGAAAACCTCCGGTGGGGTCGACAAGAGGGAGACAAGTGTCGGATCAAGCCACGCGATCGCCGCGCTCTCGTCACCGAGCGCTGCGAGCAGCCATGCTTCGGGATAGAGCGCATCGAGCGTCAACTGTGACGGTGGGAGATGGCGACGCGCGGTCCGCAGCTCGACGTACAGCCGAAGGACAAAGGCCGTGTCCCCACGCAAGAACGCCGCCTGAGCGTCCAAAAGGTAGTCACCAGCGCCCGCGAGCTTGGCAATCGATTTGAACCGATAATCTGGAAACGCGAGCGTCGCTGCGCGTGCGAGCCACTGGAGTCGGGCTTGCTGGCGCCGCGGCACCGCTAGACCGTTGTCGATGGACGAATCGACCAGCTGCTCCAAAGTGCGCAGGCTGTCGGCTGGCCCACCCAGCGAAGCGAGTAGCACGAGAGGCAGGGCGGTCTGGGCTAACGGCGCGGGCACGATCCATTCGGTGGCGGCGGGCGGCTCCCGGCCGTACGCCGCCGCGAGCTGAGCATGCCCTGTGAGCGTGGCGAGCGTCGCGAGCAGGAGAGGCTCGGGTGCTTTGGGCGGTGGATAGGCCCGCAGCACGGAATCCGCCAACGCCCGCGCCGCGCGCAAGCCCGCCACGTCGGCGGGGACGGAGAACCTTACCAGCATCCAGACTTCGCCGACGGCGATGCGGGCGCGCTCGCCCGGCGTAACTGCAAGCGCCGCGGCGTGCCGAAGTGTATCGAGGGCGGCCGGATCGCCAAGCATCTCGAGGGAGACGGCCAGGGCTTCTAGCGCGTCAGCACTGCGGGGGAACGCGGTCACCCAGGCCGTAGCGACCTCGTGGAACAGTTCGCGCTGGTGGCGGGTTGCCACATTCACCGCCTCGGGCACGACCTCGGGGCCGGCAGTCGCTTCGCGGGGGTAGGGGAGGAGCACCAGCGTGTCTCCCTGCCATACGGGCCGAGCCACGAAGGTCGTGGTGTCCGGCGCGAGCGCCCGGCCCAAGCGCACGTTGTTTCCGCCGGTCATCAGCAGCTGACGCACGGATTCATACGAGTCGCCGCGCAGCGACCTGTGAATCGACGGCAGCAACTGGAACGCGCGTACGTATGCTCTGATGGCCTGTTGGTAGCTGCTGCGGAACCGCCACCCCGACTGGCTCAAGTTGTCGCGTTGCACCACGTCATCCCGGCTCAAGCAGTTTCCCAGCGCGTACCACGAGGCGAAGTCGTACGGATCGAGGACCGTCAGCCGGGTCAGGACGCGGCATGCGCGGTCGACGTCTTCCCTTCCCAGGGCGAGCAAGGCATCGGAGAGGACCTGGTCACGGCTGGAGAGCCGCGCTCGTCCGCCGGCCGCCCGCTCCGCCGCGGACTGCCAAGTGGCGACCGGCGTGTCGCTCCAGGACCGTCGCTGCGTCATCCACGACCGTGTCTGCGCCAACCACAGGAAGGCCTGGGCGTACTGCGGATCGTAACGGGTCGCGGCCGCGAAGTCAGAGTCCGCACCCCCGAGGTCCCATCGCTCGATCGCCGCCTGCCCCTGAGAGAACCTCTGACGCGCCGGCAGCGAGGTCGTCCCGGTCTGGCTCTCGAGCCGGGCACCCGGACCAGCGCTCCCGAACAGCAGCCGCTCGCCCAGCGCTGCGAAGGCCGCCTCGGCTCTGGCCAAGTTGCTGCCGAGCTTCACCGTACCGTCCCGCACGAACGAGCCTCCGCGGGTCACGTCGTACAATGCCGCGTACACGCGGATCGAATCGCCGATATGCGACACCTCTCCCCTCACGTAGCGACCCGCGCCCAAGTCCATGGCCACGGCCCGCGCGTCGCTGCCGCTCAGGGCGCGGCCGTCCCGCCGCGCCAGCGCGTCCCGCACCTGGAACGGGTCGACCACCGCGATGCCACTCCAGTGCGTCAACGCGTCCTGTAGCAGCGCGCCTTCGTTGAGCGCTGTGACGGCGCCTGCGTGCACGAACGGCAAGACGACGTAGCGTGAGGTGTCAGCCGCGCTGGCGGCAGCCGCCGCGCTGCTCCCGGACGGTCGGATCGCAAACACCCAGTAAAGCGCCGCCGCGGCCACCGCCACTGTGGTGAGGCCCGCGACGAGCCACGGCCGGACCGGCCGGGTAGCCGGAGGCGCCGGTGCTTCGAGTGCGTCCGCGAATTGCGTGACGGTGGCGAACCGGTCCGCCGGCACCTTCTCGAGCGCGCGCAGGATCGCCTGCTCGACCGACGCCGGCACGCTGCGCCGCACCGTGCGCAGCGGCGGCACAGGATCGCTCAAGTGGCGTGCCAGAATCGCCTGCGGCGTGGATCCCGTGAACGGCGGGCTTCCGGCGAGCATCTCGTACGACACGCAGCCGAGGCTGTAGATGTCGCTGCGGCCATCGAGCCGGGTCGAGCCGCTCGCCTGCTCGGGGCTCATGTAGCCGGGCGTCCCGACCGCCAGGCCCGTCTGCGTCAGCTTCTCTTCGCCCGCGGCGGCGAACGCCCGCGCGATCCCGAAGTCCGCGATCATGGCCTGATCGTTGGCCAGCAGGATGTTCGCGGGCTTGATGTCGCGGTGCACGACGCCGTAGCGATGAGCGTAGTCGAGCGCCTCGGCCACTTCGCGGGTGATCCGAAGCGCCTCGTCCAGGCGCAGCTGCTTCTCGCGCTCCAGCCGCTCGCGCAGCGACTCGCCGGCGACGAACGGCATGACGTAATAAAGGAACCCGCTGGCTTGGCCCGAGTCGTACAGCGGCAGGATGTGGGGGTGTTGCAGCTGGGCCGCGAGCCGGATCTCCCGCAAGAACCGCTCGACCCCGATCGCGCTCGACACTTCTGGGTCGACCACCTTGATCGCGGCCGCGCGGTCGTGTTTCAGGTCGTGCGCGAGGTACACGGTCGCCATCCCGCCACGTCCGAGCTCGCGCTGGATCACGTAATGGCCGGCGAAGGCGGCCTGCAGGCGCGTCAGGGCGTCGGCCAAGAACAGGGTCCCGGCGGGGGATGATCACATCATAGAGCCCGTGGTGGCGCGGGGTAAGAGGGGCGCGTGTGTCCGCCCCTATGGGGCGCACCGTGGAGCCGAGCGCGGGCTCTCAGCCCGCGAATCACGCAGCGACGCCGATCAGTCGGAACCGCTGCTGGTGGCGGTCGATTCCTCGAACGACCATCATGGCGAGCACCGCCGCGACCACTCCGACGGCGTGGACGAGCAGTCCCAAGTCGGTCACGTTGGTCAGCTGCTCGAGCGAATAGGCGTCCCGCGCCAGGAGCGTCAGCACCAGCGCCAATGCTCCCCACGTCAGGGAGACTCCCCACCACGTCGAGAGTAGCGCGGGGGCGGGCAGGTTGTCGTATGCGTCGCGATCGTTCATTGATTCGCTGCGCAGCCACAGATCCTTCATGATCTGATACGCCCGCACGACATTGACGAATGGAATGAACCAGCAGCCGATGGCCCAGCTCGGATTGAACCTCAACCGCTTCGAGCCGATCAGCGTGAGGTTACCGTACGCCCGATGCAGCCACACTAACCACACGATGCCGGTGCCCGCCAACGCCACCAGCTGTAGCGTGCCGATAGGCCCGTGTCGTGGTGCGCTCGCAGCGGCCTCGCTGGGCACCAGTTGCGCGCCCGCCATGGCGCGGACGAGCAACGAGCGTTGCGAGACGCCGGATACAATCGCTACGGCGTCGAGCGCCAGGCAGGCGAATAGCAGGTAAGTGGTCCACCGCGCCCCCGTCTGCTCGGCGCGGCGCACGGTGCTCAGGTCGTCGGGCATAGGCGCGTGATCGAGCCTATGCCGGCGCTGCAATCCCTATGCCTTCCTGGGATGCAGGGCACGTGATCCGGCCCGCTCGTTGCCCCTCAGCTTGATTCCTGCGTAGCTTCCGCTCGTGCCCGCGTCCGACACTCTGCAAGCGCGCGTCGAGCGCGCCCTCGCCCAGCTTCAGAACCCCCGCCTCGGCAAGGACGTCCTCTCGGCAGGCATGGTGAAGGACGTGGCGGTGGACGGCGCGGGGCACGTCACATTCACGTTCATGCTCACCCCAGCCGACCCACCGACCCTCGCCCGCGAAGCTCGCAAGGCCGTCCAAGCTGTGGAGGGTGTGACCGCCGTGCGGGTCAACGTCACCGACACCGGCGCCGCAGCGGCAGGAACCGCTCCCCGCGCGACGACTCCCCGGCCCGGCCCGGGAGCGGTGCCGCCACCGCCTACGCCGGTCGAATTGCCGCACCTCGGCAAAGTACTCGCGGTCTCTTCCGGCAAGGGCGGGGTGGGGAAGTCCACGGTGTCGGCGAACCTCGCGGTCGCGCTCGCCCAACAGGGCCACCGCGTCGGGCTCATGGATGCGGACATCTACGGGCCCAACGTGCCCCGCATGATGGGTGTGGACCAGAAGCCCGAGGTGCGGGGCGGCAAGATCCAGCCGCTCCAGAGCCACGGCGTGAAAATCATGTCGCTCGGGCTGATCGTGGAGCGCGACGCACCGGCGATCTGGCGCGGTCCCATCATCATGAAGGTGATCCAGCAGTTCGTGCGGGACGTGGAGTGGGGCCAGCTCGACTACTTCCTGGTCGATCTCCCGCCCGGCACCGGCGACGCCCAGCTGTCGCTCGCCCAGACGCTCCACATCCGCGGCGCCATCATCGTGACCACGCCGCAAGAGGTGGCCGTCGGCGACAGTCTGCGCGGCGCCAAAATGTTCGAGCGCGTCGGCGTGCCGGTGATCGGTGTGGTCGAGAACATGAGCTACTTCGTGTGCCCGCAGTGCGGCGAGCGCACCGAGATCTTCTTGACGGGCGGAGGCAAGCGGCTCGCCGCCGAGCTGGGCGTGCCGCTGCTCGGTGAGGTGCCGCTCCAGGCGCACATGGCGGACCTCGCCGACACCGGGCGCCCGATCGTCGCTGCCGAACCCGACTCACCGGCCGCGCAGGCGCTGAGCGACGTCGCGCGGCGCGTCGCGGAACAGCTCGCCGCCCTCGCTCACTGACGTGCCGCTCGTCGCCGCCACGCTGTTGTTGTTGCAGAGCGGCGCCGGCCTTCCCGACCGTGACCGGCCCGAGCTGCGCGCCGGGCTCGACACACTCTACGCGGGTGGCTTCCCCACGGCGGCCGCGTATTTCGCCACCCTCGCCACGCACGACACGGCCGACCCCGCCCCGCTGATCTTCGAGGCGGGCGCTTACATCTGGTGGGCGGCGGCCCTCGAGAACGACGCGTACGAGGCGCGGCGCATCGACTCGCTGTTGAGCGTCGCGCTCGCGCGGGCGTCCGCGCAGCCCCCCGGCCCCACGCGCGAGTTCTGGCTCGCCACCGCGTTCGGCTACCGCGCGCGCCAGCGCGACCTGCAGGGCCACTCGTGGGGCGCGGCGAAAGATGGCAAAGCGATGCGGGACGCCTACCGGCGGGTGCTGCAAGCGGACTCGACGTGCGTCGACTGCTACCTGGGGCTGGGCGTCTATCAATACGGCCTGGCGCGGGCCAGCGCACTCGCGCGCCTCGTAGCGAAGCTGATCGGCCTCGGGTCGGGGAGCGCCGAGCTCGGCATCAGCTACCTGCGCCGCGTCGCGCACGACGGTGACCTCGCCCGCGTGGAGGCGAACTGGGTGCTCGCCGCGGCGCTGGTGCGCGAGGCCGCTCGCGACCCCGGCGGCCGCGCCGCGCTCGAGCGTGAAGCCCGCGGCTACGTACGGCGGCTGGCGGCGCGCTACCCCGGAAATCCCGTGTTCCAGCGGTTCCTTCAGGAGATCCCCGCCGCGCCGCCTTGAGCCAGCCGGGCCGTTGCGGCGGCGCCACTCTGGCATTGCGCCAGAACGCTTATAAGGTAGGGGGCCTGGTCCGGGGGTTACTTCACCTCGACCAGTTGAGTCTTTGCATAAGATAAGGGCGCGCGCCCCGCCGTCCTGACACATCGGGGACTGGATGATCCAGTCGCGCTGGCTCAGACGTCTGGGGCTCTTGCTCGCGCTCGGCGCGGCGTACTTCATCGCCGGCAAGCTGGGGCTGCGGCTTGCCTTCCTGAATGCCAGCGCGACCGCGGTCTGGCCTCCCACCGGCATCGCCCTCGTCGCCTTCGTCCTGCTCGGTTACGACGTCTGGCCCGCCATTCTCGCCAGCGCCTTTCTCGTGAACCTCACCACTGCGGGCTCGGTGGCGACCTCTATCGGCATCGCGCTGGGGAACACCTTGGAAGGGGTGGTGGGCGCGTATCTGGTCAACCGCTTCGCCCGCGGTCGCCGTGCCTTCGATCGCCCGCAGGACGTCTTCATCTTCACGGCCCTCGCCGCCATGGTCAGCACGACCGTAAGCGCCACCGTAGGCGTGACCACGATCTCGCTCGCGGGATACGCGGGGTGGACCGACTACGGGCCGATCTGGTGGACCTGGTGGCTCGGCGACGCCGCGGGCGACCTGGTGGTTGCGCCCGCGCTGATGCTGTGGTTCGTGACGCCGCACCTCCGCTGGCAGCGGGCGAAGCTGATCGAGGCAGCGGCGCTGTTGCTGTGGGTGATCGTCGTGGGCCTCACCGTGTTCGGCGGGCTGTTTCCATCCCGGGTCAAGAACTATCCGTTGGAGTTCCTGTGCCTCCCGTTGCTCATCTGGGCGGGGTTCCGCTTCGCGCAGCGCGAGGCCGCGAGCGCTGTCGTGGTGTTGTCCGGGATCGCCATCTGGGGGACGCTGCACGGATTCGGGCCCTTCGTGCGGGCAGCGCACAACGAGTCGCTGCTGCTGTTGCAGGCGTTCATGGGCGTCACGTCGGTGATGACCTTGGCGCTCGCCGCCTTGGTGGCGGAGCGTAACCAGGTGGAGGAGCGGTTGCGCCAGCTGGCGGTGAGCGATCCGCTGACCGGCCTCGCCAACTATCGCCAGCTCACCTACGCGATCGACGCGGAGATCAAGCGGTTCCAACGGACGGAGCGGTCGTTCGCCGTCGTGCTCCTCGACATGGACGGCCTGAAGAGGATCAACGATAGTTTCGGCCACCTGGTGGGCAGCCTGGCGCTGTGTCGCGTGGCGGAGACGCTGTTCGGGTCGTGCCGGGCCATGGATACCGCCGCCCGATTCGGCGGCGACGAGTTCGCCGTGGTGCTGCCCGAGACGGGAGACGCGGCGGCGTGGCACGTCGCCCGGCGCGTCGCCGAGCGGGTGGCGCGGGATGGCGAGAAGCCCCCGCTTTCCGTCAGCATCGGGGTGGCGGTGTACCCGCAGGACGGCGACTCTATGGAAGCGCTCCTGAGCGCGGCGGACCGCTCGCTGTATGACAGCAAGGCGCGGCGACGCGCCAAGGCTCGGGTGCGCTAACTGCCTGACTGGTACCGCATTCCGTTGCTGATGCACTACATAATCGCACCGCTCCGTTTCAAGCTGAACGCGCGGCGTCGGCTAAGTGGCGCCGCCGGAGAGTATTGCGTCGCCTAACGTACGAACTCGACAGCACGCAATATGCAGCCTTTTTTTAGCTAGTGCGGGTCCCTACCGGTTCCACTCCATTCCAGGGTGGGTTCATGAGCAGCATCAAGAGTCTGAGGCAGCCCCTCTCGAGCGCGTTGTTGCTGCTGAGCGCAGGCCTCCTGGTGTTCGCCTGCGAGAAGGAGGCAGCCGCGCCGTTGCAGCCGCGCGCCCACCTGTCGGTACAGATCGTGAGCGGCGACCTCCAATCTGGGCCGGCCGGTAAGGAGCTCCCGAATCCACTCGTCGTGAAGGTAGTGGATGCGACCGGGCTGCCGCAGAGCGGGCAGCTCGTGAACTTCCGTGTCACGAGCGGTGGTGGCAGCGTGTTTGCCGGCGCGGCCCTCACGAGTGTGACCGGGATCGCGCAGGAGCGGTGGACTCTTGGCACCAACCCGGCGGACAGCCAGCGCGTCGAGGCGCGGGCCGTGGACAACGTCACCGGCCAGGCACTGACCTTCGGGGTCTTCAGGGCCACCATAGTGGTGCCCTCAGCGCCCGTAGCCGCGGTGACCGTGGCGCCGGCGTCTGCAGCGGTGGCCGTCGGTGGTGCGGTGCAGTTGACGGCGACAACGAAGGATGCGGCGGGGAACGTGCTCACAGGGCGCGTGGTGACGTGGGCCTCTGGCACCCCCACCGTGGTCACTGTGTCGGCCACGGGCCTAGTGACTGGAGTGAGTGGAGGCACGGCGACGGTTACCGCCATCAGCGAGGGCAAGACCGGGTCCGCCGCCATCACCGTGACCGTCCCTGTGGCGGCGGTGACGGTGACCCCGGCGTCGGCGAGCGTGGCCGTCGGGGGAACCGTGCAGCTCGCGGCAGCACCGAAAGACGCGAGCGGGAATACGCTGTCCGGGCGGGTCGTGACGTGGGCGAGCAACACCGTGGCGGTGGCCAGCGTGAATGGCAGCGGGTTGGTGAAGGGGCTCGTGGCCGGGTCAGCGACGATCACCGCGACCTCGGAAGGCAAGAGCGGCAGCTCGGCGATTACCGTCACTGCTCCGACTGCTGTCTCGTGCCTTACGAGTCCCACCATCACGCTGAGCGGCGTGCAGACGTCGGCTTTCGCCAACACGAGTCTGCCGGATAACACCCAGATCGACGCCTCTACCGCCCAGTTCCTGACCTCGGACAATATTTCGATCCGGCTGGGTGGCGGTTCGGATATTTGCTACCATGGCGGTGAGTCGATCGGAAACCTGCCGCCCTCGACTTCGTGGAGCAGCGCGCTCTCGCACTATTCCATGGTGCCTGACGGCCCCAACGTGACCGTCGAGAATGTTCGCACGTTCGATCGTGGCGACGGGGTCGCGTTCGGCAAGAACGTTCTGAACTGGACGCTGCGCGCCTCGTACATCCACTATGCGCGTGACGGCTGCGTCGAGAATCACTTCGTGTTCTCCGGCACCATCGACGATGCGCTGCTGGATGGCTGCTTCATCGGATTTGCCTCGCGGCCGTACACCACGGCCCAGGACGGCAGCAATAACGTCATGACGATCAAGAACACGCTGGTTCGGTTGCAGCCGATGGACGGCGTCTTCACCGGCCCCCTTCCGGGCCATGGCGGGTTCTACGAGTGGAGCGCGACGTCTCCCATGCTGTCGCTCCACAACGACGTCTTCCGGGTCGATCAGAACCTGAACGATCACGACGAGTTCCTGGCGCCGCCGCCCGGCAAGCTGGCGGATTGCGCGAACAACGTGATGATCTGGCTCGGTCCTGGGCCGTTCCCTGAAACCCTGCCGAGTTGCTTCACCGTGATGACGGGGGCCGCGGGCCTGCAGTACTGGAACAATGCGGTGGCGCAGTGGAAGGCCAATCACCCGAACCCGCTGCCGGACGTGGGGCCGCCGGTCATCTCCCTGTTCGCGCCGTCCGACGGCGCCACGCTGACCGGCACCGTGAGCCTCACGGCCACGGCGGTGGACGACCGCGACATGGCCGGCGTCCAGTTCCAGTTGGACGGCCAGAACATCGGACCGGAAGTCACGACCGATTCGCCAATCACCAAGTTCACGCTGTCGTGGGATTCGCACGGCATGGCGAACGGGACGTATACGCTCACGGCGACGGCGCGCGACGCCGCCGGCCACACCACGACCTCCGCGGGGATCACAATCACGGTCAGCAACTGATCCTCGGTAGTCGCGCCTCGTTGCCCGCCCGGCCTGCGCTCCGGTAGCTTTCCGAGCGTGACGACCGTCGCGCGCACGCCGGGCTCGCTCACCGTGGGGCCGCTGCGGCCGGTGATCCTGCGGCTCGCCGCGCCCGCCGTGGCGATGATGGCGTGCCACTTCTCCTTCAACCTTATCGACTCGATTTGGGTGGGCCGGCTCATCGGCCCCGCGGCGCTCGCCGCGGTGTCGACGGCCGGCTTCTACGTGTGGGTGCTGCTGTCACTGGGCGAGATGGTTGAGGTGGGGCTGATCGCGGTCGCGGCGCGGCGCCACGGCGAGGGGCTGCCGGACGCGGCAGCCCGGGCCGCCGGCGCCGCTGTGCTCTATGCGCTCGCTGCCGGCACGGCCGTGAGCCTGCTCGGCTTCGCCCTCACCGCCGACCTGTTTCGCCTGATGCGCGTGCCGCCCGAAGTGGCGCGGCTCGGGCACGCCTACCTGGACACCTGGCTGCTGGGCGGGCCGCTCGTGTTCGGCTTCTTCGCCGTCGAAGCGACGTTCCGCGCTTCGGGCGACACGCGCACGCCGTTCCTGATCCTGACGGCGTCGGTCCTCCTGTCGGTCGGGCTCGACCCGCTGCTCATCGCGGGGCTCGGCCCGTTCCCCCGGCTCGGTGTCGAGGGCGCGGCGACGGCATCGGTGATGGTGCGCGGCGGCGGATTCCTCATCGGGGTGGTGATCGCGCTCAAACGCGGCTTGATCCGGCTCGACGCCCCCGACTGGCGCGCCGTGCCCACGATCTTTCGCGTCGGGGCGCCGCTCTCCCTCGCGGGCGTGCTCTTGAGCTTGATTTACATGTGGCTGACGCGGTTCACGTCGCAGTTCGGCATCCCCGCGCTCGCTGCCCTCGGCGTGGGGCACAAGGTCGAGGGGCTCGGCTTCATGGCCATCTCGGGGTTCGCCCTCTCGGCGAGCGCGCTCGTGGGCCAGAACTTGGGCGCCCGCCAGGAGCAGCGCGCCCGTCAGGCGGTCCGGATGACCGTCGGCTACTGCCTCATCGTTACGACCGCGACCGCCGTCGCGTTTCTCGCCATCCCGCGAACGCTCGTGGCACTGTTCACGACGGACCCGGCGGTGATCGGAGACGGCAGTCTCTACCTGCGGGTGATCGCGTTCGCGCAGGTCGGGCAGACGTTCGAGATCATCCTCGAGGGCGCGCTCGCGGGTGCCGGATACACCTTCTGGCCGCAGACCGTGAGCACCGCGCTCACGCTCCTGCGGCTGCCGCTCGCGGCGTGGTGGTCGGCCACGATCGGGCTGCTCGGCATCTGGTTGGCGCTCTCGGTGACCGCGATTGCGCGCGGCATCGCCATGGCGTTGTTCTGGACCTCGGGCGCCTGGCGGCGGGCCGTTGTATGATGGCGCCGACGGCTACTGGCTGACGGCCGATGCCTCCCATCATCACCCTGCTCACCGACTTCGGCACCGCCGACAGCTATGTCGGCGAGGTGAAGGGCGTGCTGCTGTCGCACGTCCACGGCGCGGCGCTGTTGGACATCACCCATCAGGTGCCGCCCGGCGACCTCCGGGCGGGCCAGTACATCCTGGGGCGTGTGTGGCACCGGTTCCCGCAGGGCACGGTGCACCTCGCTGTGGTCGATCCCGGTGTGGGGACGGCGCGGCGTGCCCTGGCCGCCGGCGCCGGAGGGCATTTCTTCGTCGCCCCCGACAACGGTCTCCTGTCGTGCCTTCCCGCCGATGCCCACTTCGTGTCGCTGCCGATTCCGCCCAGTGCCGCGCCCACGTTCCACGCCCGGGATGTGTTCGCCCCCGCGGCGGCTCAGCTCGCCATCGGTGCGTCCCTCACGCAGCTGGGTCATGCGATCACCGATCCGTACCGCTCCCCGCTGCCGGCGGCCCGTCACGACGGTGCGGCGGTCGTCGGCGAAGTGCTGTACGTGGATCGGTTCGGGACGCTGGTCTCCAACATTCCCGGCTACCAGGTGGAGCCGGGCGTCCGCGTCAAAGTCGCGGGGACGGACGTCGGCACGCTGGTGCGCACGTTCGGCGACGTCGCGCGCGGCCAGCTCGTCGCGCTGGTGGGGAGCGGGGGCACGGTGGAGATCGCGGTGCGGGACGGCAGTGCGGCGCGGATGCTAGGAGTCGGTGTGGGGGCGGAGGTGAGGGCGTGAGGGGAGGGCGGTCGGGAACGATCCAACAGGGTCGGGGGGTTCACCGCGACCGTCTTGGACGGTCCTCGACCGCCTTCGGGATCTTCACTTTCGCCATCACCCGCTCGACGAAGCCGAACTCCGGCGCGAAGCGGGGCAGCTGCGCCAGCGCGCGGAACAGCTTCCGCTCGCGGTCACCGACGACACGGCACTCGGGGCACTGGGCGAGGTGTAGCTCCCGCGCGGCGGGAAGCAGCCCCTGAGCCCATAGCTCGGTCTCATCGGGGGTGAGGTGCTGCACCAAGAGGTCGCTCATTGTGCCGTCCTACGGAGCTCGCGTAGTCGCGGTTTCATTCCCGCCGTGAGGTAACCCCGCAATTCGTTGCGGGCCCGGTGGATATACGCCTTGACCAGGCTTCAGAACCCCACCTCCACACCAACGCGGACCGTACGGGCCGGCCCGTGGAAGCGCCAGGGGCCGAAGAAGGAGTTGTAGTAAGTGTCGAATGCTCTGGTTTGCTCAAGGGGCGTGTACAGCAGGTCACCGTTGCCGAACCGGGCCTCGACCCGCCGCAGCGCGACGCAGTTGGGCGGCATCCCCCACGCGTTGCAATCTCCGCTCAGGTTGATCGATCCGTCGGGATTGAGCGCGCCCGCTAGGCTCGCTTCGGCCTGTAGGTATGCGAGCTCCGGACTCAGCAGCTTCTGCTTGCGCAAGTCGTTCACGACATCACCGGTCTCGGCGTACAGCGCGACGACGTTGGTAAAGTTCAGGAGGTTCCGGAAGTCGGCGTACGCCCGCAGGGCGCGGCCGCCGATCCGAACGCCCTTCGTGAGTCGCAGATCGAGCGTCTTCGTGGTCGGCAGGCGAGACGCGTTGAGCTGCTCGGCGGCCCGGCCTCCGAGTCCTGGCCCGAACTGCGGTGCGACCTGGCCGTCGCCATTGTCGACGAGCCGAGTGTACGGAAGGCCAGTGGCAACTCGGATGGTGACAACCGCGGCGAGACCTCGGGCCAGTGACCCTAGCCTTGTGCCTGCCCTCCACTCATCCGGCACGGCGACGTTCGCCAGCGCATAGAGGGCGTGAGTGTCGCCGCGTGTATTGGTCGTCAGGAACGAATAGGAGACTGAAGCGCTGAGTCCTGTTCCTGCATGCCAATCGAGTCGCGCATCCGTCCCGGTTCCGTGCCCGCCATCCACCTTCGTCAGCACATTGATGAAGAGTGTCTCCGACGCCTGCCGCGGACTCGCGAATGGCAAGAACCGGAACGTGTATGGCGCGAGGTTGTTCTTCCGGTACACCGAGAGGTCGACCGAGAGGTGCGGGCCGAAGGCGTGCCGCCCGCCAAGCTCCATCAGCTCCGACTTCGCATAGTCGACATCCCGCCCGAATGCGTCGGCGGTGTTCGTAAAGGACAGGTCACTGTTGGTGTTGGCAAACAGGTCGATGAACGCGGGGAGCTCGACCTGTTGACCGTAAGCCGCCCGAGCGCTGGTGTTTGGCGAGAAGGCGTACGCCGCCCGGATGCGCGACGAGACGAGACTCTTCCCCCTTCCACGAGCGAACACGCGCGCCACCGAGTTCGTGGACGCCGTGTCGTCGGTCGCGGCGGCGGGACTCCAGTTCGGGTCGCTGAAAGTGAAGCCGGGGGTCCTCTGGAAGTCGCCTCCCGGAGTGAAATGATCGTAGCGCGCACCGAGGTCGAGCACCACCGGGCCGAGCGCGACGCGATCGCTCGCGAACACCCCGAAGCGCGAGGGCTTCGCGCGAAAGGCATCGAAGCCGATCTGATTGAGCAAGGACGACTGGTACAACGACGCGTCGGTGCGTTCGGCGTCGCCGCCGAGCGTCACGTGATGGCGCGTGCCCGGCAGCCACTCGAGCTGGGCCCGGCCGTCGAGTCGGTGCTCCCACGCACGCGCAATCGAGGTTTGCAGGCCGCTCGTGGGCCACCCGCTCTGCAACCCGTAAGGGTTGAGACGACCCTGTTGTGCGTTCCGCAGATCGACCCGGTCCTGAAACGGCACCCGTGTGCCGGTGTTCGTGCGGACCCGCCGGAGCAGGTCATCGCTGACGGGAAACGCCACGCTGTCCGCTCCGGTAAACTCGAGGGTCTTCCACTCCACACCGAGCGCAGGGTCGCGCGTCGCCAGCTCCGACGCCGGGGTGAGCGGGCCATCGATCAACTGATCGCTCGCGAGCGAGAGGTTGACGCTGAGCGTGAGCGGCCCGCCTCGGAAGGCTCCGAGCCCCTGGCCCCAGTTCAGCACGCCGAGCCGGGACGTCCCGCTGCCGCCGCGGTACAAGGCCGGGTCGGCGATGTCCGCGCCGGGGAATGCGCGCTGGTGTACATCCAGCAGGAGGCCCGTGAAGGTGAGACTCGATCCGGAGCCGTAGCTGTAAGCAAGCTTCGTGAGGCCGCGGCGCACGGTGGACCAGTCCATCGGCCGCCGCAACCCCTGGCATCCGAACCCGTAGTTGTCTCCCGCCGTGCACGACCCACTCGACTGGATGAACCGCGGCAGCGGCACGCTGTAGGAGCCGCTCGCATCGGTCCACTGGACGAGCGTGTCGAGCCCGCCGAGGACGTACGCCGGCTGGTCCGCTGCACCACGACCGTAGTACTGCGAACGCTGGCCATACGTGGCGCCTGCGAGCAGCCAGGTGGCCCGCTCCATGCCAGGCACCGGACCGCTCACCGTACCCTCGAACCGATTGTACCCAACGGTGCTCCCGTCGTCGAACGGCTCGTCCGTCTCGGCGCGCCACGTCCCCGCGAATCCTCGGCCGCCCGGGGGCGTGAAGTAGCTGATGATGCCGCCGCCCGCGTCCGCGACCCACGCTGCCGGGACGCCAGTCGTGACCGAGATGCGATCGATCCCCAGCGTGGCGAGCGCCATCGCTTGCGTCGCGAACGTTTGGAACCGCACCGGTGCGCCGTCCACGTACACGCTCGCCGCGCCGAGACGGGAGCCGCGGATCGCGAGCTGGGGCGCGATAGCGACGCCGATGTCGCCGCTGCGCAGCACGACGCCCGGGACGAGCATCAGCGCCTGGCGCGGATCGTCGATCGGCAATGCCCGCAGCAGATCACCGGTGATGACCGTTTCGGAGGTGAGCGGGACCGCGCGGGCAGTGTCGCGTGGCGGGGCGCCCGAGGTGTCGGGCGCTCCTTGCGAACTCAGGAATTCCGGGCTCACGGCGACGAACAGCGCCGTGATGCCGGCACGACGGATGCGCATGACTGGGGCTCGTGGTCTCATTCGCGGCGGTCCACGAGATAGCTCCGCAATTCGTTGCGGGCCCGGTGGATATACGTCTTCACGGTGCCCAGGGGCAAGTCCAGCGTCGCGGCGATCTCTTCGTAGCTGAACCCCTCCACGTGACGCAGCAGGATGCAGGCCCGGTACTCGGGGCGGAGCCGCGCGATCGCGCGCTCGATCGCGCCCCCCAGCTCGCGCGCCTCGAGCTCGGCCAGCGGTGATTCGCCGCGATCGCCCAGCTGCAGCTCGGTGGCGCGCATTTCCTCCGGCGTCGTGGCGTGCGGCGAGCCGTCGAGCGACAGGGTATCGAGGTCGCGCTTGCGCAGGTGATCGATCGCCGCGTTGTTCGCGATCTTGAAGATCCACGACGAGAACTTGAACTGCGGGTTGTACGAGCCGATGCCGTTCAGGACCTTGATGAAGGTCTCCTGAGCCAGGTCTTCGGCGAGCGCCCGGTCGTGTACCATGCGGTAGAGCAGCGAAAACAGCGGCCGCTCGTAGCGGCGCACCAGTTCGCGGAACGCCGCTTCGCGACCCTGCTTCGCCCACACCACGACCTGCTGGTCGCTGGCGCCGGTCAGGTTGCCCGGCCTATCTTTCGCGCCTATGACGCCTCCCCCGTCTCCCGCGTGCGAGGTAGCCGTGAGTGCGGGCGGTGACGCGAAGCGGTCCTACGTGCGCCGCATGTTCACCGCCATCGCGCCGCGCTACGACTTCCTCAATCATCTCCTCAGCCTCAACGTGGACCGCCGCTGGCGCCGGACCGCGGTGCGGCGGCTCGGTTGGGAGCAGCGACCGGACGGCGTCTATCTCGATCTCTGCGCGGGCACCCTGGACCTGGCGGCGACGCTGGCGCGCGAGCCGCGCTTCTCAGGCAGCGTGATCGGCGCGGACTTCGTGGTGCCGATGCTCGAGCGGGGGAAGGGCAAGGCGTCGCGCACCCGTCCCGTCGCCGCCGACGCGCTGCTGCTTCCCTTCGCCGATCGCCGCTTCGACGGCGCGATGGTCGCGTTCGGGGTGCGGAACCTCGCGGACCTGGACGCGGGGCTCGGCGAGGCACACCGGGTACTCCGCCCCGGCGCCCGCTTCGTAGTGCTCGAGTTCACGACGCCGCGCTTCGCGCCGCTGCGCGCCGCGTATCTCTTCTACTTCCGGCGCGTGCTCCCCGCCATCGGTCGCGCGGTGTCGAAACATAGAGACGCCTATACCTACCTGCCAGAGTCGGTGCTCGAGTTCCCGGACCCGGACGCGTTCGCGCGCCGGCTCGGGGACGCCGGATTCTCGGATGTCCGCTACGAGCTGCTGAGCGGCGGCATCTGCGCCGTGCATCATGCCACTCGATAACCTGCGCGCGTTCGTCGGCGCGATCGAGCGGGCCGGGGAGCTCGCGCGCGTGGAGCGGCCGGTCTCCGTGGACAAGGAGATGACCGAGATCGCCGACCGCTGCATGAAGTCGCCCGGCGGTGGGCCTGCCCTCGTGTTCCAGCACCCCACGCTGGTGCAGGGCGGTGCCTCGCGCTATCCGGTGGCCGTGAACCTGTTCGGGTCGGACCGACGCATGGCGCTGGCGCTCGGAGTGGAATGTCTGGATGAGATCGGCGAGCGGATCGCGGCGCTCTTGAACCTGAAAATCCCGGACACCCTGTTCGGGAAGCTCGCGATGCTGCCGCAGCTTGCGGAGGTGGCGAAGTTTCCGCCCAAGACGGCCGGCGGGAGGCCGCCCTGTCAGGAGGTCGTGCTGCGGGACCAGGACGTCGACCTGTCGCGCTTCCCGATCCCGGTGTGCTGGCCCGAGGACGGCGGGCCGTACATCACGCTGCCCGGGGTCATCACCCGGGATCCGGGGTCCGGGGTCCGGAACGTGGGGATGTACAGAGTCCAGGTCCTGGGGCGCAACGAGCTGGCGATGCACTGGCAGCGTCACAAAGTCGGTGCCGCGCACTGGCGCGAGATGGCGGCGCGGGGCGAGAAGATGCCCGTCGCGATCGCGCTGGGGGGCGACCCCGCGTCGATCTACGCCGCGTCGGCGCCGCTCCCGCCCACGATCGACGAGTTCCTGTTCGCCGGCTTTCTGCGCAAGGAACCCGTGCGGCTCGCGAAGGCGGTGAGCTCCGACCTGGAGGTGCCCGCCGAGGCCGAGGTCGTCGTGGAAGGCTACATCGATCCGGGGGAGGAGCTGGTGCTGGAAGGGCCGTTCGGCGACCACACCGGGTTCTACTCGCTCGCGGACTACTACCCCAGGGTGCACGTCACCGCGGTGACGATGCGCAGCGAGCCGATCTGGCCCCACACGATCGTCGGCCGGCCGCCGATGGAGGATTACTGGCTCGGGCACGCGACCGAGCGGATCTTCCTGCCGCTCCTCAAGCTCACGATCCCCGAAATCGTGGACATCCACATGCCGGCGGCGGGGATCTTTCACAACCTCGTCTTCGTGAGCATCGACAAGCAGTATCCCGGTCAGGCGTACAAGGTCATGAACGGTCTCTGGGGGCAGGGGCTGATGTCACTCGCCAAGGTGATCGTCGTGTTCGATAAGGATGTGAACGTTCAGGACCCGCGGGAGGCGTGGTGGGTGGCGCTCAACCACATCGATCCCGAGCGCGACGTGCGGTTCACCCTGGGGCCGATCGACGTGCTCGACCACTCGAGCCGCGCCTTCACCTTCGGCTCAAAGATGGGCATCGACGCCACTCGCAAGTGGAAGGAAGAAGGGTTCGCGCGCGAGTGGCCGAACCGGATCGTGATGGATCCCGAGACGAAGCAAAAGGTGGACGCGATGTGGAGGGAGCTTGGCATCGAGCTCTGAGCTGCGGCGCGAGGGCCAGACCTTCGCCGGGGGGAGCCTCCTCGTCCGTTACATCAACTTCGTCAAACTCCCCCACACCCTGTTTGCGCTGCCGTTCGCGCTGCTCGGCTTGCTCGTGGCGTCCCGCGAGCAGCCGGTCACCTGGCGACTGCTGGCGCTCGTCGTGCTCGCGTTCACGTGCGCGCGCTTCGTGGCGCTGGGCTTCAACCGGATCGCTGACCGGGACCTGGACGCGAAGAACCCGCGCACCCGGGCGCGGGAGCTGCCGTCGGGGCGGCTCACGCTGGCACAGGCGTGGGCCGCCGTACTCGTTGCGGCCGCGCTGTTTCTCGGCACGGCGTGGGCGCTGAACCCACTCTGTCTCGCGCTCGCGCCCGTCGCGTTGCTGTTCATTTCGGCGTACAGCTACGCCAAGCGGTTCACGCACTGGTCGCACCTGTGGCTGGGCCTGGCGGACGGGATCGCGACGCCGGCGGGCTATCTGGCCGTCACGGGACGCTGGAGCGAGCCGTGGTGGCTGCTCGTCGCCGGTGCGCTCGCGGTGACGTTCTGGGTGGGCGGCTTCGACGTGTTCTACGCGCTGCAGGACGAGGACTTCGACCGCGCGGAGCGGCTCAAGTCGCTGGTCGTGCGCCTCGGGCAACGGCGGGCGATCCTCGCTGCCAAGCTGCTGCACGGGCTCGCCCTGGTCGCGCTCGTGCTGTTCGGGATCGGCGCGGGGCTCGGCGTCGCCTACTACGGGGGGGTGGCGATCGGGGCCGGGCTCATCGCCTGGGAGCACCAGCTCGTGAAGCCGGGAGATCTCTCACGCCTCAACGCCGCGTTCTTCGGTGCCAACGGCGTGGTCAGTGTTGTGGTGTTCCTCGGCGCCCTCGTAGATCGGATCGCATCATGAGACGAGGTTCATCTTCCTCAGGAGCGCCGTGAACCTGGGGTGCGAGCGCAGCGTGGTGAACAGAAACGAGCCCTTGATGCCGTACAGCCCGCCGGTCCGCTCCTCGTAAGCCCGTTCCAGCGAGTCCAGGGCCCGCTCCGATTCGCCGAGGCCGGTGTAGACGTACGCCATGTGGTAGGGTGAGACGTAGCGCCGTTGCGACAGCGCCTGGAGTCGTCCCAGCACGTCGCGGGCCTGCTCCACTTGTCCCACCAGCGCGTAGGCCTGGCCGAGCTGGGCCAGGAACAGCGTGTTACCGGGAGACAGAGCGATCGCCTGCTCCAGCTCGCTCAGCCCCTTCGCGTACATGCCCTTTTTCAGGTAGGCCCACCCCAGGGTGGCGTGCCCCGTCGAATAGTGCGGATCGAGGTCGATCACCAGCGCCGCCGCCCGCACCGCCTCATCGAATCGGCCTGCCCGGATGAGCGTGGCCGCGAGGTCGGATCGATGGGCCAGCGGGTCGAGCTGTTGGGCACGAGTCAGAGCGTCGATGGCTTCGTCGTATCGCTCGAGCGCCGAGAGCATGTGTCCGTAGAGCTCGTAGATGTCCGCGCTGCCGGGGTTCTGCTCGAGTGCCCGCTTGAACTCGAGCTCGGCGCCGCTCCAATCGAAATCGACCACGCATCTGAGGAAGGCCGCCGCGCCGTGCGCTTCACCCAAGCCGTCGTCGAGCTCGAGCGCTTTCGCGACGGCCTTGCGGGCCTGTCGATACGCCTCGCGCGGCTTCAGCGCACCCGCTCCGTGCGCGAGGCCGAGCTCCGCGTATGCCATCGCCAGCCCGACGTAGGCGAGGGAGTAGCCCGGGTCCTTCACGATCGCGTGCTGGAAATACTCGATCCCTTTGCGGATCCCTTCCTGGGTATATCGGAAGGAACAATGGCGCCCCTGGAGATACAGCTTGTAGGCCTGGAGGTCCCGGGTGGGCTCCCTACGAAGCCGGGTTTGCTCATCCGGAGAGAGCTCTGTTTCGAGCGCCGCGGCGATCCGCAACGCCACATCGGTTTGGATCACGAAGATGTCGGTCAGGTGCCGGTCGTAGGTCTCCGCCCAGAGATGGTGGTCGGTCTCGGCGTCGATGAGCTGGGCGACGATGCGCACCCGATCTCCGTCGCGCCGCACGCTCCCTTCGAGCAGCGCCGCGACATCCAAGCGGGCTCCGATCTCGCGCAGGCTTTGCTGCCGCTGCTTGAGCGGCATCACCGAAGTGCTCGAGATCACGGTGAGGGCGCGGATCTTCGACAGCTGCGCGATGATGTCCTCGGTGATCCCGTCGGCGAAGTACTCGTTCGCCGGGTCCGGGCTCAAGTTCGTGAACGGCAGCACCGCGATCGACTTGGGCCTGGGACGGACCGCACGAGGCTGGGTGAGCGCCTCCGCGAACGCGGCCGCGGAGGCGAACCGGTCGGCTGGGACCGTCGCGAGCGCTCTCAGCAGGGCTTGCTCGACGCCCCCTGGCACGGTGGCCCGGAGGCGCCGCACGCCGGGCGCCGGACCGGCGAGGCGCTTGGCGATCACTGCTTGCGCGGTGGGTCCGGTGTACGGAGGCTCGCCGGCCAACAGCTCATACAAGACGCACCCCAGGCTGTACACGTCGCTGCGGGCATCCAGTGAATCCTCGCCCAAGGCCTGCTCGGGGCTCATGTACTCGGGCGTCCCCACCCACACCCCGCGCTCGGTTAGCCGCTGCCCCGACGTGCCGCTCACCGCCAGGGCGATCCCGAAATCCGCAACCATCGCTTCCCCCTCGTAAAGCAGGATGTTCTCCGGCTTGACGTCCCGGTGGATCACCCCTTGAGCGTGGGCGTGGTCGAGGGCCAGGGCGGCGTCGCGCGTGACGGCGATGGCCTCCTCGATCGGAAGGGGCTTCTCGCGGTGGAGCCTGTGGCGGAGAGATTGGCCCTTCACATAGGGCATGACGTAGAACAGGAACTCGCCAGCCCGGCCGGAGTCGTACAATGCCAAGATGTGTGGGTGGTTCAGCTTGGCCGCGATCTCGATCTCTCGCAGAAACCGGTCGGGCCCGATGATAGACGCGAGCTCGGGTCGCAGGACCTTGACGGCCACCTTCCGGCGGTGCTTCAGGTCGTCGGCGAGGTAGACCGTCGCCATCCCGCCGCTGCCGAGCTCCCGCTCGACGGCGTAGCGCCCGGCGAGGGCGGCGTTGAGGCGCTCGAGCTGATCGGTCTGCAAGGGAGGCTCCAGACTCCCAAGGTAGCTCCGCAACTCCGCGTTGCTACCCCCGCTCACTTGCCTCTACCTTTCACGCGGCCTCATCGATCGGATCCTATGAAACGCGGAACGCGGAAGTCGGAACGCGGAACAGATGGGCGAGCTCCGAGCACCCCTGTTCCGCCTTCCGCGTTCCGCGTTCCGCGTTCCCCACCGCCGCCCCGCCCGCCAGCGCACCCCAAGCGCAGCCCGACGCCGAACCGGAGGGGACGCTGAACCGGCTGCGCGTGGCGCTCACCGCCGGAGCGCTGCTCACCGCGGGCGGTGTTCCCGCGATGGCGCAGGCGGGCGAGTCGGTTCCGGCCGAGCGGCTCGCCGCGCGCCGCTGGTTCGCCGACGCGAAGTTCGGGCTGTTCATTCATTGGGGCGTGTACAGCCAGCTCGGCGCGGGCGAGTGGGTGATGCACAACCGCAAGATCGCCGTCGCGGATTACGAGTCGCTCGCCGCGACGTTCAACCCGACCAAGTTCGATGCCGCCGCGTGGGTCGCGCTCGCCAAGCGAGCTGGCGTCCGCTACCTCACGATCACCTCGCGCCACCACGACGGCTTCTCGATGTTCAAGACGGCGCAGACGCCCTACAACATCGTGGACTGGACGCCGTTCCGCCGCGATCCGCTGCAGGAGCTCGCGGACGCCTGCCATGCGGCCGGCGTCAAGCTCTTCTTCTATTACTCCCAGCTCGACTGGCATCACCCGGATTACTGGCCCCGCGGCCGGACGGCGTGGGACAGCGGCCGCCCCGACCGCGGCGACTGGAGCCGCTACCTCACGTTCATGAACGCGCAGCTCGCCGAGCTGCTGACGCGCTACGGCGCCGTCGGCGGGATCTGGTTCGACGGCATGTGGGACAAACCGGACGCCCCCTGGCAACTCGACTCGACGTACGCGCTGATCCACCGCCTCCAGCCCGCGGCGCTGGTCATCCCCAACCACCACCAGCCACCGCGCTCGGGCGAAGACGCGCAGACGTTCGAGCAGGACCTGCCCGGCGCCAACACGGCGGGGTTCAACACGAGCTACGTGAGCGCGGACGTGCCGCTCGAAACGTCGCTCACCATGAACGACTCCTGGGGCTTCAACATCACCGACAAGGAGTTCAAGTCGGTGCGCACCCTGGTGGGCTACCTGGTCCGCGCCGCCGGCAATGGCGCCAACCTGCTGCTCAACGTCGGTCCGCGGCCCGACGGCACGATCGGCGCCGAGTTCACCGCACGGCTCGATTCCCTGGGCGAGTGGCTGCGCGTGTATGGGACGGCGATCTACGGCACGCGCGGTGGGCCGGTGGCGCCCCGCAGCTGGGGCGCGACGACGCGCCGCGGCGACACGGTGTTCGTCCACGTGCTCGACTGGCCCGACCCGCTGCTGGCGCTGCCGCCGCTCGGCGCTCGAGTACGTGCGGCCTACCTGCTGCGCGGCAGGGCTACGGTGCCGGTTGCGGAGACGGCGGCGGGAGTGACGCTCGCGGTGCCGCCCGCGAGTGCGGCCGACCCGGACCGCGTCGTCGTAGTGATAACGAGCGCCAGCCCCACACCGAATCGGCACGGCCGCTGATGGCCCAGCTCCCGGTCATCCTCGCCATCACCGGGGCCTCCGGCGCGCCGTACGGCGTCCGCCTGCTCGAGCTGCTCGCGATGCATCACATCCCCACCTGGCTCATGATCTCGAGCCACGGCTGGCGGCTGATCGAGGCCGAGTGCGGCATCAAGGACGACGCCGGCCTCCGCAAGGCCACGGGAGGGGAATGGACCAGCGTACGCGTGTTCGACGACTCGGATCGCGGCGCGGAGCCGGCGTCGGGCTCGGCCAGGACCGCCGGGATGGCGATCTGTCCCTGCTCGATGGGCACAGTCGCAGCCATCGCGCACGGCACGAGCCGCTCGCTCGTCGAGCGCGCCGCGGACGTGACGCTCAAGGAGCGCCGCCAGCTGATTCTCGTGCCGCGCGAGACGCCGCTGTCGCTGGTGCACCTGCGGAACCTCACACTCGCCACCGAAGCGGGGGCGATCGTGCTTCCGGCGGCGCCCGGCTTCTACCACAAGCCACAGAAGGTGTCCGACTTGGTCGACTTCGTCGTGCAGCGCGTGGTCGACCACCTCGGGCTTGAGATCAATCTGGTCAAGCGCTGGGAAGGGAAGTGAGGCTGGGCGTCATCTCGGACACGCACGGGTTGCTCCGACCTGAGGTGTTCGACGTATTCCGCGAAGTCGACCACATCCTCCACGGCGGGGACGTGGGCAAGCCTGAGATCCTGATCGACCTGGAAGCGATCGCGCCCGTGACGGCGGTGTTCGGGAACGCGGATCCTCCCGAGCTCCGCTCGCGCCTGCCGCAGGTCGCGACCCTCGAGCTGGACGGCTTCGAGATCGTGATGACGCACGGTGACCAGTTCGGACACCCCACACCGGCGAAGTTGCACGAGGCGTTCCCACGTGCCGAGATCATCGTGTACGGGCACACCCACAAGCCGTTGCTCGAGCTCGTGGACAAGACCGTGACCGTGCTGAATCCGGGTGGGGCCGGGCGCCCGCGGTTCGATCTCAAGCCGTCAGTGGGGGTCATGGAGCTTGAGCCGGGGATTCCGCCCCGGGCGCGGATCGTGCCGCTATGAGGCACGTCGTGGCGGGACTCTCGCTGGTCGTGCTGCTCGCGGCGCCGGCTCGCGGGCAGCGCCGCCCGGCGCGCGCGGCCGCCCCGGACGGGTGGCCGGCCTTCATCCGGGCATTCGATGCCTTCGCCGCCGGCGACAGCGTCGTGGGCGCGAGCGTGCTCGTGATGGGCGACGGCCGGGTGCTGGCGCACCACGAGTACGGCTTCGCCGATCGCGCGCTGGGGCAGCGCGTGGACGAGCGAACCATCTTTCACTGGGGCTCGATCACCAAAACGCTCACGGCGGTCGCGGTCATGCAGCTGCGCGACCGCCGTCGGTTGTCGCTCGACGACCGCGTCACGCGCTACATCCCCGAGCTGCGACAGGTGCACGACCCGTTCGGCTCCATGGACGACGTCACGATCCGGATGCTGCTGTCGCACTCCGCCGGGTTTCAAAATCCCACGTGGCCGTACAAGGCGGGGAAAGCGTGGGAGCCGTTCGAGCCGACGCGGTGGGAACAGCTGGTGGCGATGATGCCGTACCAGGAGATCGCCTTTGCGCCGGGGTCACGCTACAGCTATTCGAACCCCGGGTTCATCTATCTGGCGCGCATCATCGAGCAGCTCAGCGGCGACCCCTATCAGAGCTACGTCTACAAGAACCTCTGGGCGCCGCTCGGGATCACGCACAGCTACTTCGGCGCTACGCCGTATCACCTCGCGGATCAGCGATCCAACAACTACGACGTGGTGCCCGACAGCGCCGGTCGCGAATCGGTCGTGGCGAATGGTCGCGAGTTCGATCCCGGTATCACGATCCCGAACGGCGGTTGGAACGCGCCGCTCGGCGACGTCGCGCGGTGGGTCGCGTTCTTGACCGGCATGGCAGGGAGCGACACCGTGTTGGCCCGCGCGACACTGGACGAAATGTGGCACCCGCTGTTCGCGACCGACGGCGAGGCGCCGGGCGATTCAGTAGGGTTGTCCTTCTTCGTGCTGTGGCGGGACGGCGTGCGGTTCATCGGGCACACGGGGCACCAGGCGGGGTTCCGGTCGTTCTTCTATCTCGAGCCGCGCACCAAAGCGGCGGTGATCGCCGCCTTCAATACCACACACGACGCGCGCGAAGCGGAATCGGCACAGGGGTTCAAGCGCATTATCGACGCCGCGCTGGAGCTGATCGCTGGCCGGCGCTAGCGCTGGCACCTCGCGCAGAACGTCGTCGCCCTGAGATCGATCGTGTGCGTCGTGACGAGCCGCTTCCCGCACTGCACGCACGGCTCGCCTCCGCGCCCGTATACCTTCAGCTCGAACTGGAACCGCCCGGACTCACCCATCCCAGTACGGTAATCGCGCACCGTGGTCCCCGATGAGTCCACGGCGCGCAGCAGCACGTCTGTCACGGCCGCGTGCAGGCGGGCGAACTCGTCCAAGGAGAGTTTGTCGGTGGGCTTGGACGGGTCGATCCCCGCTTCGAACAGCGCCTCGTTCGCGTAGATGTTCCCGACTCCGGCGACGCGGCGCTGATCCATGATCGCCTTCTTGATCGCGGTCCGCGTTCCGTTGAGCCGCTCGGCGAACACGAACGGGGTGAACGTCTCTTCGAGCGGCTCGGGACCCAGGCGGCCCGTGTACGCGTCCCAGCCCTTCTCGTCCAGCAGCCACACCGTGCCCAGGCGGCGCACGTCGCGGTACACCAGCAGGCGGCCGTCATCGATGGTGCAGGTGAGCACCGCGTACTTCGTTTCGTCGCGGGTGAGGGCGCGGTCGTACACGACGAGCGAGCCCGTCATGCGCGGCTGCACGATCAGCCGGTGGCCGCTCGACAGCCGGAACACCGCGTGCTTCGCCCGGCGCATCACTTCCTCGATGGTATTGCCCCGGAGAGTGCGGAGCAGGCGCGGTTTCGACACGCGGCGCAGCACGTCCGTCTTGGCGAGGCGGGCGCGCGCGATCCGGTAGCCCTCGAGCCGCGGGGCGAGCTCCCGGACGATCGTCTCAACTTCTGGTAGCTCTGGCACTCTGTCTCCTGATCTCCCGCCAGCCGATGTCGCGCCGGTAGGTCTTGCCCTGGAATGCGATCAGTTCGCAGGCGGCGGCGCTCCGCTCGGCGGCCTCGGCCACCGTGTCGCCCAACCCCGTGACGCTGAACACCCGGCCGCCCTGCACCCGCAGCGTGCCGTCGGGGTCGCGGTCGGTGCCCGCGTGAAACACCAACGTCCCGGGCTCCACGTCGCGCGGCACGACGATCGCGGCACCGCGCTCGGGCTTGTCGGGGTATCCCGAGGCGGCGAGCACCGTGGCGACCGCCGCGCGGGTGACGTCGAGCGTCGTCAGCCCGGGCCGCCAGCCTCCCGTCGCGATCTCCACCAAGTGCCGCGTCACGCCGGGCAGCACCGGGAGCAGGGCCTGCGTCTCCGGATCGCCGAAGCGGCAGTTGAACTCGAGCACGTGGGGTGTGCCGTCGCCCGTAAGCATCAGCCCGGCGTACAGCACGCCCTGGTAACACGCGCCCTGGGCCGCGAGCTCCCGGATCGTCGGCTCGAGCACCTGCTCGCGCACCCGGTCGAGCAGCGCGCCCGTGGCGATGCCCACGGGGCAGTAGGCGCCCATCCCGCCGGTGTTGGGCCCCGCGTCACCCTCCCTCAAGCGCTTGTGGTCCTGGGCCGCGGGCAGCACCAGGATCCGCTCGCCGTCGGTGAGAGCCAGCACCGAAAGCTCTTCGCCCTCGAGGAATTCCTCCACCACGATCTCGCGCCCCGCGTCGCCGAACGCTCCCTCGGCGAGCATGGCACGGGCGGTGTCGGCGGCTGCGTCGCGGGTGGCGCAGACGACCGCGCCCTTGCCCGCCGCGAGCCCCGAGGCCTTCACGACGAGCGGCGCGGCGTGGCCGCGGATGTAGGCGAGGGCGGGGTCGAGCGCGTCGAACGTCCGGCTCGCGGCCGTGGGGACGCCGGCGCGCCGCATCATGTCCTTGGCGAAGGCCTTGGAGGACTCGATGCGCGCGGCCGCGCGGTCAGGGCCGAAGACGGGCCGGCCGGTGGCCCGGAGGGCGTCGGCGAGACCGGCCGCGAGCGGTGCCTCCGGGCCGATGACGGTGAGATCGATGCGGAGCTCTTGCACCGCCTCCACCACCTTCACAACCTCCGCCGCCTCGATCTTCAGATTGGTGCCGAGCTGGGCGGTGCCGGGGTTGCCGGGGGCGGCGAACACGGTCGCCTCGGGGGCGTCGCGCTTCAGCGCCCAGCAGAGCGCGTGCTCGCGGCCGCCCCCGCCGACGACCAGGACTCTCACTTCTTCTTGAGCGCCTCCGCGAACGCCTGGGCCGCCCGCTTGGCGGTGTCCACCACGTCGTTCACGACGGCCTTGGCTTCCTTCATGTAGTGATCACGCGCCTCGTCGATGTCCTTGTCGATCGGCCGCTGCTCGGCCTCCGGACCGCGCCGGGTGTACTCGCCGCCCAGGATGCGCTCGTAGTTGCCCTGCTCGATCCAGCGCTGCAGCTCGGCGGCGCGCACCGTGTTGAAGGGGTGGGAGCGGCCCAGCACCCCCAGGATCTTGAACACTCGGTCGAGCGCACCGCCCGCCTCCTCGTATTCCTTGGCCTGCGCCAGAAAGGCGTTCAGGTCCATTTGGGACATGTCGCCGCCGCCGGCGAACTTCAGGTTGACGCGCAGCGAGGCGGTCGGGTCCTGGCACGCGAGCAGGCCGGCCCGGTCGGACGAGAGCTCGCTCTTGCGGAACCACTCGAGCAACGCCAGCTGGATCGGCAGGATCGCGATGCCGGCGAGAAACGGCAGCGCCCCGAGGCTGACGTTCAGGATCAGCACGAGGATCGTGTGGTACAACGCGTGCCCGCTCATGACGTGCCCCAGCTCGTGCCCCAGCACGTTCCGCAGCTCGTCGTCGTCGAGCAGCTTAAGGGTGCCCGAGTTGATCACGATGAAGGGCTTGTCCATGCCGAACGCCCCCGCGTTCGCAAACGGCGTTTGCGACACGAACAGCTCGGGCCGGTCCGGCCAGTCCATCGACGTGACCACGTCGGTGTACAGCTGGTTCAGGCGGGGGAATTGGGTCGGGCCGACCCGGACGGCGTCGGCCTGGAACAGCAAGCGGATCCCCCGCTCGCCGAAGAACCCGTAGATCTTCTTTACCACCTCGTCGAAGCCGGGGACGGAGCGCAGCGTCTGCAGCGCCGCGCGGTCCGCCGGGTGCTCCCACGCGACCGGCGCGATCTGCGTGAGGATCCTGCGGGGGCGCGCGGCGGGAAGGCTCGTGGGATCAGTCATGCGATGCTCCTGCTGATGATAAGGTAAAACGCCACTACGTTGCCCGTCCTCCGGTGTTTCGCGAGTGAACTCGCGGCTCGGCACTGCCGCTGAAGCGGCGCGCCCGTTTACGGGCAGAGCCGAGCCGCGGCTTCAGCCGCGACCTCATCCGGCGGCGTCCAGCGCCTGCTCCAGGTCCGCAATCAGGTCGTCCACGTCTTCAATGCCGACCGAGAGTCGCACCAGGCTGTCGGTGAGGCCCATCGCGCGCCGCATCTCGGGCGGCACGCTGGCGTGCGTCATCGAGGCCGGATGGCCGACGAGGCTCTCCACCCCGCCCAGCGACTCGGCCAGCGCGAAGAGCTTGGTGCGCTCTACGAAGCGGCGCGCGCGCTCCACCGAGCCCAGCTCGATCGAGATCATGCCGCCGAAGCCCTTCATCTGGCGGCAGGCGAGCTCGTGCTGGGGATGGGAGGGCAGGCCAGGGTAGTAGACCCGCTGCACCTTGGGATGCTTGGTGAGCCACTCGGCGATGCGGCGGCCGTTGGCGTCGTGCTGCCGCATGCGGAGGGCGAGCGTCTTGGTGCCGCGGAGCGCGAGCCAGCAGTCGAACGGCCCCGGCACGGCTCCCGACGCGTTCTGGATGAAGCCGATCCGCTCGGCGAGGTCGTCGGAGTTCACGACCACCACTCCGCCGACCATGTCGCTGTGGCCGTTCAGGTATTTAGTGGTCGAGTGGAGCACGATGTCGGCGCCCAGCTCGAGCGGCCGTTGGAAGCAGGGCGTCGCGAACGTGTTGTCCACCACGCACAACGCATTCGCGTCGCGCGCGATTTCGCCCACGGCCTGGAGGTCGCACAGCCGCATCATCGGGTTGGTCGGCGTCTCGGCGTAGATCAGCCGGGTGCGCGGCGTCACGGCGGCGGCGACGTTGCCGGCGTCTGCGGCATCCACGAAGCTGAATTCCAGCCCGTGGCGGGCCCAGATATGAGTCATTTGCCGGTGCGTGCCGCCGTATACGTTCTCGCCGCTCACGACGTGATCCCCGTGCGACAGCAGCTTGAGCACGGCATCCACCGCGGCCAGGCCCGAGGCGAATGCGAAGCCGTGGCGGCCGCCTTCGAGCGCCGCGATGTTGCGCTCGAGTACCTCGCGGGTCGGGTTGCGGGTGCGCGCGTACTCGTAGCCCTTGTGTTTGCCGAGGCCCTCTTGGATGTAAGTGGAAGTCTGATAGATCGGCGTCATGACGGCGCCCGCCAGCGGATCGGGGATGTGCCCGGCGTGCACCGCGCGCGTCCCGAAACGCGTAGTGAGGTCGTCGGTCGATACCTTGGTCATATAGCGGGAACGTAAGGGCGCCTTCCGCGCCGAGCAAGCGACCTTTACGTTAAGCACCGATGCCGCAACCCAATGCCGTGAAATGCCTCGTTGTGGACGACGAACCGCGCCTGCGACGCGTGCTGGTCCGCCTGCTCGAAGGGGAAGGGTTCACCTGCGCGGAGGCGGGCTCCGGCACCGAGGCGCTGGAGCGGATGCACGCCGACCCTGTGCCGCTCGTCATCTCCGACTTGCGGATGCCGCAGATGGACGGCGTCACGCTGCTGCGGGAGATCCTCGCCCGCTGGCCGGATACCGCGATGATCGTCGTGACCGCCGTGGCCGAGGTCGAGAGCGCGGTCGCATGCCTCCAGCTGGGCGCGCTCGACTACGTGGCGAAGCCGTTCCACCTGGATGAGGTGCGGGCGCGCGTGATGCAGGCGCTCGACAAGCGCCGCCTCATCCTGGAGAACCGGATGTACCAGCACCAGCTCGAGGAGCGGGTCCAGGAGCAGGCGCACCGCATCGAAGAGCTGTCGCTCGAGCGGCTCCAGGCCCTGGTGCATTTTCTCGAAGAAAAGGACCCCTACACCCGCGGCCACTCGGTCCGGGTCGCGAACTACGCCCTCGGGATGGGCCGGCAGCTGCAGCTCGGCCTGGACTCGATCGACATGATCGCCCTCGGCGCTGAGCTGCACGATATCGGCAAGATCGGGGTGAGCGAGGCGGTGCTCCACAAGGCCGGCAAGCTCAGCGAAGCCGAGTACCGGCACATCATGGAGCACCCCGTCATCGGCGCCCGCATCCTGGGACCGCTGATGCGGGACGCGCCCGCGGCGCTCGCCATCGTCCGCTCGCATCACGAGCGACTCGACGGCAAGGGCTTCCCCGACGGCCTCAAAGGGGACGCGATTCCGCTCGAGGTCCGCATCGTGACGGTGGCGGACTCGTTCGACGCGATGACGAGCGTGCGGCCGTACCGCCCCGCGCTCTCCGTCCAGCGGGCGATGCAGGAGCTCGAGGACATGAAGGGGGTGCAGTTCGACCCCCGAGCGGTGGCGGCGTTCCTCGACGCCTTCGATCGCGCCGCGCTCCCCGTCACCACGCCGGACGCCCGGCCGTTGCGCCTGCCGGCCCGGTCGCTCGAAGCCCCACGCACTTGACGCGCGTCCGATTGACGCGTCGTCCTCGCGTTTCTACGTTGCGCCCATGACCGACACCCTCATGGTCAGCGTATCCGGCGTGCGCGGGATCGTCGGCAAGGACCTGACCGACGACGTGGTGAGCCGCTGGGCACACGCCTTCGGCGCCTGGATCGTCGCTGCGGGGAACGGCGAGCAGCGCGGTGGCGGCACCACCGTCGTGATCGGGCGCGATGCGCGCACGTCCGGCCCCGCGTTCGCCCGGGCGGCGATTGCCGGGCTCGCCGCCGCGGGCTGCGACGTGATCGACGTGGGTCTCGTGCCGACGCCCACCGTGCAGCTCGCCGTGGAGCACCACCGGGCGGGCGGCGGGATCGTCATCACGGCGAGCCACAACCCGATCGAATGGAACGCCCTCAAGTTCATCGGACCGGACGGCATCTTTCTCGACGGACCGGACGGGGCGCGGGTGCAGAGGCTGGCGGTCGAAACGACGGTCGAAGGCCGGGGAAGGGGGAAGGGGGAAGGGGGGAACCTTAAGACGGATCCCGGTGCGGTCGAGCGGCACCTCGACGCCGTCCTCGAGCTCTCGGCGATCGACGTCGAGCGCATCAAGAAGAGAAAGTTCGCCGTCGCGCTCGACGCGGTTCGGGGGGCCGGCGGGCCGGTGATGCGCACGCTGCTCGAGCGGCTCGGCTGCACGGTGACGGGCATCAACCTGGAAACCGACGGCCAGTTCCCCCGAGCGCCGGAGCCAGTGCCGGAGAACTTGGGCGAGCTGTCCGCGCTGGTGCGGCGCAGCGGGGCCGACCTCGGGATCGCGGTGGACCCGGACGTCGACCGGCTGGCGATCGTGGACGAGAACGGCGCCCCGATCGGAGAGGATTATACGCTCGCCTTCGCGGTGCGGACGGTGCTGGGCGGGAAACGGGAGACGCACTCCGAGACACGGGTGGTAGTGTGTAATCTGTCCACCAGCCTCGTCGTCGAAGACGCCGCCCGCGAGGTCGGCGCGCAGGTCGTGCGGACACCGGTCGGCGAGGTACATGTCGCACGGGCGATCGTGCGGCTTGCGGCCGTCATCGGGGGGGAGGGGAACGGCGGCGTGATGTACCCCGCGCTGCACGCCGGCCGCGACGCGCCCGTCGCGGCGGCGCTGGCCTTGGAGCTGCTCGCGCGCACGGAGCAGACGGTGAGCGAGCTGGTGGCGGCAGCGCCGCGCTATACGATTGTCAAGGCGAAAACGCCCCGCGGCCCTGCGCTCGAGCCGGTGTACCTGGCGCTGCGGCAGCGGTTCGCCGACGCACAGGTGGACACCCAGGATGGGCTGCGGCTCGCCTGGCGAGACCGCTGGCTCCATGTGCGGCCCTCGAACACCGAGCCGATCGTCCGGCTGATCGCCGAAGCGCCGACCGGCGCAGCAGCGCAGCAGCTGGTCGACGAGGGACGGCGACTATGTGTGGCATCGTAGGCTACACCGGGCCCCGGCAGGCGGCCGCGCTGCTACTGGAGGGGCTGAAGCGGCTCGAGTACCGCGGCTACGACTCGGCGGGCCTGGCGCTGGTGCACGGCGGGCGCATCGAGGTCCACAAGGCGGCCGGGAAGATCAGCGTCCTCGAGCAGGAGCTGGGCACCACGCTCCCGCCCGGCCACACCGGCATCGCCCACACGCGTTGGGCCACCCACGGCGTACCCAACACTGCTAACGCGCACCCGCACACCGATTGCGGCGGCACGCTGGCGCTGATCCACAACGGCATCATCGAGAACGCCGCTGTGCTCCACACCGCGCTGGCGCAGCGCGGCCACGTCTTCCGCTCCGAGACCGACACCGAGGTGCTCGCTCACCTGATCGAGGAGGTGCTGGCGAAGGGCGGCGCATTCGTCGAGGCGGTGGCGGGCGCGCTCAACCAGGTCGAAGGCACCTACGGCATCGCGGTCGTGTCGACCCGGGAGCCCGACACGATCGTCGCGGCGCGCAAGGGCTCGCCGCTGCTCGTCGCCATCGGCTCGGGCGAGAACTTCGTCGCGTCGGACGCCTCCGCCGTGCTGGCCCACACGCGCTCGGTGGTGTACCTGGACGACGGCGAGATCGCCGTGGTGCGGCCCGGCGAGTATCGCATCCTCGATCTCGGCACGGTGGAGAAGGAAAAGGCCGTGACCCGGGTCGACTGGGACCTGGCCACGATCGAGCGCGGCGGCCACGCGCACTTCATGCTGAAAGAAATCCTGGAGCAGCCCGAGAGTCTCCGCAATACGCTGCGCGGGCGCCTGCTCGAGGAAGAGGGCACCGCGCGGCTGGGCGGGCTCAACGTCACCGACGAGCAGCTGCTGCAGGTGAACCGCATCGTCTTCACCGCCTGCGGCACGTCGTGGCACGCGGCGCTGATCGGCGAATACATGATGGAGGAGCTCGCCCGCATCCCCTCCGAAGTCGAGTACGCGTCCGAGTTCCGCTACCGCAACCCCATCGTGGACGACCGCACGCTCGTGGTCGGCATCTCCCAGTCGGGCGAAACGGCGGACACGCTGGCGGCGCTGCGCGAAGCCAAGCGGCGTGGCGCGCGCACCCTCGGCCTCGTGAACGTGGTGGGCTCGACCATCGCCCGCGAGGTGGACGGCGGCATCTATCTCCACGCCGGACCGGAGATCGGGGTCGCGTCGACCAAGGCCTTCACCAGCCAGATCGCCGCGCTCGCGGTGCTCACCCTCAAGATGGGCCGGCTGCGGGCGCTCTCCATCCTCCAGGGACGGGAAGTCGTGCGTGCGCTCGCCAAGCTCCCCGACCTGGTCGAGCGGGTGCTCGCGAAGGCCCCCGAAGTCGAGCACATCGCCGAGCGGATGATGCGGGCCGGCAACGTGCTCTACCTCGGCCGGGGATACAACTTTCCCGTGGCGCTCGAGGGCGCGCTCAAGCTCAAGGAGATCTCCTACATCCACGCGGAGGGCTACCCGGCTGCGGAGATGAAGCACGGGCCGATCGCGCTGATCGACGATCTGATGCCGGTCGTGTTCATCGCGCCCCAGGACGCCGTCTACCAGAAGGTCGTGAGCAACATCGAAGAGGTGAAGGCGCGCGGCGGCCGCGTGGTGGCGGTCGTCACGGAGGGCGACAGCGGCGTCGCCCGGTTGGCCGACCACAAGATCGCCGTTCCGGAAACGCTGGATCTGCTGACGCCCGTGCTCACGGTCTTGCCGCTCCAGCTGCTTGCGTACTACATCGCGGTGCGACGGGGATGCAATGTGGACCAGCCGAGAAATCTCGCGAAGAGCGTGACGGTCGAGTGAACCAATTGCGGATTGCGGATTTCGGATTGCGGATTCGATGTTCGCGCGTCCATTCCGCAATCCACAATCCGCAATCCGCAATTGGGCGGGGCGGGGCGGGGCGGTGAGGGTCGTGCTGCAGCGTGTCTCGCGAGCCGAAGTACGCGTGGACGGGAGAGTGGCCGGGAAGATCGGGGTGGGGTTCCTAGTCCTCGCCGGCTTCGCCCCATCGGACACGGAGGACCACCTCGCCTGGATGGCGGACAAGCTGCTCGGCCTGCGGCTGTTCGGCGACGCCGAGGGGAAGATGAACCTCCCCCTCGCCGACGTGGCCGGGGCGCTGCTGGTGGTGTCGCAGTTCACGCTGTACGGTGACGCGCGCAAGGGGCGGCGACCCAGCTTCATCGACGCGGCGCCGCCCGAGGTGGCGATTCCCCTGTACGAGCGCTTCGTCGCGCTCCTCCGGGAGCGGGGCGCGGGGAGCGGAACCCGGGTGGAAACCGGCGAGTTCGGCGCGATGATGGAGGTGGAGCTGGTGAACGATGGACCGGTGACGCTGGTGCTGGAGCGGTGAGCCTCGTTCTCGCGAGCGGGTCGCCCCGGCGGCGCCAGCTGCTCGAGATGCTGGGCCTCGAGTTCCGCGTCGTCGCTCCGAACGTGGACGAGACGCGGCAGGGCTCGGAGCTGCCCGAGCGGTACGTCACGCGTCTCGCCCGCGAGAAGGCGCGCGTCGTGGCCGGGCGCGAGCGCGGCGCGGTCGTGCTGGCAGCCGACACGACGGTGGTGCTGCGCGGCGAGGTCTTCGAGAAGCCGCAGACGCCCGCCGCCGCGGTCGAGATGCTGGCGCAGCTCGCCGGGCGCACCCATCAGGTGATGACGGCGGTCGCGGTCGCGCGCGACGGGCGACTCGAGCACGCGGTCGACGTCACCGATGTGACGTTCCGGCCGCTGTCGGGGGATCAGATCGCCGCGTACGTCGCGACGGGGGAGCCGATGGACAAGGCGGGCGCCTACGCGATCCAGGGGAAGGGCGCCGCGCTGGTGGAGGGGATCCGCGGCGACTTTTTCGGCGTGATGGGCCTGCCGCTGCGGCTCGCGCTCGAGCTGCTCGAGCGGTTCGGCCTGCCTTACCGCTTCACGCGGTAGACCGGGACCGTCTTCGACTTGCCTTTGACGTGGATAGGCTCGAGGGGATCGACCTTTGGGGGTTGCTTCAGCTGCTGGTAGAAGGGCTCCGAGATGAGGATCTCGTTGGCCCCGGCGGTGTCGCAGAGGCGCTTGGCAGTATTCACCGCGTCGCCGATCACGGTATACTCGAGGCGCCGATCCGAGCCGACGTTGCCCGCGAATACTTCGCCAAAGTTGATGCCGAGCCCGATGCCGAGCTCGGGGCGACCCTGCTCCTTCCACTTCGCGTTGAGCTTCTGGAGCGCTGCCAGCTGATCGAGCGCGCAGCGCATAGCGCGGTCGGCGTCGTCCTCGTGGGCGATGGGCGCGCCCCACAACGCCATGATCGCATCGCCTATGAACTTGTCGAGCGTGCCGCCGTGCTCGAACACGATCTCTACCATCTCCGTTAAGTACGAATTGAGCAGCGTGGCGATGTCGTCCGGGCTCATCGTCTCCGACAGCGGCGTGAAGCCGCGGATATCGGAAAAGAAGATGACGACGGGGCGCTTTTGACTCGGGAGCTTACCGGCATCCTGCTGCTGCGCGATAACCGCGGCAATGTTCGGGGAGAAGTAGCGCTGAAAGTTCGACAACACCAGCGCCTCACGTTGTAACCGCTCGGAGCGTCGCGAGTTCTCGATCCCGACGGCCGCGAGCGACCCGAAGGCGATCAGGAACTCGAGGTCTTCGTCGGCGAAGGAGTGGGTGGCGGTGAGGTTGTCGACGTACAGGATCCCGAGCACCTGCTGATCCGTTCCCATGAGCGGGGTGCACATGGCGCTGCGCACGCTCTGGATCAGAATCGACTTGCCCTTGAAGCGCTCGTCGGCGGCGGCGTTGTCGGAAAGGATAGCGACGCGCTCCTCCACGGCCTTGCGGGCGATCGACTGCGGCACGTGCTTCGACGCCGCCGCGGAGCCGGTCTTCCCCTTCGAGACCCGCGGCACCAGCTCCCCCGTCTTGTCCTCGAGCAGCAGGATGGACACGCGGTCCACGTTCATGATCTGGAACGTGAAGTCCACCACCTTGTCGAGGAGCCGATCGAGCTCCTGCTGCTTCGACAGCTCCTTGGAGATCTCCAACAGCAGCGACAGCTTCTTCTCGCGCCGTTCCTCGAGCGTCTGGGCCGCGACCTTGAGGTGCGACGCGCCCGACGCGCGGTCGACGACGATCGCCGGGACGCCGCCCGAGTGCGTCACCGGGAGCTGGCGCACGATCGTGCCGGCGCCGGGCTTGCCGCCGAACTCGGCGGGGAGCGACGCCACGACCTGAGGGCGCGGTGCCGGCGCGGTCACGCTTTTCACGCGGAACGCGACGTTCCCGAAGGTGATGACGTCGTTTTCGCCGGCGACGGCCTCGGTGACGCGGGCCCCGTTCAGAAACGTGCCGTTGGAGGAGCCGGCGTCCTTGACCTGCACTCCACCGTCGGTGAGGCGGAGCTCGGCGTGCCGGCGGGAGATGGTGGGGTCGTAAATCGGGACGTCGCTGGTGACGGCCCGCCCCACCACGACGGTCCGGCCGGGCTGGAGGTCGATCGCCTGATCGCCCGTCGTGCTCAGCAGCTTAAACACAAGGCGGAATATATCGCATTTCGCGTCGCCGGCTTCAGCTGGGGCAGGCCGGCCCTGGCCGGATGACGAGCTCCCGGCTGCGCGCGCCCGCCGCCGCCCGCGTCACCGTCACGATCCGATCCCCCGCCGTCCACCACTCCACGGGCCCTCTGTCTCCGATGCACGCGCCCGCCGGCGCACCGAGCCGGCTCCGCGCCCACCCCGTCACGTCCGCCATGTCCCGGCCGAAGGCCACGACGGTGATCGCCGCGAGCCGCCCGTCCCGCGCCGTCACGTTCACGTCGCGGCCGTCCGCGTCGGCCGCGCACATCTGCTCGTGGCCGGCCGGGTCGCCGTGCATCCCGTGCATCATGCCGCTGCAATAGAGCGAGGGCAGCGCGGCGTGCAGGGAATCGAGCGGCGCGCCGAGCGGAACGGCTGCGAGCGCGTCGAGCAGGCGTCGCGCGGCCGCGCGCCGGGCGGCGCGCGGTAGCAGCAGGGCGGCGCTCAACGCCACCACCACGCCGGCGCCCACGAGCGCCACGCGCCGCCTCATGCGGCGCCTCCTCCCCCGCCCGTCGCGCTGCGGGCGAGCGCCAGCGCCTTCAAGACGGCCTGCGCCTTCGCTTCCGTCTCGGCGAACTCGCGCGCCGGATCCGAGTCGGCGACGATGCCGGCGCCCGCCTGCACCACGACGCGGTCCTTGAGGACCACCGCGGCGCGGATCGCGATGGCCGTGTCGAGGTTGGTCGCGCCCCAGCCGACGTACCCCACCGCGCCCGCGTAGGGGCCGCGGCGCTCGGGCTCGAGCTCGTCGATGATCGCCATCGCGCGCACCTTGGGAGCACCCGTGACCGTGCCGGCGGGGAAGCAGGCCTTGAACACGTCGAGGGCGTCGTAGCCGTCGCGCAGCCGCCCCCGCACCTCGCTCACGATGTGCTGCACGTGCGAGTAGCGCTCGATGGCCAGCAGGTCGGTGACCCGCACCGTGGCAAACTGCGCCACACGCCCCACGTCGTTGCGTCCCAGGTCGACGAGCATCAGGTGCTCGGCCCGCTCCTTCTCGTCCGCCAGCAACGCGCGGCCCAGTGCCTCGTCCTCCTCCGGCGTCCCGCCACGCGGCCGGGTGCCCGCGATGGGGCGGACCGTCACCTCGCCGCCCTCCACGCGCACCAGCACCTCGGGGGAGCTCCCGACCAGCGTGAAGTCGTCGAGCGCGAGATAGAAGAGGTAAGGAGCCGGGTTCAGCGCCCGCAAATAGCGGTACAGCAGGAAGGGGTCGACGGCGCCCGCCGCGTCCTGGCGGCGCGACAGCACCGTCTGGAATGTGTCGCCTGCCCTGATGTACTCGAGGATGCGGGAGACGTCGCGCTCGAACGCCGCGCGGGGGTAGCGGGACGTCGTTGGGACGGCGGGCAAGCTGTCGCGCAGCGCCAGCGGCGCGAGCTCGTGGCGCCCGCGCAGCCGGGCGACGAGCTCGGCGAGGCGCGCCTCCGCGGCGTCGTAGAGCCGCAACCGCTCCGCCGCGGCCGCGCCGCGCGGCACCTCCACGTTGGCCACGAGGATGGCACGGCCGAACAGGTTGTCGACGATCACCAACGTGTCGGCGATCATCATGACGGCGTCGGGCAGGTCGAGCGTGTCCGCGGGGGGCCGGGGCAGGCGCTCGATCGTGCGCACCAGGTCGTACCCGAGGTAGCCGACGGCGCCGCCGGTGAAGCGGGGCAGCCCCGGCACCGGGACGGCGGGCAGGGCCCGCAGGCGCTGCGCGAGGTGCCCGATCGGGTCGTCGGTCTCGCCCGCGCCGCGCCAGCCCGTCTCCCGCGTCCAGCGCTCGATGGCCCGGCCGCGACAGCGCCACACCTCGCGCGGCTCGGTGCCGAGGAAGGTGTAGCGGGCCCAGCGCTCGCCGCCCACGAGCGACTCGAGCAGGAACGCGAACGGCGGTCGCGCCACCTTCACGAACGCGGCGAGCGGGGTGTCGGCGTCGAGCACCACTTCGCGCACGAGCGGGACCATCCCGCCGCGCTCGGACCGGGCCAGAAACGCCGCGCGGGCGTCGCTCATCTGCGGGGGAGCGGGGTAGACGGGGTATGCACCGTTGCTCGGGTCGGCAGCCCGGTGGCGATTCCGCCGCGATGTGCCCACGGGTTCTCCTCCTTGCCGTCCTCCCGGCGCTGCCGCTGGCCGTCCCCGCGGCGCAGACCTGGAACGCCCCCGCGGCGGTCGACCTGGCGCAGCGCGCGATCGCGCGGCGCACGCAGGCCGCCGCCGACACGGCGCTGCGCGACTACAAGGCCCAGGCGCACGGCTTCCTGTTCTTTCTCGGCCAGTTCGGGGAGGGGCTGGCCGATCCCCCGCGCCTCGTCAAGGCCGACCAGCTGGAGCTGGAAGTGTACTGGAAGGCCCCGGCGAGCAGCAAGCAGCGCGTCGTCGGCTGGCGCGACCGCGCCGAGCTCCCCACCGACATCAACTACCACCGCGACCATCTCGGCATCGTCCAGAACAATTTCGGCGCCGCGATCCGCCTCGGGGAGGGGGACGAGGTGCGGGACGTGCCGCACCCGCTCTCGGCTGCGGGTCCCGACCTGTACGACTACGCACTGGCCGACAGCACCACGATCACATTCCCCCAGCGCGAAGTGCGCGTCGTCGCGCTGCGCGTGCGCCCCAAGGACTTCGACGCTCCGCGCATCGTGGGCACGTTGTACGTGGACGCGGCGACCGCGGATCTCGTGCGTCTCGCGTTCAACTTCACACCGCGCGCCTACCTCGACGCGCAGCTCGAGGACGTGAGCATCGTGCTCGACAACGCGCTGTGGGAGGGGCGGTTCTGGCTGCCCTACCGTCAGGAGCTCGAGATCCGGCGGCGGGCCACCTGGCTCGACGTGCCGGCGCGGGGGATCATTCACGCGCGCTGGGACATCGAAGGGTACGCCTTCAACCTGGGACTCGCCACGAGCTGGTTTCAGGGGGATGAGATCACGTTCCTTCCCAAGGCCGAGCGCGACTCGTTCCCCTGGCCGGAGCCGCTGGCCGATGCGATTCAGACGGTCGCGGAGCCGGTGCGCCAGAGCGACCTCGAGCGGGTGCGCGCCGAGGTGGAGCAGATCGCCGGCCGGCGCGCGCTCACCGGCCTCAAAGCGCGCCGTCTCGGCGTGCGCGGCCTGTCCGACCTGGTGCGTGCGAACCGCGTCGAAGGGCTCACGCTGGGTGCGGGGCTGGTGTGGCGCGGGGGCGGCGAGCGACGCGAGCTGCGCGTCATCGCGAGCTACGGCTTCTCCGACCGGCGCCCCAAGGGCAGTGTTGCGGCCGTCGACCGCGAGGGCCGGGGCGCGCTGGACGCGAGCCTGTTCCGCGAAGTGCGCGATGTGGGCGACGAGCGCGTGATCGCGCCCCTGCTCAATTCGTTCGCGTCGCAGGAATTCGGCGCGGACTACGGCGACTACTACCTCGCCGACGGCGCCCGGCTGACCTACCGCCACGGCAGCGGCGTGCGCGGGGAGTGGAGCGCCGCGCTCGGCCGTGAGACGATCCGGTCGCTCGCGGTGACCGCCGAGCCTGCGAATGGCAGCTTTCGCCCGAACCCCGCCTTGGGAGGGGGAGAAACCGGCGTCGACCTCGCACAGCTCGCGCTGCGCCGCCGCAGCGAGGGCTTCGCGGTGCGCCGCGATGTGCACTACGAACTCGTCGCGGAAACGGGGCGCGCGGACGGCGGGAACACCTACGTGCGCGTCTCCGGTACAGGGCACCTGCTGCTCCCCGCCGGCGCGACGCGGCTGCTGGTCCGCGCCCTGGGCGGCGTGGCGACCCACGCGCTCCCAGCGCACCGCAGCTTCGTGCTCGGGGGCAGGGGGACGCTGCTCGGCGACGACTTCCGGCGCTGGGGCGGCGGCCGCATGGCACTGGCCCACCTCGAGTGGCGTGTCCCCGTGCCCTTCGTCTCGCTGCGGCTCGGTCCCTACACCCGCACGCCGCGGCAGCTCACCGTCGCACCGTACGTGGCCGCGGGATGGGCCGATCGGCCGGTGCCGGGCACGCCGTGGGTGGCGACGCCCGGGACCCGGGTGACGCTCGGCCTCGGGCTCGAGTGGCTCGGCGTGTTCCGGTTCGAGGCGGGGGTGGGTGCGGAAAGCCGGCGCGTCGGCTTCGCGCTCGACGTGACGCGCGATTTCTGGGGCATCCTGTGAGTGAAATGGACTGGACGGCGCCGCGCCGGGGGCTACCTTTGACACGTTGACCGATGGCCGACACCAACTTCCCCGACGAATGGCTGGCGCGCTCCCTCGAGGGAGTGCTGAGTCCCGAGCTCCTGGTGGAGCTCCGGACGAAGGCGCAGCCCGGCCAGACCCTGTGGGAGGCGCTCGTGGCTCAGAAGGTCGTGAGCGACGACCAGATCCTCACCGCCCTCTCGACGCGCTTCCGCCTGAAGCTGGCCGACTTCAAGGACGTGGACCCCGGTATCAAGGAGAAGGTCCCGGAGCAGCTGGCCCGCCGCTATCACGTGCTGCCGCTCCGCATCACCGACTCCTTTCTGGAGGTCGCGACCGCCAACCCGTTCGACCTGGATGCGGAGAAGACCCTGGCGTTCGCCACGGCGCGGGAGATCCGCATGCAGCTGCTCGCGCCGTCGAAAATCAACGAGAAGCTCGACGAGCTGTACCGGCCCGAGAAGGCGCTCGACAAGGTGTTCCAGCAGATGGAGGGGTCGACCGACTTGGTCCAGCTGGTTGAGGACAAAGGCCCCGACGAGATCGCCGTCTCCGAGGAGCAAGCGAGCCAGCGGCCGATCGTGCGGCTTGTGGACTTGATCATCTCCGAGGCCATTCTCGCCCGCTCGAGCGACATCCACATCGAGCCGGAAGAAGGCGGCGTGGCGGTGCGCTATCGCATCGACGGTGTGCTCCGCCAGCAGATGAAGATCCCGCGCCAGGCCGGGCTGCCGCTCATCTCCCGTATCAAGATCATGTCTTCGCTGGACATCGCCGACCGGCTGCGCCCCCAGGACGGCCGCGCCCGCGTGGCCGTGAACGGCCAGCCGATCGACCTGCGCGTCTCGACGCTCCCCGCGGCCCTGGGCGAGAAGGTCGTGATCCGCATCCTCGACTCCCGCGCGACCGTGAAGACGCTCGATTCGCTGGGCTTGAGCCCGGACGAGGTCGAGCGCATCGGGCGGCTGCTGGAAAACCACGAGGGGATTCTGCTGGTCACCGGGCCCACGGGGTCGGGGAAGACCACGACGCTCTACTCCTGCATCAACCAGATCAAGAGCGAAGGCGTCAACATCGTGACGGTCGAAGACCCGGTCGAGTACCGGATCCAGGGCATCGTGCAAGTGCAGGTGCAGGAGAAAGCCGGGCTGACGTTCGCGTCGGCGCTGCGCTCGATCCTGCGTCAGGATCCCAACGTCGTACTGGTGGGCGAGATTCGCGACCGCGAGACGGCCCAGATCGCCGTACAGGCGTCGCTCACTGGACACCTGGTGCTGTCCACGCTGCACACCAACGACGCGGCCAACGCCGTGACGCGCCTCGTGGACATCGGGGTCGAGGCCTACAAGATCGCGGCGGCGTTGCGCGGCGTGGTGGCGCAGCGGCTGATGCGCCGGCTTTGCCTCACGTGCAAGGAAGTCTGGATGGAAGCGCCCCCTGATCGGCTGAAGCCGTGGATTCCCAAAGGGACGCCGCTGTACCGCGCGGCGGGCTGCCCCGACTGTGCGATGACGGGCTATCGGGGCCGGTTTTCGATCATGGAGGTGCTCACGATCACGCCCGAGGTCGAGCGCCGCATCGCCGGGGGCGAGCCGGCGGAGCAGATCGCGACGGCGGCGCGACGCGGCGGCATGAAGTCGCTGTGGGACTCGGGGCTGGCCCACGTGCTGCGCGGCGAGTCCACCGTGGACGAGCTGATGCGCGTGGTCGACGTTCCGCAGGACGACGAGGTGGAAGCCGCTCCGGCGCCCGCCAGCCGGCGCCCGTCGAGCGGCATGCCGGCGTCGCGCGGTACGCCTGCTCCTCCCAGCACGTTCGCCGCGCCGCCGGCTGCCTCTCCGGCGGAGCCGCTCGCCGCCCATTTCGACTTGCTGGAAGAGCCGCCGAAGCGGCGGGTGTCCGGGTCGCACGGTGAGCTGGCGGTGAAGGTGCTGCTGGTGGACGACGAGGACAGCCTCCGGAAGGTGATGCGGGACTTGCTCGAGCGGGACGGCTACAACGTATCGGAGGCTCGCGACGGGGTTCAGGCGCTCGACCAGATCGACCGCGTCGGGCCTGACATCATCGTGCTCGATTTGAACCTGCCGGGACTCGACGGCTATGGGGTGCTGTCGCACCTGCGCTCGCGCCCCGCCACCGCTTCCATCCCCGTCATCGTGCTCACCGCCAAAGGGGACGAGGACAACGAGGTGCGAGTGTTCGAGCTCGGCGCCGATGACTTCCTGACGAAGCCGTTCCGCGCCCGCGCGCTGTCGGCCCGGCTCGAAGCCGTCCTTGGGCGCCGCCGGTAGTCGCCGCCCCGCGACGACCCGCTCCGTCCTGTTTGCGTCCATGAAGCCGACCGCCGCGCCATCGGCCGACGCCGCCCTCGCGTTGATCAAGCCGGAGGTTCGCGCCCAGGTGGCCTACACGCTCGAGGCGCCCCCTGCGCCCCGAAAGCTCAACCAAAACGAGAGCCCGTTCGACGCGCCCGAGGCGGTGAAGGAGGCCGTGATCCGTGCCGCGTGGGGCGAGCCGTGGAACCGCTACCCGCCGTTCACTCCCAGGGAGCTGGTCGAGCGGCTCGCCGCCCGCCACGGGTGGCTCGCCAGCGGCGTGCTGGTCGGCAACGGCTCGAACGAGCTGATCCAGGCGACGCTCGCCGTGACGGTGGGCGCGGGGACGCCGGTGGTCACGCCCGCCCCTACCTTCAGCCTGTACCGCCTGCTCGCCGCGGTGTACGGGGGCCGGCACGTGCCCGTGCCGCTGTCCCCGGATTTCCAGTTCGACGTAGACGCGCTGGTGCGGGCGGCGCGCGACACGCGGGCGCCCCTCGTCGTCGTCAACTCGCCGAACAACCCGACCGGGACGCCGTTCCCCGACGGCGCGGTGGCGCGGCTGCTCGCCGAGACCGGCGCGCTGATCGTGATGGACGAGGCGTACCAGGACTTCGGCGGCCCGACCGCCGTGCCGCTCCTCAACGACCATCCGCGCCTGGTGGTGCTGCGCACATTCAGCAAGGCGATGTCCCTCGCCGGGCTGCGCTTCGGGTACGCGCTGGCGCATCCGGCAGTAGCGGCGGAGATCGGCAAGGCCCGGCTGCCGTACAACGTGAATCGGGTGACGCTCGCCGCTGCGCACGCGGCGCTCGACGCCGCCGACCTCCTGGCCGAGCGCACGCGGGCGGTGCGGCGCAGCCGGGAGCTGCTCGAGCGCCGGCTCTCCGGCATCCCGGGTCTCCGTGCCTTTCCCTCGGCTGCCAACTTCGTGCTCATCCGCTGCGTGGCGCGGCCGGCGGCGGAGGTGTTCCACCGGCTGGTCGAGGAGTACGGGATTCTGGTGCGCGACGTGTCGGCGGGGCCGGGTCTGGACGGCTGCCTGCGGATCACTGCCGGTACCGACGAGGACGTCGAGGCGGTGGCCGAAGCGTTGAGCGCGCTGCTCGCATGAGCCGCAGCGCCGACGTGAAACGCAAGACCAAGGAGACCGACGTACGCGTGCGCCTCGCGCTCGACGGCTCGGGCGGGGCCGAAGTCGCGACCGGGATCGGCTTCTTCGATCACATGCTCGAAGCGCTGGCGCGGCACGCGCTGTACGATCTCGAGGTCCGCGCCACGGGCGATCTGCACGTCGACCAGCATCACACGGTGGAGGACGTAGGCATCGTGCTCGGCCAGGCGCTGTCGCAGGCGCTGGGCGAGCGGCGCGGCATCCGGCGCTACGGAGATGCCACGGTTCCGCTCGACGAGGCGCTCGCCCGCGTGGTCGTCGACGTGAGCGGGCGGCCCTACCTCGCCTACCACGCCGAACCTCCCACGTGGCAGCAGCTCGGCGAGTATGACGTCGCCCTTACGCCCGAGTTCTTCCGCGCGCTCGCGACCCACGGCGGGCTCACCCTGCACGTCGATCTGCTGCGGGGCCAGAACGCGCATCACATCGTGGAGGCCGTCTTCAAGGCCGCGGCGCGTGCGCTCGGGCTGGCGACGAGCCTCGACCCCCGCGTGCCGGACGTGCCCTCCACGAAGGGAGCGCTGTAGGTGATCGCCGTGGCCGACTACGGCGCGTCGAACACCCAGAGCGTGCTGCGGGCATTGCGCGCCGCGGGCGGGGAGGCGCCTACGCTCACCGACGACGCCGACACGCTGCGCCACGCCGAGCGCGTGGTGCTGCCGGGCGTCGGCAACTTCGCAGCTGCGAGACGGCGCCTGGACGAGACCGGTCTGGGCGAGGCGGTCACCGAGGTGGCGCGCGCCGGCCGCCCCGTGCTCGGCATCTGCCTCGGGTTGCAGCTTTTGCTCGCGGAGAGTGAGGAGGCGCCCGGCGTCCCGGGACTGGGGTTGCTCCCGGGGCGCGTAGCGCGGTTCCAGACCCAGCTCCCGGTGCCGCACGTGGGCTGGGCGCGTGTGCGGCTCACGGCACGCGGCCAGGCCCACCCGGCGCTCGCGGCGGCGTTCGGCGGCGGCGAGGCCTTCTTCTACCACGTCCACAGCTACCATCCCGCCGACGTCGACCCGGCGCGCGCTCTCGCCGAGGCCGAGTATGGCTCGGCGTTTCCCACGATCGTCGGAGCGGAGAACGTGCTGGGCGTGCAATTTCATCCCGAAAAGTCGCAGGCGGCGGGGCTGGCGCTGCTGCGCGCGTTCGCGTGCTGGAACCCGTGACCGAGGTGCGCGTCTCGTTCGTCGACGTCTACGTGCTGCGACGGGCGCCTCGCCCCGGCCCCGCCGCCCCTCCGGACGGTCTCGAGGTCCTGGTGCTGCGCCGCGGTCCCGACGGCCGCTCGCCCGGCTCGTGGGAAACGGTGCATGGCACTGTCGAGCCCGGCGAGACGCCGGTCGCGGCGGCGCTGCGCGAGCTGCAGGAGGAGACCGGCTACGAGCCGGTGCGGTTGTACAACGCCAGCCGGGTGGAAGCGTTCTACCGTCACCGCGTCGACCAAGTAGCGCTCGGTCCCGTGTTCGCGGCGTTCGTCGATCCCGCGGCCGCCCCACGAGTGTCGGCGGAGCACGATCGGGCCGAGTGGCTGGCGCCGCCGGCGGCCGCCGCACGGCTCGCCTGGCCCCGGGAGCGCAGAGCACTGGATGACATTTTGTCAATCCTGGGGGGTGGGGACGCGGGCTTGCTGGATGACGTGCTGCGCGTATGCTAGCACGGCGGCTCATCCCCTGTCTGGACGTGGCCGGGGGGCGGGTCGTGAAGGGGGTGCACTTCCGGGAGCTGCGGGACGCGGGTGACCCGGCGGAGCAGGCCGCGCGCTACGACGCCGAGGGGGCGGACGAGATCGTCTTCCTCGACATCGCGGCCAGTCACGAGGAGCGCGGGACCCTCATTGATTTGGTGAGCCGCGTCGCTGACAGGCTGTTCGTTCCGTTTACTGTTGGAGGCGGGATCCGCAGCGTGGCGGACGCGCGGCAGGTGCTCCGCTCGGGGGCGGACAAGGTGGCCGTCAACACCGCCG